>Ga0207686_10000013_pt1 | contig 204636 bp, 131 predicted proteins | sample KBSM24metaG_FD_184396 | JGI IMG/M metagenome (GOLD analysis project Ga0207686, IMG submission 184396) | Miscanthus rhizosphere microbial communities from Kellogg Biological Station, Michigan, USA - KBS M2-4 metaG (SPAdes) (version 2) | ecosystem: Host-associated > Plants > Roots > Rhizosphere... | reverse complement strand
TCCGCAGTACGCCAGGTGGTTCTTTAACGTGCAGCACGCATATCTGGCCAGGACTTTCTGCGGCGGTAGCTACCCTTGCGACATGATCAGCACTATGACCTCAAGCTGCGATGTCAGCGTGGATAACGCCACCTACTACCTGCAATGGAAGCCTGACTCTGTTAAGCCGGTTAATTCGCCGGAAGTTACGTCGCAGGTGAATGTGCACTATGACGTGATCAATGGCGTAGAGGTTTGGACCGTGACGCCCCTGCCTAATGGCTCTCAGCGGATTTTGGGTGGCCTGGCCAGGGAGTTGAAAGGCAGCCACCCCGGCAACAGCAGTAATGCTCCCGCCGGCCAGTACCTTGTTCCGTTCACATTGACGGCGAGTCCATTGTGAGTTTTTTTCCCGGACCCACCGGCGCGCCCCGTTCTTCGTTCGGCATTTTGGGTACGGCGATCGTCACAACCGAAACCAGGCCCAGTGACAGGAGTTACACCATCGCGCAACAGCCATGGGACGGCAAGATGGTGCTGGCGAGTATCTCCAGTTTTCTCACCGAAACAATGCCTGGCCATGATGGACCGTGTCCTGTATGACGTTAACCTGACAAGAACGGTTCGTTAAGAAAATGAAGGTCTATGACCCAAGTCCAACACGTGAAGAGTGAAGCGGTTTGAAGAATACTTTCATGGTAATACAAAACCCGAAGAGACCAACTGATAACGATCTTCATCCGGCCTGGAGCGCCTTCATAACGTATTGTCTCGACCTTGAACACGGCGAGATTGAAATGCTAAAGATTCAGAATGGGCTGCCGGTTCTCGCTGAGGTTATAAAAAAGAAGGTTAGGTTCGCGCCCTAAGGCGAATCAGAGGTAGTCAAAACTTATTTCGGCTGACTGAAGCACTCAGAGGCCGTCGTCACGGAGATTTCGTCCGGGCGGCGGCCTCTTCCATTTACGCACCGACTTGCAGTCGGATTGCTTGCACTGGCCGCCAATCGGCTTGAGCAGAATGACGACACAGTTGCCGACTCTGAAGTTCCTGGCAACCATCACGCTTCGCCATAACCGGTAGAAGCAACGTACCAAACCTCAGTCAAACTACAAAAGGAAAAGGACAACAAACAATGAAACCCCCAACTCGATCCCGCCTGAAAGTCATCACTTTACTATTAGCCGTTTTGGCCCTGGCGGTTGTTTCGCAAGAAGTGCGGGCCGCAACCTTCAACATCGCCAATGGGGATGTGCCAGGTCTTATTGCTGCAATAAATGCTGTAAATGTCGGTCCAGGGCCGGATACGATCAACCTAGCTCCAGGCGGAACTTACATTTTGACTGCCGTAGCCGAAGACGATGGCTACTCTGGTGGGGCTGGGCTGCCTTACATTAGGCGCCCTCTCACCATCAATGGCAATGGGGCGACCATCCAAAGAAGCAGTGCGGCCGGCACACCCGACTTCCGCATTGTTTATGTATGGCTCAGCGATCTCACTTTGAACGGCGTCACCATCAAGGGAGGCAGGGGAGGCAATGTAAACCGCGGTGGAGGGGGCATTGGCATGGTGGGCAGCAAGCTTAACGTCGCCGATAGCACGATCACGGATAACGTGGGCTTCGGTTTAGGGGGTGGCGGAATCGGGAGCATCGCCAGCACGTTCAGAATCGAGAACAGCACCATAAGTCACAACACAAGCTTCAGTGGCTATGGAGGAGGAGGGATTATCAATGTCGCCGCCGGGGCAACGTCCACGATTACCTCAAGCACGATTTTCGAAAACCAGAATGACTCGGGACGTGGGGACGCGATCGCGGACGCTTTCAGCGGGCCGGGAACAATGGTGGTTAAAAATAGTGTCCTCGCCAGCCCAACTCGAGGAGTAAGCGATGACTGTTATGCCGCTCCCGGCGTAGTCGTCTCACAAGGTCACAATATAGCTGGCGATGGGACTTGCTCTCTTACCGGTCCTGGTGACATGAACAGCACGAACCCGTTACTTGGCCCACTCGCCAACAATGGGGGCAATACGTCCACGCATGCGTTGCTTGCCGGCAGTCCGGCCATCGACGCGATCCCACTCACAGACTGTACGGATACTGCCGGGGCGCCGATCATTACGGACCAGCGAGGCGTCTTCCGCCCGCAGGGTGCACGCTGTGACACTGGCTCATACGAAATCGTTCCTTCAGGTGGTCCCGATAGATACAACGATCGGCAGTCATTTCTGACAGCTCTTTGTCCGACGGCAACTACCAAGACAATAGACTTCAGCACGAAGGATGACGGCACATTCATCACCGACCCGAACGCTGATACCTACTTCGAAACTCTCACCCTCAGAGGTGTGACCTTCCATCAGGTGCAGTCGTACTACAACAGCCTCATATACTACTTCCCGACGGCGGTAATTAAAGCGGATCTCCCTCCGAACACCTTCTCATTCGGTGTGGACCTTTCTCCCGGCTATGGAGCGGCAGGCACATTCACTATTACGCTTTCGACTGGGCAAACCTATTACATCAATACAGGCGGGACGAGTGCGTTCTTCGGCGTAATCTCTAGTACGCCGATCGAATGGGCCAGCTTTTCATTCAACAACAACTACCTGATTATCGACAACTTTGTTGTGGGTACGGCCTGCGATTCAACACCACCGGTCATTACGCCGACGGTAACGGGAACACTTGGCAACGACGGTTGGTATACAAGCGACGTCGAAGTAAGTTGGTCCGTCACTGATCCGGAATGCGGCATATCGACGTCAACGGGCTGCGATACCACCAACGTCACAGCTGACACCAACGGCGTCACGTTCACTTGTACCGCCACGAGCGGCGGCGGTTCTTCCAACCAATCCGTCACAATCAAACGCGATGCGAGCGCGCCTTCCGTGTCTTGCGGATCGAGCGACGGAGCCTGGCACTCGTCGGACGTTTCAATTGCCTGCACCAGCAGCGACAACTTCTCTCAACTGGCTAATGCCGGCGACGCCAGTTTTTCATTAGCCACCAGCGTGTCTGCGGGAATGGAAACCGCAAACGCCTCGACAGGCAATCGATCCGTTTGCGACAACGCCGGTAATTGCACAAATGCTGGACCAATCACAGGGAACAAGATCGATAAGAAGTCACCGGTAATAACGATTACCGCTCCCTCGGCGGGAAACTATCTTCTCAATCAAGCTGTGTCGGTTAATTTCAATTGCACCGACGGCGGCTCCGGAGTGGCCAGTTGCGTTGGAACTTCTGCAAACGGCGGGGCCCTTGATACCTCAGCGGCAGGCGCCAGGACTTTTACCGTCAGCGCCACGGACAATGCCGGCAACAGTGCCTCACCCTCTGTTGTGAATTACACCGTCGATTTCGGTTTCCAGGTTCTATTTGATCAATCCAAGGCGCATAAATCCGGAAGCACTATCCCGATTAAGATCCGTCTGGTAGATGCAAACGGAGCCAACGTATCGTCGGCGGCAACCCTGCTCCATGCAGTTAGCGTCGTTCAGACTGCATCTCAGGCGTCACCGTTTATCGAAGACGCCGGCAACTCCAATCCTGATTTTGATTTCCGCTATGACGCAAGTCTTGGCGGCTATATCTTCAATCTGAAAACTACCGGATACGGCACCGGTAGTTATTTACTCAAGTTTGTCGCGGGTGGTAGTTCGACCGTGTATGCGGTTGGGTTTCAGGTAAGACAGTAGGTATCCCCAGTGATAACTGGTTTTGGGCCGTCGTCGTGGCGTAATGCTGCGACGACGGCCCGGTTTTGTATGGCGAGCAGTTAGTCATATTGGGGGCCTGCTCTTTGTGATTCTGCGTTGTTGACGTAGATGTCACCGCAAAGATTCACTCAATCACCCGCGCAATCACGCACTTCAGGTAATGTGTTTCGGGCACGCCGAGCAATACCGGATGATCGCTTGATTGGCCACGCTTCATGATTTGCACGTGACGATGTGCGTCCAGCGCGGCCTCGGCGATTATTTCAAGAAACATCTCTTCACTCATGTGATACGAGCAGGTGCAGGTAATCAAAACGCCCCCGGGATTCAGTAACTTTAGCGCGCGCAGGTTTATCTCTTTGTAACCGCGCGCTCCTGATTTTACCGTGGCACGACTCTTGGTAAATGCCGGCGGATCCAACACGATCGTATCAAAGCGTTCACCTGCTGATCCCAGCTCACGCAAGGCATCAAACACATTGACAACCTGGAAAGTGACGTTGCCTATGCCGTTAAGACGCGCATTCCTTTCCGCGCCGGCAATAGCTTCACCGGCAATATCAATTCCCAGAACCTGTTCGCAATTGCCGGCCAGATGCAGCGCGAACCCTCCATTGAACGTGAAGCAATCGAGCGCGCGGCCTTTGGCCACCTCTTTGGCGGCCAGATAGTTTTCGCGCTGATCCAGGAACGCCCCCGTCTTCTGCCCACTCAAAGGGGAAACGATGAAACGAACGCCGTGCTGGTTGATTTCAATCTCAATCGGTGTGTCAGTACCCAGAGCGGTAGCGAGGGGATCATGATGACCATTTGAACCGCTTGATCCCGTCGCTACCGCTCCGGGTTCTGACACAGAGCCGTAGACAATTCCTTTGCGGATTTCAAGTCCTTCGAGTTGACGAACCCGCGCGTCGTTGCGCTCCATAATCGACCGCGGCTGGAACTCTTCCACCAGCAATTCCACAAGTTCCCCTTGCAGTCGATCGCTTCCCTGTGAAAGTGCCTGCAGAACGTAGTGACCGTCATAAACGTCTACGATCAGCGAAGGCAGCAAATCGCCTTCCGAGTAGACCAACCGGTAAGCATTAGTTTCGTGCGCAATGGCGGCCCGGCGTGCGGCACAAGCTCGTAAACGTCTCCGCCACCAATCCCGATCAATCGCTTCACCTCCAGTCGTGAGAAAACGAAGAGTGATTTCCGATGCGTCGCTATAGAAGGCCTGGCCGACAAAGTTTCCGGCTTCATCGAGGACCGTTACAATCGCGCCCGCCTGAGCGTCAGGGCTTTCGCGAACATCACTGCGGTACACCCAGAGATGTCCCTTGCGAATTCGCTTCGCGCCGCGATTCGAGATGACAACGGTGGCCATGTGACTGACGTTACCACAAACTCAGGAACGCGCAGGAACCCGATCACAAGCTGCGAAGCAGCGGTCAGAGTTAAGCCCAAGGCGATGCTTTGTGAGCCTTCGGAATCTCGCACCCACAAACGATTCAGCCGCGAAGCGGCGACAGAGGTTGCCCGGAAAGAATCCGGTCTGACCTAATCACTCTGTACTTCACTAAACTGCCAGGCCCAACTTCGTTCGAATCGTGGATATTATTTTCTCATTGATGTCTGCCGCCGCTTCGCGGCTCACTGATGAGGGGCCATGTATGACCCAAGGCTCGCAAAGCCTCGCCTTGGGCTTAACTCTGGCCGCTGCTTCGCAGCTGGTTGAAAGATTCCGTCCACGTGGCGTGCTTGCTTGACCATGGCCCGGTTTGCGCGTAGAAAATACGTTGACTACAAACTGGTTTTGACCACAAGTCGCCCCCATAACCGACTTAATGACCGCACCGTCTGAAACCTCAACAGATCCCCGGCCTGAGTTCGCACCCGCGTTGCAAACCATCGTGGAACTCGTGCGTCGCATCATGCACGCGGATGTCGCCAGCATCCTGAGTTATTCATTGATCGACGAAACGGTTCGCTGGAAGGCCGCGACCGGCTTCACCGTTCCGGTCGATTATTCGCAGCCGGTATTTCGTCCCGCGGGGAGCGAAATTGCCCGCCGCGCGTTCGAAGCAGGCACGATCGGGATCATTCAGGGCATTGGGAGTCGACCTGAGTTTGCCGAGAAAGAGGTTCCCGTTCACCTGGCCGAGGGAATTTGCGACATGGCCGTAGCCCCAATGCGGATAGTCGGCAGCAATTCCGGCGCCTTGACTGCGGGTTACCGTTCACCGCACCAGTTTACTGATGACGAAAAAGCCCTTTTGAAGAACCTTGCGGAAATGGCCACGGTGGTACTCGACAGCGAACGTCTGGTGGAGACAGTTACCGCGGCTGAAAAGATCTGGCAGCAAACGTTTGAGGCTATCGGCGAAGGCATTCTGGTTTGCGATCAGCAGACGGTGACCCGTTGTAACGCCAAGGCGGCTGAGATGATGGACCTGGATCCATCAGAAGTGGTGGGTCTCTCGTTTAATGAGGCGTTCGCTCGCATGTTTGGGAAGCGCGCCGCGGAATACTATCTCGCCGACAACCACGGAGCATCCACCGTCGTTGAAATTCAGAACGAAGCGGGCCGGCGGTTTCTGGTTTCCATCTTCCTTATTCAACAACCTGGTGGGACTCCGACCAGCGTGGTCACCTGGAACGATGTATCGCGCCTGTCTGAAGTGCAGGACCAACTGGGCAAGTCACGACGGTTGGCGAGCGTGGGCCAACTGGCAGCCGGCGTGGCTCATGAGGTCAACAATCCTTTGGCGGCCATTACGACCTGTGCGGAGGCGATCATACGCGACCTGCGTCACAAGGACGAGACGCAAATACCAGAGACCAGTCACTGGAAATACTACCTGGAAGAGATCGTACGGCAGTCACTGCGTTGCAAAGAGATCACTCGCGGGCTGCTGGATCTCACTCGGCAACGCACCGCCAAACGAGTGTTATGTAACTTGAATGCGCTCGCCAGGGACTGTGCCCGCGTCGCGCTGCAACGCGCCGGCACGGTCGTCGAATTTGAAATCAAGCTGGATGAAGGTGTCGGGCAAATCGCGACTGACGCCGAGATGGTGCGACAGATTCTGGACAATCTGCTGACTAACGCCGTCGACGCGCTGGGCACCGAGAAAGGCACCATCACCGTTTCCACCAAACGCGACGGGGAGCAAATCAACATCGAGGTCGCGGACACGGGGAGCGGCGTTCTCCCTGACGTGCTGGCTAAAATATTCGACCCATTCTTTAGCACCAAAGGGCCCGGCAAAGGCTACGGCCTCGGGCTGGCAATCAGCCTGACCCTGGCCGAATCTCTCTCAGGTGGAATTAGTGTCGAAAGCAAACCTGGCGAAGGCAGTCGCTTTCGCTTGTGGCTGCCGCGCCGCGCCCCGGATGAATAAATCACGGAAAGGTGTTCCGAAAGAGCACAGACTGAAGTCTGTTTCACTAACTCATGAGTAGAAAAATTCGCGTCCTGGTCGTCGACGATGACAATCTGCTGCGCAAGCTGGTCACCGAGCAGCTTTCGCGTTCGGACTTCGACGCAACTCCCGCGGGTAGCGCGCGCGCAGCGCTTGACGTGCTGCGCGAGTCAGACATTGACGTGGTTCTGCTCGACATCATGATGCCGGACATGACCGGTCTCGACGCTCTGCGCGAAATTCGCAAGCTCGAAGATCCTCCGGAAGTTGTAATGCTGACTGCCGATACGTCTCTATCAACCGGCATCGAAGCGATGCGACATGGCGCCTATGATTATTTGACGAAGCCCGCCACGCTGGATGAGATGGAAGCCGTATTACGAAAGGCTGACGAAAAGCGACGCCTGCTGAAGCAGAATGCGTCGCTGCGAGCGGTGGCCCAACCACCCGGCACCGGCTACGATCCGGTCCCGGTAATTCACGAAGATTCACGCATGTCTGCCGTAGTCAGCCAGGCCGAAGCCGCCGCCCGCAGCGATTCCACGGTGCTGCTTACCGGCGAATCCGGCACCGGTAAAGACGTGCTGGCGCGATTTATTCACTCAAAGAGTGGCCGTTCCGGCAATCCCATGATCATGGTTAACTGTGGCGCGCTGCCGGAAACGCTGTTTGAGTCAGAGTTCTTTGGGCATGAACGCGGCGCCTTCACCGGGGCCAGTTCGTTACGCAGAGGTTTGCTCGAGGCCGCTGATGGCTCAAGCCTCTTCCTCGACGAAATCGGTGACCTGCCTCTGGTGATGCAGGTGAAGCTGCTTCACTTCCTCGAGCAGGGCCGCTTTCGGCGCGTAGGCTCAACCAGAGATCAAAACGCCGACGTCCGGATCATCGCCGCGACCAATCGTGATCTCGCCGGCGAAGTTGAGCGCCAACGTTTCCGGGCCGATCTCTACTACCGGCTCAACGTTGTCTCGCTTCACGTGCCACCGCTGCGCGAACGAGCCAAAGACATTCCATCTTTCATCGATCACTTTCTTGATATTTACCGGCAACGGTTCAACCGGCCCGGCCTGGATCTCTCGACCGAAGCGCGGCAGGCCTTGCAATCTTATTCGTGGCCGGGAAATGTGCGGGAGTTGCGCAACTGTCTCGAGCGGGCGGCGGCAATCTCTCTCAGTGACACGATCGACGCTAGTCAAATTCCCTTTCTCGCAGCCGGACAGATCGGTATGGCGGCGGGGCACAACGCACAATCGACGACCGTCGCGCCACAGACTGCAGCTCTGACGCTGGAAGAACTTGAACGCGAACACATCCTCCGCGTCCTCGAGGAAAGCAATGGCAATCGCGAACGTGCTGCCGCCATTCTCGGCATCTCGTCACGGACGCTGTATCGCAAACTTCGCGAGTACGAATCACAAACACATTCTGCCGGCCTAGCCACTGATGGCTAAGGCGGACCGCTCAACCTTACTCCGTGCGGGCCGCATCGATCCTCGCACAGTCATCACACAACTTCCGGTCGCTCGGCGCCTCCTCAGTTAAGTAAAGCGTCGATGTTGATACCGGCCGGTTGATGATAATTGGCGCCAGTCTCAATCCGCACAACGTCGCGTCCTCTGATACTTCGGGCAGGTGATACACGTCGCTGGAGGAACTGATGACGTACACAAATCGGAACTGTATGCGGAGCTGGTTGAGGAATTCTTGAGCCTGGCCCGCTGGAACTGACAAGATGTCAGCCCAACTGACAAAAGGTCATCGTCTTTGTCAAACGCGTCATAGTTTGCATGACTCGGCAATGCTTCTAATCTAATCCACACAACTCACGTGACATCTTTGCTTTACCGCTGGTCAACGCGCTCAAATGTGACGCGGCACAGCGATTGTAGAGTGATCCGGTGGTTGGTTGTGCTCCCACTCAACCACTTTTCTGCACAGGGAGCTTGAGACGTATCAAGCAGCGAAATCTCACTGCACTACCCCTCGAAAAATCAATCCTTCCGAAAACCGTCCAAGGAGACGAATACGATGTTGAAATCGAAAAAGAAATTGAGCGCGTTGCTGATGGCCGTGCTGACATTGATGGTAGCCGGCGCCGCCGGATTTGCGCAGAGACACTTCATGCTGGCGAATGCCGCCAAGCCTGAAGTGACTGTGAAATTGGCGGGAGCAGTCGAGCGTGATTCCAAACTCATGCCGTTGGATAAATCGACGGTCGTGAACCCGGGAGAAATCCTGGACTGGACCATCAACGCCGAAAACAGCGGCAATGCAGCGGCGCTCGAATACAAAGCGGTCGGTCACATTCCGCGCGGCACTGAATTCGTTGCCGGCAGCGCGCAAGCCGACGGCGCCAAAACCGTCTTCAGTATTGACGGCGGCAAGTCTTACTCACCCCAGCCCATGATCGAAGAGAAGCAGCCCGATGGATCCGTAAAGCGAGTTCCTGCTCCCACCTCGATGTACACCGAACTTCGTTACGAGTGGGCCGACCCGCTCGCACAAGGCGGCAAACTGTCCGCTTCCTACAAAGTGCGAGTCAAGTAACTCTTCGCAGTGGCACAGACTTCAGTCTGTGTCCTCCAAGCCCCACAGACTGAAGTCTGTGCCACTACCCTGCCCCGCATAATTTTGATGAGGACCATTATGAAGAACCGACGAACATTTTTGAGTACGAGCGCAATCGCTCGTCTACTGATTGTGCTCGCTATCGTGTGCGCGTTGAGCGCGCAGAGCGTAGCCCAGACGCCTGGCGGTACAACAATTTCCAACCAGGCCAGTGCGACCTACACTGACGGCACCAACAGTTATTCAACAGTTTCCAATACGGTGACGGTAACTGTCTCAAACGTTTCCGGCCTGGCTATTACCCCGGACGCCGGCAGCAATCCCACCGTGGTAGCGGGTCAAACGGGAGTGCTCTACAACTTCACGGTGACCAACACCGGTAACTTTACCGATCAGGTTCGTTTCCTCGCCAGCGGCTCCAGTGTGCGCGTCGTCGGACCAGGGACCCTCACCCGCGCCGTCATCGACGTGGACAACAGCGGCACGATTAACGCCGGCGACACGGACGTATTTACCAACGGCGCCGATGTCGTTTCAGCCAACATCCTTCAGAACGGAACGATTCACGTCCTGGTTGAAGCCACCATCAATGCGGGCGCGACGGCAGGTCAGAGCGTTCAGATTCTGCTCGGCGATTCCGCCAGTGGCAGCCCGTCCTTCGACAATCAGGCAGCTAATACTTCAGCCAATGAAGTAAGAACTGTCTCAGGATCTTCGGTCAATGGCCTGCGCGAAGCGCGCGGTGACATCAGCGCCACAGTGGTTAACGATACGTTGTTGCAGCTGACGTTGACCGCTCCGGCCGGGCCAGTCGATCTTGGCTCAGACATTACCTATGCCTGGCAGGCCTGTAACACCGGGGCGCGCGACGCCGCGGGCGTTACCCTCAACGGCTCCACTCAGGTCTACATGATCCTCCCGATCCCCTCACGCACAGTGCTGAAGTCCGGTCAGACTTTCCCTGCCGGAACGCAGTACACCACCAGCGCTCTCACCACCGCCCCACTCTCGGCAAGCTGGAGTACCACCGCACCCTCACCCCTCTCGAACACCACTCGCATAGCGATTCCTGCCGGCGCCACGCTGGCAGCCAGCGCCTGCGGTTCCTCAGTGAACGTGGTCGTAACGGTTAACACCGGCATCGACGCCAACATTCCCGTCGATGAAATTGGCGATGTATTTGCCAAGAACACTGTTAACGCGACCATCACCGATCAGTCTGGTGACGCCACACCGAACAACGGTGACGGTAATGCCGATTTTAACGAAACACTGGTTGCCGGCGCCGGACACGGCGTTATCCAGCAAACCTTGTTGAGGAAAGTTGGCGCTGTCCTCATCGGCCCGAGCGGTGCTCCGGCTGCGGTTGGCCCCACCGATAACAACGATGATTACACCAACAAGAGCGTCAACACCGGTATTGCCGGAGTGGCGCCGGGTGGAGTCACCACAGCCTCCGGACAATTGGTTTACATCAACACCGTGCAGAACACCGGTAATACTACCGATACCTTCACGATTGATGCGCCAACCGTTCCGGCCGGCTTCACTGTCGAGGTCTCAACCAACGGCGGTGGTTCATACACAACCGTCTCAGGTGGCGGTTCAGTAACCCTGACCATCGCTCACGGGTCATCCTCAAACATCAACGTTCGTATCACCGAGCCGGCTGGCCAGACTGTACTGACCGGCTACCACACGGTGATCCGGGCCACTTCGGGAGCCACGCCCACGGCCTCGAACAGCACAATTGATCGGCTTTACACCGGCTTTGTTCGCCTCGACAAGACGTTCAGTGTCAGCAACGGCACGGGCGTCGGCGGCGCGACTGACCCAGTTCCGGGTGCGGTCATCACTTACAACATCACCTATACCAACGTCTCGACGTCGAATGGCGATGCGAACTGCGTCAAGCTGACGGCCGGTAACGTGGTCATCACTGAAGACGGCCTCGCGGCGCCGAACAACTGGGGTACTTACACCACCAATAGCGGTTCCCCCAGTGATTCCGGCTCCGGCGCGGTGGTCACGGTGAGCGCAACGAAATACACCGACACGATTGCTTCCCTCGCCCCCGGCGCGTCAGGTGTATTCACGTTCATGCGTTCAATTAACTAGGTGCCGTCCGTGGCACGGACACGAGTCTTCGGACTTTTTTTCAGACTTCAGTCTGTGTGCCTCACACAGACTGAAGTCTGAGCCACATATAGCAGTCCTCATTCTTTGGCCGGTCTTGCCCCAACTGCATGTTCACTTCACGCACACAAAAGATTTCAGCCCTGGCAAAGTTGCTGGCCGTTCTGCTGACCTTCGCGACAATTCTGTCAGCGCGGTCGGGCGATGGCAGCACCGACGCCGGCAGTGTAATCAGCAATCGCGCCGAAGCTTCCTACTCTGACGAGACTGGCGAAAACTACACCACTGTTTCGGCGACTATCACGGTTACAGTGCTCCCGGTTGCGACTCTGATAGTCACGCCGGACGAATCTGCTGCGTCGGAAGTCGTTGCGCCCCACGACCACATCACCCGTCTCTTTCGCGTCTGCAATACCGGCAACACGGTAGACACCATTTCGCTTACCCGGTTTAATGTCACGGCGCCGGCGACGCTGACTGCGTTGTTTTTCGATAACGACGGCAGCGGCACTCTCACAAACGGTGATGCACAGATCAGCCTGAATGAAACTGCTTCGCCGCAGTTGTCCCCGCGTGGCTGTATCGGAGTGCTGGCCGTCATCGACACCAACGACATTCCCTCACAAAGCACTCTGACAGTTACGACGACTGCGCGTTCGAATGCGACCAATGCAGTCAACGGCCGCGGCGAAGATGAAGGAACGATCATCAACGCGGTCGGTTTGGGCGCGCTTCTGACTGATCCGAATAATACGAGTCTGGCGCCGAGCAAACTGATCAACGGCGTCGCCCAGACCGTGGTTAATCAGGCCGGTGAATTCACTTACACCATCGCTTTCAAAAACAGTGGCGACACCGCCGCGCGGAACGTCCTGCTTCAGGACCAGCTGCCAACCGCTATTGCCTATTCACCAGCGTCCCTGCAAGTCAACGATCGCAATGTTTCTGATGCGGTCGATAACGATGAGGGTGCGGTACAGTCCGGCGTCATCCGGCTGACTCTGGCTAAGGTCGACCCGGGTGAAACGGTCCGCGTCGCGTTTCGCGCCAGACTGACGGGCATGGTTCCTGCGGGATCGGGTCTGGTCAACATCGCGTCGCTCACCGCTGACAATGCGCCCTCTGTTTCGACCACACGAGCAACCTTGATCGTGGATCCGCTCGGGTTGGTGTTCGCCGGCCGCAGCGGCAGCTCTGCGCCGATTGCCGGTGCGCGGGTCGAGGTGCTCACTGATCTAAACCTGCAAACCCTGGTTTCGCTACTGTCAGACGAAGGTTATGCACCTAACGAAAAGAACGTTAACCCCTTCGTGAGCGATGGCCTGGGCCACTTTGCTTTTACGCTCGGCGCAAATCGGTTCACGACAGATACGAATTGTTTCATGAGAGTCTCGGCGCAGGGTTACATGGATCGCGCGATGCAACTCAGTATCCGTCCGACGCCTACGGGACTCTTCTCTTTGAGGGTCCATGCTCTCGATAACCAGCCCCTGGCCGTCGCCGGTGGATTCGATCTCGTGCATGAAGATGTAAACATCAACGACCTGGGCGCGCTGGTGATGAACATCCCGATGTTCGAGCCCACCGGGCTGCAAATTGTGAAGTCGGCGGATCGCGCACAGGCTGAAATCGGCGACACGATTACCTACCGGATCGAGGTTCATAATCCAACTTCCGCACCGGTGCGTGACGTAGTCATCAACGATAAACTCCCGTCATCCTTTCATTTCGCCGAAGGCTCAGCGCGAATCAGTCTTGGCTCAGAGCCCGAGACGCCGATCGAGCCGCAACTCCTGAACGGTGAATTGCAGTTTCGCATCGCCGAAATTGCGGCCGGCGCCACCGCGCGTCTGTTATATCGCGTGCGCATTGGCGCTAACGCATCTGCGGGAGATCAAACGAACATCGCCGTAGCCTCAGGAATGTTTCCGTCCGGTGAAAAAACCTCCAGCACCACCGGCCGGGCTGTGGTTAGGGTTTCTGCCGGCGTTTTCTCAAGTCGTCAGGTCATCGTCGGCCGGGTCTTTGTCGATACTAATGGCAACCAGCAATTCGATGACGATGATCGTCCAATGCCGGGTGTGCGCTTGTACCTGAGTAACGGTCAATCGGTGATTACCGATTCCGAAGGCTTGTACAACTTTCCGTCGCTTGGCGATGGACCTCAGGTGATTTCACTCGATCCGGTGAGTCTGCCGCCCGGTTACGCGTTAACTGATGGTGGTCGAGAATCAGGAAAAGCCTGGACCCGACTATTGCGGACGCCGGTGGGCGGCGGTGCTTTGCTGCGACAAAACTTCGTCCTCACGCAAAAGGACAAGACCGCGCTGACCACCAAATCCGAACCGCCGATTGCCTCGCCATCACAAACACCAGTCGCCACAGCAACACCCGCAATCACGGCAAAGCCGGAAACCAGGTCAGGGCCCGCCGAAGGAATCATTGATCAGAATGGTCAACGTACTTTCGAAACGGCCGCCACAGACAATGTCGAACCGGTCTCGGCTGGCGAGGTCCGGATTATTTCCCCTGCCCCAAATTCGGTATCGATGTCGCCGGGAGCGGAGATCGAAGCACGCACGGCGCTGAACTGGAGCGTCAAACTGGAAGTAAACGGCGAACAGATTTCCGAAAAGAATATTGGTGTGCGCCGTCTCGATCACAAGAACCAGGTGGCCACGTTCACGTTTGTGGGAATCAATCTCAAGCCCGGCGCAAACAAGATCCGGTGCACCGCCATCAGTCCTGACGGCGCTCCCGGTAAGTCGGCGGAAATTATGGTGATGGGTCGTGGACCAGCAACGCATCTGCAAATCGTTCCCGAGAAATCTGAAATTCAGAGCGGCGGCAACGATGCCACCATCGTACGCGTGAAAGCCCTGGACCAGTGGAACAACCCCGCGCTTGACGGTCAGGTCGGTATTGAAACTTCAGCCGGACAATTGATGCGGCTGAATGAAAAGTCCGAAGTGCCCCTGGCCCCCGTTGCCCCGCCCGGGCAATCGGCCAACATTACGAGTTCGCCGGCACGACCGAATCAAACCGGTTCGCAAATGGTTATTCAACTTGAGAATGGCGAAGCCGTGCTGAAGCTCATCGGCTCCGGCGCGCCCGGAGAAGCCCGCCTGCGCGCGCAGACCGGACAGATTGAGACGGAAGAACGCATCCGCATAACTTCAGAGATGCGTCGCCCGATTCTGGTTGGCTTTGCCGAGATGAGTTTTGGGAACAGCATTCCCGAAGTTAACTTGCGCAACGAACGGGGAAATTATCGCAGCCGTCTCAGTTTCTTCTACAGCGGCCGCGTCTTTGGCGACAACATGCTGACGTTATCTTATGATTCGCAGCGGCCAATTAATCGCACCGCGGGACGTGATCGCCTGTTCCAGCTTGATCCCCTTGATCGTGTCTATCCGCTGTTCGGTGATTCATCGACGCGCTTTGAGGCGGCCTCATCAAATTCAAAGGTCTACGCGCGTCTCGATCACAAACGTTCATTCGTGATGTTTGGTGACTTTGACACCGGCATGGACGCACCGCTCTCAGGCTATGCGCGAAAACTAACGGGCGTGCAGGCGCATCTCGAAAATTCACAGGGTGATTTCATCACGGTCACCGGCGCGCGCCCCGACACCGCGTTTGCCCGCGACGTGTTTCCGGGCGGGACCCTGGGAATCATTCAGCTCTCCAGCGCAGAGATCCTGCCAGGCTCGGAAATAGTCACCCTGGAATTGCGCGACCGGCGCAATCCGGAAGTCATCATCTCGCGTGAAACGCTGGTGCGATCGGTTGATTACAACCTGGATCCGTTGACGGGCCGTCTTTTCTTCCTGCGCTACATCTCGACCTTTGATCGCGTCCTGAACCTGATGCAAGTGGTCGTAACCTACGAGCATCGGGCCACCAGTATGAGCTCTGCGGTCTACACCGCGCGGGCGCGAAAGAACTTCAAGAAGATCGGATTGAAGCTCGGATTTTCAGCGGCCCTGCAGCGCGAAAGCGCTGAGCCCGATTTCTTCCTCGGCGGTGTTGATGTCGAAAAGACCCTGCCGCGTGGTGGTTCGCTGCAACTGGCCTGGGCCACCAGCCAGGGCGAAATTCTCGGCAGCGGTAATCTCATCGAAACCAACAAGTTGAAGCACGAAGGCACCGCTTATCAACTCACCCTGTCACAGCCACTGCCGTTCTTCGGATCGACTGTGCGGGCCCGTTATCAGAACGCGTCTGAAGGCTTTTTTAATCCGTTCGGCGGCACAGTTACGCCCGGTTCACGCCGCGGCGAAGTCTCAGTCGAAATGAAACCGGGCAAAAGGTCGGTGCTGCGCTTTGGCGTTACGACCGAGCGGAACCAGACAGAGAACGTAGACAATGGCCGTCTGACTCTTTCGGCCGCGATGGATCAAACAATTCAGGAACGGGTAAAGCTGCACTTTGGTTTCGATCATCGTTCCCTCACGGATGACCTCAACGACAAACAAACTGACTCGAACCTGGTAACAATTGGAGCTGAGATTCAGGCCACCGACAAGCTCCAGTTGTCAGTAAAGCGCGAGCAGAACCTGGGCGACGCCGACCCGACGTACCCGACCCAGACGACCCTGGGCGCTACTTATCAGGTAAACGCGTTAACCAAATTGTTCTTTACGCAAAGACTGGCCGCGGCCCCGATTGTTCCGATTGCGGATTTCACCGCCAACGGCTTTGCCGGCACTCAATCACGCCGGGAAACGGCGATTGGCGTGGAGACGAGGTTCGGCAAGTACACCGCCATGACCGGCCGCTATCAATTGGAGAACGGCATCAACGGTTCTGACAGTTTTGCAGTCATCGGATTGCAGAACCGGCTGCCGATTAACAAGAAACTGTCGCTCGATCTCGGATTCGAGCGCGGCTTCCATCTGGCCGGTCCCAACGAAAGTTTCAACAGCGCGACAGTTGGCTTTGGTTGGCAGCCGAACTCAGACTTCCGCGCCTCGGCACGCTATGAATATCGTGACCGCGGTGGGGTCGGACAATTATTCTCCGTAGGCGCTGCCGGCAAGTTGCGGGAAGGCATCACCGCGCTTTCACGCTTTCAGTTTTCGCGTGGCTCGTTCGGCGGCAGATCAAACGAAACGACCGAAGGCATGGCGGCGCTGGCAATTCGCCCGATCGCTTCGGACGCTTCGGGCCTGCTGTTCAGTTACACTCATCGTTCGATGACCCAGGAAACAAACGGAATTACTCCGACGCGCGATCGCAGCGATTCCCTCGCAACTGACGGTTATCATCAGCTGACCAGGCGTCTGGAGCTCTACGGGCGTTTTGCTTTACGACTGGGCGCCAATGGTCAACCTGAACTGCCATTTGTTTCGACGCTTTCTTTCCTGACTCAGGCGCGGGTCCAGTATCTGTTGACGCGCCGGCTTGATTGGGCCCTGGAGACACGCATGCTAATCCAGCCTTCTTCGGGCACCGCGCGATCAACCTATGCGACCGAAATCGGATTCTGGGTGCTTCCTGATCTTCGTTTGGGTGGAGGTTATAATCTCACTTCGACGAAAGAACCCGCCGGATCGAATGTTATCCCCGGCCGCCGTGGATTCTACTTCACCGTCTCTTCGAAGCTTTCCAATCTTTTTGATCTATTCGGAACGTCGAAGTCGGGACTTCAATCGACCACGCCCGACCATGATGAGAATCAGAAAAAAGATTGATGATTGTCGCAAGTTGGTTTGATCACCAAAAACAGATTTTACGAACAAGATAATTGCAGGCCCGGAGACAAGAGTGACACGCCCCATTCATGAGTGCAGACCGGCAAGGCAATCGTCAGGAGCGTGGACGAAAAGAAGAGTGCTGTTCGCTCTGGCTTTCATCCTGGTCATGTATCAGGCTGCCTCGGCCCAGTCTAACAATATCTATGAAATACGCGGGACCTCCGATTTTGGCATCTATCATGTTAATGCCTCCACCGGCACGGTGACGACGCTCTACGCAGGGTATCCGGGTGGCAGTTCTGCCACGATTGCTCAGCGCCAGAGCGACGGCATGCTCTTCTACGCCATCAATGCTGCCAACGGCCAGGTCTATCGATACAACCCGGCGACGCCGGGCGTGGCGCCGGTTGCCCTGACCAGCACTCTGGGCGCCTCCGTTCCCGCCGCACTGCGCATGGCCTTTTCTCCGGGCGGAATTCTCTACTATCTGCCCGACACCGGCGTGCTCTACACCATCAATCAGACCACTGGCGTCGCCACGGCTGGTCCGACGATTACAGGTTTGGGCAGCGGCGGCGACATGGCTTTCAACGCCGGGGGAACTCTCTACGTAATCAATAGCGCGCGCCAGCTTTTCACTGCTCCGGTGGCGGGTGGCGCGGCGACGCTGCTGGGCACCGTCACTTTCCCGGGCGGGATTACGCCTGCGACGTTGGGTATGGCCTTTGACGGGAGCGGGGTCATGCGAGTTCAGACTCAGAGTCCGAGCAACATGTACAACGTTTCGTTGAGTACGTTCGTGGCGAGCAATGCAATTGCGCTCCCTGGAGGAACGACGGCGACTGGCGATCTGGCCAACATCGCTGCACCAAATCCCAACCTTTCCATCACGAAAACCGACGGCGTCTCGACCGTCTATCGCGGCGGTCCCGTCACTTACACAATCGTCGTCACCAACAGCAGCGCCTACTCCGTCACCGGGACCGTGACCGACACGGTTCCCGCCGCCGTCACCGGCGTGACCTGGACCTGTGTCGCCTCAGCCGGCTCGACGTGCGCTGCCGCTTCCGGCTCGGGCAACACGATTAACACGAGCGCCAATCTTGAAGCCGGCGACACTGCGACCTACACAGTTTCCGGCACCGTCTCCGCGTCAGCGAGCGGCACCCTTGCGAACACCGCAAACGTCGCCGTGCCCTCCTTCCTGACTGACTCCAACACCGCGAACAACACCGCGACTGACACGGACACGATCAATCTCAACGCCGACCTCAGCATCACTAAAACGGACGGCGTCGCCAGTATCAATTCGGGCAGCCCCGTCACCTACACGATCGTCGTCAGCAACGCCGGGCCTGATGCCTCGACCGGATCGATTGTGACCGACACTGTCCCGGCTGCGATTACCGGCGTCACCTGGACCTGCGGTTCGGCTACGGGCGGCGCGACCTGCGGCGCGGCGAGCGGCAGCGGCAACGCGATCAGTACCACCGCGAACCTGCCGGCCAGTTCTTCAGTTACCTACACCGTCTCGGGAACGCTTTCGCCGACCGCAACCGGCACGCTGGCGAACACAGCCCGCGTGATAACTCCGGCCAGCGGCGTTTCTGATCCAACCGATCTTTCGCGCACCGGCGCGGGCAACAACAGCGCCACTGAGTCGACACCGATCAACGCCGTCCCCGACCTGCAAATCAACAAGGCCCACAGCGGAAACTTCACGGTCGGCGTTAACGGCACGTACACGATCACGGCAAATAACGCGGGCACCGCCAGCACGAGCGCCACGGTTACCGTCACCGACAATCTGCCCGCCGGTTTGACGGTTGCCGCGATTCCGACCGGCACCGGTTGGACCTGCTCCAGCACCGTCGTCGGCAGCAGTACCGTCACTTGCACGCGAGCGTCCATCGCCGGCGGCGCGAGCGCTCCCGCGATCACGGTCACCGTGGTTGTTGCGGCCGCCGCGTTTCCGTCGGTCACCAATGTCGCCACCGTCTCCGGCGGCGGCGAGCCCGCGTCGAACAATTTCAACAACTCTGACAGCGACCCGACCACCGTCAACGGCATTCCCGATATGACCGTCGCAAAGTCGCACACCGGTAACTTCACGCAAGGCCAAACCGGAGCGACCTACACGATCACTGCGACGAACTCCGGCACGCTCGTCACCAGCGGCACGGTCACTGTCGTCGACACGCTGCCGAGCGGGCTCACCGCCACGGCCATCAGCGGCACCGGCTGGTCCTGCGTGCTCGGCACGCTTACTTGCACGCGCAACACGGCGCTCGCAGCCAGCTCCAGCTATCCGGTCATCACGGTCACGGTTAACGTCTCCGCTTCGGCGCCGGCGAGCGTGACCAACTCGGTAAGCGTTTCCGGCGGTGGTCAGAACAACACCGCGAACGACACGGCCACCGACCCCACGACGATCAATCAACTGCCTGACCTGAGCATCAACAAGTCACACGTCGGCAACTTCACGCAGGGACAAGTCGGCGCCACTTACTCGCTGACTGCGACCAACTCGGGCACTGGAGCGACCAGCGGTACCGTCACCGTTACCGACACCTTGCCCACCGGACTGACCGCCACCGCCATCAGCGGCACCGGCTGGAGCTGCGTGCTTGGCACTCTCACTTGTACCCGCAACGACGCGCTCGCCGCTGCCGCAAGTTATCCGGTGATCACAGTCACGGTCACAGTCGCGAACAACGCCGCCGCGAGTGTCACTAATTCCGCCGCAGTTTCAGGTGGCGGCCAGACCAACACCACCAACGACACGGACACGGATCCGACAACGGTGGTCCAACTGCCTGACCTGACTATTAACAAATCGCACACCGGCAACTTCACTCAGGGACAAGTCGGCGCTACTTACTCGCTCACCGTCACCAACTCCGGTTTTGCCGCCACCTCCGGCACGGTCACGGTCACTGACACGCTGCCCGCCGAACTGACGGCCACCGCCATCAGCGGCACCGGTTGGGCCTGCGTGCTTGGCACCTTAACGTGTACACGCAGCAACGCGCTCGCTGTCAGCGCGAGCTATCCCGTGATCACGGTCACCGTCACCGTCGCCAACAACGCGGCGGCCAGTGTGACCAACACCGGCAGCGTTTCCGGCGGCGGCCAGACCAACACGACCAACGACACCGACACCGATCCGACCACCGTTAACCAACTGCCTGACCTGACAATCGCCAAGTCGCACGTCGGCAGTTTCACTCAGGGCCAGACCGGCGCGACCTATTCCATCACCGCGACAAATTCCGGACTCGCGGCCACCAGCGGTACGGTCAATGTCGTCGACACCTTGCCCAGCGGGCTGACCGCCACCGCCATCAGCGGCACTGGTTGGGCCTGCGTCCTCGGCACTTTGACGTGCACACGCAGCGACGCGCTGGCCGCCGGAGCGAGCTATCCGGTGATCACGGTCACCGTCAACGTCTCACTCTCCGCGCCCGCGAGCGTAACCAATTCGGTGAGCGTTTCCGGCGGCGGACAAATTGTTACCACCAACGACACGGCGACCGACCCGACCACGATCAATCAACTGCCCGACCTGACGATCACGAAGTCGCACGTCGGTAATTTCACGCAAGGCCAGGTCGGCGCGACATATTCGATCACCGCCACCAACTCCGGCCTGGCCGCAACCAGTGGCACCGTCACGGTTGTCGATACTTTGCCCACCGGACTCACGGCGACCGCGATCAGCGGCAGCGGTTGGAGTTGTGTACTTGGAACTTTGACCTGTACCCGGAGCGATGCGCTCGCCGCCGGCTCGAGTTATCCGCTAATCACGGTTACCGTCACCGTCGCGAACAATGCTGTGTCCAGTGTCACGAACTCCGTCACCATTTCCGGCGGCGGCCAGACGAACACCGCGAATGACACGGCGACGGACCCAACTACTGTTGTCCAGCTTCCCGATCTGACGGTTAACAAGTCGCATGTCGGCAACTTCACGCAGGGACAGGTCGGCGCGACCTATTCCATCACCGCCACCAACTCCGGTTTCGCCGCCACCTCCGGCACGGTCACTGTCGTCGACACTTTGCCCGCCGGATTGACAGCCACGGCCATCAGCGGCACCGGTTGGAGCTGCGTCCTGGGAACTCTCACGTGTACGCGCAACGATGCGCTCGCCGTCAGCGGCAGCTATCCCGTGATTAATGTCACCGTAACGGTGGCCAATAACGCTGCGGCCAGTGTTACGAATTCAGCGGCAGTTTCCGGTGGCGGGCAAAGTAACACCAGCAACGACGCGGATACTGACCCCACTACCGTCAATCAACTACCCGATCTGACAATCGCGAAGTCGCACGTCGGCAACTTCACTCAAGGCCAGGTCGGCGCGACCTATTCCATCACGGCCACGAACTCCGGCTTTGCCGCCATCAGCGGCACGGTCACCGTCGTCGACACCTTGCCCGCCGGACTCACCGCCACCGCCATCAGCGGCACGGGCTGGAGCTGCGTGCTCGGAACTCTGACCTGCACCCGGAGCGACGCACTCGCCGCCGGCTCGGGTTATCCAGTCATCACTGTCACCGTTAACGTCTCGCTCACCGCGCCCGCGAGTGTCACCAACTCGGCCAACGTTTCCGGCGGCGGCCAGAGCAATGTGACGAACGACACGGCCAGCGATCCGACGACGATCAACTCCGCGGCGCCGCCCAGCGTCAGCCTGGTTAAAAGCGTGAGCCCCAACGGCACGCAGCTTCCGGGCACGGATCTTCTGTACACGATCGTTTACACGAACACCGGCGGGCAACCCGCGAACAATTTCATCGTCATCGATCCCAATCCGACGAACGTGGTGCCGGCCGAAAGAGTTTTCCACAATGTCGATTTCAAGGTTGGCTCGATGACCAGCAGCCCGGGCTCAACCGGCCTGGTTGCGACCTTCGAGTATTCAAACGACGGCGGCACCACCTGGACCTACACGCCCGTGAGCGGCGCGGGTGGCGCGCCGGCGGGATACGACCGCGTCGTCACCAACGTCAGGTGGAACTTTGCCGCCAGCCTCAGCCAGACCGGGCCTAATAACACTGGCAGTGTGAGTTTTACAGCGCGGATACGCTAACAGCATACAGAATCAAAACTAAAGGCCGCGATCGGAAATTCCGACGCGGCCTTTCGCATTTGTCCGCTTACTTCGTCTTACTGCATCACGAACACGTCATCACCGATTGGTTGGTTCAGCTTTATGTCTTTGACTTTGTATTCGGCAAAGAAGGCGCCTTGCCCCGGCAATTCCAGGCGCTGGGTAAAGCTAACCGGAATCAGCACTCCCTCAACCTCCATAAACTTTGAATTCTCGGTTCCGAACATACGGCCTTCGTAAGGGGTCAGATATTTCATGACCCGCGCCGTGGCCGGATCTATAAAGAAGTCCGTCGTATTTCCCTCTGAATCGACGATGCGAAACCCGCGCAGCTTCTTTTCATTGGGCAAGGCCGAGACTGTAAAGCCGGATTGATTGTATTTGGCCAGTACCGACAAGCCGAACTTACTGGCCGGCGGCATCGAAACATTGGGAATAGAGCTGTAGGATTGCTGGCCATCATAAACCTGCTTGAACTTGAACGCCGGACTCGCGTCGATGTCGATTCGCACCTTGTCGCCCGCCGTGACCATTACGAATTTTCCGGGAATGGACTGGGTACTGGCCGGCGAATAGAGATTGGCCGACCCATACAGATACATGCTTTTCAGATTTTTGAATTTGTCGCCGCCCTGGGCTGCCAGTGCCGCCGACGCAAGTTCTATTGGTGTGCTGTTGGCAGTGATCGCCGGGGCCGCCGGAATTGATTTAGCAGCCTCCGCCGGAGCGCCATTTGATTTACCGGGATCAGCGCTTTGAGCGAATGAAGTTGAAGCGAGAATGAGAAGCAGAACAAGGGGAATAGATCTCGAAGCGTATCTCTTCATGTTTAAGTTCCTTCCGGTTAAAGAAATGAAAGGTGGAGACCAAATCGCTGGCCGTACATAAGACGAGCCACGAACGGTAACTGTTAACGCATCTTGCCGCTCTCGCTCTTCTGTAACCTATACGATGCAAAGCGGTGCAGGTTCTGAGATTTCCAGCTGGCCGACACCGCAGGTGCGTCCCGTTTCACGTTGCCTGATCCAAAAAAGGCGATCCTTTTTCAAGAATCGCCTTTTCGGAAAGGATTAGGGTTGACGGAGTTTAACTTTAGAAAGAAAACCTGGCGTTGAGGTAGATCTTCCGATTCGGACCGCTATTGCCGCCCCCAGGGCCAAATCCGCCGAACCCGCCGGATACACTGGTGGATTGCCCAAAACTAGGGGACGTCAGATTACCTTCCGGCCTCCCAAAATTTACGTGGTTCAAAACATTCTGAACGCTTAGTGACAAGGTCAGGTTGTACTTCGCGGCTCCGGCTGGTCCGGGTCCACCCACCATCATCATCTGTGGGCCACCGGCGCCACCTCCGGGACCGGCGCCTCCGGGACCACCTTTGGCGCCGCCGCCCAGGTTGCCACCAATCGATGGGCCACCACGGCCACCGCCGGTGTTTCCGCGTTTGCCCTCAGCAGCAGATGCAGTCTTATCACCGCCCTTTTGTGGTTGCGAGGTAGCCGCTCGGCGATTCGCTTCGCCGCCGAAACTAAAGGTGCGGCTCATGTTAAAGTTGACTGAAACGGAACCTGGACTATTGCCATAATTTCGGGGAATGATGTCGCCGCTGATGCTGGAATAATCGAAACTGGTACAGCGAGTGGGAACCTTGGTGCAAAACGCATTCAGCTGTGCGAAGGTCGGCCGCTCGTTGTATGCCCGATCAAGATTCGTGTCTGTACCCGTGGTGATGTTGAAGGGCCCAGCCGAATTAATCACGATGAACGGATTGAAAGTGAGCTTCCACAACTTCGGATAGTTGATCGTCCCGAACAGAGTAAACCGGTGTCTGATGTCATTTGAAGCCCGGCCCCATTCGCCTGACAGGTCGTATGAGTTCACCGGGAGGCCACCGTCTGTATCGTTGTTGGTCTTGCTTAGAACATAGCTCGATGAGAAAGAGATATGAGGATTAAGCCGGCTATTGACAGCGATGAACATTTGAGTCTGTCGCATTTTGCCGCTCGATTCATACTGATTGATGTCACCTAACGGGCATGGGTTCGCGGGGCTGGCATACTGCGCGCAAATCTCAGACGAATTCGGTCTGGTGCCCGACGGATTCGTGATCTGGTTGATCGTTCCGGGCAACGGGGCGTTTATGTCGCGTAGACGAATACTGTGGAGCCTGCGCACACTGGAAACACCCACGGTCGCGGTTACGTTTTTCGGCAATTGACGCTCGACCTGGGCACCCATCAGGTACATGGCCGGCGCCTGAATATTTGTCGCGATGCCATAGATGGCTTGCTGCTGCGCGGTGAAACCCGCCACGCTCGGTGTGGTGGCGGCGCAATTTGTCGGCCCACCAGTTACGCACCGAAATGAATTCAGCAGATCATAGACCGGCCTGGAAGCGATGAGCTGAGCTGCCGACGGCGCACTCTGACCCACAAAAGGCTCAGGCACGACAAAAGATTGCTGATTGACTCCGTTCAGGCGGTCAGCATTCTGGGTGTAGCTTTCGCTAAAGCGCTCATAGAAAATACCCGTTCCGGCGCGGATGACCATCTTCGGAGGCTTGGCAGAATTGGCCGCTCCAGGTGACCAGGCGAAAAACAGACGAGGGGCAAAATTGAATTTGCTATTGGCATTGGTCTGGTTTTCGTACCGGATTCCATAACTAAAAGTGAAATTTGGTCTGATCCGCCAATCGTCCTGGAAATAAACCCCAAGGTCGGTTTGCGAGACACCGCTGTTCGGGTTTCCCTGATTGATACTGAACTGCGCGGCGCCGCCGCCCAACAGACGAATACAATCATTCAACGACGTCCCCGCACCACAGTAAGCTTGTTGAGCGGCGGTGATTCCCCGCTGTTGCAAGAGCACGGTGCGGCGATAACGCTCGAGGCTGCTGAGCACCACATTCGTGCCCGCGATTGGATTGTTGGCAGCATCGAACTGCGGACCGAAGCCGCCGGTAAACCCCCAGTTTCCGGCGAAGTTAGTTGGGCTGGTATCGTCATTTGACGCGCCGCGAATGCGACCGCCAAACTTGAACATGTGCATGCCCCTCTGAATTTGAGTGAAGTTGTTAAATTCCCAACTGTGACTCTCCCTGTTAGCCTGACCGACGTTAGCGCCACCGCCGTTGAAAGAGCTGCTGACGCTCAATCCGGGAATAGTACCGTTGCCGAGCGTTTCGTTGCGGTTACGAGAATACTGAAAGCGCGCCTCGTTGACCGTGGTGGGATTAATCACGGCTGTCTCGGTCAACTGGATGTTGTGATTCGTTGAAGACGTATTAAAACTTTTCGACAACAACCCGAAACCGCCCAGCCCCCCCAGATTGGTGATGTGAAAATAGTTGTAGCGAGCAACCAGGGTGTTGTTGGTGTTAATCGCATAGTCCAATCGAGGGCCGAAGTTCGTGATGCGGCGCGGTACCGGCACGCTCGCCCCGAACTGTGTCGGAATGAAGTTGGGATCGAGAACCGTCGCCAGTATCTCAGCATTGTCGTCCTGCTGGTTGTGGCCCACATTCAGGAAGAAAGAAGCCTTCTTCTTCACGATCGGGCCACTGATACTGCCGTTGAGTGACCGGACCTGGTAGGGCGCGCGCTTGCTGGAATTGACTGAAAAAGGATTGCGCGAATCCAGGCTTTCGTCCGTGAAATTGAACCCTACGCTGCCGCGGAACTTGTCTGTGCCGGGTCGTGTGAGAATTTCTATGCGACCTGATGGCTGATCGTTTTCCGGCGAAAAGGGATTCTGGTTGATGCGAATCTCGCGAATCGCTTCCTTGGGCGGTAAGGTGCCTGAGAAGCCATCGACAAAAATCTGGCCGCCGTTGGGACCCATCGAAGGGCCGGCCAGTGCCTGCAAGGCCGCGGCCAACTCGTCCGGATCATCCGGCAGGGCATCGAGATCCTTACCCGAGATCACCTGCTGATTTGCATTGCTGGTAGGATCTGTAGTCAACGGAGCGTTGGCATCAACTTTTACCTGGGTTTCAATGGCCGCAATCTTCAGAGTGAGGTTGAGCGGATCGCGGCGCGCCGCTGTCAGATCAACCTCAACGATGTCGGAAGGTGCGAAGCCGCTCGAAGCTGCTTGAATCGTGTATTTGCCGGGCGCCACACCGGTGAACGAGTAGACGCCGTCACCGTTGGTGGTGGCTGTCTTTGGGGTGCCGCCGGCCTGCGTAAGTGTGACCGTGGCGCCCGCAATGGTTGCGCCAGATTCGTCACTAATCACACCGCGCAAAGTTTGCCGGCCCTGGGCCATCACACTGGTTACGGCCGCGAGCACCAAAAGGGCAGCAGCCAACGTCGGGAAGAACTTTCTAATAGTCATCATCAAACTCTCTTGTTTAGAAAAATAACCGCGGCGATTCAAAGGATCGTTTCGTGATACGCGGTTATCTCTGAAATCGGAAATGCAAAAAATCAGAGGAAACTGGATTACGGCCCGCCGGCACCGCCGAACATGCCGCCAAAACTTCCATTAAGGTCGACGCCGCCCTGCGGGCGAGCACCTCCACCCTGCTGGCGCGCTGCCATCATTTGGAGCAGCGGTTCAACGCCGCTGACCAGCGAGATCGCGGTGAGCTGAGTTGGATCAGCACCGGGCAGACTCGAAAGCAGAATTACATCGCCAACTTTCAGTTCACTGATCGAAATTACCGGTAGGCGCTCAAGCATATCGGCCATATTGCCGTTGGCACCGCCGCCCATACGCATTCCCTGGGGACCGCCGGGCCCGGCGCCTTGCGGACCACCGGCTCCCTGAGGCTTCTGCCCCGACGCTGCGCCTGGCCCCGGAGCAGTTTGCGTCTGGCCCTGACCCTGAGGTCGAGCTTGTCCCTGACCCGCGCCGGTCCCTCCGGGACCGCCCGGGCCACCCATGCCGCCGCCTAACATCATGCCTCCGCCTTGAGGAAAACGACGGATAACTGAATCCGGCTTGATATTGATCGTCAGGGGTTTCTTCGTCTGAAGATCAGTAATCCTGATTTGATTGCTGGCGACATCAAGCGCGGTAACCGTCCCTCCGGCAATCTTGAAAGTTCCAAACACAACTTCTTCGGCCGTCATGTGGGTGCCGTCAGCTGACTTGTCTCCGAGTGCGCGCAACTGATCGCCGACCTTAACCTCTTCGAACTTGCCGGGCTTGGCTTCGCTGTATTTGGGAATAGTGTCGGGCGGGTAACGCCGCATTAAAACCTTCTCGTTAACCGGGATGATGACATTCGTCGCCGGTCCCATCAGTGAACGGCTAGTAACCGTTATTTCCTGAGTTGAGGGATTTATCGAAGCGACAATGCCACTCACTCCGCGCTTCTGCCATTCAGCTCGGTCCTGCTGTTGCTTTTTCGCCAGATCGGCTTTGGACATGATCACAAGCTGCGCGGCAGGCGTGGTTTTTTGATCGGTGCCTGGTCTCCATCGCGCCCAAATGCGATCGCCCTGGCCGACATCTGCGAACGTAACGTCAGTTGCGCCCGTTAAAGACTTCGCGCCCGGCGCCATTCGTTTGTACTGAGTCTTATCGTTGATTCCGACCGTGGCGATCACGCCGTTGTCGGAGCGCACCTGCATCTGATTTGTGGCCGCATCAATGGCTTTAACTTCACCAATGACACCGCTGATTTGAGCGGCAGGACTGGGCGTCTGCGCAAAAGCTGCGGCGGCGGCGACCAATAAAAGGCTAATGACTAAAGCTGGTTTTGGTGATTTGTGCACAGTTATATCCGAAAGACGATTCAAGATATTCATTATTAACGCCTCAGAAACCTGTCAGGTTGCAAAAAACCTTGATTCAGTTCGAGAAATTGTGTTTCAGATTGGATTTAGTTCCAAAAATATAGATAACAATCAGCGTTTCTTTTCACCTTCGCGCTGGGCGTCCTGTTGCGCGACCATGGCGTCGAACTTTTGCTGTTGCTCCGAGGACAATAAAGCGCGGATCCTGGTACGGGCCTTTTGCCGCGGCTCTTCGAATCGAGGGCGAAGTTCGCCGCGAAGTGCGCGGTACTCGTTACGGGCCTCGTCAAGTATGGTGCTGACAGCCTTTGTCTGTTCGTCGGTGAGATTCAATTCTTTCCGAATCTTTTCAAAGCGCTGTTGTGGATTTCTTTCAGAACGATCACTGCCGGATCGAGACCGATACAATCCGGTCAAAGCCGCCCCGGTTATCGAGCCGAGCACAAACACCACCACCAGGACCAACCAAACCTTCAACCTTGTATGACCGGACAGCGTCATTTGCCTTTCACCTCGTAATTACGATCCACGACGATGTTGAATACGTCGTCGCGCGACAACCCTCGACTCGCCAGTACTGTTTGCTCAACACCGGGATCGAGCAGACTGAAGAGACCTTCTTCGTCTGCCTGCGCCTGCGTCCCGTTGAGCGCGGGGCTCGCCGACCAAACGGTCAAGACCGCTGCCAGGGTTGCCACCAGGGCCATCGCCGGAACTGCGCGCCGAGCCACCAGAATCAGCGACAACCAACTGCCTGATTCTTCCTGCAGTCTTTCTTCGGCCGCTATCGCTGCACGCATCCGCGTAAACAAGAATGGAGAGGAAGCAGCTGCTTCGGCATCTTCTTCCTGAGCAGCAGCAGATCGCAAAATGGCTTTTCCGATCAGATCCAGATCTTCGTTTCTTTGGCGACTGGTTTTGAACATCTTCTAGTCTCCGTGCGGGAGTAATTCCCCTTCTCACCTTCAAAAGACGATGGATTATACGTGAAAGTTACAAGAATTCCGCTACCTCCACGGTTAGATATAACGCTGAAGAACGCGCCGCAAATGCGCCCGGGCGCGGTGTGCCCGAACTTTTACCTTGGATATTGACCAATTGGTAACCTCCGCAATTTCGGCCACTGAGAAACCTTCCACATCAAGCAAGGTCAGCACCAGCCGATCCTCGGCGCTCAGCCGTGCCAGCAGTTTGCTTGCCAAATCCCGCGAAATCAGCCTGGTTTCAACGTCCGCCGGATGGGAGCGAAGCCAGGCGGCAAACTCCCGGACGCTCCCGTCCTCGAGGTCATCGAATCCCTGCTCCGGCCGGCGGCGGGCTCGGCGTAAATGATCGTAACAACAATTGACGGATATTTGCGCCAACCAGGCCTTAAATGAAGCCGCATGAGTCCCGTGATAAGTGTTGAGCGCAAAGTACGCTTTGGTAAAACTGTCCTGAATTATCTCTTCGATTTGCTCGCGTTGCGCGAAGAACCGGCTCGCGATTCGCGCAACCTGGCGACGATGCCGTTCGAACAATTGCTCAAAGGCAGATTCGTCACCGGTGGCAGCGGCGGCAACCAACACGTCGTCTGTCGATTCTGCAAGTGAATCCACCAGCGTTTCGGGCTTTCTATGCGATTTGACGGTTCGAGTGTCAGGTGATTATACGTCGATCGGCTCTTTTTTCTTCCAGGTGATCCGATAACGGGCTGTCAGCGAGAGTCCCAGACTCGCCACAAACAACCCTGCCTGCACGAAAGGCCACACGTAAGGTAAAGACGAACAAACGATCCAAAATATTACGCCCAGCAATAATGTTACCGATTCGGATTGTAACCGCGGTAGTAGCAGCCGCTGCAACCACTGTCCAGTCGCCGCGAAGATCACTACCCGCCCAAAGACTGTGGACACCACCGCCAGCAACAAGGCCAGCAAAGAGATCGCGGCGCCGACGATCGACGGTAACAACCACAAACTGGCCAGCATGCCGAGAGTAATCACCACGGCGCCCAGAAATCCAATCGCCGCAACTCGCAGGCTGGTCAACTGCAGACGCGTTACCGCGCGACTAACCGTATTGGGCATCGCGGACGTGAGGGCCAGCGCTATGACGAACCAGACTAAGATAGCCAGCAGGCGGGTGCCGAAAAACACGGCGGAGAGTTGCGGATGAAGGACACTGAACGGGTCGCGCATTACCCGTCGCAACTGGTCCTCGTAGCCGGCATACATGATGGTCACGCTCTTCGGATCACGATCCGGCGCGGCCTTCCCGTGATGATAAATGCCTCCGAGTACGATCACATCGCCCCCGATCCGGGCGCCTTCGCGCTGAATAACTGAACCGCCGATCGCCGCGACATCCCCATCGACTGCACCCTCAATAATCACGTCGCCGCCAAAAGCGATGGCGCCTTCCTTCACCCTTCCCGTGATTCTAATCGATTGCCCCATGCCAAAGACGGTGGTGTTGACCACGCCTTCGATCACTCGTGCCTGCGGATCGCCGGGATGCGCTTCGCTCGCCGGCTGTGCGTGACCGGGGATTACCAGCACCAGAAACACCGCAAGCAGCGCGATGAGATGATGGCAACTTTGGGCCGCTGCGGAAATTCTGAATGTACTTTCGGAAAGGAATAGTGACGCAGTCATTGAACGGGACAACTCCTATTCAATGGTTTGCGCACGATGATATTTGACCAGGAGGAAAGGAAGAACAGATATGGCAATCAGAAACGCTACCAGCATGAGCAAGCCCAGACCGTTTTGACCCAGCAGCACCGCCCGCACAATCACGCGCCCGAGAACGGTCGCACTCATGAGCGCTTCAGAGGCGGCCTGCCAGGCAAGTTGCAGCACGGTTCGCGAAATTCTGAACAGCGTGCTCAAGGGTTCGAGCACAACGGTGCGCGCCGCAGCTCCGAGCAGGGCAAAGGAAACAAGCGCCAGCCCCGCGCATAACTTGAGGGCCCGGCGACGTTCGTGCTTATTGCGCATGCCGCTGAGGTCACTCTCAGCGCGGGCCGTCACAATGCGAGCAAAATTATGAGGAAGCTGGAAAGAACGATTACCGTTGAAAGCCACTTCGAGCGTACACAGTAGTTGCCGCTGGGCGCGCAACTCAGTCGCGCAATCCGAACACGATCTTAGATGATCTTCGAAACGACTCACGCCGGCTTCGCTCAACTCGCCGTCGAGATACGCGGCGACATCTTCGAGCTGGCATTTTTCGCTGAAATCGTTCATGCGAATTCTTTAAGCGCTGGTTATTCCCCTGGGCACGAGCAAATCACGCATCGCCTCGCGGGCGCGAAACAGGCGATTCTTAACAGTGCCCAACGGCAGCCCGGTAACTTCGGCAATCTCGTCGTAACTCAAATCATGCGAGTGCCTGAGCACAATCAGCTCGCGATACGCAGCCGGCAGCGATTGCACGACGGACTCGATTTCTAATCTTCGCTCTTCTCGTTCGCTTTCCTGTTCGGGAGTGAGCCGGCGGCTCTCGATCGCAATTTCGGATCGCGGGCTGTCGCCGCCCGCCGTCATGATCTGATCGCGAACCGTGTGACGGCGAAGATGATCGATGGCGGTATTGTGGGCGATTTTGTAGATCCAGGTTGAGAACTTGAACTCGGAGCGATAGCGAGACAATGAATTGTAAATTTTGATGAAAACTTCCTGAGTCAAATCCAAAGCCGCATCGTAGTCGCCAACCATTCGGTAGACGTACGAGGCAATCGGCCTTTGATAGCGGCGCACCAGTTCTTCGAATGCAGCTTCACGTCCCGAGACGGCAGTCAGAACCAGGTCGCCATCGGCCAGATTGTTCGGATCTATTAAGGAAATCGTGGCTTTCATCGCTTGTTAATGCCCAGTTTACGTCCGGTGAAACAGGAAAGTTTCATGTGGCACAGACTTCAGTCTGTGATTGACTCTCTGCACAGACTAAAGTCTGTGCCACTTACCATGCCAAACGGGCCAGGCCGGCTGGCGCGGCCAGCGCATCAAAATCCAATTCGCCGCTGGGAATGATCAAACCTACTTCACCTGCTGCCAAAGGCTTGAGGCGAACGCCAAACGTTTCTTCAGCGATCTCAGTGACCCGCCCCTTGTCCAGCTGTTCGCCGACAACCAGCAGGCGATCGAGAGGTGAGGCTTCATTCTGCTTGCCCGCGCCGGCGCGTTCCCGATAGAAAAGCAGTACTCGATGAAGTTCATCATCACGTTCGGCCGGATCGCAAAAGACGGAACGCAAAGTCAGCGTGCGATTTCCGCGCATCAGTACGGCCGTGAACCCTGCTTCGTGCGCGGTCAACAATAAACCATCGCCCCGATGTCCGTTTCGTAACCACTGTTCTTCGCCCGCGTGGCGTGGCAGAATCAATCCCACGTGCCAGCCGAGCGTCGCAAACACGGCCTCATACTCAGCCAGTACTTCCTGCCGAACGGCATTCACCAGGTAACGCGACTGTTTCTGTGCATCCGGCGCCAACTGCTCACGCGATAGCCGCAGCTGAGACGAAGGCGCACCAAAAGCACGTTCGATTTTCCATTCGAACATCTCTTCGATCTCGCGGCGAGAACTTGTCGCACCTTCAATCGTAATTATCGCCGACCGGGTTGAGGCTTCCGGTAAAGACGTGGACCACTTGTGCTGCCGCAACAATCCGGCACTGGTGATCAGGTCGGTCAGCGCGGTCGCCAATTCGACGGGATCACGAATGTTGCTTGATTCAAAGCCGGGTCGCACGACCTGCGCCGGCAAACTCACTGAGGCGGCCCGTTTGACTATGAATACGCCTTTGGCCCGGTCGAGCTGAACGACTGACGCACCATCGCCCTCGATTCCCACCGCGGTGGAAGGAAAGCGTGGCTTTAGCAATCGATCGAGGGGATTCGCGGTCATATGATTTTCGATTTCTGATTTGCAATTGTTGATTAGCAAACGACCCGCCGTCGCAATCAAAAATCAGAAATCAAAAATCCAAAATGTACTCACCATTCGCTGTACGGGGTTCCAGAAGTTGAGACTTCGCTCGAAGAACTGTGCACATCAGTGACCCCCGTGCCGCCTTCAGTCGAATAGGGATCGTCGCCGGTGACAATGTTCCAGTCCTTGTTGTCAGTAATTGGATCCTTCGGGACGTCGCGCATATAACCAGCGGTAACGAGATCATCCAGCGATTGCGGTAGTTTACCTTTGTCGGCAGCGTACTGATCGATCAGCTTGCGCATCGTGTCGAGGTCGTAACTCAGAATTGTTTCGCGCGTGTGCATGATCGTTTTCTGGTACTGCGGCAAGGCCACGGAAACCAGAATGATGATAATCGAGATGACAATCATCAGTTCGAGCAGGGTGAAGCCCTTCGATTGCGAATTGCGAATCGCGAATCGCGAATTATTCGCACTCCGCTGGCAATGCGAAATGCGAAATTCGAGATTCGAAATTGATCTACCAGTCACTATACTTCTCTCCATTTAAGGCCGTAGCTTGCGACTTCGAACGCACATTAAAGACGTTCTCGCCACCCCACGAGGTGGAATCAACGGCGTCATAACATGAGCTAAACACCCAATCGCGATTCCCCGTCATCGGGTCTATGGGAATCTGTCGCAAATAAATCTTGGTCTTGGGAACCGCGGAATCCCCGCTGGCCGCCTCAGTCGCGCTGTAATTCAAATTACCACGCCGTCCCAGACTGCCTGCCGTTATCGGCAGCACGTCGACACCCTTAACCAGAGTTTCCAAATCCGGCGGGTAGCGATCAGGATTGTCAGCCGTAAAAAGCGTCTGGTCGGTGATGGCCACCCGCACCCGCGGATCGGCAAAAATGTTGGGCGCCTGACCCTGCTGCCCCGGGCCCTGCGCCGGCGGATTGCGGGGAGCTTGTTCCTGCTGCGCCGTACTCAAACCCTGTTGCTGGTTAACCTGCATTTGGGCGCCGGCCACCGCCTCGCGATGAAATTGATCGATTGCTTCTCGCATTTCGCGGAGGGCAGCGCGCAGTTGATATTCCTTCTGACGTTTAACGGAAACCTGGACCAGCGGGATAACGCCCAGCGTAAGAATCGCCAGCACTGAAACAGTAATGATTAGCTCAATCAGCGAGAAGCCTTGAGTACCAGAAGGGAGTTGGGAGTGAGCAGTAGGCAAAGAACGGGAAAAACGGCTTACGGCTTTGGGCCGACGAATTTCCGCCATCTGCGTTCTGCCTTCTGCGTTCTGCCTTCTGCAATTCACTACTTCACCATCAATTTAATCGGTTCGATTTGAACCGTGAGCGTGCGGCCATCGCCGGCGACCAGATGCACATTTGATAAATCAAACGACAAGGCGCTGTCGCCTGCGCTGACGCCCTGAACTTCGAGGTTCAGCAGCACTCCGTCCGCGGTTATCGGGGAGCCGCTCGCCGGTATGATCGAGAGCAGGATCATTCCATGCTCATCGACCGATTGCGTCACGGTCGGGGGATTCTTCGCATTAGCGAACAGACTGCCCGCTGACACGCCACTAATCTTCAAGACCGAAGGATCGAACCGCAGAGTGATCACCGCCAGGCCGAGCGGCGCATCAGATTTCACCTGTAAAGCAAGTTGTCTTTTCGCGCCAACCTGTAGTTCGGCTTGCTCAGACGTCAGGCTGAGCTCAATTAAGCTCGGCATGGGCTCAATCAGTTTAGGTCCGGGTACCGAACTGTCAGGCTTCAATACCGGCGCCACCGCCGGCGTCGCGGCGAGTTCCTGCTTAGCGCTCAGACTGGTAGTTGAGACGCCAGTCGGCGACGACACCAGGCTCTTCAAGGCGGTCGCCACATCTGTTTTTGGTTCCGTAGACGGTGACTGCGGGGCCGTCAACGCTGCCGATTTAGGCTGCGGCACGCCGTCGGTTTGTAACGCAACGTCAGTTCGAGTTGGAGCTGCCGTTTGGCTGGTAACGGTTTGGGCTGGAGCCGAAGCCGGGCCGGTGTTTTGGGTAGCGTTAGCCGCGGGCGCCAAAGCGGGAGCTTCGGTCTTGTTAGCGGCGACGGTCGCCTGCTGGGTGCCGTCCGTCTTTGCGGGTTCATAGGTTGCCGGAGCATCCGGCAACAGAATGTTCGCCTGCTTGGGAATTCGTCGCGCCGCGGCAATCTGTTCCTCGCGGTCACTTTCCCGCAGCATCGCTTCCAGCGAGCCGGTGGTGGGCGCCTGCAGAGTGCCGCTTGGTCGCATTTCTTCGTCGCGCGGCGTCAGGGCCGGCGCGCGCAACACTCTTGGCGTCACCGCAATTACAATATCCACCTGGCGACTTTCTTTCGTCGGCGATGTGAACAGTCTCCCGAGAATGGGCAGACCGCCGAGAATGGGCAGCCCTTGTCGACCGTTCGACTGAACTTCAGTCGAGACGCTGGCCAACATCATCGTCCGGTTATTCTGCACCCGGGCGGTACCGTTCAGAGTTCGCTCGGTGAAGGTCGGAGTCAGGGTATTAGCACCGCTCACGTCTTTCGTTTCAATCTTCATCTTCACCTGCACATCGAGGTTAGGGAAAACGATGGGGGTGAAGTTAAGCGTCAAGCCGGTCGGCTCGTAGTTGATGACCGGAAAGCCTCCGGTGGGGAAACCACTCGGATTGTTCGTGTTAGTTCCCGTCTGCACGCCGAAGGGATAGGCTTGAGCCGTTTGCACCGGCACGCGCTGACCAATCCGGGCGCTTGATTCTTCGTTATTGAAAGCGTGGACCTGGGTTGAAGCGAGGAGTTTCGCGTTGCTCCTACTTTGAAAAGCATTGAATACCGACGGTGGAATAACCAACGCCAGCGCAGCTGCGGTCGGAACACCGGCTACTATGGTCCGAAGATCCACACCCGAAGTCTGATTAGGATTAGTGGTGCCGTTCGCGGTCAGAATCGACAAACCGGGAGACCCGCCCATATTGAAGGTCCCTGATCCAATTTGATTACCAAACGTCAGTAGATCGCTGCGGTTGACCTCATAGATCTCCACATCCATCACGACTTCAGCGCGATCCTTATCGATGCTTTGCAGCAGCTCGCCGATGAGTTTCACGTTCTCAGCCGTGTCGCGAACAGTCAGACTATTCGTGTCTTTATCGGAAACGACTATTGGCTGTGGCCGGCCAACCGATGCCGGCAAAGCCTGGGCGATCAGACCCTTGATTTTGTCAGGGTCTGAATTAGCAATGAAGAACGTGCGCACAACCAGCTGCTGGTATTGTGGCCGGCGCGTCTGGTCGGCGACCAGAATCGTTCGTCGATCAAGCTTTTGAAAAAACAGATTCTCCTGCAGGAAGATGTAGTCGAGAGCCTTCGCCGCGGTGACATCGCGCAAGTTAACCTCAATCGGACGCGGTTGGGCAAACGATTGCCGATCGAACATGACGTTCAGGTTCAGATCTTGCGCTAACGTCTTGATTACTTGTTTGAGGTCCACGCCATTGAAATTGATCACGCGCGTTGGTTCCGTCTTGGTTTGAATATCCTGCTCCGCCGGACGCGCCTGGCCGGGTTGGGATGGCGATCCGTCGTTGACGGCCGTATCGGTTCTGGGATTGCCGTCGCCGGAATCGGTGCGGACGTTTCCCTGCTTGACCTGTTCAAGTCTCAGCATGCGCTCCATCTCTGAAACGGCAAGTTGGTTTACCGGATCGTAACCAAAGGCCTGACGAAACGCGTTATAAGCTCCGACGTAATCACGCTGCTCAGCGAGGGCGCGGCCCTGCTGCATGAACGACTGCGAAGCGTTGAAAATCGCGCGCCGGTAGTGCAACTGGTAATCGACGTTTCCGGGCTCAGTGGCCAGCGCCTGCGTAAATTCCTGCGCGGCTTTCTCCCATTGTTGCGCCTTCTCGTAATCCATGCCGCGCCGGTAGTGGTCCTTGCCCTTGGAGGCGAACGCGGTCATCGGCAGCGCTAACATGCAAGCCAAAATCATCAGCGCCATGATCGAGTGCCAACGGTTTCGTAATCTCATAAGTAACCTCATTTGGAGACGTCGGGCTTTTGAAAAAGAGAACCGGAAAACCCGGGAGCCTCTTGTTTACACGCAACTCGTCCGAACCAGTTCCGCAATGCGAAAAACTCAAGCAGTCTACACGAAAAACAGGCTAAATTTAAGGGGGGAGAGACGTTGAGGCGCTCGGGCAACTTTCCCCTTCTGGTCGGGTAATTTGGCCTCACGGCCGGTCGTTCAGCTTCACTTCCTCGACAAAAGTGACACGGTTAATTTCGTGCAAAGTGGAAACCCCGGAAAAGATTTTCTTCAGCGCAGATTCACGCAGACTGGTCAGGCCCTCCGCCTCAGCGGCGCGGCGGACTTCCGAGCCCGGACGGCGCTCAACAATCATCTCGCGGATGTTGTCACTAAGGTCGAGCAATTCGTGAATCGCGGTGCGGCCGCGATAGCCCGTGTGATTGCAGGCGTCACAGCCAACATTCGTATAAAAGACGCTGCTGCGATGATCTTCGGGACGCAACCCGGATTCTACCAATTCGACGTCGGAAGGGTGAATCGGCCGCCGGCAAAACGTACACAACACGCGCACCAGACGTTGGGCCAGGACGCAATTCAGGGAAGAAACAAAGTTGTAGGGCTCGACGCCCATGTTCAGGAATCGTCCGATCACGTCGATCACGTTGTTGGCGTGCACGGTCGTAAATACGAGGTGGCCGGTCAGGGCTGATTGAATAGCGATTTGCGCCGTTTCGTTGTCTCGAATTTCGCCGACCATGATCTTGTCAGGGTCGTGGCGCAGAATTGATCGCAGGCCTCGGGCAAAGGTCAGGCCCTTCTTCTCATTCACCGGAATCTGGGTGATACCATGCAGCTGATACTCAACCGGGTCTTCAATGGTGATGATCTTGTCTTCTTCATTACGAATCTCGTTCAGCGCGGCGTAGAGCGTAGTCGTCTTACCGGAACCGGTGGGCCCGGTTACCAAAACCATTCCGTACGGCTCAGCGATATAGCGTCGAAACTTTCGCAGGTCATCGGGATCGAATCCAACGACGTTTAGATCCAGGTTCTTGAATTCTTCGTTGATTTGTTCTTTGTCGAGAATACGAATCACCGCATCCTCGCCATGCACGGTTGGCATGATCGAAACGCGAAAGTCCACAGTCCGGCCTTTGTAACGAACGCGAAAGCGACCGTCCTGCGGCACGCGGCGTTCGGCGATGTCGAGCTCCGACATGACCTTGATGCGGGAAATGAGTGTCTGGTGATAAGCCAAATCGATCGGATCGACTTTTTGATACAACGCGCCGTCGATGCGGTACTTCACCTGCACTTCCGTATCGCGGGTTTCGATGTGAATGTCCGAGGCGCGCGATTCCATGGCGTTGTAAATAATGGTGTCGACCAATTTGATGATCGGCGACATCTCGCTGTCGGTCGCCAGGCGATCGAGGTCGAGAACTTCCTCACCCTGTTCGGTCTCGCGCACCAGTGAGATGCGAAATCCCGACGCCGCTTCCTGCAAGACACGCTGCGTGGAATCACCTTTACGCAGCACGACATCAATGGCTCCCGCGGTGGCCACGGAAGGAACCAGACGGATGCGCAGGGCGCCGGCCAGTTCATCCAGGCGATCGAGATCGGTGGGATCGGCCATCGCGATGTGCAACTTCCCATTCTCGCGCCGCAAGGGCACGAATTGATGTCGCAGCATCAGGTCGACGGGAACTTCTGAGAGCAACGAATAATCGATCGGAGAATCGCCGTCCTGCGGCAGAAGATTTACGAACGGAAGACGATAGCGGCGGGCCAGGTCCTTCGCTTCCAGCATCTCAGGCGGTTCGACGGCGGCCGGCAAATCATCTTCGGCCTGGGTGATTTCCGTCCGCACCGCGTCAGCGAGCCGGGTGTCAGCTTGTTCGTCAGTGACTTGCTTCATCATATAGCGCAAACTGTTGGTTTGCGTCTTGCCTTCTTTTTTTCAACTGGCAACCGGACACTTCAGTGCGTCATCGGGCCAGCCGATATTGATTGAATGATCGGCAAATAAATTGCCAGCAAAATCGTCACAACCACGCCGCCCATCACGACCAGAATCGCAGGCTCAAGGGTGGTCGTCAACTGCTCTAAACGCACCTCTGATTCGGCATCATAGAACGTCGCCACTTCGTCCAGCATCTCGCGCAAACTGCCCGAGCGCTCGCCAATTCCGATCATGTCTACCGCCAATGCTGGCATCCAGTCAGCCGTTTCCAGACTCTCGGTAAACGTACGGCCTTCACGGATCAGGGGCAGAATTGCCGAGCTGCGATGTCGCAATTCAACATTGGTGATTGATTCGGCGGCGATCTCCCACGACTCGACAATGGTAATACCGCCGGCGAGCAGTGTCGCCAGAGATCGCGAGGCCTGGGCGGTGCTCATCTGCACCACCAGCTTGCCTGCGAGCGGTAATCTCAAGATCGTTTTATCGATCAGCAGCCGTCCGCTCGGAGTGCGTGACCAGATAAAGCCCCCAACCGATCCCACGGCCAGCAGCGGCGCGACCCAAAACCCATTCCGCATCATCCAGCCTGAGATCGCCAGGACGAACATCGTTATCAGGGGCAGATTGTTTCCAAACCCGGAGAACAAATCCGACATGCGCGGCACCACAAAGGTGGTCAGAAATACCACCATACCGAAACAGGCAATCAGCAAGAATGCCGGATACGCCAACGCGCCGCGAATCTTTCGACGCAGTCCGACGGATCGCCTCATGTAATTCACATAACGCGACAAGACTTCGTCCAGGGCGCCCGATCTTTCGCCCGCCAGAATTGAGGCCGTGTAGATGCGCGGGAACATCGCCCCCTGCGCCGCAAATGCCTGGGACAGCGCCGCGCCGCCGCGGATGGCTTCTTCTACGCTCTCTAAAACGGCTCGCAGACGCGGCGCCGTGGCCCGGCGTCGCAGCATTGTGATCGCTTGTAAGATCGGAATACCGGCGCGCAGCAACGCGGCCAGCTGTTGATTGAAGAGCAGAAAATCGTTGGCTTTGACCCGGACCCGGCCGCCGGCCGCCCCTAACCTGGTAAGCGAAGCAACGCCTTCACCTTTCGGCGGGGTGATCGCGAAGACTTTGAAGCCTTCGCGCTCCAGCCGCGTGCGCGCCTCGTTCGCCGCCAAAGCCTCGACGGTGCGCGTCACGATCTCGCCCGCAGGCGTTCCTAAACGAACAGTGAATTCAGCCATTTTCCCATGTCCGACAAGCTTCAACTTGTCGATACCAGCTTAAAAAGAACGACGCAGCGCGTTTCAAACCACGCGACAAGCTGAAGCTTATCGAATAGCGAAGTATACCACGCGGCCTTTGACAGGATGAGTGGCCCAGACCTTAGTCTGTGAACTACCGGCAATCACGGACTAAAGTCTGTGCCACCCTTGCCAACACGCTCGAGCGATGACTTTGGTTGCAGAAACAGATCAACCTTTTTATTGATCTTTGGGCGCGTATGACATATTGTCCGCGCGTCTTAGCGCCTGACTTTCGGGAAAGGTGACGGAGGTAGTTCCAGGGATGGAAGCGCCTGCTCAACCGCCGAACGCGACGAAGGAGCCGAAGCGTCTACTCGTCCGCGGCCTCAGCCTGCTCGATGCAACTATGATCGTCGTGGGCTCGATGATTGGCTCCGGGATCTTCCTCGTCTCGGCCGAGTCGGCGCGTCTGGTCGCCTCGCCCGGTTGGTTACTGGCCGCCTGGGCCCTGGCCGGCGTCCTCACAATCACCGGCGCGCTTTCGTGCGCGGAACTGGCGGCCATGATGCCCCGCGCCGGCGGACAGTATGTGTTTCTGCGCGAGGCTTACGGTCCTTCGATCGGGTTCCTTTTTGGCTGGACGCTGTTCCTCGTCGTGCAAACCGGAACTATCGCCGCGGTGGCGGTCGCCTTCGCCAATTTCATGGGCGTTCTCATCCCGGCGATCTCCGGCGACAACTATCTAATCGCGCCGCGCGCGCTCGGCGGTTACGCAATTGGCCTTTCGACTAATCAGCTGATTGCCATTCTCATGATTCTGCTGCTGACGGCCACGAATCTAACCGGGCTCAAAACCGGCAAGATCATTCAAAACACGTTCACCTTCACCAAGACCGCAGCGCTCCTCGGTCTCATCGTTGTCGGGCTGACAATCGGCTGGAAGGTGGGGATGCAAAATGGCAGCGCGGCCTTCACCTCTTCATGGTGGAACCCGACGCTGAACGGTTGGAACCCTCAGGCATCGCAACTCGGATTCGCCGCGACCGGCAAAGCCACCCTCGCGCTTGCCTTGCTGATGTTTCTCGGCCGCGCGATGTCCGGACCTCTCTTCGCCCAGTCGGCCTGGAACAACGTCACCTTCACTGGCGGCGAAGTCGAGAACCCGGGTCGCAATTTACCGCGCGCACTTTTGATTGGATGCGGACTGGTAGTCGGATTGTATTTGCTCGCCAACCTGGCCTACGTGATTGTTTTGCCGCTCGGAGCAATTCAGAACGCCGAATCGAATCGCGTCGGGACCGCCGCCATGCAGGCGATCTTCGGTCCGACGGGAAAGATCGTCATGGCAATTGCGATCATGATCTCGACGTTTGGATGTAACAACGGGTTGATCCTGGCCGGGGCTCGCGTCTATTACGCCATGGCCCGCGACAATCTTTTCTTTAAGCGCGTCGGCACAGTGAATTCACAGCATGTGCCCGCGGTGGCACTGATCACGCAAGGCATCTGGGCGGCCTGTCTCACGCTGCCGCGGACCGCGACGATCGATGCCAGGACCGGCAAGGTAGCCTACGGAAATGTCTACATTCAATTGATCGAATATCTGACATCAGCCGACATGATTTTCTATGGTTTGATGGTGGCCGCCGTGATTGTGATGCGGCGAAAGGCGCCAAATCTCGAAAGGCCTTATCGAACTTTCGGCTATCCGCTGGTGCCCCTGATCTATATTGTTCTGGCTTTCCTGTTTGTAATCGATCTCGGTTATCTCGCGCCACGCACTTCAGGTATTGGATATCTGATTGTGCTGACCGGCATTCCCGCGTATCTCATCTGGAAAAAGCAAGCCGCAAAAGCTGCATGAGGCTTTTGGGCTTGGCGGGATGTACTGCCCAAGAAGTATGAGACGTGAACATTTACTCCCGCCAGCAACCCGAAGGGTTGCCAGAAAGTAGCCGGTGGTCGGAGTCCGCGGAGACCACCGGAAAAAGTCATTAGTCATGACCGCACCCCGCAGGAGTCTGTCGGAGAAAGGCGTTTCTCTGTGCCTCTGTGAAAATCTCCGTGTCTCTGTGGTGAAATTACTCAAGAAAACACTCACCACAGAGGCACAGAGATCGCACAGAGGCACGGAGATCAATTTCTCCGACAGACCCGGGAGGAGTGCCAGACCCTGGTCGCCATATCCTGATTTTCAACCTACAGGGATAGAGTCATTTTGTAGATCGGGCTCTCCGGGGTGCGACCCAATTTAATCTCGCATTTCCGGTGGTCTCCGCGGACTCCGACCCCCGGCTACTTTCTGGCAACCCTTCGGGTTTCGCCGAGGTGAGTCAAACATATGAATGCCCTCGCAAAGCCCCGCCTTGGGCTTAACTCTGATCGCTGCTCCGCAGCTGATTTCCGCAACGACTGCGAACACCGGTTTCGCTTAATTCAGAAGGCAGGCCAAAGCTGATTTAGCTTTGAAAGCCTGCCTTCATTTGCGTCCGATCTAATCCTCAGCCGTGCCTCTGGGGATGTCGAACGCTCGGACACTGAAATGCAATGCTGTTAGCGAGGACCGCCCGGTCCACCCGGACCACCTCCGGGAGGTCTCGGTCCTTGTCCCGGACCAGGTCCCCCTGGCCCACCAGGTCGGCCGGGTCCAGGGCCGCGTCCAGGGCCCATACCATCACCGCGCGGCGGCCGGTTATTTTGCCGGATCGTCTGGAGCTTCATCTGTTGATCCGCCGTCAGCTTGTTCTTAAGACGAATTGCCAGCTCCATGTGCAAACGCTTGATGTCCCGTTCACTCTCGAGCACTTTGTCCAATTGCGAGAGGGCGAGCTGCTCATTGATGGAATTGCTCTTGACCGTCTCGTGCAACGCTTCCATCTGGTCCTGCAACTGCCATTGAAGTTCGTTGAAGCGGGTCGTCGTTCGCTGAATCTCTCCGCGCATGAATGCCTTTTGCTCGTCAGTCAAGGCCAGTTCCCGCTGATGCTGCATGATCATATCGGGCGGAAAGATCGAATCACCGAGGGGGTCGGGTGGCGGTGGCGGTTTTTGTCGCTCCCCCTGCGGCTGCGGCTGCTGGGGTCCCTCAGCCGGCTGTTGCGCCATGGCGACCGGCGCCGCGCACGCAAACGCGATCACCACTGCCACTCGCAGAATCCATCTCTGGCTCATATTACTTCTCCTTATCGTTTTCACGATTGGGTAGGAACGATTTCAGTTCGTTAGCATTCTCGTTTAGCTGCGGCAGCGACTTGAACAAACCGTCGCTGGGCGAGCTCAGGAGATCCGAAGTGGGCGACTGCCAACTTGCAATAGCTTTGGCTTCCTTAGTCAATTGTTGATTGCCCGCGATCTCCTGCGCGCGTTGTGGCGATACCAATCTGTGCACCCGGTTCTTAACCAAAGGCTGACTGTACTGCGGCCGTTCAGAGGTGCGGGCAACGGTTGGTGACTTGTCTGACTTGGGCGCGAACGAGCCCGCCTCAGCAGACACACTTGCTGACGCCGATGCCGGCGCGGCCGGTTGCCACCGCATTGACCAAAGAGCGAGCGTCCCCAACGCGCAGATCAGCAACCCGGTCGCTACCGCGAATGAAAGATTGAATGCTCGCCGCGGCTTCAGCGAACGCGCCTGGGCCCGATACCATACAGCGGTGAAGCCTGGCGCGGTCTGCTCGTCAGCGAGCTTCAGCTCACTAAACAGCGCTCGGATTTCGTTCTCTTCCCCAATTGATGCCATAACCCAATTCCATTGTGGCCAAAGATTCGCGCAGGCGCTTCTTGCCACGCTCGTAATGTTGCCGGGCACTGCCGATTGAAACTCCCATCACATCGGCAGCCTCGCGCAAACTCAAATCCTCGTAAAACACCAAATGCAGAGCCTCGCGCTGCCGCCTCGGCAAATTCTTCATCGCGTTCTGGAAGTGACCCTGCAATTCCGACCTTTCAAAACCGGCTGACTGCGATTCGTTGATCGCAAAGCGTTCGACCATTTCTTCGTGGTCGCCGCTCAGTCTAAAGCTGCGCAGGAGTCGGCGCCGATATTCGGTGGCGGCGGTTTTTCGAATCACCGCAAAGAGCCAGGTCTTCAAACTCGACTCCCCACCAAAACGCGCTTTACCTTCAAAGATCTTCAAATAAACCGTCTGCAGGACTTCCTCAGCCTCAGTCTGATCGCGACGGCAACAACTCAACGCCCAGCCAAAACTGGCGCTGTGGAGCCTTTCCAGTTCAGCCTTAAGCTCCGCGATTTGCATTCGGTCAGCCCTCACGGAAGCGCTCCGTGTCATTGATTAGTTGCCGCAGGCGGCGGATTATATGACAGGTTTGCCTGACTTGACCGCAGCCCCAGGTCCTTTTCTTGGCAACCTTTCGCACTCTGCTCAGCATAATTAGACATATTAAATCCGCTGACGGCCGGATCATCAGCCAAGTTGAAGAAGAAACTTGCGCAGGCTGATTGCGTCCACAGATAATGCGCGAGTTCTCAGCATCGTTCGGCTCTTGTCATCGTCCACGATAATGAAATTCCAAACGCCCCGCGCAAATCCTGCGGGCACCGGTCTGTCGAAATCTGCTCGATTAAGGTTGCAAGTCTGCCGATGGGTCGCCAGAACCTGGCCAGTTTCACCGAGAACAATTTCTTCTTCAGGGGCTTTTCGGCTAGCAGGCCAAAGCTCGAATCCTAAATTCGTCAACTCATTATCGCATCAGAATATTGATGAGTTTCCTCGCTTCACGATATATTCAAACGTTCAAGACACTGACGTAACAAGTCGTTAATTTCGTCGCTGGCCGGAGGCCCCAATTTGGGCTCTTTCTCCAGTGCCGTGTGTAAAGCCTCTGCTGCCGTCTTGTATCCGCCGTCGCCCATCAGAGCTTTCCCTATGCCCCAGTAGTTTCCGAAGTACTCAGGGTCCTCGTCTCGTGCTAACTCAAAAGACCGCAACGCATCCCGCCAACGTCTGCGGTCGTTATAGAACCAGCCAAGGTCGTTATAGAACCTTGCTTGCGATTGGCCGTGAGTGCCTGCAAAGTAGATTGCACTACGAAACTCTTTCTCTGCTTCTCCGAACTCTCCTAGCTTCCACAACCCCAACGCCAGTCCATCGTGGGCCATCTGGTGCCCCTTCCGTATTTTCAACACTTCGCGGAACTTCACCGATGACTCGTTGAATCGTTCTAACGTGAGGAGTAACCGGCCGTAACCGTAATTCGCCATCATTCTAATCTTGCGTTCTTTAGCGTTAATCAGTTTCTTATAACGCTCCTCGGCCTCGACATAATAACCATGTTGGCGAAGCCACGCAGCGTATTGAACTTGGGCAGTAAGGTGTTTAGGATACTTTGCGATCAGTTGTTCCGATACACTACGAACGATTTGCTGGTCAGCGGAACCTTGCTGCTGTATCAATCGAACGTAATGCTCTAACAAGTTCTGGTCACTGGGATGTCTCGAGACTGCTGTGAGTGCCAAATTGGCGGCTTCTTCAATACGCCCTGCATGAAACATCCAGCTTAAAAAAGCGCTCCAAACTTCCTTTGCCAGCGGATGCTCGGCGAGCCATTCCTTCGAGTCAGCAATCGTTGCTTCCTTAACCTCCACTGTTCCACGCGCCTCAACAAATGCTATCCACGCGGTTCGCACATGGGCAGTGTCTGGATTAGCCGATAACCAGGTACTCGTTTCCCGGATAACCTGCGCTGTGTGGTTGCTTGCTCCTCTTTGCCCCACCAACGCCAAATAAGCTCTCCAAACAGTGAAATCAGCTGTGCGTTTCAACCACGAGCTAGTCTCTTTGATCACTTCGTCCACCAGTTGAGCTGTCCCCTGCCGCTCCACTAGTGCCAAAAAACGTGTGCGCACCAGATTGTCTTCCACGTGGCCTCTCAACCACTTCCCGGTCTCCGTCATCATCATTCCTATCTCGTTCGCGGTGCCGTAGCGCTCAACGAGCCCCAAATAGGACACGCGCGCCTCGCTACCCTCAGGATGGTCTTTTATCCATTTCTCAATTGCTGGTAGCGCGCTCTCCTCGCGCCCCCGTTCGCGCCAAAGGCTGTGCAACAGCGTGCAGTCCAGCGACGAAACTGGCTCGAGGTTAAGCGCTCGATCGACGCACGCCTCAGCCCTTTTGTAGTCTCCGCACAGACGATAGAAGGTTCTCCAATAGGTTAGTTCGCTAATGCCTTCGGCATCGCGTACGCAGTAATCCAATTTGGTCCCAAGTGATTCGAGCACTGATGTAACAACAAGTAAATCTGATTTCGCCATTTCCCGGAAAATGCGTGCGAGGAACTGCCTTTCAAGCCTGTCCACAGAGTTCGCCGAACTCGTTATCTCAGCCAGTACGATTTCAGGGGAACGTTGCTGACCGTAGAACGCTGCTGCGGTTTCGGCAATAACGGCATGTCCGACTCGGACATGACTCTTTCGACTACCCCAGAAAATAAGTCCTTGCGCAGTCTCACGGTCTGGTAGATTATGAAAGCGTCCTTGCGAATCCAACTTCTCGACCAAAGAGACGGGAACCTCTATTCCCTGGCGATAGGCAAAGCACAGATATTCATAGGCACGGTGTACTGGCTCATCCAGTTGCCGCAATCGCTCTATGCTATCGCGTACTATTTCCCCAAGTTCTTTTCCTTCCGTAAGTTCCATCATTAATACAATGAACTGATCCGCGGTATTTAATCTTTGCTGCTGGTCTCGTGTAAGTGACGCACGACCTTTATCTAATCTTTTGAGGATTCGTTCTTTCTCGTCCTCGCTGGGCGGCTTCAAATCAAAACGCAACGCCTCGCACTTTAGGCGGCTACCGCGGTGGTATTCATTTCGTCGCGATGTCGCTAGTATTGTTAGAGGAAGCCAGGGGTTCAGTTCACGAAAGGCACTTGCGGCTTCGGGATCGTGAAATATGTCGTCCACGAGCACAAGGAAAGGACAGCCGAGTTTTGCATACAGTTCTGGCAACCGATACCACACGTCCGCGTCGTCGGGGTCTTTAATGTGAAGAATCAATATCGTTCGTTTTTTGCACAATTCCGCGGCTACTCGCCAAGCCAGAGTCGATTTACCTGCCCCTGCCTCAGCAACCACGCAAATGAGTCGAATTCCACTCGATGACTGAATCACCTGGCTGAGAAGATCCTCTCGCTGATCCCTGGGAATGTCTCCATTCGCGACGATAATGTCCCAATCGAGTTTTGCACCAGCATAGAATTGCTGAACACGCCTGGAACTCGCAGGGTGGGTTAAGAGTTCATCGGTGACTACTTGAACGCGCCCTTCAAACATGGCCCATGTTTCGGCTGCTACGGATGTGGCCAAGGCAGCAGAGCGACTTTTCCATTTTTTCGTTCTGCGATAAATGCCGACTACTATTGCGCAGAGAATAGCTGCAATAATAGAGCCAACAATGCCGATTAGGAGTTCCATGCCGGTGTTTGGATCAAGGAAACGTGCTTTATTTATTATTGGATCAGCCGGAAGGGTTCCGGCCCATTACGCGATGCGTTGACGATTCACGCGATCCCTTCTAAACGAGCGAGGGTGCCGACAGTATAACAACACTTTCGATGTCCTCGCGAGCATTGCGAGAAAGCCTGGCAGGCGACGGTGGCACTAAGGATGAATCGTTCAGGAACGGTGTCGCGGCTGGTCGAAGTAACTCACAGTCCCCAGTGATGAGATCAAAAGGATGACGTGGCGAATTGGGGCCACTAAATGACGATTGAGAAACCAATAGCTGCGAAAGCTGAAAGCCTGCGGATTCGGCACGAATCAATTGATCAGCATCTACCAGCCTACTTCGTCCACTCAGACGCAATCTGTGTTTCAACCTTCACCGGCACTGTTTGCAGGTACTCCTCGCCGGCAGCGCACATCGCCCGCTCAACCGTTTCCGCCACGGCAGGCGCTTCATCCTCGTCAACTTCGACAACGATTTCGTCATGGATGATGTTCACGATCTTTGCTGACGTCGGCCGCAACTCGTCGTTCAAAAGCCGCAGCGCGCGCTTCAGGATGTCCGCACTGGTTCCCTGAATCGGTGCGTTCTTGCCGTTACGCTGAGTCATCGAAACCTGCTGCCGATCTGTCGGATCAAAATTGAATTTGACCAGCCGGCCGGAACCAGTGCGGGCCTCTTTATCAGTCACCGCGCGACTGGCTGATTCGCGCAGGAACCGATCCAAACCTCGATAGGTTGCGAAGTAGCGTTTCAAAACGTCTTCAGCTTCCGGCACTCCCAATCCCGTCATCATGGAAAATCGCTGGGCGCCAATGCCGTAGACCACGCCAAAGTTCAGACGCTTCGCAAAATCGCGCTGGTCTTTCGTTACCTGATCCTGTGACACGCCGAACACCTGCGCGGCGGTTACCTTGTGCAAGTCCGCGCCAGAGCGGAATGCATCGATGAAGGCCTGGTCCCCTGAGAACTCTGCGAGAATTCGCAATTCGATCTGCGAATAATCAGCTATCACCAGCTTTCTTCCATTCGGATGGCCCATGAAACAGCGCCGGTATTCAACTGCATGCGGCACCTGTTGAATGTTTGGATTGGTGCAAGCGAAGCGCCCGGTAGGCGCGCCGATTTGACGAAAGTCTGCGTGCAGCCTGCCAGTCTTCGGATTGATCAACTCGACCATGTTCTGGCCATAGCTGGTCAGAGCTTTCTGCATCGTGCGGTATTCAAGCAACTTGGCGACGATCGGATACTGCGCGGCCAGCGGCTGCAACTTCCAGTTCCGAGTTGAATCGGGAAGCGGAATTCCCAGGCGGGTTAACGCCTCGGTCACCTGCTGTTGTGAATCGAGATTGATGTTCGCGCGCGGCGGCCCGAACAGAGACGCCTGGGCCACACCCTCACCGAGCATTTCCTGCAATTCGTTGGCGAGTTCTGCGCGTCTCTCTTCGACAATGCCAAGTTGTTCGAGCCAGCGGTGCTTTTCCATGAAAAAACCTGTCAGCTCGATGTCCACGACCGGCATCACGCACTCAAACTCCAGCTGCGCACATTGAATCAAGCCCTTCGACTTGATCTTGTCGATCAACTTTTCGCGCAGCGGAAGCAGTACGGCCGCGTCGCGCGCCGCGTACTGCAATTGGGATTCGGACAATTCAAACTCCCAATTGCTCAGTCGTTCGCTCTTATCGACGGCTTCGTTGAGATAGCGCCCGGCGATGGCCTCCAACCCGTGACGTTCTTCAATGTCTCCGGCCGAAACCAACTGGCTCGCCAGTAAGGTGTCGAACAAACCGACAACATCCACGCCCAGATTGTGCTTGAGAAATTTTGCGTCGAACTTCGCGTTATGGGCGATTTTGATCGGGCGCGGCGCGCTGAGCAGTCGCCGCAGAGGCGCCAGCGCTTCGCCATTTTTAAGATCTTCGTGGGCGAACTGATTTACATCAACGATAAATACGCCGTCCGAGGTCGCCAGCTGAATCAGGCGCAAACGCGCGAGATAAGGATCAAGATCAGTGGTTTCCGTATCGACACCGATGACCGGCCGGCTTGAAAGTTGTTCGACCGCGCGACGCAATTCATCCGCGGTTTTGATCAGCTGATACTGCGTGTTCATGCAGGAATGAATTTAGCACAGAGTGTCATAAGCCCGGCCGTCAGGAAGAAGCTCTGGTCGCAAGGCCATACGCTGCAGATTACGGCCTAATGGCCGCGTTGAGGGTGAGAGATGCTTCGCGACGCTCGCATGCGGGTACGCGCGCCGAACCTGTTAATTGGCGAGGCGTATGATGATTTCAATCGCGTCAGCGTGGTTCTGTTTTCTAGTACGCCGAAGCGGTCCGGCTTTCGCTGGTCAGTTTGTTTTCTTCCGCTTTGCTTAACTTGTCCCTGATGGCCTGGGCCACTTTCCCGACATCAGCGGCCGACTTGCTGTTGAGTTTCTTCAGCAAGGTCTCATAGTTGCCCAGCACCGCCGCATAGAATTTCAGGACCTTTTCATCCTGGACCTTTTCCGCGAAGTAGGAGCGGGCGTCGAATGCTCGCTGGTAGGCAGCCACTGCCTCAGCATCATTCTTACCCGTCTGAGCGTAGGCGAGCGCGTAAATCGCCTGAAGATATTCGTTAGCCAGCTTGAGCGGCGTTTTGGGAGTAATCGCCTTGCCCGCTACCAGTTGATCAAAGTATTTCCCAAGAGTGGTCACCCTTTCTTTGAGCGCCTGTAGTCGTTCCGGTTCCTGTTTCCGTTTCTCAAATATCTTTGTCAGTCGAAACAGAATGACGTTCGAGCTGTCCCAGTCGCCGATCGCGTCATAGATGTTGAAGGCGTTTCGGTAATTTGACACCGACGCATCAGGCGGCGCGTTGGGGTCTTCGGCGTAGGTGGCAGCGATCTGAAACAGCGCCCTGGCGTAGTCAGCGCTTTGCGGAGTGTCCCGATAAAATTCGCGCAGCTCATTGTAGCTTTCCGCCGCCTTCGCGTAGTCCTTCTGAGCGCGATAGAGCTTCGCTAATTTGTCGTAGCTTTTCCATACTTCAGGATCATTGGCATTCTTCCGGTTCTCCAATGATACGTTGTAAAGCGCTTCGGCATCCGAAAACTTGCCCAGTTTGAGGTACGCATCCCCAAGCTCGTCGATCTCTTTGGCCAGTTCGCGTAGCATGGCGACCCCGCTGGAAGTGCTTTGAGGTTTCCCTAATCGCCGCATCTTGAGAGCCGTCTGCTGCAGCAGATTCGCCACGTGAAAGACATCTTCCGCCTTTTGCGTCTCACCTTTTGCGGTATAAATCTGGCCAAGATCGCTGTAGCTGTTGGCAATCTCCTGGCCCTGCTCCGCCAAATCATAGACTGAGATTTCTTCCTGGACGGTGATCATTTGATTGAAAGCGCGCACTGCGGACTCGTAGCCGTTTTCCTGTCCCTGGTAAAACTCAGCCAGCTCTCTCATCGCCGCCGCAAGCTCGGCGCGCTCGTTGCTCGCGAGCGTGTTGCCCGCCTTACCTCGTTTCTTTCCTTCGACTGCCCGCTTATAACTCGCTTCAGCCTGTTTTGGTTTGCCGGCATCTACATACAGCCGGGCCAGTCTCAAATGAGTATCGGCGACCAGCCGCGAGTCCTGGACCAGGGCCCCCTGCTGAAAGTTCAGCGCGTGCTCCAGGTAATCTTCCGCTTTCTTGAAATCCGCCGGCGCTGCACTCTTGTCGGGAACAACCTGCCCAGGCGTGGGGCGGCCAGTACTGGGGCGGCCAGTAACGGCCACTCCCTGATAAGCTTCGGCAAGACCCAGATAGGTTTCGAGCACGATAGGATCCGTTGAGCTTTCGGCAACTGTGTTGAGTACCTTCAGCGACTTCTCGTACGAGTCAATTGCCGCCGGCAGATCTCCTTTTCTTAACTGAGTCGACCCCATGTGCGAAAGGGTCCAGCCCAGCTGTAGATTGAACTGTTCGTACTGGCCAAGGTCCCTGGCGTATCTCTGCAACTCTTCGATGGTGAGGTTCGGGCTCTTCGTCTGCGTACTCGAACTGGCGCCCAACCCTTCCAACTGATTGCGCAATAAATTAAAAAAGGTCAGCGCCTGGTCCAGCTCCGCCCGGCGGTAGGCCTCGCTGCCTTTCAGCAACAAGTTGCCTTGCGACACCACCGGGATGGCCCGGCGGACGATTGATGAAGCCGCGGTCGTGGCCTGTTGTGCCGTCTCCAGGTTCTTCGCGGCGATCCCGGCCTGGGTATTGGCACGCTCGGCCTCCGTCAACGCTCTCTGCTTTTCAACCTCGGCTCTTTGGAATTCTCCCTGCGCTTTCTTCTTTTCGTCTTCGGCCCTTTGGAATTCTCCTTGCGCTTTCTTCTTCTCACCCTCGGCTCTTTCGAATTCGTCCAGCGCTTTCTGCCTTTCGTCTCTGGCGATTTTGGATTGCGCTTCCGCAGTGGTCTCTGCCCGTCGCGCCCTATCCCTTTCCGTTACCGCATCACTCCTGAGCTTGAACGCGACACCCACAGCGATCATGGCCAGCAAAAACATGACGGCCATCCCAGCTGCCAGCCAGCGCAACCGGCGCGCCGCTCGGAGTTGCTGTGCGGCATAGAGCTGAGCCTGTTGGAGCTCGCGGCGGTCTCGCTCAATCTGCTCCCGGCGTTGCCGCTCGTTCTCGGCAAGCTGGGCGTCACGTTGCTGGCGGCTGGCCTCGAGGTAGGCTATAGATGTGTCGAACTCCGGATGATAACGTCTGGCCCAGACAGCGTTTGGGCGTCGCTCGTGCTGCCAGTCGATGGCGATTTGCAACGCCGGATCGATGAGCAAACCTTCCTGGCCCTCACGATGGAGGACGGCGTCCTCGGCCAGCCGGCGATAGATGCGCGCCGATTGCGACTCTTCGTCCACCCACTCCTGCAAACGATCCCAATTGCGAATCAAACTCTCGTGTGAGATGTCGATCACCGTGTCCGGCTTGAGCGGAACTCCGGCTGGCGGCATGAGAAACGAGCGGCCCTCGCGGCGAAACACTTCGATCACCGGAATTACTTCGTTGATCTCCGCCTCAGCGGCGCCGCAAATCTCCGAAAGCTTGCTGGGCCGGCGGATCTCACGATTGTCGGCGCCCCTTTCAGTCAGACCTCGGAAAAGACTCTCGGCGATTTGCCGGCTGCGTTCGTCGGGCAACTCACGCCAGGCTTCGTCAGCATGAATAGAGAGCGCTCTTTCCATCGTGCCGATGTCCTGGTAATGACTGAGACCGATTGGTTCGCCATCCTCCCGGTACTTCGCCCAATAGTCCCAGGTTCGCATCAGTGCGTGTTGCAGAATCGGCAACTGATCCGGGTTGTCGCCCACATCGTTGAGCAGGCGATTGATGAGTGGTTCCGCCATCTTGCCACGGGTAACGCCGACCGGTCCGGTAATCGCCATGCGGCGCTCGTCGCGAGTCATGCGCGGGATCAGATATTGCCCGTCGTTGATCGCTTCCGGCAGTCCCTGGAATTGGGCGCAATCACCAAGAAAATCGGATCGCATCGTCAGCACCACATACAGCGAGAACTCGCGTTGCGGTGCGGCCTCGAGCAGTCGCTTCACAAACGCCGATGCCTCATCGTCAGCACTGGTCGCCGTTCGGGCCGCGCGAAACCGGAACAGCTCTTCAAACTGATCAACCACTACCAGCAGTTTTTCATTTTCCGAGAGCCGCGCATTTCTGGCGACTTCAACCAGGCCCAAAGACCCTCCGCGCAGCGTCGCTTCGATCATGGCCTCGGCCTCAGCCGAGCTCAGACCGCTCGTCGCGGTCGTAGAGACGGATTCCTTGGCTTGTTTCAGACTGCCGCCCGCTTCTGCCATCACGTCTGTCGTGGCGAGTTCATGCGCGAGGTTACCGAAAGGATCATTGCCGGGTCGCATGATACAAACATGCCAACGGGACCCGGCTTCGGCCATCATTCCGCCAAGTAGCGCCGGGAGCAATCCAGCCCGAACGAGCGAGGACTTGCCACTACCAGAGGTGCCCACCACCGCGAGAAAGCGCGATCGTTGCAGCCGCCGAATCAGTTCATCGGACTGACCCTCGCGACCGAAGAATAAGCGGTACTCGTCGGTCTCGAAGGGACGAAGGCCCGGAAAAGGGTTCGTGAATTTTTTCGCTTCACCCATATCAATGCCCTCCAGTTCCCTGCTCCACGGCGCCGACAAACTCGCGCAGGTCATTCGGATCAAACGATTGGAAATTACGAATAACGTAGGGAACCATGTTCGTGAAAAAGTCTTCCTTCTGTTCGTTGCTCGGCCCCGCTACATACACCGCATTTGCCAGCCAATCCGCTTCGCGCCCGTAGCCGTAGGCTTTCTCGAGGTCTTCAAGGTTCTTGCGGACCCAGGGCTCGTCTCCGTTGCCGAAATAAATCAGCGCGGCATCACAATCTCTGAGGTTCTTGTGATGGTATTCCATGAGTTTGTCGCTACCCTGGTCGAGCCAGGTTATGACCTCGAACTTTAGTTTGAAGAGGTACTCCTTGAGCGGGCGAACTGAAGCGCGGTCCAGGTGCTCGCAAATAAGGTAGATCTGCTTGAGGGTTGAACGGCGCGGCTTGGGCTTGAAGGCGCCGGCTGAAGGATTGAGCTTTTCCATGATGCGCGTCTTCAGGTCTTCTATGCTCGTCTGCAGCAACTCAGCACCCGGCATGACTTTCGTTTGCAGGTCGGCGATAAATGTTTTTTGCCGGTCGTCGCTGATTTCCAGAGCCGCGGTCCCCAGCCCGGGCGGAATCCACAACAATCGACGGAAACCAGGATCGCTCTGGCTGCGTTCGGCCGATAACTGCTCCTGTAGCTTTACAATTGAGCGGGCGTCATCCTCGGGCGTCGACCCATAGCGCCGGCCCACGAGATGTACCGAGAGCGCGCAGCGAGCAAGATCACTCTGAACGGATGAGATGGTCTGCTTAACTTCTTCGAGCGGAAGCTTCTGGTTCGGCATTACGGTGTGCCCGCGTTGTCGCAACTCGTCACGCACCAACTCGCGCTCTTTGGTGAGGTCCGAAGTAGTCTCGGCAAGGTAGATAAATTTCGCAGGGTTATCGGGGTTCGACCCGCCGGCTGCTGTCCCAATGGTCTCGACCGACGCAGGTACGGTCGCGGACGGGCCCGTGCTGTCTTGTTTCGAGTCTGCGGAATACTTCAAATCGATGAGCGTCTCTTTTAGATCAGATACCAAACGGTTGAGCGTCTTCCAGTAGGATTTGTCTTGCGGATCAGAGTTAAACTCGCGCAACTTGCCATCCGACTGGTCTTCGCCAAAAAACTGATAACCGATCAGATTTCGTATTTGCTCAGGCTCGAGTTTCTTCAGGTGATCAGGCAGAGGAGTCTTGACAACCTTGAACACTCGCGACCGGAAACCCAGCTTCTGTGCGTTAGGCGGTGGCGTGGCGGCATGGAACGCGGCCATTTCGCGGTTGCACCAGTCGGACTGGACGTAGCGAGGGGAAATCACCGGCACCAACACCAGCGATTCAGTAATCCCGGCGGCAATTGCATCGTTTAGCGGATCGTTTCCCCCCAGATTGTGGCCATCGCGCCAGACGCGCAGCTCGGACCCGAGTGCCTGCGAAACCAGCACTGACAAACGCTCATGGAGAAGGTCTATCCAGCCCCGCTCATCTCCGAAGGGACTGAGATCATCAAGGTGGGCATAACTGATGAAGACATCGTAGTTGTAAGGCATAGGATATCCTGGACCTCCGATGACAGATGAGAGATTAGGTTTGAACCGGGGGGGATATTGTAAGAGTAAACCCAGACGCTGTTGGCCGCGGCAAAAATTCTCAGTGGCGGCGACCGAGTGCCTGGAGCGAAGTCAAGCCGAATCTCACCGATTTTGCAGCGGAAGGATAACGCCTGGGTTTTGGCTTGAGCAAGGTTTTTGCGAGCTTCGTGGGAAGTTGGCTCAACCGCGTGTTAAATCACGGTTGAATCAGTGCTTTGCTCCGATTAGATAAACCACTGGCTCGTCACCCGGCACCGTTGCCGAGTGCATCGTGTCGGCCGGAAGAAAGTCTCGATCGCCTGCGCGCAAGGTGTAGGTCTCGTGGCCGACGCGAAGCTCCAATTCACCACTCAGAATCCAATGCGATTGATCTTCCGCGTGCGCGTGCGGCCCGTATTTGGTGCCGGGCGCGTCACTCGATTGAAATACGCTGTAGCCTTCATCGAGCAGGCGGGCCTTCAAGCTTTCGGGTTCGGGAGTTGATGACTCGCTCCATCGTTCGATTTCCATATTCATTTGAAATTCAGTTTGGAGGGGCCGCCACCTAAAAGCAAACGCTGACGCGAGGACTGACACAATCTCATTGACGACGTCGATTGGAATTCGCGCGTTGGGGTGACTGGATTGTGACGCGGTCTGCCTTTGATGACGGGCTAAACCAGCCGCGCCACCAACCAAGCATAGCGCCGCCGAATAGTGAAAAGGCGATGGCCCCCACGAATGCGAGTTTCAAAGCCAGGCGCAGGATGCGGCGGGCGAAGAAAAGAAAGACGCCGAACAGCACCACCAACACCAATAAAATCCCGATTGCCGTGACCATCATGGTTATTCGTTCTACTTCTTTCTGTAACTCGCGCGCACGGTCGTTTTGATATTTCCTCGCACGTTAAAATCTCCTTCAAGCTCTACGCTCAGGGGATCGCAGGCGTTCACAAAATCTTCGAGGATCATGTTGATGACGTGCTCATGAAAGACCTTCACGTTGCGAAACGAATTGATGTAGAGCTTTAGACTCTTCAATTCAATGCAACGTTGGTTGGGCACGTATTCAAGCCTGATGGTGGCAAAGTCCGGAAAATCCGAAAACGGACAGACGCAGGTGAACTCGGGGATTTCGAAATTGATTTTGATCTCTTTGCCGGGGAATTCATAAGGGAACGTGTCGAGAGGATAGAGATCCATCTCTGCGCGGGGGGTCGAACAAATATCGAGACCCTGCTGATTGGGCGTCATAGCGGTACGCACGCGTCTCGCGTGCTCAAAGCTTTCCTCGTCTGCGGCGGCACGCCAGCGGCGTGCGTACCGTTGTCAAAATTCGCGTTCGTAGTATCGATCAGGCGGGGGTCTGCCGATCTCAAACACCTTTATTAATAAAAGCCCGGCGATGAATCCGCCGATGTGGGCACCGTAGGCGACGCCGCCTGCTCTTGAGCCGCTGCCCAACATTCCCAGCCCGCTAATCAACTGAAACACGAACCAGAGCCCGATCGCAACAAAGGCCGGCACCGGAGTAACAAACCACGAAAGAAGTACGATCACGCGGTTAGTGGGAAACAGCAGCAAGTACCCGCCGAGCACTCCGGAAATTGCGCCTGAAGCTCCCAGGCTTGGCACCAGCAGACTTGATTGATCGGAAGCGGTGGCGTAGGTCACGAACACATGTGCGAGTCCGGCCAGGATCCCGCAAATCAGATAGAAGATGAGATAGCGTATGTGCCCGAGCCGATCTTCAATATTGTCCCCAAAGATCCAAAGAAACAGCATGTTCCCGAAGATGTGCGCCAGGCCGCCATGCATGAACATGGAAGTGATCAGCGTGAGATAAACCGGGATCAGGGTCGGCTGCAATCCAGGCATCTCCAGCCGTTGACCTGTGAAGTTCTCAACGACGACCGGACGCGTGACTATGTCTCTGCCGGTGAGAATTTCTCCGGGCACCGTCGAATACGCATAGGTGAATTGGTCATTGCTGCCGAGACCCTGAAGGAAAACAAACACCAGTATGTTAACCGCGATGAGCGCGTAGTTAACGAATGGCGTGCTGGTGCGCGTGGTGTTGTCGTCGGCTATTGGAAAGAGCATCGTACGTTTCTCTGAAAGCCCGCCACCTCTTCGGCAAAAACGGCGGGCAGTAGCCCGCCTCTAAACGATTAATTGTTCGTTCATTTACTCGCTGCGTCAGCCAGAGCCAATTCTCCCGCTGCCAGTTCTCTCTTCACTTCTTCGGGAGTTCCAAACACACGCGCCTTCTTATCATCGAACTCACCTTCCCAGCGGGCGACGACCACCGTAGCCAGGCAATTTCCCAAAACGTTCACGGAAGTCCGTCCCATGTCCATCAATTCATCGACTCCGAAAATTACCGCCACGCCGATCGGACCCAGGCCACCGGGCATGAAACTGTTCAAGGTTGCCAGCAGAATTACCAGCGCCGCGCGCGGCACTCCGGCGACGCCTTTCGAAGTGATCATGAGCGTTAGCATCATCACGATCTGACGGCCAAAGCTCATGTGACCGATTACGGGTTCAGCGGCCTGCGCCACGAACACCGAGGCCATCGCCAGGTAAAGGGTTGTTCCATCAAGATTGAAACTGTAACCGGTCGGCATAACGAACCCGACGACGCGTCGCGGCACACCCAGCCGCTCCATGTTCTCCATTGCTTTCGGTAAGGCCGACTCGCTGCTGGTCGTGGCAAAGGCGATCGTGAACGGTTCCCGCACGGCCTTGAGAAATTGTTTGATCGGCACGCGGGCGATGATCATAACAGCGCCAAAAACGAAGACGACCAGAATAAAGAGAGCCAGATAAAGCGAGCCGATCAGCAATCCCAGATTCTTCAGCACCTGGAGTCCGTTGGTCGCGATGGTGTGGGCCATCGCGGCGCCGACGCCGATGGGCGCAAACATCATCACGTAGTTGGTGAATTTGAACATCACCTGGGCCAGCGCTTCACAGCCGCGCAGAATCGGCGCCGCCTTCTCGCCCATTGCCGACACGGCCATGGCGAACAACACGCTGAAGGCCACGATTTGCAGAACGTCACCGCGGACCATTGAGTCGAATACACTCGCGGGAAAGATATGCACTATCAAATCGCGAAAGCCCTGCGGCTGCGTCTTAACCAGCGTCGTAATATCGCTGCCGCCAGCCAGCGCAACTCCGTAACCAGGTTTGGTTAAGTTCACGATCGCCAAACCGATGAACAAAGCGATCGTCGTGACTATCTCGAAATACAGGATCGCTTTGGCCCCCATCCGGCCAACCTGTTTCAGATCGCCGCCGCCGGCGATCCCCACCACCAGCGTCGAGAAAATCAACGGCGCGATGATCGACTTAATGAGATTGAGAAAGATGTCGCGGAGAAAATAGACGTTATTGCCCCACTTGGGACTGACGTAACCAAGCAGGCCGCCGACGACCAGGCCGATTAAGATTTGCATCGTCAGCGAAGGCCGGTACCAGGGGCGACGAGGCGGTGTTTGAGTTGCGCTTTGGATTTTTGCCATTCGCTTATTTGGTAGTTATCACAAAAACCAAATTAGTGGTTTGAGAAGTTAACAGCTCAGCTCGCAGTTCAACGCTTGCATAGCTCAAGCCGTGTGAATCGAGCACTTGTTTGATAATGCGAATCGCCGCCGCTACGGCTTCGACCGAATACGGAGTACCTGCTTGCAGCTTAATCCCCGCGTCTTGCCAGGCTTTTCTTATGACAGATTGATCGATCTTAAGGCCTTCAAAACTAACCTCACCGACGACGGGCAATTCATGTACTTCAAAATACACTCCGACGCCACCCCGCACGCCCTCTTCAATAAACACGCGCGTTCCAGACTGATTGAAGAATCCGGTCGCCAGAATTCTGTTGAGATCTTCCTGAATTTGCTCAGCCATCAGTGGCTCTCCAGCGCGGGTCTTAATCCACGATTGAACCTCTTTAGCAGTAAATCTGCGATTGCCCATTATGTCCAGGCTTTCGATCAGACGACCGGCCGCAACCGCAGATTCAATTCCCGGGCCGCTACTTCCGTTGATTGAGAACTCAAACTGTTGTCTCTGCGAGACCGTGTGGTAATTCATTTCTGCCGGTTTGAAGCCGATTAAGCTGACCGCGCCCACGACGAATTCCTGAATCTTCGGCGGTGAAATCTCGATCACCTTGATGTCGGTGACGCGCCCGGAGCGACATAGCACGGCATCGACAACTGCATGCGCCTGGATACCGTTACCGAATGCGTTGAAAATGACACTGAAGTCTGCCTGCTCAGTAATCTTCGCGCGACGTGTAACTTCCTTCGCCGTGTAGATGGGACCGCGGCACTTCTCATCGGTTTGGGCCGGAACCGAATACACAAAGAGGCCCATGACGATGGCGGCGAATCCCGCTTTGATCAACTTCTCGCGCATAACTGGAGTCTATCTGCCCCACTTCAATTTGTTCCGCAGCACCTCGAAATAATTTCGATTGGGCGGTTGGACCAGATTGAATGCGGTTTTGCTCTTGCGAATCACGGCCCGGTCGCCAGCCTTCAACGGAACTCCGACCTGACCGTCGAGCGTCAACGCCACCTCTTCCTTTTCAGTCACCAGCCGAACTTCGATCATCGAATCGTCCGGAACTACAATCGGACGATTCGAAAGCGTAAAGGGACAGATCGGCGTAATCACCACCGCGTTCATCGACGGGTAAATGATCGGCCCGCCGGCCGAAAGATTGTATGCGGTTGAGCCCGTCGGCGTGGCCACAATCAGCCCGTCAGCGCGAAAGAGATTCACAAATTGTTCGTTGAGGTAGGCCTCGATCTCAATAATCCGCGCCAGCGCCGATTTGTTTACCACGACGTCATTGAGGACCCGATTGCGCGTTACCAACTCTTCGCCACGCCACAACTCAACGGTCAGCATCAACCTTTGCTGGACCTGGTATTGACCCGCCAGAATCGACTCCAGCGCCGGAAACAATTCCTCGAGCGGGAACTCAGCCAGATATCCCAGGCCGCCGTAATTCACGCCAATGACCGGCACCTGGACATCGCCGATCATCCTTGAGGTCGCGATCATCGTGCCGTCGCCACCCAGGACCAACATCAAGTCGACTTGCTCGGCAAGTTCGCTTTCGAGAACCACATCGATCGTGCAGCCGGTCCGGTGCTCAATGGTTTCGCGTTCAACTTCGGTCGGACCGACCAGCGTAATCCCATGTTCACTTAACCAACTGGTCAGCCGGCAAAGCGTTTCGAGCGCGTCTGGCTGATGTGGCTTAACGATTACCCCAATGCGTTTGATCGAAGACTGGGCCATGTTTTTGAAGAATTGAAAGGAACGCGCGGATGATAGCTGTCGCTTGATCAGAGTGTCAACGGACACGATTTGCGGCGCTGCCGCCGATTGTGCTGAACGCTTTCCGGTAAGGCAAAGCCTTACCGCACCGGGCTGCGGCAAAGCCACAACTTTCACTGTGCCAGTTGATAACAGCTTATAAACTCGGTGTTTCCCTCGGCCCCACGGATCGGCGATACGATGGCTCGCAGGAATCTCAATCCCAGCTCTTCAGCAAAACCGTTCACCTCGTCACACACGCGTTGGTGCTGGGCAGGATCTCTGACGATGCCTCCTTTGCCCACTTCGCCCTTGCCAACTTCAAACTGCGGTTTGATCAGCGTGATGATGAATCCACCAGGATTCAAAAGCGTGACAACCGCCGGCAGGATTTTGGTGGCCGAGATGAAGGCAACGTCGATCGTGGCCAGATCGAACTTCTGATCGAAATTAGAGGGTGACAGGTGCCGGGCATTGATTCCTTCTCGCAAATCGACTCGTGGATCATTGCGGAGCCGCCAATCCATCTGGTTGTGACCAACGTCGATCGCGATCACCTTTCGGGCGCCGTGCTGCAAAAGACAATCTGTGAATCCACCCGTCGAGGCGCCCACGTCGATACACGTCAGCCCCTTAACCTCAATCGCGAATTCGCGCAAGGCAGCTTCGAGCTTCAGGCCCCCCCGGCTCACAAAGCGAGACTCAGCGCCTTCCTTGATGCGCAAAGTTGCGGTAATCGGGAATTTGTCAGAGGGTTTATTGACGCGTTGATCGTCGACGAGAACGACTCCCGCCATCACGAGCGCCTGGGCTTTGGTACGGGAGTCAGCCAGACCCTGATCGACGAGAATCTTATCGATGCGCTCGCGCTCCATGCGCGATACTTTATCGCAAATCCTGACAGTGGCACAGACTTCAGTCTATGAGTCCTGCTCGCATACTCACAGACTGAAGTCTGTGCCACTTCAGACGACCACTTGCTGAAACCTATCGTCTCGCGCTTTGCAAAACGGCACGAGGGCTTTCGCCGATGTTCAGTTCCGCCGCGCAGCCGCGACAAAGCCACACCAGAACTCGTGGTGCATCGACCCAAAAAAACGGGGAAACCTTGCTGGCCATTTTCAGAGCTTCATCACTCTGGAGGCGTTGCAACGCCTGGATAAAAAATATTCCGTTATAAATTTCGCCATCCGTGCCTTCTTCACGGTGAACGCATTCACGTTCAAAAAAGAACTGTTTTCTCATGGAGGCCGACCCTTCCCTCGCGCCGCACCGCGCGAGTTTCGATACAAGATACGGGGGATCTTGCCGGGGTAGTGATTGTTGCTTGAGGAGAAATAAAGGGCAGGGCGATCAAGAACTGGGTACAAATCTTTTACGCCACAGCCGCATGATGCCATGGCTCTTGATTAGAGGTCAACAATACTTTTATGACAATTTAATTACACCGGTGACAAGAAGTGTGACAAGAAGTGTCAGGCGATCACCTTCTGATGCTTGGCGCGGCGATCCTCGAGCACCTCGAAAGACTCTTTGACCCGAGTGTAAATTCCGTCGGCGTCCAGTCCATACTTTGCCAGCAGTAGCTTTGGATCTCCGTGGGTCACAATCCGATCGGGAACGCCCATGCGGACGACGCGAACCTTGTCCTGCAAGCCATTCTCTTCGAGCAGTTCCAGCACAGCGGCGCCAAAACCACCCGCCAGATATGCCTCTTCCACCGTGACGATCAAACGCTTCGTTCGCGCCAGGGCCAACAGCAAGCCACTGTCCAAAGGCTTAACAAAACGAGCATTCACCACCGTCGTTTCTATTCCGTCTTTGGAAAGATTCTCAGCGGCCTGCAAAGATGGATGGACCATCGAGCCATACGCCACAATGGCCACTTCGCCGCCGTCACGCAATAATTCAGCTTTGCCAATTTCGAGCCGTTCCGGATCGAGATCGAGGGAAATCCCGATGCCGTTTCCGCGCGGATAACGCATCGCCGCCGGGCCATTATGTTCGACCATCGTGAAAAGCATGTCGCGCATTTCACCTTCATCCTTGGGCGCCATCAAAACGATGTTGGGAACGCTCCGGAGATAGGCGATGTCCAACAATCCGTGGTGCGTAGGCCCATCGCCACCTGCGATGCCGCCGCGATCCAGGCAAAACTTCACATTGAGATTCTGAATACAGACGTCGTGAACGACCTGATCGAAGGCGCGCTGAAGGAATGTCGAATAAATTGCGCAGACCGGTTTTAGTCCTTCGCACGCCAGGCCGGCCGCAAAAGTGACGCAGTGCTGTTCGGCTATCCCCACATCAAACGAGCGCTTGGGGAATTTTACTAAAGCATCACAAACGCCGGTGCCGTCAGGCATGGCCGCGGTCAGCGCGACAATCTTTTCGTCCTTCGCCATCAGCTCACAGAGCGCCTCGCCAAAGACCTTTGTATAGGTAGGAGCACTCGCCGATGATTTAACGGGCTTCCCGGTTTTCAAGTCGAACGGCCCGGTCGCATGCCATTTGTAATAATCCCGTTCCGCGGCCGGGTGTCCTTTGCCTTTGGTAGTTAAAGCGTGAACGATGACCGGACCGTCTTTGATCTGTTCTGCTTCCTTCAACGCCGCCACCAGGGCGCGCACGTTGTGACCATCGACATAGCCGATGTATTTGAAGCCCAGCTCGTTGACCAGAGCGCCGGGCAAAACTGCCGCCGCGATCGCGTCCTTCATGGCTTTGGCCGCATGATGCAGACGTTCGCCGACCGAAGGAATAGCCAACAACTTCTCTTCCACTTCGTCTTTGAACCGGTGATAGCCGTGCGCCTCGCGAATGCGATTCAGATATCCGGTCAGCGCGCCGACTGCCGGGGCAATCGACATCTCGTTATCATTGAGGACAACAATCAAACGCGTCTTAAGATGGCCGGCCTGGTTAACAGCTTCCATGGCCATTCCGCCCGTCAGGGACGCATCGCCGATCAATGCGACCACGTTGTAGTTCTCACCCTTGCGATCACGCGCGATCGCCATTCCCAAAGCCGCTGACAGCGACGTCGAAGCGTGCCCGGCGCCAAAGGCGTCATATTCAGATTCATCGCGCCGCAGAAATCCGCTAATGCCCCCATACTGCTTCACCGTCGGCAAAGCGTCGCGTCGCCCCGTCAGAATCTTGTGTGCATAGGCCTGGTGGCCCACGTCCCAGACCAAACGGTCGTGCGGCGTGTTAAAGGCATAATGCATAGCTACCGCCAGCTCAATCGCACCGAGCGAAGCTCCGGTGTGCCCGCCCACGCGGGACATGGTTTCCAGAATGTATTGGCGGATTTCATCGGCCACGCCTTGCAGTTCATCAAGCCGTAGCCGGCGCAGGTCGGCAGGCGAGTTAATTTTTTCCAGCAGGCTCATCGCGGCAAATTGTAACGCGAGTCGGTCGGTTGTGCACCTTGCAATTCTGCCACCAACCGCGTACCAGGCGTTGCAAAGCCCTCCTCTTTGCAATGCAAAGTAATTTGTACAGCAATGGCACCGATCTGGTCAAGCCTTAATTTCAGGACAGCGCCTCCTGTTCCTCACCCACGCGTAAGCGCCCTGGGCTAGAGAAAACCATGCGTTGCACGTTGCGTCACTTATGCTTGCTTTCCCGAATATTCCTCCTTAAATTCATATTCGTCTCAGCGCATGCGTTTAGATAAGATTGAGCAACGCCACCGCAGGTGAAGACAATATGAGAAGCGAACTGACCATTGCTCCGCTCCGCCCCGGCGATTGGGAACAGGTGAAAGAGATTTATCTGGAAGGCATCGCGACTGGTAACGCGACCTTTGAAACTGCCGCACCTTCCTGGGAGCAGTGGGACGCAGCGCATCTTTTCTTTGCCCGGCTCGTCGCGCGACAGGAAGGCAACTTGATTGCCTGGGCGGCGATCAGCCCGGTCTCGCAGCGGTGCGTCTATGGCGGCGTTGCCGAGGTCAGCGTTTATGTGTCGGCATCAAGTCGCCGATCAGGCGTCGGCCGAAAACTACTTCAGGCCATCATCGATGAATCCGAGCAAAACGGTATCTGGACTTTGCAGGCCGGAATGTTTCCTGAGAACAGCGGCAGTCTCGCCTTGCACAAATCGTGCGGCTTTCGCGAAGTTGGTCGCCGCCGGCGCATAGGAAAGATGAACGGCATCTGGCGCGACACCATTCTGCTCGAGCGCCGCAGCACGGTAGTAGGAATTGAATAGCTCGGCCTTCAACGCACGCAGAGAAAGCCGAAGAACAGACTCTGCTGAGCGCGTCCGGTCAGCGCGGAGATGCGGGAGTAGGACCCTGTCTTGAATCCTCGGTTCTTGACTTTGCTCCCGGCGCGCTTAGAATAACTTTTCGACATCGCGGAGATGTGGCCGAGTGGCTGAAGGCGGCGGTTTGCTAAACCGTTAAGGGTCAAAAGCCCTTCACAGGTTCGAATCCTGTCATCTCCGCCAGAAAGAAAGAGAGGTCAGAGGTCGGGAGATCAGAGGTCAGAAACGCCTCGGCGTGGTTTTGCTGACCTTTGATCTCCGGCCTCTGACCTCTATCTTTATGGTTCGCGTTCGCTTCGCTCCATCACCAACCGGCTATTTGCACATCGGCGCCGCGCGCTCAGCGCTATTCAACTGGCTGTACGCACGCAAAGTCGGGGGCAAGTTTCTGCTGCGCATTGAAGACACGGACCTGCAGCGTTCGACTGCGGAATCGACGCAGTCGATCATCGCAGGCCTGGAGTGGCTGGGTCTGGATTACGACGAAGAGAAGGTCTTTCAATCCGACAACGCGGACAAGCATCGCGCCGCCGCCCGCCGTCTGGTCGAAGAGGGCAAGGCCTATCGCGACTTCACTCCAAAGGAAGAACGTGGCGACGCGAATGTAAAGAAAGACATCGCGGAACGCGCGCGCGCAAATGCGGCGACCGGCATCGATCACCGCAGCAACCCGTTTCGAGATCTGCCAGGGGAAGAATCTGACCGTCGCGCCGCCGCCGGCGAGCCGTTCGCGGTCCGTCTGAAAGTCGCACGCGCAGGCGCTTCGCACTTTACCGACATTGTTTACGGCGAGCAGGAACGCGCCTTTTCCGAGATTGAAGATCTCGTCCTGCTGCGATCTGACGGCCATCCGCTCTACAACCTCTCGGTTGTGCTCGACGACATGGAAATGGGAATCACACACGTGATTCGCGGTCAGGACCACCTGACGAACACGCACAAACAGATTCTGCTCTACCAGGCTTTTGACGCGGACGTCCCTCAATTCGCGCACTTGCCGCTGATCCTGGCCCCGAACAAAGCGAAGCTTTCGAAGCGAAAGCACGGCGAGGTTGTTTCGCTGACAACTTATCGCGATCGCGGATTTGTGCCGGATGCTTTCGTCAATTATCTTGCGCTTATGGGCTGGTCACCCGACACCACTCAGTATGCCGCTGCCATCGTTCGTGATAATCAGGAAGTGAGACCGAATCTCGAACCAGGAACTGAGATATTTTCGCGTCAAAGGCTGATCGAAGAATTCTCCCTGGATCGTATTCACAAGTCGCCGGCGGTTTTCAATTTTAATGAAAACGATCCGCGTCACTGGACTGACGACAAGGCGCTGTGGATGAATGCTGAATACATCCGCACCATGCCGCTCGCAGAGTTGCTGCCGAGGGTGAAGACTGAGCTGCGCGCTGAGAAACTCTGGCGTGAAGAGTATGACGATGATGAACTGGAGTGGTTCGCCAAGGCAGTCAATCTCATCCGCCAGCGTTTTTTTACACTCAAAGATTTTTCGGCGCAGGGGCGTGCGTACTTTTCGGAAGACTTTGACCTGGATGAAGCCGCCGTCCGAAAAAACATTCTGAAGACGCCCAGGCTTCAGGAGCTTTTGCCGCAACTTGCCGACCAGCTTGAATCAGTCGAGCCTTTCACGGCCGAAACCGCGGAAGCCGCGCTCCGCGCTTTTGCCGAAGGCGCGGGCGAAAAAGCTGGCCTTTTTATAAACGCCGGGCGCACAATGCTGACCGGCCAGGCCGTGGGTCCGTCGATGTTTGACGTGTTTGAGATAATGGGCCGGGAACGTTCGGTGATGCGCCTGCGCAGCCAGCGCCCATGGCACGAGTTCCAATAGGTTGCTTAGGTTTCAAAATCGGAGGAGCTAAGATCATGAAAAGATCCGTCGCCGTCGTCTCGATCGTATTTGCCAGCCTCGCGCTGGCATTCGCGCAAAGCAGCAGCACGACCTCGCCCTCGAGTCGTACTCGCACTGTCGACGCGAAACCGACACCCACGCCAAAGACAGTGACTAAATCTGCGAAACCCGAAGCTTCGCCGTCGCCAACCACACCGAAACGCACCGCTACAACAACGGTCGCCGGGCCATCGGCTGCGGTGCTCGCCGCTTTTGAAAAAATAATCGAAGGCGTGCGGCGCGCGAATGTCGATATGGCCACCCGGGGTTACTGGAACGATTCCGCGCTGATTCTTTTCAACTACAACGGAACGGTGACGCGTGGTTGGGACCAAATGCGCAAGAATCGCGAAGCGTCGTATCCGGAGATGAAGGACGTGAAACTCGACGTTCGCGACAGGCACGTCATCATGATGGGACGCGACGGCGCTGTCGTGACTTGTCTCTGGACGCAGAACCAGACATTTCGTGGCCAGGCTGATTCCGCTACGGGCCGCATGACCCTCGTCTTCAAACGGGTCGGCATGGAATGGAAGGCGGTGCATCTGCACACCTCGCCCGACAACCCCGACACGACGCGCATTCCGGCTTCGGAAAAACCAACGCCATAGTGAATCTTAATATCGTTCGGATAATGTGGAGGAGCGAGGGACAGTCGTGATTGGTTAGCGCTTCCTTTTCTCTTCACGTCGATCTACGAATCCCTTAAGATAGTTCGCTGCCAGCGCGGTAATTACCACCACGGCAATCGAAAATATTTCAGTCTTGCCAAATCTGCTACCTACCGCGACAAATGCGATGAGGCCAACTGAAACTAGCGCCAGCAGTCCGGTAATTGTGGGCGTTATGTAGCTTGAAAACCACGACATGCTTAAGTCCTCACGTGCTCGCAGGGCTCACCAACAATAAGTCCCACCAGCCCTTGTACGCTAACAAGAGTACCATCATTCCGATAAAGAAATACATTACGAACAATAACCGACTTGTTGTCTTACCTTCTAACAGCGTCGTTTGTCCCAAAACGATTTTCAGATTGGCGTGATCCTCAGGCAGGAACCGAACTGCTGAAGCAAAAATAAGTCCCATCGCCAAAGGCAAGATGAGGGCGGGCTTGCCTCGGAGTAACTCAACACCCATGGCTTCAAAAGTTATTCCCAACGTAGCCGCAAGCCAATCCTTATAGTTTGGCGACCTTGACTGTGGCCAGGACACGGCCCCAATAGCGAACCCAAGGAGGGACCAAAAAACAACCCAAATGATGTTGCCTATGCTAATGGGAGGGAACGGCACAGCGTCAGATTAAGTCTACATGATTAATAGATCAAGCAAAATGCACGACCCGAGGGAATTAGACGATTTGTAAAGCAGTTACTAGGTGTATGGGCGTAGTTTTCCCAAGCTAATCCCGCCGAGAATCGACAGAAACGGAAAGAACTCAACCAGGTAACGCGGCTCCGGATTCTCAATTGACGAAAACAGAATCAGGCGCAGAACGATCGCTAATCCCACCAACAAAACCCACTGCCGCGCTGCGAGTTTTCCAGAGCCCCACAGAAACCACGCCCCGGCCAAACCCAAAAGCGTGTAAAGCGCGGTCAGTCCCGCGAACAGCGGCAACCAAATTTGCTGATGAGCTTCGTAGTCCAAATCTTCAAAGGGCAGCAGCGTCCCTTCGAACGGCCAGTACTGCGAGTGCGTGTCGAACCACATCGTCCGCGCGCGTTTGATTGGCAGAAGCACATAGAACTGAAATCGATGACGAGCGATGCGTGCGCGCGCGATCTCTGCAAAACCGGCGTCGATTTCCGGCGTCATCTCAACCGGGCCCGGCTGTTCTTTTTCTGATTCCTCGTCAGCCTCTTCGCTGTCTTCCTCCTCGCTGTTGGCATTTGAATTCGGTGCCGATTTTTTCGGGCTGGGAGCAGGATTCGCATTTGTCGCAGAAGGTGAAGGTTGCGGCGCTGCGGGTGCTTTCCCCTGAGACGATTCTGCCGCCGCCGGCGCGCCATCAGGATGATTGTATCGGTCGATCAGCGCGGCCACGCGACTCTTTTCCTCGGCCGAATCGAATGCGTAAGGCGGAATATCTTCGAAGTCGATCGGATCCGTATCCAGAGACCAAAGCAGCGGCGCGATGTAACTGTCGTCGTCCAACCAGGTGCGCAGCCAAAGGCCATAACCGCGCGGAACAAATTCTCCGGGCATTTCGGCGTGAGCAGGCGACAGCGGCTGAAAGAGGTGAAACAGTCGCCAATTTCGAATGGTCCAGGGGGTGAGTACGACGGCGAAAGCAATGGAAAACAGTGCGCCGCAAACCAACACCTGCTTGACGGTTTGAGCGAAGCGCCCTTTTGGAGTGCCGCGGCCTGGCTCCGCTTTTGAAAGCGCTGACGAGTCAGCGCCCTCCAAAGCGCCGTCGCCGCTTCGCTTTGCCGGCGCACTCCAAAGTCGGCTCACGCCGACTATGACCAGCGTCAGCCCGACCGCCGCCACGAACAATCCGTTATCCGGTCGAAACAGAACCGCAAGCCCGCCGATGGCTCCGGCAACTATCCACCACTGGAGCGTTTGCCGGATTCTTTTTCTTTTCCCTTCCTCTGTGTCCTCTGTGGCGGGTTGTTTTCGCAACGCCAGCGTCGCCGCCAACATCATCGCCGCAACCAGAAAATTCGTCGGCACTTCCGTCAGAATCGTCGCCGCATAGATCGTCGTGAACGGACAGACCGCGGCCAGCGCCAGTGCCGCAATCGCACTCGCACGTTTCTTCGTCTCATCCGGCTGCCAATAAAAAGCGAGCAGCGCGACCAGCGCGCACGTCGCCGTATCGATCAAAGCCTGAATGAAGCGCACCGCGCCGTTGTTTGTATGACCAAAGATTGAATAAACGCCGGCGAGAAACAGCGGATAACCCGGAAGACGAACCAGAGAGGGATTGTAAGGCGGCTGCGCATCGTGAGAATAAACATGCTGCTCGAGCACGTTGCGGGCCATTTGCGCATACATGACGCCGTCACCGGGCGCATCGTTGGGGAGCCAGTGGGCGACGGCAATGCGAAACGCGGCAGCTAACAGCAGAATACCAATTACAATCCAGAGAAATCGGCGACGCATTGATTCAGGTGACCTCAGGAGTGGTCGGGATTAGTTTACACGGAAATTCTGTTTGGTGTTGTGGCGCGTCCGACCGCTCTAATTCACACCGGGCTTTAGCCCGGTGAACGGCGCGAAGCGTTGCGTGGAACCGTTTCAACGGTTTGCCTTCTTATCCACTGGGGTGCAGTTGAGCCTGAAGAAGCTATCTTCGCCACTCAGCTGGGAAACCGTTGAAACGGTTTTGATCATTCATGACCCGGGGTCACCGGGCTGAAGCCCGGTGTGAATGAGAGAGCCGCATTCCGGTTTTTGAGGAAGGAAAGGCCCCTGACGCCACTTCACGGCTGCACCTCGACCGTAGCTTTTCTTTCCAGCTTCCCCCAACCCACCACGGCGCCGTTGACGGCCGTCGCCACCGACTTGATCATCACGTAGTACATCACCTGGCGATAGCAGAAGCGTTGCAGGAACAGCCACCAGAGCAAACGCCAGCGCTCCTTGCGCTCGAGAAAAAACGCGAAACAGGCGGCGCTCCAGTCAACCGCGAGAAACAGCGCGTAATAGAAAAGCACTTGCCTCAGGTTCGTGAAGGAAAAGGCCGATGGTTGCTGCAGACGATCAAGGAGTGTCGAGAGCAGCGTGTAGATCAAAATCAAATCCATCACGGGGGAAATGAGCGGAAACAGAATCTGGAATATCCAAACGTTCGGCATGGCTACAAAACCGAGCGCCCCATAGCCGGGCCGGAACATCGCATCGCGATGCTTCCAGAGGCACTGGAGCGTGCCATACGCCCAGCGAAATCTCTGCTTGGCCAGCATGCGCAAGGTTTGCGGCGCTTCGGTCCAACCAATCGCCGTCTCTTCATAGCCGATCTTGTAGCCCAGCTTGCGTATCTGCAGAGTCAGATCCTGATCTTCGGCCAGCGTGTCTGAGCTGAAGCCCCCGCACTTTTCGATCAGTTCTTTTCTCCAGGCACCGACTGCGCCCGGCACTACCGTGATGCAATTCAAGCTCGCGAAAGCGCGGCGATCCATGTTCTGCGAGGTGATGTATTCCAGCGCCTGCCAGCGCGTGACGATGTTGATGCGGTTCCCCACTTTCGCATTGCCGGCGACCGCTCCAGTTTGCGGATCGACAAAGCGCCGCGCCAGCGCGCGAATCGTGTGAGCGGGGAATTGCGTGTCGGCATCGAGCGCGACAATCACCTCGCCCTGCGCGTGACGCAAACCAAAATTCAGCGCCGTGGACTTACCGGCATTTGCTTCAGTGAACAAACGCACCAGCGGCTCTTCGCCAAAACGTTCGCGCACAACTTCGCTGGTCCGATCCTGCGAGCCGTCATCGACGACGATAATCTCAAAATTATCGTAATCGGAATTCAGCAGGCTGCGAATCGTAGCCTCGATGACAAACTCTTCGTTGTAGGCCGGAACAATGATCGAAACAAACGGCTCGTACTGCTCGCCGGCATGCTCGCGTTCACGGCGGCGCGATCGCCACCACTGCGCCAGCGCGAGCGTTCCAATCACCAGCAAACGCCCCAGCCCCAAAATAATCCCGATGAGAAACGCCCACTGCAGCAGCCAACCGGCCGTGGACAGAAGCAGAAACGCCAGGGTGTCGGTCCGGGTAAAGATGCTTTCGCTCGATGGTAAGGGCGGCATCACTTGATCGCGCGTCCAGCCACCCAGGGTGGAAACCGGCACAAACTTGAAGCCCCGCCCGCGCAGTTCGTGAATGATTCGCGGCAACGCCTCCAGCGTGGCTTGCCGATTTCCGCCCGAATCGTGCAACAAGACCACCTGCCCGCGCGTTTCCGGGTTCTTGTCTTCGGCCCGCTCGATCGTCTTCTTAACGATTTCATCCGGCGTCACGCCTGGTTCCCAATCGTCCGGATCGATACGCAATCCCACCATGATGTAGCCCAAATCGCGCGCGATGATGGCCGGCTGTACTTCTTCCGGCGTGTCGGCTTCCGCGTCACCAAAGTAAGGAGGACGAAACAGCACCGTCGAACGGCCGGTAATTGATTCGATCAAGCGCTGGGTAGCATTCAACTCGAGCATGGTGATCCGTCCGGGAATTTCGCCCAGGTTCGGATGGGTAAAAGTGTGATTGCCGATCTCGTGACCTTCGTTGACCATGCGCCGCAGCAGCTCGGGATGCGCCTGCCCGTTCTTGCCCATTACAAAAAAGGTAGCCGGCACGTTTTCGCGTTTGAGAATATCGAGAATCCCCGGCGTCCACTCGGGATCCGGTCCGTCATCAAAGGTAAGCGCGATTGAGCCCGGTTGATCGCCGCTACGTTCAATGACATAGGACGTCGGGATATTTTTGGTGTCGTAGATTTCCGAGTTGATGAATCCCGTTTTCGCATCGATCTCGAGTCCGCGCTCGCCTTCATGCGGGCTGGCCTGGACCCGCAGCAGCTCGCCGGTCCCTTCAAAATCGACTTCGTAACCGTAGGACATGCGCTTCAGTTTTTCCGCGGCGGGACTGAGGTCGTCGGTGCCAAAGACACTCCAGATCGAAGGGTCTTCCGAGCCTAAACGCCACAGCGCGAAGCCCGCGGGCTGGTAACCGCTCGCGGCTCGCATTTGATTGAAAGCGGTTACACCATCGAGGAACCAGACGATGTGATGCGATTCGTCTGATTCGTAGTAGTCGTAATGAGGATTGCGCGTGACCGGATCGAATTCGATTTTCGCGTCGGATTCGAAAGCATGAATGAGCGCTTCCTGGAAACTGACCTCGTCGGCATTCTGCCCTTCTTCCCAATCATACCCGTAACTACCCAGGGCGATGATTGTCTTGGCCGGGCTTAATTCAGCCATGCGTTTGGCCAGACGATTTTCGAACCAGCCCTGGGCCGCGATCGATCCAAAATCCTTATTGGCGAAGTGCTCGTCATAGGCCATCAGCACCAGATAATCTGAAGCGGCCGCGTATTCACGATAGTTCCATTCTTCACTATCAAAGGGAACCGCCTGCACCAGGACCCAGCCGCGTGAATGAAAGGCCGAGTGCAATTCCTGCATAAACCGCACCAGGTTCGGCTGAGTCTCCCTTGTCGCTTCTTCAAAATCCACGCAAATACCGGCGAATTTATTCTGGTCAACATACTGCACGAGCGCGGCAATCAATCTCTGCCGCGCATTCTCATCGCTGACCGCGCGCGCCAGGAGATCCGATTCCCATTTTTCGGAGCTGAGGTTTTGCAGCATGGGGATGATGGAAATTTGCGGCCGGCGCTCGCGAATCAGACTCAGGGCTTTTAAGGCCTGCTCATGTTCACTCGCCGGCGCTTTGGGATCTGTCAGAATGTCGGAGATCGGACTTTCACCCGGTTTGTTGACCAGACTCAACCATTGCGGCAGGACCCAGTCGAGACTGTTGAGGTTGCGCTCCAGGGAAGAATAGCTTGACTCGTCCCAATCGATGAAGAAGCCCACAGCCAGTTGTTTCGTATTGAAGGTGGCGGGCGCCGGCAAAGGACTATTGATTGGTGGCGGAGCGATGGGCAACAACGCCGCGTGCTTCCCCGGCACCACCCGTGTTTGTGACAGGGCTTTCTGTAATTCCGCCTGGGCCTTTTTCGCTTTGGCCTCGCGCGCAGTGGGTATCTGCAGTGCCGGTTGCGGCTTAAGATCGGCAGTGCGCGGGAGATATGGCGATCTCAAACTCGGCGTTGGCAGCCATGGATTAGCCAGCACACTGGAAATAAAGATTGCGGCGACTACGGTCGCGGCGATGCCAATCGCCAGATAAGTTCGGCGCACATGCTTCCAGCGACGGCCGCGCGGGTCGTAAAAGACCGGAGAACCTGAGGCATTCTTTTCGGACACTAAAACCTGGTTCCGGCAACCGGGAAGATTGCTCTTTGTTGCGGGATTTCCTTTGATGTCTATAACGGTGGTGGGGTTCGATAGTCAAGACGAGTGGCACAGACTTCACTCTGTGTTTTTCTTTTAGGAGCAGAAGCGACAGGATTGACAAGATGGAAAGGCCATTAAGCGACTACCTCGTAAATGAATCTTGTAAATCCTGTCTAGTTTTAGGAAGGGAAACACAGACTGAAGTCTGTGCCACTGAGCAGAAGAAAAGCCGCTCGCGATCGACTCAGCGAGCGGCTTTCCGGTGTACTGTTGGGATTGACCCGTGGCTGTGACCTTCGGAAAGAAGGTGTCACAGTGACTACTCAGGACAACAATCCAAACAACAGATTTGATTCCTGAGGTTAGGTCTCAGCCACCTCACTGTGATTAGAACTCATATACTTTCGATCACCTCCTTTCCAGTGTTGAAGTGATAATAAAAAAGAAGTGACAAGTCGTCAATGAAAATTTTTGAAATTTGACTGGAGCGCAAGCGTCCTCGCTTGCCTTTGTCTGTTTGCGTACCAATCCAGCAACCGAGACGGTTGCGCTCCAGTCCTGCCATCCCTAACGGTCGGGCTTCTGACACGCCAACCGGCCCGCCGCATAAACTCGCCAGGGATGCTCAATCCCAAAGAAATACGCCAGCTCGCGATAGTCCTCGCAATCGTGAATCACAAAATCCGCCAGCTTCCCTTTTTCCAGACTACCGATCTCGTTCCCGCGTCCGAGCGAATACGCCGCGTTAATGGTCGCCGCGCTGATGGCTTCGGCGGGCGTCATCTTCATATGTGTGCAGGCAATGGAAAGGATCATCGGAACGGATGGCGTCGGCGATGACCCCGGATTGAAATCTGTCGCGAGGACCACGGCCAGCCCGGCATCGATCATTTGCCGGGCCGCCGGATATTGATTCGAACCGAGCGCGTAAACCGATCCCGGTAAGAGCACCGGCTGCACCTTACCGGTCTTTAACGCCATGATGCCGGTGAGGTCAGTATGTTCCAGATGGTCCGCGGTCGCGGCATTCAGTTCAGCCGCGAGCTTTGCGCCTCCCGAAAGTGAAAGCTGATCCGCATGCACCCGCAAACCTAAACCGTGGCAACGCGCTGCTGAAAGAATCTGCCACGACTCGTCAGTGGTAAAGACGCCTTCCTCACAAAAGACATCGCAGTATTCAGCGAGCTTCTCTTCCGCGACGCGCGGGAGCATCTCGTTGATGACCAGATTGACATACATGCTGCGCCGCGACCCGTACTCGGCCGGCGTATCATGCGCGCCGAGAAACGTCGGGACATAACGCAAGGGTGTCTCTTCGCCCAGTTGTTTGATGGCCCGCAGGATCTTTAGTTCATCTTCGACCGTCAGGCCGTATCCGGATTTCGCCTCCACTGTTGTAGTGCCGGTGCGTAGAAACCAATCCGCGTATCGCCTTCCAGCTTTAACCAGATCGGCCACCGATGCGTTGCGCGTTGAGCGCACCGTGGCGCGAATCCCCCCACCGCGAGCGGCGATCTCGCGATAAGTGGCGCCGGTCGAGCGCTGCTCGAACTCATTCGCGCGAATGCCGGCGAAGACCGGATGCGTGTGCGCATCGACAAACCCGGGCATAACGACACGATGCTGCGCGTCGACAACTTCGCATTGCCCGGAAATCAGACTCTCGATTTCCCGCCGCCGGCCGACGGCCTCGATAAGTTCGTCGCGCACAAGCAGCGCGCCGTCTTCGATGATCGCCAACTGGCGTAGATCGGCCCCGGTGCGCGCACGATGGGCGCCCGCGAGGGTGACGAGCTGTGAACAATTGATGACAGCGAGCGAGTTTGACAAATCGATTGCGGTTTTCAGACTTCCTTGTATAACGCAGCTCCGGCTAGCGCAGCCAGAACATATTCAACCAAACCCCAGCCGATCACCATCAGTATCGTGCTCATGGGAATCCCAAACAAAAGTCCATTGATGATTCCCGAATACACGTAAATTCCGAACCAGGCGAAAAGCGCGGCGATTATTGCGGTTTTGGGGCCGGCACCGAAACGCGGTCTGATCGCCGCATATCCGAGCACAATCACAATCCCCAGTACCAGAGTTCCACCGACTGCCGCGATGATAAAACTGGGGCCGGGTTCAGTAAAATTGTGCGAGGCAAAGAATGCCTTCATCTGCGCTTCCAAGACCATATCATTTAGCAGGAACTCGCCGACATTTAGAATTATCCCCGCCACGATACCGCCGAGCAGGACACGTCCAAGGTTGATGTTCATTGTTTCTCCTTCAGGACTTAGCGTGGGTCCGTTTAGAGCGGGCCGCTGTTGCGTGTGATCTTCAAACGCGCGTGCGCCACTTTTTCAACCTGCGACACTGCGCAGGAATTCAGTTCTCTCAGGCGCGAGATTCTTATCACAAGGGCGGAGCGAAGACCAGAATTAATTGTGTGAAAGCGCGTTTCGGATTTGTCTCACTGGTGGGGCGAAACTGGGTTTCGTTTTCCTCGAATGACATAAAGCAGGACGCCTACAACATTCGCAATAACGACAACCGCGAACACTTTTAAGGCAAAAGCTCGAGGCTGAGCAACTTCCTTAATCGGGAACATGGCATAGAAGCCGGCAATGATGGAGACCAACAATCCCGACGCCGAAGCAATCTTCAACCACAGTGGGGCTTTCACGCCGAAGCGGCTCATCGCGACAAAAGGAATAGCGAAGAGCACAATGTAAATCAAAGCGTAAAACATCGTGGCGGCATTATCCTGGATTTGAAATGCTTCTTCCTCGAGCACCCCGATCAACGGGAGCAGACTGAAAGCCAAAGTAACCACGCCAACAAATAGTATCGAGTTTACCGGCGTTCGATACTTCTGGTGTAATTTCGCAAACCAGGCGGGCAGCAGATTGTCCCAACCCGCGACCATCGGCAGACGGGTGTTGCCGGCGAAGTAAATACTCATCAGCGCAATTTGCCGCGCGGCAACGCCAAAGATCGTCAGCGACACGAGCGTCGATACCCAGCCGAATGAATTGAAGCCAAGGCTGAGGACCTGCGGAATCGGCCCGATCAAATCAACTTTTTCCGGAGGCACAAATGCGAGCACCGAAGCTGTGCCGAGGATAAACATCAGCGCAATGATTGGGGCCGAGATCACAACTGAGCGGCTGATGTTCCGGGCCGGCGCCCGACATTCGCCGGCCAGAATAGCGATGTACTCGAAGCCCGAAAGCGCGCCCACGGCAAGCTTGCTGAAGACGTTGATATTTTGACTGTTGACCGGCGGAAAGCTGGTCGCGAAGGGATGGTAGTTGGCCAGAGTGCCGCGACCAGCGGTGATAAAGGGAAGCAGAATCAAAGTCGCAAAAGTGATCAGCAGAAAAATGCCGCCAACATTTTGCACCCACTTGCCCAGGGCCAGGCCCCTGCGCGAAGCCGCGACGATACTAAGCATCAGGACCACGCAAACGGCCACCGTCATGAGCGTGCTGTCATGCATCCAGACGGCGCGCGGCCCAATCGCGTACGCAATGTTCTTCTTGATGATCAGGCCAATTCCGGACATCACGGAAATGCCAAAGATCCAGAGGTTCCAGGCCACCATGAAAGCGACGAAGTCGTTGAAGGCAACCTTGGCCCATTGATACAGGCCGCCCTCGAGCGGAGCGAGTCTGTTAAGAAAAATGACCACGGCGGCCAGCGGCAGGTAGAAGGTGACAATCGCCAGGATCCAATAGGCCATCTGGTGCCGGCCCAGCTGCGCGGCCCAACCCACCCAGATCGTACCCACGACAAAAACAACCTGGGTCAGGACCAGATCGAACAGTCCGAGTTCTTTTTTGAAGACGGCGCTGTGAGCCTCGACCTCTCGCTCAACCGCAGCGAGATTCGAGTCGGACTTGTTAGATGATTCAGTCATGGCGATGGAGTCAGTACCGGGAGCGGTAGCGACCGGGTTGTTCTTGTTAAGCTGTGGTGTCCGCAACCACCCGGTCGCTACCGCTCCCGGTACTGACCCGCGCTGCCGCAGGTTGCGATCGCGAACTTAAGCCGACGAGCTATGATCGTGAACGATCCGCCAACCGGCTTTCGTCTTGCGAAACAAAAGAGTAAAGGTCCCGTGCGGTTCATCGTTCGCGCGCTTCAGCCGCCAACGGCCCAGAACCAATGCCGCGTCCTTGCTGACAAGATTGATTTCGAGGTCTGAAAACGTCAGCACACCCATCTTCTCGCGCGTGTCATATCGCTGCTTGTAACGGTCGAGCACTTGTTGCCAGCCGCGCGTGATGCTGTCGCCGCCGACAAACTCAGTCTTCGGCGAACGGTCATAGCCATCCATGTAGCCTTCGACGTCGCCGCGGTTCCAGGCTGCGGCTTGCGCGTCGATCACGGCGCGGATGTCGGCTTTGGTCTTCTCGTCATTCGTTTGGGCCAGCAAGAAAACCGGAAAGGCGAACAGGAAACTTACCGCAAAGAGCAGGCGCAATACATTAGGATTCATTTTGACTCCAGGGGCGTGGGTTCGCGGCTCTGTCGGAGCCGAATGTTTATAGAAACCGACGATCCTTAAAATGCCGATAGCAAATAGGCGCGGCAATGTATCACGCCGCGCCTATTCGCTAAAGAGATTTCTTAAAGGCTGATCGTTCGGGATCAGAGTTGAGTGTCGTAATCTAATTTCATTTCGACATTTTCTCTAGCCCAGCCGTAAACAGGATGTGTCAGAACCGCGAGCGGTAGCGACCGGATCGGGAAGTCTTCCCGATCAAAACGAAACCTTGCGGAAAAGGATTACAGCGAGCCGGGGCCGAGATGAATTTCGCGACTCTGGATCCGGTCGCTACCGCTCGCGGTTCTGACACAGCCACTAAAACCCCCTGGGCTACGTAAAAGTCGTTCAAATTGGGGCATGCCGAACTGAAGATCTTAGAAGTATCGATAATGCCCCGTGATCTTCCACGAGAAGAGTGAGTCCTCCATCCGCGTCCCGCCACCAATGTTGTGAACAATCAGGTACCGCTGCGTCGGTTTGTACCAGATGTTGGTGACCATTCCCACATGATCAACGCCGCCGCCGAGATCCCAGGTCACTACATCGCCCGGCAGAAAGTTTTCGCTGCCGCTGGTCGTCGCCAGCGACTTGCCTTTGCGCGTGAAGAAGGTTTGCAAATTAGGAACGCGACGATGATCGATGTTGGTATCCGTCCCTTTCAATCCCCACTTCGTAGGGTACGCGGAGAAGTTTGATGTCATGTCCTCATGCACGTCCTTCTGCAAATCGATGCTGGCTTTGCGAAAGGCGCGGATGATTACATCTGAGCAGACACCGGTTTCGATCGGTACGTCGCCATTTGGGTAATCAAGCTTTTGATAAGAAGGATCGTAACTGATGGTCTTGCCGACCTGATCGATCGCCGCGTCAATAATCAGTTTGAGATTTGGCGAGCTCTTCTCAGGCAGGGCCCGCGTTTCGGTCTGCTGCTCGGGCGGCTTCAGCGGCAACCGGACGCCGGCGATTTGCCGTTGGCAAGCAGTAGCGACGAAGAGCAGCAGCCCCAGGAAAGCGGCACCCGTCAGATTCTTTCTCATGACAAACGTTCGAGCGTCAGAACTGCGAGCGGTAGCGACCGGATCAGGAAGATCCGCGAAATTCGTCTCGGCCCGGTTTGCTGTAATGCTTTTCCGTGAGGGTTCGTTTTTGATTTGAACAGACCTCCCTGATCCGGTCGCTCTGACACATCCGGTTTACGCCTTGCTGCGATTAATCTCACGATCTGACCGTTTAGACGCCGGAATTGTTCGGTAAGTTCCAAGTCATCCACCGCAGGTTGTTAACCTGCGGCAGGATGTGTGGCCCCAACCAGGCGCAGGTTAGACAACCTGCGCTACTGTGTCCAGGGAGACGCGGCCCACAAACACGACGCTTAAACGACGGCCTTTTGCTTTAACCAGTCACGAATGTCTGCGCGCATCGCCGCTGAAATCTCATGCTCAGCGTCATAGCTGCGGAACTGGACATCATTTGCCCTTTGTCTCAATTGCTGTTCGTAATTCTCAACTCGCGCCGGTGGATAGAATTCGTCGCGCGTGCCGGCCAGGTGAAACACGTCGGCGTCGGTGCTTTTATAGATCGCGCCGGTTTCCCAGTCACCCGGCAGCCCGCCACAGATTCCGACGACGCCGCGCAGCACCTTCGCGTGCGTAAACGCGAAGCGGTAGTTCAGCGCACATGACTGCGAGAACCCCAGCAGAAAAACTTTCTGCGAGTCGATAATTTCCTCGCGAGCGAGCGACTCGATAATTTCCATTATCGCCCGATGATGAATCGCGACTGATTCCTCAGGCTGAAAATTGGTCAACCAACCGAAGCCAAAACGCAGCGGGCCGCCCGCGCTCTTCGGTTCCCGCAAATGCTGATGCGGGCCCTGTAGTGACGCAATCGCGAAACCGTCAGGCACAATTAACTTCGCCTCTCGCGTCGCATGCCACTTGCCGGCGCCGTACCCGTGCAACGCAATCAACAACGGGGCCGGCTGAGATTGCGGCAACACCACATCATAGTAGAGGTTGATTTGCGCGGTGACACTGCGTTGAATTGTCTGATCTCTATCGATCATGTTTATCATATTTCCTCAGACCAGCGTCTTGCTCTCTGAATGCCCAAAATCGAGAAGCGATCATAGCCAAATAAGATATAACCAATGGAATAATGAGCACGATCGAGAGCCATGACAACACAAGCAAGACGTCGTAGGCGCTGTCATTCGGCGATCTGTTAACCATTCCGCCCATCAAGTTAAAGACTACTCTTTCGAGATTCAAGACCGTCAGCACCAACACAATCAACGACAGTGGCAAAAGCGTCGCGGTGATTATCGCGAACCAAGCGAGTTCACCCATTCGCCTGAGAAAAAAGAACAGGAGCGCGACGCGCCAGGCCGCGACGATGGCGAGAAACCAGGCATTAACGGAATTCGCCGTATCAAGCGGGCAAAACATTTGGACCGGGATGGCGTAAAGGATCGCCGGCGGCGAAACCAGCGTGACGAAGGTCAGAACCCGGAAGTAAGACCAGTACTTCGGACGAAGGGGCCAAATGATTAACCAGAGAAAGAGCGAGAGAAGAAAAACGTAAACCAGGGAACCCAAACCCAGGTACTGCAACAGGCCCACACGCGGGTTGTCCCAATAGCGTCCGATTCCCACTATCCAGGTGCAACACAGTCCAATAGCCAGATGCCGCCACCCCGGATTCGCCAACTCGTCCTGGGAAGCGCGAAAGGAAAGAAGGCGGACGATTGTGCCAAAAACTGAACGCCAGCCAGGTTGGGCGAGGCCCTTTGGAGGAGGGTAATTCATGAACCCGGTTCTTATATCATGCCGTTTGGCAATTGCCGGTGACGAACTTACCGTAGTGATACAGTTTGAAGGTGCGTGCATCTTGCCCGTGATTCACGGGCGGGACGCCCGTGCCACTTTGCCAAACTGCACCGATACCCGAGCTTAACTGTTCGTTGCATTCGCCTGCGTTGACAGTTACGATGCTGCGGTCGCGCGGTGCGAAATCCAATTAAAGAAGCGAGGTTACGATAATGAAGTTCCCAGGCGGGCTCAACATTCAAGGCATGATGAAGCAGGCGCAGCAAATGCAGGAAAAAATGGCGCGCGAGATGGAAGAGATGCGCGTAGAGGCGTCCGCCGGCGGCGGTGTGGTCACCGTCCAGATGAAAGGCAATCACGAAATTATCTCGCTTAAAATCGATCCGGAGATTGTAAAGGAAAGCGACATCGAAATGCTTCAGGACATGGTCGTGGCCGCCCTCAACGAAGCCAACCGCAAGTGCGACGAAGCGATGAAGAGTAAGTTGGGATCGATGTTGCCTCCGGGTTTAGGGAACCTTTTCTAATCTGTCATTTGAGTGAGTTGGTCTTTGTACTTTGACGTCTTTGCCAAGTTGCCCTTTGGGCCTGCTCCGGACCTTAACCGACACATCAAAGCACTAAGAACAAAGCTCAAAGTACAAAAACAAAGATGTTGGATTACGCAGAGCCCGTTACTAAGTTAATAGACGAATTCAAACGCCTGCCGAGTATCGGACAAAAGTCCGCGCAGCGTCTGGCATTTCACATTCTGCGTTCGCCGGAGGCTGACGTCGAACGCTTGATTGAGGCGCTGCACGAAGTGAAACAGCGCATCAGTGAATGTTCAGTCTGTAATAATCTTACCGATGTAAATCCCTGCCGCTTCTGCTCTCTCCCCACGCGCGACAGATCAATGCTCTGTGTAGTCGAACAGCCTTATGACCTGGTCGCGGTGGAAAAAACACGCAGCTATCAAGGCCTGTATCACGTTTTGCATGGTTCGCTTTCGCCCATTCGCGGCATTCGTCCCAGCGACTTGCGCCTCGACAATCTGCTGCCGCGTTTGAAACCTGAAAACAACGACGGCGTGGAAGTGCGCGAAATTATTCTCGCAACCAATCCCAATACCGAAGGCGAAGCGACCGCAAATTACATCAGCCGCCTGCTCAAGCCGCTCGGCCTGCGCGTGACGCGCCTGGCCATGGGCATGCCCGTCGGCAGCGATTTGGAATACGTCGACGAAGTGACGATGGACAAAGCACTCACCAATCGTCACGAGATGTAATTAAACCGGCTGATACAACATTCTAGTCAGCAACAAAGCCCCAGATGGCGCCAATACCATGATCGGTATGGCTTCGTTTAGTGCTAAGCTGCATAAATCCGCCGCCTAACCCGCCACCGTGCAGTGACGGACCTTGCTTAATTCAGTAGTGGATATAGACGGGTTTGTTTGAGATCGGCTTCACGCGAATACGCCCGAAAAGGGAAGGGCGTGTTCGTAACCCTCGCCGCGTTCGATAGTCTTGCGTTTGAAGCAGGACAAGGAGATTTGATGAATCAGAACCGTGGGTTGTTTGTTTCGGCCTTGATGCTTTTGATCCCGAACGGAATAGCGCTGGGCCAGCCAGCGCCGCGATCAGAACCATCCAGGTTTGAAGCCGGCGTGCTGGTGTCGAAGCTGGGAATAAACGACGCGCATGGTTTGACCGACTTGATTCCCAGACGGGAAGTGGGCGGCGGCGGTCGATTCACTTATAACCTGAAGAGCTATCTCGCGGTGGAAGCAGAACTCAATTATTTCCCTCGTGATTTTCACAAATACACTACTAATTTTACCGGTGGACCGATGCTGGAAGGTCTCGCCGGAATAAAAGCAGGTCTCCGAAGAAAGATGTTCGGTGTTTTTGGAAAGTTCCGCCCGGGCTTTGAGAGTTCAGGAGAAGCTGCGGTTCCACGCTTCCTGAACGGTAACGGCCCTGACCCACAGAACCCCTTCGGCTTTGAACGTATTCGATCCACGCAGTTCGCAATGGATGTGGGGGCAGTATTTGAGTTCTATCCCTCGCCACGCACAATCCTTCGTTTCGACGGGGGCGACACCATCGTTCGCTATCCAGGTATCGAGTTCTTTCAGTTTCCGGGGGGTAGGGTTCTCGAGACAATCTATACGCACGCGCCGCAATTCAGCCTGGGCGTCGGATTTCGTTTCTAGCTCACAAATGGCTGACCGCTTTTGGTCGCCTCAACCGAGGGCGTGTGGGTTCGATCATTAAGTGAAACTGCCTCTTAGCAGAATCAATAACTTACAGGCGCGGTTCGATCATTAATTGAGAATATAGTCGAGCATAACGTGAGAAGCTCCTACAGTTTTCGCGCATAACATGAAAGTTTCCACACCATGTATTTTTCGAGGCAATTTTCCTGGGAAATTTTTATTCAGCACACTCTACAAGAAATGCTTCTCGGTCAGTACTTAAGAGCGCTAAAGCCGACGATTCGCCCCTCTTCAGTGATAGTGTAGCGTGCCAAACGGTGCGTTAGAGGGTGTCCACGTAAGCACAGTGATTCGTCGAAGCAACACAACCGATTTAGGGCGAGAAGTTTAAAGGAAAGGCACTTGCCGCTTCAATTTAGCAATTGGGGCGTTGTGAACCGTGCGTTGCCAATGGATCGAGGGCTGAAATCAGGTCCTAGAGGAGCTAGAACGCGCCAATCTGCAAAAACCTTGACTTTTGCCAACGCTAGCAATAACGTTTACGCACTTTAGGGTTAAGGGCTGAATTCCCACGAGCCTGCTTGCGCACTCGCCGATCCGGCCCTACGGAGCATTACTCTATGGAGAAATTCTCCTGTGGACTCACAAGAACTAAAAACCGATCCGAAGGTTGCCAATCGGGGGAAGATTGTCGCTGGCTATGTGGCAGTAGGCGTGGTAGCGACTTTGATTCTATTAGGGATAAAAGTCGGAATTGAAAACTCATCTGTTGGTCGTGACAATGAGTTGTGGGTCTTCGGCAAGCTCCAGAGCGTGCTTCCGGATCAAGATGCCGAGAATCCAATTATCTTGATTGACATCAGTGATCTTCGCGGAGGTACTCCTGGCGATGCTACCTCGCGAGACGGCCTCTTCAACATTATCCAGGCACTTGTCGATTTGAAGGGTCGTCCGAAGGCCGTTGGAATCGATATCGACTTTTCGCCGAAATCAAACGAATACGTTTCTGATAATGACTACGACTTTTTTCAGAACTGTCTAAAGCTTAGTCGGGACCATCAAATGCCAGTTTTCTTGGCGGTTGGTCAGAGAAAGGGTGCGCCGCCTGAAGCCTGGCTAGGGTCTGAGGAATTTGAGAGTCTTGCATCGGCCGTGGCTATTGATGCTGAGGATACTCGGAGGATGCCTCTTTGGGTGCGACCCAAGGGCTCTGAGCAAGCGCTCAATACGATGAGTTATTCGCTCGCGCGGGTGTATCGAAAGACACTGCCGGAGGCCCAGTCATGGATTGCACCTTTGCTTGAACCAAGCGGGGACGACCTTGATGAGAAGAGACCAACTGGAGGAGTTAATGGCCAGAGCGAAACATTGGTTTACGCCGACAGGCTGGTTAATTACAGTAAACTTGACGCGCTCAAGAACGCGGCAAAAAAAGACGTTACGCCAGAGGCGGTAAGAAATACGGGAGATGTCTATAAGAACCGAATAGTGATCCTCGGCGACGTGTCAAAGCCGAGAGACTCGTTTCCGATACCTGGCCGAAAGAAAAATGAGAGTGGAACTCTGATCCTTGCTTCTGCTACTTACACATTGATTAAGGAACCGCTGTTCGAGTTCAGGGCTTTGGCACGCATAGCGTTGGATATTCTGATTGCCGGAGTAATCATTGCGATGGTGGCAGTCATACGTTATCGCAATCCGAATAATCATTCATGGATTGGCAAACAGGCTCTGTTCATTTATGGCGCTGTGGTGGTTGTATTGGGCGCCGGTTTTCTACTCGTCCGTTTGGCAGGTGTAATGTGGTTAGACTTCGTGTTGGTTATTTCTGCTCTCGCTTTACACCCAAAAGTTGAACGAGCGATTCATTGGATTCTTGAAAGGAGATCCAACGCCAAAGCGCTGACGGCATCGACGAATGCATTAGTCGCCATCTTCACAGCCGCCTTAATTCTCGGATCACATTCGAAAGTAAACGCGCAGCAGGCTACCGAGCAATGTCAGACGCGTGTGGCCGCAGTGGCCGTCGAGTTCCAGGGAAAGGGTAGTTGTTACTCTCGACAAAGAGGCACTACGGATAAGAAGGTCATTTCCAAGTCTGATTTGAACAAGAAGCAGTTTTACGCTGGCGAGCAAATTTCGTGCGAAAAGAGCTGCACCCTAGTGATCTTGCTGTGTGGAAATAAGGAAAGATATTCAGTGCTGAATAAGTACCCGAAGTGGTACAGGGTATTACACGCTAATTCATCACCAGTCTGGATCGATTCAAAAACGGGCGTACCAGCACGCTCCTCTAAGAACTTCGTCCCTGAATACCCGCGCACTCAATCTGCTCCAGCCGTAGCTAGAGATGGGGCGCGCGTGGAGTTTGGCGCAGTTATGGGTGACAGATTAGGGATGATCGCGGGGATTGCTAGCGTAATTAGCCCGGCCAGCCATCCCGCACCGTCGCCAAGTCCGGCGGGTACGCCTAAAGTTCCATCCCCGGAAGAAGAGAAAGAACTTGCGAAGGCCAGGGAATGGGCTGCGAAGCAGTCGGCATTTGTCGAGCTAATTGAAAAGGGCAACCGAGCACTTGCGGACAAGAAATATTCAGACGCGCATCAGTTCTACAATGCGGCAACGGAAATCAAAGCTGATGATTGGCGAAGTATCTACGGTATTGGGAATACATATTTCTACCAAGAAAAATGGGACGAGGCCGAAATGGCTTATCGCAAGGCGCTTGTACTAAGTACCAATCGTCGCGAGGTCTTGTCAGCGCTGGCGTTCGTACTTTTACAACCACGGAACGGCTTAGTTAGCGAAGAGCGGTTGAACGAAGCTGAATCTTGCGTCTGGCGATATTTCCAACAGATGCCGGAAAGTGAATCTGCCCTTGAGCTGCTGGAACAGTCTCTTGAGAAACGCAATGCTTCTGTGAGCATCCGAGAAGGGGCGTATCGAAAAGCATTGGCTCTTGGCCCGCGGTCGATAGACATTAACTTACGCCTCAGCAACTTACTACGAACTAGCGGCCGTGATACGGAAGCCGATAGCTTTCTTGCTCAGGCCGAGAAGCAAGTCTACTTCTCCACACAGGCAGTACCCATCGCCGAGGTTCTCATGTCTCTGCATAGATACGAGGAAGCTAAACTGTTACTGGAACGAACGCAAATTCCGTATTTCACAGACGTTAAATCGCTGCTAATGTTGGCGCGAATCTACGTAATCATGGAGAACTATAAGGATGCCGTTCGGGTTTTGACGGAAGCTAGTCAATTTGGCTCAAACTCTGATCTGTTTCTCATGGGCTACCTGCGCGGCGTAGCTGAGTTACACCTTAAACATCTGACAATAGCGGAAGGGTTTTTGGACACGGCGGCGACTGCGACTGCCGGGCGAGAAGACAACTCTCTAGCGCTGGCCTATCAGTATGCGAGTATTGGCGACTCATACGCGGTTTCGAGGAGGACGACGAATGCTATCCGTTTATACGAGAAGGCTATCCGGCTTGACCCGGAAGATAAAGCCACAGAAACAAGGTTAATTCAACTGAGGCAACAGGAATAGACTAAACGATGAAAACGGGCGACCAACAAATAATGGGAAAAACTTACACTGCTCTTTCCCATTGGACTGCAATAACGTTTTGCCTAGCCTCGTGCGCAGAGAAAACCTTGGCAACGGGTAGTTGAGGAGATAGAGTGCGCCGCATCACCTCGCACGCTTGCAGATAATCCATAAGGATTGTCCTTCGAGCGGTCAACAAACCAGGGATAAGTCGAACACCGGGCAATCGAACCTAGCTGTCTCGAATTAGCTTAGAGCTATTGCCGTCATGTTCAGCCTAACCATTTGTGATCTTAATTCCTGCTGACATGAGACTGGAGCTGTTTCGACGCAGCATCAACGAGAGGACATGTCTTATGATGCTATTTAGCCATTCACGATCCAAAGTTTGGCTGGTTACTTTGATTTTGCCCCTGATGATTGCCGCTTGTTCCGAGCGCTGCGGCCGCAAGCCAGCCCAAGACTCCACCTGTATTCCTACGAGCTATGATGAGGGCGTATTGACCGCGTGGCCAGACAGTGGGCAGGCTGCCCCTGACGCGGTGGTACCTGTCGGCAGCAATGTGATTCTGTCAGGTGTGGCGCGACACGTTTCGATTGACCGCCAATGTCACGTCACGCTGAACAACCTCGAAGCGCATTGGCAGATTTCTTACCGCGCGCCAGGAACCGTTCCTATCGACGTCACCAGCGAGTTGCGCCAAGTCGACGCCGGCGCGGTTGTGCCTGAATCCAAAGCGCGGAATTGCGGAGCTGGATTTGCCCGATGTGACTCAACAGGAACATATCAAGCAAGTTTCTATGCCCAGCCTGGCACTTACTACGCAACTCTAAACGCGACCAGCATTGGCGCGATTACGAGAAAGATAATGTCCGGCGATTGTGCAGCAGGTGATTGGCTAAACATAGGTCCGGAAGTCGATACTGCCATTTGTGCACAGAACGGAGTTTGCTCTACGGGTCGCGTAAACGGGATCGCGTTCGATCCAGACGATGAATCTCGAATATATGTCGGGAGCGGCGGCGGCGGTGTGTGGCGTTCCGACGACTTTGGCGACCACTGGAACCCGATGAGCGACAATAAAGGATTTCCTGCGCAGTTGGTGATGTCCAGCCTTGCGGTTGCGCCGAAGCAAGGAAAGCAGACTTATGGGCGCGTGTACGCCGGCATTGGAGCTGATGGGTATGGGTCATCTTTCATATCGTCGGTCTACCTATCAGATGACGGAGGTAAATCCTGGCGCCTGTCTCAAGGCTGCGCAAGCGATCCTCAGACGGAAATTCCGCGCGGACCCGTAACTCGATTATTGGTGGATGAGGTAATTCCTACCACGGTCTATGCTGCGACTTGGGGTGGTGTCTACGTAAGTAAAGACGCAGGTGAATGCTGGAAGAAAATCACGGGTGATCTACTTAACAATGCACAGGGAACAATTCTCGGTAATATGTTCGCAATCGATATCGCTGTGCTCCACGAGAACCAAACACCGACACTCTATGCGGCGACGTCGGCAAGCGGCTCTCCCACGATCTGCGATGCGGTGCGGACGCTGAGTTCTCCGGCATCGCTCGCTGGCCAAACTCAAGCGGCGCTAAATGCAAATCCGCCAAAGTGGCAGCCTTCGGGCAATCCTAAGACGTGTAGCAACCTGTCGGCGCTGAGTTTTATCAGTCATATGGAATTCGCGAAGTCTCGAAGATTAGTAGCACGATTACCCGTTACTTGGAGAGATGTCCTCTACGTTGTGGTTCCTCAGGGGAACGAGATTCCTATATACGTCAATGAGCCCGATTCAATGGGTAGTCGTTCATGGTCCCCCCGCACAAGTCCTACCAACAACGGCTGTCCAACCGCCCAAGGCGGCGACAACTTTTGCGTTGCAGACGGCAAAGGATTTTGTAGCTATGGACAGATGCTGGCGATTGGGGCTGATCCAGAATCTGACGGCGAACTCCTGGTGGGTACAACTAGACAAGTAATGCGTTCTCGAGACGGCGGACAAACTTGGAACACCTTCCATTACCGGACTTGGGGTAAACGTAACGAAGCGTCCGGCGGTTGGCACGACGACGTTCATGCAATCCGATTTCATAAGAAAGCCGGCGGCAATTACGCGTTCGCTGGCAATGATGGTGGTGTTTTCGCGATTCGCATGGACATACAATCGCCCGACGCCGGAGGTTGCGGTTCCCCCGAACCGGTTTGGAAGGACTGCAACGTAGCCTTTAACTGCTGGACCGTTCGCAATAACGGCATGTCCACTGACTTGTTTTATCGAAATACGTTAAGGCTTTCGTCGGCAAAAATTTTCGAAAGCGGTTCCTGCGGCGGCTTGCAAGATAATAACAACCGCGTTCGCCTCTCCGGCCTTAGCTGGCGCATTCACGATACCGGCGGCGACGGTGGTTATTGTGCAATCGATTCAACCAATCCCGATGTGGTGTACGGCAGTGCCTATTCATTTGGTGACACCGGACAAGCGAAAAACATAGCACGTTACTCAATCGCCACAGGACCTGACATTTCAGGAGGACCAGGTTTCGGCGGTCGCTTGTGGAGTCACCCGGCAGGCTGGCTCTACGCAACCAGAGATGGTCATCCCAACGGGGGGATCGAACAGCTTTATGTAGCTGATGATGCGCGTACTGTGGCCGGCAAGGAAGCCTCCTGGCGGTGTAACGATCCCACGCCCAATGATCCCACTGATAAACTAATCAAGCTTGTCTTCACGCCTGCCGGCGTCGCTTACGCGCTCACAAACAACACGGGCAAGACCGGCGTTTACCAATACAGCCCAGGTCTCTATAACCCGGTAGGCGATTGCAACAACAACTCAATGGTGAAGAACCTTTCGGTAATGATCTCACCTGACAAAGCGCTCGGCGTAATTCACGATTTGGTATCCGATCCTGAGGCCCCTAACGATCGCGTCTACATCGCTCTAACTCCAACGAGCGGCCAGGCGACTGACCGTATCATGCACGTGACGCGCAGCGGTAACGGTAACTGGGTAACGACGTCCATTGCCTCGTCAGGTTCTCAATTTGCATCGCTTTCCAACGCCTGGCCTGGACCGATTCAAAGTAATTGGCGAATTGCGATGCCGTGGAATTCTCCTGACACGCTGTACGTTGGCACGGATAACGGCCTGTTCATCGGCAAGCGCAAGGGTGCGGACGACACCACCTGGACCTGGACACAGAGCAACGCGCTACCTACGACGTCAATTTCAAGTTTGGAGGTTGGAGAGGGTCAGAACGTAACCAAAGATATAGTGCGCGCCGCCACCTACGGACGCAGTGTTTGGGAGGCGCAAAGATGTCCACCTGCGCTTGGCATATCAGAGCCGCTGCACATAGAACCTCCTATTCCCAACTTTTTCTGGACTCCTTACGATCGAATGAGCATTCCGGTGGATTATGCCTACGATGGCAGGTTTGGACCTGAAGCTGACATCTCGGTGCGCCTAATCGATGGCGAAGAGATATCATCACACTTCGTCACAGAAACAATTCGGGTCGGAGTCGGAACTGGTCGAGCATTGCTTAGTGTCGCGTACGCTGGCGCTTCGGCGCCACCGCTTTTGCGAACCACAGCTCTACTCGCACGGCTCACGTCGATCGATGGCCACACGATTGTTGAATCACGTCAACCGTTAGGAACAGACTTTCGGCGATCAGATTTGCGGACACTTAGGATCGCCGGCCTGCGGGTGGCGGAGGACGGCTTTGCAACCCTTGACGTTCCATTTGAATCTAGCGGCGATTCTCGCAACGGGCAGGCCGAATTCCAGTCACTAAGGGCATTTACAGCGGGATCTAATGCACGCGTTACAGTTCCGCGAGAAATCACGACGCCTGACGGCGTGATGGTATTTACAGGTTGGCTCCAACCGGGTGCGGCGGACGGCTCCCGGCCTGTAAGGATGCAAACAGAAGCGTCCGGCCCGGTCGCGACCGTGACGATGGATTCTGATGTTATTTTGCAACCTTTGTATGTCCCCCAGAAGCTGCTCTCAGGGCGTCATTGAGGAGTCCGCTAATGTTCCAGGTAAGCCTGTCCGATATGTGGTGTGTATGGACATACCAGATCGAAAGTTCTTGCGGATCATTTGAAGTTATTGCAGGACGCGCATGCAGCAATTGCCGTTAGTGCGCCGCCCTCTCCTATTTTCGTTGCAGCGACGGGAAACGATGGCGATCCCAGTTGTGCTATCCGGCCGCGTATCAGGTAAGCCTCGCCGTCGGCTCACGAAACACAAAGTACGCGCGATCTAGCTTTAGCAATTATGGAAAGGCACCTGATCGTTTTATCCTCTTGCCTGGCGGTGATCCCACGCCTGACGCTTCGGGTGCGCCGAGCGAATCAGTCGGTGAAGGGACCGATAAAGGCTCAACCACCTATTGCCTGGGTACGTCTGCAGCTACGGCTTACGCTTCCGGATTACTAGCCCTCTACTGGACCGACAAATACAGCACCAAGACCCCCGATAAGTTCATTGCCGCTATTCTGGGTGATTGCGATACAGTAAAGATTGGATCGAGTTACAATCAATCAGAATACGGCGAGGGTTATCTCTACTATCACTGACGCGACGAGATTTAGCCCGACATGCCCGGGTCAAAGAGACGTGAGGCGAGATCCATGTGTAAGCCACGGCGGTGCCTTGCCCATCGTAAGTGCCGGAAGAAGACAAACAATCCGCACGCGTCTTTGCTTGCCTGATCACCATCCGTACAGATCAGCATTGCTCCTTTGGCTCACCCACGAGTTCGAGGAATAGCGGAAGTTCGAAACGCCAACGCCAATCCCTGAATCCCTCACACAGACGGTGATGTTTGTGAGATGGTGCGGTTAAGAGCTTGTGCCTGAGTGCGAAAGCACGCGCAACAGAAATCCGGCGCCTCAGCTGATCAGGATGATCCACGCGCCCTTAGCCCGCGCAAAGAAGAAGCACCTCGGAAATGAGGTGGTTCTTGTTTTCGGGATAGGGGAGCCGCAATCGACGCAGACAAAGAGCGCTCAGGGTTACCTTGTCAAACCCGCCGATCCAGAACAATTAATCGCTGGAATTCCTCGGCTGCATCGCGGCTGAATTTCAAGGTGTGGAATCCATCTATTGCAGGTCTCCATCTCGTTTTCAGAAATTTTTTTTGCGACAGCTCGCGTATAGTCTTGCAGTCGATGCCGAGTTGCTTCGCTAGGACGCGTGAGGTAATTGAGTTTTCAAAATCACATTTCAGTCTTTCAACGTCCGACAGCTTAAGCCTGTACTCAGGATTCTTCCTTCCGTTTGTTATAACAAACCGAATTTCACCTTCCGTTATGAGATCAAACAGCGCTTTATTAGTGATCTTCAACAAGCGCCTTGCCTCGTGTAGCGAAATATACTTGCTCAGCTCTGTCGTGGGCGCGAAGGAAACACCTTTGGCCGGCTGACATTGCGAATGCAAACGATCAGTTAGGAACTGTGCGAACGGCTCGCGCATAAAATCGAATTGCGCTCCGTCCAGGTCTTGAAACAGATGCGCATAAAGAGAACCAAACTCTTTCTTAAGCGCAGTGCCGAGTTTTCCGTCATCAGGATTTAGCCTGACTTGTCCCTTCGACTGTTTGCTCAAGAATCGATGAAAGTTATGCGGCCAGTTTTCAAATACCGAATACGCTCGTCCATAAAGTTCGTGGAGATCTTTGTTCGGTAGCTTTATTGATTTTGAAGGCCTCCCTGTCGCCCACGCCATGTCTCGAAAGGTCCCAGCGATGAAAGTGAGAACGACAGCAAAATCTCGCAAGTCGAGACTGTGCAGCGGATTGTCATTCTCTTTTTTCGGTGTCTTAGAAAGGCGGCTGGAGAGTTGATAAACGCGTCGGGACACCACGAGTTCATCCGCCGATAACAATTCCGGATCTATTTCTCGCCAGTCACATCCGCAGGTGCAAATGCTGACACTTTCCCTGATGGCGCGAATCTGCCGTCGGCACTTTGGACACCTGTCTATCAACATACACTCGTGAATTGGACAGGCCGTTGCGAGAGAGCAATCCCACAAACGAAAGCAACAACCGCATTCTGCAAGGCATTCAGGACAAATTTTCGGGTGATGTGGACGGATGATTGAGCGATTAAGCGAGGCTCCGTTGAAATCGAATTCGTGTTCGGTTGTATTCCCCTGAGAAGATTTAGCAGGAAAATAGACAAGCGCGTTCAGGTCGTCCAACGTGTTGTCCGTGAGATGCGCAAGCTTATCGAGTCCTTCCGTTTTTCCAAAAACAAATGAGAACGTCCATTGAAGTTCCATGTAGTCAATGCCGGCCAGTGACAATATCCAAGATGGCGTGTCATATCCGTTCAATTCCGTCAGCCGCACAAGATACCCTATGAAACTCTCGCCCTTTTGGGGCTTCGGTCTCACCAGCAATTTCACAAGCTTAAATTCGCGGAGCTATAGAGTTTTTAAGTTGTTTCAGTCGGCGGAAGATCTCTTTCTCGAACTTAATGGCCGCTCGGTTTAGGCGCTCGACTAGCCGAGCTTATTCATTCGCACAACGCAGATTGGTGGAATTTGTCGCCTTTAGAGAGCGAGGTCGTAATTGACAGCCTTTGGTTCGGGGGAAAATCAGCCGTATGGGAGGTGAAATTATGAAATTGCGGGTCTTAAGAAGCGAGAACGTCTCTTGAGCGTTTTTCTGTAACTACCAGTCTCATCGCTTACCACCCTGAGATTATCCAGTTCGGACTTCAAGTAAATGCGGCTCTTAAACACCCGTGGATATGGATTGACAGGCGTTTGAAGTAATCCTCTCTTGGCACATCTCTCAACAAAGTTCCTACTGACTTGAAGCGTTCTTGATGCGTCCTTCTCATTTACAACAGAGCTCACAAATGAAGCTGCGGCTTCGACATCCTTCTTGAGAAGGAATTTTTTCTTCCCATCCTTTGAAACTTGGTACTTGAGATAGCCCGGCTTAATCCATCGATAGTTCAACGTCGGCATAGCGATATGTAGAAGTTGCGCGGCTGCTTTGCCGGACATCAAGTCTGTCAGACTGGGAAACTGCTCTTTATAACTTTCGATATAAGTACGGTTGAATCGGTGGCCCCCTCCCGACTTTAAGGAATCATGGTGGGGTCGTAAGACACCATTCTTTACCAACGCCGATACATCTTTCCTTCGAATTGAGAGTCTTTGCGCAGCCTGAGTAGAATTTATCGGAGCTGACCTGGTATGGCCTCGCTTCCCAGGAAGATTCTTAAGATCTTTCAAGCAACCCTGATCAATATCTGATTTTTTGAAAACATAGATTGGCCCATCGTCCACTGAGCGTCCTGAGACCGGACGGATACCAAGAGAGATAAGAGCCGGAACAAGGAATTGTATCGAGGTGCCTACTTCAGAAGCTATGGCTCGCCCCGTTACGTACTGTGCGTGAAAGGCTAGAACTGCTTCACGTGTGATTGTTCCAGATTTGCCTGTTCGGTTACTACGCTCCGTTTGAATTAGACCCTTTCGAGCCAGGAAGTACAGCGCTCTGGGTCTCAACGAAAGTCTCGCGCCTTTTCCCAAGACGAATAGGGTGTCTGCGTCTTTACCTGCGAGTTTTACCTTTACGTACTTTGCAACATCCCCTCGTGAAAACTGAAGACGTCGAAGGCCTGTCTTATCCGGGTTTTCTCCCCTGGGCACTATTAGGTCATCTAAAATATCTCTGACCAACGTGTGGATTCCCCACCGCGAACTCCCTAGTCTAACGGCAAGTCGCTCGACGATGTCCTTAAAATTCCCAAGATCATTTTCGATTGGAGGGTTTGAGATAACTACCTTAGACATAAGGCGACTGAGAAGCTCATCAACGATTGTCCGATCGAACCTCCAGAAAAACCCGTCAGTTGAAGCGTTTGCCGCGGCGAGAATCGAATTCTCAGCCAACCGTGAGACATTCGCCTCACTTACACCGAGTATTCTTGAGGCATCTCTCAATGAAATAGAATGACCCAATCGAACTCGTAGCTCTTCTACGCCTGCTGCTTCGACAAAAGTCAGGCGTCGCCTGGGTTTCTGGAAGATCATTCCCTTCAATTTGCGGTTTGATATCAAACCGTCAACCGTCGTGAGACTGACATTCAGAATCTCGGCTGCTTTTTTCCTAGCAATGTATTTGCATGCTCCTCGGCAGCGAAACCACTTTGGTGCGTATCCGTAACCTTCTTCCCAATTCTCAAAAACATAACTCTCAAATTCCTTGCGCAGGATCTCTCCGATGTCATCTGGAAGATAGCTCGCCCTGTACAACTGTCTACCGAATGATCCGAAACGGTTAAGGAGGCCATTCGCTGAGATTGATGATTTCGGTCGTGAGCACCGCTCGTCGAGAAACCTACGGAAGTTCTTAGGCCAACGCTCGAAAATAGAAAAGGCCTTCAGTTGAATTGCATGAATTTCCGAAACATTCATCTGAGGAAATGAATGGGTGCTCCTCGAATCTTCCTTTTGTTGAGTACTCAAGAAGAACAGTGCGCCCAACACAGAGGACAGGTCGAGATCGTAAAGAGGATTACTTCTTACCGACTCGTGTTTGGATCTGCGAGTCAGCCCTAACGTTTGATATATGAGTTTCGTCACCACAGTTTCATGAGCGGGCAGCCGCCGGGTCCTGGCCTCACGCCAGTCAGCGCCGCAGGGGCAATGACTCAGCTCTTTTCGAAACCAGTTAATTCGCTTTCCGCAGGTGGGGCAATCTTCGAGTAGCAGAGTGTGGTGAATAGGGCAGGATGTAACTGCTGAATAATCCCACTGCTTGCGCAAGTAATTTGATTCGCAAAGACATTGAGGACACACCTTAGGCCGCCGGAGCCTCAGAACATGGGGAGGAGAACTACTGCCTAAGACCGGCCCGTCATATTTGTAAGTGACTGGAAGATAAGCTAGAGCGCCCAGGTCGCTAACATCCAGGTCGTTCAATTTAGCCACGCGCGGAAAATCAACCTCGGCCCTCGCGATATGAGCGCCTAGTCGAAGGTTTGAACGTATTTTGGCTTCTTTGAGGATCCAGGATATAGCTTGATAACCGTTAATGTCGATGAGCCTTAGCAAAAAGCCCAAGTAGCTTTCGTCGTCTTTCGGTCTGGCTCGAAGCACGAGGGTTGAGGGCACCGGCCGCCAGTGGGTAACCAACTGCAGTTGAGTGTGACCATATCGATTCACGCGTGCTCTGAGAAGTGAAAAGAACGAAATGATGCAAGACCGTCTAAGCAACCAAGGCGATGTCGCCAAAGGGATTTGCCTTATCAGGATCGTTCGCCGCCAGGCGTTCTTCGTAAGCACGGCTCAGAATATCGGAGGTTATTTTCTCCCGATGCGACTCCAACGTAATTGTGGCCGCTCGTCGAATTAGTTTCATTACATGTGCAACGACTCCCTGCGTCGCCTCGTAAATGCAAAGTGCAGTATTCGGATCTGCGAGGTCGGACTTTTCTACTAACGGCAGCTTGTCATCAATCACTTTGAGAAACCGGCGAAAGTCTTGCCGCTCTTGAGAAGTCTCGTAACCAAATGGTTCGAGTTCAATTCTAGTTGCGAATCTCCTTTGCAATTGCTCGTTACCGTGTGCGTCGAGAATGGTATGTGAGTAAGGTAGCCCTGCCAGCACGATTGGTACTCCGTTCTCGTCCATTAGCAGCTTCAGCCAATCGGACACAGTCTTGAGAACCTTCAATGAGTCCCGATCCTGGAAGTGTTGGAATTCGTCCAGGATGAGCAATTCAACCTTGCAGGCTTCCATATATCTCTTCAAGCGAAGTGTCTGTGAAACCTGCGTTCCCCTTTCTGCTGCCGGATCACCGATCGCGGTAAGAATCTTCGCAGCAAGGTTCTTGCATGTTGCCGGAACCGGGACCTTCGCATATAAAACCGGTACGCACGTGATTTCTTGCGTGTGAGTGCGAGGGTAATCCTTCATGTAGAGCTTAACTATCGTGGTCTTGCCAGCCCCGCACTCTCCCTGGATGAGTAGTCCCTCAGGCTCGTTAGCGAATCTGGCATGGGCGTGATGGTCCCGAATGGCTTTGAAGGCTTTCTCGTTTCGCGGGAAGTGTATGTATAGATTTTCGACCATCAGCAGGCGGTCCTCGATCGACATGTTCTTGTACTCCTTGCGATCGGTGTTGGTTTTCTTTTTAGACATCTCAACTTCCCCCTATCTTGGAAGACTGTAATCGCCACTCCAGCCGGTCATGTCGAGGTCTTCGACGGGCGACGTAGGCCCAGAGACGTTGGGCGCCACTGCATTGGTGTTCATGCTTTTCTCTTGCGGGGAAGAGGGCAATTCAGTGTCAGCCTTTTTCTTGTCGGTCGACTTCTTGGCCTTCTTAAGATTCATGTCAGAGCCGTTTCCATTACTTGCGGCAGTTTCATTCTCAGGTCGGACCAGTTTCAAATTTGTGGCCTGTTCCTCGCCCGCCGCGGCAGGCGAATTCCAGGCAGTACCAATGTCTGATGATCGGTCGACCAAAGATTTCCCGGCCGGCGGAAGCAACAAGGAAGGCTTCGCCGATCCGATGACTCGAAGTCTCTGTGGTTCGTCGTTAGTCGTTGGCCGTTCAATTCCCTCGCGCTTCTGGACACCTTCGCCGCGGTAACGTGCAAGCCGTTTGCGTGTCTTATTCTTACTCTGACCTGCGGTCCACTCTCGTTGGACTATCTCCTGGACCTCTTGCTTAGCGCGAGCCAGAGAAACAGTGTTGACGTTGCGCTTCAGTTCGGTGCGGACGTACCGGCTGATGACGGTATGCTGATAGAGAGTTAGTCCCTTTGTGTAGTCTTGATCTATCGCTGGCACGGGCAGGTATTTATCGTGCCTCTCGTCATAGACGTGAATGAGCGATAGATCTGAGGGGTTGCGTTTGATGATAACTTTCTTGCGAGGTTCGAGCGTACGCCGGACCAATGCCAAGTCATCGTCATTGTAGAAGAGGTTGTCTAGTTCAATTCCTCTGGCGGAGGGTAGCCGCTCTTCCGTGTAACCGAGCGCCACGTCCAGGAATTCGCTGTTAACCGGAAGAGCCGGCGGCCATTCCGCAATTCCTTTCTCCCATCTTAAGGCCGGCACATCCCTAATACCTCGATGGGCCGACTTTTGATAGATATCAGCGATCCACTTATGTGTGACCTCATCGAGAGTGTCGGGTGTAATGATGGCAGTCTTGCCAGGTTCATAGTCTGCTTTGTCGAAGATGTTAGAGAACGTTGTGCCGGGCAGTTGGTGATGCAACTGCGTGGCGACGGTGCGATAACTCCTCTCAACCGTCGGCCTCAACCAGGGCTTACCCCTCTGGCTAAATTGCAGGATGATACCTAATTGATGGCAGGCGTCCTCCAGGTTGCGTCCGTGGAACTCGCGTGCATTATCCACGACGAGCATTTCGGGAATGCCATAAGGATTCCAGTCATTCCTGATACTAGAGTACTTCTTCTTAACATAGGTTTTGGGTCGTATAGCGTGCTTCAAGCACTCCATAACTGTAAGGTAGCTTGGCGGGTTGAAGCTGATATAAAAGCCGAGGATCATCTTCGTATAAACGCAGATCATCCAGGTGAGAAACGCCCGTCCAATGGGCAACATCATTTCGGGGTCAATGACGAAAAGATCTGTGATGGTGTGATCACATTCGACTCGCTCTAGCGGCCTGGTCGGGCGCGGTCCCTGGCCTACAGCGCGGTACTTTTTGTCAGCGATGTCCTTCCCGTAGCGGGCCTCGATGACATCATAGTCATCGAGCTTGCTCACGGCATTATAGACGCTGGTCTTGTCAGGCTCTGGTAGTTGATCGTCGGAATCTCTGAAGCGGTTAGCATCGTCAACTTTCACTAATAGGGCCTCGTGTACGGCCTTAACCGTAAAGCGCTGGTCCTGCAGATAAACTTCGTCTATTGCCTTGTCGACCAACTCTGCTACTTTTGCGGCTCGTTCTTGGGCGTTTGGATTATTTTTTAGGTCACCTTGTTTGAGTAGACGACCAAAGAAACGGCGTTGTCTATTTCCTCGGGCCTGTGTAGCCGGTACAAGCGCTCTAACATCGTTTCCTGATTCGTGATAGAAGTGCAACCATCTGCAGAGGGTGGGAATTGACGGTGGCTTTAAGTCAGAAATGACACTCGCGACCTTTTTGATAATCGGATCGAGAGTTTCTTTTGTTTCTTTTTCCAAGCGAGCCGTTACGACTGCTCGCACATATGAAACACGCCGATCCAACTCCAGCCTTCTGGTATCATCTTCCCTGAGGCAACTTATATCGCAAACGCCGGTTTTCTTCAGACGTTCTCTAAGTACATCTTGATTGCGGTTATGACCGAGAAGTTCGGCGCCGTTACCAAACACGGCCTCAACCAATTCTTGTTCAGGCATGGCCGAGCGTTCATCGGTGACGATATCCTTAATCCGAATTGTCCCGTCAGGCAGACGCTTTTCAATGACGTATTCCCTGCCGCCTAATTTGAGCTGCATATTTCTGCTTAGCCGATGTTGTGACATTTCAAGACGCCTTTCTCTTAGTCGCTAATGAGACCATGGATAAGGGGAGGCTGATCAGATTGCAGTGATCGAGTGGTTGCGTTATGTCGAAATCGAGGACTCCCCAAAAGAGTAGTGCGTAAAGACACTGCATCGGAACGGATTTGGCCTTACAGAATTGAAAGAGATCGCCGAGTTCAATTTGCGCGACCTGTCTCTTTCGAAAGAACTCGCTAAAAAGGATCTTATGTTGGGAATAAACCGGAGTGCGTGCGTATTTCCATAGTCTCTTTACGCTTTCAAGCTTGGGCTCTTGGCGGATCACTTCGTCCGTAACGACAACGTATTCACACCCTTCTTCGTTGCAAATGGAGGAGGCGGTCCGGAATAGAAAGTCCCATTCGCCGCTCTCCACTTGGTCTTTGGCCTTAACCTCAACTATCTGTTTTCTAGAATTCCGATGGACTTCCAGGTCCGGCGTATACCAGTGAGTCTTGTCGCCCAGCATGAAACGGATCTTCAACGGCTGTTCGTGCCAGTATGTAACGGCGGGGTCGAAATCCAGCAGGTACATATAGTCTCTTTCATTGAGTGATTCGTACCAGGCCACACGCCCCGTCTTGACGCTTGAGAACTTACCGATATTTTTCTGGGCGCCGTACCTCGGAATCTTTCTTACTGGCATATTTGGTAACCTCTCCTGCTTTTCCGGTTCTTTTCCTACACGGCTTGCCGCTCGGTCTTTCGGAAAACATTTGTTCGTCTGCTTAGTTGCACAAACCGTTTTCTGAATGTCAGAAACTGTTTGCGCATTAGCGGTTATCTGCCGAGTCGTATTCGCTTAAAGATCGAATTGCGGCAGGAATGCGGACTTCTAAGGACAAAAGGGGAAGATATTTATTGACGACTAAGAGGATCCGTCGCCTTAAGCAACTGCTGTCAAGGAAGATAAGGTAGATTCGTAAGTTTGCTTACTAAACGCACCTTTTTTTCAGAGCGGTTTTTCTAGAAGCAGCCCGCGATCCCCATCACCACGACGTGCCTCAGATTCTGCGGACGGTGCCAGATTAGCGACGGGTGGTGACTGAGCGGTTTAGGAGTCTCTTTATCGTAGAAGAAACTTGGTCAACACCGTTTGGCTTACGAAGAAAGTCGTTAACGCCGGCGCGCCAAGCCGCCGCCTCACAATCATCTCCAGACAACATGATGACCGGTGTGTTGCGGCGGTGCGCAATACTTCGAATATGAAGCACCAATTCCAAACCACCGAGACCTGGCAGATCATTGTCGAGGATAATGAGATCATAAGGAGCGTCACTCCTTATTATTTCAAGAGCGGTCGTCCCGCTGAGACAAGAATCTACATGCATGTCTTCAACGCTCAGTGTGTCTTGGACTAGCCGTGCGACTGCACTATTGTTTTCCACATGTAGAATCGAAATGTGAGATGTCGCGGCGGGCTTCGTTCTTTCTTCCGGCACTGTTTTCGTCTTCTTAGCAGGAGAAAAAAGATGACGCCTTCTTTTGCGAACTATCGACCTTGCCTTGAGCAAATCCTTGTGTCGACTGTTAAGCAACGAAATCAAACTCTGATGATGTTTGAAGCCAAGCAAGTGCGCTGCTTTCGTCACCGAGCCGCCCGCGTCTCGCAGCGCGCGTTCGATCACAGCCCTTTCGCCATTGTGTATGTGTTGTTTGAATGAGAAACCATCCCAAGTGTGTTCTTCAGATTTCTCATCCTCAAGCTCCAAACGTTCCACAGTCGCCAGGAGGTTGTCCGCGCACGTAATCAGACGTTTGCCTGTTGCCGGGTCTTGCGATCGCTTTAACAGATCGATTGCCGATCGGTAGATTGCAACGAGTTCTTTACTGGAGATTTTGTCACCTAACTCTTCGATGATGCTCAACTTCGCCCGACCGGCACCCTCCAGGTCACCGGCGATTCCAGCCGTTTCGACTGCCCGTTCGAATGATGCCGTCGCCCGTGAGTGATTGCCTAAGCGCGCCAGGGCAACTCCCTGAGTAGTTAGTGCACCTGCCAGTACAGCTTGTTGACCACCTCTCTCAAGTACCCTGACCGCCGATCGTGTCAGCCGCTCGGCTTCATTGAGGTGACCCTGGGCGAGCAAGGCTCGAGCGCGAGTGTCGTCGACTTCCGCAGCAGTTCCTACGTCCTTGAGCTTTATGAAAAGGTGACGAGCCCGATCCAGATGAGCGTGAGCCTGCTTGTATCGTCCAATCGTAAAGTAGAGGTAACCGAGATTATTCTCGACGCGAGCGAGATAGCGTTCATTCCCGGCTTGCTCGAAATGAAAGCTCGCAGCAGCGTACTCAATAAGAGCTTTATCAAAATATTCTTCTCGGTTTTCAGGAGTAGCCAATCGCCTAAAAACCAAGCCGAACTGGTTATGAAAGGTTCCCTTAACAGCGTGATCCCCACTGAACTCGATGAGCGGCGCGGCTTCGTTATACAGCCGCAAGGCCTCCTGTAATCGTCCCGCCTCTCCTTCCACTAGGCCGAACCATATTAGGATTACCGCTCTCAAATCTGGCCTTTGATCCTTCAGCCAGTTCAGCGCGTCGCGCAGGTGAATCCGAGCTTCGTCGAATGAACCTTCACGAAAATAACAAATCGCCAGATCCTTGTGAGCCTCGGCTAATCGAATGGCTTCGTGAAGCTCTTCAAAAGTCACTATGCACTGCGTTATGAGATCCTTCGCCGCATCTTGTCTCCCTGGCACCTGATCTGCGCTGCCTAGCCAACCTGCCAACGCACCAATCCGAAGCAGCACATCTCCCTTAGTCAATTTATCGAGGTCATCAACGCTCGGTGGGCCGTTCCGATCGGGCCAAAACTCAGCCAGCGCTTCATATGCGGCTTCGTATTCGCCGGCTTTCTCAAATTGTTTGGCAAAGTCGCAAGAGAGTTCTGCCCGTTGAAGAAGGGGAAGGTCGCGACTCTTGGTCTTAAGCGTGGTTAGTTGAGTCTCCAAGTCCATGTGAGGTCTGCCCTTCAATATGAGTGCTAAACTCCTTCAGCCACGAAGTATATGTCACATATGACTCGCTGAGAGCCAATCGACGGTTCTAAAACCATGCTTCGTCTTGGTCGATAGAGAAGCTCTCAACACCAATCAATAGCCTAAGGAGAAAATATGAAGAACCTAAGGAAACTAGGTCTCTCTTTCACCCTGATTTTTGCTCTTGCGGCGGCAGCCTTTGCGGGCGAGACACCAACAGGGCCATGTGCCCCACCCGCCCCTGGCGAGACGACAACAGGACCATGTGCAACCGGTCAAATGATCCCGGACGACTCTGTAGCTCCAGGTTCAACGAATTCTCCTCCCGCATCAGACACGGGAGATGACTACGCAATCACCGAGGTAGCTGTAGATCTTCTGGAACACATGCTGTTGCTCTTCTAAGAACAGCCTGACTCACAAAACTTCTCGGTTGCCGCTGATTGACCCTCACCGGCAACGCGTTATTAGTGTGCTTTGGAGAGAGTCCCAGCGATTGGCCTGGGCCGCACAAATGCGAGACTCCCTTGAGTCGCGCAGAATAAGCTGGTCTTAAAATCAGGCGCAACCCCCTCTTGTTTCTCAAAGGTCAACTAACTTACTGGCAGGCGCTTAGTAAAGTTTGCAACTCGCCAGACTAGGAGTTTTTTTGCTGATTCTCCCAACCCTAACCGTCCAAATCCAGTATAAGAATGATTTCTCACTCTGCTATTCTATCCAGCGTTCGCTTCGAGAACGCCTTCCGCAGCTTATGAATAAGGCGGCACGACATCAGAGGTGATGCGGGTCGCTACGGAGCAAGCAACACCAGATCTCCGGGCGCAACCACTTCCTTATATCACACTAGGAACAATCGTTTCTAGGCTTGGCCACTGTTACAGCGGCGACCGACCGCCATCAGGAGGCAACTTCTGATGGGCAAAGAGCGACCGAAACGGTTAGGTCAAAAGCTGGCGGTCATTCGGAAAGAGCTTGAACTATCTCAGAATGAAATGGTTCGACGTTTGGGCTTGAGCGGCAAACTCACGCGGGAGGAAGTTTCAGCGTATGAGCGGGGCGTTCGGGAGCCTTCGCTACCGACTCTATCGCGATATGCTGAGATTGCACGAGTCTGGATAGATGTACTCGTTGACGATGAGTTAGACTTGCCAAAGGAAATCCCCAGTCCAACCAAGAGTGAAGGAATTAGACGCCGTGCAGCAAAGAGCAAGAAGCGCTAATCGCGGAGTAGTCTTCTGATCCGACATAGATGGCTCAACGGAAGCTCAAGAACACGCCGGGAGTTCGGAAAGCGACTCCCGCGGTTTTCCCGCCGCAACTCGCTACCCATTTAATGGTTCAAGTCACAACAACAACAATCGCCGACGGCGACTGTCACTTGAAGAGATCTCCTTTATGGTTTGCGCATCATCCGCTCGAGGTCGAACGATAAATGGCCGGCTTGTGGTGACCTAAGGGAGCGTGATCGTCCATGTCCCAAACGCTTTGAATGGATTCCCGTTCACGGCCCGGTCAACAAAAACGTCTACCGTCTTCCTTGGTCCCGGCCCTGCGGTGGTTCCCAGCTTTGACAGGTCCAGGAGGAAGTAGTTGTTCGTCGAGGTTGCGATAGTCGCGCTAAAATTGCTGTTCGCCTGCGCATCGTTAGACCATAGTCGGGCTGTACCGCTCCGATGGCCGCTGGAAGCTACGCGAACAGAAAGCCGGGCGCTCAGAGTGCCACTGCAACAATTCGCGGATGAGGTCAAGGTTACGGGGATTGTGTTCAACCTGGCGTTGTTGAATCCGCTGCTGCCACCAGGTACGCTGCTCACCTGGCCCGAACCAACCAGCGTCCCGTCTTTGAACACTTCCACCAGCAGGTCGAACCTGGTCCCGACGTCATCGCTGCTCTTCAGTCCGATCCAGACGTTCGCCGGCCCAATCGCGGTCAGCAGTCGGGGATTCACCGTGACGTTCACCGAATCGCTCGACGTGAAGCCGTGGCCGTCGTTGACCGTCAAGGTGTACGTATGGCTGCCGACCGGGACCGTCGGGCTCACCGCCGCGGTCGTGCCCACGAGCTGGTTCGCCTCATCGCGCCACTCGAAGCTGAGTGAATCGTGGTCGGAATCGCTCGAGCCGGAGCCATCCAGCGTGACCGGCGCACCCTGCGCGAGGGTGCACGCCTCCGTCTGGTCCGGCCCGGCATTCGCAACTGGCGGCGAATTCCGCTGAACGACAGTGACTGTGGCAGCGCACGTGCTTGATGCTCCGTTGCTGTCGGTCACCGTGACGGTCACATTCGTAGTGCCGAGAGGATATGGTCCTGCAGGCGATTGAGTGATAGTGACTGAATCGCCATCTGGATCGAATGACCCGTTGTCGATTGAAGCATCAGCCACACAGTTCGGCCCTGCTGATACAGTTATGTCTTGGCACACAGCCGTCGGGGCTTGGTTCAAAATGAGGATCCAAACTCGGTTGCTGGGCAGGTCATTCTGATCCCTCCCGCCAAGGATGATCATCCGCTGGTTAACGCTATCAAAAGCCGCAGTGTGATAGAAGCGCGGACCGGGTACTGCTCCAGACTGTGAAAGCTGAGACCACTCGGGAGCGCCACCGAGTCCATTCGCGTGAGTCAATTGCCAGAGGTCTCCAAGAGGAGTGCTGGTTTGTGCTGCCTGGTTCCATTGCGCGCCGCCAAAAACTATCATCCGGTTATTTGCCGGATCATAAACGCTAGAGTGACTGTTTCTGACGGCGGGCAGGCTGCCTAGAGGCGACAACTGTGTCCACGTGGCCGTTCCATTTTGACCGTTCGCATTCGAAAGCACCCACGCATCGTTGTAGTCGCTGATGACGTAAGGGCAGCAGGTGCTGATTAACTGGTGTCCTGCGAAGATTGTCATCCGATTGTTGGTCTGGTCGTAAATTGCGCTATGTTCAGCTCGGATGCTCGGTGGTCCTCCCGATGTGCCAAGCGTAGTCCAGGTCGAGGGACTTGCTGTGCCGTTCGCATTCGAGAGAATGCGGACATCATTGTGGTCGGTTCCAAAGAAGGCGAGATGTCCCGCAAACGTGATCATGAGGTTATTCGCCGAATCGCCCACAGCGCTGAGGCCCGCTCTCGCTTGCGGGTTTGTAACGGTACTTTGGGACCACACAGGCAGACCACCCAGGCCATTTGCGTTGCTGAGCACGAAGACGTTTGCTAGAGCCGGGGAGCAATTCGCAAAACAGCCGCCGTAGACAATGAGACGGTTAGTGGCCGCGTCGTACACAGTGGTTTCATTGCCATTGCTGAAAGGCAGCGACCCGCTCGGCAGCAGCTTGATCCAAGCCGGTGGTCCGCCCAGTCCATTGGCGTTGGTCAATATCCAAACTTCATTCCCGTTGCCTGGAGGGTTTCCATTGAAAGGAGGATTGCCCGGGTAGAAAGCTATCAGCCGATTATTGGCCGCGTCGTAATGAGTATTCTTCGGCACAAAAACCGGTTGTGGCGGCGCGCCAGTTGGAGCAAGCTCGATCCAGGTTTGCGCTTGCGTCTGGGCGAACGTGGGCACCGACAGAATCAAGGTCGTAAACACAACCGCGGCTAAGCCGCGAGTCACCTCACTGATAAAGCTGATCTTTCTCATGACGCTGACCTCCGCTTCATTTATGGTTCATTGCCCGATGGTAAGAATGAATGTCGCCTTGATGCAGCGAGGCGCGCGACGGCGAGCGTCTCCCTTCTTGTAGTCAATAGTCGTTCCTAACGTTCTCGAACTTCGCTCTCATTGACAATCTGCCGATCTGTTATTGGCCAGACTGTTTCATTCGGTTTACAAATGAATTGCCTGTGGCTGAAGGCAAGTGATAAATTGCAAGCCTCTTTTGTAGTTAGGCAATATCACCTGCTATCAAGCTTTTGGCTGCCTTCACTTCTATAGGCGCGAACTGAGGGTGAAATGGTGGGTGCCGCAATAAAGATAATCCTTTCTTTCTTGCTGGGGGACTCAACCCCGGCAGAGCCGTATCGCTCACCAACGCAACGATCCGACTCGGGACACAGGGAGGCGAAACCCGATGAATCCAGAGGCGCCCGAAGATCTCACCCAACTACTCCTCAGATGGCGCAGCGGGGATGAGACAGCACTCGATCAATTGATGCCGCTGGTCTACGCCGAACTGCACCGGCTGGCGCGGCAGTGTCTGCGGGGCGAGCGCGCCGGGCATACACTGCAAACCACGGCGCTCGTCAACGAGGCTTATCTGCGGCTGATCCGATCCAGCCAGGTGCAGTGGCAGGATCGGGCGCACTTTTTCGCGGTCGCGGCGCAACTAATGCGGCGCGTGCTGGTGGATGAAGCACGCACGCGCAACTACAAGAAACGCGGCGGCGAGATGATCAGGGTTTCGCTCGCCGAAGCGATGATGATTTCGTCTGATCGGGATGCGGAGATGGTGGCGCTGGACGAGGCGCTCAATCGTCTGGCGCAATTCGCGCCGCGCAAATGTCAGGTGGTGGAGCTGCGCTTCTTCGGTGGCTTGGGCATAAAGGAAACGGCAGCCGTGCTCAACATTTCACCCGACATCGTGAAACGGGAATGGCGCACTGCCAAGCTGTGGCTGCTGAATGAATTGACCAAGGAGGCGACCGGCAACTTTGGACCAGGCACGATGGAACAGGATTGAAGAGTTGTTGCAGAGAGTGCTCGATCTTGCGCCGGACGCGCGCGCGGCTTTTCTTGAGCAGTCCTGTGCCGGAGATGAAGATTTGCGCCGCGAAGTCGAAGCGTTGCTGAGCAGAGAGGCAGAGGCTGAAGACTTTATCGAATCTCCGGCCATTGCTGACCTTGTCAAGGAGATGGCCGAAGATTCGCCGGCAGCCCTTGTTGGGCAGCAGATCAGTCGTTACCGTATCGAAGCTCATATCGGCAGTGGCGGCATGGGCGAGGTGTACAAGGCCTGGGACGAAAACACCCGCCGAACCGTCGCGCTCAAAACGCTGCCTGTCGAATTTGCCGGTGACCCGGAGCGCGTGCGCCGCTTCGAGCAGGAAGCCGTTGCCGCTTCCCGGCTCAACGACCCAAACATCATCACCATCTTCGAGGTCGTCCACGCTGACGGAGCGCTCTTCATCGCCACCGAGTATGTCGAAGGTCAGACGCTTCGCGAAATGCTGACTGACCCGATGACGAAGCAGTTGCGGCGGCTCGACTCGAAAGAGGCCATCCAACTCGCCATTCAAGTCGCTGGCGCCCTCAAGGCCGCGCATACGGCGTGGATCATTCACCGCGACATCAAGCCCGAAAACATTATGGTGCGCAAGGACGGGCTGGCAAAGGTACTCGATTTTGGTATTGCGAAATTGAACGAAGAAGAGTTTGGACTACCACCTTTTGGCGGAACTCCCGCCGACCAGGCCACTCCCCCTAAAGCCAGCACAGCAAAGTCTGCTTCGAACGGCACAGTGCCGGGAATGATTCTGGGTACGGCCAGCTACATGTCGCCCGAACAGGCGCGCGGCGAGCAGCTCGACGGGCGCACCGATTTGTTTTCGCTGGGTGTGGTGCTGTTTGAAATGGTCACCGGGCAGCGGCTTTTTGGCGGCGCAACGCGCGTCGAAGCGCTACAGGCGATCGAGGGTCCTGGCGAACCGTTATCACCCAGCGCGCGATTCGATGGCGTCCCGAGAGAACTGGTACGGATTATTCGCCGGGCGCTGCGGCGCAACCGTGAGGAGCGATACGCTTCGGCTGGCGAACTGCTGGACGATCTGAACAAAGTGAAGCACCAGCTTGAAAACAAAATGAGCCGGCGAATCGTCGGCATCAGCGCGCTGACGGTAATTTTGGCTTTGACGATGGTGGGGTTTGCCGCCGTGCTTTCAGTCGGCGATGTCTGGGAAGAAAACATCCTGCGCGATGGGCACATGGCGGCGGCGCGCAAAGCGGCTTTTTCTCCTGATGGGCAACGCCTGGTAACGGTCGGCGAGGATAAGCAAATGATCGTTTGGGACTTCGCGCGGCGCGAGCGGTTGAAGACATTCACCGACCATACGGAAACGGTCACCTCGGTCGCCTACTCGCCCGACGGAAAGTGGTTCGCTACGGGCAGCTACGACCAGACGGTTATCGTGTGGGACGCTGAGCGATTGCAAAAGGCGGCCGTACTGCGGGGCCATCGAAACGCGGTCCACTCTATCGCTTTCTCGCCAGACGGACGGTGGCTGGCTTCTTCCGCTTTGTATCCTCCTCTGGATGACAGCACGATTTTGTGGCGCGTGGGGAGTTGGGAGAAGGGCGTCGGAATTCCCCATGGCACGAGCGAGGTAAATACTTTGCTCTTTTCCGCGGACAGTCAACGCTTGATGTTCCTCGGGGGCAGTTCGCCAAATACATGGGATGTGTTCACCGGTCAACCAGTGGAAGATAAATTTGATACTCCCTTGGAGGTGAACAATGCCGCGCTCTCCCCCGATGCCACGCGCCTGGTCAGCATAACTTCCCGAGGTGAAGTCATCTTTGCGGATGTTCCGCGACGCCAGTCTCTGAGTCGTTATCGTGCCCATCAGGACCATGGACGCGCTGTAGCTTATTCGCCGGATGGCCGGCTGGTTGTGACTGGAGCGGAAAACCTTATTTTGTGGGATGCCGTCACGAGGAAGAAGATCGCCCCTCTGGAATATCCCTCTATCGTCTGGAGCGCTGTCTTTTCACCAAACGGACGCTGGTTCGTCTCGACCCATGGGGATGGCGCGATTCTGGTGTGGGATGCGACGGAGCGTGAGCTCGTCGCTAGTTTCAACGAGCACAGCGGCAGCGTCCGCGCGGTCGCCTTCTCAGGCGACGGCAAGCGCATCGTTTCGGCCAGCCAAGATCAATCAATAATCATCTGGGACGCGGAAAAGGGGCAGAAGGAAACGGTGCTGACCGGCCACCGTACGCGGGTGATGGGCGTGGCCATCTCGACCGATGGGCGCCAGGTAGCTTCTGCCGATCAGGATGGCGTCCTCAGGCTTTGGGACGTGGCGCAGCGCCAGGCTCGTTGGTCGATTAAATCTACGAATAAGATTAGCGGTCTTCCCAACTACTGCGCAGCGATTTCGCCGGACGGGCAGTGGGTGGCAACCACAACCGGAGTTTACGAGAGCGATGGTGGTCGCCAGATCATTGATTTCTATGCTTCCGAAAATTCGAAGTACGCGGGAGTTTACGGGCTGGCATTTTCCGCCGACGGGCGATTGCTGGCCTGCGTAACGATTTACGGATGGCTCCTGCTCTGGGACACGTCGACGTGGCAGTTGTTCGCGCAGCAGAGACTGAGCAATGTGGGGCTCGTCAGCGTCAGCTTTGCGCCCGACGGCCAGTCATTGGTTACGGGCGAGGATCAGGGCGACGTGCGCTTATGGCGGACGCAGCCGCTCAGTCAGGTGGCCGTACTCGGCCACCACGCAGCTCGCATCAAGTCGGTCGCTTTCTCGCCCGATGGCAAGGAGGTCGCCTCGGCAGGCGACGACAAGATGATCGCGCTCTGGGATGTCCACCGACGCAAACTCATCACGCACATCGGCACACACACCTCCCCGGTCTACGCCGTCGCTTTCTCGCCTGACGGGCGGAACCTCGTCTCCGGCGAGCATGACCATTCGGTGCGGATCTACACCCGCCATCAGACGCTATGGGGATTCAGATGGGATTGAGACCGACAGCATGATGATCATTGCGGACCTTGATTCACAAGCTCTTCGAGTTCGGTATGGGATGCGCAGTTCAGAACACGTCCTGTCAATCGGTTTCGAGATGGGAGCAATTAATTGCCGGAGGCTATTGGAAACAATAACTTGCCGCAGCGGCAAAGTCTTGGTTCCAAGTTACAGCTGCTGCTACCGCCGACGTGTGACTTGAAGGGATTCTTTGCCGCGACTAGAAGCAATTCCTTGCCGTTAGTCTTGCGAAAACCTAAGAATACCGCGCCCACCACTCTCCACAGTTTCGGGAATTTGGAAGCTTACATTGCCGGAAGTGCAAAGAGGAAGTTAAGCCTTGCCGCAAGTTCAAGGCGATGAAATCGACGTCACACAGTTCTGCGCAATGTCGAGCATTTTGTTGTGGCTGCATTGCCTACCTTCCGGCAAGAGGCCGTGACGAGCACAACAAATGAGTTCCTCATGCCACGAGCGTGAGGCCAAGGCTAAAAAGTCAACAGAATCATTCAAAATCGGGTTTTGGCTAAGGACAGGCGGCCTCAGAAGAAGGTCCGGGAAGGAATACGGCAGAGTCCGACGACCTAAATACAGCCGTCAGAGTTTCCGCGCGACGACCACTTCTCGCCGTCGGCGCGCAAAGTCGAAGAGCGATGGTTGTTGTGTTTTGACGTTTTCTGATTCTCGCGGGTCAACGGTGTCGCGTATGATCCGCGCAGCGTCGTTGAGATTCGTTCCTGTGTCCGAGACCTGCATCGCCCCAGCCTTCACTTCTTCATAGAGATGCGGCACGCGCTCGACACCGTAACCTAGCCACTCAGTCAGCGTGATCTGGTTGTCTGGCGGTTTGTAATCGGCTCGCCACGCACCAAGCCCATCGTTCAACAGCGCGTAAGTCAATAAGCCTTGGCGCACTTTGTTGGTTTCCATTGCGACGTTATCCGCCTGCGTGGCAGTCACGATTCGCATGCCTTTGTCGTAAGAGAGCTGGCCCAGCCCGCGGCTACCCATCGGGCCGGGTTTGAAATCAGTGCCTTCAACCGCGGCCGAAGAATGACATGCGTCAACAATCATCACCAACTCGCCTGCGTCCACATCGCGCAACCACTGCGACAACTCATTTGACGAGATGCAATGCTTGCGGAACTCTGTCGATGAAACTGCAGCGGTTCCGGTGTCCGATGGAACGATGTAAAAGATGCCGTCGCTGTCGGTATAGCCGTGACTCGACACGGAAATTAGAATCAAATCTTCGGGCCGGGCCGCGCGCAACTTATCCGCGTTCGGAATCTCTTTAAGCAACGTCGTGTCCGCCTTTCTCCCTGCCAAGATGTCTAATACTGCTCGCAGGTGTGCTTTCGTCGCTCTGTTTTCCGTGACATGCCTTTGTCCTTCACGCACTTCCTGGGTAGTAGCATCCTGCGCCGCCAGCGTACGTCCGTCTGGCAGCGCCACTGCATAGTCGGATATCAACGAAACAATGACTACTTCTTCAAATTCTCCTTGCGCCGCAAGTCGCCCCGCCAGGATCTCCTGCACCTGCCGCGCATCGGTAGCGGCATAGCGCAGGTTCAACCCTTCGCGTTCATAGGCGTTGACACCCAACGAGATGATGTAAGCGCACCCTTTGATTGGCTCAGGCTTCGGCGTGAAAGTGAACGTCTTGCGGTCAGTCGCACTTTTGATGCGATCCGCGTTGAAGGCGTAAGCCGAAAACTCGACTTGCTCGACGCCCGTGCGCGGCCACTTGATGTTGGGAAATTTCAGGGTGGCCTTTTCTCCAAAATAGCTCAAGCCCACCTTGCCATCATTCGCCGGTGCGTAGCCCACCAGTTGCCCATCACGAAACAGGCGCAAGTCATAGACGCCCGACTCCAACGCAAAGCTAAATCTACTTGTCTGCACCTTGCTTTTGACATTCGCAACTTCCACCGTCACTTGCACCGTCTCCGCTGAATCAGGTTGGATGTCGGTGATCTTCACTTCTGGCTGCGTGCGATTGAGCGTCGAAAAGTCACGAACAGCCTTAAACTTCTCTCTCGCCAAGACACGCGGCAAGAGCCTCGGCTCGTAGTAATCGCGCATGAAGATTTCAATCGGCAACGGTGTCAGCGGCGCGTCGGGCATCAACCAATGCAAACCTTTGATGTCGTCAATACGGTTCGTGTCAAAGCGACCGTCCGGCATAACGAGCACCCAACCGCCATCATCAAACGATACTAGTGAGGCAAGCTCTACGCCCGCTGTCACATCCCAGAGTTTGATCGCGTCATTCCAACTGCCGCTGGCCAGGGTCTTGCCATCAAGGCTGAAAGCGATGGAGACGACACTATTGGTATGGCCTATTAGCGTCCGAAGTTCCATGCCTGTAGTCACGTCCCACAGCTTGATAGTATTGTCGTGACTGCAACTGGCGAGCACCTTGCCATCGCGACTGAAGACAACGTAGTTGATACCAAGTCTATGTCCCTCGAACCTCCGTATCTCCGCGCCGGTGACTCCATCCCAGAGCTTGACTGAATCGCGGGCGCCTCCAGTGGCCAGCATCTTGCCGTCTGGGCTGAATGCTAGGGATGGGCCAATAACCTCTCCTTTCAGCGAGCGTATCTCTCTGCCGGTAGCGAGGTCCCATTGCTTGATAGTTCCGTCGAAGGCGCTGGCACTAGCCAGCGTCTTGCTGTCAGAGCTGACGGCTACCGAAGAGACGTTTGGATGTGTCGCGAGGGTACGAACCTCTTTGCCGGTAACCACGTCCCAGAGTTTGATAGTATCGCCAGGTCCGCCGCTAACCACCATCTTGCCGTCTGGAGTAAAAACCACCGGAAGCTTAAACACTGCTCCACGGAGGTTACATTTCTCCGCCCCGGCAGCGATGTCCCAAAGTTTGATAGTATTGTTACCGCTCTCACTTGCCAGAGTTTTCCCATCCGGACTAAGAGCTAGAGAGAGTACAACGTCATCGTGTCCCTTAAGGATATGTACGTTTTCATTTGAGGTTAGATCTGCGACCTTGATGGTATTGTCGCCACTCGCAATAGCCAGTGCCATACCGTCGGGGTTCAAGGCTACGAAATGTATGGTATCCGCGTGACCTGTAAGGGGCCGCAGTTGTGTTCCTGTAGTCGGATCCCAGAGCCTGACTGTGTGATCGAAGTTCAGGCTGGCTAGTATCCTGCCGTCAGGACTGAAGGCCACGGCGAGAATTCCTTGTTCGTTAATTGCGCGCCGTTGATGACCGCTGGCAGTATCCCAGAATCTAATGCCGTCAGTGAGTCCTGCGCTCAACAGCGTATTGCCGTCGGGGCTGAAAGCCACCAGGGTAGCGACAGCGGCGACATGTTCCAGTTTGAAGCTGCCCATCTCTGCACCAGTAGCGGCATTCCATAACTTAATTGTCCCATCGAATGTTCCGCCCGCCAGCATCCTTCCGTCACGACTGAACTCTAACTCGCCGATCCGAACATAGGTACCGAACGCTGCGAGCTCTTTGCCGCTAGTTGAATCCCAGAGCTCAATGATGCCAGTATTGCCCCCGCTGGCTAGTGTCCGGCCGTCACCGCTTAGGGCTACGCATGAGAATTCATCGCTCCGCCTAGTCAGTGTTCGGAGTTCTCTTCTTGTGCCAACGTCCCAAAACTTGGCTTCTCCCAAGCTCGCACTAACCAACGTCTGGCCATCGGGCGTGAACTTTACAAAGTGCACAGCGCCCGTGTGTCCTTTGAGCGTGCGTATCTCTACGCGACTGGTGATGTCCCAAAGCTTGATAGTATTGTCGCTGCTTGCACTCGCTAGCATCATATTGTCGGGACTGAACGCTACTGCGAGAATGCCGCCGGCGTGCCCCCTCAGGGTATAAAGTTCCGTACCGTTGGCCACATTCCAAAGCTTTACAGTATTGTCAAGACTCCCGCTGGCCAGCGTCTTACCATCTGAGCTGAAAGCTACAGACCTGACTGCATCGGTGTGGCCAGTCTCCACTGTGAGTTGGGGTTTGTCACCACGCAGGGCCGCAAATTTGTGTTGGACTGTATTCCGTGAGCAGGAAGTGGCAGATACGCTTATCAAGGCAGCAGCGAGGCCCAACCAAGATTTGTTAAAGTGGATCATGGAGACCACGGGTCTTTGCAGCTTGTAAATTCAGTCGTCAAAGCTTTCGTGCCAGAACGACATCTTGTCGTCGTCTTGCGAAGTCGAAGAGCGATGGTTGTTGAGTCTTGTCGTTGTCTGATTCTCGAGGGTCAACTGTGTCCCGAATAATCCGCGCTGCGTCGTTGAGATTCGTTCCAGTGTCCGAGACCCTCATCGCTCCGGCCTTCACTTCTTCGTAGAGATGCGGCACGCGGTCAACGCCATACCCTAGCCACTCAGTCAGCGTGATTTGGTTGTCTTGCGGTTTGTAATCGGCTAGCCACGCACCCAGCCCATCATTCAACAGCGCGTAAGTCAATAAACCTTGGCGCACCTGGTTGGTTTCCATTGCGACGTTATCCGCCTGCGTGGCAGTCAAGATTTTCATCCCTTTGTCGTAAGAGAGTTGGCCCAGCCCGCGGCTGCCCATCGGCCCGGGTTTGAAATCAGTGCCTTCGACCGCCGCAGAAGAATGACAGGCATCAACAATCATCACCAACTCGCCCGCATCCACATCCCGCAACCAACGTGACAGCTCGTCCGACGAGACGCAGTGCCCGCGAAACTCTGGCGAGGATAACGAAGCAGTCCCGGTATCCGACATGACCAGATAAAAGATGCCGTCGCTGTCGGTGTAACCGTGACCTGACGCGGAGATTAGGACCAAATCTTCTGGACGAGCGGCGCGCAACTTGTCGGCGTTGGGAATTTCTTTGAGCAACGCCAGGTCCGCCTGTCGTCCTGCCAACACATCCAGCACCGCCCGCAGATGCGCCTTCGTCGCTCTGTTTTCCGTGATCTTCTCTCGTCCCTCACGCACTTCCTGAATAGTCGCATCCTGTGCCGTTACGGTGCGCCCGTCTATCAGCGTCACTGCGTAATCCGAAACCAACGGCACGCTGACTATGTCCCCATAAACTCCCTGCGCCGCAAGTCGCCCCGCAAGGCTCTCCTGCACTTGCCGCGCATCGTTCGCCGCATAGCGCAGATCCAGTCCATCGCGTTCGTAAGCATTCACGCCCACCGACACGACGTAAGCACGTCCTTTGATCGGCGCCAACTTCGGCGTGATGTTGTAAGATTTGCGGCCGGTCGCGCTCTTGATGCGGTCGTAGTTGAAGGCATAAGCCGAAAACTCGACTTGCTCAACGCCCGTACGCGGCAACTTGATTTTCGGAAACGTTAACGTAGCCCTGCCGTCATCCTTCAACTCCACCTCACCATCGTTTGCCGGCGCAGCTGTGAACCAGGACCAAAGCGAGCTTGCTTCCTTCTTGTCCGCATCCTGCGGCGCGTAACCCACAAGTTGCCCGTCGCGAAACAGCCGCACGTCAAACGCGCCGGAATCTATCGGCTGGCCTGCGGCATTTTTCTGCACAGCGCTTTTGACATTCGCCACTTCCAACGTCACCTGCACCGTGTCTGCCGAATCGGGCTTGATGTCACTGATCTTCACGTCGGGCTGCGTGCGATTCAGCTCCGCCAGCGACGGCAAGGGCTTAAACTTCTCGCCTGCTACCACCCGTGCCAACAAACGCGGTTCGTAGTATTGTCGCATGAAGATTTCCAACGGCTGTGGCTTCAAAGGTTCATCAGATATCACCCAGTGCAAGCCTCTAATGTCTTCAAAGTTATTGGTGTCGAACCGACCATCAGGCGTAGTGACAATCCAATCACCATTGCGAAGGGAGACCAGTCGACACAACTCTTGCCCCGTCGAAATACTCCAGACCCGTTCGGTGTGGTCCGCGCTTCCTGTCACAACAAAGCGACCATCAGGCGAAGCCAAAATAGAAGTTATGCTATCCGTGTGTCCTTCAAGGCGTCGCACTTCTTTCCCCGTCGAAAGCTCCCATAAATGAACGGACTTCCCGTCGGAGTTATCTGTTGTAAGAAGAAAGCGACTGTCCAGCGAAAACGCGGCGTACCGCGATGATTGATTATGCAGTTTGTGAACTTCTTTTCCGGTTGCGATGTCCCAAAGTTGCACTACATTAACATCGCTAAATCGTGGGCTTTCAGGAGGAACTTGATAACCGCCAGTCAGCAAGAAACGACCATCTGGCGAGAATGCGACTGCGGTCTCTGGATTTGACGTCACCCGGAATCGTCTCACTACTTTGTTGGCGGCAATATCGTACAAACTTACATTCTCAACGTCAGTCTGCTTAGCAACGACGTGATCGATACTCTCCATAACCGACGACCGGTTATCGCCTTCGCCAGTTACCAGAAAGCGATTGTCAGCTGAGAAAGCAAGCACGTGTACAAAGAAGTGGTCTACAGGAACTCTCAAACGACGAACTACCTGCCCGTTTTCGGCATTCAAAAGAGTAATTCCGTCGAGGCTTTCCTCCGCTTCTTCCAACAGCTCCTTATGCTCCCTGATCGCAAAGAGTCTGCCATCCGGGGAAAGCGTGCAGTCGGTATTGGCTCGGGAATACTGCCTGTTCGCGTGCATCCAGAGATCACGGATGAACGTGAAGCTCCAGAGTCTCTTCCCTTCTCGTATCCTCCAGCATGACAAGGTCCAGCGTTTTTGCGCGTCGGGCGTTGGTTCAATTTCACCAAGAATGAAGAAGAAACGACCGTCGGGAGCAAACCAAAAAGCAGCAACATCGCTGAGGCCCGTCACCTTACCGTTCAACTGGAACATTTCTTTGCCCACCGCGGCATCCCAAAGCTGAACAATGTTGATTGAACTCAGCGTGAGTGCAAGCCGTCCATCCTTAGAAAGCGCTCGTCGTGCTATTGCGTATTTGCTACCTCCAGCGAGGGCTAGCTCACTCTCATTGTAGGCGTAGCCCTTGAACTGGATTTCGTTCCCCGCCTTTACGTCCCAGACGCCGTTGCCGGATAACAAAAATCTGCCATTAGAAGAGAACTCAAGGTCGTCCGCAAGCTCACTGGACAGGCTCTCGAACCGCCGTAGCTCCTTCCCGGAAGTTACGGTGTAAAGTCGTAGAGATACTTTTCCAACCAAATCCCCAGTGTTGCCACCACCAGTTTTTTGGCCCAAGGCAAGAACTACGAAATCACCATTCGGAGAAAACGCCGCCGACTCAAGAAACCCCGCTTCACTATCAGCGGTTGCGAAGCGTTTGACTTCTACACCTGTCTCAGCTTTCCATACTTGTGCTTCATCCTGATCTTCGGTGGTCGTCAGTATTTGCGAGCCGTCAGGAGAAAAGGCGACGGGACCATATCCTTTAAAGTGGCGTACTTCCTTTCCAGTTGCGACATCCCAAAGGAGTACAGTAGCCTCTGCTTCCAAATGGTTCGGATCGGGATTGTCGCTTCCAGTTAACGCAAGGCGACCGTCGGGAGAGAAAGCAACCGAACAAATCCCGTGCTTATGCCCACCAAAGCGATGGATCACCTTCGTGGTAGTCACATCCCATAATAGTGCGGTTGTAGAGCTCCAGAAATCGCCATCACCTGATAGAACAAGCGCTCCATCTGGGGAGAACGCAACTGAATTCACTTGGGCTGTATGTTCGTTGAAACGCCGAACCTCCTTCCCGTCTGCGACATTCCACAACCGAACACTCTTATCGTGGCTTCCAGTCAGCACGAATTGCCCATCCGGCGAAAAGGTAACCGAGCTGACTTGTCTCGCATGACCAACAAATTGCCGAATCTCTTTTCCGGTTGTAACGTCCCAAAGACGCGCACTGCAGTCCTTGCAACCAGATGTTCTACCGCTATCAGAATCATCGTTGCCGCTGCCGGTCAGGACAAAACGACCGTCCGGCGAGAAGGCCACAGCATTTACCGACTCGGAATGCCCGACGAAACGTCTAATCTCGCGGCCGGTGCCGGTTTCCCACAAGATCGCTGCTTTGTCGGAGACACCCCTTGTAAACATATCGGCGCCGCCGGATACGATGAAGCGCCCGTCCCGTGAGAAAGCTACTGAACTGATACCGCCTGAGTGTGCCAACTGCACCACCAGACGCGGCTCGCCTGCGGCCAGGACTTGCGGGCGTGGCTTGCGTTTGATGCGATCGCGTCGCCAATAAACCACGGCGCCAAGAAGTCCGCTAGCGAACACACATAGCAACAGAACCACTAACCATTTCTTGTAACTTCGAATCAAGGTGCGTTTCTCTCTTAAACTCAAACGCGGTCATCAAAGCCGCATGGACCCATCACAGGGCCATCACGTAGAGTCGCCCAGTACATGTGACAGCCGTATTGTTTCTCCCAATGAGTAACCAACTGTCTGGCAACGCCATAGCCGTGCTACAGGTGACGCGCTAACACTATCTCCCGCCGTGGCCGTGCAAAGTCGAAGAGCGATGGTTGTTGTATTTTGTAATCATCTGACTCACGTGGGTCAACGGTATCGCGAATGATCCGTGCAGTGCCGTTCGGGTGCGCCTCCTGATCGGAGAGCTGCGTCTCTCCGGCCTTCATTTCTTCGTAGAGATGCGGCACACGCTCAACCCCGTAACCTAGCCACTCAGTCAGCGTGATTTGGTTGTCTTGCGGTTTGTAATCGGCTCGCCACGCCCCAAGCCCATCGTTCAATAGCGCGTAAGTCAATAAACCCTGACGCTTCTTGTTGGTTTCCAGCGCAACGCTATCGGCCTGAGTCGCTGTCAAGATTCTCATGCCTTTGTCATACGACAACTGGCCCAGGCCGCGACTGCCCATTGGACCCGGTTTGAAATCGGTACCTTCAACCGCCGCCGAAGAATGACAGGCATCAACGATCATTACCAACTCGCCCGCGTCCACATCGCGCAGCCAACGCGATAGCTCATCCGACGACACGCAATGACTGCGAAAATCCGACGACGATAAGGCCACCGTGCCTGTGTCCGATGGAACGATGTAAAAGATGCCGTCGCTGTCCGTGTAGCCGTGACTCGACACAGAGATCAGGATCAAGTCTTCGGGACGCGCCGCGCGCAACTTGTCCGCGTTCGGAATCTCTTTGAGTAACTCCGCCTCTGCCTGCCGTCCCGCCAACACGTCCAACACTGCCCGCAGATGCGCCTTCGTCGCTCTGTTTTCCGTGACGCGCTTTTGTCCTCCACGCACTTCCTGAGTAGTAGCCTCCTGCGCTGGTACCGTGCGCCCGTCGGACAATGCCAGTGAGTAATCCGAAACCAACGGCAGGCTGACTACTTCCTCGTATTCTCCCTGCGCCGCAAGTCGTCCCGCCAGGCTCTCCTGCACTTGCCGCGCATCGTTGGCCGCGTAGCGCAGGTTCAGCGTCTCGCGCTCATACGCATTGACACCCAACGAGATGACATAAGCCCGCCCTTTGACCTGCGCAGGCAGCGGCGTCAGTTTGTAGGCCTTCCGGTCAGTCGCACTCTTGATGCGATCCGCATTGAAGGCATAAGCCGAAAACTCGACTTGCTCGACGCCCGTGCGCGGCCACTTGATTTTGGGAAATTTCAGCGTGGCCCTCTCTCCAAAAAAGCTCAAACCCACCTTGCCATCGTTCGCCGGCGCGTAGCCCACGAGTTGGCCATCACGAAACAGCCGCACGTCATACACGCCCGAGTCTAACGCGAAGCCCAAGGTGCTCGTTTGTACTTCGCTTTTGACATTCGCCACTTCCACCGTCACCTGCACCGTCTCCCTGAATCAGTTTGGATGTCGGTGATCTTCACTTCCGGCTGCGTCCGATTCAGCTGACTCAGCGAAGGTAACGGCTTAAAGGTTTCGCCGGCTAACACTCGTGCCAACAAGCGCGGCTCGTAATACTGCCGCATAAATATTTCCAAAGGTAACGGCTTCAATGGATCATTGGCTAGGATCCAGTGCAACCCTTCAATGTGTTCTAGATTATTCGTATCGAAGCGACCATCAGACGCGGTGACAACCCAATCGCCATTCTCAAATGAAATCAGACGACAGAGTTCTTGACCGGAGGCAAAATCCCACATTGCCATTGCACCGTCCTGGCTGCCCGTTAAGATAAAACGTCCGTCGGGAGAAAAACGTGCTGATAAGCCATTGGCTACACGACTCTCAAGCTTTCTGATCATTTTTCCCGTTGTGACATCCCAAAGGATTACAAATCTATCGTCACCTGCTGTCAGAATGAAGTGTCCATCCGGAGAAAAGGCAACGTCTGATACTTCTTCAGAGTGCCCTTCGAAGCGTCTAATCTCCTTTCCGGTAGCAACATCCCACAGGACTGCGATACCATTCCTATACACGCCATTGAAATAACCAGCCTTACTTCCTGAAAGGACAAAACGGCCGTCGGGTGAAAAAACAGCGGCTATCGCGAACATAGCAGGAACATCAAGATTGTCTTGCGCGGTGAAACCTCTGATCAACGTGCCTGAGTCAGCCGAGAATAGTCCCAAACCATAACTTGATGAGGAGGCCGTATTTGCGAAGATATAGCGACCGTCGGGTGAGACAATCATTATGTCAAAAGAGTCTATACCCGGTCGCCCAATACTTGGTCCGAGGCCCTGGAGCTTTATTAACTTTTTTGTAGCAACATCCCATAGACTGATTCGGCGTTTTTCATCTCCAGTCAGAATTAGTCTGCTGTCCTGAGAAAACATCGGACCGACAATCTGCGGATCCTCATATTTGAACTGTTGGATTTCTGTTCCAGTGTGTAAGTCAAATAAGGTTCCATCAGACTGACTTACTATTGCATTGGTCTTCAAACCTCCTAGATCTCGTTCTTCCAGATCCTGTCGTGTTCTCAATCGAAAAGCATAGTCGCCATTGGGAGAGAAGGCCATTGCGCCACCTCTCGGGAAACGTCTGAACTGTTGCCCGGTAGTCATGTCCCACAGTGCGTTTCCAGTTGAGATGAAGCGACTATCTGGGAGGAACTCGCCGACATAACTTACTGCTTGCCCTTCAAATGAGGTCTCTTTCCTGGTCGGCACTAAGTTCCACATGTGTGAGGCCCCATTCTCCAAACCGACCAGAATGGATTTGCCGTCTGGAGAAAAAACGGGTGCGCTTGAAGGAGGGATAGGTCTGGCTTTGTCATTCCTTGGGGTGTCATAAGTTAAGACTTCTTGGTCCGTAGTCACGTCCCGCACCGCAACACCAGAGTCCGGTAGCGTACTTCTTGTGCTAGCCGCGAATCGGCCATCTTTGGAAAACGCACATACATGGGGACAGGTAGCAAGCTTTTTGACTAAGTCTCCCGTTTCTAATTCAAAGAAGCGGCCGTTGCTGGTAAGAATGTGTTGGCCGTCAGGTAAGAAGGTACCCTCTCCCCCGCCACTGAATTGACGAAGCACGTGGCCTGTAGCAATATCCAGAAGCTGCGGCCCAAAATCTCCCTCAAATCCGATTAGAGCCGAGCGACCATCGGGCGAAAAAGCCACTGCACCGCCGAACCCGTTCAACGAGGAGCGGCCCTTAAACTGCCGGATTTTCTTGCCGGTTACTGCGTTCCACAGGCAAATCACTCCTCCAGCGTCTTCCTTACTGATTTCCTTACACCATTCACAGACGTAGATTCCGGCCAAAACGAACTTACCATCAGGTGAAAAGGCAGCGGAGGTAATGTTAAGACTGCCTAAGGTGTCTTCCAGACGAAGTATCTCTCGCCCTGTGCCAACATCCCAAATACGTGCCGTAGCATCCCGACTCTGCGGTTCTGACGCGTTGTCTGTGCCAAACTCTACCTGTCCACTTCCGGTCAACAGAAGCCGGTCGTCGGGTGAAAAGGCAACCACGTTGATTCCAGCTCCATGCCCCACGAACCGGCGGATTTCTATACCTGTAGCAGCGTCCCATAAAACTGCTGTTCGATCCTCGCTCCCAGTCACCACCAGTTTCCCATCATGCGAAAATGCAACGGCTCGCACATCGCTTGAGTGGCCTAGCTGAACTACGAGCTGCGGCTCACCCGCCTTGGACTGTATCTTCACATCGCTTCGGTTCCAAATTCTCCACCCCAGGAACACGGCAATTGCGCTTACCAAGACAATCGCTACGAGCATCCGAGATTTCTTTGGTCTTCTCACGGTCGCATCAGTTCTTGCCCAAAAACAAAAAGTCCCAGAAGCGGTAGGACAAAGACACCTCAGACTGAATTCAGTCGTCAAGGTTTTCGTGCCAGTTCGACATCTCGTCGTTTTCTGGCAAAGTCGAAGAGCGATGGTTGTTGAGCTTTTGCATTGTCTGATTCACGCGGGTCAACTATGTCACGAATGATCAGCGCCACGCCGTTGAGATTAGCTGCTGTATCCGAGACCTGGAGCGCTCCGGCCTTCACTTCTTCGTAGAGATGCGGCACACGCTCAACGCCGTAACCGAGCCACTCGGTAAGCGTGATTTGGTTGTCATGTGGTTTGTAATCGGCTCGCCACTCGCCCAGCCCATCATTCAACAGCGCGTAAGTCAATAGACCTTGGCGCACTCTGTTGGTTTCCATCGCGACGTTGTCGGCTTGCGTGGCTGTCAAGATCCTCATACCTTTGTCGTAAGAGAGTTGGCCCAGGCCGCGACTGCCCATTGGGCCGGGTTTGAAATCACTGCCTTCAACCGCAGCAGCTGAATGGCAGGCATCAACGATCATCACCAGTTCGCCTGCGTCAACATCGCGCAGCCAACGCGACAACTCATCTGATGAAATACAATGACTACGAAACTCTGGCGATGAAACTGCAGCCGTCCCGGTGTCTGCTGGAACGATATAAAAGATGCCGTTGCTGTCGGTGTAGCCGTGGCTCGAAACGGAAATGATAATCAAATCCTCGGGCCGGGCCGGGCGCAGTCTATCCGCGTGGGGAATCTCTTTCCGTAATGCTACGTCTGCCGGACGCCCAGCCAACACGTCCAACACCGCTCGCAGATGCCCTTTCGTGGCTCGATTCTCCGTGCCGTGCTTTTGCCCTGCGCGCTCTTCCTGAACCGTGGCATCCTGCGCCGCCAGTGTGCGCCCGTCCGCCAATGCAACTGCGTAATCCGATACCAGCGGTACGCTGACGACTTCCTCGTATTCGCCCTGCGCCGCCAGCCGACCCGACAAACTCTCCTGCACCTGTCGTGCATCGTTAGCCGCATAACGCAAATCCAAACCTTCGCGTTCATACGCATTGACTCCCAGCGAGATGATGTAGGCGCGCCCTTTGACCTGCGCGGGCAGCGGCGTCAGTTTGTAGGTCTTGCGGTCGGTTGTGCTCTTGATGCCATCTGAATTGAAAGCGTAGGCCGAAAACTCGACTTGCTCAACGCCGGTGCGCGGCCACTTGATGTTGGGAAATTTCAGCGTGGCCTTTCCTCCAAAAAAGCTCAAAGCTACCTTGCCGTCGTTCGCCGGCGCGTAACCCACCAGTTGCCCATCACGAAACAGCCTCACGTCATATACGCCCGACTCTAACGCAAAGCCCAATTTACTTGTCTGCGCTTCGCTTTTGACATTCGCCACTTCCACCGTCACCTGCACCGTCTCCGCTGAATCAGGTTGGATGTCCGTGATCTTCACCTCCGGCTGTGTGCGATTGAGCGTCGAGAAATCACGAACCGGCTTGAACTTTTCCCGTGCCAGGACACGTGACAGCAACTTCGGCTCGTAGTAATCGCGCATGAAGATTTCAATCGGCAAGGGCGTCAGCGGCGCATCGGGCATCAGCCAATGCAAACCTTTGATGTTGTCAATCCGATTAGTATCAAAGCGACCATCAGGTGTAAACATTACCCAATCACCATTACGAAGTATGACAATGGACGCCATTTCCACACTCTTGGTGATATCCCATAACTTGATAGTGCCGTCTTCGCTCCCACTAACCAATGTCCTACCGTCAGGACTGAAAGCTACTGAAGAGACAGAACCTGTATGCCCTGTGAATGCAGGTCGTTCTTCGCCAGTAGCAATATCCCAAAGTTTGATAGTGTAGTCGCCGTTCCCACTGGCTATCGTCTTACTATCAGGGCTAAAAGCTAACGATTCGATGGCCGCCTCTGATGCGAGTGAACGGGTTTCTAGATTTGTAGCGACGCTCCACAGCTTAATACCTCTTCCGCCAACGGCCAATGTTTTGCCATCAGGACTAAATGTTGCAGAGTTGATCCGCATATTCACCGTGGGTGAAGGGAGTTTATTGCCTATGCTATCAAACAGCTCGAGGGTATCTTTACCTCCTAATTCATAGAGAATAGTGTTACACCAAATAACGACCACCCCATTATTGTGATTGAAGCCAGATGAACACTTCGTGTTGGCATCGTTTGCGAATCGTTTGAGTTCCTGCCCACTGGCGACATCCCACAACACCGTATAGCCGATAGCGCCGTACGAAGCTTCATCACTCACCAGCATTTTGCCGTCGGGACTGAAGACTAATGAGCTTATTGAACTTATCAAGCCATTGCGCTTAAGGGTATGTATTTCTGCGCCAGTGGTGACGTCCCATAGCACGTCAGCTACAGCGAGGAGCGAACTATCGGGGCTGAAAGCAAACGTATTGACATCGAATGTCGTTGCCGGTGTGCTAAGCTCTTTACCAGTGGCTACATCCCACAACTTCAATATCTTCGCCGCACTAGCCAATGTCTTCCCGTCAGGACTAAAGGCGACTGAACCAACCTTAGCTGCGTACCCGGTGAGCGTGTGAATCTCTTGGCCAGTAGAGATATCGACCAGCTTGATGTCGCCCCATTTGCGGCTAGCGAGCGTCTTGCCATCAGGGCTGAAAGCTATTGGCATTGAATATCCTTCAAGCTTGCGGATTTCCTTGCCAGTGGCAACATCATATAGCTTGATATTTGGACTCGCCCAATCCTTACAAGCCATTGTCTTGCCATTAGGAGTAAAGGTTACTGATTCTAAATAACCTTCGAGCGTACGCAGTTCTGCACCAGTAGCAACGTCCCAAAGCCAGATAGTATGATCTCGACCTACGCTAGCTAGTACCTTGCCATCAGGGCTGAAAGCCACGGATTCTAAAGTTCTTTCAAGTGAACCTATTTCTGTGCCAGTGGTGACATTCCACAGTGTGATAGTGCCGGCCGAATCTTCACTTGCTAGAGTCTTGCCATCGGGACTGAAGATTGCTGATTCAACACTACCGGAATGTTTTTTGAACGTGCGAATCTCCGTGCCAGTAGTGACATCCCAAAGCTTGATGTCTTGCCAATTGTCAAAAATTCTATCGTAATGCCAGTTCGCTGTAGCTAGTACCTTGCCTTGTGGACTGAGGGCCATCGGCTTTGAATTGCGTTGGGGTGGAATCTCTTTGCCGCTATCAACGTCCCATAGTTTGATTTCGTGGAGAGAACTGCTCTTACTAATCAGCATCTTACCGTCAAGACCGAAGGCTACTGAGTCAACCCAAGAGCTATGACCAGTAAGGGTGCGAATTTCTGTGCCAGTGGCAATGTCCCATAATTTGACGGTTTTGTCCGAACTACTACTAGCCAGCATCTTTCCGTCAGGACTGAAGACTACTGATTTGACACCACCAATATGCTTCTTGAGTGTGCGAATCTCTGTGCCAGTAGCGACATCCCAAAGCTTTATCGTGTGGTCATCGCTGCCGCTGGCGAGTAACTTACCATCAGGGCTAAACACTATTGATGTAGGTGCCTGTGAATGCCCCGTTTGTGCCACAAGCTGCGGCTTGCCAGAGACCACTGTCGCGAATTTATTCCTCGCTCGGTTTGGTCTCCACATTCTCCACACGATGAAGGCGGCACCTACGCTGAATAAGATGATCGCCGCGAGCAGCCAAGGTCTCTTGATTCTTCGCATGTGGAACATGTTTTTCTTGCTCCGAAAGCCGGTCACACGAAGCTGCCATTTGGCAACTCCTGCACTTCACTTCTGGAACCGCAGCACGACTCCCAGCATCGCCGCAATGCTATGCAATCTGCTCTGGACTATTTCCCAGGACGCACTACTTAAAATGAGTCTCAGCATTAACTCTACGTCGCTCCTTTCAGGCTTCGCGACCTGAGCCGTCGGTTAAGAAACAGGAAGAGCACAAGGCCACCGACGACTGGTAGAAGAATCGCCGCTAACCTCAAGGAACTCCGCGTCGCAACAACGCCGTCCTCTTTGCCATCCATGTAGCGCCAGTCGCCCGACCCAATGAAAGCGGCCCAGTAGTACGGATGTCGGTAATCCGTCGCGTCTTGCGTAGGTCTCAACTCCCCACGCAGCATTGCCAACTGCACTTGCCGCAATGCTTCGGTGCGTCCTTCGCCCGCTTTCAAGCGCGTGTAATAGGCCGTCATCAAATCGCGCGTGCCTTCGTCCGAAACTTTCCACAGCGACATCACTTGCGTCTGGCTGCCCGCCAAGACCAAAGCGCGCCGCAAACCATAGACGCCTTGCCCGTTCTGCACGTCGCCTAAGCCCGTCTCACAGGCGGACAGCACAACCAACTTCGTACCCCACAAATCCAGTCCGGCGGTTTCCAGCGCGGTCAATATGCCGTCTTCGGCCGCGCCGCTGTGCTGTTGCTTGACGCCCGCAAACACCAAGCCCGACCGCAGCAAAGGGTTCTCCCAACGCCGCGACACGGACGCACCCGCAGACGGCGGCGACACCGCCGGTAGTGAGAGCGTGTCAATGGTGGCGCGGCCCAACGTCGGACCGGCGGGCGGTACTTCACGCGGTTGGTCTGGCTCAAAGAAGCCGTGCGTAGCGATGTGCAGGATGCGCGGGGACTGCAATTGCTTCAAGGCGTTTTCGGTGGCCTGTTCTTGTGTCAAGACCTGCATCTCGGGCCACAGCCGGCCCAAAGCCGTTGCTTCCTCCGCCGTGCCGGGCAGCGGCGGGTAATTCAACGCCTTAAAATCCATCGAACGCCGGTTTTCCTCGTTGGCGGCGGGTTGGTCGGCAGCGGCCATATCATAGAGCGGATTTGCCAACACCGCCGGCGTGTTGCGGCTTTCAATCGGGACTTGCAAACGCAGCAAATCGCGCCCGCTGGTGAGGTAATTAAACGAGTAATTCTCAATGAGATATTGCCCGTTCTCATCCACGAGAGCATCGAAGGGAATGAGATTCAACGCGCCATCTGGCGACAGAAACACGCGACGCGTTTGTCCGAGCAATTGTCTCACAGGCCGCATCACGCGCTCATCCAAGTTGCGAGCCAACTCTTTGACATTTGTTTCGGGCGTCTTTGGTGACTGCAAAGCCTTGCGGAATTTGTTGGCGGCCTCATCAATGGGCGCGGCCTCACCCAAGTCTGCGAACTGCGGCACGGCATCCGTGCGGCGCACGACGTAAGCCACATAACGCGCCGCGCCGAATGGCTTTTCCGCGCCTTTGGCTTTGGCGTTGAAGGGCTTGTAAACAAACAACTCAACCAGGCCGGCATCTGCTGGCACGGCAGCTTGCACCCGTTCCAACGTAACGGGTTGCGTCACAGCACGAAACTCCGCACTCCGGCGGCTAATGACGTCTTCGATCTGTTCTTGTGCGGCGGTCAGACGGGTAACTTCGGTGGGCGCAGGTTTGCCGCCGCCTAAAAGCAGGTTGGCGAGTTGGGACTGGGTAGCAGCGAAATCGTCGAGCAACTTTTTATCATCGGGCGTAGCGCGTTGGCGCAATGCAGCGAGTTGGTTTGTGAAAGCATCGAGTGTGCGACCCTTGCGCCGCAAGATTGTCGACACTGCCAACCGCGCAGCATCGGCATTTTGCGGCGCGTCTTGCGTGTGCAACGAAAGAATGGCGTCGGTCTCGCCGGAGAGAAAGTCAAGATAAAGTTGCTTCTGCTGTTGCGAACCAGTGTCAAGAATCGCCGCGATGTTCTTCTCGCGCACCTCTAAGGAACGTTGGAAAAGGCTAATCGCCTGCTCGTAGTCGCCTTTGGCTTGGTAAAGTTCTGCCAGATTGTCGAGCGTCGTAGCAGTATCCGAGTGTTCCTTCCCCAATGTTTTTTCCTTTATTTCCAAGGCCCGCCGATATAATGGTTCAGCCCGTCTATATTTGCCTTGGTCTTTATACAATCCCGCCAAATTGTTGAGCGATGTGGCGACATACGGATGCTCTGGTGGCAATACTTTCTCTCGTATCTCCAAGGCCCGCTGAAACAACGGTTCAGCCTGTTTGAAATCCCCTTGGTGTTCGTACAGCAACGCCAGATTGTTGAGTGTCGTAGCGAGATCGGGATGCTCTGGTGGCAACACTCTCTCCATAATCGCCAAGGCGTCTTGATAGAACTTCAATGCCCGCCCGTGGTTGCCTTGTTTTTCGTACAACCCTGCTAGATTGTTGAGTAACGGGGTAATATCGGGATGTTCCAGTGGCAATACTTTCGCTATCTCCAAGGCCCGCCCATACAAAAGCTCCGCTTGACCATAATCGCCTTTTGCTTCGTATAACTGCGCCAAAGGGATGAGCCAACGCATAATGAGAAGGTACTTCCCCTCCCGGGTCTTGGCTTCTATTTCTATTGCTAAACCACGCAGGAGTAGCGGTTCAGCCCGCCCGTGGTCACCTTGTTTTTCGTACAACCTAGCCAGAGTGTTACGTACAGTCTGCACATTGGGATGTCCAGCTGGCAACTCTTTCTCATAAATTGCTAGTACCTGTTCAGCTAACGGGATGGCATCCGCGTAGCGGCCCGCTTGGTTGAGTTGAAGGACTTGTAGGTTAAGCCGATGAGCTTCGGCTAACCGTGCCTCTGGGTCTTGCGCGACAGCTAGGATATACAGCCAAAGTACTCCACAGACCGTCAGCGTTATCATTATCCATCGTTTCATCTTGAACAAGGGGTATCCTCTTGCTCCGCTGAATTCCTCGTCTAGTGTTTTCGCGGTTGCTATTGGGGTTTCCTCATCTGCTTGCCCATTTCTGTTTCCGCTAATTCTGGCCTTGGCATCATAATCTCTCTGTACACTGGCACGAGGTGAAAGCTATCGTTACCGCCTATGTAGCTATATCCAGCACTATCCACAAATCTCCTTCGGCGGCTCCATTTTACTTCGTCTTTCTCAAAGAAAGACCTAACGCCTTCTCGATGCTATCTGCCAAGTGGTTCTCCATTTCTGGATTGCCTCCACCAGAATATGCTTTCAAAAAGTCCATTGATATCTGAGTGTTTATCGTAACGGGGTATTTTTCGGTCAACCTAATGTTTTCATCAGTCTTTACCCGTAGCGCAAACGTACAAACAGCCGCAAGCTCAAGAGAAGAGAGATCGAACCTTTCTCTTAATTGATCGGGATAAGACAATGGCCTTGCACGATCCAGGATGAGCGCTTGACGAAATTGACGGTCATTTAAAATAAACCGGGAGGCGTCTAGTACATTGCTTCTCAATGCTGGTGTAGTTTTCGAATCACTCTTTCCTTCACCAGTTTTTTCTATCTTCTTTGGCTCTGGTGTTAGTGTTGGCGATGGCGAGTTTGCATTCGGCGGGGATGAACCGTTCTTGCCACACGATGTAACCAACACGGTCATAGCCAAACAAACAAGCAACAAACTCTGATAGGGTTAATGCCAAGCTGCTTTGCTTTCATGTTTTAGCGTCTTTCCTGTTAGTTTTCAGCGAGAACGCTGACGTTGGAGTCACACGGAAAGCCCCAACTTGTATTGAACAAAATCAGACTCTGGCGCAAGAAGGATACATACCAACACAACCAGTATCCATTTTTTGGCGGCTTCTGATCTGACTCATCCTTTTCTTGCTTCATAAGACACAATCTAAAATTTAGGCTTTGAGAATTCCTACTCTAGTCTCTAAACGGCAATGCGACTGTCACCATCGCCGGATTGCCAATCTTGACTGCGCCTCTGAAGACGGTCTGCGGCAACGGGTCGCCTTGAGTCAAAGATTGTTCAGCGTCGTCAATGATTTCGCGGTTGCTGACCGATTGCTCTCTCTTTGTTCTGGTCTGTCCCACGCTGCCGCGCAAAGTAGCGCGGTACATACGCGCGCCGTATTCTCTTTCCCAGCCGGCAAACAAGTTGTCATCCAACACCATTGCCTTGTCACCGAGCGGTTCGGGCAATTGAAACGCCCAAGGCGAAAGGACGATTGAGAAGGTTTCGGCTGCCTGTTGTGCGGAACTGCGCTTGACCGTAAAGGGACGATCCTTGCCGGGCAGCAAGATGGGCAGTCCGGGTTTGATGCGATTGTTGCCGCCGTAAGTCAGCAACGTCGGGAATATCAAACGTGCCCGGCCAAACGTGCCGTTCGCATTTTGCTCCCGGTTCACCACGTAAAGATAGCCGCCCTTGTCCGGCAAAAACTCGCCCGTCAGAGACTCAATGACCAGATAAATCTGCTCGCCGTTCGAGATGTCGTCCGCTATGCGTTCCGAGGCCGTCTCTTGATTGTCAACTATTTCTCTGGCAGTATCCGCGCTTTCGTTCGACGTCGCTGGGCGCGTGCGATAGACGGTGAAGCCGATGCCCGCGTAAATCATGTCCTTCGGCGACTTCCCGGTCGGGAACCAAAAGTCCGTGTCGTAGATTCTCTTCCCAATCGGCGACGCAGTTCCCGATGTCGGAATGCCTTGAGGACGTTCTGTAACCACAGACTCTGGCGACAAAGTTCGTGCAGATAGCTCCCACCAAAGCAAACCAACGATCACAATGACCAGCGCGACGGCAGCAGCGGCGATGACTCGCCAGTCAAACGTGTTTTGTGGCGGTGAGATTGGCGTCAACGCGCGCTCTAAGTCATCACCGAACTCTCGCGCTGATTGCTGTCGCTTGCTCGCGTTGTATTCGAGAGCCTTGAGGATCACCTGTTCTGCCGCCTTCGGCAAATCAGACCGCAAGACGCGCAGCTTATCCTTCACTCCTTTCTTTTGCAGCTCGGGAAGTTCTCCAAGAAATTTCGGGCTGAAAGGACGGTTACCTGTCAGCATTTCATAAGCAATAACACCAAGTGCATAAACATCGCTGGCCGGTGTCACGTCGACGCCTTTCAACTGGTTATCCAGCTTCAACTGTTCCGGTGCCATGTACGATGGCGTGCCTACCGAATACGCGGTGGCCGGCTCTAATCTAATAACTGAATCTATAACCTTCGCGATACCGAAATCTATGACTTTTACTTGCAGCTCACCGCGTGTATCCTGGCGAATCATAATGTTTCCGGGCTTCAGATCGCGGTGAATAACTCCTGCCTCATGCGCCGCGCGAAGCGCGCGCGTGGCCTGCCTCATGATCTCCGCGGTCTTGATGAAGTCCATTCCGCCGTCTGCTTTGATTAGTTTGCTCAGGTCAGAGCCTTCGACGTGCTGCATCACGAGGTATGGCAGCTGGCCTTCCCGCAAGGTGCCCACATCAAGAATGCCTACAACGCCCGGATCATCAATCTTGGCCAGGACTTCGGCCTCTCGTTTGAATCTTGATACAATCCATTCATCTTGCAACCTTTCTTCTTTCAGTATTTTGACTACCACAAGACGGTGAAGCCGCAGGTCTCGCGCTTTATAGACCTCACCCATCCCGCCGGCGCCCAGTTTTTCGATAATCTCCCAGCGGTCATCTAGGGGCTTTCCAGCAGCAGGTGCGCTTTCGAATCGCTGCGTAGTTTCTGAACTCATCCCAGCCCTCCAAGTCTCTTCTTCAACCAGCACCTTCATACAGAGAAAAACAGCGGGGTCTTCCAAGAAGTTGTCTGCCGCATCGTCGGCAGCAAGAAGCGAATCTGCCTCTCGACGCAACTCGTCATCGTCTGCACAGGCTTGCTCGAGAAAAGTCCGGCGCTCGTCATGCCCTATCGATACGGCCGCGTGGTAAATCTTCTCCAGGCTTTGCCATTTCTGCGGACTCAGCACTCGCTCAGAGAATCGTTGGCTTTCGGCATCTTCCATCAAGTTGGAAAGCCCTCCATTTCCTAACGCGACGTTTGGCCATCAAAACCTTAATCGAGAAACGCAAGCTTCGGATGCAATCAGAGCTTTGTTAGAATTCCCTGGATTTTGGCACCATCTGTTGGTCCGGGGCAAGAATTGTTCGACAAAAGGAAGATGGAGATGGCCCAGGACATCACTACACTCTTGTTAGCTTGGGGGCAGGGCGACCAATCGGCTTTAGAGCGATTGATGTCGACCGTGGAGAAGGAATTGCGCGGTCTTGCAAGGGGCTATCTGCGAAGAGAAGGAGGAAGGCACCTGCTTCAAACCACAGCTCTGGTCAATGAAGCGTACATCAAACTTGTAGATCAAAAGCATGTGCATTGGAAGAACCGCTCACACTTCTTCGCTATTGCGGCAATGTGCATGCGCCGGGTTCTGTTGGACCACATAAGAGCTGAGAAACCCAGAAGCGCGGTGGTGGTGTAGAACATGTTCAGCTCTTTGACGCTTCGCTGATGTCTGTCGAAAGATCGGCTGAATTGTTGGCGCTTGACGAGGCGCTGCAAAAACTTTCGAAGCAAGATGCGCGGAAAAGCCAAGTAATCGAGATGCACTATTTTGGCGGTTACGGCATAGAGGAGATCGCTGGCTTCCTCGATGTGTCCAAAGAGACGGTCGAACGTGACGCGCGTTTGGCTCGAGCATGGCTTCGACGTGCGCTGAGTGCGGACCAAGCCCGGCATGGCACGTAGTCGAATCAAAATCTTATCCGCATTCCTTACCCGACTTCTCCGGAAATCTCGCGCCCGACAGCAACTATTTTTGAACTGGAAGCAATTATCTGCCGGAGGCTAGTGGAAGCAGTAAGTTGCCAGGGCGGCAGGTTTATCGTTCAAGTGACACCCCTCAACAACAAGTAGTAGTAGTAGTGTAAGACAACTAGCCAGTTGATTGGTGCCCCCGCAGGGATTCGAACCCCGAACCAACAGATTATGAGACGGTTTGAGGGGCATCAACAAGGCGAGACGAAACGGGATAACCCAGTATTTACCGAATCCGCAGCCGTCAAAGTTCGTTAGGTATTGCTAGGTAAGAGGACGCCATCGCGCCATAATCGCGCCATCTAGATACAGTATTTCTCGTCAAATTCTCGTTGTTCGAGTCTGCGCCAAAACGTGAGTTAGCATGAAGCGGGCTGTCGGATCGCGTCCTGACTGAGCGAGTTGTATGATTACTCTAACTAACGCTGGCCAAGTTTTTCCATGACCAAAAGAACTCGGGATTCGCTGCCCGAACAAAACGATTACCTTAAGGCTCTTGCTGAATTGGCCGCAAAGGGTGATGAGATCGTTGACTGGAAGGTAACCCGCAGCCTTGAGGAAGCTAAACTACTAAGTATCAATACGGAGTTTCAAACGCGACTGACGAGATCCGGGACCGCTGGCAAATCGAACCACGCATTCAGAAAAGCGTTGTTGATCCAGGCGCGGTTCTTTACAAGTATTCCGAGCATTTGAGTGAGTCTGATCGTGAGCTACTCGAGAAGGATCTCGAAGAGCTAGCTCATAAATTCGACTTGGACTGGACCGATGAAGGCGAAGACTATGGTCTCATCGTTGGCGCGGTCTGCTATCGGTTGACGCCCTACAACTTGATTCATCATTGGGACGAGATTAAATACAGCGTCTCAAAAACCCGAACGCCCGGAGTTCGCATCTTCTTAAACCATCACCGGGATACCATTGAAAACTCTAAACAGTCCATTGTGATCTCTTACCTGTTTCTCAAGCTCAAGGACGCGGGCATTGAGTTGAATTTAACAGCACCGATCAAGAAAATTATCCTCGAGGCGTTGACCCGGTTGGGTAAATTGGGTGAAACCGCCGAACGGGCGACCCAGGCGATCGAGCACCTCCAGAAGGCATACATCCCTCCCGACGTCTTAATCAGGATTGATCGCAACACCACTATTGAAGACATTAGGAGAACTTGGCCGCAGATTGAAATGGGTAAAGCGGAGTGGCTCCATGGCGAAGGGAAGAGGCGGTCAAAGAAAAGCCGAAACCGAATCTGGCGCACCTTCGAGCGGGACGTGTTTATATGGCGCCGCGTCAAGCGCGATGGCGTGACATACGAGGTCGCGTATGATGAGTGGCTTTCCACTCATCCACATGAGAATGCCGTGGAAATTACCGCCGTCATCAAGGCGGTGAAAAAGATCAAGGAGATTCCGGACGACTGAATTTAAGATCGTAGCTTAAATTCACAGACGGACGAATTTGCGTAGGTTAGAATCCTCACTGTTATGTCCGGCTTAATGAAAAATTCATACGGTCTCGTCATCGGCATTGCTGACTACGATCATGTTCCTTCGTTGCCGCCAACGGTACTTAAGGACGCTCAGGACATTCACGATTTATTGATCGATCCAAGCTACTGTGGATATCCGCCAGCGAACGTCCAGTTGCTGCTTAATCATGCGGCTACGCGTCTGAAGATTGGCGAGGCGTTCGATAAATTAGCTCTACAATGTGATGAAGATTCGATAGTCCTGATCTATGTATCGGGGCATGGAGGCCGCGTCGAAACGGGCCCGTGGCAAGGCGAGTATCTCATTGCCGTTGACACGGAATCGCCCACAGATCAAAGGCTTGCAGAAACCGCGATTTCGGGAGCGGAATTCAGTAATGCGCTTAGCAAGATAAGAGCGCGAAAAATTGTCGTCATCTTTGACTGCTGCCATGCAGCTGGTCTAGCTCGAATTAAGAGTCCAACCGGCACCGGCTTCAAAGCAGGGCTCCCCGAAGCCTACTATCTTTCACTTGCAGTCGGCCGCGGTCGAGTCATTATTGCCTCATCACGAGATTCAGAATTCTCTTCGATAATGCCAGGTCATGCCAATAGTCTTTTTACCGTCCATCTCCTTGCAGGTTTGCGAGGTGCCGTTACAGGCCCAGACGGATTGATACGAATATTCGATCTGTTCTCGTACCTTCAACCTAAGGTAACGGCCGAACAACCTAATCAGCATCCCATATTTAAAGTCGAAGTCGAAGAAAACTTTCCCATCGCTCTTTCTTTGGGAGGACTGCCAATGGGCTCTGCCGCGCCACAATCTGATCCCGGTTTCGTTGGGCGTGAAGACCTGATCAAATCAATTGCCGAGGCAGTTAAAGCCAAGACTCTCATCGTCCTTTGCGGAATAACGGGCATCGGCAAGACTTCATTGCTGGCCGAGCTTTCCAATCAACTGCTACCTCGCTCCATTTTCTGGTACGAATTTAAACCTGGTCTGACATCGCTCGATGATCTTTTGATTCACTTGGCGCGTTTCCTAGACGCGGAAACGGGTAAGACGTTTGTAGCGGCGGCCATTCAACAACCGAGCCTAACGATCCCAGAGAAACTCCAAGTCGTGCTGCAAGTCTTAAACGGGCAGCCGTTCTATCTCGTTTTTGATGCCATTCATGTAGTCGACGACTCACCGGAATTTATTAGTTTCTTTTCCATACTGAAAGATCAATTGAACCAGGGGTCAGTGCTTTTTGCTAGCCGCTCAATACCGAAATTCTACACTCCTCTTGATGTTGTCAAAGGAAGGGTCAAGGTCGTTGAGCTTGAGGGGCTCAATGCCGTTGAGTCGTCAGAGTTTTTCGCGGCAAAAGGTATTAACCCTTCCGCGGAACTCATAGATAGTTTGTCAGCTCGCTTCGGCGGGTTGCCTCTCGCCCTTGAATTGGTGGCAGCCTTACTTGCTGACGAAATGAGTGAAAGTGAAATCAGGGCGAAGCTAAATGAAGCGGCGTCGCTGACAGTCGAATATCTTTTTCAGGAAGTGTTCGAGCGTCTTGAGGATAAGGAACGAGATCTGTTGACGTTGGCGGCGCTTTTTGTCTTTTCGTTCAGTCAGGAAGAACTGTTAAATGTGTACCGCGGGTTGCTTCACGCTAACGGAGGCTCGGATAGCTTCAAGAAACTGAACCGACAATTCCTAATCAAGAAAGTTAGGACGGATCAGTTTACTCTACACGAAGCCGTCAAAACGATGGCTCTTGCCAACACGGATCTCGATATACCCAAACTGCGCCGTCAAGTCGCTGATCATCTGCTTCAAACCTCTCCTGAAGATTTTGGAGCCCATCTCGAATCGGCTTTGCTCTATTGTAACGCGGCAGAATATGACACGGCGGCTAAAGAAATTGTGTACCTCGTCGAATGGTCCACCCCTTCCTTCCCTGAGATTGCTCAAGCTCTCCTGAGCCGCCTCGACGCATCCCTTGTCAGTCCCGGTGAACGAGTGTGGCTAATCGGAGCCGCCGGTAGTCTGGCCCACCACATGAGGCGCACCATCGAGGCCGAGAACTATTTTCAGCAGATGTTAAAGCTCGCAGAGAGTATCTCGAATCAGACAGCAATCGCCATCGCTCTGCAGCGCCTCGGGATAATTTACTATGACAAGGATCGCGAGCGCTGCGAGGAATTCTATTTGAACAGTTTGGCCATTAAGAAGGAACTGGGCGACCTAAGCGGTCAAGCAGAGATCTACAATAACCTTGGTTCGCTTTACACTGCGACTCAACGGTTCGCTGAAGCGGACGAGGTTTTGCGAAAAGGTTTGAAGCTGCGAGAAGAGATCAAGTCACCGCCGCGTGAAATCGTGTCAATCTACGGTAACCTCGGAATTCTTCATGCCCTCCAAAAAAATTGGGAGATAGCCAACAGCTTTAGCGCTAAGGCTCTTGAAATGGCGATTGCTGCCGAGTCTATGGAGGAAATGGCGCGCGCCACTTACAACCTCGCCAAACACGCTGATGAGCAGGGCAAGCGTGAGGAGGCGCGAAATGGTTATATGGACGCGCTGAACGCTGCGCAGAAATATCACCTCTGGGAAACAGAGGAACTCGCCCGGACGGCTTTAGCCATGCAGAATTATGTCGACGAAAAGTACGACGCGGCCGTCGATCATCTGTTAAGAGTCGCAGAGATACAGGAGCAAATCGGCGACAAAGCGCGGCTAGCCGTGACTTACTTCGACCTTGGCACGTTCCGAATGAAAGCTAACCAATTCCCTGAAGCGCTTGAGTTCTATGAAAACGGAACCGCCTTATTTGAGCATCTGTCCAGTGAAGAAAAGATAGAAGTCTTTCTCAAGAATATCTATGTAGTCTCGGCCAAGTCAGCGGAACCGCGCCGAATGTTGCAAGCTTTGAAGTTTCTTAAGCGCCGGCTTTCATCATTGCCTCCAGCCTATGCCTTGGCGATGGTGTATGGCACGCTCGGAAAGATTTACCTAGAGCTGTTAGCTCGCGAGCGAGTTGGATACGGATGCCTTCGTAAAGAGATTGTGCTGCTTGGCGACCTCGGTCGATATAAGGACCAAATCCAATCTTTGGGTGGCTTGGCAACAACATATGAGAAGGCCGAGCGACATGGGGACGCGATCGAGACCTTGAACAATGTCATCGATGTCGCTGAGAAACAGCAGCTCACTCACACTGTGGCATGGGCTTTCTATAATCGGGGCAATCTGTATGCGCATCTTGAGAATTTGCCCGAGGCCGAAACAAACTTTCGGCAGGCCATTACTATCGCTGAGGAGCACGATCAGTTGGAGGTCGCCGCTAGCGCCTTGCACAATCTGGCAGAAGTCATGCGGCGGCAGGATCGTATTGATGAAGCTATTCCGAAGTTGAGTTCGGCCGTTCAGTCGGCACAACAGCGAGGTGACGTAAGCGATGCAATAACCGCACTAAACAACTTGGGATTGGCATATGAAAGTATCGCGCGCGATGAAGAAGCCCTCGCGAGCTTTAATAGCGCCCTAGAGCTATCACGTCAGCACTATCGAAAGCGAGAGGAAGCCAACACCCTCATCAGTTTTGGTAATTTCTATCTTGAGCGCGAGGATGCGCAACGGGCCCAGAAATATTACGAACAATCTTTGGACGCCGCCAGAGACGCCGAGGATACGGTGATGGAAGAAGCAAGCATGTTGTCGCTAGCTTATGCGCATCGTCAGCTAGGCACATTCGCAGAAATCGTTGATGACTTCAAAGTCGTCGCGGAAAGAGCTGCCACGCTGAAACATTACGAGCACCTTATCTTATTCCTGACTTTGGCCGGTGAAATTGATTTTGATAAAGGTGATATTGAGGGAGCAATCAAAATGTTTGAGCAAGCCACTATGCTTGCACTGACGGTTCCTATCAAACGGTTCGGTCAACTCCGCTACGATATTTTGGAACTCATGTCGACTTCTATGTTGCCGAAAGTTGTAGCAAAGATTCTGGTTGGTGCCGACCGCGCCATCCGTGAAGGAAGGATTGGCGATGTGGAAACATTTTGCCGTGGTCTCTGCGAGACGCTCAGGGAGGAAAGATGGGGTTCACTCGGAATTTTGCTAATTGATAATCCCATTAGAAAAATTGAGCTCTATTTAAAAGAAAGACCTGATCAGGATCTTCTGGGTTACGTGTTCGGAACTACGGATGGGGACGATTGATTCACAGCAATGCGGCTGAGTATTCAATGATCTGCAGTATAATGTCAGCAAAGTTGGGCAGGAGATTCGACATGTATGAACGATATCGTTTCATAAAACAATTACCGAGCGGCGGCTTCGGCAACATCGCGGTTCTCTTTGATAAACAACTAAACCGCGAGGTGGTTGTAAAGTCGTTAATCGACCCTTCTCCCGAAAACCTGGAACGGTTCGTTCGCGAGGCGAAGATACTGACGAAACTCCTACATCACGAGCATGTGGTCGATATCTTAGGCCAGAATTTTCAGACCCCAAATCCATGCATCATCCTGGAGCACTGTCAGCACGGTACGCTGCAAGACTGGGTAACAAATCGCGGATTGTTCGGATCGCCCGAAATCAATGTCGCTTACGCCGTCCAACATGCAGCGCTTGGTCTTCAGGCGATTCACGCATTGGGCGGATTTCATCGAGATATCAAACCTGCAAACCTTTTCATCGGTAATAATCAGAATGGTCTCCTCACAATCAAACTTGGCGACTTCGGATTTGGCCGTCTGCCCTTTCCTCACACTCTGAGCAATGTTACCCGGCATGCATGCGGTACTGAAGGTTATATAGCGCCAGAGTTGTACGAATCGCATTCTACATTTACGGCATCCTGTGACATCTACTCGCTTGGCATAACAGGCATCGAATTACTCACAGGTTCGAAAGAAAAGGATTCGATTAATAAAGCTTGGATCGTCAACAGCGAGCTAAAGAGCATGCTAGTGCGAATGACCAGCGTCAATCCTTACGAACGCCCCAGCGCGACTGAGGTTGCGCTGAATGTTCAAGCCGTAGAAAGACAGCACAATGTGCATGGTAAAGCGGTGTTGATTGGACTAGGGGCACTCATCGGATTAGGACTCTTGTTTGGCGGAGGCGATTAGTTCGCCGGCAACCTGTAATTTCAAGAGCGCGATTCCAACGGCGCTTTACAGTAACCGGGAGAAGTCATCTCATTCGGAATCGATTGATCACCTGATGCGATCTATCGTTTCGAGGTTTTCCTTAAGGCGATCTGCTAACCCGGCCAAATTATGTCCTGCTACCAAATCTCATTTTATGCTCCACCAATCTCTGCCTCTTAGCAGAATCAATAACTTACAGGCGCAATTCGGTCATTAAGTGAAAATAAAGTCGGGCATAACGTGAGAATTTCCTACAGTTTTCGGGCATAAGATGAATATTTCTTCATGCAGTCTTCGGCTCGGAATTTCGTGCTGATGAGCCCCGCCAACTGCCCCAATTTTCATTCCGGATCGCTCGCCTGAAAGGCGGAGCGAATGATGGCTCATCAGATTTGCCTTTGACACTTCGACTCCCGTCTTGACGGAGCCAGCACCCGTAGGATCGGTGGCGTCAATCACGACAAATTATTCATTCGACGGTATCGCAGGTATCTTGACGACCGCCAGGCGCGCAAATACTGGCTCATATCGTTTCGTAAGACTAGGTGATGCCGTCTCCAATGTTCCTAAAATTCGTTCCTCGTAAGAGGGTGCGGGTTCGAGTCCCGTCCCCGGGCACCAATCAGCTCAATAACTTACAAAGAGTCATCATTTGAGTCTGAATTTTCGCTACGGAGTCAACTCCGTTGCGCACATCGTTCTTGTTCAAAATTGATGAATCTTGGCTCACATGGTGCCGGACAACCCTCATATATGAATTGAGTTGCCTGCAAAGAACCCAAGAATACTTGTTGACTTAGCCTGAAGGCCGGCGTAAGCTCCGGGGCAGTTACTGAACCAGGGGCTCGATGTTTTTGGGCTACCCTCTGAAGCTTGCATTACGGCACCCTCTCTGGGCAGTCTCCCAAGGCCGAATTCTAAAACAGCGTAATCAACCCTCGCGCACTTCGGCCGCCAACTAATTTCCATCGTATGTACATGCGCGCTGGGAAATCCTCGTAATCCGCCGGCCGCACCTACATAACCGTTCAGCCAGGGAAGGATCTCATGCGTACGATCCACTGGGCCTCATCGTCTTTGCTCTTGGTGTTCTCAACGTCATTAGCAAGAGCAAACATATGTCAACCTTATGAAGCCGGATCGCTGAAAGACCAATCTCCTCGCGAAACTTTGATATGCGCCGGCAAACTAAGGTGGGAACTGACCGTAGCAATTGCGGTGTTGTGCCTGGTTGCCATCGAAGCGAGAGTGTGCCTTGCGCAACAGGCTAAGCTCTTCAGTCCATCCAACGCCCGGACAGAAGATGGCAAGTTAATCCCCAACGATCAATTCTTCTCGTCAGCAAGATGCGCCTCATGTCACAAGGATACTCACCAGGCGTGGTCGGAGTCGTTACATCGCAACGCTGGTCGTGAGCCGTTTTACAAAGAGAGCGTCGATATTCTCCAACGCACACGCGGGAGCGAACCAGCACAGCATTGTGAATCCTGTCACTCGCCAATCGCAGTGTTGTCCGGGGCCTTGTTTAAGGGAGGCAAAGACACCCGCACTGACGATGAAGGTGTCTCATGCGTAGTCTGCCACTCAATAACTGAAGCGCGAGTAGACGGCACGGGAAGCTACACCATCCGGCGGCCTGCCCTTCTGGTGCGCGAAGACGGCACGCCTGTTTTGGGTGACGTACCTAATGAAGCAATTCGCGCTGACGTTGCCGCTCATCGCCGGGCCATGATGCGCCCGCTCTTGAAGACACCGGAGTTCTGCGGCACCTGCCATAAATCGAGCGCGCCGCCGGAGTTGAACAATTACAAATTCCTGCGCGGCTTCTCCGCCTATGACGAGTGGCAACAATCGGGAGCATCGCGCCAGACGGTGACGCCGTTCTACCGGCGCGACCATCAAGTTACTTGCCACGGCTGTCACATGCCGAAGGTCGCCAGCTCAAACGACGTCGCGGCGAAAAATGGAGTCCTCAGTTCACACCGCTGGTTGGGTGCAAATACGGCCGCGCCACTCTTCTACGGGCAAACGAAGCAGGTTGAGTTAACGGAAGAGTTCCTGCGAGCCAATGTCCTCGACGTAGATATCTTCGCGCTCAAGAGCGAGTCGACGGGCAAGACAATCGCACCACTCGCCCCTCAAACTAAAGGCCGCATCGCGCTCCAACCCGGCGAAGAGGTCACTGCTGAAGTAGTCGTGTCGAATCGCAAAGCCGCCCATTCGTTCCCGCCTGAGTTGCGCGACATGTACGAGCCCTGGGTGGAGTTTGAGGTGGCTGATGGTTCCGGCCAGACCGTTTTTCACAGCGGCTTCGTCAAACCAGATCAGACGCTTGATGAGAGCGCGCATGTCTATAAACAAATCTTGCTCGACGCTGAGGGACGGGTCCTGACACGCCATCAAATGTGGGTGGCGAAAATCAAAGCATACGACAACATGATCCCGCCGGGCCGATCAGATATTGCCCGCTTTCGATTCCGAGTGCCGAAGGATGCCCGAGCTGGAGCGTTCACTTCGATGACGGTGCGCGCGCGCGTCAACTATCGCCGCTTCATTCAAGAGTACACCGATTACGTTTTGCAGAAGCAGAACGCGCGCCTGACGATTCCTATCGTGCGCATGGCTGAGGCAGAGGTCAGGATTTGGAAGGATCAAGACGGAAAGATGAACGCTTCTGTCATGCAGCCTTCGGCACTCAGCCCTCTTCTCCCTGAGGCAAAGCGGTGGAACGACTACGGCATCGGGTTGTTGGAGCAGGCTCAGTACGGCGCGGCCTCGGAAGCGTTCCGGCGCGCGAGCGAGTTAAACCCGCGCGACCCGGACCCGCTGATCAGCGCCGCTATTGCTGAACTGAAAACCGAACGGTACGGACCAGAACGCGAGCAGTTGCGCAAAGCCGCATCTCTGCTTGATGAGGCGCTGAAGCTTGATCCCACGCTTGCTCGGGCACGCTTCTATCACGCACTGGTGCTGCGCAGCGAGGGGCGAGGGAGTGAGGCCGCCGAGGAGCTGGCGAAGATCGCGGGTGAATATCCGCGTGACCGCGAAGTCGCGCGGCAATGGGGACAGACGCTGTACGCGCTTGGCAGAATCGCAGAGGCGCGCGCGGCATTCGAAGCCGTTAACGCTATTGATCCTACCGATGCCGGCGCCTATCAGTTTCTGATTCCAATTTACGCCAGTGAAGGGCGGCAAGCCGACGCGGCTCGCGCCCGCGGGCTATACCTGCTCTGGCGCGACGATCCCCTGGCTGACAACGTCGCCGCACGCTTTTTCACAGCCCATCCGCAGTGGGCGGACGAGCGCGTGGTGTCGCACACGCACGGCAATGACTCATCGCCGCGGCCCGTCTTGACCGGAGTGTTCGCCGCGCCGGAAAGGTGACGGACGAGTAGCGATATGAACCGAGTGGCTACAACGCAGGCTGACGGATGAATTACCGAAAGGCAGAACATAAGTGAGGAAAGGAATGCTCCGCACATTTGTTGCACTCATCTTCGCCGTTGGCTGCATCGCATTGCCGCCGCTCACCACGGCCCAGCAGGGCACGCCGACCACTTATGCTTACGATGACAATGGCCGTTTGCGCGCCGTCATTACGCCAGCAGGCGAAGCGGTCGTCTACGAATATGACGCAGCCGGCAACGTGACTGTAATTCGGCGCGTGGCGGCAGATGCGCTGGAGCTTTTTTCGTTCTCGCCGCATGAAGGGCTACCTGGCAGTCGAGTAACTTTTATTGGCGTCGGTTTCGGGGCAGGCGTGAGCAGTGTCCTCTTTAACGGCGCAACTGCAACTGTCGTGAGCAACTCTCCCGCGTCAGTTGTCGCCGAGGTCCCACAAAACGCGACCACCGGGCTTGTGACTATCACCACGCCGCGCGGGTCAGTAACTACGCTCACGCCTTTTTCAGTCAAGGCGCCGGACCTTATTGGTTTGATCGGCCACTGGCCGCTGGATGGGAACGCCGAGGATACGAGCGGGAAGGGCCACAACGGAGCGATTACCGGAGCGACTCCAACTACAGGCCAGTGCGGCGGAGCTTATCGCTTTAACGGCAGCGCTGCGATTGATGTCGGCAACCTCGATTTTTCGTCCGGGCAGTATACCGTTTCAAGCTGGATTCGGACCGACTTACCTGCCGCAACGGAATCCTGGAAGGATTGGCTGACTAAGCTTGACATCGGATCAGGCTCAGGACCGTTCATGCTTTTTCTTGGAGACGGGCGGGTTGCTAACGGCGGAGGAAATGGTCCCGGACTTGTTGTTTGGAGCGGAGGGAGTGGAGTTGTCGGTATTAACGGGACAAATCTGAACTACCGTGACGGTGCCTGGCATCATGTTGCCGCAACCTATCAGAGTGGCAGCCAGAAGCTTTATGCCGACGGTGTTCTAGTCGGCACTAACACGTATTCGGGATCACTCCCATCGAATTCAAAGAGTGTCGTTATCGGCGGCATTGAAGGCTTTGGCCCCTTTCATCATCGCTGGGTCGGGGACATCGATGAAGTCGCGATCTACGACCGTGCCCTCGACGCTTCAGAAATTACAACCATTTACCAAGCGGCGTGCACCCCGTCACCTAAGGCACAACCGAGAAATAGATAGCCGGTGTGATTGGGACTTCAGAATGGATTGAGGACAGGACTACTAACGATGGCCAGCATGACAAAGCAGTTTCTTGATCAGGCCAGCAGGCGGGCGCAGAGAGCAAACAATAACTCTGGGCTCGTGCTGCGCTCGTTGGTTTCCTGCTTGCTCGTGTCGGTCCTTCTGCTTCAGTCGTTGAGCGTCACGTCGGCCAATACAAACGGAACGATTGCGCCGGTCAAAACTGTAGCGCCGCCTAACTCATCACGCTCCAACTCAGCACCGTCACTCCCGCCAGATGAAACCATCGTGGTCTATGGCCCGCACCGTTTTGATCGGACGGGCCTGCTGACCAAAGCCGCCGATCAGTTCACGCTGCCGGCTGACACCTTCGCACCCTTCGCCATACAAGTTCAGAATGGTGACGCGAGCGGCGCTGGACGTGTCTTGATCGGGACCGTGCGCCTCAATGGTTCCGTCGTCTTCAGTTCCACTGAATTGAACCTCCAGGTTCCATCGCTAACCCGACCGGTCACGCTGGCTGCTCAGAACACGCTCGAGGTCACCTTCTTCAGCAAGCGGGCCTCGTTCCTGACCATCACTCTTACGGGAACCAAGCGCACGAATCCTCTCGCGCCGGTGATCTCTGACTTCAACCCGAAACGTGGCATCGTGGGAACGCCCGTCACTCTCAGCGGCACGAATCTGATCACAACTACCGACAGGCCGACCGTCACCTTCACCGGCTCCAACGGCACACGCGTCCCGGCCAGCGTCACGTCAGCAACCGAGACTCGCGTGCTCACGACCGTGCCTAACGGAGCGGTCACCGGACCCATCGAGCTAACCACAACCGGCGGAACTGCGCGCACCAGTGGGCCATTCACCGTTGACACCGCGCAGGACTTTCAAGTGATCGTTTCGCCCGCGTCAACCAGCGCCGTGCAGCGCAGCACGTCTATCCAGGTGATCTCAGTGACGAGCGCACAGGCAAATTTCTCTCAACTGGCGCGCCTGACAGCGACAGGTCTGCCGGACGGAGTGCGCGCGACGTTTGATCCACCGCAAATCACAGCCGGCGGAACCTCGACTCTGAGCGTGAGCCTGGCCAATGTCGATCTGGCGCCCGGCTCGTATTCTTTCAACGTCAGCGGAACAGCCGATGTCGACGGGCACGAATTGGTCCACACGGCCCCTGCCACAATAAATGTCATCGCGGCCGGAAAGACTACTCTCGCCGGCCGCGTGCTTTCGACTGACAACGAGCCGATTATGGGCGCCGTCGCTTCGCTCGATGGCAAGTCGGCGCTGACCGACTCGTCAGGATCGTTCTTACTTTCAGATGTGACCGCAGGCAAGGATCGCCCGGTGATGATTCAAGGGAGCAAGGCAAACGCGCCCAACCGTACCTATCCGGATATTAACGAGGCCGCCACGGTCATCGCAGGGCAGGCCAATGTCGTCCCGTTCAACTTCTATTTGCCGCCGATTGATATTTCGTCACAAGTGGAGGTCAAGCTCAACGAGGATACCGTTGCCAAGACTCCACGCCTTACCGATTACCAACTGGTGTTGCCAATGGGCGCGAACTTGCACATGCCTGATGGCACGCCGGTCAGTCACATGTCGGTCACACCGCTGCCGATTGATCGTATCCCCGCGCCGTTGCCGGCAGACGTCATGACGGCAGAAGTCTACACCGCCCAACCCGGCAATGCGCGCACCAACAATGATCCCGTTACTAATCTTCCAATTCAGATCCCGGTCACTTATCCCAATGACATGCATGCTGATCCTGGGACGTCGTGTAAGCTTTGGGTTTTCGATCATGACAATGTGCACTGGAGAGTCTATGGTACTGGAACAGTCAGTGCCGATGGTCGCACGATTGTGCCGGACACTAATCCGAGCACGGGCAAGCCTTTTGGCTTAGACAGCTTCGCGTGGCACTTCGTCAGCCCACCGCCGCCGGCCACGGCAACTGATTCAAACCCTGGGGACGATTGCCCACCATGCCCTTGCCGAACATGCATTACTCCAAATCCGGTTGACCTATCAACCGGGCTCAAGATCGAAACGGCGACTGACATTTCATTTGGCGGAGCGCGCGGCAGTCTAGAACTCACACGCAGTTACACGACGGGTCTTGCGGTCAACGGGGTGACGGGCCGTTTCGGTCTCGGCACGAAAGATAATTACGACCTCCGGCTACCCGATCCAACAATTAGTTTTAAGGAGGGAGGCGCGGGCCGCTTCGTGAAGCCAGAAGGTGGGATAGGCCGTCTCTTCAGCTATGCCGGCCACAGCTCAGATGGCGCGTTTGAGTTTAAGAGCACCGCGAGTGTCGGGCAACTGGGCGATGTGGTGCGAAAGCTGTCCGCCGGCAATTTAGAGTATCGCTATGCCGACGGTCGCGTAGCGCGTTTCGATTCAAACGGCCGGCTCGCGGCAATGGTTGATCGCAATGGCAACACAACCACATTAAGTTACACGGGAGCGAATCTCACGAGCATCACTGACGCCGTCGGACGCTCGATCACGCTTGAGTACGATAGCGCTAACCGCGTCACGCGCGCAACGGATCCGCTGGGACGCAAATGGCAGTACGCATACGACGGGGCTGGCCGTCTGTCTACGGTCACCGATCCTCTACTTCTAGTCGTCCAATACGCTTATGACGGATTCGGTCGCCTGGTCTCAATTACTGACCCGCGAGGCAACCTCGTCAAGCAGATCACCTACGACGGCGTCACCGGGCGGGTCAGCGAGCAGACGTTTGCTAACGGTGAAATCGAGCATTATGAGTACACGCTTTCAGGCCGAACCGTCACCGCTGCCGTGAAGACCGATTCGCTTGGCCGGATCGAAACGAAACGCTTCAACCCCATCGGATACGTGATCGAAGATAAGGATGCAGCCGGCCAAAACACGAAGATCGAGCGCAGCCTGATGACGAACTTGCGAAGCTCGACTACCGGCCCCGGCGGTCAAACGGAAGAAAAACGCGAGTTCGATGAGCGCGGAAACCTCACTAAGCTTACTGATCGGCTGGGCCAGGTTGAGGGGAACGATTATGAGCCGGTCTTCAATCATGTCACGCGCTCTGTCGACAAGCTCGGTCGTTCCACTTTCTATAGTTACGACTCGCGCGGCAACCTCACTTCAATTACCAACGCGCTCAATCAGACAACTACCTTCACCTACGATTCGTTCGGCGAGTTGACCAATGTGACTGATCCGCTGGGCCACACTTCGCGGCTGGAGTACGACGCGAACGGGAACGTGATTGCGAGAGTTGACGCGCTCGGCAACCGCTCAACGATGGAGTATGACGGCGTTGGCCGCTTGAAGGCGGTGATTGATCCGCTCGGCCGCCACATGAGCCTGACTTATGACGCGCTCGACCGGGTGAAGACCACAACAGACCCCAGCGGCGCGGTGACGACGTTCACCTATGATGAGAACGGCAACCTGACGGGCCTGAAGGATGCCCTCAACCACACCTGGACCAGCAAGTACGATGAGAAGAATCGCCGCATCTCCACCACTGATCCGCTGGGTCGCGTAATGAAAATGCAGTACGACCTGGAAGACCAATTAAGGGCGGTGATTTCGCCTTCGGGCCGCAAACGGCAATACGATTATGACGCGCGCGGATTGTTAACGAAGATGACCGACCCGCTTGGCGCCGTGGTCAAGTATAGTTACGACAATCAGAAGAACCTGGTGACCCTCATCGACCAGCGCAACAACACGACGACATTTACTTACGACGAGTTATACCGCCCGAGCGGCATGCGCGATCCGCTTGGACAGTTATCGAACATTGGCTATGACGCCGCCGGCAACATCACGATGATGACCGATCGCCTCGGTCGCCAAACCACCATCAATTACGATGATCTGAACCGGGTGTCACGCAAGATTTTTGTGGACGCGGTGGTTAACTATGCCTACGACGATGCGGGCCGGCCCACGCGTATTGACGACACGCAAGCAGGCGCAATCCAGTGGACCTACGACGATGCGAATAGATTACTGTCTGAGACAACTCCGTTAGGCGTGGTTAGCTACGCCTACAATGTGGCGCGTCAGCGCGAGTCGATGACAGTAGCGGATCGCGTTCCTGTTAACTACGGCTATGACTCTGCCGGAAGGCTGCAAACGATCAAGCAGGGAATAGAGACGTTCACCTTCACTTACGATGAGCTTTCGCGGCGCAAGAGTCTTGGGCGACCCAATGGTGTGGCTACCGATTACAAATATGACGCAGTAAATCGGCTTGAGCAGTTGACGCATACCGGTAACCTGAATCAACTGATCGAAGATTACCGTTACAGCTACACCGTAGACGATGAGATCGAATCCATCACTTCACTCTTTTCAGCACAGCAACTGCCGGCGGCAAAGACCGTGAATCCGGCAGACGCCGCCAATCGCATCACTCGCTTCGGGCAATCAAATTTCACCTTCGACGCCGAAGGGCAAACCAAATCGAAAACAGACCCGCAAGGGACCACCAACTATACGTGGGATACGCGCGGGCGTTTGACGCAAGCGACGCTGCCCAACGGTCAAACGGTAAACTACAGTTACGACGCAATGGGCCGACGCACCAGTCGCGCCGCAGGCGGAGTAACGACCACCTTCCTCAACGACGGCGCGGACGTGGTGCTCGATCGTAGCAGCGACGGCAGCGCAGTGGAATACCTGAACGGTTCAGGCATTGATGAGAAGCTGCGACAGGAGAGCAATATCGGCCCTATCTACTTCATCCAGGATCATCTGGGCAGCACGACGGCGTTGACGGATCTGCTCGGCAATGTAGTTGAGCGAATGCAGTATGAAGCATTTGGCGAAAGCGCGGGCAGTGCGTTTACCAGGTATGGCTACACGGGCAGGGAAAGAGATGCGGATACGGGATTGATGTACTACCGCGCGCGTTGGTACGACCCGCATCAGGGACGGTTTCTGAGTGAAGATCCGATTGCTGAAGAGGGAAGGCTGAGTCTGTATGCATACTGCGAGGGAGATCCGATCCGCTGTACTGATCCGTTGGGTCTTCAGGGTACTATTAATCTGTTTCCAACAAATCAAACTATATACACTAATTTCAACAGTACTCCACTGAATACAAATGCTCTCTCAATTGGAGCACATGCAAATACAAATAGTTTCTACGGTCCAGGAAGCACTCCGATCACAACGGGGCAAATGGTTAATACCATCACAAATGACCCTGGGTATAGCCCAACAACGCCACTCTACTTCTATTCTTGCAACGCAGCAAATGGAACAAACTCACCTGTTGGACGAATCTCAACGATTCTTCCTAATCCAATCTATGGGGGGACGAACTATGTTTGGATTGGGACTTCAACGAACTATATTGCTCCAGGGACTTATACGAATAGAGTGAATTCGACAGGTGTTACCAACCGAACTTTGATTCGGTCTGGACCTGCTACACCATGGACTAGATTTAATTAGCTGAGATTAGTGAAAATCCTCGCGGAGAATAGAACCATGGTAACCGTGGCGAGAGGAAGCAATTCCATTGCAGACTCCTGAATGAAAACATGTCGCGTCTCCGATTAAGACACAAATCGGCAACTTCATCCTGCACTCTGAATTCTCACTGCGCAGTCGATAGGAAAGGATGAGAAGCATGAAATTACTGCACGTGCATCGTCAAAGAAGATGGCTCGAAGATTTGTTTAGCGCGACGTTGGTTTTCAGCGTTCTGGTTCATGCTGTGCCGATTTTCGCGCAACGGCGCGAGTTGGCGATCAAGTCGGCTAAACAAGATCACACGACCCAAACCAGATTGGCGTCCGGCACACTTTCGGTAAGTTTGGAAGCCAACCGTGGTCAAACAGATCCTCAAGTAAAGTTCTTTGCGCGCGGGAAGGGACATAGCCTCTTTCTCACATCTACTGAGGCAGTGCTGACTTTGCGAAAAGGTCAGGACGAAAGCAGGAAGGATGCAAAAAAGATTCCTGGTTCGCCCATCGCTCATGCCTCGTCGAACACTGCGAATAAGGACGCTGTAGTTATCGGCAAGGAGTCTGTCTCAGCACGCACCACTGTGTTACGCATGAAGCTTGTCGCGGCTAACTCCCAGGCACGCGTTGTTGGTGAGAGCGTATTACCTGGCAAGAGCAATTACTTCAGCGGGCGCGATCCTAAACTCTGGCGCACCAACATTCCGAACTATGAGAGGGTCAGGTACCAGGAAGTATATTCGGGTGTGGATCTCGTCTATCACGGCGACCAGCAGCAGATGGAGTACGACTTTGTGATCTCTCCCAAAGGCGATCCGCGCGTGATCAAGCTTGAGATCGCGGGTGCTGACAAACTCGAAATCGATGCCGAGGGAGACTTGTTGCTGAAGGTTGGCGGCGCGCAACTTCGCCAGCTCAAGCCGACCATCTATCAGGAAATCGACGGCGTGCGCAAGCCGGTTGCGGGGCGGTACCTGCTCAATGATAAACGTCAGATCGGTTTTCAAATAGACGCTTACAATAGCGATAAGCCGTTGATCATAGACCCGGTCCTGGTCTACTCAACCTATCTGGGTGGCAGCGGCGCTGACGAAGGCGCGTCAATCGCGACTGACTTAGAAGGCAATGCTTACGTTACGGGGACTACCGATTCGCTGAACTTCCCCACCAGCGCCGGCGCTTTTCAAACTTTGCGGATGGCGAGCAAAGATGTCTTCATCACCAAGCTCAAGCCCAACGGCACGGCGGTCGTCTATTCTACATACCTGGGTGGCGCTCTCGATGACAATGGTTACGGCATCGGGTTTGACAGTGCAGGCAACGCATATATGACCGGAACCACCGCGTCGTCTGATTTTCCGACCACAATCGGCGCGCTCCAAACTCTCAATGGCGGCGGCACGGACGCGTTCGTTACCAGGCTTAACAGCTCAGGCGCGGCGCTCGTCTATTCCACCTATCTCGGTGGTAACGGCAATGAAGAAGGTTTTGGCATTGCGGTGAACTCCAGCGGGAATGCTTATGTAACCGGGGTGACGGCGTCAACAAACTTCGCGACGACAAGCGGCGTCATGCAAAACGCTTTGGCCGGAAGTACGGATGCTTTCATCACGAAGTTAACGCCGAGCGGAGCGGCGGCCGCTTACTCAACTTATCTCGGCGGAGGCGGTGCGGATATCGGGTTCGCGATTGGGCTCGACTCAGCGGGAGATAACGCTTATGTCACGGGTTTGACGGATTCGACGAACTTTCCCACGACGACGGGAGCGTTTCGGACCGCCTCCGCAGGAAATAGCGATGCCTTTGTCGCCAAGCTGAATAGCGCTGGTTCTGCTCCTACTTATTCGACGTTGCTCGGCGGCAGCGGCGTTGATGGTGGTTTCGGCATCGCAGTAGACAGCGGTGGCAACGCCTATATTACCGGCGTCACTGATGCTGCGAATTTCCCGACGACGGCAGGCACGGTTCAGCCTACGAATGGCGGCGGTGGCAGCGATGCCTTCGTCACGAAACTTAATCCCGAAGGTACGGCCGTCGTTTACGCCACGTATCTCGGCGGCAGCGGCGGTGATACCGGCGTCGACATTGCGTTGGATTACAAAGCGAACGCGTATGTCACCGGGACGACAAGTTCTGCTGATTTCCCCGCCACGGCGGATGCAACCCAATCCACACTAAGCGGTGGCGACGATGCCTTCCAGGCAACCTTGAATACTGTTGGAACGGCTCTCACCTATTCGACCTATCTCGGCGGCGCGAGGAATGAAGAGAGCTTTGGCATCGCGGTTGACTCAGCCCATGCTGCGCTGGTGACGGGGAGTACGCTCTCACCAAATTTCCCGACGACGGCGAATGCTTATCAAACCGTCGCCTTAGGCAACAGCGAAGCCTTCGTAACCAAGATTGGCAACCTGAATCCGCTCGACTCGAACGAGTTCTTTGTGCGGCAGCACTACGTCGATTTTCTTGGGCGTCAGCCGGACACGGCCGGCTTCAACTTCTGGACGAATCAGATCGATGGCTGCACTCCCGCGCCGCAGTGTGCCGAAGTCAGGCGTATCAACGTCTCAGCGGCCTTTTATCTTTCAATTGAATTTCAGGAGACCGGGTATCTCGTCGAGCGCATCTACAAAACTTCATACGGCGATGCTATCGGCGCTTCGAACTTTAACGGGGCGCATCAGCTCCGTGTGCCAGTCATACACCTCAACGAGTTTCTGTCTGATACTCATGAGGTCGGCCAGGGTGTAGTTGTCCTGGTCGGCAATTGGCGGCAGCAGTTGGAGAATAACAAGCAGGCGTTCGCCGCGGAGTTTGTGCAGCGGCCGCGGTTCACTGCGGCTTTTCCCGCATCGATGACACCGGCGACGTTCGTGAACACGCTGAACACCAACGCCGGCAATCCGCTGACGCCGGCTGAACGCGATCAGTTGGTGAATGATCTCTCGACGGGCGCGAAGACGCGGGCGCAGGTGTTGAGAGCGATTGCGGAGAGTCAGACTTTGGCCAATGCGGAGTTCAACCGGGCATTCGTGCTGCTGCAGTATTTTGGTTACCTGCGACGCAACCCGAACGACCTTCCCGACACGGACTATGGCGGCTACGATTTCTGGCTGACGAAGCTAAACCAATTCAACGGCAATTTCATCGACGCCGAAATGATCAAGGCGTTTATCTCCTCGATTGAATATCGGCAACGGTTCGGGCCGTGAGCCGAAGAGCCGAGACTTAGGATGGAATCCGCTTCGGGCAAAGACTTGGACAGGCTGTCCAATGACCTGGGTCTAAGTTTTCACCTTCCGGCTAACTCGAAAATGTCAGACTAACGAAACCTTCTCACGAGCAAAGGTTTCAATGAGACGTACTCACCGTCTTAACGCAAGATTGAATCATTGGTCAGTTCTCTATGCTTCCTTTGGGTTATTTGTCCCACAAATGTCCCACAACAATCCGCAAAAAGAGCGCTCTAAGGCACATGATGCACAGCATGCAGTTGTCGGCTTAGGCTTGCCCGACTCAGTTTATGATCAAGCCTGCGTCAAGTTATGACCTACGAATTTCACTTTATGACCGAACGCAATCTCATTTTATGCTCCACCAAATCTCACTTTATGCTCTACCAATCTCATTTTATGCTCCACCAATCTCACTTTATGCTCGAACCCACACTGCTGCGAACAACAGAATTCCGCCCGCTGCCGCCTTGCTGAATGAACGCTCATTCAGTATCATTACCCGCCATGAAAGCCGTGAAAAAAGCCGCCGTCTTAGGTGCGGGAACTATGGGTGCCCAGATCGCCGCGCATCTGGCGAATGCAGGTATCCCCACTTTGCTCCTCGACATTGTTCCGCGTGATGAGCAAGTGTCAGAAACCCAACCGTCAGGGAGGGCCACTTCCGACGCCGCGCAAGGTCGTAACGCGATCGCCCGCGCTGGATTTGAAGCCGCGAAGAAAGCCAAGCCCGCCGCCTTCTTTACTTCCGATCTTTCGTCGCTCGTTACGGTTGGCAATTTCGAAGACGATCTCGCCAAGCTTAAAGACTGCGATCTGATCATCGAAGCGGTCGTCGAGAATCCCGAAATCAAACGCAGCCTGTACGAAAAGGTCGAGCAACATCGCCGGCCAGGCTCAATCATCGCTTCAAACACCAGCGGCATTCCGCTGCGCCAACTGGCCGAAGGACGCTCGGAGGATTTTCGCGCGCACTTTCTTGGCATGCACTTTTTCAATCCGCCGCGCTACATGCATCTGGTCGAGATCATCCGCACCGAGTGGACCAAACCGGAAGTCTCTTGCTCGATGTTCGGCTTTCTCGATGAACGTCTGGGCAAAGGCGTGGTGGTCGCGAAGGACCGGCCGAATTTCATCGCCAATCGGATTGGAACATACGGCGCCTTAGTCACGATGCGCGCGATGCTCGACGACGGTTATTCATTTGAAGAAGTTGACAAGATTACCGGGCCCGCAGCCGGTCGCCCTAAGACAGCGACATTCCGCACTTTCGATTTAGTTGGCCTCGATGTGTTCGCTCACGTCGTCCGGAACCTGCACGAGAACCTTCCCGACGATCCCGAGCGCGAAATGTTCGCCACGCCTGAGTTCGTGACGAAGATGATCGAGCGCGGCTTGCTCGGAAACAAAACGAAAGCGGGCTTCTATCAAAGGAGAAAAGGCGAAGACGGGAAGCGTGAGATTTGGACGCTTGACGCCGTGTCTCTCGATTATCGGCCGGCTCAAAAAGTAAAGTTGCCGTCGCTCGACATGGCCAAAAATATCGAGGACACACGCGAGCGCTTGAAGGCGCTGGTGTGGGGCAAGGATCGTGTCGGCGCCTTTCTCTGGAAGACACTTTCGCGGACGCTCTGCTACACCGCTGAGCGCATTCCGGAAATTGCCGACACCATAGTTGAAGTCGATCGCGCGATGCGCTGGGGCTTCAATTGGGAGTTGGGACCGTTCGAGGTCTGGGACGCAATCGGCGTCGAGAAATCTGTCGCCAAACTGAAAGAGGAAGGCAAAGCCGTCCCGGCAAATGTGCAGGCGATGCTCGACGCCGGCGTCAAGTCCTTTTACGCAAACAAAGACGGCAAGCAGTTTTATTATGACTTTGCTTCGGAAGAGTATCGGCCGCTCGCCGACCTGCCGGGAACGATTATTCTCAAATCTCTGAAGGATCAAACAGACGTAATCAAAAAGAATTCGGGTGCATCGTTGATCGACCTTGGCGACGGGGTGGCCTGCCTCGAGTTTCATTCAAAGATGAATTCGATCGGCGGCGACACGCTCGAAATGCTCAAGGTCGCGCTTAACGAAGTCGAGAAAAATTTCGTCGGACTGGTGGTTGGCAACCAGGGACAGAACTTTTCAGTCGGCGCCAACCTGATGCTAATGCTGATGGAAGCGCAGGATGAGAATTGGGAAGAGCTCGATATGATTGGCCGCTTCTTCCAATCGTCGGTAATGAGCTTGCGTTATTCGCCCAAGCCGGTGGTAGTCGCTCCGTTTCAGCTGGTCTTTGGCGGCGGCTGTGAGATGGTCCTGCACGCCGATCGCGTGCGAGCATCTGCCGAAACTTATATTGGCCTGGTCGAGGTTGGCGTCGGCATCATTCCCGCCGGCTGTGGCACCAAAGAAATGCTGGTACGAGCGTTGGACTCGATCCCGGCGGACATGAAAGACGCCGATCCGTTTCCTTTCGTCAAACGTGCATTTGAAACGATCGCGATGGCCAAAGTTGCCACGTCTGGTGAGGAAGCGCGCAATCTCGGCTTTCTCGGCACAGATGATTCGATTTCGATGAATGCCGATCGCCTAATCGCCGACGCCAAAAAGGAAGTGCTGGCCTTGGCAGCGAGCGGTTACGTACAGCCGCAGCAGCGCACGGACATTCTGGCTTTAGGGGACCCGGCGCTGGCGACTCTGAAGCTGGGCGTGCATCTAATGAAACGCGCCGGTTACATTTCGGATCATGATGCATTGATTGGCGAGAAACTGGCGCGAACCTTAACCGGCGGCGATTTGAATCACGCGACGCGAGTAAGTGAACAGTACTTACTCGATCTCGAACGCGAAGCATTTCTGTCGCTGATTGGCACGCGCCAGACGCAGGAACGAATTGCCCACATGTTGAAAACGGGGAAACCGTTAAGGAATTAGATCGCATCGTCCGCGGCTTTGCCGCCCGATGTGCGGAATGGCGCCGCCTTTCCGAAAAGACATTTGAAAAGTTCTGCGAGGCTCCGCCTCGCAAATTTGGAGGCATAGCCTCCCATCTTGAGAAGAGTTTTCGCCGGAAAAGCATAGCCTTTCCGCACAACAGGCGGCCAAGCCGCAAGAGAGAGCCTTTATGAAAGAAGCAGTTATCGTATCCGCAGTTCGCACCGCCGTCGGCAAGGCTCCCAAGGGAACTTTGCGTGACACCCGGCCTGATGACCTGGGCGCCGCCGCCATCAAAGCAGCAATTGCGCGCGTGCCCGGGTTGGAAGCATCCGAGGTTGACGACGTGATCATGGGTTGCGCCATGCCGGAAGCCGAACAGGGCATGAACGTTGCGCGCGCCGCAGCAATTCGCGCCGGCTTGCCGGTAGAAACCAGCGCCATGACCATCAATCGTTTCTGCTCTTCCGGATTGCAGACGATTGCGATGGCCAGCGACCGCATTCGCACAAATGGCGCGAACGTAATCATCGCCGGCGGACTGGAATCGATGTCGATGATTCCGATGGGGGGGCACATCATCCGTCCGAACCCGTCACTGATGGAAGCGTATCCCGATTTCTATCTGAGCATGGGATTGGCGACGGAAAACGTCGCGCACAAATACGAGGTCTCGCGCGAGGAGCAGGACGCGTTTGCCTTGCGATCACATGAGCGGGCGATCGCTGCTTTGGACGCCGACAAATTTAAGGATGAAACAGTCGCGCTGACCGTCACCGTTGAAGAACTCGACGCGAAAGGCAAAAAGCAGCGTCGCGAAATCACTTTCGACAAGGATGAAGGCCCGCGTCGCGACAGCAATGCGGAGGCGCTGGCTAAATTGAAGCCGGCGTTTCACGTCAAAGGCACAATCACCGCCGGTAACGCGTCGCAGATGTCGGACGGCGCCGCCGCCGCAATCGTGATGTCCGAAGAGCGAGCGAAAGAACTGGGTGTAAAGCCCCTCGCACGTCTGGTCGCTTACGCAACTGCCGGTTGTCTGCCGGAAGAAATGGGCATCGGGCCCGTCTACGCTATTCCGAAGGCGCTGAAACTGGCCGGCCTGACGCTCGATCAAATCGAAGTAATCGAATTGAACGAAGCATTCGCCGCGCAATCACTGGCCGTCATCAAGATGCTCGAGCTGAATCCTGACAGGGTTAATGTCAATGGCGGCGCCATCGCGCTGGGACACCCGTTGGGATGCACCGGCGCCAAGCTAACCGCTTCGATTTTGCGCGAACTCGAAAGACGTAACGGCCGGTATGGCATGGTAACGATGTGCGTCGGCGGCGGCATGGGCGCCGCGGGAATATTTGAGAGGTTGTAGCGCAAAGTCAGTTTGCGTTCTTAACAAAACACGCAATCCAACAGATTGCTAACAGGAATGACGGTCACGGAAATCTTTGAATCCGTAATGAACGGAGGCAGCAGCGATTTCGCGTTGCTGGTCAGCGTGCTGGATAAGCATGGTCCATGGTGTCTGGTGGGCGGACTTGCGGTTAACTGCTACGTTGAGCCGGTATTTACTGCCGATGCAGATATCATAGTCGCATCCTCTGAGTTGTTCGCAGTCCAGGCCGAATTGATTGCGGGCGGATTCGAGGTGACAGAATACGAGCATTCAGTCAACGCGCAAATGAAAGGCAGTCAACTGCGAATTCAATTCACCGTCGATCAGCGTTATCAGGAGTTCCTACACGATACCGAGATCAGGGACGTCCTGAGTAAGAAAGTTCCAGTTGCGTCATTGGAGAACATCGTGCGCGGCAAAGTTTGGGCATGGAGCGATCCTAAGCGACGATTGTCAAAGCGAAAGAAGGATGAACTCGATCTAATCAGGATAGGAGAGAAATATCCCGAACTTCGCCCTTTGATGCCACCCGCGATCAGTGATCAATTGGAATCGTAGCGCAAACTGTCAGTTTGCGTTCTTAACAAAACCCGCAATCGAACAGATTGCGCTACCAAGAAAGGCGTTCTTTATGTCAGCCGTGGTCGAACAAAAACAAATCGTTAAGGGCGGCAGTTTTTTGATCGAAGCGCGCACGCCAGGTGAAATTTTCACGCCGGAAGATTTCAACGAAGAGCATCGCATGATCGCGGACACCACGCGCCAGTTCATGGACGCAGAAGTCCTGCCGCGCATCGGCGAACTGGAAAATAAAGACTGGAAGCTCGCGCGTGAACTGGTTAAGCAGGCGGCCGAGCTCGGGCTGGTGGGCGCAAGCATTCCGGAAGAGTTCGGCGGGCTGGCGCTCGATCAAACCAGCAGTGCGCTGATCGCCGAAAATCTCGGGCGGTCTGCCTCTTTTGCGACCACGCTCGGTGCGCAGAGCGGTATCGGTCTACTGCCCATCGTTTATTTCGGCACCGAGGCAGCGAAGCAGAAGTATCTGCCGCCGATTGCGGCGGGCGATCTAATCACCGCCTACGCATTGACCGAAGCGGGCTCAGGTTCTGACGCGATGAATGCGAAGGCCACCGCGAAGCTCAGCGACGACGGCACGCATTACCTTCTCAACGGCGAAAAGATGTTTATCACCAACGGCGGATTTGCCGACATCTTCGTCGTCTTCGCCAAGGTCGACGGCGATAAGTTCACAGCCTTCATTGTCGAGCGACAGGAAGGATGCAAGCCCGGTGCCGAAGAGCACAAGATGGGAATCAAAGGCTCCAGCACGACGCCGTTGATTCTCGCCGACGCAAAGGCGCCGGTGGAAAACCTGCTCGGCGAAGTCGGCAAAGGTCACAAGATCGCTTTCAACATTCTCAACATCGGCCGCTTCAAGCTGGGCGCGATGTGTCTGGGCGGAATGAAACTCGCGCTCACCGAGTCGGTGAAGTATGCGAATGAACGACAACAGTTCGGCAAATCGATCTCATCATTCGGCGCGATTAAATCCAAGCTCGGCGAGATGGCGATCCGAACCTGGGTGGGCGAGGCGATGACTTATCGCACCGTCGGCATGATCGAAGAGGGTCTAAGTGCGCTCGGAAATTCGAAGGACATGGACGCGCGCCTGAAGGCGATCGAAGAATACGCCGCCGAATGTTCGATCATCAAAGTTGCTTTGTCGGAGTACTGCAACTACATCACCGACGAAATGGTGCAGATCTTCGGTGGCTACGGTTATTCAGCTGACTACCCCGCTGAGCGCGCTTATCGCGACACGCGCATCAACCGGATCTTTGAGGGTACGAATGAAATCAATCGCATGCTGATTCCGGGACGGCTGATGAAAGCTGCCATCAGTGGCCGGCTGGCTTTGCTCCCGGCAGCGCAGGCTTTGATGGACGAAATTCTTTCGCCGTCGATGGCTTCATTCGAACTTGACGAGAGTTTGTTGGGCACCGAACAGAAGCTGGCCCAGAACGCGAAGAAGGTAGCGTTGATGACCCTCGGCACCGCAGCCCAGAAATACATGATGGGCCTGGGCGACCAGCAGGAAATTCTGATTGGCGTGGCCGACATCATCATGGACGCCTACGCGATGGAATCCGCCATCCTGCGGACGCAAAAGCTGGCGGCCGCTCAGAGCGACAAAGCGGTGCAACCGTTCGTGGACATGACGCGAGTGTTCTGCAACGACGCGGTTGAGCGGATTGAAGCGAACGCCAAAAACACTCTGGCGGCGATGTCCGAAGGGGATGAGTTGCGCACCCTGCTGGCGGCGCTGCGCCGATTTACGAAGATGACGCCGATGAATACGGTGGCGGCGCGACAGCGTATTGCGAACGCGATGATCGAAGCGAACAAGTACGTGTACTAGAACATTGCCGCTTGCCGATTTGAAGACCCTGCTCTCATGAATGGATCGGAAGTCGGGAACGCGCGGGGTTAACTCTTCGCAAGTTGAGCTAACTCTATTAGGTGCAGCCGTTCTCAAGGGACACACGATTTGACCTTCCATCCGCCGATACAATCCTGCGCGAGTTTTTATCTCACTCGCTCAGGAGAGTTCGATGAAATACCGACGTTTCGAAGAATTGCCGGTTTGGAAAGATGCGATTGAATTGGCCGTTCGTACATTTGCTCTAACAGCCAGGCAATGCTTTCGTGGTCACGCTGGTACGCGAAATCAACTGGAGAACGCGGTAGTTTCGATCTCGAACAATATCGCGGAAGGCTTTGAGCGTGAGACAACGAAGGACACTCTTAACTTCCTTTACATCTCAAGAGGCTCGGCGGGCGAGACGCGATCGATGTACTGCTTGATTGAGCGGCTACCAGAGTTCATTGATTTCAGATCTGAAATTTCAGATTTGAAATCCAGAGCTGAGAGTATTTCCAGGCAATTGAGAGCGTGGGCTGAGTCGCTGCAGAATACTGAGATTCGAGGAACGCGGTATCTGAATGACAAATCGCGGCGCATGGAAAAGCAACGTCAAGAGCGCTTGGAGTTTCTAGCTGAATTGGAAGAGATTCGGAATCGTAGGAATTGAGATCGGAAATCTCAGATCTCAGATCTCAGATCTGGAATTTGAGATCTCAGATTGATACTCAATGAAAATCATCCCCATTTCTCTGCCCACTCCCTTCTACATCGGCCCGGTCAACGTCTATCTCATCAAAGAAGATCCGGTCACGCTCATCGACACTGGCCCCAAGACACCGGAAGCAATCGCGGCGCTCCGCTCAGGTTTAAGATCGGCCGGCTTATCAGTCAACAACATTCGCCGCATCGTGCTCACACATGCTCACGAAGATCACTGTGGACTGGCGCGCTCGCTGCGGGATGAAGCCAAAGACGCAGACGTCTACGTTCACAATTGGGAGACGGGACATCGGGCCAGCCGGCTGGAGCACGACGAGAGTCTGCGCCTGTTACAGCGCGCCGGCGTTCCCGCCGCAGAGATCCAATCGATGCGCCGGCTGTACGACGACGTGCGTCAATATGCTGATTCGCTCGAGGAAGATCATTGTCGCGAACTTGTCGATGGCGACGAACTGGAATTTGATGCGGGCGCGTTGCGAGTCATTCACACCCCAGGGCACACGCCCGGTTCGTGTTCGTTTCTGCGCGAAGCCGACCGGACAATCATTGCCGGCGATTGCGTGCTCAAGCGCATCACCCCAAACCCGGTCGTCTCGCCCGACCCGATCGACCCATCGCGAAGGTTTCGCTCGTTGGCAGAATATCTCGTCAGTCTGGCCCGCGTGCGAAGTTTCGCGCCGACGCTGGTCTTCGGAGGTCATGGCGAACCGATTCAGGATTTCGAAGAACTCTTCAACCGCTATCTCAAACTGATTCGCGAGCGCCAAACCACCGCGCTGGGCGTGATCCCCAAAACCGGCGCCACCGCCTGGGAAGTTTCGCGCTCCCTATTCCCGGGTGTCGATGATGTCCATAGCTTCCTCGCCGTCTCTGAAGCGATCGCTCATCTTGACTACGCCGAGTCCGAAGGAAAGATTGCGGTCGAGATGAGTGACGGTCGCGAGGTTTACCGCAAGTTAACTGCTGACTAGTTTCCAATCTTTCAGACAACTCTCCAAAAGTTTAGAACCAGCACGCGGATCGCAAACTTTCGCATATCAAGTTATGCGTTTCCCGGTACAAAATTTGGAACCTAAAGCCCGGGCGGGCGTGAAACCCCTTAAAATCTTCCGGAGGATTTGGACATGTCTCGTAAGAAACTGGTTTTAATCATTTCCCTTATTGTCTCAGTCACGGCAATTGCGGGCGCCGTCGTGTACGCCCAGGAAGCATCTGCCCCTGAAACGCGGAGCTTGATGGCCCTGTTGGCCGACGAAGATCAAGCGTCGCAGGATCCGCAAGACCGCCACTTCTCGCTCTTTTTCGACGGTGGGGCGTATCTCGGCGTCTCGACCGAAGACGTTAGCAAGGAAAACATGGCGCGCTATGGGATGCGCGACGTACGCGGCGTCGGTGTCACCGAAGTGATGAAAGACAGCCCTGCGGAAAAGGCCGGCCTGAGGAAGGACGACGTCATTTTGCGTTTTGACGGCGAGTCCGTGACCAGCGTCCGCAAGCTGACGCGCCTGGTAAGCGAGTCTTCCGCGGACCAGACAGTCCGCCTGACGATCAGTCGTGGCGGCGCCGAACAGGAAGTTACGGCGACGCTCTCCAAGCGAGACTTCAATGGATTGTTGCGCGGCAAAATTAATGACGAGGTCTGGAAAGGGGTGGAAAAGGATTGGCCTAAGATTGAACTGGGCAAGCTGGGCGATGGCAATTTCGTTTTCGCGCTCGGTAATCGCCGCATCGGCGTCAGCACTCAAACTCTTTCCAAGCAGCTGGCTGAGTATTTCGGAGTCAGGGACGGCGGTGTCCTGATCACTTCGGTCACCGAAAACAGTCCTGCCGCCAAAGCGGGGTTAAAGGCCGGCGATGTGATTACGGCCATCGATGGCGAGAAAGTCACTTCGCCCGGCGACCTCACGCGCGGTCTCGGTAAGAAGGAAACCGGTGACGTGTCGCTGACGGTGATGCGGGACAAGAACGTGCGCACCGTGACTGTGACGCCGGAGAAAATCGAGCACCCGAACATCTTTCGCACCGGCTCGTTGGGGGATATGCGTATCGTGCTTCCCTCAATTGAGGTCCCGAATGTAAATATCAAGACGCCGCGCATCGTCGTGCCGGCGATCGACGTTACCGTTCCGGCTCGTCCGGCAAAAACGCGCAGAGTAATTATCTAGCGGGCCTGGAACTCTTCTGAATAGAGGGCAGTCGTACACAATCGGCTGCCCTTTTTGTTTCCGGGCGGCGCCCGCGTATAATCCGTCTCCATTACAACCCAGGCAATCGTTCCCTCCCCCGGTCAACGATTGTGGAGACAACTTGGCATCCCAACCACCAATCGAGCAACCGCGCCGGCGTCTGATTATTCACGATCTGGCGCAACGTAACGGTCACGTCGACTTTGCGAAAGACGTTAAGCGCGGACTTTCATCGGATCCGAAATGCCTGTTTCCGAAATACCTCTACGACGAGTTGGGCTCGCGCCTGTTCGAAGCCATTTGCGAGGTCGATGAATACTATCTGACGAGGGCCGAAGACGAGATTCTCACGACGCATGCGGAGGAAATTGTCGCTTCGACTCCTGAGTGTGATCGGTTGATCGAGCTGGGTAGCGGCAGCGCTGAGAAGACGCGCAAGATTATTGAAGCCCTCATTCGTCAACGGGGAGAACTGCTTTTTGTGCCGGTGGATATTTCGGCCTCCGCCCTGGCCGAGAGTTCCCATTCGCTGCTCGATTCGTATCCCGAGTTGAGAATCGACGCCTATGCGGCGGATTATTTCCAAGCTCTCGAGGCCTTGCAGCTTTCCGATGCCAAGCCCGTCCTGGTGTTGTTTCTGGGGTCAAACATCGGCAATTTCGAGCCGGCCGAGGCGCTGCATTTCATGCGGGCCATTCGTCGCGTTTTGCGTCCGGGTGACGCGTTATTGCTGGGCGCGGACCTGAAGAAGGATCGCGCAGTGCTTGAGGCTGCTTATGATGATTCGTTAGGCGTGACCCGCTCTTTCATCGTGAACGAACTTGAGCGAATCAATCGTGAGCTGGACGCAAACTTCGATTTGTGGGCTTTCGGTTTGCGCTCTGTCTATAACCAAGCGTTGGGGCGGGTCGAAGTCAACCTCGAAAGTTTGCGCCCGCAAACGGTGGAAGTTCGCAGTCTGGAATTGACCCTGGACTTCAAGGCCGGGGAAAGAATTCACGTTGAGAATGCTTATAAGTTTGATCTGGACGATCTGCGCCGGCTGGGGAATCAAAGTGACTTTAAGCTGGAGCGAACCTGGTTGGATAGGAAAGAACGATTTAGCAGCAACCTCTTCCGGGCCGGCGAATCGCTGAACGCGTGAGCGCGCAAAACCCTACTACAGTCAAGGCATTAACAGCATTAACAAGATGCGAGGACAATTGAGTGGGGACGTGTTCTTCATCATGTGAATCATGTAAATCCTGTCTAAATTCTTAACCGGCTAAAGCAGGCGAGGTTTTGCGAACGAAGGTGGTCTTATCAATGGCCCGCGTGCGCAGCCGTTTCCGTTTCGGTCTTTGGCTCCGGCAACTGCAACTTCACTTGCAACAGCCGCCGCCGCTCGACTTTCTCAATTTCAAACCGCAGACCATCATATTCAATGATTTCGCCCGGTTGCAGCAGGTGCCCGGCCACACTCATCAGGAAGCCACCGATGGTGGTATAGCCTTCCGATTCCGGCAGAGTAGTTTTCAAACGCCGGTTCAGGTCGCGCACCGCCAGCGCCCCATCGAGCAGGTAGTTGTTTTGGTCGATCGGTTTAATCTGCTCGTTTACTTCTTCATCGTGCTCGTCGGAAATGTCGCCCACGATCTCTTCAAGCAGGTCTTCCAGGGTGATGATGCCCTCGATGCCGCCGTGCTCGTCTACTACGAACCCAAAGTGAGATTTGGCCTTCTGCATTTGGCGGAGGACGTCCTCCAGGCGGGCGGTATCTACAACGTACATGGGCGGTTGGAGTACGGATTCGAGTTTGAAATCCTGCGGCTTCAAAAGATAGGGAATCAGATCCTTGCTGTGAATAAAGCCAATCACACTGTCCATCGATTCGCGATAAACCGGCAGGCGCGAATATCGATGTTTCTGAAAGGCCTGGTTGATGTCCTCGAGCGTGCATTGCGCGGATAAAGCTGCGACCTCCGGGCGCGGCACCATCGCTTCACGAACCAGGGTGTCTGAAAATTCAAACACGCGATGGATCAGACGGCGCTCTTCGGCTCGCAGGTGGCCACTCTCACGAGAGATGTCAATCAACTGCCGCAACTCAGCTTCACTGTAAACGGCATTGTGATTGAGCGAAGATTTCAGACCGATCAGCCGGCCCAATGTCGAACCAGTCCGATTGAAGATCCACAGCGGCCATTGAAATACCTTTGCGAACAGTTCCAGCGGCTGGGCAGTGACCAATGCCAATCCTTCGGCGCGTTCCAGCGCGAACATTTTTGGCATTAACTCTCCCAGAACAATATGCAGAAAAGTGATTGCCGAGAAGGCAATGGCAATGGCAAACCCGTGGGCCACATACGCCGCTCGTCCCGCCGGAAAAATCGCGTCGGCCAGCGGCTCGAGCAGCGAGGCCACGGTAGGTTCGCCGATCCACCCCAGCGCCAGCGAGGCCAGCGTGATTCCCAATTGCGTGGCTGAGATAAAGAAGGTTGGGTTATCCAGGAGACGTAAGGCAGCCTGGGCGCGCTTACTGCCGGCGGCAGCCCGCGTTTCCAGACGCGGCCGGCGCACCGAGACGAGTGAGAATTCGGCGCCGACAAAAAAGCCGTTGGCTCCGACAAAAAAAAGCACCGCGAGCAACTTCGCGAGCGCGGTTAACAAAGTGGTGGAGTGCTGAACGCCATCGTCCAAAAAGGCGAGCACATAACTAGCAGGATCATCCATTGCGCAGCTTAACGAAAGCGGGAGTAAGTTCGAGGCTCCATCTTATCACGGCTCTACCGATGTACTGCCAGGCTGGCCAGCCTATGGCGCTCATGATTTCTGAACCAGAAAAAAGGAAAGCGCAGACCAGGCAGCCTGCGCTCAAGGGTGCACAGCCGCCCATAACGCAACAGCGACTGCGAGATCCAAACAGAGCTTCGATTGGTTTGGTTTGTCAGTGTACGCCGGCAACGGCCACACGAACCCGCGTGTTACCGTTAGCTCGCCGGTCATGCCGCGCACAGGCCTGCGTCAATGCGGCATCAACCCGGGGCTCGATGCTGCATTCGGGCTGGCGGCACACGGCCGCTAGCTCGGAAACGACCAGATAGCGGGAGCGCTCGAACATCCGTTGTTCGCGAAATGAGAGCGGCTTGATCTGGCTAAGAAAATTCAGATGTTTGAGCACATCGGCAACTTCAAAGATGTTTCCTGTGCGCATCTTATCGGAAAATTCTTTGAACCGGTCCTTCCAATCATTAGCAGGCGAGCAGAAATCGTCGGCCAATGCTTTGAAAAGCGACTCGCACTCGACGGAAGAAATCGGGCGACGAAGCCCAACTTCCGAAGCGTTTGAGACGGGGACCAAAACGAGGGAATTCGTTGCGGCAAGTCGAAGCGTATAGAAAGGAAGCGCTACTGCCCCTATTTGCTTCTGTTCTATTTGTTCGATTGTGCCGATACCGTGATTGGGGTAAACGACTTTCTGGCCGACCTTGAAGCCCACCTTTACACCTCCGACAGTTTTACGAGTACCAGGCTAGTCGCATCTTGCGCGGCTACTTAGACGAAAGCTTGTCAACGAGAGATGACGTTCGGGTTGTTCCTTAAACTGCTTCGAGGATAGCAAGCACTCTTACGGGGCGTCAAGGTCTTGGGAGGGCGCGTCAGAAGCCGACCGTAAGCGAGGGCCCAATGTCAAGCGTGCCCGTGCTTACTGCGGGCTTCTGATGCGGGCCTTTACCCCGCATAGCTTTCGTCCTGTTCGATCCGGGAAAGCACCCAATCGAATTCTCCTGAGGTAATTTTCCCGCCGCAGAATTCGCAGATGCCGACTGCGTTTACTTTCAAAGGCGCGCCACAGTTTGGACAATTGAGATCAGCGCGAGAGGCTGCCGGCTTGGCCTTGCTATACCGGACGAAGGTCCAATATTCGCTCCATTCCCTGAGCTTCTTGTTTGAGCCGGAGACTATATTGCCACTTTGATTCACGGTGTAGTCGTACCCTCGGGCAAAAATCCGCAAGGTGATCGAGTTGTAGAACGCATCGACTTTAATCTTGGTCGGCTGCATCGCCTGGATCTCGCACTGATCGAGTGCGTTGCGCAAGCCCTGTCGTTGGTAAGCTTCAATCCAGTAGCGATGCATTTGGAAGATATTGTCGGTCTCGAAAGGTCGGGCGCGCTCCCATTTCAGCGTCGACCAGGCTTCCTGCAATTCATTGAAGATCATGCGCGCGCGGGCCTGAAAATCTGCCCAATCAAACACCGGATTGTTTTGTTCGAAGGCAGCGCGTACAGCCGGGAAATTCGGCTGCACGACTGTCGGATTTCTCGTGCCGACCTCAGGCACGTTACCAGTCAGCAGCGGACCTTTGGCCTCGCGGTTAAGATTTGAAACCGTGCGCACATACCATTGGAATTCGCCGCTTTCGATTTTAGCGGCGCAGAACGCACAGGCGCCGTTAGTATCTTTTTGCAAAGGCGCGCCGCAACGCGGACAGTGCAGCGCGGTTGCCTGTTCCGGCGTGGGCGACAGCACCTCACGTTTTCGTTCGAATTGCCAGCGATCGACGACGTAGTAGGTCATTTGTTTTCCGTCAACCACCTCAGTGTAGTTGGCATCAAACTGGACCTCGATAGTCACGGTCGGAGTTTCCAGCCCGCGCACGCTGATCACCTGCATCGCCCCGACGATGATCCCTTCGACGGCTTTGAGATTCGGATTTTGTTGCAGCAGGGCCGCCCGCGCCTGTTGGCTCAGATATGGCGAGAGTTCATCCAGCGCTTTGGACCCGCGGCCGCGGGCCTCGTGCGCACGCGCATAAAGCGCATAGCAAAAATCGACAAAGATGATCTCTGAGAAGTTAGGATCGAAACGGCGCAGTTGATTGAACAACTGCTGCACGCTGCGTTGCTGCATGACCGTCGCGGCCGCGTCGTACTGCGAGACCGACGGGGTAACCCTGATGTCCTGCTTTGTCCTCCGGGTAAACCAGTAGATCACACAAGCGATGACGATGATGTCAATCGGAATTCCGATCAGCGGGTGCTCAAAGGTCAACCAGATTAGGAATCGCACCAGCAAGTAGACCAGGGCCCCGGCGCCGCCACCGTCGCCTCCGCCACCTCCGCCACTGCCTCCACCATAAGATTGGCCCCCGCCAACGCGGGCCAGGACCTCGGTAGAGAGAAACGCGATCCCGAAACAGGCGATGAACACGGCTATCGCGTAAGCGAGCAATCGACTGAATTTCAAATTCCAAATTCGAAATCTGAGGGGGTTCATTTCAATTCGATGCGCGGGCCGTCAGCCAATTCATTTGGATTTTCGCCGGTGGCGGGTAAATGTTCAGCCAGAAGTTTTCCGGTCATGCGCAGGCTCTCGATAAATTTTTGGGGCGTCGCGGCTTTGCCAACCTGCTTCAATTCAAAAACACACTGGTTCCATTTCAGGGGCGGAACTGCTTTCAGAATTCCGCGGTCCGCAATCACTTCCAGGCGTCGCTCAAGCAACGACAAATAGACCAGCATGCCGTTTTCCGCGGAAGTATTGGCGATGCCGGCTTCGTAAAACATCGCTGAGGCCCCGATGCGGGCGGCGTTCGCCCGGAACTTCTTACTCGTAAAGGTTCTCCGGATCCAATTGCCGCGTGACGATACCCAGGCGCCGGCGATGAAGAGTACGATTACATCCAGAGGGATCCAATAACTGTGAAATTCGATTGGCGAGAAAAGCACGAACACCAAACCTATCAACGCCACGATCGAGCCGAAAAGGTAATCAGCGTGAAGATAGTTGCCGGAACGGCCGCGTACCACCACTACCATCTCAGCGTTGGTTTGTTTTTCGATTTCGCGAATAGCGCCGGCGATTTTGTCGCCGGCCGATTTATCGAATTTATCGCGGGACATAGTCAAAAGTGCCCTAGTCTAACATAAGCCACAGGGCGAGAGAGACGCCGAGAAATCAGCAACCAGCCTCTCGTGACAGAGAAACGGCCCAGCGTAACCACTGGGCCGCGATCGAATGTTTGGGACTCCTCTTTTCGATCATTTAAAACTGGTCAGGGCTTCAGCTTCAGCGTCATAGACATCAAAAACGGTCAGCAACTTGGTAATTACCAGAAGGTCCTGGACCTTGTCGGTAAGGCTGAGAAGTTTGAGTTGGCCGCCGGTCCGTCCGACGGTCGTATAGTTCGCGATCAACTCACCGATGCCGCTCGAATCGATGTAACGAACTCCGGCAAGATTCAGCAGGATCTTCTTGTTTCCGGCCGCCACCAATTCGCGAATAGCGCCGCGCAAAGCGGTAGCGCTGTCGCCGATGCGGACCTCTCCATTCAGATCCAGAATTGCCACGTCCCCCGCCTGTCGTTGATTGATACTCAGTTGTGCCATTTATCCTCCATGCGATTCGGTTCCGTCCGATGCCAGCTCAGCTCACAAACTATTTGAAATCGTTTAGCGCTTCCGCTTCAGTATCGTACGCGTCAAAGACGGTTAAAAGTTTCGTAATTGTGAGCAGGTCCTGAAGTTTCTGCGTCAGACTCAGAAGCTTCAATTGGCCGCCATCCTTGTTGATGGCGGTGTAACTCGAGACCAATTCACCGATCCCACTCGAATCGATGTAGCCTACGCCGGCGAGGTTCAAAAGGATCTTTTTCTTCCCTTCCTCCAGCAGGCGGCGGATCGCACTACGCAGAGCCACGCTGCCTTCGCCTATAGTAATGCGGCCGTCCATGTCCAGGACGGTAATGTCTCCCGCTTGTCGCTCGCGAATATTAAGTTCTGCCATGATTAAGAATTCTCCTAAGTGTTTTCGATTTCTGATTGCCGATTTCTGATTGCCATGGGCGGGCCGGCCAGATCAAAAATCTGAAATAAAAAATCTAAAATCGCTTCGTCATCCGCACTGCCGTGCCACCTTCCGGCCGATTCCGCCATTCGATCTCGTCCATGAAGGTACGCATCAGGAAAATGCCTCGGCCCGATGTCTTCAAAAGGTTTTCTGCATTCGTCGGATCGGGAACACTTGCGGGGTCAAATCCCTCGCCTTGATCCCGTACTTCAATTTCCAATTCGTTATCGTGGCAGTTGAAAATGACCTCGACGGACTTGCTCTCGTCCTCCTGGTTGCCATGCACCATTGCGTTCGTCAGGGACTCGCGCACAGCCATCTCAATCCCAAACGACAATTCTTCTGACACACCGCAGTTGCGGATGAGATCCATCACAGCGGCGGCAGCATCCGCAACCGCCTCAATGTGGCTGGGCAAAACGAGTCGAGTCGTTTGATCGGTCACAAAAGGCGCGGCCTTTCTCGCCGGGATTCGCGGTTCGGCTGCAGTAATTATAGCGAACGGAGACGTTCGTGTAACACGCCCGCCGGGGACATGTCAAGAAAGTGACTTGATTTGCAGTGGTACGCTTTGACTCCCTCTCCCTTTTGGGAGAGGGTTGGAGCTGAGGGTCTGGGCGCAAATTGGAACCACAACATTGCTGTGGGCTTCAGCCCGCAATCCGTTCAGGATTTTCTTTGCAAGCATCAACAGCGATCGAAGGATTGATCGGGTGGCTCGTCTCGATAACAGACTAAAGCCCGGCGGATTATTCCCGGCGTGTACTATGCCCTCACCGGCGGCTGTTTGCTTTCTGACGCTGCCGAACGCATTTTAGTTGAGATATTCTGAGGTTAGGATTCGAAGATGAATATTTCACCCGCCAAGCGGATTAGCGGCCACCTGACGATGCCCGGCGATAAATCAATCTCGCATCGCGCTGCGCTTTTCGCTGCTGTTGCCACCGGCACGTCCAGACTCAGGAATTACTCAACCAGCCAGGACTGCGAAGCAACTCTGGCCTGCCTGCAAAACCTTGGCGTCCGAATCGAGCGGCGAGGCGCGGAGGTGAAAATTCATGGCGCCGGCGAAAAGGGATTACGGGCTCCGGAGAGTGAGCTTGATTGTGGCAACAGCGGCACGACCATGCGTCTGCTGGCGGGAATCTTAGCGGGACAGAGTTTTGTTTCGACACTGACCGGGGACGAATCGCTGCGCTCACGTCCAATGCAGCGAGTCGCGGAGCCTTTGGAGATGATGGGGGCGCGGCTGTCGTCTGTTGGCGGGCGGGCCCCTTTGACCATCGAGGGTCGCGACTCACTTACAGCCATTGACTATGAACTGCTAATCGCCAGCGCCCAGGTCAAGTCGTGCATTCTGCTGGCCGCACTCAACGCTCACGGAAAAACCACTGTTACCGAGAATGAAGTTACGCGCGATCATACCGAGCGCATGCTGAAATGGTTTGGAGCGCCGGTCGAAACCGGCCGCGAGGGCGAGCACGGACGATTCGCAATCGTGGCCGGACCAGCGGAGTTGTCTGCGCGCGATCTTTCTATTCCGGGAGACATATCTTCGGCGGCGTACTTTATCGCCGCCGCGGCCATGCTTCCGCAGTCGTCCCTGGAGATCAGCGACGTCGGCCTGAACCCGACCCGGGTCGCGTTCCTAAGACACCTCGGAGCGTTCGCATCCATAGTAGTTACCAACCCACATGAAGAAGCGAATGAACCCGTCGGGACAATTCACGTTAGCGGCGTCGCCCACGAACGATTCCCGGACGAGCTTGAAACGCCGGTGAAGATTGAAGGTTTGGAAATTCCGCAGCTAATCGATGAGCTGCCCTTGCTCGCGGTTGTTGGCTCGCAGATTCGCCACGGGATCGAAATTCGCGATGCCAGAGAACTGCGCGCCAAAGAATCTGATCGAATCGCTGCGACTGTCGAAAACCTCCGCGCGATGGGCGCCGAGGTGGAAGAGTTTGAGGATGGTTTGCGAGTAGGCGGCCGCAGTAAACTTCGCGGAGCAATGATCGACCCGCACGGAGATCATCGCATCGCTATGGCCTTCAGCGTCGCGGCGCTGATTGCCGAAGGCGATTGTGAGATCAAAGACCCGGAATGCGTCGGCGTTTCGTTTCCGGAGTTTTTCGGTTTGCTTGATTCGGTTGCCGAACGATGATGGCGACAAGGCTTCCTCCGGCTTGGCCGCTTGATGTGCCGAAAGGCTCTGCTTTTCCGGGCGGTTCCAGGTTTTCATTTATGCCGCGGCTGCGGCGCGCGATACCCTGCTCGAAATGACTCGACGAATCGTAATCCTTGGCTTCATGGCCTGCGGCAAGACGACAGTGGGTCACGCCCTCGCGCGCAAACTTGAGTCCAACTTCATCGACCTCGATTCACAGATCACTGAAAATGAAGGACGTTCACCGGCCCAGATCATCGAAGCCAACGGCGAAGCAGCTTTTCGTGAAATCGAAACGCTGGCGCTGCGAGATGTGCTGCAAAATCGTGACGCCGGCGTAATTGCGCTCGGCGGTGGCACCTGGACCATTCCAGCAAACCGCACCCTGGTAGCGCTACATGATTGCCAGACGGTCTGGCTCGACGTACCGTTTGCAGTTTGCTGGCAGCGAATTTCCGAAAACACCGGCGCAGTGCGGCCGTTAGCGCCTGATTACCAAACGGCTCACTCGAGATACGAATCACGTCGCCCGCTTTACGCGCTGGCGGAACATTTGGTCAGTGTCAGCGCGGACGACGAGGTTGAAAGAATTGTCGAACAGATCGTAGAACGATAACGACGCGGTTTCTCGTCGGTCTCCATCTTCTCTGCCTCAAAAGTTTGAGAGTCTTTACTCTCATTCACACCGGGCTTCAGCCCGGTGTGAATGAGAGGCGCCCTTTCGGACTTCTTGAAGCACAGCCGTTTCCATCCCGCCTCAAGCAGAATGTTTTACCTTTCGCACTAGCGCCATTTTCAGCTAATCTCCTCACGTGGACAAATTTCGCATTCGTGGCGGCAATCCAATCAAAGGACGCATATCGATCAGCGGCGCGAAGAACTCTGCTCTGCCCTGCATGGCGGCCTCAATCCTGACGCCGGAAACAATTACGCTGCACAACATTCCTTACGTTCGCGACATCATCACCATGCGACGGCTGCTCGAAGATATCGGCGCACATGTGCTGACGCCCGAGTTGCGCACACACAAAATTTCAGCAGCCAATGTGGAACTGCTCGCCGCGCCTTACGAATTAGTGAAAACGATGCGGGCGTCCGTGCTGGCGCTGGGTCCGCTGATCGCTCGCTTCGGAAAAGCCAGAGTTTCGCTACCCGGCGGCTGCGCGATCGGGGCGCGACCCATTGATTTACATCTGGCCGCCCTCACCAAAATGGGGGCCGACGTTTTTCTCGAAGCGGGCGACGTGGTGGCGAGAGCGCCGGACGATGGGTTGAAAGGCGCTGAGATCAGTTTTGACAAGATTTCAGTAACCGGAACCGAGAATCTCATGATGGCCGCGACCCTGGCACGTGGGCGCACAACCATTCACAACGCCGCGCGCGAGCCGGAAATAAAGGATCTGGCTGAGCTGCTGAACAAAATGGGAGCCCGGGTTCGCGGCGCCGGCACTCCAACGATTCAAGTCGAAGGCGTCGAGGGTCTGAACGGCGCCGAGCACACGATTATTCCCGATCGTATCGAAACCGGTACGTTCATCGTCGCGGCCGCCATCACTAAAGGCGAGTTGGAAATCAAAGATTGCAATCCGGAACATTGCAATCGGATCATCGGCAAATTGCGCGAGGTTGGCGTGGATATCGAAGAGGTGAACCAGAGCACTCTGCACGCGCGGTGCGGGCCACGTGGTTTGCACGCGAGCGATTTGATAACGGAACCGTACCCACAGTTTCCCACCGACATGCAGGCGCAGTACATGATCCTGATGACCCAGGCAAACGGGCCATCAGAAATCACCGAAACGATTTTTGAAAATCGCTTTATGCACGCCTCCGAACTACAGCGGATGGGTGCAAGCATCCAGATTGGCCGCGAAAAGGCGATCGTTGACGGGCCCAGCAACTTAATCGGCGCACGCGTTCAGGCTTCCGATTTGCGCGCTTCTGCCTGTCTGGTGCTGGCCGGCCTGGTGGCGGAAGGCGAAACCATTATTGATCGCGTCTATCACATCGATCGCGGATACGAAAAGATTGAAACGAAGCTGAAAGCCGTAGGCGCAGACATCTTGCGTTTGCGTGAGTCAGTAACGTCGCCGCTCACCTCCGCCGAGGGAGATGAAGCTGCGGCATGATCAAAAACCGGAAAAGCACAGTTAGCGAACCACAGAGGCCTTTTTGCCACGTCACACAAAGCAAGCGAAAGCTTGAATTCTGAACTGACTCGTGAACTCCAGAGTCTGTGTTATCATGCGCCCATGACTGAGACGGATTGCCTCTTTTGCAAAATTCTGGCGGGCACCGCAGCGGCTGATGTCGTCTATCAGGACAATCGCTGCGTCGCCGTCCGTGACATTAATCCCCAGGCCCCGACACACCTGCTGGTCATTCCGCGCGAACACATGGAATCGCTGGATGACGCATCGCAAAAGGACGAGTCGTTGCTGGGCCATCTGCTGCGAATTTCTGCTCGCGTCGCCTACGAGCACGGACTATCCGAAAGCGGCGGCTATCGCACGGTCATCAACACCGGACGCGGCGCCGGCCAGTCTGTCTCTCACTTGCACCTGCACGTGCTCGGCGGGCGCGAGATGACCTGGCCGCCAGGATAAGCAGACTGACAACGTTCCGGTCTCAACTTAAGAAAAACGCGCGCCGCTTTCGCGACGCGCGTTTCGCGTTTAACCACTAACCGGCTGGGCTATTCTTCCATTCCGCGACGCCGCGCAGGCGAAGCAACCGGCCCACTCAGCCGCACCCCAACAGTCACTTTCTGACCGCGTCGAACAACCTCGACATTAACCGTGTCGCCTATTTGATGATTATCGAGGACTTTATACAGATCGTCCTTGTTGGCTACCTTTTGCCTATCGATTGCGACGATGATGTCTCCCAATTCAATGTCGCCATCTTCAGTTCGTACCAAGCCCCGCAAACCGGCGTTCGCTGCTGCACCGCCCGGCCGCGCATACCAGATCACGACTCCGTCGGAAACCGGTAAGTGAGCTTGCGGACCAAACGCCGCCACATCTCGCGTGTCGATGCTGAGGTTTGGTCGCAGGACGGCGCCGTTACGTACAAGTTGTGGCACTATTCGTTTGGCAATGTTCACTGGAATAGCAAAGCCTACTCCCGCGGAGGCACCCGAGGGCGATTCTATTTGCGAGTTGATTCCAATCATCCGGCCATGAGAGTCGAGCAACGGTCCGCCGGAGTTACCTGGATTGATCGAAGCGTCGGTCTGAATCGCACCCTCAATCTTTCGACCATTCTGGGCCTGGATTGGCCGCTCCAGGCCGCTGATGACTCCGGTGGTCAAAGTCCGGTCGAGTCCGAAAGGATTTCCAATCGCCAAAACTTTCTGTCCGACAATGAGCTTGTCCGAATCACCGAGGGGCACGACGGTCAGCGGTTCCTTCGGTTGTTCCAACAATCTGATTACGGCCAGGTCGGTATCAGGATCCTTTCCCACAACGCGGGCCGGATATTCCTTGCCGCTGCCGAAACTTACTGTCAGTTTCTCAGCATCAGCGATCACGTGATAGTTAGTGAGAATATTACCCTGAGCATCAATGATCGATCCCGAACCGGCGCCTTCCCGCTGTTCTGCAAACAGTCCAAACAAGTCGCGCACGGTTGTCGTCGACTGGATGTAAACAACGCCGGGGGCGATCGCCTTATAAACTTCAATGTTGTTTTGCTCATCGGTGGCCAGCGAAGGATCGCTGATATTCGCCGGCGGAGAAGTCGTCAAAGCCGAACCGAACGGTTGCCAGCGGTTGGACAACTGCTGAAATCCTAAAACGGTGACGGCGGCGAAAACTGCCGACGCAAATGCGATTACCAAAATCTGTCTTGCCGAAACTCTGTACATAGGCCCAAACTCCTGAAATTCTTAACCAGATCTGAGATGCACGTATGCCAGTTTACGGTTGTGCAACGCGCATTTGCAAAACGCGCGAGCGACCCTTCGGGTTCCCGAACAATTGTAAAAAGTAAGCGAGGTTGAATTGCGGGGAAAACGGCGCTTCGCGTTTAGCCAAGCAGCGTCAGCAAGGTGTACGGAACGTTGCTGATGTAAGTCAGGGTTGACATCGGCGCGGGCCACCCCAGCGCAAACATCCCCGTCGAGAAATGGACCATCATCAGCAGTCCATAAATCGTAAGCACGAGGCGCATCCCGTGACGGGCGAGCGCGAGATGCGAAGCCCGGTAAAGCATGTACGCGGCAAAACCACCGATTGCCAGTTTCACCAGCATGAATGGAGCATCCCCCAGCGTGAGCAGTTGGTTCATCAGGCCGTTGCCTTCGGTCGCGATGTTCGAGTGAACCCAGAACAGCGTAAGTTGCGCGTCCAACCAATTCAGCGCAAAAAGAAGAAGGCTTTTTACCAGTGCGCTCATTTTCAGGAGAGATCTCCGTTCGCAAAAAATGCTAGAGCTCTGCCCTTTGAACTGCGAAACCTCCAGGCACACGGCCCAGAGGTTTCGCCGTCCTTACGGGAAGAAACGAGACTCGTTTCGTGCTACCCAAAATATATGATCAATCGCGCCGGTGTTCCTGCGAACACGCTCCGCCGCGGACTGTCAATTTGCTCTTTCCGAAATGCGCAAGATTTCGAAAAGCCCCAAACAATTTACGATTCGTGACTAAGCCTAATATAGAATCAGCCTGCGAGCAATACATTCTGGAAAGAAGAACCGAATCCCAAGATGAGCGCCACAATTAAGAGCGCGCTTACAGAAGGCGCCGCCGGCTTGAAGACGGCGGGCGTCGATGACCCGCGGAATCAGGCGAACCTGCTGCTCATGCATGTACTCGATCGCGACCGCACCTTCCTGCTGGCGCATCCGGAGGAGGATCTTTCGACCAAACAGTTTGATCAGTATCTGGCCCTGGTTAATCGCCGGGCCGAAGGCTACCCGCTGCAATACCTCACCGGCCGCCAGGCGTTTTTCCAACTCGCCTTTGAAGTGACGCCGGACGTTTTGATTCCGCGCCCGGAGACTGAATTGATCGTGGAGGTGGGAATCGAAATTCTAAAGGACAAAGCGGCCCCCTTTTTCGCAGACCTGGGCACCGGCTCGGGGGCAATCGCGATTTCTCTGCTTCAGGAATTGCCACGCGCTCGCGCCATCGCCGTTGATGTTTCGCCTGGGGCGTTGGAGGTGGCCAAACGGAACGCGGAACGGCATGCGATGACAGATCGGCTGCAACTTGTTGAGTCCGATCTGTTCTCGACGATGGATCCCCGGGCGGCGTTCGATTTGATCGTCTCAAATCCGCCGTATGTTCCGGCAGGTGATTTGAATAGCTTGCAACGCGAAGTGCGTCACGAACCATCCGGCGCGTTGGACGGAGGACCAGACGGGCTAGTAGTAATTCGTCGTCTTTTGAGGGAGGCGCCTGACTTCCTGACGGCCAATGGCTATTTGGTTTTTGAGATTGGTTTCGATCAGCATGAGGCCGTGGAGAAGTTAATAGATCGCGGCGCGTGGGAGCTGATTGATTTACGAAAAGATCTACAGGGAATTCCGCGAACGCTAGTCTTACAAAAGCGCGAGCGTCCCGGCTCAACTATGGAATGGACAAAAACGAGTTCTTAAGTTCAGCTAGCCGAATTCGCAGCGGCAGTAATCGGAGCCGGGCGCCGGCCTTCCTTGTACTTGCCATAACCACCCTTAATCAACTGTATGAGCGGCCGGCGATTCTGGGCCACCAGCTTGGTCCACACGCGAGCATTTCTTTGTGGGAAGTAAATTCCGCGGAAGAACATGCGCATCACAAAGTGCATGATCTGATCGTTAATGTCACGACCTTCGAACCAGTCCAACGCCTTCTGATTATTTTCCGGGCTGTAAGAGGTGCTCCAGGCTTTATCGAGCTCGCGTTGCACCTGCTCGCTGCTGATCCGGAGCGGCGTGTGGGCCATCTTGTTATGCGCGAAACTCAGCCAGTGCTTCGGGCGCGTCAAACGACCTTCGGCTCCTAATTTCTTGTAGGTAGGAGTCCCGGGCAATGGAACCAACGGGCTGAAGAGCGGCATTCCCGGGGGCCACGACTCGATGTGCTTGAGAGTGCGTTCGGCAACTCCGGGCGTATCATTATCGAGACCAAAGATAAACGAAGTCATCGCATAGATGCCTCGCTGCGCTAAATTATTCAGGACCCCGGCGTATTCTTCTGGTTTATTAAAACTCTTGGCGACGCCGGCCAGGCTGCCCGCGTCGATAGACTCCATGCCGATGAATACCCATTTGCAGCCCCCCGCCTGCATCAGGTCGAGCAACTCCTGGTCGCGGAGCAGGTTCGCGCTGATCTGCGCAATCCAGGGCAGTTGAGCCTTGGCGGCAATGATGTCCCGCAGCAAAGACTTGGTGCGGTTCTTGTTGATAGCAAAGTTGTCATCAATAAAGAAGATGACAATTTTGCCGCGATCTTTTTCCGCGCGTCGCTTGAGCAGCAACAACTCGTTGACGACGCTCTCGTTCGAGCGAAACCGAATTGAATCGCCAAAGAAACCAGTCACGGTGCAGAACTCACAGCCATAAGGACAGCCGCGGCCCGACTCCATCGGAATCGTATTGAAGTAACTGACGCCGGAACCGTAACGCTCGGTCAGTTTGCTCACGAACTTTGGCACCAGATTGAATTGATCCAGATCAATCGTATCCCAGGGGATGATTGGATAAGGCTGCAAGCTGGGTTTCTGGTCCTTACCCGCCGCATCCACGGGCGCATAGATTTCCTTCAATTCGCCGCGGGCGGCGTCGGCAACTATGAGCGGCCAGGTTTCGTCCGCCTCACCGAGCGCCAGCGCATCGACGTGACGCGGGCCACCATTTTTGCCCAGCGCCTCGTCCGGCTCTTCGGTTACGTGTGGCCCGCCCATGACGACCGGAATGCCGGCGGCGCGAACTGCATCGGCAACTCGATAAGCCTTCTGGATCATGCGCGTCATGGCGCCAATGCCAACCAGTCCAATCTCCTGCTCCCTGCAGTACTGCACTAACTGCTGATCGTTCATGGGCTTGGCATTACCATCGATCAGAATCACTTCATGTTCCGGAGGCGTGAGGGCCTTGAGCAAGAACATCCACAGGTGCGGCATGAAATTGCGAGTCACGCCGTTATCCGGATTGTAAAGAAGAATTTTCATTTGCGTTCCTGACCTCTAATTGGAGAGCCCCCTAAGCGGCCCTCAGGATAATCTAATATTGCGTCGGCGGGAAATAACAATATGGTCGTGATAGTCGCGACTGGTAAAAATCCCAAACTGGTAAAGACCCAACTATGAAGCGGACTATATCATATAGTGCGCCAGCGTACACACCAGAAACGTGAAAGTGCGGCGGGCAGTTTCAGGCTGCGCCATTTCAGGCGAGCGAGCGGTCAGGGCCAATCGTGCAAACCGGCGCACCCCAGCAGGAAAAATGCGGCAGCAATTAACCTATTATGCTTGGCACAAAGAGCGAGCAGATGCTAGAATTCGCCGCGTTAGCACCGTTAATCGGATTTTTAGGACTCCTTAAGTACTTTCAATCGAGCATTTTCGGAGGCTCTCATTGGGTTCACCAAAGATTGTTCTGACGGCCTCGGCAAGCGAGGCAAGCGAATGGCGCCACAGTATCTGGCAACAGATGCTTTCGGCAACGATTCCGGCAAAGCACGCTCATAGGTGGCGCACTCCGGAATTGTTGATCAACGAATCCTGGCCCGATGGGCGTGCGAAGTATGTGCCCAACGGACTGCGAATGGTCGAGACGTTACTGCTGCGCGAGTACTCGGAAGATGATGTCGTCGTCTGTTACCTGGAGAATCTGGAAAAGTTTATCGGGCCCGAAACCAAAGTCGTCGCGATTCATGCGCACAACCCGCTTGGCATTTCATACGCTACCGACGTCTATTCCAAGATCGCCGGTAAGAACCTGATCCCGGTCAACGCGGCCGAATTTCTCAAGATCGTAAAGCATCCAGTTATCGAGAAGTACCGGCCAAAGATCGTGATTGGCGGTCCGGGCGCCTGGCAATTAGAGCGCGCTGAACGCCTGGACGAATTCAACGTCGATTATCTGATCGACGGCGAGATCGAGAGAGTCTTCAGCGACCTTTTCAAGCGCATGATGGCCGGCGATCCCACGCTCGAGCGGATCATAAAAATTCCCAAGAGCATGCAGCCGACGGTGGAAGAGATTCCGGTCGTTCGCCATCGCTCAACCTTCGGCGTGGTGGAAATCACTCGCGGTTGCGGCCGTGGTTGCCAGTTCTGCGGACCGGCGACAAAGGTGGGCCGCTCGTTCCCGCTCGAACACATCATGGAGAGCGTGCGCGTGAATGCGCATGAGGGCGCCACCGAAATCATGCTTGCTACTGAGGACATGTTCCTCTACGAGCAGGCGGCGAATTTCGAGACCAACATCCCCGCGCTCGAGAATATGTTGCGCAGCGTTAAGAGTGTTCCGGGAATCAAAACGCTGCAGATGTCGCATATCACGATGGCGCCGGTCGTGAAGGATCCGACGATCATTGAGCGGCTGACGCCACTGATCGTTCCCTTCTCGCATGTTCAGCACAAGGAATCCACCGACTCCGATCACCGCATGACCGATCCGATCATCGGCCTGGAAACCGGTAGTTCGCGTCTCTTCGACATCTTCATGAAGGGCAAAGCTTATCCGTACAAGGCTCATCAATGGCGTGACGTCGTGCTCAAGGGAATGGAAACCCTGAACAAGCACAACTGGTTTCCGTTCTGTACCTTCATCATCGGCTTGCCAGGAGAGACCGATGCCGACACCAAAGAATCTCTCAACCTGCTTTACGAATTGCGTGACGCCAAAGGAACCTTCGTGCCGACTTTCTTTGTGCCGCTCGAAGACACGCGCATGCAGAAAAAGGACAGCGCCAAGCTCATTGAGATGACTGACCTTCAATGGGAGTTCTTCTATACGTGCTGGAAGTACAACCTCCACTTCTGGAAGGGCTCTGCGTCGACAATGAAGTTCTCGTTAGGCGTGCCGATCTATTACTACATGCTCGGCCGCAAGCTTTTCGGTAACGGCATCAAATATCCATTGTATCGTTTTGCCGGACTGCCGGATCGTTTCATGCGCAAGCACCTGTATCTTGATTTCACCGGTCACAAACGCAGCAAGGGAGTCATGCGGGCGCCGGTGAATGAAATCCTTCCCGGGTTTAAGAATGTCCGCGAACAGGGCTTGAACATGGTTGACGCGACCCAGTTGCATCACCTCGGTTCCAGTATGGCCGCGGCTGCCGGTGATATCGTTCAAATCGCCAGCTAATCCTCTCTGGGAACGCGGACGTCCTCGTCCGCAGTGAGCGCAAGGCGCGAAAAAGCTTGTCACTCAAAACAACAATATGTCGTCAGGATGCGGACGAGGACGTCCGCGTTCCCAGCGGTTACGCCCCTCGTTTTCAGAATTTACGATCGCCGAATTATCGAAACGCAGTGTCGCTGGCGCTGGGCTGTTTCGCGATCCTCACCGCGGCGTGCAGCAATTCACTCTTCAAAGTGAAGCCGGTCAGCGAGCTTCCGCCTTTGCCCTCGACCGCCGCCAGCATGAACGTCGGCACCATCACTTTTCGGGCCTCGCCTCTTTTGAACGATGAACAAACGCAGGAATTGTTCGAAACGAACCTGCAACTGGCCGGGCTTTTGCCGGTTCGGCTCGAAGTCGTTCACAACGGCGGCGAAGCAATTGAGATCAAGAAGCTGCGCCTCAAACTGCATGATGGCGCCGGCACAGAATGGAAATTGATTTCAGCGAAGAGTGCCATCTCACGCATTCTGAAGACTAACGGTATCAGACTCTACAACCCGAATTCCCGCAAGACATTCGAAAAAGAGTTTCGAGCCTACGAATTCGATTTGAAGACGCCGTTCGCTAACACCGAACGCAAGCGCCAGGGTTTGATCATTTTCCAGTCACCACAAAAAGATCCCGTGGCCTCGCCCCGGGGATTGGTGTTGTCGATCGAAGGATTGGCCCAGCCGGTTACTTTGAATCTGAATTGAAAACGACCTGGCTCCGTTAGGAACCCAATGTTTATAGCTCCAGATCAAAAAAGATTCGCTTCGCTCCTCCGGAGCTCATACAACTTCGGAGAATTTGGTTTCTATAAACATTTCATCCCTACGGGATGAACCTCCACGCCGCTGATTCCGCGTTAGACTTTCAGGTTTTGCTCGGTTAGCCTCTCTATTCCCCAATTTCATTAATTCATCTTCGAAAGGAAAGTAATCATGGCAGAAGCACAAACCGGAAGACAGCCATCGCCGGCGCTCTTATTCGACACCTTCAATGCATATCAACGCACCCAGGCAATTAAGACCGGGATCGAGCTGGCCGTTTTCACGATCATCGCGGAAGGACACACCACGACAAAAGCGATCGCTGAAAAGTGCGCGGCCTCTGAACGCGGCACGCGCATCCTCTGCGATTACCTCGTCATCGGCGGTTTTCTGACAAAAGACGGCAACGACTACGGCCTGACTCCTGACTCGGCGATGTTCCTCGACAAGAATTCGCCGGCTTACATGGGGACCGTGACTGAATTCATTCTGGCCCCTCACATGGTCGAGAACTTTGACCACTTAACCGAAGCGGTCAAGAAAGGCGGCACCGCCGGCGAAACCAAATCGCTCGAACCAGATCATCCGATGTGGGTAAGGTTTGCCCGGGCCATGGCGCCGATGATGGCGATGCCCTCACACCTGATGGCCCAGCTGGTCGATCCGACCAAAGACAAAAAGTTGCGCGTGCTCGACATCGCGGCCGGTCACGGTTTGTACGGCCTCGCTTTCGCGAAACAAAACCCGCAGGTCGAAGTCACCGCAGTTGATTGGCCGAATGTTTTGGAAGTGGCGATCGAAAACGCGAAGGCGGCCGACGTTTTGTCTCAGTATCATGTGAAACCGGGCAGCGCTTTTGAGGTCGATTACGGCTCGGGCTACGACCTGGTGCTGCTCACAAACTTTCTGCATCACTTCGATGTGGCGACCTGCGAAAGTTTATTGCGCAAGGTCCATGCTTCACTCGCTGAAGGTGGTCGCGCGGTAACCCTGGAGTTTGTGCCCAACGATGACCGGGTTACCCCGCCGCAAGCAGCGGCCTTCAGCATGATGATGCTCGGCATGACACCGGCGGGCGATGCTTACACGTTCGCCGAACTCGACCAGATGTTTCGCAACACTGGTTTCACTAGTAGCGAGTTGCACGAATTGCCGCCCACCATTCAACGCGTGGTAATCAGCCGCAAGTGATCGTGTCAGAAGCCCGATCGCGAGGGAGGGCAATCCTGGTCCCCGCAGCCGGCCCTTCCTGACGTTCGGGCTTCTGACACCTGATTCAGATGGGCGACAACCGGCTCGCGGCATTTCGAAAAGTGAACCACCCTTGCAGGGTTACCGTATTAATTTTGACGTCCACGGATACGGTGACCCTGCATGTCCAAAACTCAAATCGCGCCATCACGCATCGACAGACGCAACTTCTGCACGATTGCCGGAGGCGCCGTCGTCTCACTCGCAATAAGCACGGCCTGTCGTCGTAGTTGGTCCAACCTCCCTACCGATGGAAAGCTAAAGGCTCGACCGCGCAGTGGCACGGGCGTCTCGCCCGTGGAGCCCGCGCAAGATGCGCGTCCCACGCCAAACCGCAATTCATCTTCTGGGAAGCCTATCGCTCTCGGAATCGATCGTGAGCGCGATGCTTTCCTTTACGTTCCCAAATCCGCAACCAACTCGCCTTTGCCACTCTTGCTCTTTTTGCATGGCGCAACCCAAAGCGCAGACGATATGTTCTGGTATCTCGATTCCGCGCCTGATGAAACCGGTGTGACCATCCTCGCTCCAAATTCTCGCGACACCACCTGGGATGCGATCACCGGCAGCTTCGGGCCTGATGTTGATTTTCTGAATCGCGCACTCGAGCGAACGTTCGAAACTGTGGCCATCGATCCCGCGCGAGTGGCGATCGGCGGATTCTCGGACGGCGCTACCTACGCAATCTCGCTCGGATTAATCAACGGTGATTTTTTCAAGCGCGTCGCGGCCTTCTCGCCGGGATTCATAATCGATGGCGCGACACAGGGTAAGCCGGGTTTTTTCATCTCGCATGGAACGCGGGACCACATGCTGCCGATCGACAGGTGCGGCCGCCGCATCGCCGCCGACTTGAAGACGCACGGGTACGAAGTGACTTTCCGGGAGTTTGATGGGGATCACGAGATACCCGCTGACGTTATGCGGGAAGGCCTGCGCTGGGTGGCGAAAGCGTAATCCGCAGATTTCGCAGATTTATTTTCTGGCTTCTGGGAACCAGCTACCAGGCGTTTTTCGATCGGATGCAGACTCAAATGCCTATCGAGAAGGATGGCGAGGCAATTGTCGCACGCGGCTGTGCGGCGCATGAATGCACCGTCGAGGAAGCGATTCTGGTAATTCAGAACGGCACGCTGTATGTCGCGCTGAAAATGAACAGCAAGTTTAGTAAGACGTTCCCAGCCGACCGATCCAAACTGCCTGAAGCACTAAAGCGCGCAATGGAACAGTGAGACAGACGTGACAGCGTGGGAGTCGTTACTGCGAATTAAATCAAACATCGGATTAGAAATGTTCTGCGGATCAGGCCTGCAGGTTTAATGTCAGCGATGTCCTGACCGAGCCTCAGTCAGTAGTTGTCCGGTTAATCGCGCCAGGCGAACCAGAGAGCTCCCTAGTTGAAGCGGAAGTCGGAGGCGGGTGTCGAAAGGCCTGCGCAGAGTGACGGTCGCCTCTATCGGATTGGGCCACCGCTGGCGTAGAGCCTGCGCCACGGCGGTGCGCCGGCGGAGGTGTAAAATCATCGGGGCGCGCCGACCATGAATTGTAGTGCGCGTCTGCCACTGCTTAATGACCGCCTGCGGAAGCCATTCAGGTAAGGAGGCGAATTCGCCTTCCAGTGCGGTGTCCGGGAGGCGCGCGCCTATTAACCGGTGTGCGAGGTGAAGGGCGCACCGGACCCATCCGGACCGCCGGGCATCGCCGCTGAACAAGTAGTCCCAGTCGAAACCGGCGGCGCGCGATTCCACGGCGGCGGCGATGTCGCAGAGCCAAAGCGGGCGACACATGCCGTGCCGCAGCGCGTGTATGCAAAGGAGGCGCAGATGGTCTTCCGCCGAGAAGACTCTTACTGCACCCAGCATTTGAGAGCGGTGGTACAAGCTTTTGAAGCTGCGGTCATCAAGCTCGATAGTCCCGCAATGCAGATCCACGGAGAAGAGGCCGTTCGCGGACACCTGTTTGTTAAGTTTGTTGAGAATAGCAAGCGCAGCAGGATATTGATCGGGACGGACGTAGAGGTCAACATCACCGGCGGGCCGCAGGCCTAACTCCGGGTACAGGTGTGAAGCCGCCAGGCCTTTACCTAAAACCGCCCTCAGGTGCTCTTCGCGAAGAAAGTGCGTGAGCCTTCCGACTGCCGCCTGATAGAGTTCGGCCTGAACGGTTTGAAGCAGGTACGCTTGCCGGAGCTTCAGTGCGGCAGCCGACGTACGCAGGGCCGTATGTCGTACCTTCCACCAGCCGAGTGCGCCTTCGCCCCTCTCAACCAGTAAAGGCGCGACCTGCGCAAGCTGCCCGGCCGTTATGTCCAACACGGGCGGCCGAATCCGCCACGCGCCACGAAGAGTCTCTGCTATCAAGCTGCCGAGTTCCATCGCCCATCAAGTGTTTGTGCATATGCACATGTTCTGGCCGCCGACGTTTCTCCACCGGCAAAAGAATTGGGGGTCGCCACAAGGTTTCAGCGGATCTTCACAGGTGATTTGCGTGGTGAAGGCGCCGCAATTGATGGTGGCGGCGGCCGCCGCCTGGGGCGCTAACATCGACGTGATCAGAGGTAACGAAGTGACGGCCGCAACGCCAAGCTTCTGGATTAGGGCCCTGCGCGACAATCGTCGAGTTGGCAGAGCCTTCCGACCTGAGGTAGAGCGGAGCAGATTGGCTTTTCGCAGTCCGTCCAAAGCGAGCCGGACCACCTCATTGTCGGCTTTGCTCTTCAACTCCTTCCGAAGCAGCGCGACGACCTCAGCCGTGGTCGTCCGGCCATCACAGTGCCGCCAGACCAGCGCGGCGGCCCGATTCAAACAGTGGACCTCATGCCTTTCGAGGTCATAGACAACGACCTCGTCTGTCAGGGCTTTGATGATCAGGCCATCTTTCCGGGCTTGGGGCATGGAATGTCGCGAGGCTGTTTTCATACTATGTTCAACTCAAAACGGACCCCGATTAGGTTGGGGGTTGCTTTTGCCGCAAAAGTCGGTTGGCTGCGGTGCAGCTTCGCCGACGCAAGCATCCAATCTGAATGCTTTCGGTTACCAGTCAGAAAACGCTCCCAATCGAAATCTGACCGCACTGCTTCGACAATCAACGCTACGTCGCAAAGCCACAACGCCGTCGGGAAACGCAAAGAAAAGTTGAGGCGGAGATTCTAACTTTGGGGTAATGACCCTGGTCATCTGAAATAAGAGGACTGATCAATTTCATCAGTCGTACGACCCGTAATAGTCGTAGTAATTGTCGACCCCCAATTCCGCATGATTCAGCACGACGCCATATACGCTGGCGCCCACCGCTTCCAACCGCTCTTTGGCGCGTTTCACGATGCCGCGCGAAGTGCGTTCACTATGAACCACCAAAACCACTCCATCTACGAGAGTCGAAATAATGCTGGCATCAGCAAACGAGCTGGCTGGCGGCGAATCAACGACGATGTGATCAAATCGCTCGCTCAAAACCTTGAACAGCATCTGCATCTCCGGTGAGCTGAGGAAGTCGGCCGGATTCGCCGGCCGGGGCCCGGCCGGAACGATTTTCAGCCTCGGACACGGCTCGTAAGTCGTTATCAACGAATCAATATCCTGACGGCCTGAGAGAAACGTAGTCAGACCCTCTGAGTTTTCCAAATCGAAGTGCCGGTGGACGCGTGGACGACGGAGATCGCAATCCATTAGCAAAACCTGAGAGCCACTTTGGGCGAGGGCGATCGCGGTGTTAATAGCAGTAGTCGTTTTGCCGTCAAGCGGGCTCCCGGAGGTCATGAGAATCGTCCGCGGACTTTGTCCCGGCGTAAACAAAAGTGAGGCGCGCAGGTGCCGATAGGCTTCGGCCGTCGGCGATCGAAGGTCACTTGCCGATGCCAAAGCTGTGTAGGATCCGTCATAGCTCCGCCTCCGCAGGGAAAACCTTTTTTTGAGGAAGCCATGGCCATTTATGTTGGCGGGCGGAATCAGCGCCAGAGTAGGCAGAGAGAGATACTGCGAGACATCTTCCGGTGACTTCAGCTTGTTATCGAACAGGTTTATGAGCACCGCCAGACCAACACCAGCCAATAACGACAGTACAAAAGCCGTCAATATTTTGCTGAGGCGGGCCGGACCAATAGGCTCTGTCGGCACGGCTGGAGGCGTCACAATCCCTACGTGATTTGATTTATCCAGAGCATTTATCTGCATCTCCGTCTGGCGCTGGAAAAGGATGTCATACACCTTCCGATTAGTGTCGATCTGTTGGTTAAGGTTTGAGAGTTCAATTTCGTCCTGCGTTTGATTGTTTGCCGTCCCTTGCTCTTTGTAATACGCCTCGCGTAATTTCGCTTCGCGCGCCACCGCTGCATTTAAGTTTGACTTCAACGCCTCGACCGTCTGACGTGAAGTTTCTCCGATGTCCTGGCGTACTTGACGGAGTTCTGAATCGACCTTTTTCACTTCAGGCCATTCGGACGTATAGACCTGCAGCAACGCTGCTCGTTTTTGTTCGAGCTCGTGGATCGCCTTGCGCAAGGCCCGAACTTCTTCACTATCTCTAGCGGACGGTACCGACGCCGGATCCCTGGTCGCTTTGGCGGCCTCGTAAGTCGCCTCCAGGTTTTTACGATCGTTTTCGGCATCAAGTAGTTGCGAGCTGAGTTTTCCCAGGCGATCGACCGTTAAGTTTCTGCCTTCCCCTTTCTCGAGCGGCAGATTATGCGTCTGCAGATAATTCAATCTGTCGTCTTCTGCTTGTTTGATCTTGGTCCGCAACTCGCCAATCTGGCGGCCAAGGGTCGTCGCTGCTTCCTGCGTACCTTTCGTTTCATATTCAGTGTTGTTGGCGATAAAGGTTTTGGTTAACGCATCAACGATTTGCATTGAAAGATGCGGATCAGCATGAGTCATACTAACCACAACCAGATTGGTTCGTTCTATCGGCTGAACACTCAGTCCAGCCAGCACAGTGGCTACATAAGTTTCCAACTCGCTAACGCGGGACTGGGTCAACTCACTCACACTTTTTTCGAGGGGCGGCGCCGGAGCCGTCGCCGCCGGGACAGTCGGCGCGGCCCTGCTCTTTCTCTTAAGAGCACGGCGCAGCATGGCAAAAGAGCTGGTTTCTTCGGCGGCTGCTAAAAACTCCGGACGGTGCTCCAGATCCAGCGCCAGAATAACCTGACGTATCAACTGCGGATTGCTGATCAAACGGACCTGGGTATTCTGGTAGTCATAATTGCTGAACGAGCGAAGCACTGTGCCCTTGCTGTCCTCTATGTAGACATACTCCTTTGCGTCCAACTGGAGCACTGCAGATGACTCGTAGATTGGCGGCAGACTAAGAGAATAGAGGGTGACACACAAAGTCGCGATGAGGACGATACTCAACACCAGCCACTTACGCTTCAGCACGATCGAAACGTAGTCCCAGGGCTCTCGGTCTCTTCTTGAATGTGGTGTGGGCGAATGTAGTTCACGGAGCGGCGTATCTAAGCCGCTGGAACTACTGGGCACAAGTCGCACATCTGGAGAAAGCATTTAGATGGTTGGCGACGCCGAACCTCTTATGGAATTGGGGGAAGGAATTATAACGAGTCGTGATCTTCTTTGGCAATCTTTTGCAAGCAATATTTTACCGCGCCCGTCGAGAAACAGCTCTCGCTTTCTCTAACGAATTGACACCTTAAAAGGCTTGCAGCCGCGTATCCGGCTAGATACGCTCCTGAATTCGCAATGCTCTTAGAGCGCGCGACATAATGTTGATTGCAAAATTTCTAAGGTTCCGGCGACGAGTCGGCGTTTGTCCCGCGTTCGCGATTGAAAGGCGAAGACGCTAGCCACGCAGGCATTTTTTCGTCGTTAGCCACTCTCAGACCCAAGCGCTACAGCGGGACCAACCGATCCGAATGCCGTCGTCGCAGTCAGTAATAAAACGGCGGTGAGCGCGAAAGCTATTGACCGCCGGAGCACCTCCAACCTGATCTAATTCGATTCATCGAAGTTCTTCCTTCAGTTATTTCTATCTAACACATTGTCGTTTTCAGATCAGCGAGCGTCTCTGATCAAGACAATGTCGTCTTTCCTTGAACCGCGGGCAGCAATGATTCGCTTGCCGTCGCGTGACCAGGCAAAAGAGAAGATCTGCTGTTCAGTCCAGTTAGTGAGTTGTTTGGCCGGTCCACCGCTGATGGGTTGCAGCCAGAGATTCGAGACTCCGTTGCGTGTGTCGATGTAGGTGACCGCCCGGCCATCCGGAGTCCAACGCATGACCATCGGAAGTTCTACGGTCGCGGCGACTGCAAACGATTGCTGCGGCTGACCACCATCGATCGGGAATAGAACGAGCTTCCAGGGTGACCTGGTATCAGGACGATAGCCGCAGGCGATCTGCTTGCCGTCCGGTGAAACCGAAGACTGCAAAGACAGCTTTTCCGTCAGGCGAACGGGCTCTCCACCATCAATCGAAACTTTCCAAAGCGTGAAACGATTGGCGCCGCCCGTCACCGTGTAGACCACCGATCGCCCATCAGGCGAAAACGTAGGCCAATCCTCGCCGCTGCCGCTGGTGAGCTGTTTCGCGTGGCCTCCGTCTTTGTCTGCGCGCCAGAGATGCAGGGTGCCGGAGCGATCCGAAGAGAAAACCAGATAATGTCCGTCGGGAGAAACCGCCGGCCAGACGTTCGAACGCACGTCGCCTGTTAGCTGTCGAGCATTGTTACCGGAAACGTCCGCCTGCCACATGTCCTGATTGCCGCCGTTACTGGAGGCATAGACGATTTGCCCATCCGGCTTCCAATCGACTCCGTAATAGCCGTCATACTTGCCGGAGGTAATCTGCCGCGAGTCGTTCGGCGTCGACGGATCGACGCTCCACAAATTCGATACCTGGTCAGATTGGGTTACTGCCAGGATGCCGGCGTCGTTCGTGATGCTGAGATCGCGATAATCGCTCAAGTCATTGGTAACGCGACGCGCCTCAGACAGGTCCGAACTGATGGCCCAAATCTGGTAGAGTCCGAGCGTTTGCTCCAGAGCATTAATCAGCAACTCGTTCCCGTCCTGGCCACGCCAGGCCACACGCCCGACACCAGCCCAGCGTCGCTGCGTCAAGGGCTTTTCGGCGCCGCTGGTCGCATCAACGCTCAAGACTGTCATGTAACGTCCGTCTTTGTCCGAGCTGCCTCCGCCCACGGCGATCGTCCTTCCGTCAGGCGACCAGGAAGGGCCGCTCATCGAGTAAAAGTCCGGCTGCTTCCTGGTGATTAACGTCCGCTCGCCAGAGCCATCAACATTCGCAACCACAAGGGAATCTTCGGACGTTTCGGAAAAACGGCGCACAAATGCCAGCCGTTTCCCGTCGGGCGAAAAACTGACTGCGGTGTCCACGTTAGCGAGAATCTTGCGGGCCGCGCCGCCTAATGCCGAGACCTGAAAAAGATCCCGAATGGTCTGGCCGCTCTCATGCGCGGTGAAATAGACGAAGGTGCTGTCCGGCGAGAACGAGAGTCCCTGAAACACCAACTGTGAAGCCGGAACGATTTGCACGTTGTTCGCAGTGGCCACCTGTCGGATCCACAGACTTTGCCTTCCAGCGTCATCGACGACATGGACCACGTATTTGCCGTCCGGAGCAATTGCCGCCAGACGCGATTTTCCCGTGCTGGTCAATCGCGCAATTGAGATGGAACTGAAGGCAGCGGGCTTTGACACCGATCTTTGCAGCACCAGTTTGTAGACAACGCCAGCGACGGCAACCAGGGCCAGCAGTACGAGGAAGGGCAGCAAGGACCGCTGCCAGGCGGGAGTTCGGGCGACAGTCACAGCCGCCGAAACCTCTGCGGTGCTCACACTCAGTCGTCTTGCTGACTGTTGTCCGGATTGACTGGTCATCCCGCACAGTTCCTGGCGGACACTCTTTAGATCCAACAGCAAATCCTTGATTACCTGGTAACGTTCCTCGCGGTCCTTACGCAGGGCGCGAACAATCACGCGTTCCAGGTCATGAGGAATGTCAGGCACAAACCGGCTGATGGGCAAAGGTTCACGCTCAAGGATGGCCGCAATGATTTCGTTCTTTGAGTAGGCTTCGAACGCCGCGCGCCCGGCAATCATTTCATAGAGGACCACGCCGAGACTCCAGACATCGGTCCGTTCATCAACTTGCCACCCGCGAGCCTGCTCAGGCGACATGTATTGCACTGTCCCCATCACGATGCCGGGCGAAGTATCCAACTGCACCAGGGTCGAGGCGCCTTCAGGATGCTCCGCTGAATCGGGCACGGCGCGCTCGGTAAGTTTAGCCAGCCCGAAATCCAGAACTTTCACATAACCATCGGGCCGCAACATGATGTTTTCAGGTTTGATGTCGCGATGAATGACGCCCTTGCCATGAGCATAGGCGAGTGCGGCGGCAATCTGTTCGGCAATCTCAACCGACTCGTCGACAGTGAGGTGGTCATGCGACATGCGCGCGCGCAAGGTTTCACCTTCGACGAATTCGGTTGAGAGGAAGTAACCGACCTCCGAAGCGCCCATGTCGTAAACCGTGACGATGTTAGGGTGATTGAGTGCCATGACCGCGCGGGCTTCCTGACGGAAACGCTGCACGCGTTGCGGGTCAGCGGCAAAACTCTCAGGCAGAATCTTCAGCGCGACTTCGCGATTCTGTCCTGTGTGTTCGGCCAGATAGACGTCACCCATTCCGCCCCGGCCCAGCATCCGGATGATTTGGAATGGACCGACGAATTCACCAGCCACAAGGCCTGCTGCCAGGGTTGCAGACTCCATAGGCGTTGTGGTGTAACCGGCTTCAGTTTGGGATTCGAGGATGGTCTGAATTTCTGTGCGCAGGTCGTCATCCCCCGCACAGATTTCGTCAAGATATGACTCGCGCCGTTCCGGAGGCTGCTGGAGAACTGACTGTGCTAATTCGTCGGCGCGACGCTCCGGTTTCATTAGGGGATTTCTGCTCTTCGGGATTGCAACTATCCTCGGGATAGGTATCTTAACATTTAGGCTTTCATAGTCACGAATACGTCAGGTGGTGACCGATTTTCGTCGTAGGGCCTCCCTCTCGTTTAACGATGCCTCGAAAAACTTACTACTTCGGAAGGCCGAAGGCCACGCCTGAACTCTCGCTAAAAATCTTGCCTTGATCTGCCTGCTAATCTGGTTTTACGAATTTGCCGATTCTGAAACGGTGAGGAAAATTCGTTTTTTCCGTAGCCCAGGCGTTTACGCCTGGGTTAACGAATCTAATAGAAATCAATTAGCCTCTTTCAGGAGGCTTACCTTCATGGAGGAGCATATGTCCCACGTGTTTCACCAACTCTATTACCATTTCACTTGGGCCACTCACTCGCGCGAACCCTTAGTCGATCGCGTCTGGCGCCCACGGCTTCTGGACATCATCAATGAAGAAGTCCAGACCCGTGGCGGTTTTCCTATTCGTCAAAACGCTATGCCCGATCACGCGCATCTACTTTGCCGATTACCTCCAACGATTCTCATAGCTGAGTTTATTGGTCAGGTTAAAGGTGCGACATCATTCCGTGTTAACAAAGAAATTCGTCCACGATTCAAGCTACATTGGCAAGAGGGCTATGGTGTTGTGACCTTGCGTAAAGATGAAATTGAAAAAGTGTCACGTTACATCGATCGTCAGGAAGAACATCACCGCCGTGGAAGCGTTTCAGAGTTACTCGAGAGGTGCGAGATTGAAGAGGATGATGCTTTAGAAAAGCCTCCTGAAGGAGGCTCCGTTGAATCAAATGGATATCGCGACCCAGGCGTAAACGCCTGGGCTAGTGAAAAAAGTGAAAGCATGGAACCAACGGACTGGTGTGGCCATGCCACCTTTAGCCAGTCGAGCCAAATCCTCCGCTGCCACGCGTCGTGTCCGGGAGATCCTCCGCCCACTCGGGAGCCGGTGTGATTATCTTTTCAATTATTAACTGACAGACTTTGGCCTGCGCCGGCAGCTCTGCGGTCTCTTTGCCGGTGTTGTGAAGTAAGCATTGAATCTCTCCGCGATAGTCTGCGTCGATGACACCGGCAAGCACATCAATTCCACTTTTTGTGGCCAATCCGGATCGCGGTGCGATGCGACCGTAAAAGCCTTCGGGTATCGCTACCGCCAGACCGGTGCGAACCAGCTTGCGTTCCGTAGAGCGTAAATTCACCGCTTCGACCGAGTAAAGATCCAAGCCGGCGGCGGCGGCGCTGCCGCGCGTCGGCAAGGTCGCCCTCGGATCGAGCTTCTTGAACTTCAGAGGTTCCGTATTTTTCATGCTTGTGGACTCAATATACTATACGAGGCCTGGCGCAAATCGAGTAATCACTTTCAAGTGGATTTTTGATGTCCGACAAGCTTTATTAGCTTGTCGTAGCTCGGCGACAAACTTTAAAGTTTGTCGGACATTTATTCCAAACTGCATCATTACCCAGGTGGAGGAACTCATCTCATGAACGATCCTGCAAACTCGCATGTTAAGAGTCTGGCCGTCAGCCTGTCGGGTGGCGGTCATCGAGCGACGCTGTTCGTGCTCGGCGCCCTGATGTATCTCGTCGACGCGAAGGCCAACGCCCACGTTACCTCGATTGCGTCGGTATCAGGCGGGTCTTTGACCAACGGGTTTGTGGGCCAGACCCTTAACTTCAGAGAAACAGAGGCTGCGGAATTCCGGAAGCGTGTGGCTAGCCCACTCGCCACCCAGATCGCGAAATCGGGAACATTATTTGCCCCGCTCTTCACCAAAGTTTATCTGTTGCTGCTGGGCGCCGGCGGCTTACTCGTTTTGATAATTCCGGCGATTCGCCCAGTTCCCTGGTATGTGCGACTTCTTTTGTTCTTCATCGGACTTGCGGGTTGGGGATGGCTTTTCGGAGTGCGAGGACGAGTGTGCGCGCGTGCATTTGGGACTACGCTGTTCTCACCCAACGGTCGTCAAACAACTCTCGACCAAATCAAGAAACCAGACCTTGACCATGTTATTTGCTCTACTGAGCTTCGCTCGGCCGAACAGATCTACTTCTCAGGCGAGTTTGTCTACAGCTACGCGCTCGGGCATGGCGAGCCGGCTAAATTGCCATTGGCACGCGCCGTCCAGGCCTCGGCAGCGTTTCCGGGCGGCTTCCCGCCGGCGACTCTCCCAACCAAACAACACAACTTTAAGGGAGCACCGCCGCCCAGTGCCGGCGGGCCACCCAGCCCGCCGACCGAGATGGTGCTGACCGACGGTGGTGTCTACGACAACATGGGAGAGCAGTGGGCGCGTGGCTTCTCCACGCGGATCAAGCGGCGTCCGAACCTCGGCCCGGGACGCACTCAGCCAAATCAACTCGTCGTCGTCAACGCGTCGGCGCGGATTCCGTGGATCCCGTTTCGCAAGCAACTCATCCCGTTGATCGGAGAGGTAGCGGCACTCCTTCGGGTTAATAATATCCTTTATATCAACACCACAAATGTGCGCCGGCAGGCGATCGTGGCGAGCTTTGATCCCACCAACCCGGTCGCGGCGTCCGCTCTCCCCAGTGCGCTGGTACAAATCTCTCAGAGTCCATTTGCAGTAGCGAGTGCATTCGCAAATGGCGCGACGCCGGTCGCTGAGCGGGCAAAGCGAGTGCTGGACCTTTTAGCAAACGGACCGACCAGTGACGAGTGGGCCGCGATCGCCCGTGAAAACTCCGCAGTTGCCACGACGCTCAGTAAGCTTGGGGCCGAAGTGAGCGCGCGATTGATCTACCAGGGCTATGTCGTAACGATGTGTAACCTGCATGTCCTGTTCGACACTGACTTTCCGCTCATGCCAGACGCGCTGGCAATTGAGCGGTTCCGCGAGTTGATAGGGTAGCAGGCTGAAAACGATTTGGCTCCGCGCTCGATCGGGTATCGCCATCGATTCGCGCAGTAATCCAAAACTGAATGCCAGCTTCTCCGGGCGCGGCTCAATCATTGGGGTCTTGCCTCAAAAGTTCGACAGTTCAATATCTCATTCACACCGAGCTTGAGCCCGGTGATCGGCGGCTGGAAGAAATTCGCGAAACCGTAAGCCCTACGGTGACCGACTCAGTGCGGCGCTACATTGCCACGCAGGAGACACATCATCGTAAACATCGCTTTGTTCATGAATTGAGAGAGCTTCTCAACGCGGCCGGTATCGAATTTGACGAGAACTATCTATTTGTGAGGTCTGGCACCCCTTCGAGTCTGTCGGAAAATTCATCTCTGTGGTTCTCTGTGCGATCTCCGTGCCTCTGTGGTGAATGTTTTCATCAGCAATTTCACCACAGAGACACAGAGGTCCACAGAGTTTGCACAGAGAAATGCCTTTTTCCGACAGACTCTTCGGGGTGCGGTCATGACTAACGACTTCTCCGGTGGTCTCCGCGGACTCCGACCACCAGCTACTTTCTTGCAACCCTTCAGGTTGCGCTGGGGTGAGTCAACTATATAAATGCCGTTTAAACGGTTTCCTTTTCAAAACAACTCTGAATCACCGGGGCAAAGCCGCGGTGCTAATGAAATAAGACCCGTGCAGTCAAACTGCACCAGACCCGCGTTCGGAATCTCACACCAAACATTCATTTTTCCCGATGATAGTTTTAGCCGGAGCTTTACGCCTTAGGGATTGTAAAAGGAACTGTCGGCTTTGGATTGTCATTCTCAATCGCCCAGGAGCGAAGAGAGCAAACCAAGTCATAACTTTCGCAAACCTAAAGGAGATCTAAACGAATGAAAACCAAACTCACAATCATGCTTCTCACAGTCACCGGGCTGATAGTACTCGCCAGCCAGGTAAGTTCAGCGGCCCTGGGAAACAATTACGTCAACCCCGATTACAAAGGCGGCTCAAGCTTCAATTTTGTAAGTGCCGGGCCAAATGTCGCTCGGTGCGGGGCATTCCCGGAAAACCTCGAGCTGAATTTCACGGGCGGGGGAATTGACACGGAAGGCGGCTACAATACGGCCGTTTTCTCTGCCTGCACCAACACTACAACCAATCTCGTCTTCGACCTGAAAGCAACCGACACCTATGTGGGAAGCGGTGATCAGGTCTTTATCGAAGGGGACCCCTTCGTGCTGGCGCCTAACCCGGCCATCTGTGCCGCGGCGAATGCTCATGGCGTACCTTTCCGGGTCGCCGGCGGCACCGGAGGCCACGCAGGAGCGACGGGCCACGGACGTTTCCACATCGCCAGTAACCTGACCCCTTGTAACGGACAGACGCCGCCGTCACAGGTTTGGTTTGACGGAGTGATCAAGCTGCCGTAGTAAGCACACCAGTTATCTCTTTCCGCCCTCTCCCAAAATGGGAGAGGGTCGGGGTGAGGGCCTAAGGCGCAACCCTCGTATTATTTCCCGCAGGCTGCACCTGCTTTCGCTATGGGATCCGCAAGACATAGAGCAGGCGCAGCCTGCGGGAAGAAGCCCCTTTGTACTTGCGCCCTCACCCTAACCCTTTCGTAATGGCAATTACATAGTTGACTCAGCCAGCCCACGAAGCGGGCGAAAGTTCTGTAGCCCACGGCGTAAGCCGTGGGTATCTGTCGGTAAAAGAAGCCAGCCACGACAGCGGCGAAACTCGATCGGGAAGTGTTCCGCCGCGCTGCGGCTCAGGCTGGTTTTCCACGCAATCCCATGGCTTACGCCATGGGCTACAGATCTTTTGCCGCTCCGCGGCTGAAGGTCACGTGAGTCAAATATGTAAGTGCCCTCCTGAAGGCACAGAGTCATTTGATCTCGCCGTCGTCTTTAACCTCGAGACTATTTCTCGACGGCAAAAAATTTAATCCTGCGTAGTGATAGTTTTCAGCTCGCTCGAACGCCTTACGGAAAGGGTAGGTTAGGCGGCGAGCGCTTCGGTGAGAGGCGGCCTCCTGACCAAACTAGAAAATAAACAAGGAGAATGAAGACAATGTATAAACTGACAACGATAGTAGCGTTACTCAAGCGCGTGCGGCGAAAACCTGAACTGGCGGCGTGTGCGATGGCTGCCGCGCTGCTCTTGCTCTCGATCCTGCCCGCACCGGCACGAGCTCAAAACACCTACGGAGGCGCGACCGTCGTCCATGCCGGCGCCATCGGATTAGTGCCGGGGCAAAGCGTGAGCATCACCGTTCCCAACTTTTACTTTGAGAACGGCAGCGTCAAATTTTTTAAGTCATCGACACTAAAAGTCTACGACCGCGAAGCTCATGTCGTCACAGAGCGCACCTCTGGTCTCATCTATTCAGGCGAGTCGGGCGGGCTAAATGAGGCATCACACGAGTTAGGACACATCTTCACTCTCAGCTACGGTGATCTCCCAGTTCCGGGCGAACCCCGTACAGGCCGCAAAGAGGTCTGGATCGAGGTTCAGTCAATCTCGTTCTCCGCAACGCAGACACGACCTGAAGACATCAGCGTGGTTGTGTTGCCGCCCACTGTCGAGTTGATAGATGACGCGGACGGCAAAACGGTTCTGCGGCTCTCCCTGCCGGTCATCCGCGCGCAGGCTAATGTTGACGGCGGACTTCAACTGGAAATGAGCAGGAGTTTAAGACACGCACTCTACGGCCACAGCTCGCCGGCGGCCGGACAGACGGTGCGAATCGCAATACGAACCACTACTGACTTTGGTCCTTTCCTCCAACCTTCCGAGCCCGGCGCGATCGTTGGCGCCGCCGCGCACGTGAAGGCCTTCAGCGTCTCAACGGGCGCTCTCGTCTGGAGTCGCGAGCTTACCAGTCTAACGCCGGGGCTCCACACAATTGACATCAACCGCGATGAGCTGACCGAGGTGGGCGAACGCGGCACGGGGCGCCTTCCACTCTGGATCGAGGTGGTAATAGACCCTTGCTCCGCCAGCGAGCCAGGGGCTGAAGACTGTGGGCAGTGGGTGGTTGCGCCCGCTCTTGAGGTGTTTGACAACGAAAGCGGCAAGACGACGGTCCGCGGCGGTATGTGGGGGCCGATGAAGGAATCCATGGAAACCATAAAAAAGGCGTGGAAAGACGCGTCGTGACGACGAATTGGGTGAATTGGGTCAGGCCTGACCCCATCTTCAAATAGAAGAAACAAATGATCTGCGCGACTGCGTATGTCTAATCATATGACTACCGCGCAGACTGACGAGCCCACACCTCGAAAACCAATCCGACTCTGGCCCGGTGTAACTCTTCTGGCAATCCAATGGCTGGGTTGGTTCATAGTTCCCTTCTTCGGCACCGAGGCCATGATGTACGGGATGCTGGCCGGCGTTATCTGCGCGCTGCTGATTGCCGTCTGGTGGTTGTTCTTCAGCCGCGCGATGTGGCTCGAACGCTTCGCAGCCATCGTGCTCATGGTCGTCGCGGTCATTGCGACGAAGCGCATCGTCCACCCTTCAATCGCCGGCGGGATGATGGGGATGATGCTTCCGGTCCTTTCCATTCCCTTCCTGTCCCTGGCGCTGGTCGCTTCCGCAGCCGTGGGTCGAAACCTGGCGAAGTGGCCCCGGCGCGGGTTGATCGCGGTTGCCATCCTGCTCGCCTGCGGCGGGTTCACGCTGGTGCGCACCGGCGGGATCACCGGCGACGCCCATCCGGATCTTCACTGGCGCTGGACCAGGACTCCGGAAGAAAGACTACTGGCCCAGGCCGGCGACGAACCGTCAACGTCAACCTCAGTGAACAACGCCCCGGCGGCTGCCACTGACAAAGGCGCGGCGACTAGCTCAGACTGGCCGGGATTTCGCGGACCGAAGCGCGACGGCGTCGTGCGTGGCGTACGGATCGACACCGACTGGGCGCAGAAGCCGCCAGCCGCAATTTGGCGCCGCCCCATCGGCCCGGGCTGGTCGTCGTTCGCCGTCCGCGGCAATCTCTTCTACACGCAAGAGCAACGTGGTGAATATGAGATCGTTTCCTGTTACGACCTGACTACCGGAAAACCGGTGTGGACACACCGCGACGCGGCCCGCTTCTACGAATCGAACGGCGGCGCCGGCCCGCGCGGGACGCCCACGCTCAGCAATGATCGCGTTTACACCTTTGGCGCCACCGGAATTCTGAACGCGCTCGACATTCGCAACGGCGCTGCGGTCTGGTCGCGAAATGCCGCATCGGACACCAAAACAAAGACGCCGATATGGGGCTTTGCGAGTTCGCCCCTGTTGGTTAACGACGTGGTCATTGTCGCCGCAGCCAGTTCGCTTGCGGCTTACGATATCAGTAACGGCAATCCGCGCTGGTTCGGGCCGACCGGTAGCGGCGGCTACAGCTCGCCGCATCTGGTGACTATTGCCGGGGTTGAGCAGGTGCTGCTGGTGAACGGCGAAGGCATAATTAGCGTTAATCCAACGGATGGAACCGTTCTCTGGAAACACGTCTGGGAAGGCGACAGCATTGTGCAACCCGGGATTACGGCAGATGGCGACATTCTAATCGGGAGTGGTTCGGGTCTGGGCTCGGAAGTTGGCGTGCTGCGTCTGGCAGTCAACAAGGGAGCCAACGGTTGGACTGCCACCCAGCGCTGGACCTCCGCCGGGCTCAAGCCATACTTCAACGACTTCGTCGTTCACAAAGACCTTGCATTTGGTTTTGATGGCAGCAGTCTGGCGTGCATCGATCTCAAGGACGGAAGCCGCAAGTGGAAGGGCGGCAGCTTCGGGCACGGACAGATCGTGCTGTTGGCCGATCAGGACCTGCTCATCGTAGTCTCGGAGGAAGGCGAGTTGGCACTGGTACGAGCAACTGCGGATCAGTTCGCAGAGATGGCCCGCTTCAAAGCGATCGAAGGAAAGACCTGGAACCATCCGGTCGTGGCCGGCGATGTTTTACTCGTTCGCAATGGCGAGGAGATGGCCGCGTTCCGGTTGGCGCTGCCGAATCGCTGACAGCTGCCACTCCCACGTTTGAGTCTATGGGCGCGGCTGAGTGTTGTGTATTCAGTGAGCATTGGCGCTATTGGCCAAGCTCGCTGACTTATTTTTTATGAATGAACATCAAGCAAAAGAGCGAAAGCAAACTGACGCGCTCAGAGCCGAAGCCCTGCGGCTTGCGTTCAAATACCCGGAACTGAAGGTTGGTGGTGGTTCGACGATGACGCCGTTAGCGGTATCTCAACCAAGATGCTGGAACTATCGGCACTGACGACCATGAGTATCTAACCGAGATAGGTAAATTGGGAACCCGGAAGCTAATCCGCGAGGAGTTGAATAAGCTAAAAGAAAAGAAGCACGTAAGGACGTTCAATGGAACGCCAGGATATTCAGTGGAAACCAACTATCGCTGGGGTAATCATCGGATGGGTTCTGGGCGTAGCCGGAATCATCATCGCCGTGATTTCACTTTTCATAAGATAGCAACACACTAGCCGAAATAGGGGTAGCGGATAAAATCTGTTTTGCTGGCAAAATCTTTTCTGCAGCGCCATAATCTCGCCGTGCCGAAGCCCCCCAAACCCCGAAAACCCAAAGCTCGTGCTGCGAAGTTTAGTATAGCCGAATGGTACGGTACTCCGCTCACGGCTCTAACCGGTGATGAGCGCCGCGCACTAGGGAACCGACAGGCGATTACATGGCGGGAGCGGGAGCCTTTGCGTTGCCCGTTTAAGCCAGGTACGAACTGCTCTAAGGAAAGCGGTGTCTGTTCACTCCGGCTCTATACGGAAGACCTTGAGACAAAGCTTGTCACAGCAACAGATGACGTTTTGCGGACAGCTTGCCCTACTCGCTTCGAGGAGAATAACGCGATCTATGAGTGGGTTGGCGAGACGGTGTTAGGTTCCAAGAATCCGTTAGTCATCAATCAAGTTCCATTCTTAGACCCGCCAACATTAGAAGATGGATCTAAACTTTCTGATCGTGAGGTTGGGAAGATTGACAACATTCTACTAAGACCGGATAGCGATCCGCTCGACTGGTGCGCGTTGGAAATTCAGGCGGTTTACTTCTCAGGCAGGGCGATGGAAAACGAATTCAAGTTACTGCGAGAGCATGCCGGGGATGCTTTGCCGTTTCCGGTTATGAGTCACCGGCCCGACAATCGAAGTAGCGGCCCGAAACGGCTCATGCCTCAGCTACAAACTAAGGTGCCTACGCTCAGACGGTGGGGTAAGAAAATGGCCGTGGTTGTAGATCGCGGATTCTTTAACTCGTTAGGCATGGCAAGCGTTCGCGTAGAGCCTCACATTTCAAACTGCGACGTTGCATGGTTCGTCGTTGAATATGCTGAGGGTGAGAACGGGCTCTTTTCGCTCAAGCCGCATAAGTATTACTTCACAACGTTAGAGAATTCGATCGAAGCTTTAACCGCCGGCATTCCCGCGAGCCTTGACATCTTTGAAGGACGGATTCTTGAGAAGTTGAACCGGCCTATGCGCCCACGCAAGATCACGCCCGATGAGCAGCTCATACATTAGCGAGTGATGCGTGTTTTTCATCGGGATTTTGTGAGTCTTAAAACCAAACTCTTTCGCCAAGACCAAGATCGGTTCCGCATCGTCGTAGGTCATTAGCACGTCACCCTTGACCTTAGAAGCGGCTTCAAACAGGTTGCGGTGGTCTATGTCTGAATGCGCATAGAGCCTGCGACCGGCAACTGTGTACGGCGGATCAATAAACCAAACCCAGTCGGCTTTGTCGGAATGTTCGGTAAGGAATTTGATACCGTCCATTTGCTGAAACGTGATCAAGTCTTTCTTGCCTACTATGTCAGTGATGCGCTTGGAAAGTGTCTCGGGATACCATCGCGATGCGATGCCGTGGCCGTTCTCGCCCTCTTTCAATAGGCCAGCGCCCGCAGCCATGATGCCGCCACGTTGGACGCGGTTTCTGATGATGGTCTGGAATGCGCGGTCTACCAGTGTGGCCGGTTTGGTTGTCAATTCCTTGATTGCGTTTTCCCTTGTCAGATCGAACGCCACGATCCGCGATGCTAGCTTAAGTCCGTCATCGCCCACTATGGTTTTCCAGACTGAGGCGATCTGTTCGTCCAACTCGACTAGCGAAAGATGCGCGGTCAATTCATCAAACAACATTGACAGTCCGACGATCCCGCCACCGGCGAACGGCTCCGCAAATTCTGCCGGTTTAGCGGTGAAACTTCTTAGCCACTGGCGAACGTAGGGAACGAGCCACGTCTTGCCACCGGGATAACGAAACGGGCTACGGTGTGGCACTGCGGACACGTTGATGACCTGCTTCGCCATACGGCGCATCATAGAGGCCGCAAGCTTTGTTTTCAATGTTGGTTTCGCTTCGCGGCACTGATTGAAGAGGCAACGCTGATTTCCGTAGTGGTCTTTACGGAGCTTCTTTGACTTGAGTTGACAGTTAAGAGAAGTCATTTTGAGCCTTGTCCTTCATTGGAGATTGGCTCAAGCTGAATTTGCTTGGAGGCCAGCGTGAGCAATCGCGTTAGGTTTTCAAATGGGCTTTGTCGGTTACAGCCGATGAGGCCCTTTTCAATCCGAGGCTCTGCAATCTGAGGCAGGGCACGGTTCTCGTAGACTCGTTTGCCTTAAATTTCATGATCGGAGAGTGGTTTTAGACTGCTCTCCGGTTCGTGTCTTGGACGTAAACCTAAATACTTCGGCGTACTTCCGGCTGTCGGTTTTCGGGCTGGATCAGCTACGCGGGATCAAAGCGACTCTTGTTGACAAACCGCTAATTCAATCGCTACTCTGCATCCGTGCGCTAGGTCGCTTCCAAGCGCCGTCTCCTTCGCACCTGCGACAAGAGACCGAGAGCCAGTCGGTATGCCTGCCGGCTGGCTTTCGTCGTTTTAGCGTCAAAGATCAATAATACAAATCGCTATCGGCGTTAGGCTATACACTCTACGACATCTTAATGTGATGCAGGATAGGACTCCGCGCCATCTGGCACAACGGGTGACACGTCGGTGAACTGTCATTCAAAGGCGTGAGTTTAGCGACTACGCAGATGGCCCCCTCTCCTTTGCGCCAATTCCCGACACCAATTACAACAGCAACTGAGTTGTTGTCCTGAAGTCCGATGATCTTAATTGACTGATCGTCTGGCAGTTGCAGCGTTGGCCTAGTGATGCGTTATCCATGACTATAGGATAACCGCCGAGTCAAGGGAAGATTTTTATCAACGCAGCCATTTTGCATTTCGTTCACACCGGGATACTTACTGCCGCAAATCCAGCAACCAGATGTCGCTTTCCGATTGGTAAACCGTAAAGTAAAGCAAGCTGTCATCTCTCGCGATTCCGATGCCACGTAGCTGATCCTGGCCCGCTTCAAAAAACGGTTGCACCCGCTTCGTAACTATGTCGGCGATGTACACCTTGCCTTCGGTTGAGAAGATCAGGCGACGGCTGTCAGACAGCCACACCGGGTACGCGTCGACTTTGTCCAACTTCTCGTATTTACGCTCGGCGAAAGAGTAGAAGCCTACGCCCGGCGTGGCGACACTGAAACTTCCGGCGAGCTTTGCCCCGTCAGGCGACCAGTCCCACGCGACGAAACCAAACCCGCCTCCCGGGGGCAGCGGGAGCTGCGCAGGTTGCTGCGCCTCCGCCTTATCCACGTCGATGATGAAGTTCTGGAAGTTACGCCGAAAGAGTATCTGCTTGCCGTCGGGCGACCAGATGGGAAACCCCGCGCCGCGCTCGCTGTTAAAGGTGAGTTGGCGCAGGTTAGTGCCGTCCGCGTTGATGGTCCAAATTTCATAATTCCCACTTCGGTCCGACGTGAACACTATGCTACGTCCGTCGGGTGACCAGCGTGGGTAACGGTCAAAGAACTGGTCGTTCGTGATGTCGCGCCAGTTCGAGCCGTCGCGGTTGACGACCGCGAGATCATCCTGCGTGCGTCGCTGCAAACGCATGACGAACTGTTTGCCGTCCGGCGAGAGTTCCGGGCGCGAGATTTGCCGGTCGCCGCGGGTGACCCAGAAGGGCTCGCCGGTGACCTTCCCGGTCTTCGGGTTGAATTCGATGGCCTTGATGTTCGACTGCTGGCTGGTCTGCACGTACAACAGTCGCTTTCCGTCGCGCGAGAAACTCAGGTGCCGGCTGAAAGTCGAAGGCGTGCCGACCACTTCGGGTTCTCCCCGGACAGCGCCTGTCTGTTCGTCGATTTCGACCCGCCAGAAACTCATGTTGCCCCTGCGATCACTCGCGAAGTAGAGAAACTTTCCGTCGGGTGACCAGACAGGGTTCCAGTTGGTGGCGGCGTCCCTGGTGACTACTACCGCGTTGCCTCCGCCGCTCGGAATGGTCGCAATGTCGCTTCGTCCGACGTTCGGCGGCAAGAACCAGTACGCGATGCGGTGGCCGTGCGGCGACCATGAAGGTTGTATGGCGTCTGACTGCGTGAGCAGTCGTTTGGCTCCGGTCTTAAGGCTGACAACCCAAAGTGCGCTCGGTATGGTCGTCCGCGTGGTAGGCATGTCGCGCCCCACCGTGCTGTAGACGATCTCTGTGCCGTCCGGCGACCAGGACGGGTGATGACCTTCGGCAATTGCGAGGCGGACGTTCTCGCCCGTCGCCTCCATGACGTAGATACCCGCCGGCTCTCGGTTCGAGCG
>Ga0207686_10000012_pt1 | contig 209763 bp, 157 predicted proteins | sample KBSM24metaG_FD_184396 | JGI IMG/M metagenome (GOLD analysis project Ga0207686, IMG submission 184396) | Miscanthus rhizosphere microbial communities from Kellogg Biological Station, Michigan, USA - KBS M2-4 metaG (SPAdes) (version 2) | ecosystem: Host-associated > Plants > Roots > Rhizosphere... | reverse complement strand
CAACACCCGCGGCCCGCATCGCTTCAGCCGCTTGCATAGCAGCGAGCGTCGAGGAGGCCTTCATCGCGGCAACATTTTCTGAAACCGGGAATCGAGAAAATTCTGGCTTGGTCATCATGTCGTAATCATGGCGCACTATACGAGCGCAATTTTATGCCATTTTCGAGCCTTGTTCAGCCTCTTCGCAGGTCTGCTCTGTCGCTTCGCAGGTCTGCTTTATCGCTTTGCAGGCCTGCTTTGTCGCTTCGCAAGCCTGCTTTATCGCAATGTAAGCCTGCAAAATCCCATGGAAAGCCCGATTATCAGGGTTTTTGGGCTTTCCGGCGCATCTGCTCCTTAACCACCGCGGGAACCAGCCCGCTGACATCCCCGCCGAGCTGAAATACCTCTTTGACCAGACGCGAGCTGACGTACGAATAAGCTTCGGCGGGCATCATGAAAACGGTTTCCAGGCCCGGCTCGAGCCGTCGATTCATCAAGGCCATCTGCAACTCATACTCGTAATCGGAAATCGCGCGAATGCCGCGAACGATCGCGTGCGCCTCTTTTTCGGCCGCATATTGGACCAGCAAACCTTCGAAACTATCGACGACAAGTTTGCAGGCGCTCCGTTCGATGTCTTTCAGCACCTCGGCGAGAATTTCCTTCCGTTCTGCGACTGAAAAGAACGGCGTCTTGTCCGGATTGATGAGGATGGCGATGATGATTTCGTCGAACAGCTTGCAGCCCCGCTGAATAATATCGAGGTGGCCGTTGGTGACTGGATCGAATGACCCGGGATAGATGGCGCGGCGCATGAGCGAAGATGGTAAATAGTAAATCGTAAATGGTAAATAGAAAAGGAGCAGTCGAGCCGGCCAGGCGAGCGACGCATTGACAGGGTGCGCCGGCAATGTTTCAATAACGCTTGAAAACCGTGGTGAGTTAAGGCGACTTGCGGCCACGAAAAATAATCGGCTAAACAGCTCGGTGAGTTTTTCAAACCGTTGTTATCAAGTTTGATGAAAGCCCCGCGTTGGTCGCCAGCGCGGGGTTTTTGCATGGTGTCGGAAGCCCGACCGTAAGGGACGGCAGCGCTCGCCAGCTTAAGCTCCAACAGATAGAGTAGCCCTCCCTGACGGTCGGGCTTCTGACACGATTTACTAATGGCCAACTTTCTCGACATCCTTAAAGATCGCATCGTTGTCTTTGATGGCGCGATGGGCACCAATCTCCAGGTTCAAAACCTAACCCTGGACGACTTCGGCGGTCTCCGATTCGAAGGTTGTAACGAAAACCTTCTGGTAACGCGCCCGGACGCGGTCGAAAAGGTCCACGCGGACTTCCTCGAAGTCGGCTGCGACGTGATTGAGACCAACTCGTTCAATGGCACTCCCGTCGATTTTGAAGAGTATGGCATCGGCGATCAGGCCTATGAGATGAACGTCCGCGCCGCCACTCTCGCTAAACGCGTCGCGGCGGATTATTCCACCCAGGACCAACCTCGTTGGGTCGCTGGTTCGATGGGGCCAGGCCGAAAGTTGCCGACGCTCGGCCACATCAGCTTTGCGGAACTGCGGGCTGCCTACGCTGAGCAAGTGCGCGGACTGATCGACGGCGGCGTCGATCTGCTGATTGTCGAGACGTGTCAGGATCTTCTGCAGACCAAGGCCGCCCTGGCGGCGATCTTTGCGCATTTCAAAAAATACAAAGTGCGCGTTCCGGTGATTGCTCAGGTGACCATTGAAGTGTTTGGGACGATGCTCAACGGCACTGAGATTGGCGCAGCCCTGACGGCGCTGGCGCCGTTTCCGATCGACGTGATCGGCATGAACTGCGGCACCGGTCCTCGCAACATGGCGGAGAATATCCGCTATCTGTGCGAGAACGCTCCCTTGCCCGTCTCGGTCCTGCCCAATGCCGGTCTTCCTTCAGTGGTCGAAGGCAAGATGCATTACGACGAAACTCCCGAGAGCTTCAGCGCCCAGGTCCTTCATTTCGTAAGAGACTTTGGCGTCAATATAGTCGGCGGGTGCTGCGGCACTACGCCGGCGCATTTGAAACTGGTAGTCGAGGCGATGAAGGGCATTACGCCTAAATCTCGCGAAGCCAAACTGATTCCAGCGGCAGCTTCGATTTACTTTCAACAGCCTTACCGTCAGGACACTTCTTTCCTGATTGTCGGCGAGCGAGTCAACGCCAGCGGCTCGAAGAAAATGCGTGACCTGCTCAATGCCGAGGACTGGGATGGCCTGGTGTTGCTGGCCAAGGAGCAGGAGCGCGAAGGCGCGCACGTACTCGATGTCAACGTCGATTTCGTTGGCCGCGATGGCGAGAAAGACATGCACGAGCTCGCCTCGCGTTTGGTGACGAACGTCAAGATTCCATTGATGTTCGATTCGACCGAATGGCAGAAGATGGAAGCCGGCCTGCAACACGCCGGCGGCAAGTCGATTCTTAATTCGACCAACTATGAAGACGGCGAGCCGCGTTTTGCGAAGGTGATTGATCTCGCGAAGACATACGGCGCCAGCGTCGTCATCGGCACGATTGACGAGCAGGGAATGGCGCGCACCGCGGAAGGGAAATTTGAAATTGCGAAACGCGCGTACGAGCAGGCCACGAAGGAACTCGGCATTCCGGCCGACGATATTTTCTTTGACGCGCTCGCTTTGCCGATTTCAACCGGCATTGAAGAGGACCGGCGTAACGCGCTGGAAACTATTGAAGCCATCAGACGGATCAAGACTGAGTTGCCGGGCGCATTCACGATCCTAGGTGTCTCGAACGTTTCGTTCGGTTTGAATCCCGCCTCGCGCATCGTGCTCAACTCTGTCTTTCTTCACGAGGCCGTGGCCGCCGGTTTGGATTCGGCGATCGTCAACGCCAGCAAGATCGAACCGCTGAACCGCATCAATGAGCGGCAACTGAAAGTGGCGCTGGATCTGATCTACGACAAGCGCGAATTCGATGGGGACGTTTGCACGTATGATCCGCTTGGCGAATTCACCAAACTCTTCGAAGGCGTCACCACCAGGAGCAAAAAGAAAGAATCGCGCGGTGAGACGGTCGAAGAGAAGCTCAAATTTCACATTATCGATGGCGAAAAGATTGGTCTCGAGGCAAATCTGAATCTCGCGCTGGAGAAGCACTCGGCGCTCGACATCATCAACAACATCCTGCTCGAGGGCATGAAGGTCGTCGGCGAGCTCTTTGGCAGCGGCCAGATGCAGCTTCCCTTCGTATTGCAATCAGCCGAGGCGATGAAGGCTGCCGTTCGCTTTCTGGAACCTTTCATGGAGAAGAAAGGCGGCGCGACGGCCAAGGGAACGATGGTGTTGGCGACCGTCAAAGGGGACGTGCACGACATCGGCAAGAACCTCGTCGACATCATTCTGACGAACAACGGCTACAAGGTGATCAATCTCGGTATCAAGCAGACGATCGACACAATTCTCAGTTCATACGAAGAGCATCAGGCCGACGCCATCGGCATGAGTGGCCTGCTGGTGAAGTCGACGCTCATCATGAAAGAGAACCTGGAAGTCATGAACGAGCGTGACATTAAGGTGCCGGTCGTTCTGGGCGGCGCGGCGCTGACCAGGCGTTACGTCGAAGATGATCTGACGTCGCTGTACAAAGGATCTCTTTACTACGCGCGCGACGCCTTTGCGGGGCTGCACACGATGGACAAACTAATGTCCGGCAACGGCGAAGCGCATCTGGCCGCTAGCGCCGCCGCTGGCGTGTCAGAAACCGGAGCGGTCGCGAACGAATCGGTTGACCCTGAGGAAGAATTGATCGCTGAAGAAGCAAAGCTGGGCGTCCGCAAACCAACCCGCGTCCGCACTGCAAAAGCAATCGGCGATACGACCCACACAAACCGATCCGACGTCAGTGCGAACGTCGCCATTCCGCAACCGCCGTTTATCGGATCGCGCGTCGTTCAGGACATTCCCCTGAGCGACGTCTTCGCCTACGTCAACGAAACTGCGCTTTTCAAAGGCCAGTGGCAGTTCAAGCAGGGAAGAAAACCGAACGACGAGTATCGCGCGTTGGTAGCCGAGCACGTCCGTCCCGTTTTTGAAGAATTAAAGACACGCAGCGAACGCGAGGGACTGCTGATACCGCGAGTCGTGTATGGATACTTTCACTGCCAGTCGTCGGGAAATGATTTGATCATTTACGAAGGCACGACCACGCGAGAACTGACGCGCTTCACGTTTCCGCGACAACCGGGCGGGAAGCGTTTGTGTCTCGCCGATTATTTCGCGGCGGTTGAATCGGGACACATCGACGTGGTCGGCTTTGACCTGGTGACCATGGGCCGGCGGGCGAGCGAATATGCACAGCACCTTTTCAAGAGCGACAATTATTCAGACTACCTGTACTTTCACGGCCTGAGCGTTGAGAGCGCCGAAGCGCTGGCTGAACTCTGGCACAAGAAGATGCGAGAAGAGCTCGGCATTGCGGACCACGATGCGGCAAACCTGAACGAACTGTTCCGCCAGGGTTATCAGGGTTCGCGTTTCAGCTTCGGTTATCCAGCATGCCCGAACCTTGAAGATCAGGTGAAGCTCTTCGAGCTGCTCGATCCTTCGCGCATAGACGTCGAACTAACGGAAGAATTTCAACTCGAGCCGGAACAGTCGACTTCGGCGATTATTATTCATCATCCGGAAGCGCGGTACTTTTCGATTGACTAGCTTCTCGTATCTAAAAAAAGGCAGTATTATCGTCACGAATGAGCAGTGAACTAACCAAAGGCGAGCAGAAGGAAATCGCGCGGAACGCACCCAGGAAGTATCCGCGACACCCGCTTACGATGGAGAACTCGCCCGAGGAGACGATTCGCATAATGCGAGCGTTTCCTGAACGCGCCGCGAAAATACGGGAGTTGATTCGTGTCCTCAGAGAAACGAACCCGCGTTGAGATTTTCCCACCGGTACGAACCGACACGACGGACTATCGAGCAGTAACCGAATGGCTTTCCGAAGAGCTTGCACTTGCGCGCGGTGGCTCGACTCTTACAACTCCGTTCACCGGGTTGTTCGCCTCTTCAGCTTCAGCAGGTTCAATCATACGGGATCAAGTTCAAGTACTATTCTGCGATCTGGATCTAAACTTTGAAGACGAATCCCACCGTGCGAACCTGACGGTCTATCTGGAAGAGCTCCGGCAACTTTTGCTGGAGTTGCTTCGCGAGGAGGACATTTGGATCGTCTACTATCCGATCACACGAATACTTCAATGATGATCCCCGGCGATGCGTCGCTACCAACAGCGGAAGAATTCGCGGTCCTCTCTCCCTTCGAGCGCTTCGCCTTCCGGTTTACGCATCGAATGAATCTGGGTCGCTGGAAGCGTTTCTGGACTTGGTGCCAGAGCGTTTTGGGCGCCGGATGGATTCAGATTTCGACTTACAACCTGATGCGGGTGTATGGCCTGGAACACGTCGACGCACTCGATCATTCGCGACCGATTCTGCTCGTAGCCAACCATCGTTCGTTCTTTGATATGTATGTGGTCTCGACGACGCTGTTCAAGAATACGAAATGGCGCAAGCAGCTTTTCTTTCCCGTGCGTGGCCGATTTTATTATCAGAATCCACTCGGGATGTTCGTGAATTTGATCATGGGTTGGTGGTCGATGTATCCACCGTTCTTCGTCACCGGCAAAAGCCCGGTGCCGGAGAAGCGCGCGTTCGATAAGTATTCGCTGCGCCGATTAGTGCAACTATGCTCTGAAGGCGCGGGTAATGTGATTGGTTTTCACCCCGAAGGCACGCGCAACAAGGAGGCCGATCCTTATTCGTATCTGCGTCCGCAGCCAGGCGTAGGCAGATTAATCAAAGAAGCGAATCCCCAGGTCTTGCCGGTCTTTATCGCCGGCCTGGGAAACAATCTGCCGAAGCAGGTCTTGGGAAACTGGTTCGGCGGCGCTAAGATTCGGATCCATTTTGGCCGGCAGCCTGATCTATCAGAGTTCATCGGGAAAAAGGATCACATGCGCACTTATAAAGAGATCGGCGAGTTCTTGATGAGTAAGATCGCCGAGTTGGGCGAAGAGGATAGAAAAGTTATGAGTGATCAGTTATGAGTGATGAGTTGAGGCGTAGGTGCGGTAAACTGACTTCTCATCACTCATGACTCATCAGTCATCACTTCCGTTGGTGATCGTTAATCCCGCATCCGCCGACGGCGCCACGCGCGAGAACTGGCCGAAGATTGCCAGCGATCTGCGCACGCACTTTGGCTCGTTTTCCGTGACCTTCACCGAATCAGCCGGCCACGCGCGCGAATTGGCGGCCGAGGCGGCCAAACAAAAAACGAGTTTGATTATTGCTTGCGGCGGCGACGGCACGATTTCCGAAGTAGCTAACGGCATCATCGAATCGAAACAAGAAACCGAGTTGGCGATTCTTCCCGGCGGAACGGGCAGCGATTTTCGCCGGACGATTGGTTTGCCCACAAACATCGCCGCCGCCGCGCGAGCGTTACGTGATGGTCGCACGCGCAAGATCGATGCGGGCCGGGTCACCTTTGTAAACGATCGCGGCGAGCGCGAGACGCGGTTCTTCATCAATGTCGCAAGCTTTGGGATGAGCACGAGCGTCCTCGATCGCACCTCGACCGGCGAAGCACGGAAGTGGATTCCGGCGTTCACTCCGCGCAAGCTGACCAGCAAGCTTTCATACGCCGCGGCCACGGTGCAAACGACGCTCTCGGCCACGCCGACTGAAGTGAAGGTGCAACTCGATGATCAGCCTGAGCGGCGCTTGCGGATCGCCGAATTCTGCGTCGCGAACGCGCGCTACTACGGCGGTGGGATGAAGATTGCGCCGGACGCAAAATTCGACGACGGGCTGTTTGACATCATCACCATCGGAGACGCCAGCGCCTTTCGGATTCTCGCGAATGCGCCGCGGCTTTACCTCGGCGCGCACCTGCGCATGAACGAGGTGTCGCACTCACTCGCGAAACTCGTCGCCACCCGTCCCGCAAAAAAGGACGACGAAATTCGGGTCGAGTTGGATGGCGAAGTCGTCGGCCGTTTGCCGGCCACGTTTGAGATTATGCCGCGCGCGCTGAACGTGCGGCATCCGTGAGTTCTCTTATGCCGCGGACCAAGAAGCATTCCTGGCAAAGGTTTGAGAGGCGCCACGACAAGCTGGCGCCGATTTCAATCTATGTTCAGCGGATCGTAGCGTCGCTCGGACTCGCGTCACTGCTGATTCTGGTTGGACTGTCGGTGGGAATCATCGGCTATCACTTCATTGCCGGATTTAATTTTGTAGATTCATTGCTCGAAGCCTCGATGATTCTGGGAGGCATGGGCCCGGTTCGTGAGCTGCCCAACGATACCGCCAAAGTCTTCGCCTCGATTTACGCATTGTTCAGCGGTGTGATCTTTATCGCGCTGATGGGAATCATTCTTTCACCCATCGCGCATCGCGTCATGCACAAGTTTCACATCGACGAGAAAGACGTTTAGTAGTTGTTAACCTGCGAATCCATTCAGAAGGAGTTCCTCATGTCAGAACAAACACACGAAGCGAACAAAAAGTTGATGCGTCGCTGGTTCGAAGAAGTTTGGAATCAGGGCCGGCCCGAAGCGATCCATGAAATGATGTCAGAGGATTGTATCAACCACGGCTTGTCGGGAGATCCCGGCCAGCCGTTGCGTGGAGCCAGCGGCTTCCTGCCATTTCACAGTCAGTTTCGCGAAGCGTTTCCCAACGTCGAAGTCGTGGTCGAAGACGTGATCGCCGAGGGTGACAAAGTGGTCGCGCGTTGTTCGGTGCGAGGCAAGCACGAAGGCGACAGCCTGGGAATGAAAGCCACGGGCGCGATGGTCGATTTCGACGGCATCGGGATCGCCTGCGTGCAGGACGGCATGTTTGTCGAATCGTGGAACAGTTTTGATTTCGCGCGGATGTATCAACAGTTGGGCGTGGTCTGAAATATCCAAAGGGCTCGGCCTCACGTGCCCGCGAACAGCGGCTTCGACGCTGGTCAAGCCCTAGCTTTAACTATTTACTAATCAGCGCTGGAGCGGTAGCATTCAGGCGCTGTTGATTCGACAACTGAATGTGCTGACTTTGGCGGACCTCGCAGACCCATTCCGCCAGTCGCATTGACGCGTGATGCTGATCAAAACTCTCGACTTCCACTTTCGCAAGCAAGCTGAAGGAATTCAACTTGAAGTCTATTCGCGTGATTCGTCGCAACCGCTCGCGACTGCCAACGTTAAGCTTCCACCTTCTCTCCTGGGCAGCTTTGAGCTGAAGCAATTAGACTTTGATCCAAAGGATCCCTCCGGTCGCGTACAACGCTTACGCGAATATGGCCACAAACTCTATCAACAAGTCTTTCCGCCCGAAGTCGCGGCGGTATGGTCCGCGCACAAGCAGAGCAGTGAGTTCCTGGTTCTTTGCGTGCGCATTGCCCCCGATGCGAATGAACTCGAGACCATACCGTGGGAAACTCTTTTCGATGGCGAGGAGTTCATTGCCACGGGAACCAAGTCCACGATCTCGCGTCTTCCATTGGACGTGCAACCGCAAAGTACGCTGCCCGCTGTGCCCTTGCCCGTGAAGATGTTCGCGCTGGTCTCGAGCCCGCTCGATTTGCCGGACAATTCCCGTCTCCAGATCGAGCGCGAGCAGGAGATTCTGCTTGAGGCCATCAACGATCCGGCCGGACAAGGACGCCTGCGAGCGGACTTTGAAGACGAAGCCAAACTGGAGATCGTAGAAGGCAGCCTGGAAACGCCTTACCAAATCTTTCATTACACGGGCCACGGCATGGCGCCGGAAAATGGCGGTGGCTTGCTGCTCGAAGACGTGCAGGGCAAGAGCCGCCCCACCTCGGTCTCAGAGGTCCTGCAATCGCTGCAACGCAGCGAAGCCTCTCTGCGCCTGGTAGTTCTTTCCGGCTGTCAGACTGCGCGCACAATTAACGTCGGCGGATTTCGTGACATGGCGCGCGGGCTGCTCCGGCGCCGGATTCCGACTGTGATTGCGATGCAGTTCTCAATCTCGGATGCGGGCGGCTTGAAGTTCGCACAAGTCTTTTATTCCAAAATCGCCGACGGGCGCACTCTGGACTTAGCATCTCATGCCGCGCGGCGGGCAATGCTGCTCAGTGATGACGATTATCTGAAAGCTGATGCTTTGGCACCTGTGCTCCTCACCTCGAACGCCGATTGTCTGCAGACGACGCGGGCTGAGAGCCCGAGCACGGCTGAGGTCCCGAGAATTGACTTCAGTTTTTACCTGCCCTTGGCGCAATTGAGCTACGGGTTCTACGGACGGCGTCGCGAGTACCGTCAGGTCCGCGATGGCATCCTCCAACGCAATCAGCGCGCGGTCATCGTTTACGGCATCGGCGGCATCGGAAAGACTGCTCTTATCAGCCACGTCGCCACGCGTCTGAAGAAACGTTTTAAGGGCGTCTATGCGTTCGATTGCACCAGCGGGGCTCTCACTCCTGAATCCGTGATGATCAAGCTGAATCAGTATTTCGCATCACAGGAAGTGAAAGTCCTGGAGCAGTTGCTCTTTCAAAATCTGTCAGCAGATGTTTTGGCAAATTACCTCGCGCAGGTCCTCTCCCAGTGGTCTCTGCTCCTGATCTTCGACAACTTCGAGAGCCAGCTGGAACGTACCGACGCCGGTTTCCGGATCGCCGACGAAAACCTCCGCACGTTTGTCACGACGCTAGTAAAAACGACCGCCACGGGAAGCCATTTTCTTTTCACCAGTCGTTACCTGTTCGAGCTCGATGACAAGCGCCTCGGTAATATCCAATCTGTGCCGCTCGAAGATCTGAGCCGTCCCGAAGCCTTGAGCCTGATGCAAAAGCTGCAACACCTCGCAGCCGCCTCGCACGCTGAAAAGCTTGAGGCGTTGAAAACATTCGGCGGCCATCCTTACGCGTTGGTGACGCTCGATCGTTATTGCAATCATCAACCTCTGAACCGAGCGCTGGAAGAGGCAAAGAGCATTCACGCTGAGCTGCGCGAGTTCCTGGCAATCGAACTCAATTACGCCCAAATTTCTGAACGTGGCCGGGAACTTCTAGACCGGCTCGCTGCCTTTCGTCGGTCAGTGCCGTACGAAGCGGCAGAATGGGTGATGGGGGAAAGGGTTTCTTACGCCTCGGAATTTTTGCAGGCGAATCGGGCAGAAATCCTGGATAAAGGTGAACCGGTTGATGAAGCAGAATTCCTGAAGATGCTTGAAGAGAAGCTTCCGGAAAAAAGACAGGCCCCCAATTTAGCAGATCCAATTAGAGAATTGATTGAGTGGGGCTTGCTAACACCCATTCAAGAAGCGGAGCAAATAGCGGAACTGGCCATCCATGCACTGGTACGAGAATTCTGTCGACACAATACCACCAGCCTTAGATGGAACGAGTTGCTACATGACGCGGCGGACTTTTACACCAATTCCAGTAAACTAATCGACCCAGAATACAAGACGCAAACTGCGATTTGGGCTGACATGGAAGCATTTGAACTGCTTATGATGGCCGAAGACTACTCAGGAGCAGCGTCAATCTTAATTGGTGCCGCATCGGTTCTGGATCGCTGGGGATTCAGGCAATACTCAAAGAATCAACATGAACGCTTGCTCGACAAACTCGATGAAGCGGAAACCGCGATTATTCTGCATGGTTTAGGTAATTTGGCGTTGACCACTGGCGAATTCGATCGGGCGTTGCAGTACTATCATCGCTCTTTGGAAATATCGGAGAAATACAAACATGATTCACATACTTCTATTACGCATTATCAGATTGGGACAATTTACTTGGAACGGGGCGAATATGACAAAGCATTGGAGTATTCAACCACGGCACTTAAAGCAGGTGAGCAACTGGGAGACTCCGAACTACTTGGCGCCTCTCTCTTTCAAATCGGGCGAATTTACGAGAGGCAGAAGGAATACGAAAAAGCTTTGGGGTGTTATAAGCGCGCCATGCAAATTGGAGAAATGGTTACAGACCGCTCGGCCATCGCAGCTTCGCTTCATCAAATAGGTAGGATTCACTTTGCTCGGGGCGAATCTGATAAAGCGATGGAGCATTATCAAGAATCGCTAAAGATCAAAAAGGAATTAGGTGACCGTTCAGGTATCGCTTCTGCACTCGGACAGATTGGATTGATTTACCACTCGCAGGGTCAATTTGAAAAGGCGCTTGAGATTTATCAACAAGTTCTGGAAGTGTCAGAGGATGTAGGAGACAAGGTGAGCAGCGGGATTTCATTCACTCAAATCGGAAGGCTGTTTCTCGATCAAGCCCGTTATGAGGAAGCGTTCCCCCCACTTCTGTCGTCTCTATTCGTGTTCGCGGAGGTACAAACACCTCATATTGGCGGGACCATACAGAGTCTTAAGGAACTGCGTCTCAGATGGGGATCCGAAGATTTTGATTCTAACTGGAAGAAGAGTACTGGGGAGGACGTCCCGGACATATTTACATCCTGACGAAGTCGTTCTGACGATTCACAATGTCGAGCAATCACCATGCGACAAACAATCAAAGTGCGATGCAATGGGCTTAATAAACATGTCAACGACGTTGACCTGGCGGATGCCGTGCGCGAAGACTCGGTCACAAGATCGATGGAATCTCTATCGTCTGCTGTGCCGGAGCGAATCGTATTGCGTTGTCATGAGTGCTCTGACGGCAGAGTGATTGTTACCCGAGCCATGATTGAAGACGCGAGTAGGCGTGATCCGTAGGGCCGAAGTTAGCTCAAGCCAAACCGCCCAAGAATGCTTCATGTCCAAAGCCGGCGAGCACAAAACCATCGACATCGCAGAACGCGGTGAAACCGTTTACGACAGCCCGCCTTCGGAAACCGACGACGATCTGTGGCTGGCCCACGGCGCCAAGATTCTGGAAGACTCGGTGCCGAGCCTGCGCAACGCCGCGAGCGAATTGCTCAAGGCTTTGGGAATGTTGATGACGGTTTACCTGGGAATCCTGGGCTTCGCGAAGTTCATCCCCGAGAACATGGAAGTTTATAACAAGGCCCTCTTCTTAGTGCCGATCATTCCGTGGGCCATCGCTGCTTACTTTTCCCTGCGGGTGATGAAAACCGAAATCTTCAACGTCAATTTGCGTTCGCCGAGCGACATAAGAGAAAAAAGCTCGGCGTTGTTGGAGGACAAGCAACGCTATCTCGAAATTAGTTTTTCGCTTTTGGTTGCCGGGATCGTGCTCGCCTTTGTGATGATCATCTTTCGAGTGCGCGTGTGACGCGATGATCACTTCCCGCCCAAAAAATTCTCCCGCACATACTGCACGGTGTCGTTCAGCGTGTCGCCGGGATCGCGCGAGACGAATCCCAGTTCGCGTTTGGCTTTATTCGAATTGAAGTACCAGAAGTATTCGGCCATTTCGACTTCGTCGGCTTGTACCGGAGAAGTGAAGTTCCATTGACGGAAGAGCGAATCGATGACGTGCGCGCCGGCGACGGCGAATTTTGAAGGGAAGGCGATACGCGGTGAAGCGACTTTGGTCAAACGTTCCAGTCGATCGAAGAATTTCACGAAGGTCCAGTTGACGGCGCCGAGCAGGTAGCGCTCGCCGTGCCGTCCTTTCTGCATGGCCGCGCGAAAACCTTCCGCGGCGTCGCGCACGTCGACGAAGTTCAATCCGCCATTGGGAACGGCCCCGATCTTCCGCGCCATAAAATCCAGCACTACCTTCGTGGAACTAAGACGGTCGTCTCCCGGACCGAGCAGCAGGCTCGGATTCATAATCACCAGCCGCAGTCCTTTGCCGCTGAATCGTTCCAGCGCGGCCATCTCCTGGTACGCCTTGCTGGCGTAATAAGGCCAACGCGAAATGATATCGAGCGGCGCCGCATAAGTTTCGTCGGCAACTTCATCCTGGTCTTCACTCACCGCAATCGTTCCGCTGCTCGACGCCAGCACGATAGTTTTCACGCCGGCTTTTTTGGCGGCATCACAAAGCAGTCGCGTGCCGTCAACGTGGAGCTTGTACATCTCGCGCGAATCGTCCTTGTCTCGCGAGACCCGGCCGGCCAGATGATAAATGTCGGTTACGCCTTCGAGCGCGCGGGCGACGTCGTCTTCATTCGTCACTGAACCTTCGAAGGTGTCGACACCAAGATCTGCGAGCCATTCAGGAATCGACGTGGCCATGACGCGAATGTCTTTTGCGCCCGCGTCGACCAGTTGACGCACGAGATGGGCGCCGAGAAAACCTGTGCCGCCCGTGATGAGAGTTGTCGGTGAGACCTTCTTGACAACGGCAGCGTGCCGCTTCGTGCTCTTCTTGGGCACGATCGCGGCGGTGCGTTTCTTTGAGGTCTTGGTCGGCATCGATCTAATGTCCGGCGGCGTCGGTCAGTACCATCTGCGTAAGCAGATGGATCTAAAGTCGTCCTTATATCGCCGTCGCTGCAAACTCTTCATCGCTCGCTTCGATCCGCAGCTTGCCCGCGCGACGCTCGGCTTGCCACTGTTCATGAATCTCTGACGGATCGAATTTGCTGTTCGTGCCATCGCGGAGGTTCACTACGTCGTGTCGCACGCGCGCGGCGATCAGCCGATAAGCTTCGGCGCGCGGCAGGCCTTTGGTAATCGCTTCCAACTCGTCGATGTCGATGAAGCGACCGATGCGCGCGCTCACGTCACGGCTCTTCAGCAGCGTCGAGCCCTTCGGAAACGCGTCGTAAGTTCCCTTCAGATAAATCGGCAGAATCCCGACGCGCGCCGCCAGCGCCAAATAGCCGATCACCGGCTTGAAGTCAGCCATCTGTCCATTCATCGAGCGCGTGCCTTCGGGGAAGATCAGCGCGTTGTAGCCGCGATCGAGATACGCGCGCGCGTGCCGCAACGATTGCCGCAGCGATCCGCTGCGCTCCATCGGCACCAGATTCGTAAAGTTCTCCATGTAGGCGCGTTTGTATTTCGTGTCGAAGAAATAATCCGCCGCGGCCAGGGCCACGAGATCTTCGCCCGCGTCGTCGAGCGCCATCTTCACCAAACCCATGTCGAGGTGTGAGGCGTGATTAGCGGCGACGATGAAATTCGTGTGATACGGAATATTCGAGCGGCCTTCGTATTTGGTTCGCAGCAAACGCTCGTAAAGCGCGCGTTGTGCCAATGTTACGGTGCGCCCACCAATAGACTTGAGGAGCTCGGGAATATGAATTTCGTCATCCTTCTCAGTCTCGAGCCGCAGCCGTGAAGCCTCGCGCCGGCCCGTCTGCGGCGCCTGCCGATTGACCACCGTCATCAGTTCGCGCACGTCCTGCACTTCATTCAAACGCTCGGGCGCAGTGATCGAGCCGCCGGCGTTTTCAATCGCCTGGGCCAGTTCGACGAACATCAAGCTGTCGAAACCTAAATCGCCGAGGCGCGTGTTAATCGAGATTTCATCCAACGTGCGATTTGAAACCGAAGCCACGATTTCCGAAAGCCACGCCGCGTCGCCGGTAAGTTCTTCGCCGCGCGCATCGGAACTCTGCGTGCGCTCCTCGAGCTGCTGCATCATCTTCAGCACGTCGCGCCGCTTTACTTTGCGCGTCGCGGTGCGCGGCAATTCTTCATCCGTGAAATGCAGCAGCTTCACGCGTTTGTAGTAAGGCAGCTTCGCTGACACGTCGCGGAAGTGTTCTTCAATCTTCTGCCGCAGGTCCGCGCGCGAGAGCGCGATGTCGTAATCGTGATCGGGCACCACCATGCACGCGACTTTCTCGCCGATGCCGTCCGGCAAACCGATAACGCTGAGTTCCTTGATGTAAGGCGAGTCCTGGTAGACCTCTTCGACTTCGTCCGGATAGACGTTCTTGCCGTTCGTGTCGACGATGATGTCCTTCGATCGGCCCACCAGATAGAGATTGCCGTCGTCATCAAGGCGGCCCAGGTCGCCGGTATAAAGCCAGCGATCGATGAGCGTCTGCTTCGTCGCCTCTTCATTGCCGAAATAACCGACCATCACATTGGGGCCGCGCGCGATCACTTCGCCCACGCCGGACGCATCAGGTTCGGCGATCCGAATCTCAACGCCCGGCAGAGACTTGCCGACGGTGCCGGCCAGCATGCGATTCTCAGGACGCGTCACCGTCAGGACCGGCGACGCTTCGGTCAGTCCATATCCTTCGAGGATGGTGAAGCCCAATCCCTGAAAATCACGCTGCACTTTTTCATTCAGCGCCGAACCGCCACTGATGAAGTAACGTATGCGCCCGCCCATGCCTTCGTGAATCGGATAGAAGAGCAGTTGGCCAAAATTCAAAGGCGTCTCATCGCGCAACCACGCGTTGAATTTGATCAGCAGGTCAGTACCCTCTGCTACCAACTTGCCGCGATCGTGCAGACGACTCTTGATGCGGCGATGCAACAACTCCCACAGCGCCGGCACGCCGACCATACCGGTAACGTGGCCGTTCTTGATGGCTTTTGCCAGGTGCTCGCTGGTCAGTTCAGGCAAGTACGTGATCTGCGCACCCCGGCTTAGCGGCGTCAGAAAGCCGGTCGAAAACTCAAAGGTGTGATGCAGCGGCAGCACGGACAGGACGCCGTCGCTGGTATCCATCTCGAAGACCGACGAGAGCATTGAGACCATGCTCGTCAGATTGCGATGCGAAAGCATCACGCCTTTGGGCCGGCCGGTCGTTCCTGAAGTGAAGATGAGCGACGCCACCGACTGAGCGGTCACGCGTGGCGGCAACAGCGCGACGCGTTCCTTCTCAATATCTTCAGCGACCAGTTCGAAGACTTGATCGAATGTCCAAATCTTAACCTCGTCCAATCCCGCCGCTTTCAATTGTTCAGGCAGCGCCGAACGTTCTTCTTTCAATCTGTCGCTGATCACAATGCCCGACGCTTCTCCGGCCCGGGCGAAGTTCACCACCTCTTCCGTCGTGCTTTCCGGATCGACCGGAATGCAGGTCGCGCCCGCCTTCAGCACGCCGAAATAAGTCATGCCCCATTCGGGTGCGTTGTGACTGAACAGCATCACGCGGTGGCCGTGCTTGATGCCGTGACTCGCGAAGAACGCCGCCGCGCGCGTCGCCAGCTCACGCAGATCGGCGTACGTATATTGTTCCTTGTGACCATCGCGTTCGATGCGCATTGCCACGCGCGTCTGGTGGCGCTTGGTGGTCGTCTCGAACATCTCGAGCAGATCGCGATAGGTATAGACGCGCTTCGGTTGCGCGCGCATGTCTTCTTCGAGCGTCGGCAGCACCCACTTCTTCAAACCCGGCATGTGAATGTTCAGCCAGTAGTCGTACCAGTCGAATTTCTCCGGGTCCCACGTCAGCAATTGCTTTTCGTCCGCGCTGATGCGGCTGAAGAGCGCGCGCACGTTGTCGCAGCGAAAGACGTAGGCGTTCTCGCAGGTGAAGGGAATGAACATCTCGAAAGCCTCTTTGGCTTCACGAGTCTGTTCTTCAATCCGATCCACCGACTGCTTCATCCGATTGATGACGCCTTCATAGCGGCCGCCGCCCCAACGCGGCTTCGCTTTATCGAGGAACGATGAAACCTTCCTGGCCGCGTTGTTCATCATCGGCACCGAGGTGGCGTCAAATCGTTCCGGCGTTACGCGGAAGGGCTCGATGCGCGCTGAGATTTCCCGGAACAGCCGCAGACCCTCTTCCTTTTTCATTTCCTCCTGGCGCGTAAAGAGCCCGACCAGACCGATGATTCGCTCCATGTCATTCGGATTTGAATCGCCGGTCGCGGCCTGATGGACCAGCTTCGGTTCTTCGACGCAGGCCTGAGCGGCGACTGCCAACATCACCGACGCAACCTGATCGACCGGCGTGATGTCCAGAATCAATTTGGAATTTCCGGGAAGCTGCCGCTGTCCCTTGAGCGTCATGAAGATAATCGGCGCGGTGGTAGTGAAGCCCTCGTTCCAACCAGGGAACGGATAATCCTTTGCCGATTCGACAATCGAAGGGCGCACAATGCTGCGCACGATGCCAGTCTCGGCCGCAACCAGTTGCTCGCCGAGCGATTTGGTGTAGGTGTAGATGTTGGGCCAGCCCCAGAAGTCTGCGCGCTCGACCCCGAGTTCAGTGAGCCGGTTGCGCGTCCAGACCTTGCGTTCGCGCGCCACCGCGAGACCCAAGGCGTCGGGATCATCGCCGTCGCGCATTTCTTCGTTGAGGCGTTTCCGGGCCAGCTCGCGGAACTGCGCCAGGCGCATCGCATCTTTCGCTTCTTCGCGCGCGCGCTCGGACATCTTGGCGCAATCGGCAATCTCCTGCTGGACCGAAAACTCGACGCCCTTCAATTCATGCTTGCGCGGGAAATAGCCGATCACCGGGTCGTCTTCCCAAACCGGACCTGATCGATTGCCCGCGACGAAGCAGGTTGAAATATGGACCAGCGCGGGCCGCTTCATGCGCTTGGCGAAGGCGATGACGTTCTGCGTGCCGACGACGTTCGTGCGCAGCGCGCTCTCCAAAGTTGGATTGAAGGTCACGTTGCCGGCAGAGTTAATGATGACGTCGATATCTTTCGCGATCCGCTCGGCCTCTTCTTCGGTAAAGCCGAGATTGTTTTCGGCGACGTCGCCGCCCACGATGGCGACCTTATCGCGAATGAAATCTTCGAAGGCGGCGCCATAGCGTTCGCGCACCGGATCGAACGGCTCGGCAGAGATGACGTTATTCCAGAATCTGGTCTCTGATTCTTCCTGCGAACGCGCGCGCACCGTCACATAGACGCGGCCGATGTTCGGGAAGCGATGCAGCAGCAGGCTCAGAGTGACTTTGCCGACAAAGCCCGTCCCGCCGATCAGAAAGATCTTGCGGCCGTTGAAGATTTCAGTTGGTGACAGCTTCTTGGTCATGAATCATCTTTCTCCGTCTCCCGGGTGGAGAGGGAAATTTCACTGCTGCCCGCTTGCTGGTTGTCCACCGTAATGCTTCAGCAAGTCGATCACAGTGCTGTCATTTCTACTGAGGGCTATGTCCAGCGACGTACCGCCATTCGTCAGAGCGTTAACGTTTGCGCCGCGCGCGATCAGTTCCTTGATGACTGCAACCTGCGCGTAGTAAGTGGCTTCGCCGAGCGCCGTGTTCCCGGCATTGTCGCGCGCGTTGACGTCGGCGCCTTGATCGAGCAGGTAGCGCACGGCGTTAACGCGACCTTCGCGGGCCGCTAACAAAAGCGGCGGCGCGGCGCCGTGCGGATTCACGTTGACGCCGGCGATGTGAAGCCAGCGCATGCGCCGCACATTTCCGTCCGTGGCCGCTTCAGAAAAATAGTGCTGCCGACGCTCTTTGAAGCGGGGCAGACTGCCGACAATTGCCGTCGAAAGCATCAGCGTGCCGGCAAAGGCGATGGCGGGGGCCAAAAACGGTTTTAGCGCAATTTCGATCATGCTTAACCCGCTCCCATAGAGAGAGAGCGCGCGAAATTTATTTATTCCATATCGGCGATGCCAATCATCGGCTGATGCAGCATCGTGATCTCAGCAGAACTACCCATGTAGGTTCGCGCCATGGCAATCGCTTCGGTCAGATTGTCGGCGCGTTCCCAACCCAACATCTCCGGCACGTGCGCGTTCTCGGCTCCGGCAGCGATCACTTTGCCGACGTGCTGGCGCCCGTTCTCGCCCCAGTACCACATGAAAAACGGATGCGCGCCGTGATAGGCATTGCCGCGGCGATACATCTCGACGTAGCTCGGATTGTTTGCGAATTCCTGCTCGTACTTCTCGCGCAGATAAAACGCGTCGCGCGATTCAGGCAGCAGCCGGTTGAAAAATTCGATGTAGCTCGGATGAAAGTCGTGATCAAATTCGTCGTAGCACGGATGATGCACAATCATCACGCCGCCTTTTTTCAGCAGCGGCTTGTTCCGATAAAAATTGAAGTGATACCCGAGCCCCATCACCTGAACCAGCAGCGGATTCAGCACCGAATAAACGTTGTACGGCGAAATATCAGGAATGCCGGTGATCAGAATGTCTGCCTGTCCGCGCACCGGAATCACGTACTGCTGCATTCCCTTTTCGATGATCTTCGCGTGCACCGGCTCAGTCTTGCCGGCATAGCACGCCGTCATTTCGTACTGCGCCGGCCGCGAATGAAGCAGCTTGCGACGCGCGGGCCGCGGCAGCTTGCCCATTGTGTAGCGCATGGCTTCGAACTTCATCCGGTCAAAAGCACTGAAGTCGTCTTCGTTCTTCAGCAGGAAGTCCATGTCGCTCCCGTACATGCGATTGTTGATGGCCGTCTCGATGTGAAAGACGTTGAGCTGCTCGTCGACGAGCTTTCCCAAACGATTGCACTTGTTCGCCAGCTCCGAACGCGCGGGATCCATGTAGCTGTCCGAATCGCGGATGGTTTGCGGGTCGTGGTGGGCGCGCAGTGATTCGTAATCGCAAAGTCCGACGGCAACTGATTTGTGCCCGCCGTCCATGGGCACAAAATTGATGTTGCAGTAAATCAGCAGATCGCTCTCGGCGGCGCGGCGATTGAGATAAAGCGGCTCTTTGTGCCGAGTCTCGCCGATCTTCAACATGCCCTCTTTCCACTCGGCGTCGTGGTTGTAATAACGGTCGGGATAGTAGTCGTGGTAAATCCTGGGCCCGACCATGCGCTTCATTTCCCACGGCGTCATCTTTCGGTGCAGCGAGTTCGCGATGATGATGTGCACGTCGTCGACGCCATGACCGGCCAGCATGTCGAGCACGATCTCCAGCATCGACTGGCGAATGTCCGGCGTGGCCATCGGCGGCAAAGGCAGACTGATATCGTCAACTGCCACCGTCACCTTCATGCCGGGCTCGAGTTGCGCGAACAGCGGATCGCAACCGAGCGGATGATTCAGCGCGTAGCGAATGGCGGCTTCGCGATTAGGCAGGCCCTTCAGCGGCGGATTCGGATAAAGCACACGCGTCCCGACCGGCAGATCTTCAAGAATGAAATCCTCTCCTGAAGGCATCACCCGGGGCGCGCTGTCGCTGTCGATATAGACAATCGATTCGTGTGTCTTGCGTCGGAGTTGTAGGCTCATATCAATGTGATGAACGATGATCGTCGCGATCGCTTCATCCCTTTATCGCCGGTTTCATATTCAACACGCGCACGAGGAAGGCCCACTTATCAGCTGATTCCTCGATGACCTTGGTCGTTGGTTTGCCCGCGCCGTGACCTGCTTTGGTTTCAATTCGAATCAGAATCGGCGCCGAGCCGGCCTGCGCTGCTTGCATCGTGGCCGTGAATTTGAAGCTATGACCCGGCCAGACGCGGTCGTCATGATCTGCCGTCGTGATCAGCGTCGGTGGATAATTCGTCCCTGGCTTGATGTTGTGCAGCGGCGAATACGCGTAGAGGGCTTTGAACTCGGCGGGGTCATCAGGCGAGCCGTAGTCCGTGGCCCAGGCCGCCCCGATGGTGAACTTCGTGTAGCGCAGCATGTCCATCACGCCGACTCCGGGCAGCGCCGCACCAAACAGCTCGGGCCGCTGGGTTAGCGTCGCCCCGACGAGCAGTCCGCCGTTTGAATCGCCGCCGATAGCAAGCTTCGGCGTGGAGGTGTACTTGTTGGCGATGAGCCACTGGGCGGCGGCGATGAAATCATCGAAAACGTTTTGCTTCTTCAGCTTCATCCCGCCTTCGTGCCACTCTTTCCCGTACTCGCTGCCGCCGCGCAGGTTCGGCATCGCAAACACCCCGCCCATCTCCATCCATTGCAGGTTGCTGACTGAAAAGTATGGCGTCATGGCGACGTCAAAACCGCCGTAGCCGTACAGGTACGTGGGATTCTGTCCGTCGAGTTTGAGACCTTTCTTGTGCGAGATGAACATCGGCACGCGCGTGCCGTCCTTGCTGGTATAGAAGATCTGTTTGGTTTCATAGTCGGCCGGGTTGAAGTCCATCTTCGGCTGACGAAAGACGGAGCTTTTACCGGTCGTAAAATCGTAACGATAGATCGAAGTCGGCGCGATGGAACTCGTATACGCGTAAAAGGTTTCTTTATCTTTGCGCTTGCCGCCGAAGCCAAAGGCGTCGCCAATTCCCGGCAACTGTAATTCGCGCACAAACTGTCCCTTGAGATCGTAGAGCTTGACGACGCGATGCGCGTCTTTCAGATAGGACGTGACGAAATGATCGCCGACCACGGATACGCCATCGAGAGTCTCTTTGGCTTCCGGCACGACCGTCTTCCAGTTTTTCTGTTCAGGAGCGCGAGTGTCGATCGCGATCAGTTTTTTGTGCGATGCGTCGCGATCGGTGTGAAACCAGAAGACGGGGCCATCGTTGCCCACGAAGTATTGTGCGACGCCTGCATCGTCCAGCAGTTTGACGACCGGCGCGTCTTTCCGCGTCAGGTCTTTGTAGTAGACGCGGTTCTCAGCACTGGCGCCGGGATATCCCGAGATGATTAGGTAGCGGCCGTCCTCGGTGACCTGGCCGCCGAACGTCCAGCCTTTCTGCTCCTCAGTGCCGGCGAATACGAGTTGGTCGTCGGCTTGAGCAGTGCCGGCGCGATGGTAATAAATCTTATGATTCTCGTTGACCGCAGCGAGCGCATTGCCACCCTTCGGTTCATCGTACCGGCTGTAATAAAAGCCTCTGCCGTCGGGAGTCCAGGAGGCGCCGGAGAACTTCACCCACTTGAGCACTTCAGGCAGGTCCTGGCCGGTGGCGACGTCGCGCAGATGCCATTCCTCCCAGTCCGATCCTGATGCGGCCAGGCCGTAGGCCATCAGCTTCCCGTCCTCAGTGAAAGCTGTACCCCCGAGCGCGACCGTCCCGTCACTCGACAGCTTGTTTGGATCGAGCAAGAGCCGCGGCTCTCCGTCCAATTTGTCCATCGTGTAAAGGACGTACTGGTTCTGTAAGCCATCGTTCTTCGAAAAGAAGTAACGGCCGCCTGCCGTCTCCGGGACCCCGTAGCGTTCAAAGTTCCAGAGCCTGGTCAGACGAGCCTTGATGGCATCACGTTCAGGAATCTGATTGAGATAATCGAATGTCAGCTTGTTCTCGGCCTCGACCCAGGCCTTCGTGTCCGCCGAATCGAGGTCTTCGAGCCAACGGTAAGGGTCGGCGATCTTGGTGCCGTGATAGTCGTCGACCACAGTTCCTTTATGCGCCACCGGGTAGGTCAGTTTCGGACCGCTGCCGTCGGACGATGAGCGGATGGTGCGTTGCGCCAGGACCGTCGCTGCGAGTGCGAGCAGCGCCAGAAGAGTAATGATTGATTTCGCGCGCATGGTATTTACTCCGGAACATCGATTGAAAATTACGGTCACTTCAAATTCAGAATCGGCCAATCGTGATGTAGCGCCGTCTGTCTTAATCTCAAATCGGGGTTAACCGCCGCGGGGTGTCCGACAATCGAAAGCATCGGCAGATCGCTCATGCTGTCTGAGTAGGCGAACGACTCGCTGAGATTGATTCCTTCACGTTCGGCAAACGTCCGAATCCATGAAGCCTTGGTCGCCGACGCCAGCACCGGAGGAAGTAAACGTCCGGTGGCTTTGCCTTTCACGAATTCAAGACGATTAGCCACGTAGTCAGTAATTCCCAGGTACTTCATTAACGGCGTCACCGAAACATCGAGCGCTCCGGTCACCACCACCTGACGCAGCCCGAGGCTGCGTGACTTTTCGATTAACTCGAAGGCGCCCGGATAGACGGCCGGCTTCAGGACTTTTTCAAACAGGTCGTCGGCAAAGAAGCGCATGCGATCCTCGGTCTCGCCTTTGTATCGCTTAAAGAAGAGATCGTTGAAAACTTTTCGGCTATACTGATCGCTGACTGCAAACAGGGGAACGCTCAACAGCGTGGTCGCGCTCTTGGTGAAGCTGCGGAAAAGGTCCGGCTGATTGCGCGCGTAGAACCCCAGGGTGTGCACCAGATTGGTGCTGACCAAAGTCCCTTCGAGATCGTAAAAGGCGGCTGCGGACAATGAAAACCTCTCGCGCTGAACGCGGACTATACCTTACGCGCGAGAAAACCTGAAGGCAATTGGAGCGTGTATGAAACAACCATACAATATAAGCACTGTTCGGGCTGATTCGACTGAAACATTAAGCAAATGCGCGGTGTGCGTGGCTTTGATCGTACTCTGCGCGGCCGCCATTTCGTGTCGAAAAGCAGCCACGGCAACGGTCGATCACGTCGGCACAAGGCCCACTAAAGAGGCTATCACCGAAGCGGACGGTTTATACGCGCAGCGGACCGATGTGGTGAAGGTGCGGCAGGCAATCGTTGCCTTGCGGCAGGCGCAAGCCGATGATTCGACGAACTATGACTTGGCCTGGCGATTGTCGAAATACAATTACTACCTGGGATCTCATACCACCGAATCAACCGAGAAGAGCAAAGCCTTTCACGACGGCGTCGAAGCCGGCAAGCTCGCCGTGCAAGTGCGGAATGACAAACCCGAGGGCCATTTTTGGTTGGGTGCCAACTACGGAGGTAACGCGCAGCTGAGTGCGCTCGCCGGTTTTTCCGAAGTTGAGGATATCAAGACCGAAATGGAAACCGTTTTGAAGATCGATGAGAAGTATCAGTCGGGCAGCGCCTACATGGTTCTTGGCCAGTTGTATCTCGAGGCCCCGAGGATTCTCGGTGGCGATGTCAGCAAGGCGATCAATTACCTCGAGAAGGGAATTAAGATTGGGCCGGACAACGATCTCATGCGCGCGAAGCTGGCGGCCGCTTACGCTGCAGCGCATCGCAACGAAGATGCGCGTAAACAGATTGAGACATTGATAGCGAGCAAGCCATCACCCGAGTACCTGCCCGAATACAATGAAGCAGTCGCTGACGCTAAAAAGACCGAGGAGAAGCTTAAGTAGCTATGGCTGCTTGTTGGTGGCTTTCTTGATTTCTTCCAGCGTGCGTTTGTGTTCTTCTAATTTCTTTCCCGCTTCTCCCAACTTACCCTGGGAAGTCAGCTTTTGATAGTCGTCGAACTCCTGAATCGCGCGGTTGATTAACTGCAGCACGTTGGGTGTGGCGGAAGGTTGCGGCGAGGCGGACGTCTGTGAGGAAGATGTCGAGTTCGGTGGCGGCGTTTCCGATTTGGTTTCGGCAGGCGCATTCGCGGACTCGCCAAACAGATTGTTCAGCGCCTCATCAAAATTAGACCCATACGCGAGCCGGTCCTGGGTCGCCAGCACCACCAGACGCAGTTCGGGCATCGGGCTGCGTTCCGCCTTGAGATAAATTGGCTCGACATAAAGCAGCGAACGTCCGATGGGAATTACCAGCAGGTGGCCGGGCAGCACGTGCGAACCCTGCTGGTTCCAAAGCGTAAACTGGCCCGACAGCTGTGCGTTCTGATTGATGCGAGCTTCGATTTGCGCTGGTCCATCGACGAGCCGTGACTTCGGAAAATTGTAGGCAAGCAGAGAGCCGTAATTGTCGCCGTCGCAGCGTCCGGCGATCCAGCCGATCATGTTGTTCCGGTTCGACGGCGTGAAAGGAAGAATCTCGACAAATTCCAGGCCCTGCTTTTCGCCGGGCAACTGCATGAGAACGAAGTAAGGCTCCATCGATTGTTCGGCCGACTGCTGCTGTTTGTCCTGGCTCGGCGCGGCCTGGCGCGCGACATTCCATAAATCTTCGCGCTGGAAGAATGAGTTGGTGTCCTGCGTGTGATAGAGGGCGAAGACTTCCGCCTGAGTTTTGATCAGCGTCTCAGGATAGCGTACGTGGGCCCGCAGATCGGCGGGCATTTCCTTTTGATCGTGAAACAGCGTTGGGAAAATTGCGCGATAGCTTTGAATCAGAGGATCGTTGGGATCGAAAACATAGAACGTAGTCGTGCCGTTGTAAGCGTCGATCACAACCTTGACGCTGTTGCGAATGTAGTTGACGTTTTTATCGCCGGCGCGATAGTGACGCGAGAAAGGGTAATTCTCATTTTCGGTGAATGCGTCGACGATCCAAAAGAGCCGGCCCTCTGAATTTACGACCATGTATGGGTCGTTGTCGTAAACCAGGAAGGGCGCGACGCCGTCTACGATTTCGCGGATGTTGCGATGAATGAGCGCGCGACTCTCGCCGGTCACGTCGTCCGAAAAAGGCAGCTTGGTCACGTCATCGAGGGCCCACGCCAGCAGCCAGCGCTTGAAGAAACCTCCGACCACGATGCCACCGCTACCTTCGTACGCCGTCAGGTTGTTGGTGTCGCCCTGGGGATAGTTGAACTCCAGGCGCTTCGTCTTCACGTAAACGTCGTGGGTGGTTTCCTGGCCGAAGTAGATTTCCGGGCGAGTGACCTTGAGCTCGGGAGCGGTAGATTCGACCGGCATATTCGAGAGCACAAATTTCGGCATGCCTTCAGAGTCGAAGCCGTTCGCGGTGTTCATCGTGATGCCGTAGCCGTGCGTGTAGATCAATTTTTCGTTGACCCAATTTCGCGAAGACTCAGGCAGACGATCGACGTTAATTTCGCGTGTGCCGATCATCATCTGCCGGTTTTGGCCGCCGATGACGTACCGATCAACGTCCACGTCAGTGAAATCGTAGTAAATCCGGATCGCCTGAATCTGTGACAGGGTGTCCTTGAGCGCGTGCCAATCCCACAGTCGAATATTGTCGAGCGTCGCGCGATTGCCTTGCAGATCGGAAGCGTCGGCGGTGGTATTCGCGTCGAAGTTTCGCTGTTCGATGCGATCGAGGCCATACGCGGCCCGCGTCGCCGCCATGTTGTATTTGATGTATTCCGTCTCGCGCCCCAGTTCATTGGGCTTAACGACAAAGCTCGTGACGTAGGCCGGGACTATTAATATGCCGACGACGTAGACCGCGACCGGAATCGCCAGGGCCGCGATCAGTAATCGAAACTTACGCACAGCGAAACCGTTGACGAGGCAAATCAGCGCCGCAATTACCAGCGCCCCGGCGACCCAAACATAAGCGGGCAGCAAGTGCTTCGCTTCGACGTAAGTCACGCCGGAAAAGGTCTGATGATCTCCCCACAGATACGGATAGCGTGACAGGACAAAACGCCATCCCAGGATGACGAGCCAGGCGGCCAGCGGCACCGAGACCGTGGCGAAACTCACGCGCCGGGCCTTGCCCGAATCGCCCGACGTTGACAGGCCTTGTTGAGTCATCGCCAGGGCGGCGTAGATGATCGCGGCCACCAGCGCGATGAAGGCTAAGGACACCACCCACGAGCTGATCGCGTCATACACCGGCAGCGTGAATAGATAGAATCCGATGGGCTTACCGAAAATTGGATCGGTTTGATTTGTGGGCGCCTGGTGAAAATAGAGGGCAAAGCTACGCCACGATTCGCGCATCCCAAGTCCGAAGACGACGCCGGCGATGATCGAGACGATCCAGGCCAACGGCCGCAGCAGACGGGCCGGCGAGAAATTCACGGGTTGTTGATTGATAAAGACGGTGCGTTGGCCGAACGAGAAGGATGAAAATGCGCGTTCGACTAGCCAGAAGGCGCCGCGTAAAACGATGGTCGTGACGACGAAGAAGATTAAGAACAGTTGCAGCTTGGCGCGGAAGATGAACCAAAAGATAGACGCGTATCCAAGCGAACCGAACCAGGCGGCAGAGATGTAAATCGTAACTGCGCGCGAAGCAATGAAAATGAGAAGGACAAGCGCAACGACGATTAGCCATTTCCAGCGTTGGCGTCGAGGTTTTTTCGGCGTGATGTCAATTACGGGGCCTTCGATGGGGCTGCTCATGTGCGGCTAGCATACGCTGAAAGCATTGATCATCAAAGACCAGTGGTGTCCGTCGTTCGTCTTACTATTTATCGAAACAAACGTCGCCGCAGACGCACAAACAATGAAACCATAAGCGTTGGCCTTGCGTTGGACAGAATGGTAGACTCCCACTTCTCGCGACCGTATTTGTAATGCTTACTGAAGGAACAATTTTACAGTCACGTTATCGCATCATTCGCCAGCTCGGGCAGGGCGGTATGGGCGCGGTGTACGAAGCGGTCGACGAACGGCTCGATACGACCGTAGCGCTCAAAGAGACATTGTTTACCGACGAGAAACTGCGCAAGCAATTCGAACGCGAAGCGCGGTTGTTGGCGCGTCTGCATCATCCGGCGTTGCCGCGGGTGAGCGATCACTTTACAGAGAGCGAAGGTCAATTTTTGGTCATGCAGTACATCGCGGGGCAGGATCTTTCGGAGATGCTGATTGCCCGGAACGCTCCGTTTTCTGAAGCCGAGGTTACGCGTTGGGCCGATCAACTTTGCGATGCGCTTGATTACCTGCACACGCAGGATCCGCAAATCATTCATCGTGACATCAAACCACAAAATCTGAAGCTCACTGCGCGCGGCCAGATAGTTTTGTTGGATTTTGGTTTGGCCAAAGGATCGGCGGGCCAACTGACTGCGGTGACGACCTCGGCGAGCATCTTTGGATACACGCCAAATTACGCGCCGCTCGAACAGGTTCAAGGCAAGGGCACGGACGCGCGCAGCGACCTCTATGCGTTAGGCGCGACGCTCTACCACCTGGTAACGAACGTGAAGCCGCCCGACGCACTCAGTCGCGCGTCGGCCATCGTTAACGGACAGGATGATCCTTTGCTGGCAGCGAACGAAGTTTGTCCCGAAGTGGGCGTTGCGCTTGCGAATGTGCTCGCTAAATCGATGTCTCAGAAGCGCGATGATCGGTTCGCCAACGCGAGCGATATGCGTCGCGCTTTAGGAGGAGAGGCAGATTCGTATCACGGCGAAGAGACACTCGTGACGGCGAGGGTACCTGTGGCCGCCGCGTCGGCCACGGTGACATCCGATAAGGCCACGCGGCTGGTTGGAGATCAAACTCGCCGCATGACTTCGCCCTCTTTTTCGAGCGAAGCGCAGACTCTGGTCGCCGGCGAAGCGACGAATGTGCGGACAGTCACAACTGGCGGCGCGGCGATTGCGCCCGCGCCGGCTCGGACCAATTGGAAACCGATTGCCGCGGCCGCAGTTTTATTGATTGCGGTTGCCAGCGGTGTCGCGGGATTCTACGCTTATCGCCATCAGCGGGCCCCACAGAGCGTGACGCAGCCGGTCGAACCGCAATCATCAACTCAAACTCAATCGTCGCAATCGTCGCAGCCGTCTGAGCCGGCGAATAATTCCGTTGCGCCCAACACTGAATCAAAGAGCGTGACCGAAACCGCAAAGACGAACCAGGCGAGGACTGATAAGTCGAAACCTGAATCGAAGACCGAGGCGCAGAGCAATCCGCCAACGAACCCCGATCCCAAAGCTAAGGATCCGTTCAAAAATTTCCCACCACCTGAGGCGTTCGATCCGGCGCATGCGGGCGATCCAAATCGCGGGCGCGAGCGCAATCCACAACCGGGACAGCCGCCTTTCGATCCAATGCGTCCGCCGGGAGAGGAGCGCAGGCCGCCGCTCCGCTTGCCGGAAGTGCGGGTGCTGCCAAATGGTGGCCGCATCATTAAGCAACCGGACGGCAGCATTATTATGATCGGACCTAACGGCAAGACGACTACTATTCCGCCGCCGTCTGATCGTCGTGGCAAGCGAAACCAGAACGGCAACGGCAATGAAAATCGCCCGCAGCCGTAGTTCGTCGTTTCGACCTCAGAATGGGTCAAGCAATTTCCGAAATTGAATCTATGAGAATTCGAAAATCATTTGCCGTCTTGTGTCTTCTCGGCGTCGCTGCGCTGGGCCTGAGTCTGCCTTTCTCAGTTGCGAACGCAGACATCGCGCCGGCTTCACCAGTTCACGTGACGCCACCTGCGCCGGTCTTTGATGAGGCGAAGCGTTTGGAAGAATTGGCGGCGCGGCGCAAGCAGGTCGCCGATACGATTGGCCCGAAGGCGATGCTGGTCATGTTCAGCGCCGAGCCACGCGTCTACACGAACGACGTCGATTTTCCCTTTCGTCAGGAGAACAATCTTTTTTATCTCACGAACCTGAATCAAAAGGGCGCGACGCTGGTGATGATGCCGGGCGCGGCGCTGCCCGAGATACTTTTCATGCCCCGGCGCAATCCGGCCGCTGAGACCTGGACGGGCCACATGTACAGCGCCGATGAAGCCGCGCACCTGTCAGGCATCAAGGAGATCTGGGCCATCAGCGAGTTCGACCCGTTCATGAAAGCAATCCGAAATAAACAGTCGTACGCGCCGAAACCGGAAAACATTTTGAAGTCTGCGCGCACAGGGGATCTCTCCGGCAACGAATTCAGTCCGTTTATCAAAGCGATCGAGAATCAGGAGGCTTGGGTTTGCCTCGTCGCTTTTCCCGCGCGTGGCGAAAGCAAGGAGTATCGACAGGAGCAACGGTTAGCGACTGATTGGCAAACTGCTCCGGGCGTAACCGTGAAACCGGTCGCGCCAATATTCGCGACGATGCGCGGAAAGAAATCGCCGATGGAGTTGGCGCTGTTGCAGCATGCCATCGATATCAGCATCGAAGCGCATGAGCGGGCCTGGATAGCGGCGGCGACGGCGAAATGGGAGTACGAAATCGACGCGGAAGTGGCGCGCATCTTCAAACTTCGCAACGCCGACAACTGGGGCTATCCCGACATTGTTGGCTGTGGCGCGAACGCGACGACGCTCCATTACGAAGAGTCGCAGTCACCGTGCAAACCCGGCGACCTCCTGTTGATGGATGTGGGTGCGGAGTACGGGCATTACAGCGCCGACGTCACGCGCACGACGCCGGTCAACGGAAAGTTCTCGCCGGCGCAGGCGGCCATTTATCAAATTGTCTATGACGCGCAGGAAGCTGCGGCCAGGGCGGCGAAGCCGGGCGCGACGTTGAATCAGGCGCATCTCGCTTCGCTCGAGGTAATCAAAGCCGGACTGCTAAAGCTGGGATTGATCACGGATCCAAACTCGGAGCAGTATCGCATGTGGTTCATGCACGGCAACGGCCACTGGCTGGGAATGAACGTGCATGACGTCAGTGCCGGCGGACGTTTCGAACCAGGCATGACGTTTACGAATGAACCCGGCATCTACATTCGGCCGGACGCTCTGGACAATTTGCCGAGTACGCCGGAAAACGAACAGCTGATCGCGGCGATCAAGCCGGCCTTCGAAAAATACAAAGGCATCGGCGTGCGCATCGAAGACGACATGTTGATTACCCCGGAAGGCGTGAAGTGGATGACCGCTGCCCTGCCGCGGAGCATTGCGGACATCGAAGCGTTCATTGCCAAAGCGCGACGTAGTCAATCATAGAAGTCGTTTTCGCCCCAAGTTACAAGACGGTTTCGCGATAGCAGGCATTTGTTTGATTTGCCTGGAGCGATACATTTAATTCAGGAGCCAAATGATGCATTTGTTTAGAAGAATCCATGTGTTGGTTTGTTTGGTTTCGCTCTCTGCGGGCGCGGTCCTGGCGCAAACCTCGCAAGCGCGCAAAGCCGATAACACCTACATCGAAGCAGCCACGCTTTACCAGCAGGCTTCCGGCGAAGCGCGCGCGCTCGAATACCAGACGTACATGCTGGCGCGCATGCTGCTCGATCGCGACCTGGGCAATCGTCGCATTCGTATGCGGCGGGCGATCATCGTCGATGTTGATGAAACGGTCCTTGATAACAGTCGATATCAGGGGATGCTGATCACGCGGGGCGTCAACTATCCCGAAGGTTGGACTGATTGGTGCAATCGCGCTGAGGCGACCGCGATTCCGGGCGCCGTCGAATTTTTGAAATATGCTCATTCGCGCGGCGTGCGCGTCTTCTATGTGACTAATCGCAAGATCGCTGAAAAGGACGGCACCGCGCGAAATCTTAAAGCTGTCGGATTTCCCGAGGTCAATGACGAAACTCTGCTGGTGCGTACCGATACGCAAAACGACAGCAAGGAGCCGCGCCGGCAGTCAATCGCCAGCCGTTATCACGTCGTGTTGTTGATGGGCGACAACCTGAACGACTTCTCTGACGTTTTTGAAAAGAGCAAGACAGTCGCGGCGCGGCTCGATGCGACTGAGAAAAACAGATCTCAGTTTGGGACGCATTTCATCGTGCTGCCGAATGCGATGTACGGCGATTGGGAAAATGCGATCTATGAGTACAACTTCAAGTTGAGTTCGGAAGAGAAGCAGGCGAAACGCAGGGCGTTGCTGAAGGACTAACGGTCGAGCTGTTTTTGGTTGAACCGACTGAAATGTGATCCCCTGGTCCATTCTTTGTCGGACGTCTTATCCACTCTTTCGCTTTCTCCTGGTTATATCTGCGACGTCTTCCTTAATCTGACCTTCGATCCGTTCGGTCTTAATATCAAGCCGCAGGCGGTCGTAGATGCTCATGTATTGATTGGCGATCCAGACCAGGGCAAACAGCGCGACGAGGTATCCGCGCCAATCGTCAAACAACAACTTGAAGCGAGTGATGATTAAGAAGAGCGCGGCGATGTAGTGACTGAAGCAATACTCGCAGGTGAAGAGGTAGAAGAATTTTCGTTCATACCAGCGGGCGCAGTCCCGACTCCGGCTCCGGCAATACTCACGCGGCTCGCGAAAGACCTCTTCGTGCGTGACGGTCCAGGCGATGCACGCGATGGGAATCGCCAGCACCAACAGTTCGAGTAACTGCAACCTCAGCGGCGGCATACAGATGATTGTAGCCGCCGCTCGAGGGCAGCGGTTAACGCTTCAGGTGCGAAACCGTATTCTTATTGTGAAGATTTCATCGCGCGGGTGGTAATGTCGAGCACAACCCCGAACGAGCTATGGCTGCATATCGGGCCGAATTTGCTTCTCGAGTTCAGTAAAAAACTTCCCCGCGAGCATTTTGGCCGCCGCTTCAATCATTCGCTGGCCCACGCCGGCAATTACGCCGCCCACCTGCATGTCACCGGCGTAAGTAATCGCAGTTCCGCCGCCGCTTTCGACCAAATCGAAGTCGCCGGTGCCCTTCACGAAACCCGGACCACCCTTGCCTTCCACGATCATTCGATAATGTGACGGGGCTTGAATGTCCTCGAGGCGCACAGTGCCTTTGAAAGTTCCTTTCACGGCGCCGACGCCGGCTTTCATCGTGGCGACGTAGGTGTTATCGGCAGTCTGTGCCAGAGACTCACAACCGGGAATACAGCGTTGTAGGATCTGCGGGTCGATGAGTGCGGCGAAGACTCGTTCGCGGGACGCGTGGATTTCGTGAATTCCGTGGATTTTCATTTCTGAGGAGGGTTTAGGGTGTTGGGGGTTGGGTGTAGTTAGAATTCGGAAATGCTCCACACTGAAACGGAGCGCTACCTGGAATCCTCATCGCTTGACTCCGTTCATCGTGGGCCCTTCAAAGCCGTCCTTAATACGTTAGTTCGTTGGATGTGCATTCGCGTCAAGGAAATCTCAGCGTCCCGTCTAAGTGAAATACGTGCGCACTTCTGCACCCAACACCCTAAATCCTAAACCCTTCCGATTGCCGCCTCAATTGCGCGCCTGGTGTATACAATTGCGAGATGACGTCGGTAATCTGCGGAAGCGAACAGGTCACCGTTTATGTCGACTCCATCAGCCGCGTGCGCCGAAGCATTTGAGATTGCCTGTGCGTCGAGTTTTGCGCCGCTCAATGCTGATTCGACGGCGCTGGCTCGATATACCTTCGCCGAGACGCCGGTGACGCCGATGCTCGCGCGCTCGCAATGCCCGTCTGCGCTCAATGAAAGATTGGCGGCGACTCCCACCACCGCGAAGCCGGAAGCCGGATGGTGCATCTTGGCGTATGCATGCCCGCTTCGACCATTCGTCCTACTGATCCGAATCTCGCGCAGGATTTCGCCGGGCTCAAGCGCCGTCGTCAGCAGATCGACAAAGAAGTCGTCAGCGTTGATCGTGCGTTCGCCGTTTTTGCTGATCGCAATCATCTCAGCACCGAGCGCGATGATCGCGGCGGGCCAATCGCCGGCGGGATCGGCGTGCGCGACGCTACCGCCGATCGTGCCTTTATTGCGCACCTGCACGTCGCCGATGTGTGAAGCGCAATCGGGCAGCAGCGGACAAATCTGCTTCAGCAAATCAGACGATTCAATTTGATAATGCGTGGTGGCCGCGCCGATACGAATCTGGCCGTCCTCTTCGCGGATGTACGCGAGGTCTTTGATGCGCCCAATGTCCACGAGCAGCGAGGGCTGCGTCAGGCGCAGCTTCATCGCGGGGATCAGGCTATGCCCGCCCGCGAGGATCTTAGCGTCTTCGTTCTGGGCGAGAAGACTGAGTGCTTCATCAATCGAATTCGCGCGCGCGTAATCAAATTGTGCTGGGATCATGTTTCTCCTTTTGGAGTGCGCCGGCAAAGCGAAGCGGCGAAGGCGCTTTGGATCGGTTCTTAAGTAATTCTAGTCGGTGACGATCCAAAGCGGTGTCGCCGCTTCGCTCTGCCACCGCACTCCAAATTTATCCGTTCAGAAGCTTCCAAACTTTCTCGGGTCGCACCGGCATGTCGACATGCTTCACGCCGTAAGGCGACAGAGCATCTACGACGGCATTGACGATCGCCGGGGTGGCGCCGATCGTGCCGGCTTCACCGACGCCTTTGACGCCCAAAGGATTCACCGGTGTCGGTGTTTCCGTCCGATCGGTTTCAAGCCAGGGCAGCTGCGATGCTTTCGGCAACGCGTAATCCATTAACTCACCGGTGATGAGTTGCCCTTGTTCGTCATAGACGACTTCTTCGTAAAGCGCCTGACCGATCGATTGGACAATGCCGCCGTGCACCTGACCGTCGACCAGCAGAGGGTTGATCACTTTGCCGCAGTCATCGACCGCGACGTATTTCACGATCCTGGTCTCGCCGGTGTCTTTGTCGATTTCGACGACACAGACGTGAGTCCCGAATGGGAAAGTGAAATTCTTCGGCTCGAAAAAGTAAGTCGCCGACAAGCCAGGTTCAGTGTCGGGCGGGAGCTCTTTGGCCACGTGAGCGGCCAGGGCGATCTCTTGAATCGTGATTTTGTCGCGACCGTTCGGCGTGGGCACTTCATTGAGCGCGCCGGCCGGACCTTCCCCGACCGGAACTACGGGCTCAGATGTTCCCGTCGCGGTGGCGGCGTTGGCTTGTTTGGTCGTGTAGCATCCGCCCTCGAAAGAAACCCGCGACGCGTCGCACTGCATCATGTGCGCGGCGATCTTTGCGGCTTTCTCTTTCAGCTTTTCGATGGCAATAAAAACCGCGGTGCCGCCCACGGCGGTTGCGCGACTGCCGAAGGTCCCGATGCCGTATTGGACCACGCCGGTGTCGCCGTGAATGACGGTGACGTCGTTGATACCGACACCAAGTTCGTCCGCGGCGATTTGGGCGAACGAAGTTTCCTGTCCCTGCCCGTGCGGTGAAGCGCCGGTAAGAATCGTCACCTTGCCGGTCGGTTCGATGCGCACGGTGGCGCTTTCCCAGCCGCCCGCCGGCATCGCTTGCGATGGGCCCAGCGCGCAAATCTCTACGTAACTCGACAGGCCGATGCCCATGATGCGGCCTTCGGCCCGAGCTTTCGCTTGCTCTGCACGCAGCTTTTGATAACCGGAAAGATCCAGCGCCTTATCAAGCGCGGCGTCATAATCGCCGCTGTCATATTCCAGGCCGGTCGCGGTGTGGAAAGGAAACTCGCTGGCATTCGGAAAATTCTTGCGCCGTACTTCGACCGGATCGAGATTGAGTTCACGGGCGACTACATCCATGACTCGTTCCACGACATACGTGGCTTCGGGCCGTCCGGCGCCGCGATACGCGTCAGTAGACATTTTGTTGGTGAAGACGCCGGTCACGTTCATCTGGATCGCCGGAATCTTGTAAGCGCCGCTCAACATCAATCCCGTGAGCGTTGGAATCGCTGGTGTCAATAATTGATGATAGGCGCCGAGATCGGCGACGACGTTGTAACGCAAGCCGGTAATGGTGCCGTCATTCTTGACGCCCACCTCAACCGTGCCGACCTGCGCGCGTCCGTGAATCGTGGCCTGAACATTTTCACGACGCGACTCGATCCACTTCACGGGTTTGCCGAGCTGTATCGAAATCCAGCCGAGCAGGGCCTCTTCGGCGTAGACATTCAATTTGGATCCGAATCCGCCGCCGACTTCCGGCGTGATCACCCGCAATTTGTTTTCGGGTATGCCGATCATCAGCGCGAGTTGCGTCCGCAGCAGGTGAGGAATTTGCGTCGACGACCAAATCGTCAACTCCTCTTCGCCCGGAAAATAACGCGCGAGTACCCCGCGCGGCTCCATCGCGATCGGCGCGAGTCGCTGATGAACCATTTTTTGAGTGACGACGCGATCGGCCTGCTGCAAAGCTGCTTCGACGTCGCCTTCGCCGGACGTAAGTCTGTAAGCGATGTTGTCGCCAAAACTTTCGTGAATGACAGTCCCGCCAATAGCGGCTGCTTCAACATCGACTACGGCCGGCAAGTCTTCGTAATCAACTTCGATCAGATCGACGGCGTCGCGCGCCGTGTACTTGTCAGTTGCTACCACCGCGGCGATTGGATGGCCCACGAACAAAGCCTTCCCCGTTGCCAGCACGCGATAATCCGGCACTTTTAAATCAGGCAACGCAGCGGCACAGGGCACCGGCCCGACTTTTTCAGCGATGTCTTTGCCGGTGTAAACGGCGACGACTCCCGGAGAGTTCGCCGCCGCAGTCGTGTCGATGCCGTTGATGCGGGCGTGCGCATACATCGAACGAACAAACGCAACGTGCAAAGTGTCCGGCAGGCGAATGTCGTCAACGTAGTGCGCGAGGCCTTTGATCAATCGCGGATCTTCGGTGCGCTTAACTCTTTTCCCGACATATTTCTCAGCCATAATGTCTCCCAAAGTCTGGAGTGCGAAGTCTGGAGTCTGAGGTCTGATTCACAATTTCGATCCTCGTAAAAGTTGAGCCAGGGCTAAGGTCATACGTGAAATCTCGTCCAATAGCCCGCTCAGTTCTCTGAATGTGTTTTCATCGATGTAAATCAAATCGAGCGCTACATAAAGATGAGATTGAACTTCGGCCGCCGACCCGTGTGCCATGTTTAAAAAAATTCGCGAACTCTTTGTCCGATCTTCTACCGAATCCTTCAGCGATATTCGCCATTATTGAGATACTGGCTCGCTGAATTTGATTTCGCAATCCATAATCTTGTGAAAACCTGCCATTCTCTGTCGCTTTGTAAATTCGTTTCGTTAATTGTCGCGTCTTTTGCCAAACCTGGATGTCTTCGAGACGCGAAAATGTCGCCATGGGAGACTCCAGACTCCAAGACTTCAGACTCCAGACTTTTTCGCCGCGGCGTACTCAACCGCTTCGACGATGTGCTGATATCCCGTGCAACGGCAGAGATTTCCTTCGAGCCCGTGACGAATCTCGTCTTTAGAAGGATTCGGATTGCGATCGATGAGCTGGCTGGCGGCGATGATCATTCCCGGCGTGCAGTAACCGCATTGCAACCCGTGCTTCTCCCAGAATCCTTCCTGCACCGGATGCAGATTGCCGTTCGCCGCGAGACCTTCGATCGTCGTGACATTCGATCCGTCGGCCTGCACCGCGAACATCGTGCACGACTTCACGGCCTGTCCGTCGAGCAGCACCGTGCAGGCGCCGCACAGAGACGTTTCGCAGCCGACGTGAGTGCCGGTCAGCGCCAACACATCGCGCAGATAATGGACCAGCAACAAGCGTGGCTCGACTTCGTGCGAGTGGTCGACACCATTAACGTTGATACTGATAGCTTGCTTCATATGAGCTACCTCGTGTTCGATGATGAAATTCTATGAGAGGAACTGCGGCAAGGTTTCTATGCCAGTTCGAAACGAAAGTCAATCACAGAGCCTTACGTAATGTCAGCTAATTGCTTCAGGCGATCAACCACCGGATGTGGACCTGCAAAGGGGAAGAACCTGAAGCGCGGCATAAAGACGATCGCACCGCCGAACTCAGTCGGAACTTTGAAATGAATGGTCACCTGGTGATTGTTCATCCAAAGGTTTTGAGTCACGTCGCCGATGTCTGAAAACGGAATCGCGATTTCGTTGAAGTAGTTCGAAACATATAAAAACTGCTCGTCAATGCTGACCCTTTTCAATCGCACGGCGCTCCAACAGATAAATCCGCTGGCGACAATCCACCCGACGAAAACGACGGGCCAGCCCCTGGCGGGGGCGCCGAAGCCTGATTTCATCAGGCCGAGACCGGACGCGCCGATCCAGATTGGCGGCAAAATGAATTTTGAGAAGAAGGTTTGGCGTGAGGAAAGCAGTTCCACCACCCAGTCCTAGACGGTTGCTTTGTGAATCTGCCGCTTCAAACGGTGGATGCCGCGGCGCGCTTTCTTCAGCGCGGCGCGATCGTGCGCCGTAATTGCCTCATTCCGTTTCGTCTTCAGCGCTTTGATGCGAGATTTGATTGCGGCCTTGTCAATGCCGACCACGTCGTGATGTTCGTGCATCTCGATGCCCAGCGCCTTACAAATCGCCACGATCAGGTGGTCCTTGTTGAGCTGGGTGTAACCCTGGACCGCATCGTGCTGAATGTCTTTCGCGATGTCGCGCAATTCGGCCAGCGTCTTATGTTTTAGTTCGTTATGTGTGTATGCCATTTTGTCCTCGTTATGGTGTCTGTCAGATTAAAGGGGGTAGGGGATTGGATGTAGGGTGTTGGCGTGCGAACAATTGGTGTTCTTCTCTGCCCAGGTCCCATGGTCGTCGTTACGATCCATCTTCACTACACTCTGTTGGATGTAGGGTGTAGGCGCGCGAGCATTTGCTGATCTTCTCTGTCCAGGGTCCCATTATAGTCGTTACGCGATAAAGCCGTTACGATCCATCGATGTGACTACACCCATTGGCAGTCGCGTGTGCGAGCAAGCTTTGTGTTGTGCTCGAGGCCAAAATAGATCAGCCCGATTCAGCGAATTCACTACCAGCTACACCCAACGCCCTACACCCAACCCCCTACACGCGCTTCTGAAACTGTCTTGATCGATGACTTTGAAATATCATGTCACGCTAACAAATGTCGAGCGAACGCCGCAGACCTCTACTCAAGCTGATCGTGCGAGTGACCGCCCTCGTCCTGGCGCTCGTCATCTGCGCGGTCCTCTTCGATCTCTTCTATCCACGCAAAACCAGTTTGCGCGAATTCGACTCAGACGAAGTTGCGCGGCTGGAGACGGCGATGTGGCGCTCGTACTACGAGAAGCAACGCGTGCGGCTCTTCAACGAAGCGACTGAGTTGCTGCGCACGCAATACCACCTGACGCCAGTTAAATCGAACGTGGTCGCCTACTACGCGGCCAACGCGGCGTTTGTGTTCAAAGAAGGGAAGCAGCGTTCGGATTATGAGAAGGCCCTGCCGGACCTGATTAAGTTCTATAACTATCTTCACAACCTGAGCGACATCGATTTCGATGTCTATAAAGTTTCAAAGCTCGAACTCGAGTGGTGGATCATTCATCGCGAACGTGAGAATCATGCGCCGGGTGATTTGGCTCGGGCGCTGGCCGAATTGCAGGCCGCGATTTACAACCTGCCGGTTGAGCGAGTGATGGAGCACGGCCGGCTGCGGGCTGAGGCGATGACGATTCGCGACACGAAAGCCGAACAAGGTGGCGTCAAAGAAGCAGATTGGGCGAAGATAAATGATCTGCTGCGCCAGTCGTGGGGTTCATTGGCGCAGGCTGTGAAGAATTAACGATTGACGGGATAAGCCAGTAGTCGATTTCCATTGGCCGTAAACAGAACCCCCGCAACCTCGTCAGTCACAAAACGATCGTCAAGGTCGCCGAGCCGAACCGCCCGATCTTCGATTCCGTTCTGCACGTTGATTCCGGCCAGCCCGTGGCCGCCGGTTTTCAAATCGGTATAGAAGTACATCCAGTTTCCCCGCAAGGTGGCCAGACGCTCACGGTGCCACAGAAACTTTGAGAGCCGATCGAGCTGGTGTGCCGGATCCAATTTATCAAGCAGACGGTCCTCGAGATCGCGCGGCCTTCGATCCATCAAGCTGCCCCGGACGCGCTCCCGAACCTCTTTGGTGGGATCGTTGATGGCTGATCGCATGTCATTAACGTTCGAGCGCAGCCGTGAAGCAACCCCGAAAGCTCGAAACTGCTTACTGCCGTACGAGCGCGCGGAATTTGTTACGAGGTTCGTCGCCAGGGTCTGCAAATTTGAAAACGATGAGCGGGTGGCCAGACCCGACCAGCTTAAGGAGGTAATCGTGCGCGCCAGTTGCAATCCGCGAAATGCAGTCGAGGCCGTCCCGCCAAAGCGCAGATACAGCGAGGCTGCGCGCGCGGCGATCGCGCCAATGGTACGCAGAAGCCCGCGGCCCGGCGGTGGATAATGGCCGCGCCAAATCTCGCGCCCACCGCTGAATGCCGCGATGTCTTCCTGGCCGGCGAGCACGACTTCGCCACGCTCATTCAACAAGACAAACGCGGCTTGCTTCACGTGATGAGAAACGCGTGTGAGACGCTTGCCGTTTGACGCATCGAGGGTGATGAGTTCGTCATGATCCGCGATCACGACGGAAGCAGAATCCGGCAGGACCACATTCGTGATTCCCTTGTCGGCGCCTTTGTATCGCCAAAGCACTTTTCCGTTTTGCGCGTCGATCGCCGCCACGCCATAAGGCCCGCGCTCAACCGTCTCGCCGTCCTTCAGTCTGGTAAATTGTCCGCCCATGCGCGCGAATAAAACGCCGTTCGCCAGAATCAATTCCGGCGTCACACCCAGGTCTTTCGCTTCCCACGCAACTTTGCCGGACACACGCGAGATGGCACGCACGTGGCCGCGGCCGGAGGTGTAGATGAATCCTTCGTCAGCAACCGGCGCAGCTTCGGTCAGGGCCAGGCCTTCTTCGTTCACGCGAAACTTATCCCGCGTGCGCTCGCCGCCGTCGCGCGCGTCGTACGAAGTCGCGCCTTCATAAAAAAGATAGAGCCGGCCATCTGCGAAGAGCGGCGGATGATAGTTGTCCAGACTGTATTCAACGTCTTCTTTTTCAGCCCAACGGGTCGGCATCATTTCGATCTCGCTGCCGAGTTCGTGCTTCCACAACTCGTCCCCCGATGCGAGATCCAACACATGCACTACCGGCTTGCGCTTGAGTGCGTCACGCAGAGGAGCCTTCGCATCCTTTACCATGACGACCGCGAGCAGATTCTTTTCCGGTTCGACCGCGATGTGCATGACCGCACCGCGCAGTTTCTCGCTTTGCCAAATGCGGTCGCCACTGAGCGTATCGATCGCTTCGAGGCGCGTGCGCGATCCTTTCTCGAAGCTCATCAGGACCAGGTCGGTCCCGGGAATCGGCGCCACATCGTTCTCGTCCAGCGACGAGTCCTTGCGGCGCCAAAGGATGTCGCCAGTCATGCTATCGACGGCGTAGACCGATTTTTTTGTGCCGAGAATTACGGCGCCGACGTCGGTGGGTTGATAGAAGCGAACTGTGTCATCGACTTTCGCCGACCAGACCTGCGCGTGAGCCGGAAGAACCACGGAGAGGAACAGGCAGATGATTGTCAGACGACGCATCGATTGCTGATCATACCATCAAATGCGAGTGCTAACTGCTGGGAGCGCGGGCGCCACCGCCCGCTTTCTTCGTAAACACGATGCGTGTTCGTAACAGTGCGGGCGAGGGCGCCCGCGTTCCCAGTTTGTTGCGGGCATAAAACAAAGTCTTGCGGCTAAAACTCGAACGATGCTAAACTGAATACCCATGACCAAGAAACATGGTGTGAATACTTCCGAGTTGGGTAACGCGGTCAAGCGCCGGCGCGAATCACTCGGTTTGAGTCTGCGTGATGTCGCTGATGAAACCGGCGTCTCGGCATCGACGTTGTCGCGCATTGAAAACGGAACGGGAAAACCGGACGCGGACAACATTGCGCGGCTGGCTTCCTGGCTCGACATGCCGATCGAACGCGTCATGCATCAGGGACATCGTGGATCTGATCCAAATCCGGTGGTTTATTATCCGCACGAATCAACGCCGGAGATCGTTGAAGCTCACCTGCGCGCCGACAAACACCTCACCGCGGAAACGGCGAAGGCGCTTTCGGAATTATTCCGGGTCGCCTATGCGCAATTCAGCACCACCGGAAAAAAGAAATAATTTGGAGTGCGCCGGCAGAGCGGGAGCGGCGACGGCGCTTTGGATCGTTTTCGTTGCCAGCTTGAGATCATCTTGATCCGGTCGCTATCCCGATTCATCGGGATTCTGACACCGGACTCGAATGTTATAATCGCCCGTGCTGAACCTTCTTCCTGCGAGCGAAAAGAGAAAACAATTTGAACTCTACGCGCTGGGGTTGCGCGACTTTGCCGGGGTGAAGGAGGCGCAGCCGCTTGATCCGTTTGCGCTGGCCGAATTTGCGAAGTTGCTGGTCGTCGATTTCGAACAGATAGAAGGCCTGTCGCCTGAGTCACGGCAACATCTGCTGGGCGAGGGCGCGGACCAATGGTCGGGCGGCGCGTGCTCGCGGCCTCTGCCGAACGGCTGGAAGCTGGTGATTCTGAATCCGGGCCACGGGCAGCAGCGAAATCGCGCCACGCTCATGGAAGAGGTCGCGCACGTGTTCCTGGGTCATCAACCTAACCGGCTGGCGATAATTAATGAACCGAGGCCAGAGGTCAGAGATGAGACACCAGCTAAGAAGACTTCTGCCTCAAGCCGGAATCAATCGGCGGGCCGTAGCCGAACAATGGCCCGCGACTACAATCATGACGATGAAGAGGCTGCGTATGCCGTGGGCGCCGCCGCGTTGATTCCATACGCGGCATTGCGCGGCTTTGTGCGAGCCGGCCGCCGCGCCGATCAGATCGCGCGCCATTTTCGCGTGAGCCGCCAACTCGTTGAATATCGAATCAAGGTCACGCACCTTTGGCCGGAATACAAAGGTGCTTCTAAGGCTGGGCCAGAACAAGTATAATCTCTTGCTGATGCCGCGTTCCGTTTCATTTCTCGTTCCAATCAGCGTTACCAATGTCTGACGCCACTAAACAGAGCGTGATCGGCCTGTCGACAATCGACAAGCTGCGCATGTTGCTCGACATCACCAAGACGATCAGCCGGTCGCTGGACCTGGACGAGGTCTTGAACCTCGTCATGGACACGCTCGATTCGCTGATCCCATATGACGCCGCCGGAATCTATCTGGTTAAGTGTTCGGCGCCGCTGGCCGAGTGGGAGGGGGACCTCGATGAAACCTGCGTCTTTCATACTCAAGCAGTGCGTGGTTATGACATCGACGACTTGCAGGAACTCCATTTGAAGATGGGCGAAGGGTTGATCGGTCACGTGGCCGTCACCGGTAAGCCTTACGTGTCGCATGACGTCGGTCAGGACCATCGCTACATCAACGCCCGCCCGCGGACGCAATCGGAAATGGTGGCGCCGATCATTTCGAATGAAGAAGTCATCGGCGTTTTCGACCTCGAGAGTGACGAACTCGATGCCTACACGAATGATGATCTCGAAGTGCTGATGCTGCTGGCGTCGCAGGTCGCAATCATCATCGAGAAGGTGATGTTGCACGAGCAATTGATCGAGAAGCAGCGACTGCAAACGCAGCTCGAAGTTGCGCGTCAGGTGCAGCTGCAGCTTTTGCCCGGGCGCGATCCGCAAATCGAAGGTTACGACATCAGCGCTTACAACTTTCCGACTGAGGAAGTTTCCGGCGATTACTACGACTGGGTGCGTGTCTACGACGATCAGATCGGCATCGTGATTGCCGATGTTTCCGGCAAGGGTGTCCCGGCGGCGTTGTTGATGGCGTTTCTGCGCGCCAGTCTGCGCGCGGCGACGCACATCGGATACGCGCCGCACATCTCGATGTCGAAGGTGAATTATCTGCTGTGGGAGTCAATCGAGCGCAATCAATTCGTCACGGCTTTTCACGGAATCCTCGACGCGACCAATCGCACGCTGTCTTATTCAAACGCGGGCCACAGTCCGGCGCTGCTGATGAAGGCCGATGGCACGTCGCGTTTCGAAGAGCGCGGCGGCGTGCCGCTGGGCATGTTTCGCGACAGCCGCTATTACGAATATTTTGAAACCATCGAGCCGGGCGAAGTCCTTGTCCTGTACACCGACGGCGTCACCGAGGCGATGAATGCCGCGGGGGAAGAATACGGGCGCGAGCGTTTGATTGCCGCCGTGCGTGAGTGTCGCGATCAGCCGGCGCGCGACATGATCGATTTTATGCATCGTGACTTGATCGCCTGGACCGAAGGTCACGGTATTACTGATGACGTCACCTTCTTTATCGTGAAAGCTTTGTAGGGGCCGGCCTAGTGCCTGCCCGCGTGCTCGGTTAAGATTCCCCGCGTCCGCGGTTGAGATCGCCCGCGACGGGCGGGGACAAGCCCCGCCCCTACAGTAAAGTTTCGAGTCGCCAAACATGAGCGCAATTGCTGAACCACCAACCCAACAACCTGCGGGTGCAGCCCCGCTGAACTTTGCCAAAGTTCTGCAGCAGATGCTCGCCGTTTCAGACAAGGTCAGCGATCTGATTTTTTCGCCCGGCCGTCCGCCGCAAATTGAACTGGTGGGCAAGCTGCAACCAGTGGCCGTGCCAGGCCTTGAAAAGCTGACGCCGGCGCACACCTTCGGCATCGCCAAAATCATGATTGGCGATAATTCGAGCGCCAACGAAAGTCTGGATAAATTCGGTTCTGCCGACATTTCGTTCAGCGTGCCCGGCCTCTGCCGCTTTCGCGTGAATATTTTCAAGCAGCGCGGCACCCACGCGATTGTCATGCGCGTGATCCCGCAACGGCCGCCGCGCTTCGAAGAGTTCAATCTACCCGAACAACTGCGCGAGATTATTGAGATCAAAAACGGCATCGTGCTGGTCACTGGCCCGACCGGCAGCGGCAAGAGTTCGACGCTGGCGGCGATAATCGATCTGATCAATGAATCGAAGTTCTATCACATCGTCACGATCGAGGACCCGATCGAGTTTCTTCATAATCATAAGAACTCGACAATCCATCAGCGCGAACTGCATTCCGATACGCCGAACTTTGCCACTGCTTTGCGGGCCGCGCTGCGACAGGCGCCGAAAGTCATCCTCGTAGGTGAAATGCGCGATCGCGAAACGATGGAAGTTGCTTTGGAAGCTGCCGAGACCGGCCACCTCGTGCTCTCGACCTTGCATACGATCGACGCGCCGAAGACGGTCGAGCGCATCATCGGCGTGTTTCCAAAAAACGAAGAGCAGATCATCCGCACGCGTTTGGCGGCGTCGTTCCGTTACATCGTCTCTCAGCGCTTGCTGCCGCGCGCTGACGGCAGTGGTCGCGTGGCGGCGATCGAGATTCTGAAAGCAACGTCGCGCACGCGCGAGTACGTCGAACGCGGCGAAACGGAAGGCAAGTCGCTGACCGATGCCATGGAGCAGGGCGAGGTCGAGGGAATGCAAACTTTCGACGGCGTGCTCGACAAAATGGTGCGCGCGGGCATCGTGACCAAAGAAGACGCCTTGACTTACGCTTCGAACGCGGGAAATCTTTTGCTGCGGCTCGGCGAATTTGGCGGCAGCGAACGTCCCGAGCCGAAGCTGAAGCCGAAACCAGAGTCGGATTCGATCTTAGACATGATCGAAAGATGATGGCCTTTCTTCTCCCTTTGCGAGCTCGAAATGTTTTACCGGCCTTTGATTAGCATCTTCCCGACCTCATTATTCAATAAACTCGTCTGTGCGATTGCAGCGATAGCGTTAGCTTCGTCATTCGCTGCCGCGCGCGCGCACGGGTCGCAGAGCGCCGCGGCCTTGCGGTTTGAATTGCCGGCCAATGGAAATCTGCGGGTCGAAAATTTGGCCGGCAGCGTCGCTGTCGAAGTCTGGTCGCAGGACTACGTCACGATAGCGGCCCTCTCAGACAATGGACAGCCGAGCCGGACGCCGCCCACCATCGATCGCGGCGATACGTTGCTGTCGGTTCGGGTAATCGCCGGCCCAAAGGGCTCGCCGCGCGTGAACCTCGAGCTGCACATTCCGGCGCGCGCGCATTTGGCGATTCAAACGACCGCCGGCGCCGTCGAGCTGCGAGGCGTGCCCGCCGCTCTCCTGGCCCAAACTTTTTCCGGTGAAATCTCGCTCGATGTTCCGCCGGAAGCGGACGCAGCCTTCATCGCTGACTCGAAGACTGGAAACGTGTCGTCTTCGATCTCTTCGCTGTCATCCACTCGCACCACGCCGCAACTGCGAGGACGGCTGGGATCGGGCGCTGGTTCAGTGCGCCTCTATTCGCAAGCCGGAAACATCAACCTTCGTTCGGGAACTTCTGCGAGCGCTCGCGTCGTTTCAGTTGCTCCCCGCACCGTTTCACTTGACGCCGCGCAGTCTCCGCCGCCGGTCCAGCGTCCGGAGCTGCCGGCGAGCAAATCAACCCCGGGCGCGGGAACTCCGGCAAAGCCTGACAGTGGGCCGGAAGAAGTGGCGGACGGCGACGTTATTCGCGTCGACACCGAGCTGGTCGGTTTGAATGTTAGCGTGGTCGACCGCGGGACGAATCGCGGCGTCAACGGACTGACGAAGGACGACTTCCGGCTATTTGAGAACAACGCAGCGCAGCAGATCGCGCATTTCGAATCCGCCTCGGCGCCTTTTAATCTGGTCCTGTTAGTCGATCTCTCAGGCTCAACCGCCAGGGTTGTCGAATTAATTAAGTCGGCGGCCCTGCACTTTGTCGACGCGGCTCGGCCGTTTGATCGGATCGGCGTCATCACCTTCGCGGGCGGCCAGGTGGTCGTGTCGCCGCTCACCAGCGACCACGAAGCATTGCGCCAGCGAATCCGCGCAATTCAAAGACCCGAAGGCAGCACGAAATTGTATGACTCGGTGGCTTTCGCCCTCGATGAAGTTTTTCGGGAGTCGAAAGATTCGCGGCGCAATGCGATTGTGGTAATCAGTGACGGACTCGACAGCGTCTTGCCGAATGTCACCGGCGAAGGTTCGACGCTTGCTTACGACGAAATGATTCGACGGGCGAAAGAATTTGACGGCGTCATTTATACAATCTGGACCGACACACAGGATTACGAGCCGCTCAGTCCGCTGGATATTCAACAGGAGACTTTCGATCTGGCGCACGACCAGATGCGCGAATTGGCTGACGCCGGCGGTGGTGGTTTCTACGAATGCGAAAAACTCACAGACCTGGCGGGCGCGTACGATCGCGTGGTTGCGGATCTTGGCACGCTTTACACTTTGGCGTATCGTCCTACGAACAAAGTCCGCGACGGCTCATGGCGGACGATTCGGGTTACTGTTAACCGCGCTAATACCGTCGCCCGAGGCAAGCGTGGGTATTTTGCGAAGTAGTGAGCGGTGAGCAGTGAGCGGTGAGAGTGAGCTGTAAGCAGCAGGCTTATCATGAGGTGATTGGGTGAATCTGTTCGCCAAACATTTGCGGCGAAGAATTGCGGGAGCCTTCGCTGCACGCAAACTGCTCACTGCTCACCGCTCACTGCTCACTGTACTGTCCCTTCTGCTCACTGCTCACTGCGCACTGCCCACTGCTCGCGCCCAGTCTCCGGAACCGGCCGACGTCTTGAAGATCGACACCGATCTGGTGAATCTGAACGTCAGCGTTTTCAATAAGACACCTCGCGACGCTGCGGCGCTCGCGCAAAAAGATTTCGCGGTGCTCGACAATGGCGCGCCGCAGGAAATTTCGTTTTTCGCATCAGGAGAATCTCCCTTCGACCTGGTCCTGTTGCTCGATCTCTCTGGTTCAACCGTCAAGAAAATCGAAATGATTCGCAAGTCGGCGAAGCGATTCATCGATGCTGCCCGGCCCGAAGATCGCATCGCCGTGGTTACCTTCTCAGCCGATGTACATGTCGTCGCAAAACTAACCGACGACCGAGTCGCCCTTAAAAACAACATCGACGGGATCGAAAAGCCCGTGGGCGGAACAAATTTTTGGGACGCGTTGATGTTCGTGTTGGATCATGTGGCCATACAGTCGCGATTGGAGCGCCGGCGCAGCGCGGTCGTGGTCATGACTGACGGCGTCGATAACGCGCTCCCAGGCGTTTTTGGGGACGGATCGAAGACTACTTTCGATCAGCTGATTGAGAATGTCCGGCGTCTCGACACGATCGTGGTGCCCGTTTATCTCGACACTGAAAAAGAAGCGAACCTCAGTAGCACGCCCCTGGGCGCGTATTCGATCGCCCGTGAGCAGCTTGAAATGCTGGCCTCAGAAAGCGGACACACCATGTATCGCGCTGCGAAGCTCAAGGACCTCGACAAAGTCTATGCCGCAGTGGTTCGAGATCTGGGAACCGTTTACAGCATCGGCTATCGGCCGGCCAATCGTCAGCGCGACGGCGCCTGGCACACGGTGACCTTGCGTCTGATAGATCACCCGGATTTAGAAGCGCGCACCAAACGCGGTTACTACGAAACGAAACAATGAACGCTGGAACGATTGCCAGTCACGTGGGAAATGCGAGCCTGCTGTTGCTCCTCGCTGGTTGTTTATTACTAACGTCTTGCTCGTCTTCCGGGTCGGACGGATTGCGCGCGTATCCCAAGGCTGTCGGGGCGGCGGATGAAGCATCGGCGATTCAGAATCTGCGCACCATCGCCAGCGCTCAAACTCAGGCCAAGGCGATGCGCAATTCCTACGCGGATTTCAACGCGCTCGTGCAACTGGGATTTCTCGATGAACGATTTGCTGGCGTGAACCCGAACCTCAGAGGCTATCGCTTTACGGTGGTGGCGAATGAAAAGGAATATGCGGTCAATGCCGATCCGGAAACCACGCAGACGAACCCGACAACCGGCGGGCGGCATTTCTATTTGGACTCGACGGACGGCGTCGTTCACGTGAGCCCAACTCAAACCGCGACCCGGCAGGATCCGGCGCTCTGAATTTGTTGGACTTATTACGGCGCAAGCGTATAATCGCAGCACTCTTCCTGAGACCATTCCAGTTTCTTAAAGGAGGCATCCATGAAAACCTCGTTTTCAATGCTCAAGACAGTCGTGGCATTAGTCGCCGTGGTCGCTTGCGCGTCGCTGGCACAAGCACAGAATCGCGAGCGTTTCGGCATCTCCGCGAAGGCGGGAGGCGTCAATGCGGTCACCGGCAGAGTCTCAGTCAAAAGGGATGGTAAGCCGGCGCGTTTGGTGACCAGCCAGGACGATCTTGAATCGGGTGACGTCGTCAGCACGGGGGTATCGGGACAGATTGAAGTGCTTCTGAATCCAGGGACTTACCTGCGGCTCGCCGAACGCAGCGAGTTCGTCATGGAAGACACGTCGCTGGATAATTTGCTGGTGCGATTGACAAAGGGCAGCGCCATAATCGAGGCCACCGGCCCGGGCGATATCAAGCTGTACGTCCCGATCGTGACCGAGCAGCACCGCATGATCATTACTCGCCCCGGCGTGTATCGAGTTAACGTCGCACCGGGTACGACCGAGTTGTTCGTCCACAAAGGCCGCATGGCGCTGAGCGACGGCAAAGACGATTATGTTAAAGGCGGCAAGAAGGTAATCTTTTCCGGTAGTGGGCCGGAGATTGCCAAATTAACCGACAACGATACCGACCAGTTCGACGACTGGAGCAAGGATCGTGGCAAAACGCTGGCTCTGGCCAATGCCCGGCTATCGGGGCGGATGGTCAACGGATACCTGATGGCAAACAGCTGGACGAATGCCGGTTCATCCGGCTGGGGTTATTGGACCTGGAGCCCGTTCAGCAGTTGCTACACGTTTCTGCCGTTCCGCAATGGCTGGGGATCGCCGTATGGCGCTTCCTATGGTAACTACGCTTTCTCGAACAATAACTATAGCAACCAGAATAACCCTTACAATCCACCGGTGACTCCGACTAACGGTTCAAGTGGCAGCTCGGGATCGGGATATCCCAGTGGTGGCAGTTCGGGTTCAGGCGGATCAGGATCCAGTGGCATGGGTTCCAGCGGTGGCTATGGTGGCGGTTCTTCGGGTGGCAGAAGCAGTACGCCGACCGTAAGCGCACCAACGATGGCCGGTCCCCGCGATCCGGATTCGGGCGGCCGCGTCATTAACACGATCAAGAATCCGATCAACTAAGGATTAGCCTCGCGACGAAACAGGTCGCGGACTTCTTCATTAACAATCTCGAGTATTTCCGCGCGAGGGAGGCCCGCCAAGGCAAGATGGGCCAAACTCGCGCGGAGTGCTTTTCGGAGGTCCGCATCGCTCTGCTGCGCGATGCGTCGCGAAGAAACCACCGCGCCGGAACCGTGCCGCACAGTCAGCAGACCTTCCTTCTGCAACTCCCGGTAGGCAGCCGCAATTGTATTTAGATTAACGCCCAGGTCGTCGGCCACCTGGCGAACCGGAGGCAGCGCCATTCCTTCGCTCAAACTCCCGCGGGCAATCAAGCCCTTGATTTCATCCGCGATCTGTCGGTAGATGGGCCGACGGTCCAATTCATCAATAGTAATGTACATAGTCGAGTGTCCGCAGACACTATACACTTGCACTAATGGACAGGCAATTAACTGGTTAATTGGTGGGCGATTCGGCGGGCTGATTCAACTGTGCCGTCCACCCCGAAGGTTTCAGCGACTGTGTCGCCGACCAGGAGAAGGTTGGGAAATGGTGCGGCGGCCAGGGGCATCGGCGCGGGTGTCGGACGGCCAATCATGCCGAAGCGCCGCCGGGTGGTTTCGTAAAACGTTTGGGGAGTGGCGGTCTCGATCAAATCCAATTCAGCGCCAAGTTCCGGCATCGCCGCGTGCAGGCGCGCCCAGGCTTTTTCGAGCATCGATCGATCACGTGCTTCAAATGCGGAGAGATCCTCGTGAAAAGAAAACCAGTCTTCGGCGTTCGTGTAAGTCGATATCACCGCGGGATATTCAGTTGCGCCCGGCTTACCTGCACCACGCGCGAGATAGAAGTTCATCTGCGTCTCTTCCGGCTCATCCGAGTTGCCATCTGTCAGCAGCAGCATTCGATCAGCGGGCAGTGCCGCCGCGGCAGATTCTCTAATCGTCAAAAACATTTGATAACTACCGAAAGCGCTCATTGCCTTTAACGCGGACGATGTTTGCCGAGGAGTACGTGCCGGGCCAATCAGCTTGCCGTACGTGTCCCAGATCGTCAGATTGCTGATGATTGCGCGAGTCGCGAAGACGCGTTCGCCGTTCAAAAGGTCGACGCCAATCGGCGAGCCGTCAGGTCCGAAAGCCAGGCGCAAGACCGGTGAGTTGAGACGCAGCTTACCGCCGCTCTGCTTGAATGAATTTGTGAGCGCGTCGGCCAGAGACTGCGCGCCGCCTTCAATCTCCCAAAAAGCACGCTGTGGATTGAGAGTGGTCGCCAGAAGTTGTTCGTCGCACAGAGCGCTCGCACACTGAGTCAGAGCCTGCAGTTGGATGTCGACGAAACCGCGGAATCGTGCGGAGCATGAGCTGAGAAGTTGCTGCGGCTTCGTTCCCCTCAGTCTGCCATTCAGGAGATCGCGATAGAATTTGATCGCCGCATCGGCGCATTCCGCAAATGCGATTCGTAATGCATCGTCAACTTCTTCGCGGTCATTAATTCGCGGAACATCCAGGCCATCGGGCAACCGAACCAGGTAAGGCGTCGAGAGCCGTTGAGCGTGCGGCGCCGATGCATCCAGCTCAGCAAACAGTCGATCAAAAATTCCGTCGGGTTCCCAGCCGCAATATAAACCGTGGGTCGGCTCGAATTGATGGCCGGCGTGCTCGACGTTTGCGAGGCACCCGCCGGCGTTCGATTGTCGTTCCAGCAGACAGACGTGCACGCCGCGTTTCGCGAGCACGGCCGCGGCGGTCAGTCCGCCGATGCCGGCGCCGATCACGACGACTTCGTATTCCATCTATCGAAGGCTGAGCAATAACTGAATTAGGAAACCATTGGGCCCGGCATGTCGCATGTTCTCGAGTGCGGTGCGAAGATAAGGCTCGGCGACAATTATGACCGACTGGATTCCATTGAAGACGAAGTGGACGGCGATGCATGGCAGTAACCGTCCGGTGCGCGCCCGCAGGACCGTCAGGGCGACGCTTAGAAGAGTGATGGAACTGATGACGGCAATGTTGGGCCAATACTGCGGCACGTGCGGCACCGCGAACAGGAGCGTCACCAGAATCACCGCAACCTTCGCCCCTGAGAAGCGGGCAATAGCCGGGTAGAGAATTCCACGATAGATACTTTCTTCGACAATTGGCGCGGTGGCGACGGCGAGGAAGGCAATCATTAAAGCCGCGGCCCTCGAGCTTTCGACCAATCGATCCAACGCCGTTCCCTGACCACCGAAAGCAAGCGTCAGCAAAAACGCCACGCCGTACAGGATGATTGCCAATCCAATGCTGTGCGCGAGCCTGAATTCTCCGTTCCAGGTCAAGCCGAGGGTCTTGACGATTGAGAATTTTCCGAGGCGCGTAGCGATGGCCCAAACAATCGCGATGGTGATGATGTGCACGGGGAGCACGCCGGCAACCAGAATGAGTATCAGCGTCTTGTCGGCCATCAGCAGCTCAGCTGTCGGCGGGGTATTGCGGTAGTGCACCGCCACGTAAGGAATGGCAAAGACTTGCGGCAGGAACAACAGAACGACGCTCGCGATCCACGTCAGCACCGCGGCCAACAAGCTCCAGGGCGGATTGTTTGCGAGATCGTCCGGCTCGAGTGCGGGCTGAGCCGAGGGCACGTTCAGTTGTTCAGCGATGGCAATGTCAGGCGATGTACTCACGTGTGATTAAGTAGCGGTTAGGAGTCGGTCTCAGTCGAGTCGTTATCTGCAGGTTTTCCGTTGTATTGCTCAAGCTTTCGATAAATCGTCTTGCGTCCAATGTTGAGGAGACGCGCCGCCCACGTTTTGTCTCCCGAGGTGTAGTCCAACGTGGCTTCGATGGCCCGCCGTTCGATATCGTCCATCGACGAAGGCAATTCGATTACCAACGAAGTCGTCCGGCCCTCGCTGGCGGCTTGTGAGCGTTCGGCGCGGGCCACGGCTTCGCGTTCAGCCGTCACGTTGCCGATTGCGGACGGCAAATCGTCAAGTTCAATTTGTCTGCCGGCAGCGATGATCACTGCACGCTCGATCGCGTTTTCCAGTTCCCGAACATTTCCCGGCCAGTCATACGTGACCAGCGCGCGCAGTGCCTGTTTCGAAATGCCCGAAACAAAGCGTCCCGTTCTCTGTTTGTAATGCTCGACAAAATGTATGACGAGCGGATGGATGTCCTCGCGACGATCGCGCAACGGCGGCAGTACAATCGGAAACACCGAAAGCCGGTAGAAAAGGTCGCGCCGGAATTTTCCCTGGTCCACCGCCCGTTCAAGATCGACATTTGAAGCCGCGATGATTCTGACGTCGGACTTGATGACTTCACTGCCGCCCACGCGCGTGAATTCACCGTCCTGGAGGACGCGCAACAGGCGCACCTGCGCGCCGAGGCTCATCTCGCCGACTTCATCCAGAAACAGCGTGCCGCCGTGGGCTTCTTCGAATCGTCCACTGCGACGTGCGCGCGCATCGGTGAACGCGCCTTTTTCATGGCCGAACAATTCTGATTCGAGCAAGGTCTCGGGAATGGCGCCGCAGTTCAGTTTGATATAAGGCTGATCTTCGCGGCCGGAATTGAAATGGATCAGATTGGCCAAAAGCTCTTTGCCGGTGCCTGACTCGCCGTGAATTAGCACCGACGTCTGAGTGTCGGCCACGTTCAACGCGAGTTCGATGGCCCGGCGAATCGCGTTAGCTTGTCCGATAATTCGTTCTTCGCCGTAACGTTCATGCAACGCGCTTTTCAGGCGCATGATTTCGGCGGACAGGTGATCGCGTTCCAGTGCGGTCCCGATTTGATCGGCGATGCCTCCGACCAGCGCGATTTCATGATCTTTGAAACGATCGCGCTGTTCGCTCCAGACAAATCCCAACAGTCCAAACGCGTGACCGGCGATTCTCACCGGCGCAATTACAGCAGCGCGGCCACCGAGCGTCCGATTGAACATCTCGCGGATGGGCCACGGCAGATCTGTCTCGTGCAGTTTCAGCGTCTTGCCTTGCGAAAGGATGTCGACCATCGCCGGATATTCCGCGATGTCCAGCGATTGTCCGTGGGTTTCAATCAGTCCGCGCACGTTATCGGTGACCGCGTGCGGCGCAGCTTTGAATGCCGCCAGGCTAATCCGGTTCTCGTCTTCGTTCAGCACTCCCAGCGCGGAGTAGTCAGCGCCCACCAAAGTCAACGCGCGTTCGAGCACGGCTGAAGTGACTTCGTTGAAATCAGACCGCGCGTTCAGCGCGTTGGCGATTTCCAGCAGCGCATTCGTCGTCTCAGCCTCGCGCTTCTTGTCTGTGTAGAGCCGCGTGTATTGATAAGCGATGGCGAGTTGGGTGGCGATCGAAACGAGAAAAGCGACTTCTTCATCCCACCAGTGCCGCGGCGCGCGAGTCTGGTGCAGACCGATTAGCCCCAGCACCTCATCGTCACGCAAGACCGGCACGACCAAAAGCGACCGAGTCCCCATGCTCCTGGCAAAGAAGCGAACCTTGTGATCGAGTTCCGGCGCGGAGGTGTCATCGAGCTGGATCGGTTTGCGCACGTCGAGGTGCTGGGTCAGCGTCGCCACATCGATGGGAATGCGTGTGTCGAGACTAACCGGCACGTCGTCAGAGGCACGCCATTCATGACTGACAGTCAGTTCACCGGTGGGCGTGAGCTTGATAACATTGGCGCGGTCGACCTCCATCATCTGGCCCAACTCGCCGATGATTACTTTGAGAAAAGTATCGAGATTGACGGACTTCGGCAGATTCGATGCCAGGCGGCTGATGATCGACTCGCGCGCTTCGTGGAGTTTCAGCTTGCGTTCGAGCGAAAGGCTATGCTGGGTTTCGGCTGCTAGTTGCATGGGAAAAACTGAGTCGCGATCATAACGAACGGTTCGGGAACTTGCAAAAACTAACGGCGGACGATGACCCGCGAGGCTGCTTATGGTGGGGGACCGGCATCTGAGGACCGAGAGTTTGTCACGTTCTGAGCCGCGCTCGTATAATCGTCTGGAAAAATAGGAAAAGAAGCTAAACGATTAACGATGCCAATTTACGAATTCCGTTGTAAGAAATGCGGTAATCAGATCGAAGTTATCCAGAAGATATCCGACAAGCCGCCGGCGCGCTGTAAGAAGTGCGGCGGCCGTTTGGAAAAGATGATTTCGCAGACGGCGTTTCAACTCAAGGGCGAAGGTTGGTACGTCACCGAGTATGGCCGCAAGAACAGCGTCAGCGAAAAGGTCGAGAAGGAACTGTCTTCCCCTGAGCCCGCCGCGAAGAGCGACGACGGCGCGAAGGCAAAGAAGTCTCCGGCGAAGAAAACCGGTTCGGAAAAGTAGGGACCTTGTCGAGATGAGTGGCGACCGTAACGCTTCCGGCAAATTGTGGCGGCTGACGACGTCCGCGTTTACGGCGCTGCTGATCATTACCTCGCTGTTTGCGCAGGCCGGTCGTAAGGCGCACCCCGACTCAAATGCCTCGTCCCTTATCAACGTCGTCGCGGTTCGCACGGAAGGCGCGGCGCCGATCACTTCGAAGGAAATTTCATTTTTCGACAACGGCGTCGAGCAGAGCATCCGGAATTTCTCTCCCGATCTCTCGGCAGCAAAGATTGTCCTGCTAGTTGATAATTCGCTGACGATTCGCGCGGACGTCGACAAGCTCGAGCAGGCGGCGCAGGAATTTTCTTACGAGATTTACGACGGAGACAAGTTGCTGATTGTCGGGTATGAAAACAGCGCCGAGATTGTTTCCGACTGGACTGACGATCCGAAGAAGATCGAGACGGAGCTGAAGGCGTTTCACAAGAAGGGCGATCCGCACCTGTTCGATGCCATTGTCGCGGTGGTCAATGAAGCACTGCAGCCACTATCGGCCCAAAAACGCGCCATCATCGTGATCAGCGACGGTTTGGATCGCGGCAGCAACTGGAAATTTCAGCAGGTTCTCAACACGCTGCAATCACTCGATATCGTTGTCTATTGTGTGCAGGCGCAGGATCGGACCCGGGGCGCAATCCGCCGCGATGTGCCGAAGCCGAAACAGGTGATTAGCGATCTGGCGGAAGGCACGGGTGGACGCGTCTTTCCGATCGACGATCCGCGCGCGGCCGCGACTGCCATCTGCGACGAGCTGCGCAAGCATCGCTACGTGCTTTCCTACTTACCGCAGAGTGTGCCGCTGACCGAGGCGCGTCGCTTATTGGTCATGGGCGACCGCGGCATTGATGCCCGCTCAAAGACGATGCAGCCAGTTAATTGAGCCCGTGCGGATAAAATGATTCCCGCTCGATCCGTTTTTGCTTCTTTTTGTAACGTTCCAGGTTTGAAAAAGAGATTTGGTCGAGTGAGGAACTCGCGAAGAAAGAACGACTCGGGATCTGTAAACAGCCTTACGTCTTCTTTCGCGAATAAAGCCAAAACAGCGTCACGATAATCGCCAGCAGGAGTATTTCCAAAAACACGAAGACCCTGACTTCCACGCGGCCGAACTCGTCCCTCGCATCGGTATAAACTATGAAGGTCCCGAACGAGATGCCGGCTAACAGCCAGATGATTTGTCGCTTCGTGTCCCACATTCAATTGAGAGGTTAGAGTTTAGCGACTGGATGCGCGACGTTCGCGTTACGGTCTCCCAGAACAACTCGCATTCTTGGCAGCACGCGTGACTGTCCGAACATGTCGGCGGGAATGTCGCCGACTCGCCTGGCTCCCATCCGTTCATAGAATGGCTCGGCATGCGGATCGGCGGACAGTTCGAGTTCGCTCAATCCCAATTCCGCGGCGCGCCGCATTGTCTGTCCGAAGAGGGCCCGTCCGACTCCTTTGCCCATCTGTTCGGGGTAGATCCACATGTGCTCCAACTCAGCGATGGTGCCGCCCACGACGAGGGCGCAGCACCCGGCGATGGCCTCATCAATAATCGCTACGAAGACTTCGTTGTTGGCGATGAACTCAGGCGTGAGGGTGAGATCAGCTTTCCACGAATCGATCCAATCCTGGGGATAATTCCAATGTCCCTTGGCGGCGTGCGCCAGCGCCGTGAGTGCTTCTGATTCGTCTGGTCTGGCGCGCCGGATGTCGATCATTTGCGAAGAAGTCTAGCACGTGCGTGTGAGAAGCCCGACCGTAAGGGAAGGCAACTAACATAGACAGACGGAGCGGCGCCGTGACCAGCAGTCCTGTCTGTCATGTATTCATCTGTGATTGCTTGCTTGTGGCCCAGGGGCCTCGTTATAGAATAGCCTCCGCCATGGAACGGATCGTTTTTCTCGAACGCAACACGATTCAGGCCGACTTTCGCCGCCCGAACTTCGACCATGAATGGATCGAATATCCCCAGACGGCCGATGATCAAGTAGTCGAGCGGGTTCGCGACGCAACCATTATCATCAGCAACAAGCTGTCGCTGGGTGAGCCGCAGTTATCGGATGCCGCGAAGGTCAGACTGATCGCGATTGCGGCGACCGGGTCTGATTGCGTTGACCTTAGTTATTGTAGCGCGCGCGGAATTGCGGTTTGCAACGTGCGCGGTTACGCGCTGAATACCGTTCCCGAGCACGTATTGATGCTAATGCTCGCCCTGAGACGCAATCTCCTTGCGTATCGGGCCGACGTGCAGCGTGGCTTGTGGAATGAATCAAAGCAGTTTTGTTTGCTGACGCACGAGCTCCGTGACATTCGCAACAGCACGCTCGGAATTATCGGTTATGGTTCGATTGGTCGCAGCACGGCCGGGCTCGGCGAGTCAGTCGGAATGCGGGTGCTGATCTCGGAGCATAAGCACGCCACTACGATTCGCGCCGGCCGAACCGCATTTGAAGATACACTCAGACAGAGCGACGTGGTGAGTTTGCATTGCCCTTTGACGGAGCAGACACGAAACCTGATTGGGGCGGCCGAGTTGCAGATGATGAAGCGAAACGCTCTGTTGATTAATACCGCACGTGGCGCGCTGATAGACGATGAGGCGTTGATCGACGCGCTGAAAAATGGAGTGATCGCCGGCGCGGGATTAGATGTGCTGCGCGAGGAACCGCCGCGCCATGGCAGTCCGCTGCTCGATTTGAACCTTCCGAATTTGATTATTACGCCGCACGTGGCGTGGGCCAGCCGGGACGCGGTTCAGATTCTCGCGAATCAAGTGATTGACAACATCGAAGGATTTGTGGCCGGCCAGCCAAAGAATCTGCTGACGTGATGAAAGTTAACTTCGGGTTTTCAATCAAACAATCGTAACGCCGCACAAGTGCGGCGTCTAAACGATGATCGAACTGAATTGAACCGCTAAGACGCAGCAGCGTCGCTCGCCGGATGATCGACTTCTTCAGTCGTGTAGAGGTTTAGGATTTCGCGTCCCTGTCGCGAACGTGGGTCAATGGTGCGCAGGTGTTTGCGACCCTTCATTTCCCAAATTGCGGTGACGACCCCGTCCTTTTCTACCGCCTGGTAGGTTATTTCTTCAGTATTTTGATTATCCGTCGGAGCGGAATCAGCCTCAGCCATAAATCTAATTTCTCCTGTCTGGTTGTTGGAAAGAATTCTGGCACAGCGCCAAAGCGCATGTCTAGCAAAGACGTAGCGCAAACCGTTCGTTGGCGGAAAGATATCCGCCGCAACTCCGCTTACACCTGCAGCGCCCGGCCGGTCGCCCGGCTCGCATTGACCACGCCCCAGCCCTGCCGATCCACTTCAACATCGTGCACGCGTTCGGCCGTGTTGATGAGTATTCGTTTGATCTGTGGTGGCGTCAGCCGTGGATTGGCTTCCAGCATGCAGGCCACGATCGACGACACGATCGGGGCCGCGAACGAAGTCCCGTCGACGTACTTGTAATGCTCGTTGATGACATTACCCTCGCGCAGCTTGATCGTGATTAGTTGCCGCAGCACGGGCGCGCGCAAGTCGCTCGCTTCATCGAGATCCTTGTCGACGCCGCGATATTCTTCCAGCAGCGCCGGCAGTTCTTCGTCAGATGCAGCATCGAGCCGCGAATAAACTTCAGCCTCTTCCGCGGTGGGCGTATGCGGCAGAATCGGCGCCGCGACCCAAATGCCCGGCGCGATTACCTCCGGCTTCTGCAATCCATCGATGGTCGGGCCGTACGATGAGCGATACATGCCGCGCCGCGCCCGGTCGAGCGAGTTTTGATCGTCGAGACCACCGACCGCGATGCACGACGGCGCGCTCGCCGGCGGCAGCACCGGATGGCCGGGAATATGGCCGGCGTTCCCCACGGCGCAGACAACCGTTATGCCCGCGCTCGTGCAGCGCTCGACGGTTTGCGAAAGGGTGTTCGTCAAGTAACTCTCTTCGTAATCGCCCCCCGCAGAAATGTTGACGATTTTGATTCCGTAGTCATCGGCATTGGCCAGGACCCATTCGAGACCTGTTTGAATTTGCGCTTCGCTGATGCGGCCCGTGCGTCCAACTTTTACCAGCACCAGCTTGGCTTCGGAGGCGATGCCTCGATAGAAGCCTTCCGAGAGTTGGCCATTGCCGGCGGCCACGACCGAGGTCATCATTCCATGCCAACTCGCCACGTCGTTGGTTTCCAGCGAGGTGGCATCGACTGCATCGGCGAAGATGCTGTGGTAAGCGACGATGCGATTGTTTGGCTGAGTCAGGTCCGCGTGCGCATAAAAACCTGAGTCGAGAAACGCCATGGTCACCCCGCGCCCGCGAAATCGTTCGTCGGCTTCCATGCGCAGCGGCGTCGGCAAGACAAAATTATTCTGTTCAAAAATGGTGGCATGCGATTCGATTTGCCGTTGGGCCCGCGCGAATATCTCGATGCATTGCTGGCACAGTCGCGACGCTTCCGCAATCGAGGCGTTCGACCTGATTATCGGTTGCAGGCTTTCAGGCAGAGCGTCAATCGAATGCAGGTCGCCGTCACAATATCGGGCGCAGACCGGACAGACGCGCAGCTGAATCGCCGGCGCGGGGTTGGGTTCATTGGTGATTTCAGTCGGCTCGCTCACGTGACCTCATAGTTGTCGACAAGCAGGTGTTCATACGTAACTAATCAAGCATCGTGTCAGAACCGCGAGCGTTAGCGACCGGGTCAGGAGGAACCTTCAGAAACCCGGCGGGACTTTTTGATCCGGTCGCTACCGCTCGCGGTTCTGACACAGACTTGACGTTCCCATCCCAGGAGAAAGGGAATGATCTACGAACTAAATCCGCGCTTCTTCATCAGCGCTTCAACCTTCGGATCGCGGCCGCGGAAGTTCCGATATGCTTCGGCCGGGTCGAGGGTGTTGCCGATTGAAAAGATGTTCTTGCGCAGGCGATCGGCGACCTTGCGGTCGTATGGACCGCCGGCTTCGGTGAATGCGCCAAAAGCATCCGCCGTGATCACGTCGGACCACAGATAGCTGTAATAGCCGGCCGAATATCCATCGCTCGAGAACACGTGCATGAACTGCGGCAGACGGTGACGCAGGACGATTTCGTGCGGCATGCCCAACTCATCCAGCGCCTGCTTCTCGAACGCGCGCGCATCGATCTTCTGATCGCCAAGCAGGTGTAGTTTCATGTCGAGAATGGCCGCGGCCAGATACTCGACGGTCACAAATCCTTCATTAAAAGTTTTCGACCGATTGATCTTGTCGACCAGTGACTGCGGAATCGGCTTGCCGGTTTGATAATGCACGGCGAACTTCTGCAGCACTTCGGGAGTCGACAGCCAGTGTTCCATCAGTTGGGAAGGGAACTCGACATAATCGCGCGCGACTGCCGTACCCGAAAGCGATGGATACGTGACATTTGAATTCAGGCCATGCAAGGCGTGGCCGAACTCATGAAACATCGTGCTGGCATCATCCCACGAGATCAGCAGCGGCTCGCCGGGTTTGCCTTTGACGAAGTTTGCGTTGTTCGAAACGATCGTGGTGATTTCGCCGTTGATGCGCTCCTGATTGCGATACGCATTCATCCACGCGCCCGAACGTTTGCCGGCGCGCGCGTAAGGATCGAAGTACCAGAGCCCGATGTGTTTGCCGCTGGTCTTATCCGTCACTTCCCAGACGCGTATGTCCGGATGCGCCACGGGAACGTTGGTCGCCGGCGTGAACTTGAAGTTGAAGAGTTCGCCGGCCACCCAATGGATCGCTTCGACCAGCTTGTCGAGTTGCAGATAAGGCTTCACTTCATTCTGATCGAGATCGTATTTCGCTTTGCGCACCTTCTCCATGTAATAGCGATAATCCCATGGCTCGATCTTGATGCCGGCGCCTTCCTTGTCGGCCAGCGCCTGCATGTCGCGGACTTCCTGGTGCACGGTAGCAACGGCGGGTTTCCAAACCTGCATCATCAAATCCATTGCCCGCTCAGGCGTTTTCGCCATCGCGTTTTCCAGACGCCAATGCGCATGCGTTTGGTAGCCGAGCAGCCTCGCGCGCTCGGCGCGCAGCTGAAGAATCTGCGAGATGGCCGCGTTGTTGTCGTGCTCGCCGCCGTTGTCGCCGCGCATGATGAACATGCGCCAGACCTTCTCGCGCAAGTCGCGGCGATCGGAATAAGTCAGGAACGGCTCGACCGACGAACGCGTGTTCATGATCACCCAGGTGCCCGGCTGTTTCTTTACGACGGCGGACGAACTTTCCGCATCGCGCACTGACTGCGGCAAACCCTTTAATTCGTCTTCGCTCTTGAGCGTGACGAACTGATTGTCTTCTTCGAACAGGACGTTGTTGCTGAATTTCGTGAACAGACTCGCGAGTTGCTGATTGATTTCCGTCAGCCGCGCTTTCGCTTTGGCATCAAGCTTCGCGCCGGCGCGCACAAAGTTGGTGTAGTAGAGCCAGGCCAGTCTCTGCTGCTCGGCCGTCAGCTTTTTCTTCTCGGGCGAGTTGTAAATCGTTTCGATTCGCTTGAAGAGCGGTCCGTTCTGCGTGATTTGATCGTTGAAGGCTGCGAGCCTGGGCGCCATCTCGCCTTGCACCACCTGGAAATCGTGAGACGACATCGTCGAACTCCAGATTCCGTAAATCGTCGTGACGCGATCGAAACTGTGGCCCGCCTGTTCCAACTCAACGATTGTATTGTCGAAGGTCGGCGCCGAGGTCTGCCTCGCAACCTTATCGATCTCCGCGAGGTTCTCGCTCATCGCAGCTTCGAGAGCCGGCTTGAACAGAGAGACCTGGACCTTGTCGAATGGCGGAACACCTCCGTAGGGTCCGGCCCATTCGGCCAGCAGCGGATTTGGATCCGCCGGCAGACTATTCGCGCTAACCGTTTTGTTGATCGAATCAGTGGACATCGACACAGTGAGGAGAGCAACAAACAGCAGCACGAAGCTGCGCGTAACTAATTTGAACATAACCAACCATTCCTTATTGTGCTGAAGCGTTCCTGGGACCTGGGACTGAAGTAGTGAGTAAGTATATTTGCGCGCGTGAATGATGTACAGCACTCGATGAATGGAGGTTAGAGCTTAGAGGTTAGAGGTGGAGATTAGGTTTTATCTCCTCGTGTTTAGAGGTTAGGGTTCGCGTGATCATTTCCAGTCTTTGAACTCTCACCTAACCTCTAACCCCTAACCTCTTCTTCCCTTCACAAGCGGCCTGATGCGATACAGCACGTCGCGAAAAGGTACTCATATGAAACGGAGCGCGAGATGGAACACGGCGTATTTCGCATCAGACTGCGTCAGCGAAATGGATCGATTCTTGATTAGATTCTTCATGACTCTCTCCTCAGAAACTTTCGTTGGGAGAAATAACATGAATTCATCAAGCATAATTGCAATCGCGGTTTTCTTTGGTCTGGCAGTGCTGGTGGCCGTGATTGCGCTGGTTTGGATGGCCATGCGCAACCGCCGCTCCACCCAACTCAAGTCCAGGTTTGGTCCTGAGTACCGCCGCATCGCCCACGCTGAAGGTGACGCCGCGCAGGCTGAAAGCATTCTGTTGGCGCGTGAGAAACGGGTGAAGAAACTCGACATCAAACCGCTGACCGACACCCAGCGGGCCGAATTCGCGGACATGTGGGAGCACGCGCAGTCAGAATTTGTCGATGATCCGGTTGCTGCGGTCAATCACGCTGACGTGCTGGTGCAGGAAGTGATGAGCGTGCGCGGTTATCCGGTCGCAGATTTTGAACAACGCGTGGCTGATGTCTCAGTCGATCATCCTGCGGTCGTTCAGAATTATCGTCTCGCACATGACATCGCCGAACGCAACGACACCGAAGGAGTCGGGATGGAAAAATTGCGTGAAGCGATGCTGCATTACCGCGCGTTGTTTGCCGACCTGCTGCACGACGGAGGTCTACAGCCTGTGCGACAGGTGCGACGGGTGGCATAAGAGTCAGAAGGCGAGTCAGGAGACAGAAGACAGGAGTCAGAAGACAGGAGACGCGGACGCCTTCTCTGATTGGGTTGCCCTTTTCTGTGGGAGAGGGTTGGGTGAGGGCCTACGCTAGATCTGATGAGGTGACATAGAAGAAGAGAGATGATTTCGTTCGTGAACGAAATCATCTCTCTTCTGCTTCTGCAGGTGGATGCTGTCTAAGCCTTCATCGCCAGCCCTTCTCCCAGTGAGAGAAGGGAGCCGAACCAAAAAACACATCGCCTTGTGGCATCGTGGCCCATGACTGCCATTCGATCACCTGTTACTGTGCCAAACTTTTTTCTTTGCGCTCTTTTTTCTTCGCTTCGTCCCCGTGCGGCGGGGAAGCTTCTTTGGATCGCCGGTCGCGGCTTTCTCGACTACTCCGCCTTCGTCTTCGGCGATCTCGGCGAGGGTTCGTTTGGTGAGGACTGAATACGGCTGCGTCTCGGTGATGTCTTCGCCCTCTTTGGCGTACTCGTCTTTGTGTTTCATCAGCAGCCATTGACGCTCGCGCGTGCGCACCAGCACGAAAGAGCCTTTCAATTTTTTGCCGAGCATCACGAATTTCAGTTCACCTTTCGCCAGGGCCCGTGAAACGCTGGTAGTCGTCTCGGTCGCGTAAACGCCGATGTCCCAAACCATCACCGTGCCGCCGCCATACTCGCCTTCCGGAATCACACCTTCAAAGTTCGCATAGTCGACCGGATGATCCTCGACCTGCATGGCCAGGCGCTTGACGGCGGGATCCATCGGCGGACCTTTCGGTACGGCCCATGACTTCAACACGCCGTCGGCTTCCAAACGGAAATCGTAATGCAACTGCGTCGCGCGATGTTTCTGCACCACGAAGAGATTTCCAAGCTCAGAGGTCTTCTCTTCCGGCCCGGGCTCAGGTGTTTTGTTGAAGCGGCGTTTCTTTTTGTATTCCGAGAGACCCATGAAATCTAGTTTCAGGTTTCAGGTCTCAAGTTTCAAGTTTGGAGTGCGCCGGCAGAGCGCAGCGGCGACGGCGCTTTTGGATCTCCCAGATCAAACAAGACGAGCCGATTGCCATTGCGCTAACTTCTCTATCTGATCTCGCTAATGCGATCCATCCAAAGCGCCGTCGCCGCTGCGCTCTGCCGGCGCACTCCAAATTACGCGCCGGATATCGGCAGGATGATCTCGACGATCAATCCGCGGTCATCGGCATTGACCGCGCGAATCTGCCCGTTGTGCATTTGCACCACGCGATCGGCGATGGCCAGGCCGAGGCCCGCACCTTCGGAATTATTCTCAGCGGTCGGCACGCGCTGGAAGGGTTGGAAGATGCCGGCCAGCATAATCTTCGGCACGCCCGGACCGTGATCGCGAATCGTTAACCCCACTTTCTCGTCGCCCTCGGCGAATCGTTCCAACGCAATTTCGACTGTCGTGCCCTCAGGCGTGTAACGAATCGCGTTGCGGACGACATTTTCGATCGCGCTGCGCAGCATCTCGGGAATTCCTGAAATCGTGCACGCGTCGGCGCGCGTCATCTTGACTTCGCGATGATGAGCTCGCGCTTCGAAGTCGCCGTCGGCCGCGACTTCCTGGACCAGGTTCGTGAAGTCGAACCTTTCGCGTTGCGCTAACTCGGCGCCGCTTTCTATCCGGGTCAGAGTCAGCAACTGACCGATCGTTTTGTCCAGCCGTTCTGCCTCCGTATTGATCCGGTTGAGGTACTCGACGGCTTCGTCGGGAGATGCTTGTTTCAACAGGCCGAGCGCGACGATCATGCGTGCCAGGGGCGAACGCAGTTCATGCGACACATCACCCAGCAATTCTCTTTGAGCGGCGACCAGGGCCTCGATCTGATTCGCCATTTGGTCGAAGTCTCGGCCCAGCATTCCGATCTCATCGTGACGGCGCCGGACGCTTTTATCGACCCGCGTTTTTAGTTTGCCGGAAGCAATGTTCTGGGTGGCCGCTCGCAGGCGCCGGATCGGTTTAGTGATGTGAAGCGTCAAGAGAAGACAAAGCCCCGTGCCCAACAAGCCAACCACCAGCAAGCGCAGGTAAGGATGAGTGCCGACAGCTTCCGAGACCGGCATGATCAGATTCGGCGATTGCTGGAAGGCCAGCACATATCTCTTGCCGCTGGGTCCCGGCACCAGCCGCATGCCAATTCCGCGGCGCGGATCAACCATCGACAAATTCTGACGCGCAGTCCGTTCCAGCCCTTCCTTGCTCTTCGCCAGTCTGAGAATGATTTCGGGCGCGCCGCGATCGATTAGTGAATTGCCGTCTTCGTCGAAAAAATAGAAGCGCACACTCCTTTGCTTCTGCAATTCGTCGAGATAGTCTTCGACGGCCTGCTTGCCTGACTGCTCATACAGACGGGCGCACTTCTCAGCTTCCATCGGCATGATGCTGTGCAAAACCATCTGCCAACGCACCTCATAATAATTCGCCAGGATGCTGGAGGTTTCCAGAGACGTGCCGACGAGGATGACGACGACGACAAAGCCGAGGAAAATTTTGACGAAGAGACTTCTCATGCAGTGCGCGAATCGTAAGAAAGGATCTATTGAATCGGTTTCACGGGTTTCTCCGGAAATGCCGTTTTTCTGCCATTTTCTTGAATTCGAGTCGGCACGGATGGGCCGGGCCGACTAACGCGTGACGCGTTCCGGGCAACGGCTCAGCCGTGCTGAGGAACACTTGACGCGTAACGGGGTACGGCTCAGCCGTGCCGTCGAACACTCGACACGTGCTGGGGTACGGCGCAGTTGTGCCGCGGAACACTTGACACGTAACGGGGTACGGCTCAGTTGTGCCGCGGAACACTTGACACGTACGCGGCCAGACTACGCCCGTCACAGCCACGATCCTCCAAAATGATTCAGCTTGCATTATTGGGCGCGGCGTACAGATAGCCGATGCCGCGCACTCCCTTGATTCGTTCGGTGCCGTCGGACAAGACGCCGATCTTTTTCCGCAAATTACAAACATGCGTGTCGATGCTGCGATCGAACGGTGAGAATTCGCGCCCCAGCACATCGCGCGTCAGTTTGTCGCGGCCGACAACTTCGCCGGCTGCGCGCAAGAGCACTTCCAGCAAATCAAATTCGACGGAGGTCAGATTTATGAGCTCGCCGCCCCGACGTGCGACCCGCGCGCGCGCGTCAAGTTCGACGTCTCCCACCGCAATCGGCGCACCTCGCGCCGTGTCCGGCTTCACGCGCCGCAGAATCGCGCGAATGCGCGCCGCCAGCTCCTGTGGGTTGAAAGGCTTGGGCAGGTAATCGTCCGCGCCCATCTCGAGCCCGAGCACGCGATCGAGTGCATCGCCTTTGGCAGTCAACATCAGCACGGGAATTCGCGATTGCGCGCGTATGCGTCGCAGCACATCGAAACCGTTGACGCCCGGCATCATCACGTCCAGCACGACCAGCGCATGGTTTCCAGATAAAGCCGCTTCGGCGCCGAGAGTCCCGGCGTTGACCGATTGAATTGAAAATCCCTCGTGAGTCAGGAATCGCGTGACGAGTCTGCAGAACTCGACGTCGTCATCGATCACCAGGATGCTTTCTGATTTGGAATTTGGGTGCAGCTCCATCGACGGACTCCGGCAAGCGATCATTCTATACGGTGCTGGATTCGTCGCGGTCAAGAAATGTTAAGCGGTGATTTGGAGTGCGGTGGCAGAGCGCAGCGGCGACACCGCTTTGGATCTTCTCGTCAGATTGATGAATCAGAATCCAAAGCGCCGTCGACGCTGCGCTCTGCCGGCGCACTCCAAACTTGACACTTCTTGACAGTGACTTGTCATTTCTTGACCGCGCGCTGCTCCTCACAGTCGTAAATTCCCATCATGAAACGTGTCGCTTTGCTTGTCCTGGGCGCCGCTGCTGCGCTGGCCTTTATCGAACCAAACCAAAGTCACTCGCAAGATAAGTTGGACAGTCTCGTCGGCGTCGTCACGAATGTCGACAACGCGAGTCGCAGACTAACTGTCAAGACGGACGCAGGCTCGGTAGTTCTTATTCAGGCTGACGACAATACGACTTTGCTGCGATTGCCGGCGCGTGAGAGGACGCTGAGTAAAGCCACACCGGCGAAGCTCGATGACATTGGCAAAAACGATCGAGTGTTGGCCCACGGAACAACCTCCGATCACGCGTTTCTCGCGCAGCGGTTGATCGTGATGCCGGCAGCCGAGGTCGCCAAAAAACGTGAACAGGATCTTGATGAATGGAAGCGGCGCGGCATTGGCGGCATCGTGCGCGAGGTCAATTCAGAGAGCGGCCAAATCACGCTCGAGCTGCGGGGTTCGGGCGCCGGCACGCGACTGCCTCTGCAAACAACGACGGCGGCGTTTCATCGGTACGTCCCCGGCTCACTGCGATTCGAATCCGCGCGCGCGAGCAGAATCGACGAAGTACACGTCGGCGATCAGTTGCGCGCACTCGGCGGCAAGAGTTCCGACGGAAATAGTTTTGTGGCTGAGCAAGTCGTCTCGGGCGCGTTCAAAACGATTGGCGTCACGGTGACCGCCGTGGATCCTTCGACGGGCAAAATATCTGCTGCGACTCTCGATCAGAAAAAACCGGTCACGATCTCAGTCAATAAAGATTCGGTGCTGCATCGCATTCCGCCGCCCGTGGCGATGGCCATCGCGCAAAAGGCCAAGGGTGATGCGGGCAAATCACCTCTGACGCAACCCGGGCCCAAAACCGGCGCGCCGGTCATCGACGTGCAGCAGATGATTGATTCCTTGCCGACAGTCGCGCTCAACGACATCAAGCCGGGCGACGTCCTGGCCGTGACTGGTGCTGTCGAAAACGACGAAGCCCACCTGGTGGCGATCAAACTTGCGGCTGGTGTCGATCTGGTTTTGAAGGCGCTGGCGCCCGCCCCGGGAAAACCGCAGTCCGTGCGTCTCAGCGCCGGCCTGCCGTCCGTTTTTGATTTCAGCGTGATCCCGGTGAACTGATCTGTGGGAAACGATCTCATATTGCCCTCTCTCTCTGGGAGAGGGTTGGGGTGAGGGCCCGACGGTGATTCCAAATTGCTCGATGAGTTTGCGAGAGATGAATTCGCTGGGTGCGCGAATTCATCTCTCGCACTCTCCCGGCATTAGGTTTCGCCAGACAAGCCCACATCCCTAGCCCTTCGCCCAGAGGGGAAGGGAAAAGGAGACGACGCAATGATACAAACGCGATGTCAATCAGTGCTTTTCATATTGGCTTTTCTCTTGATCCACTCAATCACCGCATTAGCCCAACGTCCGGCGTCATTACGCGGCCAGGTCACCGATCAACTCGGCGCAGTGGTCGTCGGCGTCTCGGTAACTCTGGCTGACTCGAACGGTAAGAAAACGGCGACGCAGACAGACAGCAGCGGCGTCTATCGATTCGATAATCTTACCGGCGGGGTTTACACCTTGACGGCCCAGCAAAAAGGTTTCGCGTCCGAAACTATTGCGGGATTGGAACTGTCCTCCGGCGCCAACACGCATGACATTCATTTGGGCATTAGCATCGACGAGCAACGGGTCACGGTCGATGACATGCGCGCCGTCAGCACGGACCCGAACAACAACAAGACCGCGCGAATTATCAGTGGCAAGGACTTGAATTCGCTCTCTGACGATCCAAACGAGCTGGCGGCCCAACTGGATGCGTTGGCCGGACCGGCCGCCGGCCCCAACGGCACACAGGTTTTCGTCGATGGCTTCACCGCCGCGAACGGATTGCCTGACAAGCAGACGATTCGCGAGATCGTAATTAATCAGAATCCCTTCTCGGCGGAATTCGAACGCATCGGCTTCGGCACCATTCAGATTTTCACACGGCCGGGCACCGGAAAATTTCACGGCGGCACGGCCTTTACCTTCAGCGATGCGGCCTTCAATTCGCGAAATCCCTACGCGCTGAACAAGCCGCCTTATCAACGCCGGGGCGTCGAGGGCAACCCTCAGTGGGCCCATCAGCAAACGCCTTTCATTCTTTTTCAACCTGTCGCGCCGGGATATCGACGATACGGCGGTGATCGCGGCCACGACTTTGGATAGCGCGCTGAATCCACAGCCGGTGAATCTTGCTTTGATCACACCCAGGTCTTTCATGAATCTTGGCCCGCGCTTTGACTTTGCGGTGAACAAGAACAACACGCTGAGTGTTCGCTACACCCTCATTACGCAGGACCTGAAAAAACAAGGCGTGGGCGGATTTGCGTTGCCGTCACGGGCCTTCGATTATTCGGACCAGCTTCATGTCTTGCAGGCCGTCGACATGGCGATTTTGAATCCACGCGTCGTCAATGAATTCGGTGTCCAATACATCTGGTACTTCATCAAGCAGCAGCAAGCCGAATCGACTCCCGGCCTGATTGTGAATGATGCCTTCAGCGGTGGCGGAGCGCAGATCGGCGGTTACTCGTTCAGGCGTCATGAAGGCGAGTTGCGCGACTATCTTTCGATCACGATGCGCGCGCACACGCTGAAGTTCGGCGCGCGCCTGCGCTGGGCGCACATCAGCGACATTGCGCCCAGCAATTTCGGCGGCACGTTTGTGTTCTCGAGTCTGGATCGTTATCGACAGACTTTGTTGCGCGCGTCCACGCCGAATCAACTGATCATCGCGACCGGAAATCCATTCGCGGAAGTGAAACAGTGGGACATCGGCCCTTACTTTCAGGACGATTGGAAGATGCGTCAGGACTTCACTCTGAGCCTGGGCCTGCGTTATCAGTATCAAACAAATCTCAAAAGCAAATTCATGTTTGCGCCGCGGCTTTCGTTTGCCTGGACACCCTGGATGAATCCGAAGGGCCCGCCGAAAACAGTCATTCGCGGCGGCGCCGGCATGTTTTATGATCTGGTGCGCACGTCCGTGACGTTGCAGGCCAACCGCTACGACGGCTTTACTGAACAGCAGTACATCGTCACTGATCCGGTATTGCTGGCGTTGTATCCCAACACGCCGCCACCGGCAGCGCTCGCGGCGCTGGGACAACCGCAGACGATTTGGCGCAAGGTTCAGGACCTGACGCAGCCTTACTACATCCAGTCGTCTCTGAGCGTTGAGCACAGCCTGCCGCACAACACGACGATGAGCGTCACCTATCTCGACACGCGCGGTGTACATCAACTGCGCTCGCGCAACATGAACGCGCCGGCGCCGATCACCGGCGTGAAACCGCTGGGCAACGGCTTCAACATTTATGATTATGAAACGACGGGTTGGTACCGGCAGCACCTGCTGATGTTCAATCTGCAATCGCGGCTTAATCCCAAAATGAATTTCACCGCGAATTACACGCTGGGGAAAGCGGACGGCGACACTGATGGCGCCGGATCGTTTCCGGCAAATTCATACGACCTGCAAAATGAATTCGCGCGATCGTCGCTCGACATCCGCCACCGGTTTACGCTGACCGGTTCGTTCGAAACGAAGTGGGGCATCGGATTCTTTCCGCTCATCATTGCCCAGTCCGGCGCGCCCTTTAACATCATCACCGGTTTGGACACCAATGCCGACACAATTTTCCTCGATCGACCGGCAATTGCGACCGATCTAACGCGCCCGTCAGTGCGGCGGACGCCTTACGGAAATTTCGATCTGCTGCCGCTGCCCGGCGCGCAGATCATTCCGCGCAACTATGGTGAGGGACCGGGCTACTTTTCAGTGAACCTGAGAGTCGCGAAGACTTTCGGCTTTGGCAACGTCGCTGGGCCACCAGCCAGAGCGCAGACGTCAACCGTCCCGGGTAAGGGAACTCCATCGCAAGCGGCCAATAACGGCAAGACGGCAGCAGCGCCAACTGCCAGCCCTAACGGAAACGCTGCGGCTGCTCAGCCTGCTCGACCTGTTACTCCGCCGCCGAGGCCGGAAGACAAACCGTATCGGCTGACGCTGAGTCTGTTCGTTGCGAACATGTTCAATCACACAAATGCCGGCACCCCGATCGGCAACTTAAGTTCGCCGCTCTTCGGCACTTCAAATTCGCTTTCGGGATTAGGTCAATTCACGTTTGGCGCGAGCACCGCGCAAAGCAATCGGAGCGTGAGTCTAAGAGCGCAGTTTCAGTTTTGAGCAGTGATTCATTGTTTCATCGGTTCATTGATTCATTAATCCGTGATCCTCATGAATAATTAATGAGCCACTGAGCCAATGACCGTCCCTTATCCTCGGGCTGTTGACGCTACGCCTTGGCGGCTTCAACCTTCTCTTCCGGAAACAAATTGTCCTGAATGGGGTCGAGGCCGAGCGCCTCGCGCACCCGCGCAAAGCTGCGGCGATGAATCGCGGTCGCGCCGACTTCTTTCAGGCAGCGACAATGTTCCGGCGTGGGGTAGCCCTTGTGAGTGGCGAAGTTGTAGCCCGGCAGCCTGGCGTCAAGTTCGGTCATGATCGCGTCGCGCGTGGTCTTGGCGATGATCGAGGCCGCCGCGATGCTGGTCGACAAGGTATCGCCTTTGATAATGCCGCGCTGCGGAACGAAGCAGTGCGGTATGCGCCGCGCATCGACGAGAATGAAATCGGGTGGTTGCGTCAGACCTTCAACCGCGCGCCGCATTGCCAGCAGTCCGGCGTGATAGATGTTGATGGTGTCAATCTCTTCGACTTCGGCTATTCCCGCCGACCAGGCCAGGGCATCAGCTTTTATCTGCAGCGCGAGTTCGTCGCGAACCTCGCCGTCCAGAATCTGCTTCGAGTCATTCAACTTCTTCAGCTTGTAGTGTTTTGGCAGGATGACCGCGCCGGCGACGACCGGACCGGCCAAAGGCGCCATGCCCGCCTCGTCCACACCGGCAATAAAGTTGAAGCCCTGCTCCCACAAATCAATTTCAAATCGCAAAAGGTTGTGCAGGCGCTGACCCTCGGCGCGGTTCTTACGCCAGCGGTCGCGAATCAATTTTGCGAGATGATGCGCGCCCTGTCGCGAATCGGTCTCCAGCGCTTCGACCAATCCTTTCGGGACGGGTCGCGCGCGATCGACGAAACGTTCGCGTAGTTCGGGAATTGATTTAACCAGGAGTTGTTCGAGCGTCGGCATTACTTCGACTGGGCCGCAGGTCACAGCGGACACACGCGGATAATAAACAAGAAACGGACAGAACGGCAGTGCCGAAACGTTTTATATTTTCCGATCCGCAAAAATCTGCGTTCATCCGCTGTTAAATTTATTTGCCGAGGAGCGCCGCGAGGGACTTTGGATCCAAAACGTAAACATCCGCGGCCGGGACTTGTCCGACAGCAATATTGAAAGCCGGTTTACTCGCACTCCGCATACGCGTTAGCATCGCCTGATTGCTGAAGTATGTTCGCCCGCGGGCATCGATCACAAAATCACCCGGCTCAAGTTGTTTCAGATGATCGGGGTCCGAGAGTTCGAGGCAACGCAAATCGGGGCGATTCGCGCGGTTCGCGTAATATCCACAGACATTCGGTATTTCGCCGGCCACGCGCGCGTTGAGCGCGGCTCGCTCCGCAATTTCCGCCATTGTCTGCTGCATGTACGCGTCGTAGAAATCATCTTGCGGGAACCACAACCGGCCGCCCGCGATCGGGTTGTAGTAGAGCCGATAGTGCGGGGCCGCGTGAATGGCCGACCACGCAGACATCATCACCACCAGCAACGGTACCAGCGCGTGTGCAGATAACTTTAGCGATTGATTGTTGAGCAGCCGCGCGCACCATTCTGAAAACCAGCGCGCGACAAACTGAATCGCGATTGCCGCGGTCATGAAGACCACCGGCATTAACGTCGTGATATAGCGCGTGAATTTTCCGCCGACGAAAAAGAACGCAAGGAGCCAGAGAATTAGCCAGATGTACAGAAAGTAGCGGCCGTCGCCGAGTCTCTTCTTCAGCAGCAAAGGGCAACCAATGACAAATGAAATCACCGACAGAACGGGTAGCCTGGTCGCTAACTGCACCAGATAGAAATACCACGGCGTGCCGCGCAGCCAGTCGGTGACCCGGTGTGGATAAAGCCGGCCGATGAATTCGTAACTGTCGTGTCCGATCACGCGGCTGGTGGAAAAATCGGCCATCGACTTCCAGGTGTCGGGCAAGAGTATCGTCGGACTGATGATGACGAAGACGATACCCATGATGACGAAGAATTTCAGGAAACGCGGCTTGCCGATTACCCAACGCGTCGTCGGGATTTTTTGAAAGACGTAGTTATAGGCGATTGGAATCGCCATCATCATCACGATCAGTTTTGACGCGAACATCGCGCCCATCGCGGCGGCGGTCAGCCAATAGAATCGCTGCGCCTTCTTTGGCGATTCGGCTTCCGCGACTCGTTGCCCGCGAATCCAGAACAGGCAGGCAAGCAGGAAAAAGAAAATAAAAAATGTGTCCTCTTTCGCAATCCGGTTGAAGCCCATCACCAGCGGATCGAAGGTCCACAGCGCTGCCGCGATAAGTCCGACTTCGCTGCCAAATAATTCGGCGGCGACCAGGAACAAGAGTATTGCGGTGAAGGCGCCGAAGATCGCTCCCGGAATGCGGAGAGCGGCCTCGACCGGAACATTCAACCCTGGATGCGAGGCGACGAGTGAGGTTCGGTCCCAATGTTCCGAGGCGACCAGGCTTATGCCAAGCAGCGCCTTCATCAGAAATGGATGTTCCCCATTGGCGCCGGTCAGGCCGTGCGCGCGGTAATCGTTGACTGCCACAAGCTTGTTCAGCTCGTCGTCGCTCAGACCCTCGCTGCCGATGCCCGTGGTGCGCAAGGCGAAGCCCGCAATGACCAACACCGCCAGGAGGACTGTCAAAACCCTGCGACTGAGAAGTTTCGATATGTCGTCTGTGAATAATTCCGGTCTTAAACCGGCGGTGGTGGCAGCCGGTTTTTGGCTCGATAAGGCTGGCGAGTCTGGCAAAGCGTATTCTTTCGTGGATGCTGACGGCGGCCTAAAGGCTCTTAATACAAACTGCAAAGCTTAACGGTTCGAGCCAGAACGAGCAAATGACGTGTCAGTACCCGGAGCGGTAGCGACGGGATCGACCAGGACCACTCGAGCGTCGGTGTGTCGTTTTAGCGGCAAGTAACACTTGATCCGGTCGCTACCGCTCCCGGTACTGAGACCCGGACGTCGTCAACACGCTTGCAATTGCGCCACAAATCAGCGAATATGAGCGCTTGAATTTCACCCGATTGCTCTCGTGTGAATACGGACGAAGGCAATCGATTTCCGTTTACAAGACGTTCAGATAACAAGAGGTAGCAAGGATATATGGCACCAGCATTACAGCAGGAGAATGCGCCGACTTCTTCCGCGCCAGCTTTCAGAATAGACCAACAACTGCACCAGATTCTTTACAAGCCGGAACCCCGTTCGGTTTTGGAGGCGCTGCCGGAACCGGCCGTGCTGCCGGAGCCGCCGTACCCGATTCATCCGGATCCCCAGCCGATGAGCAAATCGGAGTACCAGAAGCTGAACGCGATTCGCACCTGGAAGACCTGGGGCTCGCCGTACTTCAAGTCGCGCTGGTACAGCAAGGACCTGCGGCCAATCATTCCTTATCTTTTCACGGAGTGGAAGTGCAATCTGGATTGTCACTACTGCTGGTCGTACAACAACAAGGTCAAGGGAATGACCGAGGACACGGCCAAACGCTCGATCGATTGGTTGCACTCGATCGGTTCGCGCGTGCTGGCGTTGATGGGTGGCGAGCCGCTGCTCCGTCCCAAGTTCATTCACAAGATCGTCCACTACAGCGCGAAGAAAGATATCTTCGTCTATCTGCCGACCAACGGCCGCTTGATGAAGCCGGACGTAATTGATCGTCTCGGCGACGCCGGCGTGGCCACGGTGAACCTCGCGGTCGATTCAGTGAAAGACCGGAAGTCACTGCCGAAGGCGTTGGATCCGATTCGTCCCTACTTTGAATATCTCGTGAAGCGGCAGCATCACTACGGCTACACCGTGATGTTCAATATCAACATCTGCCGCAACAACATGGACGACGTGAAAGAGTTGACTGAGATTGCTCACGACCACGGCATCGCGACCGACTATCACATCAACGAGTCGCCGATGATGGAGCAGGATCACTTCAAGCATCTCGACGAGAACGTCACCTATCTGACGCCCGACGACTACTCAAAGGTTGATGACTTGCTCGATTATCTCGACGACAAGCGCCACAACCAGGGCTACAAGATGGTCAACCAGAGCAAGCACATGCAGGACATGAAGCAGCTCATGCGCGGTGAAGTACCGCCATGGAAGTGCCGCGCGGGCCAGAACTCGCTGATCATTCGCACTGACGGCACGCTGGCGCCATGCTTCCCGATGTACTCGGCCAGCCACGACTGGGGCACCATCGAGAATCCGAAGTTCGATCACGCACAGTTGGATGAGATGAAGCAGGAATGTTCGAAGCACTGTCTTTCGACCTGCAACTACATTCTTGCCTACTGCTACGACACCAAGCGCGTGTTGAAGTGGACTTTGAAGCAGGCCATGCACGGCTTCAAAGGATCGACTGATACGATTCAGTAACTGTAGCGCAAGTTGTTAACTTGCGTGCGTCAACGAAAAAGGCCTGCGAGCGATCGCAGGCCTTTTCATTTCCTATCGCGAACTAAACCTTTCCCTACCATCCTTCGGCCGGTCCCCAAATCATCTTGCCGGTCCTATCGATTAATGCCCACCGCCGATCCCGATCCACCCCGATATTGATTCGCGAGATGCCGGCGCCAAATGGCGAGACATAACTGAAGTTCCCCAGGGCTATCTTCTTGCCGGTCTTGTCGATGAAGAATCCCTGGTCGCACTGATTAATCGCACCCAGACCTTCCGAAAATGGAGCGGCTGATTCCAATTCCGCAGGAATGACGACCTTGCCTGTCTTGTCGATATAACCCCATTTCATCGTAAAACCCTTCCGCGAACCAGCCGCATCGCGCGGGCACCAGGTTGTTTCTTCACGACGCACTTTGACCGGTGCCAACCCTTCGCTGAAATCTTCTGCATCTTCGAACTGAGGTTCGATCACGATTTTGCCGGTGCGATCCATGAAACCCGTCTTGCCTTTGATTTCAACTGGAACTAGTCCTTCCGAGAATGAATGACTCTTTGGGCCGTAACCGAGTGGTGGCGAAATTTTCTTCCCGGCCTTGTCGAAATACGCCAGCATGCCGTGATAAAGCACGCCGACAATGCCTTCGCGAAAGCCAAGCGTCACATCGAGCGGCGTTTCAAAAACCTTCTTCGCCTCATGATCAATAAACGCTCCATCGTCCCCGTCTTTGATTGCCGCCAGGCCTTCACTGAAGTCTTCGGCATGAGTAAACTTCATGGGAATGGCGAGCTTGCCGGTTCTGTCGATATAGCCCCACTTGCCCGGATCAGAAATCAAGCCAAGGTTCGGTATTCTCTTCTCGCCGATATTGACGGCGCAGAGTCCCTCAGAGAACTCGCGCACGACGTCGTACTTCGCCTCGAACAGAATGTGACCCGCCGGGTCGATGAAGTACTTCCGGCCCTTGAGTGTCACCAACGCGGCGCCATCGTGAAAGCTCATCGCTTGATCGAATTGAAACGGAATAACCGTCTTGCCTGCATGATCGATGAATCCAGTCTTGCCGTCTTTGACCACCGCCAACAGACCATCGCCCGGCTGCGGCTGCGCCGTGCAGATGGAACAGACGGCCAGGCTGAGCGCGATAAAAATTAGTCGATTAATCAGGTTCATTTTCGGTAGCGTACAACGGGACGTTCAGGCTGCCTCGTAGGTGCGAATCTCAATCAGATGGTTGCTCGGATCGTTCAAGTATACTGTCGGCGCCGGCCCGCGCGCGCCAGCTTCATTGCCGGGACCGGCGTTCGCGCCGACGTTATGAAACGAGTCGCCGTAAGGAATGTTCTGCTGCTTAATACGAGCAAACGCCTCCTCGAAATCCTCACGCGACATGGCAAACGCGTAATGCTCATTTCCCTTAGTGCCCCAGGGCGCCACCTGCAGAGTAAAATCGTCGCTCACGCGGATGACAGTGAACGGTCCGTCTTCGCCTTCCAACTTGAAACCAAGCACGTTCACGTAAAAATCGACGCTGGCCGCAATGTCGTTAACGTTCAGGATCAGGTGATCGATCGTTGCCATGGGCATCCTTCCGATTATCAGTAACTTCGGCCGCGTATTATACTCCGCGTCTCACGAATCACGATGAAATCGATCATTGTTGGCACCGCCGGGCATATCGATCACGGGAAGACTGCGCTCGTGCGCGCGCTGACAGGCATTGACGCTGACCGCTTGCCCGAAGAAAAACGACGCGGCATCACGATCGATATTGGCTTTGCCGATCTCGATCTGGGCGAGGTGCGCATCGGATTTGTCGATGTGCCGGGTCACGAGCGTTTTGTGAAGAACATGCTGGCCGGCGCTCACGGAATCGATCTGGTGGCGTTGGTGATCGCCGCCGATGAGAGCGTCATGCCGCAGACGCGTGAGCATTTCGATATTTGCCGTCTGCTCGGCGTCAGCCAGGGCGTCGTCGTGCTGACGAAGAAGGATTTGGTTGATACGGAGTTATTAGAACTGGCGCAGGCCGAAGCTGAAGAATTAATCAAAGGATCGTTTCTCGAAAGCGCGCCCATCCTTGCGGTCAGTTCGCGAACGGGCGAGGGAATTGATGAACTGAAGAACGCCTTGCGCCGGTCGGCCCTGGCGGTGAATTCTCGCTCGCAGGATTTCGTGGCGCGGTTACCGATCGATCGCGCATTCAGCATGAAGGGTTTCGGCGCTGTCGTTACCGGCACGCTAATCGCCGGCGAAATTCATGAAGGTGATGAATTGGAGCTGCTGCCTGTCGGGGAGCGTGTGCGGGTTCGTGGCGTTCAGGTGCACGGCGCGTCAGTAAATGTCGCCTCGGCCGGCCAAAGAACTGCGATCAATCTTGGCGGTGTTGAAGCTGCGGCGTTGAGTCGCGGATTGGTTCTGGCGCCGTCCGGCCGTTTGCGTGCGACGCAGGTCGTCGATGCGTCCGTGCAATTACTCGACAGCGCGCCGCGTGGGCTGCGCTCGCGTCAGCGTGTGCGGGTTCATATTGGCGCGGCAGAAGTGCTCGCGCGCGTGCGCGTGCTTGAAGAGACCGGTGAAATTGCAGCCGGCGGCAAAGGCTTCGCGCAGCTCCGCTTCGAAACACCTATCGTCGGTGTGGCCGGGGATCGTTTCATCGTGCGCGCGTATTCCCCGCAAGTGACGATTGGCGGCGGTGTGATTCTTGATCCGTTTGCCATCAAACATCGCGCGCGCGAGTTCGCTGAGGTGCGAGCTGCGCTCGGCAATTTGTCGCAGGGCGATCACGCCTCGCGCGTTTCGCAATTCGTAATTAACGCCGGCGGCGCGGGTGTTCGGCGCGAGGACATTGCGGCGCGCACCGCCTGGCATGACGAGCTGATTGCGACCGCGCTCGACCGCGCCACTAAGGGCGGGTCGATTCTGAAGATTGAAGATACTTTTGTCGCCCGGGCCAAATTTGATGAACTAGCTGACAAAGTCACAGCCGAAATTACTGCGCATCACAAACGTGAACCTTTAGCCCGCGGACTTTCGAAGGAGATTCTGCGCGAACGCTTCTTTGCCGGCGTGGCGCCGGATGCATTCCGCGCCATGCTGGCTGAATTTGAAAAGCGCGGAGCAATTGTCGCTGAAAAAGAAATTGTGCGGCTGCGCGAACATACGCGTGAACTTTCAGAAGACGACACGCGCGCGCGCGATCTGCTGGAACGGGCCTACCAGGACGCTGGCGTCGCGCCCCCTTCGATCGCGGATGCTTTTGCCAAAGCCGGGTTGAATTCGTCCGCTCAGCACGCGCGCAAAATTCTGCAGCTGCTGATCGATTCCGGCGCCCTGGTAAAAGTCCACGGTGAAATGTTCTTTCATCGCGCCGCGCTGGATGAATTGACGAAGAAACTGCGTGCCCATGCCGACAAGACTGCCGACCGCACGATAGACGTCAGCGGGTTCAAGGATCTCGCGGGCGTCTCTCGCAAATACGCGATCCCTCTGCTTGAGCATTTCGACCGTACCCGCGTCACCCGACGCGAAGGCGAAAAGCGAATCGTCCTGTGAAGTTCGCGGTCAGTGAAAGAAGGCCTTCTTCACCGCCTTTTAGCCCAAAAGCCGCGGAAAATATGCCGACAACGACGAGCGCGGAGCTCATCAACGTCTTCCAGAATCGTTTCACGCGTCCGCAGGATACACCGAAGGTAGCCGGGATCCATCGGTTGAATGCAAAAACCGTTGCTTTTTTGTCACCGAATCCTCTATTTTAGAAGAGGCAGTTAACCACCCTGCCCCGAACTACCCAATACGGCAACCTCGGCCGTGCCCCAACCAGGTTAGAAACACTCAGGGCCGCGCACCCACGCAGCACGATGAAAGACCGCTTCAGATTGAATAAGCCTCAACTACACCAGCCATATATGTGGCTCGTTATACTTGCGGGCGGCGGTGCGCTCGTCTGGGCGGCGCTGCACTTGGATCGGTCCCAAATCGACCTCCAGTTTTTTCTCCTCGCAAGCGTTACGATTATCTTCGGTCCCCGCATTGGCGTGCCGATTCCGCGCGTCAAATCCGAGATCACCGTCTCTGATACTTTCATCTTTTTGGTGCTGATGCTCTATGGCGGGCCGGCGGCGATTTTGCTGGCCGGCGCGGAAGCGTTCTGTTCGTCGATGCGATTTGCGGGCCGCTGGATCACGTGCTGCTTCAACGCAGCACTTTTGGCGCTCTCTACGCTCGTCACGGCCGTGATTTTGAAACTTAGTTTCGGGGACGCTGGTTGGCATCAGCCGGGTTATTCACAGAGATTAGTGCTCAGCGTTTTTGTGATGGCGTCGGTTCAGTACCTCACCAATTCCAGCCTGGCGGCGTTTCGCGAAACCCTGAAGCGAAACGAAAGTTTTTTCGATGTCTGGCAGAAGCATTACTTGTGGACCTCGATCACTTATTACGCCGGAGCCTGCACCGCGGCGATCATCACCAAGCTGGTAACGGAAATTGGTTCATCGGCTTTCCTGATCGCGTTGCCAATCATCGCGATTATCTTCGCCACCTACCGCATGTATCGGCGAAATATTCACGAAGCCGAAGAACACGCTAAAGAACACGAGCGCGTCAGCAAGCAGTTGAGACAGCGCGAGCAGCACTTTCGCAATGCGTTCGATCACGCTGCGGGCATGGCCCTGATCTCTCCGATTGGACATTGGCTCCAGGCGAATCGCGCGCTGTGTCAGATGCTCGGATACACCGAAGCCGAATTACTTCACAAGAATTTTCAAGAGCTGACCCATCCCGACGATCTGCCCGACGACCTGGTGCATATCTATCAGGTCCTCGAAGGCCATACGAAAGTTGTGCAGCGAGAGAAGCGTTATCTGAAGCGCAACGGCCAGGAAATCTGGGTCCTGCAAAGCGCCTCGCTCGTTTCTGATGCCGAAGGTGAGCCACAACACCTTATCCTGCAAATCCAGGACATCACCGATCGCCGAGAGGCCGAGGCTAAATTTCAGCACGCGGCCCTTCATGATGGGCTCACGGGTTTGCCCAATCGCATGCTGCTGGCCGATCGCCTGCGGCTGGCCATCGCCCGCATGAACCGCACCGGCATACACCAATTTGCAGTGCTGTTTCTGGATGTCGATCGATTCAAGATCGTAAACGACAGCCTGGGGCACGGCGTCGGCGACCAATTGCTCGTTGAAACGTCGCGCCGATTGGAGCGCTGCGTGCGCAAGATGGACACAGTCGCCCGCCTGGGCGGCGATGAGTTTGCAGTTTTACTCGACGGCGTTACGGGCCCGCATGAAGCAATTCAGACAGCGGAGCGGATTCTTGATTCAGTTTCGCGTCCGTGCACCCTGGGTGACCATGAAGTGGTGGGTTCGGCCAGTATCGGCATTGCGTTCTCGCAGACGGGTTACCAAACTCCCGAAGACATGTTGCGGGACGCGGACACGGCGATGTATCGCGCGAAATCGAACGGCAAAGCACGTTATGAAGTGTTCGACGTCAAGATGCACGCGCACGCCGTCGAGGCATTGACCCTCGAGCGCGAGCTGCGCCACGCAATCGATCAAGGCGAAATTCAGCTTTACTACCAGCCCATTGTTTCGCTGGCCGACAACCGTCTTGCCGGATTTGAAGCGCTGGCGCGATGGAATCACCCCACGCGCGGCTTCGTATCGCCCGCGTCATTCATTCCCATTGCGGAAGAGACCGGAATGATAGTCACGCTCGGTCTGTACGTCCTGCGGACCGCGTGTCAGCAACTGCGCCGGTGGCAGCTTCACGACCCGACCCTGGGCATCAGTGTTAACGTTTCGGGCAGACAATTCGCGGATGCCGCCTTTGTCGATCGCGCGCGTCGCATTCTTGAAGACACCGGAGTTGCGGCCTCGTCGTTGCGCCTGGAAGTAACTGAAAGCGTGATTATGGACAAGGCTGAGATTGCGGCCGATGCGCTCAAGGCCCTCAAGAGTCTCGGCGTGCAGTTGAGCATCGACGATTTTGGCACTGGCTATTCATCGCTCAGTTACCTGCACAAGTTTCCTTTCGACATCCTCAAGATCGATCAATCGTTCGTTTCACGCATGTGTCTCGATCAGGATTCCAAGGCCATCGCGGAAACGATTCTGATACTTGCGCGCAAGCTGAACAAGCGTGCGGTGGCCGAAGGCATTGAAGACGAACAACAACTCGCGGAACTCAAGGCGTTGGGATGTGACTACGGTCAGGGCTATTACTTCTCGAGGCCGGTGCCGGCCGCGGAGGCTGAGAAATTGATCATGCCTCAACATCCCGGCGGTGCTTTTGATGTTTCACCGCTGCCACCTCAGGAGATCGTGGTGGATTCGTTTGCGATGTGACGCGCTGCTTCTCTACGAAAGAGAATCCAATCTGTTTAGCTTGATGAGGGGTTAGCGGCCCGCCCGAACTCAATCGTTCGAACGGGCAGCGCCAGTCGCCGTGGTCATGAAAAATAGCCACGACGGGCTGACGACTGCCCGTCGTCCTGCCGAGCCCGACACCCGGCAGAATCCGTTAAAAAGCTTGTAGTCCGAATGAAAACGGCAGAGCGTGGAGTCTCCGCCTCCGTTATTTGTACAGTCGTGTCCGTTCTTCCAGTTGTGAGACTGGGTCATGAATAAACAAATTCTTACTAAGAAGAGCTGAGACCGTGTCGGGGTTTAGTTGTCGGGATTTATGTCGGGAAACGCAGTCTAACAAAAAAGTTTCTGCGTTGCATCTGCAGCCAAAGCAATTCTGTTGAGGATTTATCTGCCCGAGGCGTTTCCGCCGGGGATTACTTTTAGCGCCGCATGACAGAACGCCATTTGCGGGGCTTTGCGATTGGAGTGCTCTGCAACCCAGGCGCAAACGCATGGGCGAGAGAAACGTCGTGAGCGATCGTAGAAACTTACTTCCGGTTACCGATTTCCTTCAGCAATTCGTTTACCGCCGTTTCAAGCTGGCTGTCCTTTCCCTGCAAGCCTTCACCCAAAGGTTTCGCCACCGGAATGTCGACCGGCCGCGGATGCATCTCCATTAACTGCCCGTCGTTCGCGGTGATTCGATCGAACGGCAGGCGCAAGGCGGAACCATCGATCAACTGCACCCCGGAAGTGTAGATGATCCAACCGGCGGTTGGTTCACCCACGACTTTGCCCAGCCGTAGTGAACGATAGCCTTCGGTGAAGTCTTCACCATCTGACAGCGTGTGCCTGTTCGTTACCAGGATCGTCGGCAGTTCGAGCGCGCGTTGGCCCAATGACGTGCGCGACGGCATCATCGAAAACCCGCGCGGTTGCATGTTGAAGTAGCTCTTACGCGCGAGCACGTCGATCGCATAGACGTTGACGAAGCCGCCGTTGTTGTTGCGCACATCGATGATGACGCCATCCCGCCGCTGGTTCTCGGCGTCGAGATCAATATTGAGTTGCGTCAGCGCGCCCGCGGACATGTCGGCCATGTGAATGTAGCCCAGCCGTCCGTTACTGATTTTGGCAACGTAGGCCCGGTTGTCTTCGATCCACCTGCGATAAACCAGATTGCGTTCCGTGCCGCCGTTGATTGGTCGCACCACGACTTCTCGTTTCTGCGCGCCGCCGGCCGATGAAGCAATCGATAACACGACGCGTTTGCCAATCTTGTAGGCCAGCAATTCGTCGAGATTGGTGCTGGCGCCGACGGCGGTCCCGTCGACTGAAATCAGATACTCGCCCGGTTTGATATTAGTAATCGCGGCCGGCGTCAGCGGAATCACGTCGGCGATCCTGAGCGCGCCTTTCGTTTCGAATTCAGTTCGATCGAAGCGCACTCCCAGACGTCCAATCGCTGGCGCCTGCGCCGCATTTCCGGGCCCCGAGATACCTGAGTGCGAGGCATTCAGCTCGCCCAGCATCTGAGAGATGATTCGCCGCAATTCATCCGGCGTGCGCGCTCCCGCCGCCAGCGGCGCGTACTGATCGTGCACGGCACTCCAGTTCACGCCGTTCATGTTCGGCTCGAAGAAATTGTCGCGAATATAGGTCCATGCCTGCTGGAAGACTTCCAATTTCTCGCGGGCAAAATCGACGTCCATCTCGGCGGTAACTGCGATGGGCTTGGACTGCCGGTTATCAACCTGAATCATGTTGAGGCGGCCCGTCTCGAGGTAAAAGACCTCTTTGCTGTCGGGTGAGAATTGCGCGCTGCTTTTGAAACCGGCCGTTGAGGTCAGTTGTTTTGAGACCAGCGGATCTCTCGTCAATTCATCGAGCGGATAGACATACAAATTCAATTGGTTGGCCATGGAAGCCACCATGAGCAGCAGTTTTCCGTCCGGACTGATCGTTTGATAACGCACATCGATGCCGACGTTAAGTAGTGTCAGTCGCCGTCTAATCAACTCGTAATCAATCACCACAGGTTTCGAAGCCGGCTTGGCGCCGGGGCCTCTCGCATCCGTCGCCGGCGATGCCGTCGGCGTTGCGGCCGGTTGCGCTTCAGGGGTCGGGTTGACGGGCGGTTGACGCAGAGGCGTGCGCGGAGTCTCCTCTTTAAAGAGATCGCGGAATTGATCCTCGCGAAATTTTGGTGTCCGTGGAATTAAATCGACGCGCGCAACTTGTCCCGGCTCAGTCCGCTGGTTCGTGTCGAATAATACGAAGGTACCGTCCGGACTCCATGTGACTGTGTTGCTGTTTGAATTGGCGAGAAAGCTAATCTGTCGACCCTCGCCGCCGCTCGCGGACGCGACCCAGACGTTCTTGAAGCCTTTATCGCTCACGGGAACGTAAGCGATCCATTTGCTGTCGGGCGACCATGCGAATGGCCGATCAGAACTGAGTGGCGGTCGTTCGAGATGCGCTTTAGCGACGGAGTGTTCTTTCTTCGCATCGATTTCGTAAACCCGAATTTCTTCACCGCCACGTTCAAACGCAATGGATTTTCCATCGGGCGAGAATTCCGGCGTGTCGTCGCCGGCCGCATCGTTGGTGAGCCGCAATTCGCTGTTCGTGGCAAAGTCATAAAGGAAAAGATGCGTCGGGCCATCGCGATCGGAAACATAAACGAGTCGCCGGCTATCGGCTGACCATGCCACCTGGTTCTCTTCTGCCGGCGAGTTTGTGACACGCGCTGCATCGCCACCGTCTGTCGCCGAAGCAGCGAAGATTTCGCCCCGCATCACAAAGGCAATTTTCTTTCCGTCCGGCGAGAGCGCCATTTCGGAAATCCCCTCGGTCAAGCGCAGGTGATCAATCGCCGGCCCCGCCGGCAGGCCGCGCCGAGTAATGTTGACTGCCGCAGCCCGGCCGCTGGCCGCATCGACTTTCCACACCTGGAAATTACGCTCGAAGACAATTGTCTTGCCGTCATAACTGATGCTCGGCCAGAGCACGCGTCCGTCCTTGAACTGCGTCAGTTGCCGCCGCTTGCCATTGAGGTCGTCGGCCCAGACGTTCTGCGCGCCGCTGCGATCTGAAACGTAGTAGATCGTGCGATCGTCCTTGCTCCACATCGGCCACATTTCTTTGGCGCCGCCTTCGCTGATTTGCTGATAAGTCGGCTTGGGTCCAAAGCGCATCAACCAGATTTCGCTTTCATCGATGTGGCTATGGCCCTTGCGCCACCACTGATTGCCGCCCAGACCATGACCGGTGAAGGCGACCATGGCGCCATCGTGCGCCGGCGCGGCCTGGTATTCGTTTGTGTAGAGGTCGCCGCTGACGGGCATCGGCGTGCCGCCATCGCTGCTCACGCGAAGAATGTCCGAGCCCATTTCCAGCGTGCTGGAAGTCAAATAAATCCAGCGGCCATCTGCCGACCAGCCGTCCAGCAAATCCGCGGAGTCGTCAAAGGTCAGACGTTTCAAATCTCCCGTGTCGAGCGTCAACACATAGATATCGCCGTTGCCGGTACGCGTCGAAACAAATGCGAGCTTGCGTCCATCGGGCGAATAAAGCGGCTTCGACTCAGTCGCCGGATGCGAGACGAGCAGGTGCGCGTCGCCGCCGCTGGCTGAGACGGTCCAAATGTCGCCACCGGATGCGAAGACGATCTCAGACCCGTCCGGCGAAACAGACGGATCAGTAAAATAGGACTGCGGCGGCGCCGCCGGCTGAGCAAATGCCGCGGAAGCAACCACGAAGAACAAAAATAGAATCGCAAAATTCCGAAGCGCTGCACCAGATCGTTCGCGTTGGGAAACCATACTCAAGGCCTCTCGGTTATTGATTGATTGAATCGGACGGGCGGCATACTACAACATTTTCGCGTCCACACAACGTCAAGCCTAAAGAAGCTTTTACGTTTAGGGTCGGGACTTGTCCCGACAGGCGGCACGAGTGGCGCTCTAACGATCTTGAAGAGGTTAACGTGGCGGCACAGCCGCCTTGACCCTGATTGTGACGCTTTGTTATAAGAATGATTCGCGCACGTCCTACCAAACAGAGCGCGTTCGGTGTTCCGCAGTAGCTCAATGGCAGAGCATTCGGCTGTTAACCGAAGGGTTGTAGGTTCGAGTCCTACCTGCGGAGCCAGATTGAACGAAGGTCGCCGGAGCAAGCTCCGGCGACCTTCTGTCTTTGCCACGCGGTGTTCGTAACGGCAAGAACGTCAAAGGGTTGGCGGAACGTCGCAGTGAGAGAGCCATCCTTCCAAGTCGAGTTCGAACACACAAAATCGAGCAATCTGCGCTTTTCGTTCGGATTTTGCTTTTTGAACAAAAAATAGGCCTTTTTTGAGAGTTCGAGTAAGCGGACGCCATCTTGAACATAATCGTAATTTGCCGCTTCGTGCTCTGCGATTTGCTCACTTAAACGCGCTTGCGTGTGCTTCCACTCGTTTGCCTTCCGTTCGAAGAAAGCAGGTTCAATGAATCCATCAAGCCTGTCTTCGTACAGCTTATCAAGTCGATGCTGAATTTTCGTCTGCTCTGATTGCAATCGCGCAATCGCTTCCTCTCTGAACCGCGCCTGATCGGCATGACTTTGGTGCAAAGCATCAACAACCCAATCCATAACCTCATCGTCAAAAACCAGTCCCTTGAGTAATTCACCAAAGCATTGTTCCAGTACTTCTTCACGTGCGTAAGGTTCTGGACACTTTCCCTTGTTACCTGTGCAATGGTAATAAACGTACTTACCTTTCTTTCTTTCGGCGACCAGAGCGCAGCCGCAGTGTCCACAACTCACTAAACCCGAAAATGCAAATTCATGCTTTGTAACTCTTGGTTTTGTTAAAAAGCGACCGTCAAGAATTTCTTGTACTCGATCAAAAAGCTCGATTGAGATTAACGCTTCATGGCTCCCTTTGTACGTCTTCTCCTTCCAATCGAAGTAGCCGGTATAGAAACGCTTACGCAAAAGCTTGTGTATGTTCGATTTCGAAATTGGTTTCTTTGCGCCGCGAGAAACCAAGCCGGCTTTCTCAGCTCGGCTGGTAATCTCCGCGATGGAACAGTGGCCCATCGCATACCACTGGAACAGTTGCTTAATAATCGGAGCGACATCCGGATCGGCTTCGACGACCCTCTTGCCATTCGGACCCATTACATTGCGATAGCCAAGTGGCGCAAACGACGGATAGATTGCCTGCTCAGCTTTTTCCAACATTCCTTTCTTTGTTTCCTCAGATAGATTGTCGATGTAATTCTTCGCCATCAGGACCTTTATGCCGTGCATGAACTTCTCTGACGAACGAGAGTCTTTCGAAATGACGACAGCTTCCTTTACGAAATGAATCTCGACATCCAAATCATCCATCGTGACGTAGTCTTTGAGATTTCGATAAAGTCGATCGGTCTTCTCAACCAACAGCATGCGGACGGAAGAACGCCGAAGAAACTTAATCATCTCTTCAAAACCGGGTCTGCCTGGCTTTTTCGCCGTCTCGATGTCAACGAACTCGCGCATGACTCGAATGCCCTGCGACTTGGCGTATTGATCCAATAGTTTCCACTGAGCGGGAATTGAGAACCCTTCCTTCTCCTGTTCTTTAGACGACACGCGACCGTACTTGACGGCTTCTCTTACGTATCCCGAGTTGAACGTATTGCAACGTTTCATTCTTAGATTTGAGAAGGAGTGCGCATTATACAGTAGGATGTGTAGAGTCTCAGTCTAAAACTCATGCGGACTTCGCATAATGAGTAACATCTGATTTGTTGGCGTCATCGACTCCCTCACCACGCGCGTCCCATTCCAGCAACATGCCAAAGAACCCCGTTATGTTCTCCGCAATTTTTCGCGCCTCTTCGTGTGACAAATGAAGGCCGCTGCGACGCTGCCAAATGGCAATCGTGCGGTGAATTGCTTTGTCTCTTTCTTCTTTCATTGAAGAGCGAATCTTGTGTCTGAGAGAAGCAGCGCGTTAGCGAGCGCTAAGAAGTTCTTCGTAATTCGATTTGAAAGGGCGGTGGGTGTTGTCATCCATAGCTTTCGGTAGTTGAGTCCTCTTCATAAGTGCTACTGAAGACCGTGGTAGAACGTTACTCTCGCCTCACTCAATTTTTTGGTCTCACGTTTTTGGCGCTAATAGTTGACCCGAGAAGTGTCTGAAAAAAGCCAGACAAATTTTTGAATTACAAAGGACGTGCCAGTAAACAACTCGACTTCTTACGACTTCAAGACTCGGTTCCAGTAAGAGGTCACGTGGCAAAACGGCAACGTATCAGTTTTTAAAACCTCATCTCTCGACGACGAGAACCAAGCCGAGGCCCATTCCTTTCCGTCGTCGCTAATTTGTCGTCTACCGCTTGTGCGAATTATTGGCCCAAGCTTTGTCTGAGAAAGCCAGACGAATTGTGAATTACAAAGGACGTGCCAGTCGCTAACTAATCAATTAATCGACTCTTGCGGCTTCAAGAAATGCGCCAGGAATTCTCTGAGTGTGGTTAGGTAGCAACACTTTGCTTTCGTGAACGTCACCTCTCGACGAAAAGAACCAAACCATAGGAACCACCGAGAAGACGAACGAATGACTAATCAATTGATGACCGATCTTGGCGTGGTGTCGTATCGCCTAATGACCCCCGTCTAGTTGTCATCGATCCAACGACTCATCCGCCAACGATTACGTACAGCAACTCGCGTGCATCTATTAAGGGGAGTAAGCAAGGTGTGAATAATCAGCACTGTTTCACCTGAAACTCCATGAAAAGCTAAGGAAACTGAGTGCGCATTAGGGCTCACTCAGATCGATAGGGCGGCTTAGATACTTCGGCAAATTAGGACTTTCGGTCACACTTTTGATCGGAGCTACCCCGACCGTCGAGCATCTCCGGCACAAGCTGGAGCGACATAACGAACCATCAATAATAGTGCGAGCCTCGCGCGCGCCTTGGTTTTGTCGCTCGAACTTAGTAACAGAGCGGTCCGCCAGCATTCATTTGAATGCCTGATCAGGTTGAGTGAGAACTTTGAATTCTGTTTGGAATACGTCTTGCTCGCAATCTACGGGAGGGCGCAACGGATGGATATTCCAATGGAAAAATTATCCTTGGTGATGGCAGTAACAACTTCGATGACACCTCGAAAGCTTTTGTTTCCCGTGAAATTCGATTTTGCCGCGAAAGCTCTTCTTTCCCGCGAAGGATTTTCTTTCGCGAAAGTCAAAACGCAAGGATGGCGAGCGCGCTGACAACCGCTTCCACGGTCGCAACGAACACTTGATTTAAGAGGCACATCATGTCTAATACAACCCCCCCTGTAGTCTTCGGAGTCTCGAACGAAGAGATGGTGCGAGACCATGATTGGATTCTCCAAAACTACTGCGACGGTCTTATCGCGCAGGGCCTTAGCGCGAATAGAATCAAGGACACCACTTGGTTCCTCAAGCGTTGGTTTGAGCGCCAAGGCAATTCAACTGCGACTGGCATTCGTCCCCTCTTTATATGGGAGGCGATGGAACCAATCGCAGGAAGTCGACGGATCAGGGCTTTTCTAAAGAGTCTTAGCAGCCCGTGTGAAGATGGTCTGCCTTGCCTAAAACCTGTCACAGTTCGAGCCTACGGGGGCATGCTTGAAAGGTTCTTTTCGGAGGTTACGGACTCTCCCTACCTCGAGGACCTACAAACTATCACGTCAAAATATGGTCCAATCGAAAACCCATTTAGAGGTGTCGAATACCCAATTCATACGCGTGATCACTTGCGTTCGGAACGCTTCTTTGTCACCAACCAGCAGATTCTTGAGCTATTAATATTCCTTCGCGAAGTCTATCCCACGCTCACACATCGGACCTTAACCGCAGCGCGCCTCTACACAATCATTTTGCTCATAACGGAAACCGGCATGCGCTCGGTAGAGATACTCAACCTCGATTCTGTCGGAGAGACTCGAGATATTTTCTACGATCGCAAAATCATCCAAACGCGTTTCGGTAAAGGGCACAACACCTCTGGACCGCTGACGCGAGTAATTGATCTGACCCGCCCAGCAGAAATTACGTTGAAAGAATACGAGCGAAATATACGGCCGCATTTCCCGAATCAGGCGAAGAACCTTGCTCTGTTCTTAGATATGAACGGCGCAAGGCTTTCATATTCAGCACTGCACGCCGTCTTCACCGAATTCATGACGAGCGCGCGAAAGCATGGCGTGAATCTTCCTGAGAAGCTGACTATTCATGATTTGCGTGCAAGTTTCGCAACGAATTATCTCGAGGCACACCCTCACAAATTCTGGAAGTTAATGGAGCTGCTCGGGCACCTAAGTCCTAACTCGACGTGTCTCTATATTCGCTGTCGGGGCAAGTCCCGGATGCTCTCATTGAGAGAAGCTCGTGGGCCGCGGATTCCTGGCACAGGTTTGAGTTCCATGGTCTACAACAGATAAGGGGAGACAGCTCGCGTCGTGTGGAAATTAAGAGAATATCTAGAACGAGAGCACGGCATCACTACCGGCGTTCAGCTCCAGGCCTACATCGAGGCGACGGTGGGAATCACCTTATCGGTTCAGACTGTGAGGGCGCTACTGAGAGGTCCTTCGGCACCGCGGCGAGAAATGATTCAACTGCTCTGCGATGTCTTCAATTGTCGTTCCGATGCGTTTTATTTGACGACCCCAAATCCGCAGCGTGTGAAGCAGTGGGAGAGGGACCGCTTAAAAGGCAAGAAACCATCCGCGCTTTACCGGGCAACAGTTTCTCCCGAAGAACTTGTCGCTGCTCAACCTGAGATTCAACCTTCGGAAAAGCCAAAGTGCTTGCGAGCTGCGTTTACTGATCCACGATTGTTCTATAAGCGAAAACTGGCACGAAGGACTAACCAACTTGAGACAAACTGAGCGCAAACCAATTGGAGAATGTAAACGATGCGGCGAATGCCGCCGGTCGCAGGTTTACTCTCTTGTGATCTGCCATCGCTGCTACTGGAACGAACCGAAGGACGCTTGCGGCTTATGCCGTCGGCAGATGCGATTTACTGCCGACAACGGCGGTGTCTGTCTTGACTGCAAACACTGGGGATGGGGACCTCAAGAGATCACATGTAGTAGATGTGGGAAGAACAGACCGCCCGCATCGAGGCGCTCACAATTATGCCGCTCATGTCATGAAAGGCGTGGCCGAGGCAAGTGCTCTCGTTGCAACCGGGATCGTAACTACGAGCTTAAGACTGCAAAGCTGTGCAAAAGATGTGCTCACGACCACCAGGCAGCCAAACGTCTACGAATCTTCATTGAGAGAACCAGCATCTCGAATGAATTCAACCGGTCGTTGTTTCAAAAACTGATTGAGACAATTGACTGGGACAAAGTGGACGAAGAATTCCGCCGCCGCATTTTCGAATTTGGAACGTTCTTACAAAGCCACAACCTTGAACAACCTCTGACGTGGTCCAGCATTCGAAAGGTATGTTATCAGCTCAAAGCTCACAAATTTAGACGGGTACGCGAATGTCTCGAGGACATAGGACATCTGCTACTGGGACTTGCAAGCGAACAGTCTGAAGATCCAAACGCAGACCCATTGAAGCGAGTTGCATGGCTTCCGGCGGAGTTGCGACTGATAATGGAGAAATACGACGAATGGCTGTCCGAGGAACGTAAGGACGTTACATTAACTAGACAAGGTCATTTCTTCACCCTGAGTCAGTTTTGGAAATACTGTACCAGACGTGGCCTGACTCTGATTGCAGACGTCAAAGCACCGCACGTGGACGAGTTTCTATATACGTTGAGCGTGAAATGGAAGTGCACACGGTGTTCTTACACTAAGAGTGTCAACACTAGGGGCGAGAGTCCGCCTAACATTTGCGAAAACTCAGCGTGCCGTGCCGTTGGTTTGTTTGAGAAAGTCATCCGCTGTAAAAAGCAAACCGTATCCGGCCATCGAGGTATGTTGCGGATTTTCTTTGGCTGGCTACACGATGTAGAGCAAGTGATCGAAGACAATCCCGCGCCGATGCCCAACCGAAAGCAGAACCGAAAACGGAAATCAAAGGGCGGACGCAAAAGACCGGTTACGATTCAATACTACGATTGGGAAATAATCTCGGCACTCTTGAATGCCATTGAAGATCCCAATACTCCGGCGGAAGAAGCGATGGTTCTCTATCTGATAATTCATCACGGTTTTTTCGCGCGAGAGCTTATGACTGTCCGAATACCTGCGCAGTGTCGACCACAAGTCTTTGCTGGAGCGCCAGCCGAACCGCTGGAAGATGTTCTAAAACTCGAATGGACGCCGCGACAACTTTCCAGAAACAGACAGTTTCTCGGTCGCTCGGCAGAACTCTTTAAGATGGAGCCGGACGAAGCATGGACTAAAGACTTAGCCACGCGCTTCATGGCCGAGCGAAACCAGAAACTGCGAGACGTTACTAATCCATTTCTATTCGTCGCGCCCAAGATGCGAAGTGCTCGCGGGTCTGTGACATACGGCTATCTCCGGCAACTTGTACAGCGAGCGACGTCACGAGTTACTGGCCGCGCGTGCACGATTGGCATTTTGAGTAAGAGTTCGCGGCTTCTCTATTCAGAGTTTGGTGGTTACGAGGGAGTGAGGCATCTTCTCGAAATGGGTCTTTGTACTACCCAGGCGCGGAACTATGCCTTGGCACAACGAATTAGAGTTATCCCCAAACAAGCCAAGAAGTCCGCGGCGTTTGCCCGTCACCGTGCTGCAAAACTCACGGTTCCCGCGATCGATGTGTTTGGAATACCAACCCAGTTTCTCCCTGAGCTGAACAAAACTGCTGCTGCTCGTATGTAGATCAATATGGGTTAGCCTATCGACCGCGCCCGCCCCCAGCGGGGGCAGTAGCGAAGCGAGCCGTGCGAGTGCGCGAGCCGGCGAGCGTAGCGGGCGCAAGGGGGAGAACTAATTAAGCGGGCGTACGATAATCGTCATTACGTTAGGAGGCGCAACGGTCCAGAGGCATGTCTTAGCCCACGAACAATTCTTAATACGAGCCAGCGCGCCGATAACGTAATGCACGATTATCGGATGACCGTCCGATTCGCGTTTTGTGTCTTCGGATAAATCAGCACAAAGATGGACCGAGAGAGGCGAGTGCTGTCAGTGTATCCTTCAGATATAATCAACGGCGATGTGCAGAAACAGAAGTGCTCTGTTTTAAGCAAGGTTGGTTTCAAAACAAAAGTTATGGGAGATATTGACCAAGTCACGGCGCAGATTCGGTTCGGCCTGGATCAATTGTCTGCCAAGAACGCCCACCACGAATTCGAGCATGTTTGTCGTCACCTCACCAGAGCCCGGATTTGCAGTAATGTTCTTCCTGCAACAGGTCCGGTGGCGCATGGCGGAGATCAAGGGCGCGATTTCGAGACGTTCCGGACGTATCTCTGCAGCAGCGGGCTCGCCGAAAGGTCGTTTGTAGGGCTCGTTTCGGACAAGCCTTTAGCGTTTGCCTGCACCCTACAGAAGAAGCAAATCAAGCAAAAGATCAAATCCGATGTGAAGAAAATCATCGCCTCGGGTTCCGTGGTTGAAGGAGTACATTACTTCTGTAGCTCCGATCTCGCTGTTGCAGCCAGGCACGAACTAATTGAGTGGGCAAGGAAAACCCAATCAATTCATCTCGAAATTCACGACGGCCAATCTTTGGCTGAGTTGCTCTCTGCGCGGGATGTCTTTTGGATCGCAGAAAAGTATCTGAGCGTACCAAGCGAGATCTATCCCCGCTCTTCCGTCGATGATGGTGGAGCGTGGTATCAGAGGCAGCTTGAAGAATGGAAAAGAAGATCTTTTCCGCCAATGACGCACGCTGACTTCTCGACGCTAAAGGCCGCGGGGCGGCACGCGCTCAGTTCGGAGGAGTTAACTCAAGACGTACCGTTCTGGCTCGGTCTCTTGGAGTCGTTCATTGTTTCAGAGTCGAATGAAGTCTTGAAGCGGCGTTCGATTTACGAAGTGGCCTACCTCTCGTTGAAATCGATGAGGACGCTAGTAGGGCAGGAGGACCGACTGCGCGAGTATTTTGCAGGCGTATTTCAATTGGCGAATCCGGCCGAGTTAGAAGACGCCGCCGCAATGATGAATTACTGCGCGGTTGTGGCCTGCCAAGGTGGTAGCACATTAACCGTCGAGGAGGTCAGCTCGTGGCGTCGAAGTCTGATCGATTCAGTCGAAAAAGAGCTTAAACGGGAAACCACTACGAATACGCTTTGTTTGTTGCTGGATTTGCGCGGTTACTTAAGTATGTCAATTGACCCGCTTAATGTTGCTCAACCACGTCTAGAAGACGCGATCGGGTGGTGGGGCAAGCTGCTTAATGACGTGGGCGCCGCTCCTCTCTACCCGCTCGAAAGATTGGCAGACCGGCTAACTGAATTTCTGAAGATTTTCGACGAACCGGCAGGCTATGCGAAGTTCGCTCAACGCCTCGATACTCTCTTGGCAAAAAGATCGGGAAACTTTGTGGCCGCTCAAAAGTGCTTCGATAGGGCCGAGGCGCTTTACGAGAAACGAAATCTTCGCGGAGCGATCAACCAACTCCACCAATCAAAAGCGAAATGGTTCGCGGCAGAGACCCTGCAGCATTCGTTGAAATCAATTCTCTTTATTTCTCACTGTTACTCTGAACTGGGTCTCCAATTGGCTGCAAAATATTACGCCCTTGCCGCTGGATATATGGCACTAAGGGCGAATGACCCAAACATTCTGGCGCTGTCGTCAGCTGCACTCGCAACTGCTGCTGAGTACGACTATCTCCTTGGCGCTTGGTGTGGCTTTACGGAGTTGGCGGACATTTACCTTCGAGCGCAGATCGCCTTTCGGGATGACCCGAAGAACATCGAAAGGCATAATGAGCTTCAACGTACAGTGCTACACACTGTAATTCTCAGATCTGTTACACAAAAAACCGCGCCAGAGCTGCTGCCGTTTGTCGATCAGAAGATTGAGTGTTGGGGCATCGAGGACTGGGTGAACGATCTTCGTCCTCAGATCGAACCGAATTGGGAGAATAGAACGATTCCAGAGACTTGGGAGGTTATTGGCGAACAATTAAACGGCGTTCCTTTTAGCGATGTGGGAAACACCCGTGAAGTTTCGTGGGCTGCGCTGGGCGTGATCTGGACGGTGAGGTGGCGCAATGATTATTCAACTACGATCGCGGCGGAGCAGTTCATTGCTGTTATTCAAATCTTGTTGGCCGACATCGCCGATGTCGACCTCTGTCTGCTCAAAACGACTGTGGATATCGAACTCAGTTTATCGATCGGCGACCAGGTTGTCATGAAACCTCAGCCTTCGAACGAAGGAAGAAAGTGGGAGATCACCTTACCCACTTCAACGGCGGACGACGATGTACAACGACAACAAGCACAGCAAGTCGGGTTTGAGGCTGCGAGTTCTATCCTGTATGAAATCTCGCTTATTCCTGAAGAGCAGTACTCTAGAGCGCTGAATAATCACTTTCGCAGCGGGCTGCAGTCTAAGATCATGGTCGTCCAGTCTTACGCCACCGTCTACAAAGCTTTCATACCGGAAGATTTCTTTGAGCAATCCGACAGGAAGTCAAAGAAGAGACCAATGTCCCCCCAGCCTGTGCGGCCCTTCGAGGCTGGGGATCTCGGTTGGCGGGGTGGTCCGGGTCCCGGTTATAGCCAGAGCAAAGCCGAGAAAATGCTGAAAGCCCGGTACTCAGGTGCAGTGGCACCGATTCGGAAGACACTACAGAGACTTTTGTCAGATGTGGCCTTCCGAGGTGTCCTTGAAAGACTACGTGTCGAAGGGTGGTTAGATTGGCACATTTTGAATGCCATATCGATCATAGCGGTGAATTATCGAGTTCTTCACACACACGCCACGCAAAAGAGCGAGGAGGCTGTAGACCGACTGTACAACGAACTAATCAAAAGCGAAGAGCCTGAAGGAGTGGTCCCAATATCGGAATTTTCGGAAGATGCAATGCGACGAGCGATTTCGGGAAGCATGATTCACACCCTTCGCCTACTAGATTTGGAATGTCGTCAAATGACGCCAGATTTAAAAGCTATCGACCACTTCCTGCGGTTCCGATATAAGTACTGGATCGATGACATCGCGCATGATGAGATATTCTCGCAAGCGGCTACATCCGCAGCGACTTGATCAACATTCTTGGTTCTTCATTATTTCGATTGAGTAGAGTGCTTGGAGCCGCAGAGCCTTTCAGTATCGAGCGGTTAGTTCCACTTAATCTTCCCCGATGTCAAAGGATACGACGATGACCACACTGAATGATGATGATAAGGCAAAGGTCAAACAATGGCTTGGGTCACTTGGCGGGATGGGCGAGGGCTTCAGGTGTTCGGCGTGTAATGGCGGGCGGCTCATGGAGCCGAGTTTGATCGTCGGATTGCCGCAATCTGAGTCAATTCGACTAATCCCACTCACATGTGACAGTTGCGCGCGTGTTACTTTCCTGGATGCTAAACCCCTGGGCATCTAACACCACGCCAAAGGTCCCGACAAGCAACCTTCCGTGGAGATCTCTGATGCTATTCGCTACTCCAATTGGCTTGATTGACGAAGAGCGACTGTTGGCTCTGAGGAATACTGCCGAAGGCAGACAGTTGGAATACAAACAGCAACTTCCAGGTAAAGGCTACGACGATGTGGTTGAGTTTCTAAAGGATGTCACGGCGATGGCGAATACCATTGGCGGTGACATCCTTTACGGCATCACAGAAGGAAAGGCAGCTGACGGGAACACGGTCGCGATAGCGGTTGATGGGATCGCCGGCGAGGATGCGGACAAAGTTAAGCAGCGGTTTGAGAATTCGATCCGTGAAAATGTAAAACCACGTCTCATAGGACTCCGAATTGAGGCGAGAAAGCTATCTAGCGGAAATCAGGTCTTCATAGTTCGCGTGCCGCGGAGTTGGAACGCACCCCACGTTGTTCACTACCAGAAGCACTGGCGCTTTTATTATCGGAACTCGTCAGGCAGCCATCCGATGGATGTCACTGAACTTCGGCAGGCCATCTTGAGCACGGATAATGTTTCGCAGCGGCTTGAGGAGTTTAGATTTGAACGGTTGACGAAAATTGCTTCCGATGAAACTCTCGGAGTCGGTGCGAAGGTCATTCTTCATTTGCAGTCTTTTAATTCGCTTGATCCAGGAAACAACATAAATGTCGCAGACGCGAAGAGACTTCCGCGGGAGTTTCTATCGGAGTACTACGGAGGGGTTGCGCAGCGGATTAATTACGATGGATGGTTAGAGTATGGCTCCGCGCCCGGTGGCCGCGGCACTTATCTGCAAATCTTCCGTTCTGGGAAAATCGAAGCAGTAAGTTCTGAACTCATCAAGGACAAGGCGTTGTGGATTAAGCGGTTCGAACAGAGACTCATCAAGACCACTCAAACGTATCTTGATCTTCTGCGCAATCTAGGAGCTGACGCGCCGATAATGTTGCATCTTTCTTTGATTGGGGTAAATGAGTTCAAATTGAGATCTGAAGTTCACGCCGCCGACGTGAACGCAGAGAGGTCACCCATAGAGAGGGACCAACTCATTCTGCCTGGAGAGCTAATTCAGGATTTTGATGAGAAACCGGAGAAGATACTTCATCGATCTTTCGATATTGTGTGGAACGCAGCGGGCTTCGAGAAGTCACTCAATTATGACGATGACGAGAACTGGATCGGTCTTCCTTGATAGCCGATAACCACGAAATGAGGCCACCCAAACGTAGAGATGAATTCAAAGCCTCCATCATTAAGACGCTTGCAAAACGTGCCTCATACATATGCTCAAATCCAGATTGCCGCGGCCTGACTATCGGCCCTTCCACTGCAGATCAAGAGAAAATTGAGTTTATCGGTAAGGCTGCTCACATTACAGCCGCGGCGCCGGGCGGCGCCCGATACGATCCATCACTAAGTTCTTCCGAACGAAGTTTGATTGAGAATGGGATTTTCTTGTGTTCAGGATGTGCGGACAAGATCGACAAGAACCTGGGCATAGACTATCCCGCTGATCTTCTACGCAGGTGGAAAAAGGATCATGAGGATTGGGTCAAGAGAAACCTGAATAAGTCGGTTTACTCACTGACGAGACAGCGAACGCCATCGCTCAATCTCACTTTCGACGGCGGGACGTCAATCCTGAATGTCGGTAAACGCAGGGCTAGTAAGAAATATGACAAACACAAAGGCGAGTTAAGCAATCGGATCGTTCGAGTGGATCTTCAGCTAGTTAATTCGGGGGACGGTCCGGCAACTGACATCGATGTTGTACTGAAGTTTGAAAGCTCAGTTCAAATTGTTTCAGAAAGGGAATTGCGACAACTGTGGGACACAGCTAACCTGGATCTCTTTGGCGATCCGGAGCCATTTGTCAATCATCTATTTCGAAAGAAAAACATGCCGGCGATACAACGCATCGGCGTTGAATTTTCAGATCACATTAGCTTTGGGATATTTAAAGGTCTCATATCCTCTAGAAGGGAATTATCAGGAAATTCGGTGGCTAAAATAAGCAAGGCGCGAATAACCCAAACAGAGGTGATGTTTCGGATTACAAAGTTGAAGCACAATCTAAGCAAAGCGCTCCAATCCCTGTATGTGATTTATCCTTCCTGGGAATCAATGGGATCATTTGGCATCGTATACAAAATCAACGCAGACGAGGTAGTTAGTAACGTTGGCGGCAGGTTGGAAGTTCTCATCAAGAAGAGGAACACCTAATCATATATATGGCCCGTCACGTAAGAGAACTTATCCAATAATCGTTTCCTGAGGTTCAGCGATACGCCGAATGGCTGGTGGCGGTAATGATTCTCGGAAATTGCTGAACACTAAAACACACTGAACACTAAAACCATTGACTTTTCATTAGCCTGGGCGTATTGTGCGCGCACTTAACTTTCCCGAGTTCCCGACAATAAACTCGGACTGTAGAACGATCAACCTCTTCAAAGGAGTACCGCATGTTTCCCGCAGGAATCTGGTATAACGAACTCGGCTCACAAATGGAATTGAACATTTCCGGCAATAATGTTTGGGGGTGGTATTATTCAGGAGTCGGAACCGCGCAATTCACCTATCCGTTGAGTGGCCAGATAAACACGAAGCCACAGACTTATAGTCAGGCTTTAGGCTGGTCAGTAGCCTGGACTAATGCCTATCAGGATGCTCACAGTGCAACCGCGTGGTCAGGCCAATATCAACAAGATTCTTCAGGTGATGAAGAGATTGTTGCGTTTTGGCTATTAACCAGTGAGCTGCCGGACAATGAGGATTGGGAGGCTACTCTCGTTGGTAAGGATGTGTTTACTCGATCAATGCCGGCTCCACAGGATATACAGAAGGCACGCAAGAGGACTGCCAAGTCCCATCCGCCTGCAGCAACACAAAAGGGAGATCGATAAGCAGCGACCAGATCAATTCTTTCGCTTTGACTCTCGAGGGCTGTCATCAATTTCGCAAGATTCGTTTGCCTTGCCCACTATGAATCCCTTGTCTCTCTGACTGCGTCTCGCCAAGCAAATGAAGGAGCCGATAAAGATTCTGTGGATGAGCGATCCGCCGCTCTTCTTCACAGGCTTCGGCACTGTCACTAAAGAAATTTTGACGCGATTGACGCGGACCGATCGTTATCAGATTGCCTGTGTCGGTTGGGGATATGACGGGTGGCCTTACGATCGAACTGAAATACCCTTTGATATTTATCCTTCGAAGAATCCGAACTTAAATCCCGATACTTTGTTGAAGGTTCTTGACGAGTATCAGCCGCAAATACTCATTAGCTTTGGTGACGTGTGGATGGTTGAGTGGGTTGTCGATCTACCCAACCGCGCGAAGTTCAAGTTTCTTCCGTATTTTCCGCTTGACGGAGCACCGCTCTATCCGCCGTGGGGTAAGTTAATTCGAAATGCTGACGTTCCGGTAGTGTATTCCAAGTTTGCGCAAGATCTCATTAGTAAGAGTTTCCCGGATCTGAAGACCGAGCTTATTTACCACGGCGTTGATACTACTGTTTTCCGTCCCCTCACCGAGAAGAAAAAGCGTCCAGCTGCTTTGGAAGGGAAGTTCATCGTGGGCTGCGTGGCGCGGAACCAGCCACGCAAGAATCTGCCTGCGCTCATCAAGGCGTTCTCTCGATTCTATCTAGACAAACCTGAAGCAGTCCTGTACTTGCATACGAACCCAGACGACATTGGTTGGGACATTTTGGATTTGCTCAAACGCTACGGCGTCTTTAAGCGAACGTGTATATCAAGGTCAGCGTCGGTCCAAAAGGGCGTACGTAATGAGAAGCTTAACGAAATTTATAATCTCTTCGATGTTATGGTTCTTCCTTCGGCCGGGGAGGGTTTCGGTCTTCCAATACTCGAGGCCATGGCTGCAGGCACACCGGTGATCGCCACAAATTACAGCGCGTGTGTGGAGCTACTTGAAGGACGCGGAGAAGTGATTGGGGTGAAGGAATTCATTACTGCAGGACGACACAATGTCGAATATGCAATTCCCGACATCGATGATCTGATAACCAAACTTGACCTGTTGTACAGCCGTGCCGATTTAAGAAAAAAGCATAGTGAGTCCGGGTTGGAATTCGCGCGAACGCTGGATTGGGAGGTAATAGTAAAGAGTTGGGATAGGTTACTAACGAAGGTTGCGTCAATCTAAACGGCTAGTGCATCGTCGTTGAACCGTTTCGCTAACCTCAGCAAGTACGAAAAATTTATTCGCCGTCACCCGGTCTGTCGCGGTTGTCGCCTTGAGCCCACACAGCTATTTCATATGAACCATCATTCTAAGTTTTGAAAAGTCTGTTTGAGTTTGTAAGTCTAACCTCGCTAAAATCCGGACCGTTGAAAAGCAGAGCCTTCCGGGGCCGTTCGCGACCAGTCCGTCAGTTTAGAGCCGGGTCACCATAGGGGCATGTGCTTGGAGCGCTCTAACGTTTCTGAGTCGTATTAATCGTGATGTTTCGCGATTCGCCATCCGGAAGCGGGGACTCAATCGTGCAAAGAAGTACTTTGTTGGAGCAAGTTATCTAGAGAGTCAATTGCCATTCTTAACTTCTTGTGCACCTCAACAGTACGTTCGAACAAGCGGACATCTCCCGAAACTATCTCGTCCTTATTCAAGAAGTGTCTTAATAACCCGCAGCTGACGCTGTAAACACCCATGATGCTGTAATCGTCGCTATCGATGAAGGAGATGTCGTCAGATCGATAAAGGCTGTCTTTCCCAATTTCATCCAAAGGAAGGAAGAACAGTCCGATGATTAGAGAGTAGATCAAGATGTGATCACCGCCCAATTCCATGATGAAGCGGCTGTTCTCCAAAACTTCCTGGCTATCACCTTCCACATCGTCAGATAAAAAACTCAAGAACCACGAGCGAATGTCGATATCGCTGATACAACTCTCTATGAGATCTCTAAGATCCCGTAGGCCTTGCGGAAATGACGTCGCAGTTGTTCTGCCGGCAATATCGGAGAGTTTCGATATCGTTGATGGATACACCAACTTCGGTTCAAGCTTCTCGATTATTTGTTCGGTTAGCTTTCTGAAGCGTTCAATATCGGTTGGTAGCTCGCTTTTGAGTTCGAGAAATGCTTCTTGGTCTATTGAGGGCGAACTTGTTGTGATAAATCTCTCATCCAAAACCCCGGCAAGATCAATGCTGAGTAGCGTGTTCATCAGTGAGGCGGCAACGACCGCGTAGCCTTTAACATCCTCAGGAGCGACAGTCATACCCGTGCGTTGGTGGTAAAGCTGATTCCGCACATCGTGGTAATACTTGGCGTGATGAAGATCCGTGTCGTTGACTACGGTCTTCGCCGAAACAGCTACACCGCGCGTGAGCTCGTGGAAATTACCCGCTGCATATTTCCTTCTATCAAAAAACTTTAGATCTGACTCTACGGCGCCCTCCGGCAAAGAAAGAAACGTTCGCAGTGTGGCTTCAACGCATACGTCGAGAAGGAGGAATGAAACTAACTGATCCGTTGGATTCTTCGACTTTGAGGTTCTAAGCGCGAATTGGAAAAGCTCTAGCGGAGGCCTTTGCCAAGGATGATTCGGCGCTGTGCTCATTAGTCTTTCGCTACCCAGGCTTCAACGGTTCTTTTTAGGTTTTGAAAAGGTTCAAGTTCTTTTCATCTGACTATTATGAGCTGGAATTTGAAACCTGTCGGACAGGTCCAATTCGTCATCTACCAGCTCTTCCATCCGCACACGGGCTACTCGCGCATATGCCAATACCGTCATAAGAGACGGTTCGTTCTTGTCCAGTTCGTAATCTGAGATTCGCGTGTAAGGAATCTGCTCTTCCGCTCTCAGGCGTCGATGCATCTCGGTCTGGGATAATCCAAGCGCAAGACGAATCTGTTTGAGTTTTTCCGCTAAACGCTTCGGCCTTGGACGCGCGTGACCCATCAGGTTTCACCTCCCGACAGGTCGAAGCATGCGCGTTTAGTCTTGCCGCTATCCGTTGTTGCGGATAGACTATTCTCGCCCTTTTGCTGCGCCGTGAGTCTGGGTCTTCCACGCTCAACGGCGATGCTCATCACGGAAACAACCGAGATAACGAGCTGCGCATTTATTGTTTAGCCGATTTTCAAAGAGACAATGATGAACTATAAGCCAGCCAATCTGAAGAATAGCAGAAAGCGAGCCGTGCCAAATAGAGCGGCGGCGCAACACTTAGTCAGAAAGCATTCGCGATTCCTGATTGCGCTCTTAGTAAGTGGAATTGTGATCGCCTGCAATTTTTCGCCTAAGCCTTCTAGGCTTGTCGAAGATTTGGGCAGAACATTAGAGCGCGGCGAAACTGAGAAGGCCCTCACGTTCTTTTCTAGCCATGTAATCTCCAGGCTTGGGATTGGCCCGCTTAAAGTGGACTTGGTAAAGACAACGGCTGAACTCAAGCAGCACGGTGGGATCAAGTCGATTAAGGTCTTGAGCGAAGACCAAGCCGGCGACCTTACGGAAGTAGTCGTCGAGATCGCGCGAGGAAATGGCGATGTCACCAAGGCTCGCTATAAGTTCGTGAAAGAGCAAGGAACCTGGAAGATTGATGACGTGTCATTGGAAGGGACCTCGCAATCTGCTGAACCATTGCATGCGGAGAGTACAGTTGAAGATGTTGTTAAGTGGGCTCACGAGAATGGCGCGACATCAATCAAGACCTGGTTACAGAAACAATCAGAACCACCAATCTGTGGGGCCTCAGCAGTCGACCGAACGACCCTGCCGGACGAAGTCAGATATCACGATGTCGATGATCCTAAAGCAAGAGAAAGACTGATGGCCGCTTTGGATCCGGTCCTGACAATGGGTGGGTTGTTCGAAAGCTCAAGGCGTCGTTCTGTACAAAGGTCCGAATGTTTACGCGGGAAATCTCGACGGTGGTCAGATAGCCATAACTCCGGGCGACCTTTACTTTGCCGGCTCTCCTCCAGACGAGAGAATCTTTCACGAACTGGCTGAATTGCGAATCTTCCTAGCTCGCGAAATATTTAGACCAATGATCCCGATTGAAAAGCCAAAGGAAGGACTCAATGAAGCCGACATGATGTTGAGGCGTGACCTGAAACTCACCTACCTAGCGGCATTAGCAAGTCTCAGCATTGATGGAGATCCGGCCATTCTAGATCGCGTAGCCTTAGATCTCGCGTCATACGCGAAACCAGTCGGGATAGTGTCAGGTATGCAAGGAACCCCGAGCTTGCAGCAGATTCAAGACATACTGGGCGCTGCCAAACAGGATAAGCGGTAGCGATCCATATGGCCACTTTTCTCAAGTGTTGAAGAAACTTGGCAAACTCGTCATGCGGGCGAATTCACGGCGGCATTCCTGCAATGTTTTGTTTCGAAACTTGAGCCTCTCGGTTCCGAGACCGCGAAAAGACCCGGAGATTGATTCGGCAACGCTTGGAAAACTTCCAGGAGTCGTGCGCCTGTCTTCTCGACTCTGAAGAGCGCTGAAACTTCGCTGAAATCAGGCGAAAGCTCCTTGCATGTCACACAGCAACGTGCGCTAACAGCATGTTGCCCATAAGCTTGAGACTTTTACAGGCCAAAGTTGGTTGCATCAGCTTTAAGTCAAGCCTATGCTACGCGCGATTCCGAGAGCCTTCGGTAAGTCCGGCAAGTGGGCGACTTCAAGTAGGCACACATATAGGCCTTGCCAACGATTGCAATTGGCAATCGAAAGTCTATGATTCGGCAGTTGCTAGAAGATCGTCAGAACGCTTTCTAATAGGTTCGTCGCTACACGCATTACGATAAACTCAGTTTCGCTCGTGATAGAGGGCGGACTGCTCATTTCGTTTTGCGCCAGGCCGTCATCAGGGAGAGTCAAGGATTGACCTGACTCACAAGGCGGCGTTTGAACCTGACCGGGATCGAGTGTTCCGCAAGCGAGAGCTGACGCTGCTAATAGAATTGTCAACGCCATCGCTCCGCTTAGTCTTTTCAGCTTACTCATGCTTTTCTCCTTAACCTCGTTAGCTGGTTCTGTGCTGTTCGTTGAATGAAGCGACGAGCGTTAGAGATGTCGGCGCTTAGTCATCAGTAAGCCCAATGACTCTGCGCTACGCTTCGGTCGCGCAAGGAGTTTATCACCCATGTCGAAAGGTAGACCTCACATCAATTTAGCTTCGGAGTTAGAAGCCGCTAAACAAACCGGAAATCTACCACTAGCGGAAAGCGCTGATGTTTACTGCCGAGTGGCACAGCAGCTTGAAAAAGCTGGTGAATACGAGCAAGCGCGTGAGGCCTTGCGTGAAGTCTGGCCGGAGCAATCAGAACAACCAATAGTGGCCGGTCTGGATTCCGTTAGCGCGGCGCGAGTCTTACTGCGTGCGGGGGCGCTTGCTGGATGGCTAAGCAGCACACAGCAGGCAATGGGCGGCCAAGAGACGGCAAAGAACATGCTGTCTCAGAGTATCAGAATGTTCGAAGAGCTTGGTGATGTTCTCGGAGTAGCAGAAGCGCACTCGGATCTCGCGCTCTGTTATTGGCGAGAAGGAGCGTTTGATGAGGCTCACATAAATCTCAAGACCGCCTTGAGTCGACTCGATGATAACGACGAAACGGATCTAAAGGCGATTATCATCGTTCGTGCGGGCTTGGTGGAAATGACGGCGGGTCGATTGAATGAGGCCTTGCGATCTTATGAAATGGCCGCGCCGCTTGTGGAGCATAGCGCGGACCATGCCTTGAAGGGCTCGTTCCATAACGGACTTGGTACTCTACTCAATAGCATGGGAATTGCGGAAAGGAGAGAGGATTATATAGATCGCTCACTTATAGAGTTTGCCGCTGCGAGTTTTCACTTCGAACAGGCTGGTCACACAAGACATCAAGCATGTGTGGATATCAATCTCGCCTTCCTTTTCTTCACAGTTGGCCGATTCCCTGACGCGCATAGGTATTTAGATCGCGCGCGGAACAAACTAATCGAGCTTGGTGACGACGTACACCTGGCACAAGTAAATGATACCCGTGCGCGAACTCTAGTGGCTGAATGTCGTTTTGATGAGGCGGAACGATTCGCACGCTCAGCAATACGAACGCTGGAGAAGGGCGATGAGCAGGCGTTACTGGCAGAAGCACTAACGACATACGGAGTTGTGCTGGCGCGCACTGGCAGGGAGCCAAGCGCGCGTCTCCAACTGCAACGCGCAATTGAAGTCGCGGGAACCGCAGGCGATCTTGAAGGCGCTGGCCGTGCTCAACTGACTCTTATCGAGGAACTGGGAGAGCAGACCTCTGCGAAGGATCTCGTTTCGATTTCCCGATCGGCAATCGATCGTTTGAAAGACTCACAAGACTCGTCAACAGGCAAACGGTTGATTTCGTGCGCAGAGAGAGTAATCGATACGGTTGACGCTCTGCTGAGTGTAGATCAGGAACCGAAGGAACCCTCTTGGGAAGGCTTCTCGTTGAAACGATATATACGCGATGGCGAACGAGCGGTGATAGAACGCGCGCTGAGAGAGGCGGGCGGTTCAGTTACGAGAGCTTCCCGCTTGCTTGGTTTCAAACACCATCAAAGTTTGATCTCTTTAATCGCCAGCCGACATAAGGAACTGCTCAAAAAAAGGTCTACGGTTCGCAAGCGGAAACGGGGCATAGTCTCGGGGCCCAAGAAACCAGCCAAAGCCAGTGCCGAGGAAACTCAGCGGAAGGAGAAGTCTCAGATCTCCATTCTACATGTTGAGGACAACAAGCAGGTTGTGCGCTCAATCGCGGATATGTTGGCCTCGGACAAATTTGACGTTCACTCCTGTGCCAATGGCACGACTGCATTGAAAATACTTACAAGCGGTGCTCGGTACGACGTAATAATCGTTGACAACAACTTACCCGGACTTAGCGGACTTGAATTGGTACGTCGCGCGCGAAATATGGCGCGTTGGCGAAGCACTCCGATCATCATGCTTTCAGGAGACGACTGCGAAAAGGAAGCTTGGCGCGTGCATGTTGATGAGTTTCTACGCAAGCCAGAAGACATTGAAAAGATCTCATTCACCATAACGAGACTCTTGGAGCAACGCCCAGGAGAGTCGGATTAGACGCAACCGATTGACGTAGAGGAACCCCGAGATGGTAGCGAGCGAGTAAGATTCGCGATGATGCACTTGGTCAATGGGACGGCCGTGCGCCGAGATCATGCGCGCAAGCCCGCTCGCTATCGTAAGACAGCGATTGAAAATGTCGATGCCGGTCACCAAAGAACCGGTCGGAGGGTGCGAAATACTTGTAACAGTTATGCGGAAATCCTTTGGTTAATCTTTTCGATTAATTCGTGCGAGTAGGACAAAAGCTTTTGCAAGAAGTTGCTTAGAGCATTGGGTGGAAGTAGATTGACGCGGAAGGAACTGGGAGTATGATGTGGGTTCTAATCGCATGTAACCCGATTGACCTTACGTCTTGTTCGTTTTTGAAAGCTTCCGGCCTACAAGCTTATGTAGAAATACAATAAGAGAATCGCAGCAGTATTTAGAGGCACTGTGATGCTGAAGACATTGAAAACAATACTTCTCGTCACTTTTTTAGGCGGCGCACTTGTATGTGGGTCGGCAATCACTTCGTCGGCCACTTTCGCTGCTCAAGACGGGCCTGTTTCTGTAACGTACGGAGGCGTTTATCAAACAGGTTCCATCAAGATTGAGCCTTACGATCTCACTAAACTTCCCAGCTTACCCACGGGGTATTCAGCACTCGATGATAAGGCTTACCTGATAACGACGACAGCGGTTGTAGCTCCGCCGCAAGTAGTACATTTCAAGACGTCATCAATCACTGACAGAGAAGTTTTTGGAAATTTGCGGATTTTCCACGCGGAAAAAGACGCGTTCGATCCGGACGCTCCGAGATGGATTGACGTTACTGTACTCTCGCCTGACGCGCGCGCGCCTGACTTCTCAACAAAGAGCATCAACTCCCAAAGCGATGATCTCGGAGTCTTCGTCATTGGAAGACTGACGCTCAAAGGACCTCCAAGTCCCGGGGTGGCCGACCTCGCGGTTGCTTGTGCTAGTAGTGCCAAGCGGGTGACGGCGCCCAACGAAGTGATTTATAGGTGCAAGGTTACTAACAATGGTCCACAGACGGCTACTGAAACAGGCGTCATAGGCTCACCCACTCCGGATGGCATACTGGTTTCATCAAAATCAAGTCAGGGTTCGTGCAAGTTCAGAGGCGGAAACCTTTATTGCAAGCTTGGCACATTGGCAGTTGGAGCGTCAGCAACTGTGGTGATGGTGATCAAGCCACATGAGGGTATTGGAGGCTTCCCGCGCGAAGGAAAGATGACAGCGACTGGAGCTGCCGCCGGGTCGAGGGAGATCGACAACAATCCTGGGAACGACTCGGCCACGGAAATGACTCTAATGTTGCCGGACCCAGACCTCCCGCCTCTTGTTGAAATTGAAAGTCCCAAGTCGGGAGCTTATTTAGTAGGGCCAACAGTGCTGACGATTGACGTGAAGGCGTCCGATCCTGATGGTACCGTGGACAGTGTTGAGTTTTTCGATAACGGCGAGTCCCTTGGCCTTGGCACCCGCTCAGCTCCAAATCACTTCGCGATTTCGGTTCGCGAACTTTCATTTGGCAGACACGTTCTGGGGGCCGTTGCAACCGATAATAAGGGCCGAAAGAATGAGGCGGGGGCTGTGAATATCATTGTGAACGGCTCTGCCAGCGTGGAGATCCTGAACCCGTCGAGCGACTCCGTTATATCGCCGGGGACAAATCTAACCCTCAAGGCAATAGCTACCCAACCGTCCGGAGTTCTGAAGAAAGTGGAGTTCTTCGCGAACGGATTCCTTGTGGGTGAAGGTGTACAAGCTCAGTCTAGTCAATACAGCCTTAGCTGGCCGAATGTCGAAAGGGGACGCTATTCAATCGTGGCCGTGGCGACCGACGGGTCCGGCGTGACCACCACTTCTGTCCCAATCACGATTAAGGTAAGTACTATACCTAAAATTTCTCTGATCAAACCGGTAGAAGCTGCTCGCTTTCCAGCATTGACGAACGTAAGCGTTATCGCCAAGACAAATTGGGCTCTAGATGAAGTCAAGAAAGTAGACCTTTATGCGAATGGAAAGTTGATCGGACACATGACGAACGACGAATTGGATGTCTTTCGGTTCACCTGGCGATCTCCACGGGCGGGACCCTACGCCTTGACAGCAGTTGCCACGAATCCGATGGGAGTAACTGGAGAGTCAGTCCCGGTGAAAATAATCGTGTCAGTTCGAAGGAAAAACTAGGGAAGGGCAGAAACAAGCGACGTTCCTGTGAACGTCTATTGGAACTCAACACAGCAAGGGCCTCGCCTTTACGGCTAGGTAAAGACGAGGCCATAGAAACAACAGCTCTGACGCGGTGCGTAGAGATGCGTCCTAGTAAACTCATCCTACCGCATGCCGCAGCAGTGGCTCAACCCGTAGTCATACCGTCACGAACATAACCAAGGCGACTTAGAGTCTTTGCGCGCCGACGTCGTACTCGTGTCGGTAGAAGGCCGTAAGAAAACGGAGGAGAGACATGTTTGCGATCAAAGTAATCCGAAACTGGGTACGAGCTAACGCTGCGCAACTTCCTTTGGTCAGGATATTTGCAGCCTTGACTTTAGTGGCTCTGACGCTTTCGATTGCTCTGGTTCGGCAAGGCGCATTCGACTGGGAGCGTTCGGTTGAAGCGCAGGGGCCGACGCTTGTGACGACACCTCATGCGCCCTCAGCCATTGTCCCTCCACCGGATGCTCAACCAACAGAGATGAATTCTGAAGTCTCAACTTCAGGTCAAGGCAGACAGGTTTTCATCGGCTTTGACGGTCTCCCGTTTGCGATTCCCACGAGCCCTCTCCTCGAAAACGTTCCTCTCTGGCCGTTACCTGCCACGCAATATCAAGATGCCGTTTTCTCCTCGGACCCTGGATATGATGTTGTTACCTACGGTCGAAACTATGGCAACCCTCAACCGGGCATTACACGCGCGTTTCGTGGCATGGCAGATCATTTCGCTCCTCTGATTGTGGACTTTCCCAACAAGGCCAATGATCTAAGCTTTACCATATTAGGCGTTGATAACAGCGGTGTAATCGCGACGGTCGAGATCTATCAGAATGGGCGTTGGAGTCAAAACGTTCCGCTATTTAGTCCCGGCAGTAGCGCCAATCTCAATTACGCTCTGACGTTCCATGACATCACGAGGATCATTGTTAGAGTGAATGACTCGTTTGGTCTGGCATTCGACAACTTCAGGTTTACGGTACCGGATCCCTCTCCCAGTCCCACGCCGACGCCAGCCGCTTCGCCAACACCAACTCCTCCACCTGACATTAATGATCTGATAGCAAAGCCGGAGGAGAATGAAATTGATCTGTTCTGGACCCCTTCGTCGGGAGCCGGCTGGTACATGATCGAGCGTTTTGATCAAGCAGCGTCACCGGGAATTGGCCAGCCGGCTTCCGGCAGCGCCGCGCCACCCGAGAGTCTGAGCTTCGCGCCTATTAATTCCACCTTCTTTTGTAACACTACGCCGCTCTGTACCTATGAGGACAACGATTCAGGTACCGGGTTGAGCTTTGAACGCGAATATTTTTACGTGGTCACCCCGATCAACCTTGCGGGCCAGGGTCGGAAATCAAACGTTGCAAAAGGAATACCGTTAGCAAATGCTTGCTCGAATCAACAGGCTAACGCAATAAGCGGAGATACCGGCAGGTTCGGGTGGCATATGCATTATGAGACGTCGCCTGATGATGGCCTGGTGCTCTCAAACGTTTCTCTGAACGGCAAGCCAATGGCGAATCGAATAAGCGTTCCGTACTTTAAGCTGACTCCGAAGGGCGGCCAGCCGATTCGGGGGCAACTCACTCCGGCCGCAAGCGGCAATACGATGAGAAGTCATCTGCTGTACATGTCTCCGCCTCTGCCTGAACAAGTCGACAAACTCGCTTTCATTGCCAAGTATGGGATTGATCACATTCCGGGAATGCCAAAAGCGTGCCTGACTATTATGGAAACTTTTGAGTTTTATAATAACGGGAAATTCACCGGTCCCACCGACCTCCCTGCCAGTCCCTGTGAACCCAGCGGGCTGGTACAGCCATGCAGCAAATTTCGCCCTATGATTGACTACAGCATTGAAAGCCGCGATGGGGCAGCATTGGAGTCAATCATGTGACTTGACCCAATTCTTTGCCGCCGCTGGAACCAATTAGTGGCCGCAAGTTTAATCAAAACTCAGAGATTTCGCCTCCCGACGTTGGCTACGATCCGTGTTTTGGAACCATTAAGTTGCCGAAAGTACAAATTGGAACTTAAGCCTGGCCGGAAGTTCTCCAAAATCCTACTCAAAAATAACCCGAATAAAGAGCTGCAGGCAGTCTGGGTATGTATAGCTCAAGACGACATCTTTATGGGTCACGCAATTACTTTTTATGGAGTTTATCTTTGCGTTCCTGCGGCGCGGTGCGCTACGCAGGTGCGAGAGGGCGACAGGAAATTCAAACCTCAGGTCGCGTGACTGGGATCGCGATGATCCGGTTGTGCTTACAAATGACCCAGCATTGATTTTCAATTCCGTCGTATCCGCGTGCCTCCCGCTAAATTGCGCGAGCTATCGAAACTGATAGTTAACTATCGTCATTGATATGTCCGAGCACTGATTGTTGGGCAGACATACTTATATTCATGGCCTTAACAGGTGGCCCAACGATTGCAGGCTTGTCGGAAATCGATCTCGGTTTTATCTCTATCATTCAGACCGCCGACCTATCGCTTGCGGCACACTGTAAGCTGAGCTCGCATGATAGCGAATCATCAGCAACAGTTCGTTAAGGTACGGCTGGCAAGATCACAGCTTAGGGAAAGCTTCCTATCGTCGGTTAAGCCGTCAGTAAGATCGGCGTGAGTGCATCAACTCTCATCGGAGCGTTCAATCTTCAGTTGTCTCCGGAGGTAGGATGATTAAAGCGGGGTGAGATTCTCACCAGCCGGCGTCCTTCTAAAATATGCCAAGTGTAACCTATAACGGAAACGGAAATACAGGCGGTACTGTGCCGGTTGATAATACCGCTTATAACAACGGCGATACGGTAACCGTCCTCGGTAATACCGGAAGCTTAGTAAAAAACAGCGATACCTTCGCCTATTGGAATACGGCAGCCGACGGTTCTGGAACTTTCTACGGTCCGACTGCAACATTTAGTATCGGCGCCGGCAACATAACGCTTTTTGCGATGTGGTACACCACGGCCGGTTTAATTAACGGCGGCACCACCACGCATTATCAATTTGCCTATGACAGGGTGCTCGCTACCGCTGTCTTTGGCAATATCGAACCTGCGCGCACCAACTCACTTTTGGCAAATGCAGCCAATAGCATTCCGGTAGTAGAAAACGATTTTGCGTGGATGCAAACTCAGTTTGCCGGCGTAAATGTTGCCAACCAGGTTACCGTTCCGATTCCGACTTTTGTCAATGCCGGAACTGGAGGCGGATATGGTGCTGGCTGGTGGCCGCTTGGGCTGAATGCCAAAACAAACCCCGCAACTTGTTTGCGTTCATTAATAGTTGCCGAAGTAGTCGAAATGTTCATGGCAGCACAGGATAAGGGATGGGGATATTCATCGGGTGTGGGCAACGAAGAAAGCAGTGGCGAAGCCCTTTCCCTGTTTCTCGCCGTGCAATTTCAGCTAAATAACAGTTTGGGAACCAATTGGCTCTTCAACGGCACACCAGCAGTTTGGCTGAATACTTCTCTACCAACAGGCAATCCTGCCTCCACCGAATTCGATGGCACTACCCATTACGGTTCGCGCCAGGATTACGTCAATTCAACGCTGCCATTTGCTGGTAACGGACCCGGAACGGGTTGCTCGATGGCTTTTATTTATTACCTGTTCGCCCAGCTCGGTTTTTCTTCGATACCGCAAATTATCGATGCCGCGCCCGGCGTTGACGTCAACAACAATCTCATTGGTCCTTCGTGCTTGCGTGGGGTTTGGCAAAATCTTACCAGCGATAACGGAGACCCCTTTCCATTATTCAAAGCGCTGCTCGATAATGCTTTTCCACAGAGCGCTGTAGCAAGTATCCCCGGACCTAATCCCGATAACCCCTTCCCTCTCGCGCTGCTCTCTTTTTGGGTGGATAAAAGCACCTTCGGCAGAGACGAAGTGCAGGACGTAATAAATACCAACGGCGGACGGTTCGAAAACGCTTTCTTTCTCGTGCTCGAAGGATTTAACAAGAACACTTATCTGAGCTTGGCTCCGGCCATCAGCGTTTTTAGTGGAAGCTTTACCGCCATAACGGGTATCCAGATTGTTCCTAACGCTGTGCCGGTAACTTATGAAAACAGCGATCCGAGAATTCCTCAGCGCATCCGGCTGGGTTATGACATTATTTTTACTGAAAACAGCCTGAACGATGTAACCGCTTTTCCGGCTGTAGGGGGTAATGCCATTCAAAAGGAATTGGACACTTCGGTCACTATTGACGGCAATGTAATTACGGCTTCCAATGCTTCTACCATTTTTGAAATGGTGGCCGGCGCCGACCCTTATTTCACGAACATAAATGCTGCCCAGGGCAATGTGTTCTGGCTTAGTCAGGACTTGCGAGTAATGACCGTTACTCCTGGAATCGACAATTCGCCCTTCGGCAGTGTAGCCGCCGGAAAACCGGCGCTAACTCCGGTAGACAACACATCTCTCGATACAGCTGCTGCCTTTCAGTATGCTCAAAATCTTATCACCTATTTGAATAATAACTATTCTGATCCAAACCAAACCGACCCCTTCACCTTACTGCCCGACAATGGTGTTGCCTTCAGCGATGCATCTTCAGTAGCGGAATACACTCTTGACAACTCTAATCCTTTTTTACCCAGGACCTATCAGAATTATTGCTTCGCCATGGCGCGGGTACGCCTCAGAGGAGTAGTGGGCTCTTCTTCTCCGGCAAATAATGTGAAAGTTTTTTTCCGTCTCTGGAAATCACAAACGCCCGATACCAATTTCGGAAACAATAATTATCCCAGTCAAACGGATGTAAGCGGCTCCCTGATTTCACCCCTCGCTCCTGCGGATAACAATACGATTCCCATGTACGCTTCCGGAAACTATGGTTCGAACAACGATTATGGTGGAAGCACTATTAACAACCGCACTCTTCAGATAACCACCAGGGATTATGTTTGGGCATATTATGTTTGCTATCTGAATCTTTACGACAGCACTAATGTGTATAACAACAACGAATCGGTAGTATCGGGGTGGCCCGTTGGCACACATCATTGTGTCGTCGCCCAAATTGCTTACGACGGCGCTCCTATCATCAATACCACCATCATCAAAAATCCTGAAAACTGCGACAAACTCGCACAGCGCAATCTGCAGCTTACCTATTCCGATAATCCGGGCGTGGCAGCTACTCATCGCATTCCGCAAACTTTCGACACGGTTCCCAGCTCGCCGCTCTTAAACATTCCCGGTTCGTTATTAAATGAACCCGACGAACTGATGATTGACTGGGGCGCCATTCCCGAAGGAAGCACCGCCAACATCTACTGGCCTCAGGTAAATTCATCAGAAGTGCTTGACCTTGCCAACGGCTTATACGGAAGTCATTTGCTTATGGCCACCGACAGTCACACCATTCAGTGCAAGACCACTAAAGGAGCAACTTATATCCCTGTTCCGGTGGGCAGCGGCGAAAACTTTGCCGGCTTATTCACTGTTGACCTTCCCCCTACGATTGTTGCAGGACAGGAATATAATATTGTCGTAAGAAAGATAAGCACGCACGGCGCGCGCATAAAAACCGAAAAGTTTTTTGCAAAGGGCGAGGCATTTGCTACTCGGGTTACATCCTCCGATATCGCTGATGAGTTCATCCTCCCTGATCCCAGCGCATCAATGCGGATTCAGAAACCGTTTAAGAACTGGCGGTATGTAGCTGGAACATTTCAGGTGAGAATACCGGTAACTACAAAAGACACCATACTCGCGCCCGAAGAAAATACTTTAGCCATCATGAAGGCGCGGCTGCAGGCGATGTCGCCGGCTAATCGCTGGTATCCGGTATTGCAGCGTTACATCCTATATATTTCAGCGCGTGTCGACGGGTTAGGCGGCGATTCTTCATCTATAAAGCCGTCTTTCCAGGGAATGCTTCCGCCCATACAAACTGAAGGCGAAGAATGCCAACCGTCCTTCAAAGATAAGTGCTGCAAGATAGTAATTTATATCTTATCGGCGATGACATTTGTCCTATTCATCATTCTAATATTGTTGCTGATATTGTTGCTGAAAAAATAATCGAACGATTAGCGCGAATTTGCGATCACGTCTCTCAGCGCTCGGTACTCCAGTAATAAGTCAGTCGAAGATCTGCGTTAATTGCCATTTGTTCTTCTTCCAATTACGCAGCCGTTTGATGCCGACGCTTGCACACCAACCGAACTCGTTCCTTGACTGACGTCGTGCTCGCGGCAAACCTCCTTTGCCGATCGCCACCACCACCTGCCGATGTTCTCGCTGATGGGTAAGCTGTCGCAGGGGGCCCCTGAAGCGTTGCTGCTGCTGCTGCTGCAAGAAGAATATAAGAGATCATCATCAACTGTGGATTCCGACGCGCTTTTAGGGCTCGCTGCCACAGGAATGTTGTTAGCGATCTTCTTGCGTTGGTGAGTTCCCCTCTAAGCTCCGCACATTGGCCTCAAAGGATTTTTCTATGACCGAAGACCAAACTGGGGGATAAGTCACGTGAACGCTTCGACCCGGCGTCTTTGAAACCCGTCAGTCGTGCTCGTGGTTTTGGCGGCTGCTGATGAAGTGCCAACCCGGTCACACTAAACACCGGCGTTTTGAAATCTCGTCTTAAAACAGATCATTACCCTGCCGTCGCGTCATAACCGGGTGTGTCATACAAGCACGCAACTAGGTATAATCCGTCGCTTCACGAATCTCTCTTAGCGTATCCTCAATTTTCTTTTTTGCGCGGATGATATCCTCCAGGTCAGTCCCGGAGATTTGCCCGGTTCGTTCGCCGAGAACCTTTGGCTCCGATGATCGTGAGAGAACTTTCGATATAGCGTCTTCCGTGGCTACCAGCGTGCTAGTAACCTTGCTCAACGTTGCCTTGACGGCGTGCTTTTCCTTCTCGGCGATTGTAACCTCTTTCGCGGCGACCGCCGCTTTATCGGATATATCAATAAGTTTTGTTTGAGTCGTTTGCAGATGATTTTGCGCGGTATTCGCTGATCGTTCTGCCTGTTGAGCATGCAATTCCGCCGGTACCCGGCCCAAATAATAACCGGTTACAGTACCCAGCAAAGCCAGTGCGTACAGCATGATATCTTTCTGCTCTTGGTACGACTCTTTGCGACTCGCGACGAAATTCGCCTCTGCATTTGCAGGAGTCTCTCTGGCATAATTATATGTGCCGTACATCATCATTGCGGTAATCGCAAGCACCACAAGACTAATGATTCCAGCTAGGCCCTCTCGCAACCATTGAAGGACGTGATTCGACTGTTTGGCGGGTTGTTCTGTCGAGGATTTGTCATCAGCGATCTTCTTTGGGTCAGTAGCCACAGGAGTCTTACCTTTCTTCTGAAGATGTTTGGTTGGTCGGGCTCGGGACTTTGGAGTTCACCTCAAGCGCCAAGCTCAGATCGAGTTCTGGGTAAGGGCCATAGGCAGTGCGCCGGAATTTGACTTCATACGTGGGCCTCGCCTAACTCATGTATATCCTGCTGGTCCTTAAGAAGTGTTCCGATAAAGGGCAAGCGTTCGAGATTATCGTTGAGTTTTTCCGGATAAGTCCCAACAGCTGTTGCGAGCACCCGAAGCCAGACCAGCAACTCGCCCGTCGAAGGGATCTTACGCAGCGGGCGACTACGCAATGCCAAAAAACGCCGCACAGCTAGTTCTACGAACTCAGGGCTCAGGCTTGAGTATTCTTCTTTTCGTTGTTCCACCGCCTGCCGCACAAGTTGTTCATTGAAACGAATATTATGGTAAACGCAACGGCGCAAGAACGGCTCGGGGAGCCGACGTTCGCTGTTTGACGTAATAAACACAACTGGTCGCATTTCCGGCGTGGCAACGATCCTCTCCTGGGTTTCGGCGACTGTAAATTCCATTTTGTCTAGTTCATGCAACAGGTCGTTGGGAAAATCGCGCGGCGCCTTGTCAATTTCATCTATCAACAAGACGCGCGGCGAGTCTGAAGTAAAGGCCTCCCAAAGTGGACGTCGCTCGACGTACCGAGACTTTGCCATTGTTTCGCCGGGCGACAACTGTTGCGTATGAGCGTCATGAAAATAACGGACCGCGTCAAAGTAATAAAGAAGATCTCCCGCACTGCTTTCAGACTTGACCTGAAAGTGCAAAACGGGCTCAACGCCCAATTTGTAAGCGGTATAGTAAGCCGCCTGCGTCTTACCGGTACCCGGCTCACCAGTAATGAGCAAAGGAGCGCCCACGGCCAACGCCGTGTTAATCGCTATCTCAAGATCCTCGCCGGGCACAAAAAGCTTCGCATCATTCGCAAACGAATTGTAGGCCTTTGAAAAAGGGCGATTACGTAAGAGCGTTTGTTCCGTCAAAGGCGGTGTCTGGTAATTCACAAGTTGAAAAGGGTAATTCATGACGATCCTCCGTTTATTGAATAGCTGTGCGTCTCTTCCATAGTCAGCTTTGCCATTAAATTATTTCTCTGAGCTGATCCAGCACGGGTTCATAGTGACCACCTGTTTTCGCCAGAATTTGGCTGATAGTTTGGTCGCGAATTCCTACCGGCAATCTGAAATTCTGAGTCCGCAGAAAATCGACCAGATCGCGGCGCTCGACATTTCCTAATTCCTCCAGGACATAAAACGAAAGCCAGCCGAATTCAAATTCTTCCACCGGTTGAAATGATTCGCGTTTGAAAACCGAGCTGGACTTTAGAGCGTCAGCTTCGCTCTCCTCAAACCCGAGGCCGATCAGCAGACAGGCCGACTCATCAAGATGTGCAGCCACATTTTTGTCCAGCCACTCAAGATAGTTTCTCAGTTGCGTCGGATGTGACAGCTCGGCATCTGGAAGTAAAGAAGGATGACGCAGGAAAACGACGATTGAGGGCCTCCCTTGTCTCATCATTTCAAAACGAATCTGATGAGCAATATCGGACAGATCGGCAACGGCGAAACTCTGGGTCAGCATATCGCTCATCGAGCGGTGAAAGTTGTAAAGCTCTTGAGGCCAGGCCAAATCAATCCGCCAGAATGCGACGTCCGAGAATCGATCCTGAACTTCAATTTCGAGCCGATGGTAGAACTGCTCGACCCCCGAGCGCTTGAGCCCATGCCAAAGAAACGCCAATGAGAGTCGTTGACTATCCGCCCGCAAGATCGAACCCAAACGCAAAATGACCTCGGCGGTTTGCTTGGTGCGGTTAAGCATGTTCTCCCAGTTCGTCTTAAGTTGTAACCGGAGTTCATTCGCCGGAGCTTTGAAGTCCCACTTCCGATAACGGTAATGCAGAACTGGCGTAATCCAGCGGACATCGCTGAAAGAAAAGTTACTCACGGGTACGGGTCTCCGCATGGATATCATCGCCTGGTGTGGCGAGGACCCGTTAATAAGAATATTCTTCCAGACGGTTTTGGCTTGCTCGCGTGCCGCATCCACCCGCGCCACCGTACTGTTCGTAATCACGGCCGGTATGAACCCGCGCAGCTGAAGTCCCACGCCTAACAACCCACCAACCTCGCCTTTACAGCAGTTAATATAGGCGATGATGGGCCGGTCAACATCCAGTGAGCGAAGCAGAGCGGCAAAATCCACTGCGGGGACCAAAAGTGGTGCGTTGCCCGCAGCAGCCGCAAACACCAAGCGCGAAGCATTCTCATCTGCGGTGCCATGGCCGTAAAAATAAACGATATGTGGTCGGAAGGAAATCAAGGCGGATTTGAAATCCTCCCAACTCTCGACCACGCGAAAGCTTTTTCCTTTCGCGTGTAACGGGTTCACCACCGCCAGCATGAGCTCCAGTTCCGCGATATGCTCTGCGGCTTCGGTATCGGCCCAGCCCGTAGGTTGAGGCGTGACCATTAACAGCCGCGGAGACGGAGGCAACATGCAATCGATGCATTCCTCTTCGCTAGCCGACAGGGCTACCGACCAGTTTGCCGCCGTTAGGAAGACCTCGCCTTCAGCTAGAATCGCCCAGGGTAGCCGGGCCAGATGTTCGTCATCATTGGCGACTATTCGGACCTCTACTTCGGCGCTTCTCAGTCGAACTCTTTGGGATTCAGTGAGCGGTTGGAAGATCTGATCGAACAAATACGAGCCCAGCAACAGTTGGCCCCGATCATCCAACCAGTGGGCAAGATCGCGTTCGTCATAAGCGGCCAGCTTTTTGATCAGAGCGCCGAGCGTAACTGTCTCACCCTTAATTGTAACCGCATCGTCTGCGCCCAGACGCACAGGGAATTTCGGATACGATTTTGACGAATGGCACTCTCGTAACAAACAGTCATATGACCCGCCGGCCGGTTCAAAGTTGACGAAATAGCGAATAGGCATAGTCTAAAGTTCAGGACTGGGTCTGCAAGACTATCTCTCGGGTCGATCTCGATATAGATATCGATAATAATCACTCATGTAATCATATCGATAATAGTCACTCCCGTAATCATCTGGCTGGCGGCGACGGTAAGCGTAATAGCCCCGCATATAAATTTCTTTGGCATAGTCCCGGTTCTGAGAGTTGTCGTCGACTGACAACAACACGATGCGTTCATCAAGATTGAGTAATCCGGTTGGGCCGGTGCGCAGATCTATATAGATCAAGGCGCACCGAGCCGCCTCCGCAACTCTTTGATCAGGGTCTTCCAAAAGCTCCTTCAGATATGGTTCGACATCTTGGCCGCCGTTTCTGCCCAACTGAAAGACGACTTCGCGCCGTACTCGCGGGTCGGCTTCGCGCAATAAGTTCGTTGCGACTCCGCTCGCCAACTTCGCAACTAGTCCGGCGGCAATAATGCGAATCTCCGGAGTCGGATCCCTGGTAAGGTTCATTAAGGCTGTAACATCGCTGCCATCGCGCGAAAGGCCGACGGCGGCTAGAACTCTGATGCGGCCGTCCGTGTCATTTGCCATCCCCATCAGCCTTTGTTCGATATCAGCGTCCATGCAGGGGCTATCTTTCCGATTTACACGAAGTTGACGCACCGCGGCCAAACGAATTTCTGCAAACCGGCTGTCCAAAAAATCGACCGCCTGGGTGCACCCGCTGGATCCGTTTGGATTTTTCTGCAGAGATTGCACAGCCGCTTCAGCTACTTCTCCGTCTCTGTCGTTCTTAGCGGCATTCGTCAGGGCTGAAGTTACAGCCTCGTTACCTTGCGCAAAAAATCCGAGTGTGATGGCGGCATGTTGCCGAACAAACGTCGATTGGTCATTAAGAGCATTGAGCAGTTCCTTAGTAACGAATTCTTCCCTGGAATCCAGAGCCTTTTGTTTAAGGTTCTGTCCTTTCACACTCCAAACAGCGGATATCGCAGCGTTCTTCAAGTGCGGATCTGAATCGCTCAAGCTGTTAAGTAACGCTTCGGTGACTTTTTCATCTTCCGAGGCCTGCCGGACTAATCCATAGCTCGCTGCCTGACGCACTAAGAGATCCGGATCCGTCAACGCCGCAATTAAGGCCGGAATAATAGATGGGTCAGTGCCCGTGTCGAGCATTCCCAGCGTCCACGCTGCGCCGTCACGCGGCGCTGTCTTGTCTTGCAGCGTTGCGATCAGCTGAGTCACGAGCGTGGGATCTGACCTGCGCGCGAGGGCCATCGCCGCATCATGACGGATCTGCGAATCACTGTCCTTTAGAGCTTCGAGAAGTTTGCGTTCCCAGCTGGCGTCGTCAGGTTGATTGATGCTCGTGAGCGCCCCGAGCGCCGTACGTCTTACCTCGGCGTTCTCGTCTTTCATGGCCTCGAACAATCCGTTAACAACAGACGGGCTAGGCTCGACTACTGTAAAAATACTCCACAAAGCCGACACGATCGCACTGCGGACTTGGGGCCGTTTGTCCTTTAGCAAAAGGACAAGTGCCTCGCCCATGGTCGCGTCCTTCGGTCTGAGCTGGGCAATGGCGTAAGCCGCGCCGCAACGCACTTGGAGATCGTCGTTTGTATTATTAAGGGACCCCGTCAGCGCGGATAATGTGGTTGAGTCCGCCGTCATGTTGGGTCCTGCCAACGCCATAGCTGCGGAGCGTCGGGTTTGGGATGTCTGGGTGGGGTCTCTAAGTAGGTTAATCAGCGCCGGTGCCGCCTCGGAGCCGATTAATCCAAGCGATTCAGCCGCGCCACTCGCAACCTCCGCATTTTTGTCTTTTAAAGCCTCTATTAACTTTGGCACGGTGACCTGATGATCCTCAGGGAATGCACCCAGAGCCTCCGCGGCAGCCAAACGCATTTTCTGGTCGTTACTTTGGAGTTGATTGATTAATTGGGGAACGGCGCGGCTGGTCGACTCAAGAATCTCGAGTTCTTCACGAGCAGTGAGATCTTGACGTTGGTCGCTATTTCGTATTCTTGAAATGGTGGCAATAACTGCTTGCCGCACGTCCGCATCCGGATCGTTTAGCGAGTTAATTAGAGCCTCGGTTACTTCCATTTGGTGCTGCCTAACAGGTCCGAGAGTGGTGGCTGCAATCCAACGCTCTCTGTTGGTGCCGTTCCTTAGGTTTGCGAGCAAAGATTCAACGCTCGGATAATCAAATGCTCTGTCGAGATCAAACGACAAATCGGAGTACCTCCAAGAATCGCGATAAAAGGAATCAACATAGCTAAGGCGAAGAAATCGGTCACGCGAATCCGATTCGCCTAATTGAATGATTGACGAATATTTCGTGTAGCCGCCGCTAGCGTCGCGCAATGTCAAACCCAGGTTTATCGTCGGCGAATCTTGTGCGGTTGAACCTGCTATCAGGATCGGGTCCGTCCCTCCCACCGCGATCTTTCCCCAATCCGTGGACCAGGAGTATTCGAGTGCATCGCCATCGGCGTCCCGGGCATCAGTCTCGAGCGCCAGCATATTGTCCGGGAGATCCTGCGCGGACTTTACTTTGATTGCATTCAAGGTTGGAGGGTGGTTATGAAGTCGGTTAATCCAGTTCGCTGGCAGCACTTTGATGGTGAAAACAACAACTGCTAAACCGACCAGCAATACCACCAACGTCGCCTGCACCGGGTGTTTCGGACGGTGCTTGCGCCACCAGTCTGCGACTACTTCCTGCCACGACCGGTAGACGTTTATTTGAACGGGAACCTCCAGTGCCTCGCGATTGTCGGCAGAAACAAACGTAATATTGCCGGAGTGCTTACCGGCATTTAAACGATGGGTGTTAACAAACACTTTTACGACTCGTTCGCTTTCGTCTTCATCGCAATATTCGGGAGAACAGGCCAGCCAATCGTTGTCCGTGGTGATATGCCCCACGATCCCGTTTTCGTTCGATGATTTTAACGTGAAGGTCTTCAAACTCGTCTGACCGGCAAATACCCTTTTGATTCGCAACTCCGGAGGTTCAGCCCAAAGTCCATTTGGTTGTTCGCGCGACGCTTCGGACGCTTCGGCGATGGCCTTAGAACTAAGTGCGCCGCTGACTCGCTTAAGCGAAAGCCACAAGTAGTTCAAGAGTCGGTTCATGACAAAGATAAAACGCTGCCAGCTAAAGAGAACATTCTCCGCCAGACTCCTCGTCATGACTGCTCGAGGCGACAATTCTTTCAAATAAGCGATGCCTTCTCGCGTAGACGGTTTTGTGCGTAAAGGAATGGGCGGCCGCCCAGTTGCCGCTAAAGAATCGGTATGCTGATCGACGAACACCAGTGAGGACAAATCGCGGCGAATTTCGGCGCCCAGTGGTGTGCTGGAAAGTCGAGACAGGACCGGAAGCGCTTCATCGGGCGCCGATTCCAATTGGACTCGCCTCAGTGTCCATTCCCAAGCCAGCCGACGTAAACTATGTTCGTTCTTCGGCGGTTCATGCCGCCGAATCTGCTGTTGAATGAAGCTCAAAATGGCGTCTTGTTTTTCAGGAGCCAGTCTCGCGCTGAAACCACCCCGTAGCGCCGCAACCACCTCGCGTGAGAACCGCAAGCAAGAGTGTTCCCAAGTGGTGCCCGGGAGCCGCGACAATCGTTCAATTCTTTCAGCCGGAAGATGGGGTTGAAATCTATGGCGCAGCGTATGCGCCAGGTTCAATGAAATCGGCTGTATCATCGCACACGCTTGCGCCCAAACCATCGAATCCCCCAACAGGTGTTCGACATACGCCGCAACTTGTCCGTCGGTGAACGGCGGAAAACCACGCCATTGACTCACCCTCGAACCCTCGTCATTTTTCGAGCCCGATTCCATTAGAAAATGGTCAAAGGCACGTTTCAATCCATCTGCATTGGCTTGATAAACGGGAATGCCATAGGTTTTGATCAAATATGCAGTCTCATTCCAAAACTTGGGTTCGCGAAAGTCGAACCACGCGACGAGCGGCAAGGTCGCAAGCCTCTCGAGCGCGAATCTATCTTGCAGTTTGCCGATGTGCTTTCCGTCGCTGAAAAACAGAAATAAAGAGTCGCGACTTTCATTGTCCAGATCATCCAGCCAGTAGTTCATATTATCTTGGGTGATGAACTGCACCGGGCTGCCCGGAAAACGCGCGTACCAGACGTCTACGCCCCGTTTTGACAAACCCTCCAACAACTCGCTCGTGACTGTGCTCCACCGCAGCGCCTCTGAACGCAGGTCCTCGAACACACAAACGCGTCGCACCTGTCGCTGCTTATAGAAGCGCAAGGCCGGCATGCCCGCATTCTGTCCTGTGGCATTGATCGTGGCTTGAATATTTAGCCGTTTGCTGGGTCGAGCACTTAGGAAGTAATTAATTGAGTCCGCCAACCGGTCAAGTGTGGCGCCATCCAGCATCGGTCTTGGAGCATCCCCTAGAGCGGCAAGCTGAAAAAGCCGCGGCCCATTGGCGGTAAAGCGCGGCGCAGGATCTTGTAAGGCCTTCGAGATGAGGGCGGAAATCGCCACCCAGCCGAAAATCAGCAGAACAACCACGCTAAAGCTTCCGAGGAAATCGCCCCATCGAGGCTTCAACGGCAAATTCTTTACAGGATCTATGCTGTTAACGCGCAGCCTCCCGTAAAACGACCTATTGCTCCCTGACAGACTAATCCTGGGTGAATAATTTGAGCTGTAATTGGACAACCTTGGCGATGGCGAGGGTGATGGCTGTTCATTGGGTGATTCTGAAACCGGCAAAGTGGCTGCCGTGGATCCGCTAGGAGAAGGGCTCCGCGATTGCCGCTTAATGATGACCACGGCCAACAAAACAAGCGAAACTAAAAGTAGCGCGGTGACCGGGTGCAGCAGTATTCGAATCCACCAACGCCTCCGAGTCTGTTCGGGTTGGGGAAGTAAATCCGAAGCTTGAACCGTCGGCTTAGTTGCGGTCGGCATCGCGGCCAGCGCACTGTCCTCTTGGGCTATCACTCGCAACAATCCCAGAAAGCGTTGTACGTCCTCATCCGACAACTCATGGGTTTTGAGCTCTGGGAAAAAAATATCAAACCGGCGCTGAAGCCGTTCAGCTTGATCGGAATTATGAGCCAGGAGCGAAGTTAACACCCCTCGCAAACGCTTTAATGTCCACTTATCACTGATACCAAGAACTGTGCTTATCCGGTCGTAGTCATCGAATGAAACCCGAATACCGTCAGCGGCCAACGCAGATAAGAAAGGTGCTAGAGGAAACGCATTCATGTCAAAAATGCGCCGCGACCTACGGCGTAGCTGAATCCGAGAGGTTTAATCAGAGCCCATTTTCCCGATACGCAAAGCGACGGTAGACTCGCCTAAAGAAAACTGATCAAACTTGTCATCACCCAACCCAGACAATGCCGAGACGACGTAGCGGGCGAAGACAGGAGCAAGCATTCATCTTCAGTTTTCCTTACTATTTCGGGACGAGACGAAGCGCCGGGGACCTAAGACAACACCCGCGATGGCGTTTGGGCTAACCTGCCTTGCTAGATATCTCATTTGAGTTTCGGCGTCAAGAGATTTTTGCACGAGACCGCACATCTTAGTAGCACGAGAGTAGGCATCAATATTAGTCTTAGAGATGTCACTCTACTCAGCACACGTCGGCTCATGAAGACATCATGTCAAGGTAGATCTTTGTTGGTCCCAAACTATTTCGTGAGGGCTCGGGTCCAAGCATTATCTCCAACAGCTGTATGCCTAACAAAGGAACGAATATTGCGTTCGTTTGCCACGCAAACTGACCAGGGACGGCGTGTTTGTCTCTCCTCTTTTCTGGACTACCTTTCGTAAACGCCGCCTCAACGAACTCATAGTGCCTTCAGATACCTATAAAAGGAGAAACCAATGAGCCATCAATGCCCTAAGTGCCGACGCGAGTATGATGCAGAGTTGAATTTCTGCCCGCAATGCGGTGAGCCTAGCAAGGTAACTTCTCACATGAACGAGTTCTTCCATTCCAACCCGCGTAGAGTTAAGCCTCTATCCGATACGGAAGACGGCGTTCGCCCAGCTGAGTTTTCACACAGTCAGGATTCCGCTCAAGATTCAGAACCAGCGCATGGCGCGACACGACGTGCCAAAGAGTACACGGCGGTTTCAGACTCGCCCAGTCCACTGCCGAGCGACGCAGCGTATTATCGCTCGTTCCGAACGCTGTCCAGGACGATCATCATCAGCAACGCTTTGACGGCGCTCAGCGTCATCATCGTCGCCCTCATCTTCAGCTCTTCACTCCAACGAATTTGGAACAGTTCGCAGGAGCATCTAATAGCTGTCGTTGAAAACCTCAGAGCTACAAATCAAACCTCGGCGGCTAAGCAGGATCAGGAGAATGCCGCACTCAAGAGTGAGAATGCTGCGATTCGCGAACTATTAACGAAATCTCTGAGTCAGGTACAGAGGATCGCCACCACTGCGGAAGCTTTAGCGGCTAAGGATAAGTCTGGCCAACAACGCATTGCGGTTCTGTCAAGGGTGCCGAATGTGGAAAAGAGCAATCACGTTAAAACTCGCAAGCCTGGAAACAAGCGTCTGCATGCGCACTGTCAAGGCCTTCAATAAGCTTCTTAACAAGTGGCTTTGCCTAAAATTGAAGGCGGGACATCGTAGGACTTTAGGGGCAGACGGAATAGTTTTTGGGCAAGAATTAGCGGCGCGCTGAATTTTGTCTGATTGGTCGCAGGCCAATAGTTCATGGGAAGTCATGGCCCAGGATGGAATCTCCATTACTGGAACTTGAACTAATTCCGCGAAAGAGGGTGACTCATGAACTTAGTAATTAGCCTAATCGTCTTAGGATTTTTCATCTCGAAGCTTAAATCAATCAGGGTCGAGTCGTGGTTAGTGACAATTGAGTTTTGGCCTACTCGCGGAACCCCCGGTGGTTTCGCCTGAGAATCCAAAATGAGGTATTGCTATTTTCGGACTGAATTAGTAACCGGGACTTTAAGGTCGATACAGGGATGCAGGTGGGGTACGATTTGTTTAGGGATCGATTTACCAAAAAAGCCCTTGGCCCCCAAATGGTCGACCATTTTCGTGACGAGCTCAAATCATTGTCTTAGTCTTATACGTTACGGTCTGAATACTCTGAGCGTCTCAGCGTTTCGGTCTTTTTCTTGTTTTCGCAATGCGGCGCGGCGCTGCTGGAGCTGCGGTTCAGTGGCGGTGTCAGTGACTGTGAAGAAAGCCACTGCGATCGGCGCTCTCGGTGAGGACGACATGCTGTCGAAGACTTTTTTACGATGCTGGCACATCGTCTTCCGCTACCATCAAAATAATTATTGCTCAACGTCCCGCAGATGTATTAGCAGCTTCAAAGAGATTTCTGAATTTACCAGGCGTCACAACAAACAAGACTGAGTTACAGCCGCTTCAAAAGGACGATGCGTATCGAATGGCGAGTTCCCTAATATCGGATGGTGAAGGAAGGGAAAAGGCGTTAAGCCAGTTTTGGAACACGCGGATGGTTGGCCTCTCAGAATCTCTTTTCAAGCCAGGATGTATGCGCGCGGCGAGACTATGGATGGCTCGGGCGATCTCGATCGGGATTTTGCCGTACTTCTGGATCGCTGTGACAGTGCAATGCGTCACTTGTTATTCGCAACTGCGTTGGCACCATCGGGCATTTACGTAGAAGATTTAGCGGTGGTCTCTGGCTTAACTGCGGAGGGTTTAGACCAAGCCATTAATAATCGTGCAAGTCGCGACTTTCTTCAAAGTGTTGAACAATTTGGGACTACTCAGGTGCAAGTATTCCACGCGTCACTGCGTGACCATTTGTTAGAGAACATGGCGCGAATTGGTGTCGTCGAAGATTATCTTTCGAGGCTGCATAGCCAACTCTTGAACAATGGACTTGCGGTGTACGGACAGATGAACGAAGAATCGGTTACCAAAAGGGACGCGGCCGCTCTACGTTACTCAAGAAAATTACGTCTCTACGAACCCCTGCTATGCTCGAACTCCAAAACGAGAGAGAGCGCAACATTACTTTTGGACAGGATTGATTCGTTAAGGTTCGGTGGTCGGTCCTTTTCGCTATATTCTCTTCTGGTACTCGCACGGGCTAATGCGCTCAGCATAAGAGCAGAGGATGGTGAACGGTTTCTGAATGTCTTGCACAAGGTCATTGGTGAGGATTCGTTTCTTCACGTTGAATACGCTGTGCTGTTGCTCGGAATTGTGATTTCTATGGCTGATCTGAACTTGCACCCTGAGTCTATTCAGACGTGCAGACGACGGATTTCGCTGCTCGCTAAGCTTCCGAGGGAACAAATTAAATCTAGAGTGGCAGAAGTTGTTGATCGTGCCTTAACCGAAAGAGTTAATCCGGTGAAAGAATTCGAACTTGAAGAAATGTTGCCTCGAACATATTCAGAGGCGACGATGCCTGGAACCGAAGATTGGAAATCCAGCGATCTTGAATTGAAGATCGCTAGACTGATTCAAACCCCTGTTAGCGCGTGGACTGAGGAACAGCGAAAGTTAATGGATTCTTATATTCGGTTTACCGAGGAGAAAGCTAACGCTCCCGAATGACGAAAATATTATCTACTCTAAAGTTCGAAACAAACTGAGGAACAACTAAGGTACAACTGGGTGCGGAATGTGCGGGTGGTGCGGACGGTGCGGAAGGCAGAATAAGCGTATTTCCTAGGGAAAGTGGGGGACGCTTGTAAAACCGCCAAAAACGATGTATTCCGCTGAGTCCCCCCTTCGGCACCATAGACATTGAAAACCCTTAGTAAAATCAGTGTTCTTCTAGGTTGAAGAACCACTAAGGTGCAAACTATTTCAGTGAGAGTCCGCTTTTGGATTCATCTGTGGGCTCGTGTCAGCCCTTTCCCCTGAGTGTCTTATTGCTGAGAGTTGCGGCGCACCGGGCTCAAATCGGCGCACCGCAACGGAGGTCGTCCCGCCTGGGCCTTCGATGTATGCGATCCCCCCAGTCGGTTCATCGTCGCTCTGAAAAGTTCCCCGTTGGCTAAGGCCGAGTTTCTACAAACCCGCTTCCCTCTTCTCCTGGTCCTCCTTTTCTCTCTCTCAAGGCATAACCAATACTCTCCGCCGGCCGGCGCGACCGGGTAACTCCAGAGTGTGACGAGTCCAAGCGAACGTTGCGCTGATCTTTTGATGAGAGGCCTTACCACGGACCGTCTGCGGCAGCGTTACGTTTCTCCAGCGAAAATCACTCACCGATACAGCACGATCTCAGCGCAGAGACTGGTGCCAATCGCGTCTCAGGAGAAAAATAATGTTACGAATCCAACGAATTCTCACCCGTGCCAACGATAAAAGACAAGCAGTTCTTTCCCTCAACTTGACTCAAAAGATAATCCTGGTTGCGGTCTGCGCGACGGTACCGCTCTGGCTGGGCCTGGCACGCGCGCATTCAGCGCCGGCCGCGGCAGCGAGTCCGGCGACGTTCACAGCGATACCGAAAGTTAAGCTTGAGAACGTACCCGCTGAAGCGCTCATCGGAGAGCAATTCAAGTTCAAGGTAACGTTCGACAATGTTGGGACTGACGTCGGTTACGGGCCCTTCATCGATGTGGTCTTGCCGGCAGGTGGGAAGGACCTGGATAACTTCTTCCCTGCTACCACCACACATGGTCCTTGTGACGGTATTTCTGCAAACATGTCCTCGACCCTCGACGTGATGATGGTAAACGTCATCGGCGGGCCGCTTCCGGTCAAAACATATAAACATCTAACGATACCCTGTGGCACGGACGGAAGTATTGTTACGCATCCTTACAGTGGCAGCGGAATATCGCCGGTGGTAGTTCCGCTTGGCGCGCAACTGCTGACTTTGGAATTACCCTTTGGAAGTTTCGAGCCCGACCAACCAAAGATCGAAGTCGAAATCACGGTCGACCTTCACAACTTCGCCGACGTCGGACTAGCCAACAAGCTGACAATTTACGCGCGCGGGGGATTTCGCTTTGGCACGACGCCACTCAATGACCATTTGACCGATCAGCCGATCGTCACGGATTCCGGAGTGCCCTCTTACGACAACGGAACCACTCCTTCGATCAGCTCTACCTGGACGGAACAAAAAGATGTGACTCCGACAGTCTTCACGATTAGCAAGACTTATCTCGGGCCTGAAGGCGAAGCTGTGTCAGGGCCGAACTTTGTCGGTTACTATCCGCTCCGTTATCAAGTCACCGTCAACGTCGCCAACCAGCAGACGGTGACCAACCTGGTCGTTAACGACTGTCTCGAGAACAACATGAGTTTCGTTGGCCTGGCTTCGCCGACCACGACCGGCTACACCAATTTGCAAACTACACCCTGTCTGCAAATGACTTACGGGTCGATCGTGGGAACCGGTTCAGCCGCTGACGTGGTGGTCACCTATGAGTTCTACATAACCAAGTCGGTTGGCACGAGTAACACGCCGGTGCTCGACCCGGAGGCTTGTGGGAACACAACCTCGACTAATCAAGCCACCGCGTCCGGACAGTGGATGCCGCTGGATCCGCGCGACGTCGGCCTCACGCCAATGACAGTTTCCAGCAGCACAAAATATGTGCTGGCCGACAAGCACATCGCAATTCAGAAATCGGTGACAGTAAAGGTGCGGAAGAAGACAACGCTGGTGGATAAGAACGACCTTCCGATTCCCGGCGATTATCTCGAGTACAAGATGAGATTTCAGATTTCTGACTTCTTCACCTTTGGCCAGATTGAGATCGAGGATCACCTGTCAGACGGACAGGACCTAATCCAAGTCTCTCCAGCACTGCCGGCGTCCTTCCGAGTGACTGACCAATTCGGCACAGTCACGGGTAACTTCGTCGACACGGGGGCCAACGCGGATCTCGCATTCGGAAAGACCGGTGACCTTGACTGCCAGGGTGTCCCGGGCGGCACCCGAATCTTGTTCAAGGTCTCGCAGGCGATGATGAATAACACCAGCCTTTCCCGGCTGAATCAGGGCATCATGACCGGCGGGTATGCGCTCTCAACGTCCTCGCCCATTCCGGCTGAAGGTGAGATCACTTTCTACGTGCAGATTCAGGATGAATTCACTTATCAACCAGATAAGAAAAAGAAGTTCGTCGACAAGGACGATCCGATGAACAACTGCGTCGTCATCAGAGGGCGAATCTACGACAACACTGACGATAAGGAACCGAAGCCGCGCGCGAATGACGACTCGGTGTGTTCGGATGGCAGCGGCACCAGTGTGATGATCAAGCCTGATGTTTTCAAAAAGGAGATCATCGCCCGCAACGGAATGGCATTGACTGCCGCTTCCGGCGTACCACCGAAATACGCGGCGGGCGACACGATCACGTTCCGTCTCAGCAAAACAATTCCTTCGGGCGATTGGGAGAACTTGACGATCCAGGACTGGGGGCCTTTGCCCGTGCTGGACACAAACACGCTGAACCTTTCGTCAACGATTTCTTCGTGTGGAGGAAACTACCCGGCCACCGGGAACATATGTTTCGGACTCAATGACGATGTCGGGCAACCGACCGGGCCAACGGGAATGACCCACCACCTCGACAACAGCTTTACCTTGGATTACGGCACGCAAGACAATACGGCCAACACTCCAAAGACTATCGATCTTTGGTTTACGCTCACGCTTACCAATAAGCCTTTTGCCGATGGTCTGTACCTGACCAACGAGGGGCAGGAGTGCGAGTTCAATACTTTCGGCACCATGTTCTGTCAGGTCGCGGTAGCTCAATTCGAGTTGACGGAACCATCGCTCAGAATTACCAAGGGTGTCGTGTGGGCGGGCAATCCGAATACGAACCCTTCAGCAGTTTTCAATCCCACCCAGTCCGCACCTCCGGGTGTGGTGTTCTCTGGTCCGGGGGCCTGTCCCAGATTTACAGGGACCATCCGATCCGCGACTCTCGGCTCGACGATCAGCAGCGACGTGTCGGGCGTCGATGCGGGCGACCTGGTTCTGTTTGCGATTGTGGTTGAGAACCAAGGTTCGGGACTTAATGGAGCCTTCGACGTAAAGGTCAGAGACACGCTACCTTCGGGACTGACCCTGGTGACATCTTCTCCGATCTGCGTAACCTACGGCGACGGCGTCGCGATTTTGAATTCTGGTGGCCCAACATTGTTCGGTCCAGACCTCGAGCTTAATGATATTTCATCGACGCAGGGGGCATTAGGACCAAAGGATCTATCGGCGACCAGTAATGGACACAACATTGCTGTCATCACCTTTTACGCTCAAGTCGATACGCCAATTAACACAGCGTGCTATCCAAACAAGGCTGAGTTGCTGAACTATGCAACTACGGAAGGCGGACCCAACTTTGTTTCTCCCGCAGCGTTCGGCGGACCATTCACGGACGTTGCCAATGTCTGCGTTCTACCAAAAGCCGAGAAGTGCGTCGTAGCTACATCCGAACCGCATACTCAACCAGACAACTCAATAGTCCTGAGTCCACCACAACCGCCAAAGGTCGCGATTGGTGAAATCGTTCGTTACCGTTTGAAGGTGGCTCTTCCTGAAGCCATCTCACCCGCTTTCACGATTACCGACACGCTTCCGGCCAGCATGACTTACATGCCTGGGACGGCGAATGTGATGTTCGTGTCTGACTCTGGCATCACTTCGAACGTGCCCGCCGTGGCGAATCTCATCGGTCTGAAACATGTCGGCAAGAAGGTAACGTGCATGGCGCCAAAACCCACCGCAGTCTTGCCTGCCAGCCAAATAAGTCCCGCCACGTTCACTCCCGGTGTCGCTCCAACATTTATGTTAGGAACGCTGACAAACAACGATGCCGACCCCGATGATGAATTCGTGATTATCGAGTTCAATGCATTGGTAAATAATCTGCCCATGAATGTCAGTGCCTTGCCGAACAAAGACGGGGTAACGTTAAGCAACTTGTTCAAGGTTTTCATCAAAGGTGCTCCGAATCCGGCAGCTACTTCCAACAATGCCGATGTTCAGATTGTTGAGCCGAAGCTGGACGTACTGAAGAGTGCTTCTACGGCAAGCGTAAATCCAAACGGCGTAGTCACCTTTACCGTGACAGTCAAGAATAACGGGAGCACCGACGCGTTCGATGTTCTGATCACCGATCCGCCCGCCCCAGGACTTTCATATGTCTCGGGCAGCGCGGCAGTCAACTCAAGCTGCTCCAGCTTCACGCTTAATCCGCTGAATGGCGCTGTGATCGTGCCGAAGTTACCGGTTGGTTGCACTGTAACTGAAACCTATAACGCGAACGTGACCGCGCAGTGTCCGACCGCGTCGGTCACCAACACAGCGTTTGCGACTTACACGAGTTTGCCCGGTCCTAACGGAACGCCTCCAGGGCTGACCAACTTAACCGGATCGAGCACACCAGGCGGGAGCGGGACGGTTAACGGCGAGCGTCAATACACGTCACAGGGCGCGGTCACGCTTCCGCTTAACTGCACCGGTTCATTGACGGTCACCAAAACGATCACGAACCTGACCTCGGTCGTTCTTCCGCCGGCGACTACGTTTCCGGTCAACGTTTCGTGTACCTCCGGCATTAATGTGAATCTAAATCTCACCATTGGTTCGCCAACGCAGACGGTACCCAACATTCCGTCTGGGAGCACTTGCACGATAACCGAAGGAGCGCTGCCTGCTCTCAGTCCAAATCCGGTGTGCGCCAGTTTGCAATGGGGCACGCCCACCTATTCACCCGCACAAAGCGTTCTGATTCCGACTGCCGGTTCAACGGTAGCGGTCCAGGTGCAGAACACTTTGTTCTGCAATACCTGCTGCGCGACCCCACCGGCCAATATGGTTTCCTGGTGGCCGCTGAATGAAACGTCGGGAACTACCGCGGTCGACATCATGGGTGGTAATCACGGTCAGACCATGAGTCCAACTAGTGTTGTCGCTCCGATGGGAAGCGGTAGCCCCAATTCGCTGACAGGACAACACGTCAACAACTCGATGAACTTTGTCAATACCTTTGTCGAAGCTAACAACAGCCCCAGTCTGAACTTTGGCGTTGGCGATTTTTCAATCGACGCCTGGGTCAGATCAATTCCTAACGGAGTGACGAGTCAGACGAATTCGATTCAACCGATCGTCGACAAGACTGGACCTGGATCAAGTTTGTCACTCGTGAGCGGCTATGCGCTGTTCATTTCGCATTCTTCAAACACGAACACCGGCAAGCTGGGATTCGTGATCGATGACGGCACGAACCCGCCAGTGGCGAGCACGCCCGTCTTCCATTCCGCTGCCTTGAGCGCCGGGTGGTATCACGTGGCAGTCACTGTCGCGCGAACCAGCGCGACCTCGGCCGTAGTCACGCTCTACGTCAACGGCGCGGCCAGCGCTCCCTTTACGATCGCAGTCGGAAACACGACCAATACTTCTCCGCTTTGGATTGGCAAGAGCCGTCTGTACTCGATTCTGCAGGCCAAGTTCCGCGAGGTTGCGATTGACGAAGTAGAGATATTCAACCGGGCCATTACTGCCGCCGAAGTCCAACAGATCTCCAATGCCGGGCCGATAGGCAAATGCCAGGCAACTATCAGCGGCATGAAATTCAACGATCTGAATGGCAACGGTGTCCGAGATAGCGGTGAACCCGGTATCACCGGTTGGACCATAAAGATCACGGATGCAAACGGGAACACGCATACCGCCGTGACCGACGCTTCTGGTAATTACTCTTTCACGGTGCCATCGCCGGGGATCTATACCGTCTCAGAAGTCTCGCAACTCGGGTGGGTTCAAACAGCGCCTTCGTCCGGGACCTACGTCGTGTCTGTGCCTACGGGGCAGGCGTATCCCAACAAGGACTTCGGCAATAAGAAACAAATTGGGTGCGACCTTGAGATCAAGAAAGAGATGAAGCCAAACCCGCTGGTGAGCGGGCAACCAGCCACCGCCACGATTACGGTGAACAATATCGGCGCGGGCCCCTGCCACGGACCGACGCAGGTGACTGAGTCAATGCCGACAGGCTTAACGCTGGTCTCGGCCACCGTAGTGGGCGGAAGCTGCGTGCTATCAACCGGGGTCTGCAACTATGCGCCGGCAATTCCCGCGGGCGGATCCGTTGTGTTCATTTACGTCTTCAACGTCACCGCTCAACCGGGCAAGAGCTTTGAGAACTGCGCCAAATTGAAAAACTCTGAAGACACTAACCCGGCGAATAACGGCGCGTGCGTTCCCCTAACAGTCAGCGACTCTAAGCTGCCTGACCTTACCATTCAAAAGAAAGTGCAATGTGGTGGTCCGACAATTCCACAAGGCACTTGCAACGTCACTCTGACGATAAGCAACAACAGCCCGGGCGCGTTCAATGGGAATCTTGTGATCCAGGATTTGGTGACGCCGCCGCCCTCTCCAGCACTTAGTTTGATTGGATCGTCTCCGGGCTGGAGCTGCACTACGGGTCCGCCAAATAACATTAGTTGCGCCACCACCAGTTCTGTGTCCCTGGCTTCAGGACAGAACACGACCCTCAGTCTGTCGGTTAAGATCCCCGGCGGCCAATTCAAGAACTGCGCGAGCGTTAAGGGATATACACAGTCCCCATTTACCGTAAGCACCCTGATACAAGAAGGCGACCTTAGTAACAACGAGTCGTGCGTGAGTATGGACGTTTCCGGTGATTGCCCGACTGTGCCGTTGCGTCTATTCAACACCGGCGCCGCCGATAACGGCAGTCTGCTCGCGAGCGGGGCGACCGACCCGCATTACGTGCTGCTCAACACCAGTCCGGTTTCCCCCAATGCCTTCGTGCTCGCGGCGAGTCAGATTGTGGGGTACGTGGCTAACAGCACGACCTCGCAGTGGCTTGGGCCGGATCCGCCGGGCTCGAACGGCGGCCAAGGGGGGTTCTACACTTATCGCACGACCTTTAATCTGGACTGCGACCCGAGCACGGCCGCCATCTCCGGCCAATGGTCGACCGACAACGAGGCCGAAATCTTCCTCAACACTCTACCCACCGGCGTCACCACCGGCGCAAGCGCCTTTGGCGCCTTAACGCCATTCGTCATCACGAGCGGTTTCGTCTCCGGCGTGAACACGCTTGATTTCCGAGTGCGCAATCGGCTGAGCAGCCAGGGTGCCCGGACCCCGACGGGCTTGCACGTGCAGATGAACGGCACCGTCAAATGCTGCTCGGCGACCGGCTCTCTGACTGTGACCAAGACCGTAGAGAATGCGTCGCCGTCGCCAATCCCGGCTGGTACCAGTTTCCCCATCACTGTTTCTTGCCTGCCCTCTGGGCCCAATGTGACGTTGAACCTCGCGGCGGGAGGAACCCAGACGCTGAACAACATCCCAGTTGGCAGCAAGTGCACGGTGACGGAGGGACCTTTGCCGTCTCACATTAGCAGTCCTGCCTGCCCTTCGTTGCAGTGGACAGCCCCGACTTACTCTCCTGCTCAAAGTGTGACTATCCCAAATTCCGGCGCTCCACAGACGGTTACGATCCAAAACCGTTTTTTATGCGGGGGTAGGCCCCCGGTTGATACGTACGCCTTCACGCGAGGGATGAACGAATTCTGTGTTTGGGGAGGCGGTGGTCCTGGTTCATACAATTCGCCGACATTGATTGGCAACCCCGATTTGCCGCTTGGCTTCAATTCGCAGACGCTGGTTCGCAATACCGGTAGCGTGAGATTCGGCGCTATCGGGCTTTGCTACGGGAGGATTCTTTCAGCGAACGGTAAGGTTGCGTTCAAATATACCTTCAACGCTACGCCCGCCGCCGTGCTCTCTTATCCGGAGTTTAACCCTGTGTTCGGTCCCGGAGAAGTGTTTTCAGTTTCACAGAGCCGCCGGAACGTCTTTGGAGGAGGACTCTCGCCGATCGGTCTCCAACTTTATTTCCGGCCGCAAAGCCGCATCAAGCCATTTGTCAGCACCAGTGGCGGATTCATATTTTTCAACGATCCGGTGCCGCGGCTGAACGGCGCGCAATTCAATTTCACCTACGACTTCGGCGGAGGAGTCCAGGTTTTCCACGATGCGAATCGGGCCTTTACGTTTGGGTACAAATACCAACAGATATCCAATGGTGGCCGTGCCCTGAACAATCCCGGCTTCGGCGGAAACGTTTTTTCCGTTGGGTACTCGATTTTCAACGGACGAAAAATCGAAAGTATGTATGAAAGTGGCCTAACCGCTACGCCCGTCCTCTCAGGTGGTCCACCCCCTGCGCCCCTCGGCGTGCACTACGTGGGAATCATTCCTGAAAACTCGGCAGGCTGCCCTACCGGAAGTTACATCAGAATCACAATGGACGATGAAGACGACAAGAATAAGAGCTCGGTCAACGGATGGAGAGGGGCCATCTCGCATTATAAGAGCGGCACCAACTTCGAGTTCTGTAAGGTTGACGGCGACCAGTTTGCCGGCCACCCCGGTGGAGACTATGCGGTTTTGAAACTCAGTGATACTTGTCCGGCCGGGTCCATAAGTTTTTCGCGGGTCTTCGACAACGAGCACAACCACAACCACAACTCGAAGGAGGGTGACATCACGCCTAACAAATACAAGCCGACCACGTTAATGTACTTCTGCTTTTTTCCTTCCGCGCAGACCATGACGTCGTTTCCTGATTTTGGTCTGCCTTATGGTGTGTTTGCCGCTCCCTCTTCGGCGTGGCTCGCTACTGGATATGTATACACTGACGATGAGGATACCGATAACAAAGACTACACCACTTGGGAGGGCATCGCCGACACGAGTCGCTTCACGAAGATCATCTATGGCAGCGACAGAGTTTTAGATGAGTTCGACACCTACCTCCTAAAAGGGCGCAACAGCTACCTCCTGGTCGCCAAGGTGAGAAACTGATCAATGAACTCGCATTCACCGAGGAATCAATAGTGTCTTATTTCACGATGTCAGAGTACCAACTTTAGTTGGGTTCTTTCCTTCGTTCGGGAAAAGCCCGACTAAAGTCGGTACTCTAACGCCGTTCATCAAAGTAGCACACCACCGAGGAGTCCCAGCTTCCCCGCTCGCTCTCCGGGCCCGCACCGTGATCGATCAATATTGAATTAGTTCACCTCGCCCCTTCCGCACGAGCGGCCCTTCCTTCACCCTGGGAATTTGCAAATCCGGGCCAAGACAACTTCAAGACGCAACTGGCAAGAAAGACTTTCTTCGCGGCGGCGTTACGTTTTGCCGGAGAAAAGTCACTCACAAATGAAAGTGCGAAATTGAAGCAAGGTTTCGCGCCAGATTTTCTCGAGAAGAACCATGAACAAGATGGACCTAATCGCAGTATTTTGGAGCACTGTTGCTCCCGGCAATTCACAATTGCCGTTCGTTCACTTAGCAGCTGGAGAGGTTCGTCGCTCACCCCGGGAGTTGACCTTAAAGTCCAACCCCAATTACCCCGAAAGGAAAATTAGAATGAAACGCCAAAGCCATTTCTTCCGAGCATCGTCAATGCTCATACTGCTTCTTGCAGTCAGCTTACCCGCTACTGCACAGCTGCCAACGACCCGGCAACAGCAGCCAGTTCAGCAGCAGGAGCCACAAGTAAGAGAACTCGCAGTTCAGCAATTGGACTCTGAAACTCTCCGCGTTAGAGTTCCGCAGGAGTGCGCGAGAATTAAGCCGTTAGTTCAGAAGCACACCGCCGTCAGCCTCAGCCCGGCGTTGACAAGCTACCTTAGTGGCAAACCCGTGAAGGGTTACAACGACCCGGCTGTCAATAAATTCGTCGGCGACAGCTTCGAGCTTCGGAGTTGCAGGATTTGCTACGCGACGCTTGAAGTCAATGTCGAGCATTACGGTGATGTTTGGACCAACGACAGCCTGACGGTGGGAGTCGCCCCCTTTAGCGGGTCTGGCAGCGTTTTTGTCAGCGGTGCAATCTGGTCGCCGGCTACACCTAACCCCAAGACAATAACCTGGGCTCTGTCACCTGGACTCCTGAACACCTATCTCATGTCCGGTCCGCCACCGCCGAAATTTGTCGATTTTGTTGCGCAGGACGACACCAATTTTCATTCTGCCACGCTGTCTGTTTGGTACTACTAATTCCTCACCCCGCACCCCCGAGGAGCTCGAGCCTTCAGCGGCTCGGCTCCTCGCTCCCATACAGCGAACGATCATATGCGGCAAAAACGTAGCCCTGATTTCGTATCTTATCCAGCAACCCAGTCTAACTATCTAACCTCTTGCAATTGCGCTATGCTATCGCCGATTTCCCGACCACTCTGAATCCGGGGGGCCTCAATGATGCCGGATGCAAAGACCAAGAAAGAACTGACAAGGGAAAAGTTTGCCGGCTTTCTCGAATGGCTTAGTCCCGATCGCGATCGCGCGGGCGAGGAGTACGAACTGCTGCGATTTCGCTTGTGCAACTTTTTTTTGCAGCGCCGGTGCAGCTTTGCTGATGAACTTGCCGATGAAACGATCAACCGCGTCATCCTGAAAAGCTCCGAAGAGAGAATAGAAAAACCGATCGCCTATTGTTATGGCGTAGCCAAAAATGTCTTTCGTGAATCATTACGGAAAGAGCGGCCTCATCTGGACATTGACGAGGTAAACCTGGTCGCGAAAGCTCCGGACGAACCGAGCTTTTCGCGCGAGTGTCTGGATAAATGCCTCGAGAAGCTTCCGCCCGAGAGCCGCAACCTGCTGCTTGACTATTTTTCAGAAGCCAAGCTGGCGAAGATCAAGCTGCACCGGAACATTTCGGAAAACCTGAAGACGAGTCAGACCGCGGTGCGCATGCGGGTAATGCGGTACAAGCTGAAATTGAAGATTTGCGTTCAGGAATGTATGGGCTGAATGAAACCGTTACGTAACGCCTGATAATCACACTCTGATCCAGACGGGCAAGCCGATGGTCAATCCATTAAAGACTGCAGAGACCGTCCGCGACTATCTTTTAGGCCGGGTTTCCGACGAAACCACGCTCGAAGGGATCGAGGAACTGTTGTTTACCAATGAAGAGTTTTGTTCGCAAGTCGCGCTCGCCGAAGACGAAATCATCAATGATTACGTTTGCGGGCGCCTCAACCATGCTGACGCCGAGAGTTTTCGCGCGACCCTTCCCGCTGATGCCGAAAGACGTTTTAAGCTCGAGATGGCCCAGGCCCTAAGAGAAAGAGCTCTGGCCAGGGATCTCAAAACCGCGGATGACAAGCCATCGTTCTTTCGTTCGACCTTCCTGTTCTTTCGCCAGCCCATGTACGCCGGCGCGTTTGCGGTCCTGCTGATCGCCGTCGTGGTTCTGACAGTTTACTTAACCAGGAGAGGGCGCGGGGATGAACTCGCGGAACTGCGATCGATTTACCAGCAGTCACGTCCGACTGAAACACGCATTTCTGAATTTGGTTATGCACCGTTGACACAGCTGCGAGGCGCGCCCGAATCCGTCGAGAAGAGCCGTCTGCGCCGCATCGAGAACAACCTACTCGACGCCGCCGAAAAAACTTCCAACGCGCGAACTCATCACGCGCTGGGTGTTTTCTATCTTACGCAGCAAAAGTATCCGGATGCGATCAAGGAATTCGAAGCCGCCCTAAAATTCGGCGACGACGCGAAGATTCATAACGATCTCGGTAGTGCTTACTTCGAGCGGGCAAAAACTGAACCTGAAGACAAGCGGCTCGAAGACCTGGAGCAGAGCCTTGAAGAGTTCACGAAGGCGACCAAGCTCGACGGCAACTTGCTCGAAGCGCTCTTTAACAAGTCGCTGGCCTTGCAGGAACTGAGGATGACGCGCGAGGCAAAGGAATCGTGGACACTCTACTTGCAGAAGGACTCGTCATCGGCATGGGCAGACGAGGCGCGTAAGAACCTGTCCCGCCTCGAAAGCCAGCAAGCACTCATCAAAAAAGATGAACAGGTTCTGTCGGATTTCCTGACTGCCTATCGCAATCACGACGACGCGCGCGCGCAGACCATTCACGACGAAACCAAGGGCCTGCTGAAAAAACCCGCTCTGCCTTTGCAACTGTCGCGGCGATACCTGATCGCCAGGCAACGCGGCGATCAGGCCGAAGCCAAAGAGAGCCTCGATGCCATGACTTTCATCGGCAGTTTTGAGCAAGCCGAAAACTCCGAGTTTTTTTTTCTGAACTAGCCACCTACTACTCGACTCTGGGCGCCGACAAGATCGTCCGGTTGATCGAGGCAAAGGACATTTTCGACGCGGCCCATCGTTGTCACGGCATTGAATGCGTCAGCCACATCCCCGACCTTGAACGCAGCAGAGATCTTTTTGCGCAGACTGGCGACGTCTGTGAGGCCGCTATTGCCGAGATTTGGGCGGCGCAGTATCTGGCGGAAATCGGAAAGATCGCCGACGCTCGACCACGTCTCGGCGCATTGATCGCCGACTCTCAAAGCCGAAAATTCAAGGCCCCGCTGCCGCCTGCCTATTATTGGGTGGCGTTCTGCGATTTTCGTCAGGGCCGTATCTCTGACAGTAACAAGAACTTCAAAACCGCGTTGCGAATTGCCGAGACCGCGGAAAACTCTTTCGAAGTTCATCACGCGGCAGAAGTACTGGCCCTGGATTATTCCCGATTGGGCGAACTGGAACCGGCTTTGTTTTATGCAAGCAAGATGCTCTCAGCCAAGCGAGTCTATTACGACGATTCTGGCCAATGGGTACGCGACCTGGGCACGTTGGCAGATCTATCTCTGCGGCTAAAACTCTTTTCGACCTCGCTCAGCCTCTCCAGCGAACGCTTGAGTATCGTCCGGGAGGGCGATCCTCAAAGCAGCCTCGTCAATGATTCTCTTCGCCATATGGTTGAAGCAGCGGCCGCCGGATCGGATCTCACTGCGGCCCTGGATTATGCCGGAGAATCAATGCAGCTCGCAATCAGCCGCAGCGACAGCCAGGAGAATACGCGCACGATCGCCGAAACCTACTTGTTGCTTGCCGATCTCAAAAGCAAATCGCGGGACTGCACCAACGCATTGAGTGACTACAATCAGGCGCTTGAGACATATCGCCGGCTGCCGGAAGTTACCGACCGGCTTTACCAGATTCACAAAGGCAAGCTGTTTTGTTTTCAGCAACTGGATCGGCGCGAGGATTTTGCGAGCGAGTTACAGACCGTACTGGATCTATCGGAACAGTATCGCGCCACCATTCGTGAAGACGCTTCACGCCAGGCTTTCTTTGCGAATGAGCAGGATGTATTTGATGCGGCAGCCGCGAATGCCATCAAAGAAGGTGACGACCGGAGCGCATTCGCCTTCATCGAACAGTCGAGGGCGCGTTCGTTGTTGGATTTTGTCGAATCCGATAGACCGATTGCCGAAGTCGAAAAGAGCTTTGCCTCGGTCACCCATCCATTATCGTTGCCCGAAATCCAGGCCCGCCTGCCGGAAGAGGTGCAGCTCGTTCAATATGCCGTTCTGCCAGAGAAGCTGGCGATTTGGGTCGTATCGAAGACGCGTTTCGAGTTTGTCGAGAAGCCGATCACGGCCGTCGCGCTTGAGAAGAAAATCGAGGACTATCAGGCCGCGGTGATCAGCAAAGCTCCGGCGGCCGAGGTTAAGCAAGCCGGAAGAGAGCTTTACGAGCTTTTGATTCCAACTGATCTCGCCGACCAAAAGCTTTGCCTGGTCCCGGACAAGTCACTACATCAACTTGCGTTTGCTTCGCTGGTTTCGCCAAACGGTAAGTATTTGCTGGAAGATTTTGCTTTGTCCTATGCGCCGAGCGCCTCAGTGTTGGTGGTGGCGACCGAGAATGCCCGGCAGAAAGATCGATTCACGACCGAGAGCCTTTTGAGTATCGGCAACCCTGATTTTGATCGCGATGAGAATCCGAATCTGCCCGACCTGCGAAGCGCCGCCGCGGAAGCAAAGAGTATTGCCGGGAATTATCACGGATCCCTCCCACTGCTTGGCGGCGAAGCGACAAAGGACAGGTTCCTGCGTGAATTCGCTTCCGCAAACGTGATTCATTTCGCCGGTCACTTTTTGGCCAACCGGCAGTCGCCCGGAAATTCAAAGCTCTTGTTTGCGGGTGGCGAGCTGCGGGCTTCGGAACTCAGTACGTACAAGCTGCCGCACGCAAAACTGGTGGTGCTGTCGGCCTGCGAAACCGGGTTCGAGCGTTACAACAAGAGCGAAGGCGCCATCGGGGTCGCCCGCACGTTTTTGGCGCTGGGAGCGCCGCTGGTCGTCGCGAGTCAATGGAAAGTCGACTCAGAGCCTACAAAGGATTTGATGATCGCGTTTCATCGCAATCGCAAGACAAACCATATGACTTCCGCGGAAAGTTTGCGCCAGGCCCAGCTCGAGGTGTTACGAAACGGGCAGACCCAGTCACCTTATTATTGGGCCGCCTTTTCGTTGTTCGGTGGCTACGCGAACTATTGAGATGATGCGCCTGTGTCCAAAATGTAGTGACTACTACGCGGACGATTCGTTGGCATTTTGCCTCGCCGACGGCGCGCCGCTGGTTGGCGTGGACGCGAACAGCGAACGTTGGACCGAGGGTGGCAGGATTATTGAACAAAAAGAGAATGCCCTGAAGAAACAGAACCAGAGACGGAAGTTGTGGACTGTTTCGACCGTGGTGACGATGTTGATTGTAACGATGGCCTTGTGGGGTGCGGTAGCTAAAAGGAATATTTACCTTGAACCAATAGTCTTGCCGTCAACGACGCCGACTCCGACTCCGACCCCGTCGCCCTCGCCATCTACGTCGCTATCTCCGACCCCGTCGCCTTCGCCATCTCCGTTGCCTTCGCCATCTCCGTTGCCTTCGCCTTCTCCGTCGCCATCGCCGTCACCGTCGCCGTCTGTCTATAAGATCAGCGGGCGAGTGACGAATAATGGCGCACCCCTGAGCGGCGTCACCATTATGATCGAGGGATCAAAGACTGCGTCGACGACGACCGATGCGAACGGCAATTATGCTTTTGGCAGCCTGCCGATAGGCGGCAACTACACCATTACGCCGACTAAGGCGAAGATAGATTTCACGCCGCGCAGTCGGTCCATTAACAACCTGACACAGGATGGGTTCGCTGACTTCTCCGACCTTTCCCCGCCCGTCCATAAGATCAGCGGGCGAGCAACAAATAATGGGGCGCCGGTGAGTGGTGTCACCATTTTACTTAAAGGCACAAAGACTGCCTCGACTACGACCGATGCCAACGGAAACTATACTTTCGGCAGTCTGCCGGAAGGCGGCAGTTACACCATTAAGCCAGGCAGCGGGAAGATAAAATTCCAACCGTCTGATCGCTCGATTAATAATCTCACGCAGGACGAATCGGCTGACTTCTCCGGTCTAGTCCAGCCCCCGGTCTACAAGATCAGCGGGCGCGTCACCGAGGCAGCTACGGCCGAGCCCGTGAGCGGCATCAGGATATTCCTAAAGGGGCCTGCGACTGCTTCGACCACGACTGGCGCCAACGGCAACTATACTTTCGATCGCCTCCCGGAAGGCGGCAGTTACACCCTCACGCCAGATAGATCGAAGTTGAGTTTCACGCCGCGCGACCGCCGCATCAAGAATCTGACGCAGGATGAGTCGGCTGATTTTGCCGTCGCCGAACCGGATTGTTCCGTGGCCGAGCAAACCCACGACGACCAGATCATCAGGGGTAACTTGCGACGCAACATCCAGGGTGAACGAGAAAAAATCATCAAAGAGAACGTCCCAGACCGCGCCGTCGAGAAGGAAGCTGTTTTAGGGGAAATCGAATTTCAAGTTACCTTCTTAATACCCTGTAACTCGGCCGCCATCACTGCCAGATATGAGTGGAAGGTTTCTTATTATCCTTCTCTGCATGGCGATAATGTGTTTGGCGTTCAAGGCAAAAAGGAGACTAAGCCTGTTTCGAGGAGACGGACATTCGGCTGCGGGAGAGCCTTCGGGATATGGGTCTGCCGTTAGGCTTTCGAGCCGCGTTACGTTTTTCTGCAAAGGAGCACTTTACTCTGAAAGCTTTTTCCAAACTTGAAGATAGGAACAGGAGAATATTATGTCTGTAAATGAAAGTTCCGCCACCGCATTAGTAAGGTTCACCGGCCTCGGGATTGTCTGCTTCAATCAAGAGCGACAACAGGGCGAAGTCGGTGTGATTCGCGACGACAAACACGAACTGTCCATCAAGATCCAACGTCCGGTTTTTCAGGAGGGCGACGGAAATGACGTCGTCGTCTACCAGGACATAGCGACGTACCACTCGCTGCCGAAGGAAGACGTGCAGATTGAAATTAAGGCGCTCGGCACACCCGCGATCGACGGATTTGAGATTTATCAAAGCGGAGACTTCGATCGGCTTAATGCAACCGACCTGAATGATTTTCGCTGGATTGTAAACATGAACACCTTGCACGGTGAGACGCCGCTGGCCCCCGGCACGGAAGCGCGCTACCCATTAACGAAAATCTACATCCGTAATGGTCTCTTCTACACCCACAAGCTCGATACGAATCTGTTCTTTGAAAAGGTCGTGAAGGACGCCAGCGGGGCCGACGCGGAGCGCGAAGTCTTTGGCAACGTAGCGGAGACGATCGGCGTAAAGATCGAAGGCGACGAGGTGAGCTTTACTACTCGCATCGGCGGCAATGAAGAAACCCAGACACTCCAGCGGATTGAAGGCCTCCCGTTCAGGATCGAAATCAAGAACATGGATTACAACGCCAATGCCGTTTACAGCGACATGCCTGACTATTACAAATACCTGTCGAGCGCCGACGGCCATCGCTTTGAATTGAGTCCCGTCGTCGAAGATGATGCGGCCGACTCCGCGGTCGGCAGACCCATCAATACGATGGACTTCTGTCATCCCGTCGTCGTGGATGATCCGCCGTCCATCGATCAACTCGGGGGCTGACATGTTTATTCTAATCCTGAAACCACACTTCCTGTGGAAGGGTGCCGAGGGAACATGGTGGTACACCGATTCCATGGTCTGGGTCACAGTGATCTTGCTGCTTGCCTGGCTGGCGTGGTTTTTAGTGCGCAGATTGCTGCGGGCCCGGGCCTTGAGACGCCAGCCGGGACGCACCAATTACAGGTTGCTAAAGCGGACGGACAAGATCAAACGTGAATTGAGCGCGCAATATTTGCGTCCCGGGTTCTCGGGGAATATCCACGCGGTCGGGATAGGAATGTTGGGTAGCGATTATTGCATCCAGGTTTTTATCAATGACGCAGATGACGAGTTGTGGCCGGGCTCGGGTGCGGCGACATTGCCGAACAACTACCGCGGCGTGCCTATCGTCCTGTACGAAATGCCGATGGCCGGGTTTTTGTCCGATGCAGATTTAAGTTCGTTGGTGGCGCCCCAATATCCCCATGGCATCCGCGGGCGCCAGGAAGTAATCATTGGCGGAATCAGTGGGGCCCATACTAACTTGTCAGGTCAGAGCGGGACCATCGGTTACTTTTGTACGCGCAAGAGTAAATTGCCCCGCCGGAAAGAAGTTCATCTGCTAAGCAATCGGCACGTCTTTGCCGACCTGTGGAAGCCAAACGTCGATGCTGCTGATCTGATCGTGCAGCCAAGCCCGGGTGAGCCGGCAAGCAACCGACCGATCGGAACGCTGGTAAGCTTCTCCGCGCTGAAGTTCGATAACGATCTCAACGAACCTAACTACGTCGACGCCGCCATCGCGAAGTTATGGGCGCCGCTAGCGCACCAGCCGTTGATCCCCTTGATTGGCTCCGTTAAAGGTTATGTCGCAACGAAGGACGTCAAGATTGGCGAAGCCGTGCGCAAGTTCGGACGCACCACCGGTTTCACGGTGGGCAAAATCTTTTCGATCTGTCTGGATATTAAGATTCGATACGACCGTACGGGTCAGTCGGCATTCTTCCAGGATCAGTTTCTGATCGAACCGGATCTGCCGCAATTCACAAAATTCGTTTCCGGCGGCGACAGCGGTTCACTCCTGGTTGACGCTGAACAACATGCCATCGGCCTGATCTTCGCCGGCATGTCAGAACTGCCGGAATCTCTCCGCCCATCCAACCCTAAGGCTGTTGCGGAAATTGATCAGGCCACGGACCGGCCCAAGAGAATCGAAAGCTACGGCGTAGCAAACCCGATCAGTGAAGTCCTGGATCGGCTCAAGATAGAATTGCTGGTTTAATAGAGTCCAACTAAGTCCTTCAGGTCAACTAACTCGCCAGTCACTGACCGGAAGCGACCACCTGAAGTGAACCCCTTAGAAGGCTCATTGCGCTGCGACCAGCGTTGAGCATGCCGTTATTGGCGCCGTGAAAAGTTGCGAAGAGTGTCCAGTGTGGGGAGCCAAATCTTGTAACCTAGCTGATGGGAAGACACGACTTACCTGATCGAGTCGCCGAAGCCCGTCACAACTAAGTCACAAAGCTCTCTAGGCTTTGGCGCCTGCTTGGCTTTTCAAGGCCTTTCATTTTTCTTTCGAGGTTAAATTCCCAGCCGTTTGTGAGACGCGTTCTCCTGTGGGTTCGGTCCGCCAATATCTGTTTCAATTGCCGGTTCTCTTCATCCAGTTCACGCAACCGCTTGATGTCAGCAGCTTTCGCTAACTTCGTCGCGGCAAACGTCCTTCACCGCTCGCCCTGCACCCACCGCTTTCAACATCGGAATGATCTGGTTATCGCTGAATTTACTCCGCTTCATTCAGGTCTCCTCGGTTGGCTAATCCTACCGTGAACCTCCACTTTTCAACGGTCCCAATTTTCGGGGTACTTACAGAGCCAAATCAGACAAGAGTCGTCGGATTGAATTCAGACGGCCTTTCGTTCGGCAGACAGTTTGGTGCAGTTCAGAATATACTGCGGTAAAATGATCTCCCTGGAATGAGTCCCTGGGGGTGAACAGCAGATTGCGCAAAGCGTGCATTCATTGTGCGAACTTTATCGTATCCGCACATGTACGCTGATCCCGTCTGTCCAGCGAACCAATGTCTTCATCGATACCCATAGACACAACAACATTCGTGAGGAACCCTTATATTATCGGTGTTCCCATTATTAAGCGTGAAAATTTCTTTGGCCGCGAAGAGTTGTTTCAGTTCTTAACTAGCGTTCTCAACGAAGGCTCGAAGGTTATCTTACTGCATGGTCAGCGTCGCATCGGAAAGACTTCCGTATTACGCCAGATTCCGAACTTCGTCAGTTTGGACAACTTGGCTTTCGTGACCTTCGACCTTCAAGATCAAACGCGGCTCCCGCTCTCCCGGGTGCTCTTGAACTTGGCTACGGCAATTGTCGAACAGATCAGCGGCTCCTTGGAAATCCCACTTAATATTCCCACACCGCAATCGTTTGAGGAAGATCCCTACGTATTCACTCAGAGCTTTTTGCCGGATATCTTCGCAGCGCTTAAAGGCAAGAAGCTCGTCCTTTTGCTTGACGAGTTCGACGTTCTGAACACGTATAAAGAAGATGCGGCTGTCGAGCACTTTTTCCCTTTCTTGCAGTCGATCATAAATCGGCAGCCGCACCTTCACATTATCGCCGTTGTGGGGCGGCGTTTGGACGAAATCCCATTGTTGCTCAGCTTATTTAAGGGCGCTCCTAATCACGAAATAGGCTTGTTAGACAGACGAGGGGCGCAGCGACTCATCTTGAAGCCTTCGCAGGGGGTCTTAGAGTACGACGCGGCTGCCATTCACGCGTTGTTAGACCTCTCCCAGTGCCATCCCTATTTCACGCAGTTACTCTGTCACGTGACTTTCGCCAGCGTCCGCGAGGTGAATCGTTGCACCGTTCATCGCGCGGATGTCGAAGAGATTGTCGAGCGGGCGATTGTGAGCGGAGAAGCGGGCCTGGTCTGGTTTCGCGAAGGCTTGCCAATTCCTGAACGAGTAATATTTTCGGCGATTGCCGAGGCCCAGGAAATCAGCTCAGTGTCACTGACCATAGCAGATCGATTGATCGGGCCGGGAATTACGAGAAGCACGCTGTCAACCTTTTTGGATCAGCGCGGAATCGTTTTGACCGAACGCTTAAGGCTGGCAGAGCAGCGCCTGATCGAGTGGGGTTTCGTCAAAGCGGTAGGTGACATCGACGTCGCCAATCCTGAAGCCCAACCTTATCGCGTGACGATCGAGCTTGTTCGCCGTTGGCTGCTTAGGCGACATCCTTTAAAGCTGGCAATGCGGGAGCTGGAGAAAGAAAATCCGAATGCGGAACGCCTCTATCAGGAAGCCCTAAACCAGCTTGAAACCGGGGTCCTCCAGGGCGCATTTGCGGATCTGCGGAAAGTGCTTGAGCAGAACCCCAACCACGTTCGAGCAATCTTGGATCTCGCGCGACTTAGCCTGGAACTCGCAGACTTCGATAAAGCGGTAGAGTTTTACCAGCGTGGTTTTAAGATCGACCCATTGCGCTGCAAGGACGGGTTGGTTCGAGCGCTTTCGGAATCAGTCAATGACCTGCTGGCTGCCGGTCGATTCGACACAGCGCTGGAACGTTTGGAACGGGCCCACGCGCTTGAGCCGTCCGATCTTTCGATCGTCAAACAATTGGAGGACACCAAAGAGCGGCATCGCCAGTCGCTTGCCATTTACGATCCATTTATTGTCGGCAATGTAGTCCCGCCGGATCAATTTGTAGGCCGCGAAAAAGAAATAGACACCATTTTCTCGCGCATACTCAGGGGCGGCCATGTGGCAATCTGCGGGGAACGGCGAATCGGCAAGACTTCTTTGGTGCGCTACTTAACTTCTACGGAGGTCTGGCAAAAACGCAACTTCCCTGTCAACGAAAGGGTGGTTATTGGTGTTGATTGCTCCTCTATCATCCCGTTTAGCCCTGATCGATTTCGCCTCGAGGTTCTTTTGGAACTCCGCGAGCAGACGGCTGATACCATTGATCTGGCCGGCAGCATTAACGATCTGAGAGACGCTTCGAATTTGACCGTAAGAGACTTGCGACGTCTATTGACGGACCTCGGCAAGCGCAATCTTTCCCTCGTTCTCCTCATTGACGAGTTTGACGTTGCCCTGCAACCGCACGAAACCTATTCCGAAGAGGACGTGGCAGCCTTTCTTTACGAGATGCGTAGTCTCGCGCACAGCAGGGAAGGGCAATACTTCTCATCTGTCATTGCCTTGCGCCGAAAGCCAAGTGATTTCACCATGACCTCGGGGGTGACGGGAGGGGGTTCGTCCCCGATTCCGAGCATCAGTTCATCTGGCTCGCCCTGGTATAACCATTATTCTCTGATTCCCTTAAAGCTTTTTGAAGAACCCGACGTTCAGTCACTGATGGCTCGAATGCCGGATGCATTTGCCTTGAGCTCGGAAGAAACAGAATGGGTTCGCCGGCTCGGGGGCGGACATCCTTATCTGTTACAAGCAGAGCTATCCACTGTTTTTCGGCTTCATGCCGATAAAAGAGCGTTCGAAATCGAACAGACCACCAGGGAGATTCTAAGCTTAGCCGAATCTTTGTTCCTGACCTTGTGGAGCGGCGCCTCGGATCTTGAACGGATGCTTCTGACGGCCATTGCCCTACACGATTATCAGCGTCACATGAGCCCTGAAAGTAAGTTCCTTGGCTATGGGGCTGTTTTTGAGTCGTCCGAGCGTGAGCTTCGCGAATTGGAACAGCGCAGTATTCTAGTGCGTAGGCCTTATCAGGATTCGTACCGATATGCCGTGTTTTCACCTCTCATGTCGTGGTGGATCATTAAGGAAATAGAAGCCAGAAGTGATGACGAAATCGTCCAGCTAACAGATACGTTCACCAACTATTTTAATCCGGCGCTCGCCAGCCAGCTCCTCAACCTCCTGTTGGAAGTGAGGCAAAAAAAAGCGGCATACGGCGCCCTGAGTTCCTGGATATCCTAACCCGAAAGGAAGTACCTCACTATGTATCAGCGTAATCCTTACTTCGTCGGCGGCCCGGTTCCGACTGCCCAGTTCAAGGGTAGGCAACGGTCGTTCAATTCTGCGGCAGATCAAATTTTGAATGGCGGACACCTGGCTTTGTATGGCGAGCCGGGTATCGGCAAATCCTCTTTTCTTAAGTACGTGGCGGCCCAGCCGGGATGGCAGGCCATAGGCATGGATCCTTCCAACATGATCTTCGTTTATCTGGACTGCACCACAATCAACCCCTTCGCGCCACAGGAATTTTGGCGCGCAATCTTAAGCCGTTCCAGGGAAGGCGAAGTCCCTTCTTCTACCGGCCGGCGCGAGGTTGGCCAGTTTCTCAACACGGTTGGGAAGGAGGGCAAGCGCCTGATCCTGCTACTTGACGATTACGATCATGTGTTCCAAACCAACCCCACGTATACAGAGGGTGAAATGCTGACTTTCCTTTATGAATTTCGTAGTCTGGCGGTCGCAGATCAAGCCGGACAATTCCTCTCAACTATTGTTTCGACTTTTAGAAGACTGGATGAGATGGGGCCGCGCTCGACGCTGCCATCTCCCTGGTACAACCACTATTTGTTCCGTCCGCTAACGCCCTTTAGTCGGAGGGAGGTCGATGCGCTGCTGTCGGCGATGCCGCGCGAGTGGAACATCAGCGAAGACCATTACGCGGGTTTGAGAGAGATTTGCGGTGGTCATCCGGCGTTGATCCAAAATGCTTGTAGCTTAATTTACGACCATCTTCAGGGTGAGGAAAAACCACTCGACACCTCACAGTTTACCAGAGACTTCATTGGCGCCACCGAGCAGTATTTCAGCAACACGTGGAAACTCTCGAATGAATCGGAACAGATGCTGATGATGCTCATCGCGCTATCCAAGCTCGATGGCCGACTAAACAAACGACGGAGTTACAATCTGAGCGATGTAGAGATTATCTTGAGTCAGATGGATCGCGAACTGCGCGTGCTGGAAGAGCGGGGCATCCTGCAGCGCGAGGAGGAGGATGGGAAGGTCGTCTATTCTTTCACTTCTTCAATTATGGAATGGTGGGTTATCAAGGAGATTGAGAACAGCAAGGACGAGCTCGAACTCAATCAGCGAGAAAGAGTCTTTTTGAATCTTAGCCGCAAGCAGGCGGATGAGATTAAGAATATGATGCGAGCGGTATGGCAGTATAAAGATGCCGTAACACTGGTCATCGGATGGACCGGTAAGCTGGTCGGAGCTTTTGCTAAAGGCGTCGCCGGGAGTGGCCCTTAGTTTATGCCTCGAGTTTGATTCAAGATTCCAGCGCCCTTGCGTCACCTGAGATCTTCTTAGAACCTTTGGTCGTTTGTAAGATTTCCACAAGACGAACACTTTCGTCGCTGGCATCAGGACACGGTTGCGAAGAGTGTCCAGTGTGGGGAGCCACTCTTATAACGTAACTCACAAAAAAACAGTCCTTAACTAATTGAGTCGGCAACGCAATCAGGCCGGTAGATTTTTCCCCAGGCTGACACCTGAGCGGACCTTCCAGTTATGGAATTATTGGGCGTGGGCTTCGATGCTGAACTCGCTCTTGATGAGGTGCGAGCGCAGGAGGTGGAGTGATAGCCAACTCGAGACCGATCACAGTTTCGAACGGGACACGTTGGCCAGGTTCCGGCGCTTGCAGGGTAATGCTGCCGGGTGAGAGATCCGTATACCAGGTTTGTCCTAGTATTTGGGCATTGAGATGAGCGGAACGTGCGCGCGCTGTCGACGTCTTAAGATCCAAACCAACCAGATTCGGAACAACGACAGTCGGTGGTTGGTTCATTTCCCACCGATGGTTCCGATAAAGTGCGTACCAGTTTGGCAGAGATGGCAAAACGAAAAAATAGATTACGAGAGCGATAATTGGTGACCGTCGCGGGTGTTGACGAGAAGACGCTTTCGTTTGGGAAGCGTTCCCAGATGCGCACTCCTTAATAAACGCCATAAGAAAGCGGCCCAGGTAGTAGTTTTGCGGATAATACACATGTGGTCTTGAGTTGTACACGGTTCAGATTGCCTTTCGCTTCCTCTTCGCAGTCCAATCTCGTCACCGGGTCAACAAAGTAGAAGGCCGATAGTTCGACTTCTTGTGAAGTCGACCAAAGTGCGACCGACTCGAATTCCCACGCGTATTAACAGATTCAAGTTGGGGAGGACGAGCGTTCGACGAGTGTGGATAACTACCGGTTCTTGCCCGACGCTAAAATGTTCAGACCGAGGAATTCAGCAGGAAAACGTTTTGCTCTTGCAATTCATAAATTCTCTTTTCTTAAAGTTCCTGAGTGGCTGCCGACATTTGTGACCGCGGCAAGTCGGCTCGAGACAGTGGCTGCCAGCTCAACGGATTGAGGCATGAATTTTAGATACCTTTGGGTTTCGGTAATGGAAGCGTGTCCAGCGTATTCCTTGATGGCATTTATCGGAACTCCGGCCAAAGCAAGATTCCTCAAGCAGGTATGACGCAGATCGTGAGGGCACCAACCACCGGGCACTGCCTGGCCATAGCGAATGTCAACGCTCTCGGAAGCTTCTTTGAAAATGTCGCGAAACCAATGATCGGGCTGCGTCAGGACGCGGCTCCCCCAACCATTTCTGTTTGCTTTGCGCTCAGCTATTAATGCTGCAGCAGACGGCGCCTTGATAGTTCGCCATTTTTTAGTCTTCGAAGAATAAAGCTTAACGGTTCCGAAGCGAACGTTTGACTCTTCCGATCGCATGCGTCGGAGTTCTGCCATCCGGCCGGCGGTTATCAACGCAATTTGGAAAAAGAAGAGAGCTTCATTCCACTCCTCTTTGCTAGCGAGCGCACTGGATATCTTGGCGATCTCCTCGTCAGAGAGCACGCGGTCACGTTCTTCTTCTACAGTTTTCGTAAGAGGGCTGCGAGGTACTTGGAAAGATTTTAGATCTGGAAACGTTCCAACAGCATGATTAAGCGCGGCCTTGACCGTGTTAAGGCCGCGTCTGATTGAGGATTTCTTCAAAGGTCGTCCATTCGATTTGCCGCGTTCGGTTTCAGCCGCAATCCAAAAAACAAAATCGTCTCTTGTGAGAGTAATGACTTGACGATTCGCTCCCGCAAACTTACCCCATCGCTCAAGCGTTCGTAGATGGCCCGGAGTTTCACGCCAATAGGTCGTTTCGTCGGTTTTGTTAGCGAGCAGATTTGCTTTAGCAACTTTTAGGTAGCTTTCAATCGCTTCTTTGATTGTGGTCTGGCGGACCTTTTCCTCGGGTCTCACGCCGTAGCGCGATTTCCAACCGTTTGTTCTCAGGAGTGCGAGGGCTTGCGTCGCTTCGGCTTTCGTAAAGAAGGTAAATTCGCGGTATCGCTTTCGAGAACCGTCCGGTTGGCGAATCCAGATGTCATATCCCCAGAAGTCTCCGGTCGCGCGCTTCTCCTTTCGGATCTGAGCTGACCCTTTGGGCCTTCGGCTGTACTTTTTGATTTTCATGTTCACCCAGGACTCATTCGCCGCTCTTTTTCGAGTTTGGCGAATTGGTGAACTGTTTATTGAAGCAAGCGATGTCAACAAAGTGGTCACCTTCAATCGCGACAGGGTTCGTATCGTCTGTACAATCAAGTTAGGACTGCTTCATTCTCATTTGAGATTCAAGTGCCATTTCAAACGCTTCTACTTGCGCGCGAAGAAAGCGAACGGATCTGCCGAGCCGAATTGGCGTTAATTTGTCCGTCCCACATTTTCGACCATAGATTGCGCTCGGTGAGATGGACCAGCGCACCGCGAGCTCCGATACCGAAATGTATCGGGATGGGGGGCGTTTTCGAATTCTCGATGCGTCGAAAGGCATAAAGTAATTGCTGGTAAACGCGGCTACTCGTCACATCCGGGACAGTGCACTCTCATTTATTCTGGAGGTACTCCAAGAACTCGATAATTTTCGTAGCTTGTGCCAAGTCGATGAAGTGGCAGCTTGTCGTTAATTCGATATTTCTATGATCTGTCCACGTGAGGTCCACCCTTATCTTTTCGCCACCTCGCATCTCAAGCTGCAACTCAGAATGCAGCCCTGAGATCTGTCTTAACACTCGGCCTTTTTGGCCGTAAAATGGGCTGCGTTTAAAGGTGATGGTCGCGTATTTCTTGCCTTCGTAGGTTTGAGAGGCATATTGCGACGGCTTAAAATTATGCGATTTCACGATGCCCACCTCAACTACAAGTGCAAGAATTTGGCCGGCGCGGAAACCGGTCCTAGTCTTTTACGCTTCTGCGTTGACTGACGAATTTTTCGCCCTGAACCGAACTGCTTCTTAAGTGTGATGTTTCCGTATTTCTTGAATTCGTAGGTTTGCGAGGCATCGTACGATGGCTTACGTTTTTCCGATTTCACGATGCCCTCCTCAACAACTAGTGCAAGTTTTGACCGCCGCGGAAACTCGTCGTAGTTTTGTGCACTTCTGCATTGCCTGACGAAGTTGCTCAAATTCCGGTGAATCGATTTTGATCCACCAAGGGCTGGTCGGACCTGAACGGATGGCGTCCAGTCTGCCCTCCTGGCACAGATAACTGGTATGTGTTCGGCTACGTCGTAGCATCCCAGCGACTTGGCGAGTGTTGTAACGACCGTCCCCTCGCGGGCCGGTCCTATCGGAAGCACATCGGTCCGCCATGCCTGGAATACCTCTGTATCGTCTGAGCGTGTTAATAGACTGCGGAGTGAATTTCTTTTGAACCCACCGTTTACGATAGCCTAACGCATTAAGCTTTATTCGCGATCACACGATCGGGATTGGTTGATGCCATTTCTTTAATTATTTGAATGACCTTTGGATCGCTTTCATGGCTTCTTGGGAAACTGACGCACGAAGTTTCGATTTCCAGTCTTCCTCCGCTTACCCATCGCACGGTGAGGTGAGCGACATCGCCTCTGCGAAGCAAAATGACGTCTTTGATGAGGAGTCTGATCAATTGCTTTCGATCTTTATCGGAAGTCGAAATCGCATGCCATACGCCCTCTAAATTTTGGGCAGCCGTTGATAGACGCTTTACAATATCGGCCAAAGCTTCTGGTGAGGGCGGCGAGGGGAGATCGCGTTCGGCCTGTTTGATTTCTTCCACCCGCTGTAGTGCCCGTTCCCACTCGTCCTGTAATTGATCGGCGACGTGTCGATTCTGAATCGCAGCTTTCTTGAACAAATGACCAGACCTTTCAGCATCCCTCTCAGCCTCCCGCAGTTGCAAATTCCATTGATCTCGAATGGCGGCGCCTTCGGCTTGCAAGTGCTTGAAATTTGCTTCAGAAAGCTCGAGTTGGGCGGGTTCGAACGCCTTGAGCACTAAATCTGTGACGGTTGCGTCTATCCTCTTGCCCGCAAGATATTGACATCTGCGTCGCCCGGTCTCGCTTTCTCCGTAGCAAAAGTAATCATGGCTCCTTGCGGTGCCCGAATATTTGACAACCATTGACCGGCCACAAACACCACAGCGCAGCAATCCTTGGAGGAGAGCCTGGCCACGGTTGATCGCGCCCGGGCTATCTGAGCGGCTGCGATTATCTTTAAGTCGCTGGAGATTTCGACGGTAACGATCTTCTTTGATGTAGGCTTCGTGATTGTCTCGAATAACAACGGCCCAATCCTCAGGAGGAACCGATACCCGACGAGTAGCGGTTTCCATTGTTTCGCTTGAGATGACCTGAATGTCACTTCGGGTCTGACCGTATACATACATTCCCGCATAGATGGGGTTATGAAGCATCGACCGCGCCCAGGCTTGAGTCATCTGAGCAAGTTTAGGTAGTGCGTGATGTCTACCGTCATAATTGCGATTCGGTAGCAGCAAGTCGTGGTCTCGAAAATACCGAACGGTCGCCAAAGAGGAGCCGAGTTCCTCGAATTTGTCGAAGAATAAACGAACCGTCTGTTGAACTTCGAGCGAACGATCAAGAGCGATGGAGCCGTCAGTGTCATACACATAGCCAGCGGGTAAAGGGAAGCGCAGCTTTCCTTCTTTGGCACGCTGTAGGCGACCACCGCTAAGGCGACTGGCAATCAAATGAAGCTCCGCATCGCTAAGAGTTCCTTTAATGCTTAGCAAGAGACGGTCATTGAATGCGCGTGGGTTGTGAATGCCCTGCTCATCGATGATGAGTGTATTGCGAGTGATGCACAGTTTTACGAGCAAGTGCCAGTCGCTTGAATCGCGCGCCAACCGAGACGCTTCTAAACTGAATACAGCGCCGACGTTCCCTATCAAAATGTCTCTCATCATGATCTTGAAGCCATCTCGACCATCCAACGATGCGCCGGATTGTCCTTGATCTTGATCCACAATGATTATTCTTTCCGCCGGCCATCCGAGTTGCTTCGCGCGCTCGACTAAGTCGTACTGGCGCGCAGTGCTCGCAGTGTTGAATTGCACTTGATGAAGGCTGGACTGACGAATGTACAGACATGCCAGACGCTCAAGGTGTTCGCGTTCAATTTTTGAAAGGTCGTTTGAACTCATCTACTCAAATCGCTTGCGGTGCGCTTGTACTTCCCTGATCTAATTCGGAGTCGTTATTACCGAGTGGAGAATCAACCTCAACCGTCGTGATGTATGTGTAGTACAAGTCTGAAAGAATGCGCAGGGCTCGCTCTCGCACGTGGGGCTCAAGTTCCTTCCACAAGGTTTCCGGCGCTCTGAGCGGTTCGATTGGAAGTGCTTTGTTGTTCGGATGCGCTGAATGCACACCAATGCATTCGCAGCCTTATTTTTCGCACTTCATGTGTCACAGCTGAGCGACTGAATTCTCACGTCTAATGAGAATGTCGGTCCCAACTAAGACTCTCTAGAGCGACATTGTCGAATCGGCGTCTTCCGTAAAACGGTTGTGATTTTAAGAGGTTAGTTCAGATTTTCGGGGGACATTCGTTTGCGGTTTTCGGCATCCCATTTTTTAGCCATCGCGTCAACGCTGCGTTCAATAATCCTATAACGTTTAGACGAGGGACCGGGCGATCTCTTTTTTCTTTTTCGTTCGGTGCGAGCAATTTTTATCTGCTGATACGTGTAGGTTTCGCTCGCGGAACCCAGGCAATTTCCAACATGAGCGGTAGCAAGTGCACGCGGGTTGAATCCAGGAAGTCTTTCCAATATGTCTCTTAGCTGCGGATAGTCAGCTTTAGCCTCTTTCCATGACTTCAACTTCGGGTTCTTCCGTCGAATTTGCCGGGATCGCGAACTAAAGTATGTTCGTTTTAATTTCTTCAAGATTTTCATGGTGTCGTCAAAAAGTCGAAGCGCTTTCCGCCTCATTGCCGCATTCCAATTGCAGGGTTCTATTAGCTGTCTTGATGCGCATTTCCTGTAAGAGGCTTGTTGGTCAATGCTTCTGCATGCGCATTCCATATCTCCGCTCGGCTGCCTTCGATGACGATGATTTCATTCTCCTCCAGATCAAGAACCACCGAGATTATGGCCTCAATTAACGCGCGCCATGGAAGCACCTGCATCCGAGCAAGCATTAATGGTAACGCCTTAGAAAGAGCTTCTTGGATGAAACCGTTCTCTAACTCGCAAGAGAGGTCGGGAGCGCGCATCAGCCACTTAGGATTTATCCTTATTTTTGTCTTTGAAAGGGGAGTGAACCTTGGTTGCTTACCTAACAAAACGTCTTGGAGCAATAGAAAAACCCAAGTGCTTACCAGTTGATACATTAACTCTACGGAAAATTCTCCTCGCACTCGAACTCCAATAATCTGCTGCTCGAAGCTGAAACCCAACGTGAGGGGCCCTTCGTCAGGCAACCGGAACACTTCAGGCAAGCCCGCAAGCGAGGTTATGTCTGACCCACTCGCTACGCTCTCCAAAGACGGTACGCTATAAGGCTTGTTCTTCATGGCAGCCCTGCTCTTCTTCACGGCCAGATTCTGATGAACTCTCAGTCGACGGAAGCCGGGACCAATCTCCCTGATCCCTTCGGCCTCATTGACTTCATGAAGCAATCAAACCAACGTCTATCGGAGTTGGACAATGATCGTGTGCAGGATTTGCCCGCTGTGCGGTCTAACCACGAATCAGATACTCAAGAAGTATCCCTTATTCTCGAAATCTTATTAGATAAAAGAAATCGTGAAGAAACTATAGGCAAATGCGGGGGGGGGCGACGGTGGCATACACCACAAGTCTGCGGAATATCTGAGTGCGTGGGTTCGGAGCGCTCGCTTCTGCCCAGATGTTCTGGCCATCTTCCCATTGACGATCCGATCCTTCACAGTGAGTGAGGGCACGTTCAACGCGCGCATCCGCGATGGGCGCAGGGTGACTCCGATACTTGCACGATATAATGGAACAGTTAGAGTTTTTTGATCATGTCACGAAGTCCTTACACGCGATCGGGCACACGACGGCTTGGCGATGATTATCAGGATCTCATCGCCCTTGAGTTGATGGTGAATTGGTTCGAACATTCGGATCGCTATTCATGGATTCGTGTCGAAGCGGATGAAGCAAAGTTCCTGGACGACATTGTGGTGATGCGCGCTGATGGTCGTGTCGACGTTAAACAGGTGAAGTTTTCTACTAATCCCGCGCGCGCTGAGGATCCGTTTACTTGGGAAAAGTTGCTTGACAATTCGGTGAGAAAATCCGGAACGACGAGTCAGTCCTTGTTACAGAAGTGGGCGGTTTCATTACGTCAGTTGCAAACGACGTACGACGTTGCCGATGCTTCGCTTGTTAGTAATCGACTGGCCGGAGCAGATTTAGCTGCATCAATTGACCGAACCAGCGGTTTGATAGCCTTTGACACCATTCAGGATGAAACGCAAGTAAAAATCATCGATCAGCTTGGAGACGAAACAACAGCGCGTGAATTCTTCGAGGCCTTTCGCTTTAGATTAAACGAACCGAGCCTCGATGATCTGGAGGATGCGCTGCGACGCCGGTTTGATCGCTTTGGCGGTACCGAGGTTGGTTGGCTGAATCTAAGAAACGAGGTGCGCTTATGGGTATCTCATCGGTATGAACCTCCACCTGACGGCTCGATCAAACTCAGCGATCTGAGGCTGGCCGCGCTTTGGCACGCATTACAATCCTTACCACAACGATTCCAGGTTCCGGACGACTACGTTATTCCTTCAGCCGATTTTCACGAAGAGTTTCAACGTACGCTGCTATCCGGAACCGGGAGCTGTCAAGTTGTTAACGGCAGTCCCGGCGTCGGAAAGAGCACTTACACCAGCTACCTCTATGAAGTCTTAAGAGATCGCGACGTCCCGGTAATCAGACATCACTATTACCTATCGCAAGAGGACGAAACGTCGGGAATCAGGTTGACCCATCTACGCGCTGCCGAGTCGCTGATGCACGACCTGAGAGACAACTACTCAGAGTCGCTGGGATCTCATGGAGGCGATAATCCGTTGGCAGCGAAGTTTCGAGATTGGCTGATTGCATCTGGCGAATTCTACGCGGAACAGAACAAACAACTCGCTGTGATTTTGGATGGACTAGACCACGTCTGGAGAGATACGAGATCGGTCGAAGAATTATCGCGGCTTCTCAATTTTATTCTCCCGGCACCAGCGGGGGTTGTCGTGCTACTGGCTACGCAGCCTGTTAGTGACAATCAACTGCCACCTGCTCTGCTTAAGCATGCGCCACGTGACTCGTGGCACCGACTACCGCTAATGGACGAAGCTGCGGTTCTAAGTTGGCTCCGCCATCACGAGACTGAGTTTTTGCCGCCACTCGCCGGTTCGGATAGTGACGATCGAGTCCGAGAAAATCAGTTTGCGCGGGTTGGTGAAGCCCTCTTTGAAAAAAGCGGGGGGCATCCGCTCCACCTTCGGTACACCATGCGGGCTTTGCAAGAGCGCGATCAACTCGTTACCCCCGAAAACATCGCGAAACTTCCGGGATGTGAACACGAAGACATTAGGGACTACTACCGTAAGCTCTGGCTCAGTCTCTCAGAGGAGGGCAAGGGAATTCTACATTTAATTGCGGCGACCCAGTTTCCCTGGTCAAAGCGAGCGATCCTTGAATGTTTGAGCCCCGACGACTCTCGTTATTCAATCTTGAGCCAATCCATAAAGGAAGTTGGACATCTGCTCGCCGACACAGGGCTTGGATTGAGCGCGCATCACACCAGCCTCATTGCTTATATCCAAGGGCTTGAGGAACACCTTGACTTCCGCGCAGCCATGCTGCGAAGCGCACTAAATTGGTTGCGCAGTCGTGCGCCTGAGTATCTTCGATGGGCTCACGAATGGGTAATTGAGGCCGATCTCGGAAACGACACTCCCTTACGAGAGGGGCCAACTAGAGAATGGTTAATTCAAGCAATAAGCAAACATTACCCATACGAGCAAATCTTGAATTTGCTCCGTAGAAGCATTTGGTGTGCGCTGGAAAGGGGAGACTTGCCGCGCGCCGTCGAAGTAGGGCTGCTACACGATTATTGCTTTCGCGCCTTCCAAAGCGATCCTGATATCTTGGAAAACTTATTTATTGCGCAGGTGACGAGCGGTGATGGCAGAGAAATTTCTCTGCGGCTGAGAGCCGACGTGTCGGAACTCGATGACTCCCAGATTACCTTATTAGCTCGCTTCGAGGCCGGAAGGGGCAACATGCATTTTGTGGGCGAGTGTTTCGATGAGCTTATACGAAGGATTAACGATCGAGATGACGAGAGGACGTACCACGAGTGGAAATATCAGGCATTGGCTGTGATCGAAGTTGCAGCGTTATTGGATGATGTCAATCCTGCCAAAATCATCGATTTCATTTTGAGCAATCGCGAAGATGCCGACGCTCACGAGATGCTGCAAACACTTGCAGTAACGCTCCGAGCCGAACGGAGTGGATCGAGGTTGAAATCGGTTCTAATGCTAGAACCTTCGGCGTCCGACGAATTCAATGTCGCGACGCAGGTAAACGAGCGTGAATATATTGAGCGACACGCCGTGTGGCTGTCGCTTGAGGAAGGCTTCGACCTACATAATGAAGCGCTGAAGACTGAAAACGCCGATAATCCTTACTATTTGATTTACGCCGCTATCAAGGGGATGGAAGGAATCGAGGCTCGGCCTGCCCGTTTGCCGAGGGTGAGACTGTTTGCCTCGAAGAGTCACTCCTCGGGTGATCCTTCAAGGCAACGAAAAGACTTGTTCTATTCATGCGCTGTCGGTTTTGTATCGAATTATCTCTGGGGGTTTCAAAACAGCAACAAGGAATTCATAAATACGATCGGTCGACACTCGAAAACTGGACGCTGTTTAGTTTGGCTCGACTTGATGTCGAGCAGGATCGCAAGTCTGTTTAGAACACGGAAAGCTCCATCGTTTGGATTACTCTATGAAGGCTTCAAAGACTTTGATGATCCGGCAGAAGGTGCAGCATATGACATCGAGGCGAGCGGCCTTCGAAATGACATTTCGAGGGCCGTGAAACATTTCGCGCTCGACTTGTTGTCAGCGTCAGTTGCAATCGACGGGAAAGCCGAAATCTCAAAAGCGGATTTGGAAATTGCTTTTCGTTCAGGCTATTGCCAGTGGGACGCTTGGATGACTGAATACGTGGCGCGACGACGTATTTGGTTGACCGACGAGGCATTATCGTGGCTGTTGAATGACCTACAAAGTCGATTGGAAGCAAGCGTTGAATCGCTGCCGGAGCGCGCTTTGACGTATAGCATCGTAGCGTGCGTAGCAGCGCGCCATGAACGCATAAGCGACGCGCGTCAATTGATCGAAAGGGCAGTTGCTAACATAGTGGCCCACGGCCACCACAAAGATGCACTTTTAGTTCATACGTTAAATGCAATTAAGGAGTGTCATAACGCGGGAATTGACGAAGCGAAGGAGTGGCTGCTTCAGATTGCCACGCCGATAGCTTACGTTGATCAGTTCACCGACGGAGATGAAACGGGCCATTTGCCTCGTGAGTTAGCCGGAACCTTGCTAGAGGTCGATCCGGATCGCTTTCCCGCATATTATGCGTGGCTATGCGACAACGAAGACTCTTACGACGCCTTGCATGCCTTTAACTCATTCGTCGAAATCGCCGATCTTACGTCGCCACTCAATCGTGCGATCGCAGCGACCGCTCTCGATAGCGGCACGTTGAAGATTCTGAACGAACGCGCCACTCAGGAGGCGGGTGCACGGATGCTCGATTCCGCCCGAAGCGTGTTAGGCGATAAGGGATTACAGACGTCACTCCGCGAGAAATCTCGGTCTGATTCCAATAGTTTTACCCGCCAACCATCGCCCGTGCCGCCGAGTTCGTTTCCACCTGCCAACTTTGAGGGCTACCTGGCGGCTCTCGATGCAAATGAACGCGTTTGGAGGGGCGAGCACATCGAAGAGTGGATTCAATACTGGCTTACTCACAATCAAGGCGAGGCCGTGTTCATGGCTGTTGACAAGGCGGTTGCACGAGGAGTTGAACTTAGAAACTATGACCAGATCTTTGAATTAGCTTTGAAGTTGTATGGTCGGGAACAGGCGTACCCGTGGTTAGTTAAGGCGCATAAAGAGCAACGCGGATGGAATAAGTACTACTCCAGAGAGGAAGATGCCCAACGGCGCTGGAAGTATGTGTTCGAACTTTACCCCGATCGCTGGTTTGATTTCATTCGACAAACTCTGCGAAGTGAAAATGAAACAGCGCCTTGGCAGGAGCTCTATCTTGATTCAGGCAGGGCAGCCAGACTAATCGAATACTGCATACGCTTAAACAAACTTACGCCGGCCAGAGACGCCATGAAGAACCTTGTCGAAGGGGCGCTACAATTGGTTTCGATGTTACCGCTGACGCCACCAGCTTGGATTAATAACAATTGAGCGGGCTTATACCTGATACAAAGCAAAGTCTTTCGGTTCTTTTGACTCAACTGGCTTGGCCCTCCGGACTTGTGAGGGAACGCGCATGCGTTGAAATCGCCAAATTACTCAATGATGAGAAGTATGCTCGAGCCACGCGCGATCATTTACTTGAGTGGATGTCGTCGCAACGATTAGAAAGTGTATGTGCGCTTGGCTTACTGCCGTTGTTGCGAGCCCGAATTGATAGGCCTGATTCCCAATTGCCGAGTCTTCCCCAGTTACAAACGGCAATAGCAAAACCGTCACTACTTTCCACGTTGCTGCTGAGTGAACTTGCTGCCGGCAACGGCGAATTATTGTCGCCTTCACTTGAACACTCAGGTGAGACGCCTTCAGATTTCGATGTCGATCCGTTCTTTGAGAAATATGTGAAGACGTTTGTACCGCCTTACTATGATTACCTGGCTGGTTTGATCGAAGAAAACGAAGTCATCGCGTTTCGCAGGCACTGGGCTTTCGAATGGAAAGGCCTAGTCGACGAAACGAGCGTCGAACTAACAGATCGTACGCTCTACTTCTGGTTTGGAAGTAGAGACGAGAAAGAGCGAGTTGCGGCGACGGACACAAAACTGAGTGAAATTTATCGATCGGCTTTCTTGAGGTCACTTGCTTGGGCAGTTGCAACGGAGAAGTTGAATCTAAATGGCGCACTGTTGTTTGCGGCACAGACTTGTCCGGTTAATCTTGACCTTTGGAAATTGAAGGTGAATGAAAAACCTGATTGGTTTCCACGTGTGGAGGAGCCGACAGGAACCATCGACACCATCCCCGCTCAAATCTGGCATCAGGTCGAAGAACTGTGGAAAGGCCAACTGAGCTCCGAGTGGAGAATACTTGAAACCAGCGGGATGGTCTTAGAAGGCGAGAGTATCTACGATCTGCAGATTCAGGGATTATTTCAAAAGAGCCATGGCCCAGCGATCCCGAATTTGGAAAACGTATTCAACTGGTGCCATGACGAGGTTCAGCTTTCAGCAGGAATGGATGGGCACCTGCGGTTCAGTGGTGCAATTAATCAAGAGCGAAACAAGGAGTGGATTCGTCAGTTTGATGATTGGAGTTTCGCTCCCGCTGCAGGGAACTTGAACGGAAACTCGTTTGCGCGTTGGCAGTATTGGCGTTTGCAACGCCAAATCTGGCTGCCGACGCCTTTCCTGGGTTCAAGACTTAGGTTTAATTGCAGCGAAGACAACTTGAATGTCTACGAAGGTGACGACGTCGTTGGCAAATGGTTCGACTGGCTGGATGGACTCACAGAGCGCTACAACGTTAAGTTGCCGATGCCGACTGGGCAGTGTCTGCAAATTCGCGCCAAAACGATCGACGATTTCGCCAAAGCCACTGGATCATCGTTTTGCTGGATATGTCGCTTAACAACGTATTATCGCAAAGACACACTCCGACCGTATCAAGAGATTCAAGATTTTCGTGACTATGGCTGCACTCGAATCTCAACCGACTGAGCGGCTATTCGGGTCCTGAACGCGGGTGAAAGAAATATGGATAGAGATCAAATTGAGCAGTCCGAATTCATCGAGACCCTATCGCGATTCGAGAAGATGGCATTCAAGATCTGTCTTGAAAAAACCGGAAACGATTGGGAAGTTACGCAGATAATTGGCGATCTAAACAGTCCAGGAACCGAATTCCGGTCGGACGTTTATTCTTATGGAGACGTGACATTCGTTCAGGACGTTATTCCGGTTGAAGAACTGTGCACGTGGATCAACGAATCAAGAGGAAACCTACGCGATTTCAATTTTGGTTTGCCCGAGCTTCGTAGCACAGTTCGACGGGAGCGCTACTCTACCGGCTTTGCCGCCAATCACTTTTACCGATTACCTTATCCCTTCACGCTTTACACAGTCTCAACACTAGGCAACGAGCGCCAGCGCGATCCCTTTAGTCCGCTAGTGAAATCAGGACTTCCTTCCTTTCCGAATTTTGAGACGGCTTATTATCGATACATGTTTGACCGCTCGTATCGGCCGGGTGAAGGTATTTCTCGAGACCTCGTTGTGATTAGGGTGGCCCATCCTGAAGCTTGGATTAGCGCGGTAGAAGCAGACTCGAATGCTATTACGGTTATGCTGAATGGCGATCAATGTGAGGGGACTCAACTAACAATTGGCGGTTCTACAGGCATTCTGATCAATGAACTCATGGAGCGTAACGGCGCACACAGATTTGAACTTAAGGACCCCAATTTCGACAATCTCTGGCTAGTTCTTTCTCGCGGCGACTCATGGGTCGACTGGCACGACAACCGCGGCTCAAGCCGGAGCACAACTTGGAGTGTCAGCGGTGTTCAGCCGGCGAATCTGGCCGCAAATATGGACCACCTTCGGCTTCAAGGCGAAAACGATCAACTAGAGTATAAGGCTCGCGTGCCAGACAAGCAGGACAAGTTTTTGAAAACAGTTGCAGCTTTTGCTAACGGATCGGGCGGGATCGTTCTCGTTGGCATCGCCGACGACGGCAGCGTTGAAGGCATTAACGAAGACGCTAATAAGTACATGGATGCGATTGTAAACAGCATTCGAAATCGGATCGTCCCACAGCCGATTTGTGAACTCGAAAAATGTGTGGTGGACAATAGACACGTCGTGGCCGTGTTCGTGAAGGAAGGTGACGAACCACCATATGGGTTGAATGATAAACCGCCGTCCATATATGTGCGGCGCCACGGAACAACGTTCGATGCAACACCTGGTGAGATCCGCGCACTTGGAGCTAAAAATCAACCGTCAACCTCATATTCCCGGCCAGTTGAATTCTAAAGCGTCAGCCGAAAGGCGAGGCTGAATTTCCCCCAACTCGCGTGCGGCATCATTCGGGAGCAAATGCCGAAGCAATGTAATAGCTTGCACTTCCCTGAGAGAACGCTGATTCACACTACCGCGACGACTGATTGTCAGGCGATCTCGTGAAGCTCATCTTCATTGAGTGAGCAGTCCCATGTCCGACCAACGATTCCGCGAATCAGCGATCTGGGCTGCGCGTTCTTCAAATTCTTTTCTTGCAGGGCTGGGGATCGGCGAAGGGGCATGAGGAGGTAAAGCGTAGAATTCAATCGTAGCTTTGTTTCTTCCGCTTCCGATTAAAGTCTTCAGCGATCCTCCTTCCGAATAAGTTGAGCGAAACAACCGAGCCCTTCTTCACATTTTGCGGATATCCTCCAGCATCTGGTGCACTCGCTCTCTTATTAATGTTGTTACCTTCTCGTATCTTTCTTCACATTGATCGAATGTGAGTTCATCAATCTCTATTGGCTTTCCAAATGCGACGGTTACTTTCGCCAAACCGAATCGCAGAGATCCACGTGGCCAAATTCGATATGTACCATCCAATGCAACGGGAATTACTGGTACACGTAATTCGGTGGCGAGGATTGCTGCCCCCTTCTTGAAGACACCGAGCTCTCCATCAAACGAGCGGCGACCCTCAGGATAAACGTTCAGGATTTTCCCCTTACGAAGTATGGTGGCCCCAGCACGCATTGCGCGGAGCAAATGAGCGTCGGGATCGATTGGCACAACGTTTATTAGCCGGGCGAGTCGGGAAGTAATAGACCCCTTGAAGTATCCGCTTGCTCCCACATGAAGAATATGAGGCAAAACCTTGGGTGGAAGGACAGAACACACGAGGAAGGGATCGATATAGCTTTGATGGTTTGGGCAAATTAAATACGGGGCTTTTGTGCGTTCTAGTATATCAACACCGCTGACTTCGAGTCGAAAAAATATCCGGGCAACTAGGTAGATCAATCGCAGTAACAGATACGCCAAAACAACCGTTATCCATTTGCGATTCAAGAGCGGCATCAGCTCGGGCGTCGATGTGCAGTGATCATCGAGCATGGCTGACCAAGAGGTCTGCTGTGTGACGGCAACTGCCGTTGGCTCTGTAATTCCACCCGCGGAAGCAACTGGATTATTTTGCTTGACCTCGAACTTTTGACTTGCCAACGCCAGTAAGTCTCCGACGGTGAGCAAGGACGTCATTTCTTCCGCCTCAAATCGGATGCGAAGCGCCTGCTCAATCCTTGTTACGGCTTCAATACGACCAAGCGAGTCAAGTCCCAAGTCGATTTCGAGATTGTGGGCCGGATCAAGCGTCAGAATGTTCGTGCCGCAATTCAACAAGATTGCATGTACTGTTCGGCCTGCCAGAGAGTTCAACATTTGCTGACTGCCGGAGCTCTCAACGAGGTTTCGCCGTGGTCCGTTTCCGCGAGAGTTGATCAAGGTTTCTAATTCCTGCTGTAGCTCAAACCTTCGCACCTTGCGCGTCGTCGTCCTTGGTAAGGGGTCGGTGCGTAGAATGAAGTCGTGCACTCGCTGATACTCGGGTAATTGGCGACCTAGGTTTTCCAACTCCCAAGGAATCCACTCACCAGCATTGGAAATGTTTTGGGCCCTCAGAGAGTCGAAGTTGGGAACGACAAACGCAGTTAGACCCTCTGCAAACTTGAACCGAGCAGTGAGATTTGGTTTGCCGACGACACAGATTTCGCCTACGAGCGGTGAGCGTTCGTAATGTGCTTCGACATCCTCTGGAAAGACATTCTTACCTGACGGTAGGACTATTACGTCTTTTTTTCGACCGACAATGCGTAAGTGACCTTCATCGTCAAAGCGTCCTAAGTCTCCTGAGCGAAACCATCCGTCGTCTGTGAACGCTTCGCGATCAGCTTCCGGGTTACGGTAGTATCCTCCGGTGACAATTGGACCACGAATAAGGATTTCCCCTACACGTTCTTTCGTTGGATTATCGATCTTAACTTGTACGCCAGCGATCGGCTTACCGACTGAGCCGATCTTATTGTCTTCGAACCGAGTCGCAGTGACTGCTCCGGAGGTTTCTGTGAGACCGTAACCTTGGAGGATGGTAAAACCCAGTCTATAAAAATCGCGCGCTGCTGCCTCATCGAAAATAGCTCCACCTGACACCGCCAGACGCAACTTCCCTCCGAATGCGGCATGTACGCGAGCGAAAAAAAGAGTTCCTGCATTGAGACCCACCAGATCGCGCATTAGCCCATTGAACACGAGCATCGATTTGAACAACCACCTCACAAGAGCTGGCTTAGAGCGCACCGCGTCGAATATTTTCCCGTGGAAGAGGTACCATAGTCTTGGTACGCCGATGAGAGTCGTAGCCGCGCAGTTCTTTAAAGCTTCTTCAATTTCGGTGCTGCTCACTGAATTGAGATAAACAACTTTCGCACCTACAAGGGTCGCCAACCATAGGTTAACGACCTGAGAATAAGCATGGAACAACGGCAAGATACTGAGGACCACTTCACGGTCGCTGATCTTCATGACACCTTCGACGCCACGAACCTGGGCGAGGATGTTGCCGTGAGTTATCTGTACACCCTTGGGTTTGCCGCTGGTTCCTGAGGTATACATCAACAGAGCTAGGTCTGTTTCTCTGGCCTTGGCAGGGCCGGTGTCATTCAGAATTGGCGTCGTTACCCAGTCATCAAAGGCTGCGGCACCTTCTGAATCTAAAGGCTGCAGATTGACCGCGGTAATTTCTCTGCCGAGAAGCGAGCAAGCGTGACGAAATTTTGGAAATGAACTTGGTGAGATAAAAGCCAGTTTGGTTTCGGAATGCGAAAGAAAGCTAGCCAAAGTCTCGGCAGTTACAGCTGGATCAAGTGGCGTCGCTACTGCTCCGCGATAAATAATTGCTAAGTAAGCAATCGCCCAGTTAGGATGATTTTCACTGATTATTGCCACCCGATCACCAATGCTGATACCTTCTTGAACCAGCCGAAAGGCCACGCTGCGCACTTGCTCAATTAACGTACCGAACGTTATTTCACGAAGCTTTGGTCCTAACATCGTCATTGCGACCTTATTTGGCCGCGCGCTCGCAGCAGCTATAATTCGTTCAGAGAAGTTTGGTGGCGTGGCGTTCAAGCTACTTCCTCTCTCTGGGTCTCCTTTATGTTGTCACCGCCAACTCTTCCAATCCCCGGACGATTAGGCTCTTACGCCAGCGCAAACTCTCGACGGGCTTCGCAAGGCGGAGATTTGGAAATCGCTGGAATAGTGTCGTCAACGCAATTCTTGCTTCAACTCGTGCGAGAGTGGCGCCGATACAGAAATGCACCCCATGGCCAAAGGCCAAGTGCTTGTTAGGATCGCGAGCCAGATTGATAGTGTCGGGCTCGTTGAATTGCGTCTCGTCGTGATTCGCCGAGCCCAGAACTGCAAAAATTGCATCTCCCCGAGCTATCTTCACCGAGTCGATCCTGAAGTCTTCCTTAGCAAAACGTTGAGTTGAAATATCGAGTGGACTCGTGAATCGGAGTAATTCTTCAATGGCCGATGGCCCAAGACTTGGGGTTCGCGAGAGCTGTTCCAGCGCGGTGGGGTTAGCAATTAAAGTCAGCGCCCCGTTGGCAATTAGATTTGCGGTCGATTCATATCCAGCTATGACGAGCAGAAATATCGCCGCCACTAATTCCGTTTCGCTGAGTCTATCTCCGGCTTCCTCAGCCTGGACTAGAGCAGAGATTAGATCGTCACGTGGTTCATTGCGGCGCTGGCGGACTATCTTACGTAGTTGGGCGAGCAGTAATCTTTGATCAGGTACAGCCCCTAATACACCGAGAATTGTTGACGGGGAAAGACTCGTCCGAGACCGGTTGTGGAATCGATCTAGACCTTCGAGCGGAATACCGAGCAGACCCGCAATAATGGTTAGCGGAAGGGGTAAAGCATAGGCTCGCAACAGATCAAAATTGCTATTGGTCTCGCATCGATCTAGAAGTTCATGACATACACCTTGGACGCGTTCCTGTAATTGTCCCACCAGCGCTGGCGCGAATGTCTTATTTACCAGCGTCCTAAGACGAATATGATCGGCTCCGTCTGCGTTAAGCATATGACGGGTGAGCGAGCCTGATACAAAGTGTATCCAGCCGGCAGCCGGTTGTTTGTCCTTGGTCAAGCGCTCATCTTTGAGCAAGCTCACTACATCTCTGTATCGCGTGACCAACCATGCACGCCATCCTAGGAAGCGCGTACGGCAAATCGGTGACTCTGTCCGCAGACGCGCGTAAAACGGGTATGGGTTCGCCTTTAACTCAGGACGCGCTAGGGCTGAGAGTTTAATGAAATCCATGCGTCACTCATTCCGCTCATATTTGTCGCGAGGTCTTCGGCGTTCCTTTCAATTTGCGATTCGATTCGTGGCCACAGCATGTCAAAGGCCACCCGTAACCAAGAGGTGTACATCTGCGGATTCTGTTGCAACTCTATTTGAAGTGTCCGCGGGTCGATCCACCTCCAATCGTCAACTTCATGGGAACTAGGCATTGGAACTCCGTCAAACTTACCAACTAGTACGTGATCGTACTCATGCTCTCGGAGCCCACCTTCCAATTCCGCGTAATAAACGAACGCAAAAGTCCCATGTAGATCGCAGTCGAATCCCATTTCTTCATAGAGGCGTCTGTGTGAAGCCGCTTGCGTGCTTTCACCTAAGCGCGGATGCCCACAACATGTGTTTGACCAAAGTCCTCCCGAATGGTATTTGCTCAACGCCCTTCGTTGGAGCAATAGGAAGCCGGTTGAATTGAAAACAAAAATGGAAAATGCTCTATGCAGAGCTCCTCTCACATGTGTTGCCAGTTTTTCCTCGACGCCAACGACTTCGTCGTTCTCGTTAACCAGCACTACTTCTTCCCTCACTCGCGAATTCATAGGTATCAACTGAAGTCTCTTTCTTATCCCTTAGCGTTCAGCGCTGGAATTACCGTGACTTTATTCGCCTCGCCCTGAGGTACGTCAACATCTAAAACGCCAGATCCAAATACCGCTTGGACGAGGCTGCGACTCACCTTGGCTTCTCCGCGAGCGAGTGCGTCAAGTGTGGCATACGCTAGAATCTGGGGGCCTCGGCAGAACTCTTTGGCGGGTCCAGGTGGAAACCGATTAACATAGAGATCCCCCTGCGAAAGATTCGCCTTGGCATAGGACCAGAAGACATCCACGGTCCATCCGTCTGGGAAGAAGTCTACACCCCGAGCCAGATCCTCCACACGATTCCGCAGAATGTTCACGGCCTGCAGACCGCGGCCGTAGCTAACCGCATCTTTGTGCCGGCTAGTTGTTCCGTCGTACCACACCCACAACTCAGACAGCAGAACACCGACCGCGCCCGCAACGCAAAATGTGTAGCGGTCGAGATCACGCTTGTTGTCGATTTGCCAGTCCCTTTCAACCCAATAAGCCATGCGTCGCGCCATTTTCGAAACCGCGTCGTAGATAGGTGGTGCAACAGTCTTTGGTGGCAGAATGGTCCAATCCATAAGACGGAGCGTGACCTCCGGAAGCTCGTCTCGAAACTCCTTGAGTCTTAAGGAAAGCTTTTGGGATAGCTGTTGTTGGCATGTTTCAAAGTCAACGCTGATCTCTGTGAGGAGACGTATCTTGGTGGCTTTATCAAGCCCCTCATGATCCTCAATTTCATCAATGGCACGAAATGAAAGATACGACGCCATTACAGCCTCTCTGATGTGCGGGGGCAGTCGCGCGATCGAAAGATAAAAAGTTCGGCTCGTCTGGCGAAGGACCTCGGTCGCGCTCTGTTCCAAAGCCATGGGACTCTCCGAAAACAGACGAACACTCCACGGTGCAGTTACAAATTCCGAATCGATCGACGTGAGGCTTTTGCCAACTGAGATTTAGGCGTCGGCCCTGAGCCCCGCTTAGAGTTACGAGGCTGGAATTGTACTGATAATTAGGAATTATCAAGGCCAATGAGCTTATGACGCAGATCTCTCCTTACCTATTCCTGGAGTTAGCGTTATTGATCTTTCTATTGGGCTTCGGATGGGAACAGTGGAAGCTCCGAGATTTGCTTTCTCGTTGGTTTGTAGTTAGCTCACTCGCCCTGGCAACGTTTTGGTTTGCAATTGATCAAGCGGCTGTGCGAATGGGCCTTTGGGCATTCCCTAGTACTGAAGTCTCCGGTTTTCGGATACTGCAATTGCCGATCGAAGAGTACTTGATGTTCTTCTTGCACTCGGTCATTTGCCTGATCTTTGTTAGACATTACCGCAAGCAGTGAAGTAAGCAGCGACATGGCCCGCTATACATTTTACAATCTCGGTCTCGCCATGCTGGTGCTTCCCGTTTGTTACTGGATTGCGAGTCAAGGTAATAGAAAGCGTTCTCTCCTCGTGTCGGCCCGTGTGGCACTCTTGGTAACACTACTCTTATTTCCGTGGGATTTTTTTGCGATTCGCCTCGGGGTGTGGACTTATCCTCTGTATGATGGAGTGCGGGTTTACGGTGTTCCAATTAACGATTCAATTTTCATTTGGCTTTGTTCGTTTCTCGCCTGCGTAGTTCTCATCACCTTCGACGCGCGACATTCCGAGCGCAAACGTCATCCCGAAGGTCAATAAACACGCCGCGAACGCGGCCGATAATACGGAACTGGATTGCCGCGAGATCAGTCTCCAGTCATCCAAGGACTCTTGCGAGCCCGACACATTGATCTGATCAGCCAAACTGCCATCCACAACTAAAGTTACCGGGCCGCTCTCTCCGAGGAACGGCGCCTTGCCGTATAGTCCGCCAGCGTCAATTCCCAGATGATTGCGACTAAGATTCTCAGGTGTCGTCTGCTGATTGATCGAACTCCAAATCTTGGATGCGCCTGCGAGCGGGAGTCCGAACTCACACTCACTTGGCTCAGCAATAAGGACAACACCCCGTCTTGATGCATATTCTCCCTTTTGACCAATTTCTACTTTCAGTTCCGCAATCGCAATCGGTTTCTCAAAGTTAATTGAAGCACCGAATAGACCATAAACTGAGACACCCAAAATGAAGGCTGGAGCGAGAACATAGGCGATAAACGTTGCCCGCTGAATGGGGTTCTTTCCCTCAAGGACTTCATATATTGACTTACCTTCTGAGAACACGTTTCCACCTCCGTATAAGAATTGCAGCCAAGGAAAGGAAAGCTGTTCCGAAAAATACGAGGACTCCGATCGGAACGGTGTTAACCGAGTAAATTGTGGGCGTTCTAAGCGCGTCCAGTTTTGACCCGAAATACATCACCCAAAAGAGCATGGCAAGAAAGAAGATGATCGCGACACCATATTGTGGCAGGCGCTTCAAGTCCCCGCGAGTACCGACTTGAATTCCGCCGATGGCGGCGTACGCACCCATGAGGAAGTTCCCCAGCAACCACGGATTGTTGTACTTGAACCTTACTCCGAATTCGAACAGTAACCAGATAACAAATAGTACGGCGATCATGATCCAGTAAAATCGCAACCGCTCCGAATCTACTTCTCGGTTCTTCCGATAAACGATCAGTTGGACATGCGCGCTAGCCAGCATCGCGCTGTTGAATGAGGACAGGAAACTTGCGATTAAGCCCAACGACGCAGCTGTGAAGATCAGATTGCCTGAGAGAGAAGTAGCCGTCATAAATCCTGTCTTAACGCGATCGTCAGGGTTAAGGCTTAACGTAATCGCAAAGGGAAACAGGACTAAATATGGGAGCGTTCCAGCGCCCACCAGACTGACGCTTCTGAGGCGTGGTCCCGTATCCCTCATGAAGACCTGAAATACTCGTTTCCACGTATCCGGACTTGCTAACATGAAGCCAAGCCCCATTACCAACGCGATTAAGAAGTGGTACGCGTGCAGCCAGCCACTTGATCCCAGGGGCGCGAGTTCCCAAAACCCTGGTTGCGAGTACACCTTGCTTGACCAATGAACGGTCGAATAACGTAGAAGAAATGCGCCCGAAGCTAAAGCCATCGTGACTACTAGTCCAAGTTGAATGACATCTGTGCGGAACACTGCCAGGTAGCCACCGCGTAGGACGTAGAAGTACCCAATGATAGCCACGAGGATCGCAAGCAAGGTCGCCTGTTGATATTTCAATCCGAGAGCAACTTTCGCCAGTTCTCTAAGAATGAGGAGTTCTGAAGTAGCGTACGCGCATTGGACCAAAGATATTACACAAGCGAACACTAAGTAATTCGTTTCATTGCCGTCGAAAACTCCAGATAAAAAGCCCTCGAATGTTTTCTTGCCTTTAGTCCTAACCCAATAACGAGAGTTAATCCAATAACTGACAATTAGGAGTCCAAGCGTCGTTCCGCAAGCGAGGCCTAGTAGTGCAAAGAGGCCAAGTACTAAAGCGATTCCAAAATAAGCCCCAAAAAGAGCGGTGAGCGAGAACACGGTGCTGGATTGGGCAAGCTCCGGAAGCGGCAGTCCTTCGTCCACATTCAGGGGCTTATCACGAGGCAAGGGCCGCCGTCTCATCCACAAGTGGACCATGACAAATGAAAAGATCAGAAGCACGGCCACTAAGAGTCCCGGCATATCCCTGTTTCTCCGGTGAGCGTCGAGTCTGTGAGTTCTTAACGGTGACGTTCTTGCTGGCTATTGAAACTCAGCACTAAATAACGATTTTGCGCCACGGAGTGCAGAAAACCGTTGAATAATTCCTAATTATCCAAACTAATCGGCAAGAGTTTCTTTCTACGTCGTAAGTCGGTGCATTATGAACCTAAAGCTGCACTTGCCACAATAGCGCGAAGTATCTAGATCGACATTACCCATTCTCCTGAGTTCAAGGAGGCTTGAATCGTGCGGCCTCTCTGACTAGACTCTCGTCGGTTTTCCTACCCACCCGATTTACGAAGCTTTTTCAAATTTCTTGCGCAGTTCCCGACCGAACTGTTCGCGGAGGTGCATATCTATGTTACTGGGACAGGCGATTAATGATTTCTTCTATGGCTATTTCTCAACACATGAACGCAGCATCAAGACGCGGCTCGCATATCGATCAGACTTGGATCAAGTTGCGGCCTATGCAGCGACGGATCTTGATCTCGCCTCATTGAATCCATCTTTTATCGAAAGCTGGGCCACCGATTTGCGCATCAAGAATTATTCGCCATCATCCATAAAGCGAAAAATGGTCGTTCTCAAAGTTTTTTGCTCTTACTGGGTCAGAAAGGGCGTGCTCAATGAATCGCCATTCTGGCGAGTTAAGCTAAGCCTCGGTCGCATTCCGCAGTTGCCTCGTACTCTGAGTGAAGCAGAAGTCGGCGGGCTATTAGCCCAAGCAAAGCAAAATCGCTTTGCTGTGGAGGTTCCTCGTAAAGGTTCAGTGTTGGCTAAGGCCAACAATTCGAGAAGAAGGTATCGGGCCATTCGTAATCTCGCACTACTTGACTTGCTGTTTGCCACCGGAATGAGAGTCGGTGAAGTCTCTGCTCTCAATTGCGCGGACTTCGTCATTGCCGAGTCGTTCTTTCGCGTAAAAGGAAAGGGTGGAAGAGATCGGCTGGCTTTTGTGGTTGACGAACAAACGGTCGGCATTCAGCGAGAACACATAGAGGCCCGAATGAAAATAGGATCCGAAAGCAACGCGCTATTTCTAAATGCCTTTGGTCAACGCTTATCCACTCAAGGGATTGCCAACATTATCGCTGAGTTTCGAAAGGACGCGGGAATAGACAGACACATCACTCCTCACATGCTGAGACACACAGTGGCTACTCTGTTGCTACGCAACGGTGTCGATATCCGAATTGTGCAGGAGTTCCTCGGGCACGCGTCCATAGCTACGACGCAACGGTACACACACATCACGAAGGAGCATCTTGTCCAGGTCCTGCGCCAAAAACATCCGTCGATACGCATGAGGTCTGCGTCCTAACTAGGTCGCTTACATTCTCTTGCGTTCGGTTTCGATATTGTCTATCTTCTCCCCGCGACAATGGTACCAGTCTCGCGGGTTCACACGGTGAGCGGCGATTGAGTTTGTTTCCATTCGTTGATTTCAATACCTCTCACTGGTCACTAACTGACATTCCAGAATCCGCACGTTTCATGTGCTCCTTCTGTCACCTAACGGAGGAAACTTGTTCCGATGAGAATAGTTCTTGCTTATTGGTGGAAAGGACTGAAATACGCGGCTATGTCGCTGTGCGCCATTTATGCTGGCTATGTCATGCAGATAAGGGAAATCAAACAATATCAAGATCTTTTTTCAAGTGATTTAGGCGTATTAATAATCCCCGCGCTTGCCTCTGCCTGTTTTTTCTTTTGTTACACGGTTCGATTTAATCCGGAAGAGTCGACCGATTCCGATAAAGGAGTGCCGTCAGGCGAAATCTGGAACATTGCCTTATGGACTTTCCTAATCGCGGCCGCTCTCCTGGCGGCGCTTTTTTTGGTGGTGCTTGCTTTTGTTCTCGGTAAAAGAACCTCGCCATGGCTTGTCTCAGCCTTTTTAATTCAAGCAGGTATGTATCTCTGTTATGGATATTTTCTCGTAAAGCGCCTACGTGTTGAGAGTACCCGCGCTTTGAGGCATCAGCTTTTCTGGGCTGTCATCCTATCAATCGGGTTTAGTCTTTACTACGGATACACTTTCTCGCAGTTATCAGTTTCGTTATCGGCCTTAATTCCCGTTGCGGCGATCACTGTTCTCTTTTTTGTTGACTGGTTCTCCGAACTAGAGCGAAGGAAGTTTGTTAAGCGCATGGCCATAATTTTTTTCGGGCTTACGCTCGCGGTAGTTCTAGCGAAAACAGTCATATCCCTACCGTTTGGAGAGAATTCTTATACGATGACGCTGTGCGTAGCGGTTTCCATCTATATGGCGGTGTTCGAGGCTTGGGTGGTTACTTCTAAAGTAGCTGAACGCCGACACGCTTCTTTAAGACCAGATCAGCGGCCAATGCCGTTTGTAGAGCAAAAGACATTTCAATATTCCGCAGGAACTCTTAGCTTCCTAATAGTCATTATCTGGATAGTTCCGATTTTATTTACTCTGAGCCCGTATGGAGGGTATTTTCTTTTGGGGTTTGGCATACATGCTTTTTTCGCTTTTGCGATTTGGTATGTGTTTGGCCTCGGCAAGTCACTGAGGACCTTCAAATGGGGATATTTGAAAGCGGGAATGGTTCTATCCTTTCTCGTCTTTCTGGTTTCCACCAGGTTCTTTGATACTCAGCCAACTGATCACTTCGTTGCCGAACTTGTAGGTCTCACGCCCGTTTCCCTTTTTGGTGCTTGCACCTTTTACCCGGTGAAGGCGTTATTTAAGCGCGAACATGTGCGAAGAAAGGGAGACAAGAAACCAAACTACCTTCTAATCTTTACTAAAAGGATCAATTTTACGCGTATCCTGAGTGGTATGTGTTTTGTCGCCTACGTTGGTCTTTATTTGGTTTTTACTTTATTCGGCAAGAGCAACTCGACGCGCCATTATAAGGGTGAAATGACTCTGTGCTTCTATGGGATCTGCATCGTACTTTGCGCGATCACAGAACTTTGGCACAACAAATTGTCTGCCTATGTGAAGCCATTAATGAAACGCGTGATACGGTATTTTTCCAAGATGTTCTTCGGGGTTTTGTACGTTTCCAGGGTTGTTCCTTCGACATTATTAGGTCTCGCGGTTGCTCTACCGTCCTTTTATCGTGGACTGGGGGTTAGGCAATCTTGTTTTTCAGCGCTGCCATTTTTTCTTTCCGCAATCGGCGCCTTCGCCTTGAACGATTATTACGACATTGAAAAAGACAAGTTGAATAAACCGACTCGCGCGATCCCATCAGGCAGACTATCCGCCAAATTCGTTCTGTGTTATGGGGTAACGCTGATTACGCTTGGCCTGTTAAGCACGTTGGTTTTTTCCAGAACTGGGATTGAGTTCATTTTGTATCTGGTCTGCATTTCTGGAATGACCTCATATAATGTTTTTGTAAAGCATCTGAGTCTATCCAAGACATTTTTGACCGCAGCAATTTCTTCCTTGCCCTTACTATTTTCAGTGATGGTTTTCGACTATCCTACGATTTACATACTTCTACCCATCGCCGCTTGTAGTTTCATACTAGGACGAGAATGGTTAATGGATATTAGGGACGTAAAGGGTGATGCCAAGGGGAAAATAGTAACGGTCCCGATGATTATCGGTCCTGGCAAGACCACCAAGCTCGGCTTTGGATTACAGTTGGTTGCCGGACTCCTTTTATTGCCGATTGCAATCAGTAGTTTTTCTTATTGGCACTTCTCGTTGATTGCTTTTATTTTTCTCTCGACTATTGGGCTCTATTTCTTATGGTCGATCGGTTCCGGACGATTCGAACAGCGGGTCATTCGATTGCTATGGATTCCTATGTTTTGTGGGCTCTTATTTTTCATCAAATAATTGATTGCCCGCGTTGGCATTCAACGTGTTGACGAATTGTGCCGCCTGTGATGGTTGGTTGTGCGGATGAAGGGAGATATCAACGGCCGGTGATTATTGGTCTCTATCTTCCTATCTTCCAATATTTGTGCGCTTTTAGTCAGATGAAAACGCATTACGTCAGAAGGATGTCTCGCTGACGAAGCATTTTGGCTGGATCGTTCGTGATCAGCCCGTGAATTCCGCACTCTTGAGCTCGCTCGATCCACTTGGTGGCATCGACCGTCCAAACAACCGGTGTGAGCTGAGCCGCCAGAGCAGCTTCAATCGCCCGCCGAGTTGCGAACAAGCGATGAAAAAGAATCTCGCTCGCCCCGCAATCGAGTGCCTGGGCGATCTTTCGGTGTTTGCTGGCAAAGCCGTGCGCTGCGGTGCGGATCGATGAATATTTCTTAATAAGTGCCAGTGCCTTCAGGTTAAAGCTAATTACCACGACCTGGGCTTCTAGATTGTGATTCGAAACCAGATTCGCTACCGCTCGCGCGAGTTCGCGATACTCTTGACCACGGTCGATCTTCAGTTCCGCATAGGCAACCCAATTGGCACGGCTCGACGCTTTGAGCGTCGTGAGGGTCTCTTCAAGTGTTGGAACGTACTGTTCCGCGTATTCGGCGCGGCCGAATAGTGGATAAGCGCGATTAAACCAACTGCCAACGTCGCATCTTGAAAGCTCAGCGGAGGTTATGTCCGCCACCGCTCGCGCGCTGCCGGTTCGCTTGAGATTGGCGTCGTGAATTACAACAGGAACGCCGTCCCGCGAGAGGCGGACATCGAATTCAATTCCGTCCGCGCCGTCTGACAGCCCGCGCTTGAATGCCACGATTGTATTTTCGGGTGCGACAGCCGATGCGCCACGATGGCCAATGATAAGCGGGAATTCAGAGTTCGCGATCAACCCAATTTTTCTACTTTAGCCCTGTACTGAAAATGGGAGAGGGTCAAATGCCCGAAATCTCTTCTTATGGCTGGTCCTAAAAGCAGGATACTTACACACCTCACGATGTTACCCTTTGCGTGGCTTTGCTGAAGACTTACGTTTCCTTTGTTGTCGCGCCGGCGTGGCTTCCGTTGACGGCACCTTTGCTTCGCCAGCAGGTTGTTGAACAGGTGCGTTCGGTGGAATGAATAGGACCGTCGGTAGCATCATCGCTGGATAGCCTGAACGACTCGTAACCATCAACAATGCTTCACGAGCCGCGGAATACAATACAGAAGGCCCGTTAATTGTGACCAATGCATCCAGCCGCTCTTCTGGATAATTGTCGTCGACGGAGAACAGTCCGACTAACGCCGTTCGTATAGAGTACGGCGCTTGAATTGATATGGCATCGTCCGATGTTATGGTCAATTCAATTCTCCAGCGACGTCCCTCGTCAGACAAACGGGAACAGGAAACAGTAGCGGAGATGTCAGGGGCCGTTGGTGGAAGATCGTTGTTCTGCCGATCCACGAACGACTCTTTTATCGCATAGCCGAGTTCCCGTATATAGTATTGCTCCAAGCGCAACGGTGAGCGCTGGAACGGCGGATTGGCGTTCATTCCTGTACCTATTAGTTTAAGCGGCTAACGCAAGTTCATTCGAATTCGCCGCCAGTTCCGGAGAATTCTGAATAACTCCGGTCGTCAGCTCGGAATCCATATGACGCTGTAAAATTCCGTGACCTATGCCTGCGCCAATGGCGTCAGCGGATCCGGAGGCAGCGTATACTTCAATAGTAGATGTAACGGTTGCGGGGTGAACAGTCCCCTGAATGCGAAAATGAGCTCTAAAGGTCTTAACGTCGACAACAAGCTCCACGTCATCAGATGCGTATCGTGGATCTGTCGACAATCGATGCGCCAACTGTGGTGGCAGCATCCCTCCGTCACGTTGTTCGCAAATACAAAAATATAGCAATCTCAACAAAGTATCCGATTGGGGGCCCAGCACTTGTTCGTCGTTCTCCCATCGAGAAAACGTAGATACATCAACGCGCATCAACGCAGCCCATTCTCTTGCTCGCATTCCAAGTTGCTTGCGCATGAACTTGATGTCTTTTCCCCGGAGTGTCGTGGGCTGGAGCGCCAGCTTCCTAGCGATGATCGAATGCAGCTCTAGAATGCGAGGTAGCAGTGGCGACTTCTCATTGCACTTCTCACAGAATTCCACATCCAAGCCTTGAAGATAGACATGATTCAGGCCAGACTCGATATATCTGTATTCTTGGTTCTTTAGAAGCTTAGTCGTGCCCTTACAAATGTCGCATTTCATAAATTGTCTCCTCGCTGCCGAGGTATCAGAAGACCGTAACAATCAGTAGAACCAAGTCCGCGTCGAAAAACACCGTTACTGCTCGCAGCTCTTCACCCTCTTCATCAACACCCTCAACTGTATATTTCCAGTTGTCGTAGTCCTCATCCCACTCAGCTTCGCGAATGATCTCTCCTGTCGTTAATACGTTGACGATATCGGGAAGATAAACGTTGCGCCGCGGCATCGAATCGCGTCGGCAGTGGAGAGATGGTTTGACCCTGCCTTCTCGGAGATATAAGGCGATCTTTCTCTTCGCTTCATCGGGGGTCAGTTTGGAAGCTGAATCCGGCGGAGCCAAAGCCTTTTCTTACCTTCGCAGAATGGATGTTGGAATTTCAAGGTGGCGCACATATTAAGAAAGGGTTGACAAAATGTCAACGACAACATAGGATAGGCGTGAAGTTGATAAATTGTCAACTCCCCTTTCTTTTTTTGATGGGAGTTCGGAGTAAACAAATGGCAAATCCACATTCCAACATAAGAGTTCAGGTTCACTACATCGCGGCCACCAAGCCGTTTAAGAATGAATACGGACCGGAAGCGAAACTCTCCATTATTAAGGCAGATGCCTTAAACGCGTTCGAACTCGAGGAGGATTCAACGAAGAGTTACAAGCTGTTCTCACATAAGGTGGAACTGTCGAACCTCGACGCGACGATCGGCAGCATTGCCGATAATAAGCAGGAAATAGTTGTCGATCTTGAGGAGTTCATCACCCAGGGGTTCGCATGGCAGATGAGTTTTCAAAACTCGCGTTCGATGAAGATCTCAAAGCGGCGCTTGCGACCGAAGATGCGAAGCGTTGGATCATTGAGCGCGCCGGAGATCTTGAAATCTACGTTACCGCCTCGCCGTCGAGTAAGCCCGAAGACCAGTTTCAGGCACGTTTTCTCTGGACGACCTATCCCTCCGAACCGCCCTCCTACAAGTATCGAGATCCGAGTACTGGCCGGCTCGATCTGATAACGGCGTGGCCGATAGTGCAGGGTTATCGTCCCTCGAATTTCGATGCCTGTGTGAATTGGTCCGCCGAGGGGTCTATTGAACACCCAGAATGGAAGCGCGACGCAAATATTCGTTGGAATCCGAGGGGCAATGCGGTTCTTCGCGTGCTGCGCTACATGCAACGCGATATGGACGATCGGTATCGGGGTCGTGAGAAATGATATGGAATTCTACCCACCAATCAACGAGTGGCGAGTACCACAAGACCTTCTTCAGATTTCGGTCTCTGAAATGAAACAAGATGGTCAACGTGGAAACGAGGGAACTTCGCTCTGGCTAGGGCATAAGGAAGAGGGCGTGGCAACGATAACCCATGCGGTACTCCTTCGCGGACGTCATATTGTCAAACGACCGAATCAAATCCAAATTCAGCCCGAGTTGATGCGTGAAGTACACCAGGCGTGTCGCCAACTCCGTTTGATTTTGGTCGGCCAGATTCATTCGCACGGCGAATTTTATGGCGAAGACCTTTCATGGATTGATCGCGCTGCCGGTTTTCGAATTCCGTCGTTTCTTTCTGTCGTAGCGCCAGACTATGGCCTGACTTGGCCTATATCGTGGTTTGATTGCGGAGTGCACATTTACGAGCGCAGCATGGGTTTCTTGCGATTGTCACACGACGATATTAGGGAGCGGCTTATCGAGACGAACGCGAGAACAACAACGTTAACGGTATCGGTAAATGAGTGATCTAGAACTCTCACGCGCAGCTGCAACGGCGGCGACGTTAGCGAACGTCGCATCTGACGCGACAATGTTTTTCACGAAGCCAGTTTTACTTACGGGCGAGAAGCACACGCTTTCCACGCGTAACGGGCGGGATTGTTTTCGATCGGCACTGTTGCTCTTACTGAGAATGACGACTGAGGTAACAATCGATGTTTCGAACTATCCTCTGCCGTCAGAAATCCAAGAGATTGTCGACGAATACGGGATACATAGGCTTACGGTGATTCCGGAGACGCCACCGCTTAGCGGCTTTGCCGCCATCCTTAATGTTGGAACTAACACTGCTCCGGAACAGCCCATTGTTGCCGTGAATGCCCACGGTTGGCTTTTCCGTGTTACATCGGGAGGAGTCCCAATCGACCGAGTCTGCTCGCAATATAATCCAATAGCTGCTCTTGCAGCCGCAGCCATGGGCGTTTCTGAGGTTTTTAAAATTCTGATCAAGCTACAGCCTTCGCGTGGCGAATTCTTAAGAGGTTACAGCTACTCGCTTTGGGAATATGGCTTGTCTGCTCAACCTGGGCCGGAACTACCTCTCGACATTGAGTTACCACCGACGGTTTTGTTCGGCTGCGGTGCAATTGGGAACGGCATCGTTTATCTGCTTGGCTTATTGCGAAGGCGGGCAGGTTCACAGCAGTCGATAAAGATGTATTCAAGAAAGAGAACTTAGGAACGTGCCTAATATTGAAACCAACAGGTCTCGGCAAATCGAAGTCTGATGTGCTTGCCCAAGAGTTAACGTTTGCTACTTCATTCCCACATGACGTGAACGCATTCAGGTCAAAACCAGGAGTTGTGCAAGTGTCTCTGAACGGACTGGATAACATAGAAGCGCGCCGACAGGTGCAGGAGCTTTGGCCGGATATAGCGATTGACGGCGCGATAGGACCCGTCTCGTGTGAAGTCACTCTTCATCCGTGGGACCAGACCTTTCCTGCCTCTTATGCGACTTCGAAGAGAGGGACGTCTCTGCGGTTGAAGAGGCAAAACAGGTTACGGGGTTAACGGCTGAACGTTTGCAGAATCAAACCTCGATTCTTTCGAATTATGATGTTGAACGTGCCCCTAACGAAAAGAAGGAATGGCTTCGCGCGCGAACTGGTCGGCAGATCTGTTCAGTAGTTTCAGAAGCGGAACTCGAGAAATTGTCAAAAGAAAAGTTTGAGAATCGGTTTCGGCCGTCGGTGCCCTTCGTTGCGTGTCTAAGCGCTGCAATGGTTATCACGGAGTTTCTTCGCTACTTGATGAAGGAACCGCCAGTGCTGGCCACCGGATTTCAGTTCGATGTGCTTGTCGGTCCACACAACGAAATTAAGAAGGAGCATTCGCGAAAGGGCTCCTGTCTCTGCGTAACTCGTAAGCCGCTCATTGAGAAGCTACGTCGCACACGCGGTGAAGGACTACTGCCATTAGCAGGAAACTATGCGGCATAAATGACCGGACAATTTTCAGTCCTTAGGTACGCTATCGTGAACATTCAGGAGCGATCAACTATGCTTTGCGCTTTTTGCGTAGAACTTCTCACCACTGAGCACCGAACGATCCAGATTTCTTGAACGCGCGGAGAATGCGAAACGCGAATCAAAGGCCTTGGATTTCAAGCGCGAATTTCACGGTGCTTCGGCCGCAGAGTGGTGCGAGATAATCAAAGACGTCGCTGCGTTCGCGAATTCAGGCGGTGGTGTGATCGTGTTCGGAGTTGGTAACGACGGATAGTCCGCTGTGAATGACATTTCTAATGTGCTCGCGATTGATCTGGCGGACATTACGAATAAGATAGAGTCGTATACCGGTTTTCAATTCTCTGATGTTGAGATCGTAGAAGTTACTCGCGCGGGTGAGAAGCGCGCAGCGGTTCATAATCGGTGCTGCCGATCTTCCGTTGGTATTTACGCGACCAGGCGCCGATGTCCTGGTTAAAGGAAAACAGAAGCCTGCATTCGCATAAGGAACAGTTTACTTTCGCCATGGGGCGAAGAGCGCACCCGGTAATCGTGAGGATTTAGTCAATTGGCGCGACGGCGCCATTGAAAGACTCGCCGCAGTTGGATGGGTGGGATTCGTAAAGTGGTACAACTGAGAATGTCGGAAGAGTTTTTTACTGACTTTATCATGCGATTTGTGCCCGCCGGAACATGGGAACGGATTCACTCGTCCTTACAGATGAAATTGGGATTGCGGTTAATAGTAGGCCTAAACGGAGCGCTGCAAGATAACTGTTATTGAATATAAGACCTAACAGCCCCGCCCCTCCCCTCCGTTACCCACCTGCAGTGGCGCTCAGGTCGCTCTCCCCCGTCCTCCGAATGGGGCCTCACCGCTTAGGCCTTTGGTTCCTACTTGGAAATGGAACAAATGCAGATTCAGCGACGGCTTTCTCCTCGAGGCGCACCATAGGCACACAATTGAAATCTAAGGCCGGGATAACTAATTTACATAGAGGAACTAAGCTGGGCATGCCTTTGTGTTGAAAATAGAAACCCCTAGAATAATGGGGCGGTATTGGTTTTAGAGAACGAATTTTGTTTCGGTTTTAGTCCATAAGAGGGTTATGACTATTTTGGACCGAGATGGGTTGTCCCACATTTGTCCCACATGCCTGGTGTTATTCTGATTCGCGAACAAGTCTTGGACTTGCCGCAGGACCTTGTTTCCTGAACTGGGTCTGAATCCTCGGGTCATAGACTCGTCGCGTTTGTTTTTAGCGGACGAACCTCATGCTCGGTTGTTCGAGGCAGATGCTTTTTCTTGCGCAGACCCATTCGCTCGACACATCCTTTAGAGATCTTCGAGGCGATGATCTTGGACTCGACAATCCCACGCGAAGCAGTGAAAAAGAAATTCTTCCGTTACCTCATCGGCGCTCTTCGAGTCCCCAGCGCCTCAAGATCTTGTTCGTTCTTCAACAGAACGCTGGCGTGAGGAATCGCACCGCTTTCGACTTCAATGTCGTGGAGCATTTGCTTCCAACCGAGTGAGTCGACTTTGCTATGGTATGCGAGCACGCGCAACCAAACGAGGAACTCAGCGGTTGACGGCGTCTTGTTCAGCCGCTGCTCTCTCAACCACAGAAATTTGCTAATCGCTAACTTCAGAAAATCATCGCTCAAATGCTCATATTCGTCGCGCCGGTTCTGAACCGCAAGGCCAAGCAGTTCTTCACTAAAATAAATGTGATGGTAGACGCATCTGCGAAGGAAGGGCTCGGGCAAGCGGCGTTCGGAGTTTGAAGTAATGAAAACGATCGGCGTGTTTGCTTTATTAGGCTCGGGGGGAATGACTTGTTGAGTTTCAGGCACTTTGAATTGCATTTGATCAAGTTCAAATAAAAGGTCGTTCGGAAAATCGCGCGGCGCTTTATCTATTTCATCAATCAGTAACACCCGAGGAGTCTCGGATTCGAACGCCAGCCACAGATCCCGTTTCTCCACGTACTCTTTCTTGTCGGGGAGGTCGGCGGCGCTGTAGATTTTTCCTAAAGATGTGCGAGTGACGGTAGAGCTAACGCTGGCGTCGTGAAAATATCGAACGGTGTCAAACTCGTAAAGGAGATCGGCGGCACTGCTGGTGGACTTGACCTGGAAATGCAACACGTCACCGAGACCCAATTTATAAGCCGCATAATACGCAGCCTGAGTTTTACCAGTGCCGGGCTCGCCCGTAATTAAGAGCGGCTCCCCGACAGCTATTGCGGTATTGATTGCTACCTCCAATTCGTTCCCCGGCGCAAACCGCTCGGCATCTGCCGCCAGAGAATTCTTCCACGAGCAAAACGGGCGGTTGCTTAAGATAGACTTGTCGGCCGATGGATCGGTTGACATATGATTGAGAATATCGAATGGATAGTTTTTGGCCATGGGAAAACCTTTCGAGCTTCAGTTTCGCGTTTCTAATGACCTAATTCCCAGGCTGTTTTGTTGAGATGCTTTACTTTCGCCAGCACAGCCTCGAATAGTCCATGGGTATCATTCAAGATTTCGTCGATGTGATTTCTATTGCCGAATTGCGGCAACGGAATCTGGTTGTCCTTAATAAAGGCCTCCAAGTCCTTCCGTTCAACCGGTCCCAACTCCTCCAACACCACAAACTCAAGCTTGGGAAAGCACAAACTGTTCTCCAGTTCCTCGGCTTGAACCTTAAATTCAGGCGTGTCTAACGCGCCTGGCATCGAATCGTTAGGGTTGCCGATACCCCTCGCGCGGCGCAAAAGCTGCAGCCAACTGTTCATGCTACTGCCGACATTCATCCAGTTGCGGCGCCTCCGATGAGAGGTTGGAGGTCGTGAGTGTTCGGGAACGATGAAACTTATGGCGATGATCAGTCTTACATTCGGCGGCACCCTGGGGATGAGAAGTTGATCAAGCCAATCAAGGTATGATTTCAGCCTTGTCAGATGAGCTTCAACAATCGCTTGATCAAGTCCCAGCTCAATAGGCGTGTACCTTATGAAAATGACGTTGCTCGTCGACGGCCGATTGCGAAGCTCGGCCGCGAGCTTCGCCCCAATCTCCTCGATGGTTTCAAGATCGAAGAACTCACGAAATTGTTCCTTAAAGGTGAGGTAACACTTCTCATCTAATGCCAGGGGAGGCCAATTAAGATCGATTATTTTCAGAAACTCAAACTTGAGTTTCTCAGGCAATTCGGCTTGTATCCTCTCATACAATGCTTGAATACCCTGACCTGGTCGGCCGTAAACCATGAACGCCAATGAATTCTTCCCCTGAAAATTGACCTCAGCCCGGCTCAAAACACGACCGAATTGCGCTTCACGATCTAATTTATGTTCCCATCTTAGACTTGGGACGAAGTCTTTTGGAGGTGGAAGCGTGTGAGACCAATCTCGATACGAACAATGCAAGACCGGCGTCATCCATCGCAAATCCCTAAATGAGAGCCCGCGCGCAATCAAGTTGGTTCTGGTCCGCGCCACGGCCTCGTGAGGCGGCCTGCCTTCGACTAGTATTTTCTTCCAAATGGACAAAGCTTGGTCTCGCGCTGCGTCGACGTAGGCTGTAGTGCAGTTGGTAATCACCGCCGGAACAAAATTACCTAGTTGTCCGATTACTCCGAGAAGTCCTCCGGCACCTCCCAGACAGCAATTCATATACGCCATTACAGGCGCTTTCTCCCGCAGTTGCCTCAAGACGTGGGCAAGGTCGGCGACGGGGACCCTACGACTGTCGCCTGCAGCCGAAGCGAAGATGAGATGGGAAGAAGCCCAGTTACCCTCACCATGCCCGTAATAATAAATAATATCCGGCTCGTAGCTAGTTAGCTTTTCGAGGAACTCCTCGTAAGTCCCGACGCATTGCAAGTGGTGGTTCCGGCGATAAAGCTTATTACTGGCGGACAACAGGAACTCGAGCTGATCCAGATGCTCCTCGGTTTGTATAGGCCGGCCATCATCGAGCGGGGTTGGGGCAATGATTAAGATCTTCGGACTTGGCGGCAAAATCCAATCTGCACAATTCTCTTTGCATTCGGAAAGCGCAACCGACCACTTGTTACTTGCCGGGAAGATCATGTTGCTATACAGCAGCGACCAGGGAAGACCTGCAACCTCTTCATCGTCGGTAACTATGCGCAGGTCTACGGCTTCATCGAGTAGGCGACGCATGCGCTCCTCTCCCTCCGATCCAAAAACTTGGGAAGACAACTGTTGACCGACGTCCATCTGTCCGCGTTCCTGAAAGATCTCATCTTTATTCAATTCATAGTCAATCAGTCGTTGCCGCACCGCCCTCAAGGTTACTATCTCTTTCTCATCACCGGCTGCGAACTCGCGATCGAGATCAAGGCAGCCACCCTGATAACGTTCGACAAGCTTGTTGTCGGCATACAATTCCAGCTCGCAGAGACGGGTCCCACGCGAGATCGATACCCAAAATTTGAAATCAGTTTCGTTCAGCACTTTCTCTGCTCTTACAAAATCGGCCAGCTTATGTATCTACAAACCGTCAGAACCATTTCCGCAAATTACGAAAGCCGGGCTCGGCGTAGTACGAAAAATCCCGACAACCGGCAGGATACGGAAAGTAAGTGAGAAACTCATATATGGTCGTCAGGTATTCCAGAAATCCTCGAAAGAACCCAATGACCAATCGCGTCAGCCAGAGAGACCGCGCTCGGTTCGTCAACTCTTCCACCCGGATCCAAAAACCCGAATCCAACGACTCAGAATCGCGAAACTGCGTCATGATTCGCTTTCCGATTCTTGTTTTGGGGAGCACGAGCAGTGGCTGATCCATATCCTGCTTACTAACGTAAAAGTCAAAGCTACTAAGAACTCGCCCCATTTCTTCGCGAATATGCGGACCCAGCGGGCTATGAGACAGGCGCGCAATTTCTCTAAGCGCGGCGTCGGGTTCGATGTCGAGGCGAACGCGCTGAACCGACCACTCCCATGTCAAATGTCTCAGACTCTCTTTTTCAGGTGGTTCCGCAGCTTCAATAGCGCTCAGAACAAACTGAAGGACCTCTGATCGTACATCGTGGTCCCAACGCAGCGAAAATCCCCTTCGCAGAGCGGACAGAGTATTGCGCGAGAAATGTAATCCGGCAGTGTCAAACCAGGTACCTGGAAGCCGAAATAGACGTTCGATTCGTTCCTGAGGGAGATGCGGCTGGAATTTTTCGCGAAGAGCGTTGGCGAACTTCATAGGCAAAGGCTGCAATACCGAGCAGACTTGAGCCCACGGCAGCGCATCTCCTAGCAACTGCTCCAGGTACGACTCAAGGTCGCCGGAGACAAATTCCGGGGAACCGCGCCACATTCGAGCAGCTGAATCCGCCTCTTTATTCTGTTTTCCTTGTTCGCTCAGGAAATAATCCACGGCCCCCAAGAGACCTTTTTCATTCGCCGAGAACAGGGGCATTCGGGATCGCGCCACTAACGAGGTGCTCTCGTCCCAAAATTGCGGTTCGCGTAGATCAAACCAGGAAGCGGTACGAAACCTTACGAGAGATTCCAATACGCATTTATCACGCTGATCGTCCAGGTGCTTACCGTCACTGAAGATAAGCAGCATCAGGGCATCGCGCATATCTTCCAGATCCTCGAACGAAACTAAGGTACCGTCGTCCATCCTAAAGTGAGTTAGTTTTCCGAAGAATCTCCCCGAGGCTACTGTCACCCCCCGGCGGGAAAGACCCTGTCCCAATTCCTCCGCAACCGTGTTCCACAACAACGGCTGCGCGTAGGCATCTACGAGAATGCCAACCTCGCTTAGTTCCTTGCGCTTTTGATGTACGAGAGACAAAAGTCCGCCATTGCGGGCTGAGGCCGCAGCGGACCGCGTAACGTCAAGCTTGCGGGTTTGCGTTTCATTCATTGCGTAACGGATCGATTTTGCAATTTGGTCGAGTGCATTCTCGGAAAGGTACTTAACTTGTTCGCCACGGTTTGCGCTAAGCGAAAATTCCCGAGGTTCGCTGTCCTGTAAACCGCGCGAGGGCTTCATCACTCGGTCCGAGGCATCTCGACTCAAACTGACCATACGCACCAGACCATACACAACGGCCATTATCACTAATACCAATGCCAGTCTCCTCAGAAACGGAGGAAAAGGAGTCGAATTGTCCGCTTGTTTATCTTGCTTTGGTGGCTCCACCGTTTGGTTGGTGGGCTTCGGCTGAGGTGATGCAACTTGATTTGACGGCCCCGGCGGGCCCGTTACGATGGAAGCCAACCGTTCTCCAAAACTCTTAACCTCTGGAAAGAACGCGAACGCGGCGAACAAGAAGACCAGCAGAACTAGATAATTCACATATCTGAAATAGTCCTTGGGTGCAGTAGCAGGAACTTCCGCTCCTTGTTGGGTGGGCAATGCACGGACGTAGTCATTTTGGTTCAATAATTCTGACGGCGCGGCGAAGAAATCATCGAAGCACCTCCGAAAGATCTTTGCCTCCTCAGGGCTTTTCGTCAGCAAGGCCGCGAGAACCAATCGCAACTTGCCGATATCCCAGTCGCCGTCGCAACGGAGAATTCTGGACAAGCGACCATAATCATCCAGAGTGACTTTGATGCCGCTCTCTGAGAGAACTTGAAAAAAGGGAGCGAAGGGAAATTCGTTATGCCTGTGCATGCTGGAGGCTTTTCAATCAGCTCCTTAAGAGATTCACATAGCGTTCGGCGCCGATACACTCTGAGTCCACAACGTGCTCGGTTGGTTTTGGCTCCAACTCTTGAGGCTTACGGAGACCCCTTCAGAAACAGGATCAATCTGAACGAAGGTTGGATTGGCTGACACGTCAAAGGAATTATTTGAAAGCATTTCCACCCAGGTCAGGAGCGCTTCCGGAGTAGCCTCCGGCATTTGAATTAAGTTTGCCCATGTCCCTGAGTTAACATACAGCCCTTCAGGAAACTCTGTTTTCAAGGCTTCGTGGGTGTGCCCAAATATCACAACTTTTACGTTCCCTTTGAGTCGCGATCGCGCCACCTTGGCAGCCCGGTTCGCTGGATGGTTCTGAGAATAGGAGTCCGCAGCGGGTGCCGGCTTGAAACGCGCCAGTCCTTTTAGCGCCCACAACGCCATTTTGATTTTGAATCGGCGTGGATGTCTGCCCAACGAGGCCTCTGGTAAAGCTGGGTCAGCTTCAACTTCAAAAAAATAGTCTTTCAACCGATCGATCTCCGAGTATTCAAGGGCCGAGTTACGCAGGCATTCTGACGCCAATTCCGCTGCAAGTTGATCCGCGGCAGAGCGTAGCTTGACCGATCCCATTCCCAGCGCAGGCCCGCTTATCTGCGCACGCAACTGGGATAAGAAACCGTTCGCAAGCGCGTCGAGCAATCCGCCGAGTGCGTACGGCAGCAACTTGGACGTCATCATGGGTTTTAGCGCCAGCAGGAGCAAAGGAACTGCAGGAACTTCGGGTTTGAGCAGGTCCACAAAGTGGAACTGTTCCTTGAAGCCATTCATCACCTCATAAACGAACGCCGTTCCCGGAGGCGGATCAAAACTCTTCGTACTGATTTCCGCATCTTGGAATATCGCGTTGTAGTTTATCGCGTTCCATGAATCCTCGGCGTTGCCGTGTTCAATGTGAATCTGAACTCCATTGACGATAGGGTTATAGCTAGTTCTCTTATCGAATAACGAGATTCTGGACCGAGCCTTAGGCGCAAACTTGACAATCGCGTGGATTAACTCCTGACTTACCTCAGGGTATGCCAACTCAACGTCATGATTCCCCAGAATAATCTTGAGCTCGTGAAGGCTTTCGTTTAGAAACTTGCCGAGGCTTGAAAACACCTCCTCGCTTCCCGCAATGATCTCTCTTATTTTGCGTAACGCTGTTGGCCGGCTCGTATCATTCCACGGCTCCAGTTGAAGAAAGTCAACGAAGTCTCCGTCTATGACTATTTCAACCAGTTCGGAGAGTTGCTTACAGTGGGCCAGGAAACCATCAAATAGTGAGTACTTGTCTCGGCTTGCAAAGATGTCAAAGGAGTCACGCTTACCAACATGCAAATCACTAATGACGATGACAGTTCTATTAACCAGCATCTCGCCCCGCCAAGTCTGCGAATTGTTGAATGCAGTTATGGAATGAGCCTCGAGCGATCTTTCCCCGTTCCGAAGCGTGCTTTCCAGATCCCAGGTATGAACCTCAGACCCACGAGATACATCGACCGTTAAAGCTGGCTATCCTTTGAAGCAATTTTGACTAGATCCCATTGGTCAAAATCGAGGCCAGCGATAAGTTTCTGAGGACCAGCCCTAGATGTGCAATACCCGCGAACGATAAGGCAAGCAAGGCGCTGGAGTCAACACCCAGATGGTCTTGATTGTAACCCCTGAGTCGGTTCCGAGAATCAGTTTTAGAGGCTGTCACGGAGCGAGCCTGGGAACTTGGTGCGACGCGCTGACATTTTTCTGGACCTCGAATTGAGGACAGAGTTGAGGAAAATGAAAACGAGGGGAATCGAGGGTAGAGGTATATTTTGAAGAGACAATCTCCGGCTGTCTACGGCATGTTGCGTGTGAGGCCGCACAGGAAAAGTGATATACGGATTCCAAAATGTACCACCATCGAATCGAGCGCGCACTTTCAGATTGGGAAGCTGAATGCTTGAAATCCGAATCGAAGGCGTTCGCTTCCCGAACCCTTCGCTTTGACGGCACCTAGGAAACACGCGGCAAAACTTGGAAGGCTATTTGGCAGACAGAAAGGGTATGAGCGCGAAGCGAGCGTAGAATCATTTTGCCGCAGGAGAGGTGGAAGATTGCCGTCAAGCAGTGTTACTACCACTCCGCGGTGTATATGCTTTATTGATCAAAGGGCAAAAATAGGCACGCAAAGGAAATCTAGGGCCGGATAACCAGTTTAGATTCAGGAACTAAGCTGGGCATGCCTTTGTGCTGAAAACAACGGACGACGAACTGATGCAGGTGTCACAACTAAGGCACAACGGAGTGCCTACGGTACGAACTGTGTAAAGAGTGTAATCGGCGAAGTTTGGAAATTCTTAGCAAATATCGCAAGTGTGCCAAACGTCGCGATAATTTGAACCGTCGCAGAGTCCTCCCTGCGGAGCCAAATCTTTTTGGGTCTACATTCTCCAGAATCCACGCGGCAAGTTCTATATCGGTCAGACAGAGGACTTAACTGCACGCGTTGAGTTCCATAATCGCACGGACAGCAGAAATTAGCGTGTGGCCGGCGGGCGGCGCTCGACACGTGAACGTCAAAAAGCGCCTAGTCAAAAAAACTTTGCCGCGATGATATGAACCAAGTCCTTTTGGGGCGTTTGTTGTTGGCGGAGTAGCTTGCAATCGGTTTCATTTGCCTGTGTAGGCTCAGTTAGTAGACGTGTTTCCAATTACCAAAACGGCGTCAAAAATCATTGACTTGTTAGGGGCCGGGTAATATAGAAAACCGGTCTTTGAACCCGTGGATGTTTGAGCTGACTCACGAGCCTGTCTCGCAAACTCGCCGAACTACAGCCACTCATATCCAGTTGTATTAAGCGACGGCGAAACGCCGCGCCCTGTCCGTTAATCCTTCGGGTCTTACTACCCGAAACGAATCGTCGTCGCGCTACATATTGATCAGGGGACTCCTGTCTGCTCGCTCGGACTGACAATCCCGCCGAAGGGGCGGTTGTCGCATCCCCAATGGAGGACGGAAAATGACTACCAAAAATGCTCAAGAAACCGACTTCACGAGAGACGTCCTTGGCCGGTACATCTGTAACGGTATGGATGAAGCGCTTGCCAGTACCAACCCAAACGGCGCGCGACCCAACGGTAGTCCTCAAAATGACGCAAGGCCGTTCGATATTATCGTCATCGGAGGTGGCAGCTTCGGGCCGGTGTTTGCTCAACATCTGTTTTTCGCTGATCAGTCACACAGTCATCGGATTCTGGTTTTGGATGCAGGACCACTCGTGCTCACTGAGCACGTCCAGAATCTACCGATGCTCGGATTGAATCCGCCGGGTCCCACGGAAGTCGATCCGGGTGTTCCACGCGCTGAGTTCTGGGGCCTGCCCTGGCGATCAAAAGTTCGCGGAGGTTTTCCCGGTCTTGCGTACTGTCTCGGCGGCCGATCGGTATTCTTCGGCGGTTGGTCGCCAAGATTGCTCGATACCGCCACTGATACTGAAATGGCGCAACCACCTTGGCCGCAGGCTGTCGTCAACGATCTCAATAATCGTTATTTCGATGAAGCTGCTGAACAAATCGGCACTGACGAAACCAACGATTTCATCGACGGGGAGATGCATCGAGGGTTACGGAAACAACTCTTCGATGGAATTAAAGGCGGCAAAGTCTCTGACGCCATTCAGCCGGCGGATTTACCTCTAACCATCAAGGTGCCGGCGGGGACCACTAATGCAATCAAACAACAGATGCGATTAGAGGCTCCGCTCGCCGTGCAGAGTCACACTGCGTCGGGGTTATTTCCTATCAACAAATTCAGCGCCGTCCCTCTCATGATCAAAGCGTCTCGAACCGCGTCGTTCGATTCACAAGTCGGCATGCCGTTTCCTGACGATGTGAAGAAGCGTCTGATGCTGATTCCGCACTGTCGTGTGGTTCGCCTCGCGACTGACGTTCAAGGCGGCACAGGCCGAGTGACAGAAGTGCAAACCACGCTCGGCAACATTCCTGTCGGCGATAACACAAAAGTAGTAATCGCTTTAGGTACGATCGAAAGCACGCGGTTGGCGTTACTTTCGTTTCCGGGCATCACGAACTACGGCCAAATCGGACAAAACCTGATGGCGCACCTGAGGTCGAACCTGACCATTCGCATTCCACGCACGTCGATCAGTTCGTTAGACCCGGCGATTAAGGATTTGCAAGCCTCAGCCCTTTTCGTTAAGGGCAAGCACATCCGCAATGGCAAACCGTCGTACTTTCATTTGCAGATCACTGCGTCGGGTCTCGATCGCCCCAGTACTGATTCGGAGGCGGAACTGTTTAAGAAGGTTCCCGATGTTGATGGCTTCGAAGTCCTGCGCAAGGCGAATGACGACACCATCGTCATCACGATGCGTGGAATTGGCGAAACACAGTCACGTAATCCGGGGAACAATATCTCCCTGGACAATGCTGATCCCGCAGATGAGGTTGGAGTGCTTCGCGCACTTGTAGCTTATGCGCTCAACGACACCGACATGGAATTGTGGGATGCGATGGATAAGGCTTCGGATGACGTGGCCAGAGTTTTCGCCAATGGCGCTCCTTTTGAGGTTCTCGCCTCAGACGACAAGACATGGATACCAATGCCGGCGAATGGCGATCCAAAGACAGTCATCCCTTACAAGCCGAAAGCCGATGGTGGACGTCGCGATGGGATGGGCACAACTCATCATGAAGCAGGTCCCCTTTGCATCGGGACAGATCCGAACACCTCCGTGACTGACTCGAACTGCCGTTTCCACTCCGTAACGAACGTGTATGCGGCTGGCCCTTGTCTCTTCCCGACGGTCGGATCACCGAACCCGATGTTGACCGGTGTCGCGTTAGCGCGGCGGCTAGCCGACAGCATGGTCGTACCGCCGTTCACGCCAGACCCCGGATTCACGATGCTCTTCAATGGAGTTGACACCAGCCGCTGGCGAATGTCGAAGATTACGAATCAACCCGGACACGATAACCCAGGCACTTTTCTTGTGGTCGATCGTTCACTTGAATCGTTACCCGGCAATGATCTCGGAATGTTCTGGAACATCGATCCGACGCCCACGAATTTCATTCTTAAACTTGAATGGCTGCGATGGCGCGACGACGACAACTCAGGAGTGTTCCTTCGTTTTCCCGATCCAAACAGCAAGGGCTACAACAACACGGCATATGTCGCAATCGATTTTGGCTTCGAAATACAAATCGACCAAATAGGGCAAGGAAATCCGCCGGGGCTGGGAATTCATAAGACGGCGGCGATCTATTCATTTGCGGCGCCACAAAATCCGAACGTCAAGCCGCCTGGGCAGTGGAATGAATTTGAGATCCGTGTACAAGGTCAAACGTATACGGTCTTCCTTAATGGAGCGAAGACAACAGAATATGTGAATCCTGATCCGGTACGCGGCAGCACCGGCGCTCCTGGCTTTATCGGATTGCAGACGCACACGGGTCGCGTCGCATTTCGGAAGATTCAGATCAAAGCGTTGTAGATCGCAACCTCAACAACACTCCGATAGACGGAGCCTTTTGAGGCCTATTGATGCTGAACCTAACCACATCACCTCAGCGCATGAGTGTGCAGTATGCGGGTCCTCCATTTGACGCCAGAGTTTCCTCCAGTGATCTGGGGTGGCCTTGGCACAGCTGTGGGAGGACTGGCGAATGCGTCGGCGCATGCGGGAATTTCGGTTGGGGTTTTGCTCGTAGGTGGCGCTCTGGTGATTGGCGATGGTTCGTACGGAGGATGGCGCCCAATCTCATTTGGCGATCGCGATGCGCCGGCTGATGAGCCCCTCGCGATTAGCGCTGAAGGCGTTTCATTTTTTCAGGTCGCGCCGGCGGACGCTGAGGCTGCCGCAATCCGGCTGGTGAAGAAATGGAAGCCTGATCTAGTCCACTTACATACGGCTTGGTTCTGGCCCGTCGCGCGCGCGATCAGAGAACAAACAGGAACACCACTTGTTTATACCGTTCACTCGCTTGATCGTGCGGAGTACGAGATTGGCGACTTTGTTACGCATTGGGACACTCAAGAGACCGTCATAAGCGAAGCTGATCGTGTCATCGCCTTATCGCGCGATGAACGAGCACTGATTTCTAAATACTGTCCGGTAGCTGCCGATCGCATCAGGATCGTCGGGAACGGGATTGCGGATTCAGCAGCTGCACGCGCCGCAGCTCGCCGGAAAAAAGGCGACGGACCGGCGGTGATTCTATATTCGGGCCGCTTTGTCGATCGAAAAGGGATACGCGAACTACTGGAAGTCATTCCACGCGTCTTGGATCAAGCACCGAATGTTCGCTTTGTGCTGGCTGGAGGTTATGGAACCGCGACGGACATCGAGAACGCCTGGCTTAACCATTCACTGCAACAATATCGTTCGCAGATTGAATTCACCGGCTGGCTCACGTCGGACAGAGTGGCTGAGTGTTATCGCCGCGCCGATATTCTGGTGATGCCAAGCTGGTACGAACCGTTCGGAATGGTAATCCTTGAAGGCATGTTGTACGGGTTATCTATAGCGGCGACCTCAGTGGGTGGCCCGGCAGACATTCTCAGGAATGAAGAGTCGGCTTTACTTTTTCCCCCAAAGGACGTTGAGGCGCTTACCACAACTCTGTTGAGGTTCGTTAACGATCCATCTCTTCGCCGACGAATTGGCGTAGCAGGTTCGAGAGATGTTCGGCGTTGCTGGTTGTGGCCATACGTAATTGAAAAGATGCGATCCGTTTATGAAGAGATTACACCAGCGAGTTGATGAGCACTGCGGCGGAACAACAAAACTTCGATCTGCAGGAGCAAACCCCGTGAACCTTACCAAACTGACCAGCCTTGCATTTGCGAGCTTATTTATCATTATCGGCCCGGCCCTTTGCTTGGGCCAAGACCGCGACATCACCGAAGGGAGCTCTGTTGGGAGTATTAGGTCCGATGTGTCTCAGAGGCCAACCGGCCCGAGACGGCGGATGCTAACCCCGGAGAGCAGGGCTGCCCTGGTGGCTGAATTTGACATGTTTCGAGGTGCGGAAGCATTGGTGAACGCGCCGACTTTTGATGCTCTGAAAAATTTGTACCGTGAGGCTCTTGAAAAGGTTGCCAAAGAGAAGCCGATAGCCACGGATCTGACCCCATTGAAATATCTTGTGTTTGAGATGATGGCGCGCGCGTTCGCCCAAAAAAAACCGGGCATTGATTCCGAAAGGCTAGCTGACAGCATGATTAGCTCTTACGTGAAGACCCGCGATTTCATGCCTCCAGTTCTGGCAGCGGGGTTCACTCAGACGGAGGCCAGAGGCGAAGAAAGAAACGCGGTTCTGGCATTGCACCGAGTAACACGCCAAAATATTAGAGTACAACCTAAAGTTGCTGCCGCTGTTGCCAATGCACCTGAGGTGGGTACGGTCACAATAAGCTACGGCGTCGTCGTGAATGATCGTCCGCGACAGGAAACGGCGGGGGTGGCCAAGCGCAAAGGCACCCTCGGTCTAACTGTCCGCGTGGCGCCTCGATTTGTGGCCGGCGCAACCTTCGACAGCTTCAGCTCTAAGAAACGAGCCGATGGAACCTACATTACAGGCATCGGTAATACGACTCCGAGCATTAAATATGAAGCGATCGATGAAACGGCCAAACATCCTTCTCTGAGCCTGTCGTACTCGATCACTCTGCCTACGGCGAGCGTAGCTAAGACATTGGGGACTGGGCGGGTCGATCACAAAATAATCGGCGACGTTGGAAAGAAGGTTAATGATACTAAACTCGGATTGAGTCTCGGCTATCTGTTCGCGGGTCGTAAGGGGAAACCCGGACACACAAAAACCGGGCTGGCGGTCTTATCTCTCGATCACCCTCTTGGAACGAAGTTTACGTCCAAAAACGAAATAGACCTCGCCACCAGAGCAGATACAAATCCAAGTGAAATATTCGCGATCAATCAAGTAGTTTATAAGATCAATAACACCTATTCTGTCAGAGCAGGTGTGCGAACCGGAATCACCGCTCAAACGGCCAGAATCGGCCTGACTGTTGGATTGAGCATAACGACGAGCCTGAAAAGGATTTTTGGATCAACACCTTAAATCGACCGGAGATTAACAACGGCAGATGGAGGTGCAGCTTGCAACTGAATTCGATAGAATAGCAACCAAACATTAAGCCTCGGGGAATCGGTGTAGACAAGACATCTGATGAACGCCGCGCTAAATCTCGCAAGAACGATTTTCGTTCTCTCATCTCTAACTCTCGTAGCCGTAACGACGTGTGTGGCGCAAGATCGTGACATCACCGCCGGCAGTTCCAGCGGCAGCATTCGTCCTGACGTCTTAGACACGAACTCAGGACCGAGAACTCGAATGCTGACACCTCGCAAGAGAGACGGGATGGTTGTTGAGTTTGATGCTTTCCGCGGAGCTGAAGCCCTGCTAGGTGTTACGAACTTCGAGACGCTTAAACAGGATTACAAATTGCAGCTTGAGAAGCTTGCTGCTGAAAAGCCAATCGCCACTGATCTAACGCCGCTTAAGTTTCTCGTGTTTGAAATGATGGCGAGAGATCTCGCCGGGAGCAAGCCAGGCATATCTTCAGGCGAATTAGCAGATAGCCTGATGAGTAGTTACGTGAAAACGAAGAACTTCATGACACCGATTACGGCCGCTAGTATCAGCCGCTTAGACGCGAAACGCGCCGAGCAAAGAGCCGTAGCTGCAATCAAGAAACTCAAACGAAGCTAACGCTGATTGTTTTCAGAGCTGCTAACGTTCGTTTGGAACGTGAGCGTTTTTGGGGAATTCAATTCGGCAGGAATTGCGAAGCGGAGTTGTCCAAATTTCAGGCGTCGTTCGCCGTGACCGAACATCCAGCCCAAGGCTCAACGCATGTTAACGTCAGTTCATGCCGAGACTTTGGATTAGCGTTGGCACAATTGCGTTGGACAAGTGTTTACAAGTCCCGAAATACTGTTGTTTTCTTGTCGTGCCTCAAGCCGAACTTTGAGTGAGATGAAGCTTGCACCTCGTATCGATTGGCTTTTATTTACAAAACGTGGGTATTCACTCCTAACCCACCTTATTCCGTTCACCATCGCCTCTCTGTTACTGGTTGTCGTATCGGTTCCGAAGGACAATCTGCTAATCCAACTAGCTGATCGACTTCAACAGCCGAGTTGGCTTTGGCTTCCCGCAGCTGTGTTAACTTTGGCTACTGGCGCCACATATATGGCCACGACTTCAGTCCAAATTCGCCGCGCATATCTCTTCAAGGCGGGTCGCTGGCGCCGGACAATCATAACGGCGAGTCTCTACTTAACCGTGTGTACGGCGATGGCCTACGGAGTCTTGAGGTCGGCCGCGCCGGCGAGCCCGTATCCAGGAACCATATGGGCATGCCTTCTCCTGGCGCTTCTTTCCCTGACCGGCATCGGATGGTCCGAGAAATCTTCGTGGGTTGAATCAATGGGAATTCAATGTCCCGACTACACCAAATCCGACCAAGCTGTTCTCGGGGTGACGAACCTCTTGAGTCAAACTCGAAAGGCAGCGACTGGGACAAAACAAAACATAGACGACTTCTTGAAAGGAGTCGACAAGCTCCAAACTGAAATTGAAGACAACCTGCAATACGAACCCACCTGGGAACGAGCAAAACTATTGCCCATTGTAGAAAAGTTGAAAACGCTAACGAATGCAGTCGAGAGCGCTTTCCCAGACTCTAAACCAAATGCAATCGCCGATTTCGCGGTAGCGTCCCGTTGTGAAAAGGCGCCTCAATATTCAGCGTTCATAGACGCACTTAACGACGTTGGCCAATATTGGGGTGCGTGGAAATGCTCCTAGGAGGTAGGTATGGATATTAAGACAAAGACGACGATGCGTTTACTCGCACTGGCCTTCACTCCAAAATCTGGACATTCCATTTTGGATTGGAATCCTTTTAACCAAAGGATTCTCGGCAAGATCATCGATGATCATAACAAGAAGTGCCTCGCCGAGTATCTCAGACGCGGATGGGTACAGGAAGACATCGAAGCTATGATTCCAACGATTGATGTCGTTCTAAAGGATCTATCGAATGTGGGAGAACTGCGCGGAGTCGATTATGAAACGATAGGCATTCTAGTGGTTGACCTAAACGCTATTGAACAGATAAAGGCCGAATTGGAGATCATAAAATACCGGATGGGCTTTCACAGACATCCTTTTCACTTGCCGCAGATTAGTCAAGTTGCCGAAGCAGTCTCTACCGCCAACAGCTTTCGACCTTTGCCGTTTCTATCTACGAAACCCGAGGTCATGCGAACGGAACCTGAGTTTGAAGCGTTTCTCGGAAATCTTTGCTATCTCTTTAGAACGGCAATTAACACACTAACTTCTGCGGCGCCTCCTCCGGACACAGTCGCGGACGACCCCGCGCTTCAGGGCTACATCGACGGCATACCAAAATTGGCGGCGAGCGTAAGGGATGCCGCTTTAGCGCGAGGTTTAACTAAGGATGAAACCGTCATTCTTGCTCAGCGCGCTTCTGTCCAAGAAATTGTGTTGAGTCGCTTGGCGCAACAGATTCGTAGCAGCGAAACACACAAGATCAGAGTAGCAGGCGTGCGGGAAAGGACTCTTGATATTCCTGTTGACCGGTCAGACTCTGACGCTCCGCTTGAAGACGTCAACCTGGTCCGACTCGATGTGGAATACCCGATGCGTAGTCTTAGAACTGTTCAGAGGGGCGATTTAGGCGTACTTGGACTGAACCGAAAGGGCCATACCGGAATTTTTTTCGATGAACCGTCGCTTTGGGAGCGTGTCGAACGACTCGGTACGGCGGTAAAAGCAACGCGATTTTCAGCGCAGTTACCTCGCTGGTATGGTCTAACCAGCGGCAAGGGCAGCTTGAAAGGACTCGGAGGATTGGATTCCAGCCCTTCCCTCTAACGTCGGCGTTGCTGTTCCTGCTTACATTTTGCGCCTTTATTGCGTCATTTCCCCTAATATTTGGAAAAGACCGTAATACTCAGGCAGTGGCGACCGCAAAAAGTTGCGAAGAGTGTCCAGTGTGCGGAGCCAACTTCTTAGGACAGCAATGAGTTCGAACTAGCAGGCGGTGTGCGCCGCAGCGACCGGAAGAAGCGAGTACGCACAAAGAATGTGCCGGCCGCAGCCTGACACTTTCAATTAACTTGTAGCGCAAGTGTGAACTTGCCTGACTTGAGCGGTAGAGGCGAATCGAACCTCGGCCGCCTTTTTTATTTTTGACTTCCGGTAATTGAACCTCGGACGGTGGAGAGCCCTGGTCGCCACGGCGACGTGTAAGTACTTCTTATCCGGTTCATCATTTAAGGGGTTTTACTTTTCGATTTGTTGAGGACCAGCTTTTACCTGGAGGCACGGAACATTCAAAGGACGTTGGATGGCAAACTCTTTTCAAGATCAAAGTTCTGTATCCACCTGCGGCGCCAATGTCTTTCGATTCATCATAAAGAGTCGCCTCAAACTCCTTGTGGATAGGGCCGCGGCATCTATTCCGTGCCTCCGGATCTTATCATTCAAGGTAGTGACCGGCATTTGCAGCAACCGCGCGGCCTCGGTCTGATGGCCACCGGTTTGTTCCAGAGCTCGCATGATCATTTGAACTTCAAATCGTTTCATCGCTTCACTAAGGCCCAGGACCCATTCGGCATCACTCTCGTCCCGGGTCGGACTGGCAGACTCGTCGGTTAGAATTTCATCCTGCTGGACGTTTATCTTGAGCCGCTTGATTGTCATATTTAAAGTTGACGCATTCATCCCAAGGATGGCCGCAGCGCGGCGTTGAGCACCTGACGTTATCGCCAGTGCGTTACGGATCAGCTCTGACTCGAATCGACGAACCTCGTCCTTGAACGTGATTCCAGGTGTCATGTGAGTCTGTCGCTGTTGACGTAACGAGTTCAATTCATGGAGTATTTTCGCTGCCAGAAACATCAAATGATCTAATCGCGTAGCGTGTACCACCTCCTCGGCAAGAGTATCGAGTACCATCTCTTCGGCAAGGGAAGTTAAAGGGTCCACCGATTCACGAGCCGGTTTGGATCTGTTGCCTGGCTTAGCAGCTGGTGATTGAACAAAATCTGATGAAATTCCTGAGCTCGTCATTTCGTCCCCACTTTTGACCTTGAACTTAACTCAGTGGATACCGCCGTTCTTAATCGAGATTAAGTCGCTTGAGTTTGTACAAACTTGCTCATTCATGCTGCGAAGAGCCCCAACATTCGTCCGGTCTGCATCTGGCCGCCTCCTAAAGGCTGCAATGCATTTGATTCAACCGCATGTCGAAGATTTGACCTGCGCCTCCCGGGCTGCGTCTGGCTAACGCAGCATTGCAATCGAGTTGGTCGAGACGTGCTTAACGTACGCCGAGTAGATATATGCAGCAATTGCGAAAACTCCACAGATCACCACGGCTGCACAAAGAGGAATCTCAGATTAGAACGCCCCCCGGACCATCCATGACTGAATTTCCTGGAGCCGGGACTACTTCAAACCTGCCAACTGTGCTCGACAAGCTGCCTGCACCCGCACGGTATTCGCCCTGCTCCGCCGTTCATCGTTACCGTCGTCCGGCAGGAGCCAATCACCGTCATGGCCCTGAATCAGATGGCCCAGTTCGTGCAACAGAATCAACGCGCGTGCGGGCCGCGTGCCCGGCCGAAAGGCGCCCACGTCGGCTGGAAACTTACGGGGCAGATCTTCGCGCCGCTGGTAAAAAGCACCATCGACGTTTACGACGCTATTATCAAAGAGACGGTACGACGTGTTCGATGGCCCATCGTGGACCAATCGTGGCCGGCCTTTCATTTGAAAGGTCACCTCGCGCACGAGCGACTCTGGCCTTACGAGCGTCACGAATCGATTGAGTACGGTTGTCGCCGTGCGTGGCCCACCATAAAAACTGCTACACGGATTTTCTTTGCTAAGAATTGAGAACACGTCGAAGTACGCACGGGTCAAATCCCAGTCCTTCTTCGAAAGCGCCACAGGACGCAGTAGATTTTCGGCGGCTTTGCCTGCGGCTGCTTCAACCACCACCGATTCCGTATCGGTATTTGCTTGCTCTACCTGCACCTGTTGCGCGTGAGATAGAGCGGCTTGTAACAACAAGAGCGTGATTACGCTGCTGGCCCACTGGGTGTTTTTCAATCTTCCCCAGCCATTCCGTGCAACACGCGTGACGTAGATCTTGCTCGTTTTGGTGAAGACCAGAATGCGCCTCCCCAGATTCATGTAAGTTGCCAATCTCGATTTCATTCGTATCTTCTCCCCTTGTAGATTCTGTAGGTCACAGCGTCATCCCAACTGGCCATTGGTGTCCTTACCCAGACCAGGGTGGAACCACGCCGTTGCTGCGCGAGTACGCGACCTTTACGTCTCTGTCGCCAAGCGACTCGTGCTGCTCAATCGAGAATATTTATGCCGACAGGAACCTTTATCTGCAGGAAAAGTGACATGCGGTGTCCGAAATGTGACAAGCGGCGAGAGTTGGCATCAGAATCTGCAACGGTCCACGCGGCACATTTCAGAATGTGACTTCGACGCGCATGACGTGATGTACGGCATCAGAAAAGGAAAGACGGTACTCGACCGGGGACTGGGCTGAGGCAGCTGCAACGGATATAAGAAGAATAATTCCAATGGCAATAATGCGAGACTGCCATACGCGCCTGGTGCAGCAAGGTGTCCTAGATGGCTTAATTGGCCACGCTGAAAATTCCGTGATGTTTCCTTCGAGGACAAAGATTGCCGTAGAGCAGGCCGTTATTAAAATGCGGATAATCCTGCTGTTTCAACTCTCGCGCAAGGCGACGATCGGGTTCACCTTGGCCGCGCGCCGCGCCGGGATGTAACTCGCCAAAAGTACAACTACCATGAGGATCAACGGCACAGTTATAAACACTTCCGGATCAAGCGGTCTAACTCCGTAGAGCAAACTTGAAATCAGCGGAGCCATGAGTCCCGACAAGATCAGGCCGACCCCCACTCCAATGCCGGCCAGCCCCACGCCCCGGCTTACGATCATTTTTCCAATGGTCGATGGCCTGGCTCCCAGCGCCATGCGCACTCCAATCTCGTGCGCCCGCTGACCCACCATGTAGGCCAACAGACCGTAAATTCCCACCGACGCCAACAGAAGCGCCACCAAGGCCAATACTCCCACCAACTCCGCGGAGAAGCGGCGCGAAGCCAGAGAACCGTCAATGACCTCATTCATCGTACGTACGTTGAAAACCGGCAGATCTGGATCGACTGCCTGTATCTCACGACGGATCTGCGGCTCCAGGCTGGTGGCGGACAAAGAGGTCCGGACCGTCACGCTTGAACCCAAAGACCTGGATCCTGGAAACTGGTAGATCGGTCGGTAGATGTGGGGAGATCCGGATTGGTCGAGGCCGTCACTGTTGATGTCCTTGATCACGCCAACCACGGTGCACCACGGCTGGTTGGCTGGGCCCCTACCAAAGCTCCTCATGCTCAAACGGCGGCCAATGGGATCGCCGTCCGGCCAGTAGGTACGAGCTGTGCTTTCATCGACGATTGCCACCGGCTGTTTGTCGGTATCATCGTCTTCCGTGAAGTAACGTCCGCGTACTAACGAAGCCTGTAACACCTTGAAATACTCAGGAGTCACACTGGTGACTTCAGAAAACAGACCTTTGCCAGATTCGTCCGGACGGTCCTCAATATTGACGGGGCGTCGCCGCACCAAGTGGGTGACTGGTAAATCAGTGGTCATGGAAGCGAGATCAACTCCCGGAAGAGCACCCAAGCGCCGCACCGCTTCCCGCACAAAGGTGTTGAAAACTTCGGGCTTGGCGTAGCGATCCATGTCAGGATTGTTGGGCACCGGCAGGTAGAGATTGGCAGCGACAATTCTTGATGGATTGAAACCGGGATTTTCCTGAAGCAGTCCCCAGAACGTTCGCAATAGCAAGCCCGCTCCCACCATCAGCACCACCGCCAGGGCTAATTGTGAAGCAATCAGCAGACCGCGTAACCGGTTGGTTTTACGACTGGTGCCCGAGCCTCGGGCTCCTTCCCGAATGGCTAGTGCAATTTCGGCTTTCGAGGATTGCAGGGCTGGAACCAATCCAAAACCCAGCCCGGCTAGAAGGGAAACCAACAAGGCGAAAGCCAGCACTGTCCAGTCCACCTGCACCTCGGCCAGCCGGGGAATTCGGGCGGGTAGAAACTGTACAAAATGCAAAGCGCCAATTGCGGTCAGGACACCGACCACGCCGGACACCAGCGCGAGAATCACCGACTCGGTGAGCATCTGACGAATCAAGCGCGAGCGGGTTGCTCCCATGGCCAGCCGCATTGCCATCTCCCGTTGCCTTCCCGAAGCTCGGGCTAGGAGGAGGTTCGCCACGTTGACTGAGGCCAGTAGAATGATCAGCACCACCGCACCCATCAGGACCAACAGCATGGGCCGGACACTGCCGACGATCGATTCCTGCAAGGGCTCAGCCTCAATCGACCAGTCCGACCCGGCTGGATAGTCGGTGGCATATTCTGCCCGCAGCTGCGCCGCGAAAGCATTTAACTTGGATTGCACCTGCTCCCGGCTGATGTCAGGTTTCAAAAGCCCGATCGCTGCGGGCAACACCCGCCGACTGCGCTCTGGTGTCGGGAAGGGATCGGCTCTGAATCCTGCCGTGTTCCATATTTCGACATCCGTGGCAACCGTGCTGCCTGGATGGCGGAATCCGGGCGGAAGAACGCCGACAATGGTGTAGGGATCATTGTCGAGTAGCATCTTTCGCCCCAGAACTCCCGGATCTCTGCCAAACCCGCGAGCCCACAGGCTGTCGCTGATCACGATCGCTTCTGCGAAACCCTGCGCTTCGTCACCCGGCCCGAATACACGTCCGATTTGCGCCGAAGTGCCGAGCATGGAAAAATAGTTAGGACTCACCTCCAGTATTTCGAGATGTTGCGGGCGGTCTCCACCAGTCAAGTTTGCAGGGCCACCATTGAGGGCAGTCACCTGGTCAAAGACGCCGGCCCTTGTTCTGAGATCGTCCAGTTCGGGAACGGAAAACCCAATATCCCGCGCGCCCACCCCGCGATTGCTGGCGACGATCTTCACCAGACGCTCGGGATGGGAAAAAGGAAGCGAACGCAACAGAACCGCATTCACGATACTAAAAATCGCCGTGTTCGCGCCCACGCCCAAGGCCAGGGAAAGCACCGCTACGATGGTAAAACCGGGACTCTTCCAAAGCGCCCGCAGGCCGTACCGCACGTCTTGAAATAATGTGGTCATCACAATCCCCTCCAGCAGGCTGGTATTAAGGCGGGCGAAATTAACTCCGGCTTGTTCAGCAATCATCGCCAGGAAAAGCCACGCCACGGCGACCTTTACGTCTATGTCGCCAAGCGACTCGTGCTGCTCAATCGAGAATATTTATGCCGACAGGAACCTTTATCTGCAGGAAAAGTGACATGCGGTATCCGAAATGTGACAAGCGGCGAGAGTTGGCCGCCAAATTCGCTTAAACTGCTTTGTGGAGAAGGGTCGGCGCTCTCGACGGCCCGGTTCTCAGCGCAGTCTCCTTCGAACGTTCAGCTATAATTCGTGCCGAAAGGGTCGATACACAAATTGCCGCAGGCCACGCCAGATATGGGACGAACGAGATGGATTTTGATCCCGTGTGCGTGGACGACTGTAGGACTGTTGTTCACGGTGCAGGAGATCGCGGTGGCGAAGGTTCACGGCGGGCACGTCAGTTGGGTGCTCGTGAGTGTGATCGAACTCGTCTACTGGAACGTATGGGCGGCGTTCACACCGCTGGTGATTGCTCTGGCGAAACGGTTCCCGTTGACGGGGCCGAGGTTTATATCTCATATAGCGTTCCACACAATCGCGTCGTTCCTGATGGCTCCCCTGGCATCTGTCACCGAATACTTTCTGAGCCGTGGACTTCTGGGACTCCTTTTTCGCATAACCGATCCTGGTGCACCACGCCCTCTTCCCACGTTCACCGGCAGTGTTGTATCGATGAGCCTCACCGGCGTGCTTACCTACTGGTTAGTTGTAGGACTGTATCAGTCGATCCACTTTTACCAGGCCGCTATGGAGCGCCAGACCAGAGCAGCGCAACTGGAGACGCAGCTCTCGTATGCCGAACTTGAGAACCTTAAGAGCCAGTTACATCCGCATTTTTTGTTCAACAGTCTTCACACCATTGGAGTCCTGATGCAGGAAAACGTTGATGCTGCCAGTCGTCTGCTGGTCTGCCTCGGCGACCTGCTGCGCATGGCCCTCGAACGGCGCGAGAACGAGATCACCCTGCAGAGCGAGCTCGAGTTCGTCGGCAAGTATCTGGAGATCGAACAGACACGCTTTCATGATCGGTTGAAAGTTCACATGGACGTGCCACCTGACCTTCTCGGAGTCTATGTACCGAGCCTGGCGCTTCAGCCACTGGTCGAGAATGCCATCAAGCATGGCATCAGCGTCGATTCCGCCGCAGGCCGGCTGGAGATCGCTGCGCAGCGCAACAACGGCAGAGTTTGGCTCTGCGTCCGCGATGATGGCCCGGGTCCGGCACCGGGATCGCACCTGCGATTCGGCGTCGGGCTCACCAATGTCCAGTCACGCTTGAAACAGCTCTACGGGGACGAGTCGTCGCTCGAACTTACCGGGGGCGATGGTCGAGGTTGTGAGGCCGTTATCACCATTCCACTGCGGAGTTCGCATGAAGACCAGAGTCCTCATCGTCGATGACGAACCGATCGCCCGCCGCGGTATCCGTCGCTATCTGGCCAAACACAACGACATCGAAGTTGTAGGCGAGGCGGCGAACGGAATCAGTGCGGTGGAGCAGATCAATGAACTTCATCCCGACATCGTTTTTCTCGATGTGCAGATGCCTGATCTGGATGGTTTTGGAGTCATCGAAAATGTGGAGCCATCAGACGGCCCTGCTCCCGTTTATGTCTTCGTCACAGCTCACGATGCGCACGCCATTCGTGCCTTCGAAGTACACGCTGTTGACTATCTCCTGAAACCGTATGATAAGGAGCGATTTGCCAGGGCCCTGGCGCACGCACGCCAGGTCCTCGAACAGCGCGGGAAAGCAAATCGAGATCTCGAACCACTGCTCCAATCCCTCCGCAGTCTCCGCCCTTTGGAACGCTTTGTGGTGAAGAACAAGAAGCGAATTTTCTTTGTTCCCGTTTCCAACGTTTTATGGATCGAAGCCATGGGAAACTATGCCTGTATCCACACCGCCAAAGACCGTCACCTGTTGCGGGAAACCCTGGCACACCTGGAAGAGAAACTGGCGCCTCACCACTTCATCCGCGTGCGCAAATCGGCCATCGTGAACGGCGCCTTCATTAGCGAGATTCGGCCGATGTTCGATGGGGTTTACGACATCGTACTGTCAGAAAGAACGGTGGTAACGTCGAGCCGCAGATACGCTCACAAGTTACGGGCGCTGCTGGAGTCCTAGTGCTTATCTAAAGTTATTCCTCAATTCACGGATCATAGGGACCTTCGACGGCCAAATCTGACCGCTTGTCTCAATTCGGACACCGCATATCACTTTTCCTGCAAACACTGGTTCTTCGCGGCATATTATCCAGTGAGCGGGAGTAGTGACGAAAAGGAGTTCCAGATGATGAAGTTTCTGATTCAGTACGGAGTGTGCGCGCTTGCGGTCGCTTTGATGGTGGCGTTGGCAGGGGCGCAGTCGCAGCCGGCCGGATGGCAGGCTGCCTTCGCAAAAGATGCCGGAACGCTTTCCGACAAATTCACCGGACTCGCGCGCGTTATGTCGGGCAAGTACGACTGGAAGCCCGCCCAGGGCGTTCGCTCCGTCGCCGACGTCTTCAACCTGATCGTTAAAGAGAACGGCCTGCTCGCCGGCGTGCTTTCGGGCACACCGAATACGGGGGCACCGCCCGCGCCCATCACCGATCCCGAGAAAATGCAGGAAGCTCTGAAGGCTTCTTACCTCAATCTGCAGAAAGCGATTACGGCACTCTCCGACAACGACCTGCAGGCGCCGGTGAAACTGTTCGGAAGAGACATGACGAAGCAGAGCGCGCTGATGCTGATTCTCGAAGATCAGCACGAGCATCTGGGGCAGTCGATCGCGTACGCGCGCAGCAACGGCGTGGTTCCGCCCTGGTCTAAGTAGGAGCACCGATCGTCTCGAACACCGGCAGGTGTGCAAAATTGATGGGCCGACGTATCTCGATCGGATAGTGGTTGTGAGCTGTGAAGAATACCTAACTTGCGCTATGAGTCATAGAACTGGTACCCAAAGTTGCGGTGCTTTCGATTTGGACTAGAGCATAGCTAAAGGTTTTACAAAAAATGGTTCGCCACAAAGGGCCGAAAGCAAAGTCCAACCCTGGTTCGAACGCAGATTCGATTTCAACTTTCCAATCGCGCGGTTTCCCAACATTTGCGTTCGATTACGAGGAACTCCCGCGCGTCTGGAAGAAATCCTGAAAGATGGAGCTACCGATCTCTTCACTGCTAAACCAGATGGAAAGTGGTCCGCCCAGGAGCATGCGGGCCATTTGTTCGATCTCGAACCTCTATGGATGGCCCGGGTAGAGGATTTTCTCACCGATGGAGCTACGCTCACCGTTGCGGATTTAACTAATCGGAAGACGGATGAGGCCAACCACAACTCGCGTACACTGCGCGAAATTGTGGCAGACTTCCGTGCTGCGCGCCTTCATCTGGTGAGTTGCATCGGAAGGTTACAGCCGAAGGTCTTTGCGAGTTCGAGGCTGCATCCCCGCCTTAAGCAGTCTATCCGCCTTGTCGATCACTTGATGTTTGTCGCCGAGCACGATGACCATCATTTGGCTCGAATTTGTGAGATCGTTGATCCCCAGCTCTAACACGCGGTCGTGACCGCTGGGGGCTCGCCCACGCAGCTATCCGAATCTCACTCACTCGATTTGCCCAGCTCACCGGCGCCACGAGGCTCGATGTCTGCAAAGAGATGTAAGCCAATGGAGAACGGGCTCCTTCAATTGAGTCGCCTCACTCCTTCTCATCGCTTTGGATTCCTTTCACGCGACTGCCGCTTGCTCACCTCTTATGAAAGCAAGCAGGTCCGCATTTACCTGATCCTTGTGCGTCGAGCACATCCCGTGGGGCGCGCCCGGATAGACCTTGAGCGTCGCATTACTAACAATTTTCGCTGACAGTCTGGCTGAGTCGTCGATGGGCACGATCTGATCGTCATCGCCATGCAGGATCAAGGTCGGCACGTCGATCCTTTTGAGATCCTCGGTGAGATCGGTTTCGGAAAACGCCTTGATGCAGAAGTACGCGCCTGGAAATCCGCACATCATCCCCTGCAGCCAGAATGA